>OBXO01000001.1_pt1 | contig 664213 bp, 618 predicted proteins | sample 1501431 | NCBI WGS metagenome assembly OBXO01 (sample SAMEA2580163, study PRJEB22360) | human gut metagenome | biome: human gut; feature: human-associated habitat; material: faeces | place: Denmark | collected 2008/2010
AGGAAAGGTAAGGAAGAAAGTTTGATGGAACGTTCTGTATGTAGTTTTGAAGGTATACCCACAGGGCATCCCGTATTACATGTCCTACGGACGATATGCTTTGCATTACAAGGTATATTTCAAAAGAAAAAGGAAAGAATAAAAAGAATGATCCTCGATAGCTCAGTTGGTAGAGCGCACGGCTGTTAACCGTGTTGTCGCTGGTTCGAGCCCAGCTCGGGGAGTTTAGTAAGACCGTGAAGCGGTCAAAGAAACAAGGCTCCATGGTCAAGTGGTTAAGACACCGCCCTTTCACGGCGGTAACACGGGTTCAAATCCCGTTGGAGTCATTCAGCTTCATATTTCGCCGTTGTGGCTCAATTGGCAGAGCAGCTGATTTGTAATCAGCAGGTTACCGGTTCAAGTCCGGTCAACGGCTTCATACACTTGGACGTTAAGTGGTGAGAAGATAAGGACCTTTAGCTCAGTTGGTTAGAGCAATCGGCTCATAACCGATCGGTCCGGGGTTCGAGTCCCCGAGGGTCCATTTGTATACAGTTATTTTTGGCCCGGTGGCTCAGCTGGTTAGAGCGCCGCCCTGTCACGGCGGAGGTCGTGGGTTCGAACCCCATCCGGGTCGTCTCTTTTATTTAAAAAGAGTATTTTTATATTTGGGATCATAGCTCAGCTGGGAGAGCATCTGCCTTACAAGCAGAGGGTCATAGGTTCGAGCCCTATTGGTCCCATTTTGAGAGAATTTCTCTCAGAATGCCGTTGTGGCGGAACTGGCAGACGCACAGGACTTAAAATCCTGCGGGACTTATACTCCCGTACCGGTTCGATTCCGGTCAACGGCATTGAGCACTTATTAAAAGTGCTGCTTAATTTCATATGTGGGCGTAGCTCAGCTGGATAGAGCGTCTGGCTACGGACCAGAAGGTCGGGAGTTCGAATCTTCTCGCCCACGTAAAACCCTTATAAATCATTGATTTATAAGGGTTTTTTGTGCAGTATTATTTATTATAAAAGTTCGGAAAAAATGACGGAAAAATACCTATTTTGTATGATGAGAGGTTTACTTTACAGAAATGTTGTGGTATAATTCATAACTGTGAATGAAATGTAACAATACTGTAATAAACATAAAATTAATATAAAATATCGAAGTAGGAAGGTAACATCTTTATGAAGTCAATATTAAAAAAGACAGCAATATGTCTGCTCGTCTTTTCTATGATCATTACATCAGGATTGGCAGCTCCGAAAAAGGAAGTTCATGCAGCACAGGGTACATACGGCGGACGGATATGGAAATCATGGGTAAAACTGAGAAAGTCCAAATCTAAAAAATCGAAGGTGATCCGTAAAATTTCAAAAGGAGAACCTGTGCAGGTTCATTATACGAGCGGGAAATGGAGAAAGGTTACATACAAAGGCAAGACAGGATTTGTCCTGAAAAAATATGTGTATATTAACACAAATGCTCCTGAACTGTCAGGAAGCCAAGAAGAAAAAGGACAGACAGTGGCAGCCTTTGCCCAGCGTTTTGTAGGAAACCCATATGTATGGGGAGGAACAAATTTAAACAGCGGTGCCGACTGCTCTGGTTTTGTCGGAGGAGTATACCGTTCCTTCGGATATAAGCTTCCGAGAACGTCTTCGGACCTCAGAAAAGCGGGCAGAAAGGTATCTTATAAAAACAAGCAGCCTGGAGATCTGATTTGTTACAGCGGCCATGTAGCCATGTACATAGGCAACGGTAAGATCGTCCATGCCAGCACAAGAAAAACAGGGATTAAGATTTCTCCGAGAGCCAACTACAGAAAAGTAGTAGCCGTGAGGAGAATCGTAAGAGAATAGATCAAACAAAATGTGCAAGAGAAATCCTGCACATTTTTTTTCATGTTCTCATAATGTTTTGATAGAAGGAGGAGCGTATGAAATCAATCTTATTTGTCAATGGATGTATCAGAGGAGAAGAATCCAGGACATTGCTGATGGCCAGACGGTTTCTTGACTGTCTGAGAGGGAAATATGAGATCACAGAGGTGAACGGCCTTTGTCTGCCGCTGGACCGTGAGGCACTAAAAAAGAGGGACCGTCTGGCAGCTCAGGGGAATTGGGATGATCCGGTGTTTGATGAGGCCAGGACATTTCTGGAGGCGGATATCGTTGTGCTTGCGGCTCCGTTCTGGGAAGGAACATTTCCGGCTGCCGTACACGCTTATATTGAACAGATCTGTGTCACAGGTCTGACGTTTGGATACAGGGAGGACGGAACCGCAGAAGGTTACGGAAAGGCAAAGAGAGCCATATTCTTTTCCACAAGAGGAGGAATTTATTCTGAGGGTCCGAATAAGAAGGACGACCACGCCGGAAAATTCCTTGATTCTGTCTTTCGGATGCTTGGAATCCAGAGGACAGATGTGGTGACCGCAGAAGGACTTGATATCATTGGAAATGATGTGGGACTCATCATGGATCAGGCAGTGAGAGAGGCAGAACTGCTGGCAGGGACTTTTTAGGGAAATGAGAATGAATCTTTTCCAAAACATGGACGCAATAACTTGAAAAACATGATAAAATACGGTTATATAAATATAATAGAATTCAAAAGACAAGAAAAGAGGCGGCAGTTATGTTAAACGTAGAACATTTATCATACCGGATTAATGAAAACGGTGCAGATGTGCAGATACTGGATGATGTGAGTTTCTCTGTAGATGACGGGGAAATGCTTGTTGTCACAGGACCCAATGGCGGAGGCAAGTCCACCATCGCAAAGATTTTAATGGGGATAGAAAAAGCAAGCGGAGGTAAAATCTCTCTGGACGGAGAGGATATCACAGACTATACCATAGACCAGAGGGCAGAAGCAGGCATAGGATTTGCATTCCAGCAGCCTCCAAGATTTAAAGGGCTGACGGCTTCCAGGCTTCTCTCTCTCGCGGCAGGGGAGAAACTGAAGGACGAGCGGTGCTGTGAATTGCTGAGCAGTGTCGGGCTCTGCGGAATGGAATATAAAGACAGGGAAGTGGACGCTACTTTGTCAGGGGGCGAGATGAAGAGGATTGAGATCGCCACGGTATTTGCAAAAGATCATAAAATATGTATTTTTGATGAACCGGAGGCAGGAATCGATCTTTGGAGTTTTGCCATGCTGATCAAAGAATTTGAAAAGATTCACAGAGAAAACAAGGCAAGTCTCATTCTGATTTCCCATCAGGAGAGGATTATCCGGATGGCAGACCGCATCATGATCATCAGGGACGGCCGGGTAGAAGAGATCGGGACGAAAGAAGAGGTCTATCCTCATCTCATGGCAGAAGAATCTGAAGAGCAGTGTGCTTTTATGCAGGAATAGGAGGATAAGGACATGAAATTAGACCAAATAACGGCCGGAGTGCTGGAGGCTATCGACGGCCAGGGGTTTGTACAGAAAGGTGCTTATAACCTGCGTCAGAACGGACAGGCAGTATGTCACGGCGACAGTGAGAATGTGCGCATCGTAAAGAAACAGGACAAGCCCGGGATTGATATCTTTATCAGCGGGAAGACAAAAGGTGAGGCGGTGCATATACCGGTGGTTGTTTCTGCTTCCGGCATCACAGATGTGGTTTATAATGACTTTTATATCGAGGATGGTGCAGATGTTCTTATTGTGGCAGGATGCGGCATTCACAATGACGGGGACGAGGAGAGCAGGCATGACGGCATTCATGCATTCCATGTGGGCAGCCATGCCAATGTACGGTATGAGGAGCGCCATTACGGGGAAGGAAAAGGAACCGGAGGCAGGGTTTTAAATCCTGTCACGAAAATATATGTGGAGGAAGATTCTGTTTTTACGCTGGATACGACTCAGATCAAAGGGGTTGATTCGACGATACGGGAGACACATGTGGAGATGGGGGCAGGGTCCAAACTCTATGTAATGGAAAAACTTATGACACATGGAAACCAGCAGGCAATATCAAACATGGATGTACAGTTAAACGGGGAGGAGAGTTCTGCACAGATCATATCCCGGTCTGTCGCCAAAGACACATCTACCCAGGTCTTTCATCCGAAAGCCATCGGAAATGCGCTGTGCCACGCACACGTGCAGTGTGATTCTATTATCATGGATGATGCAAAGATCAGTTCTATTCCTGAGATCAACGCAAACCATGTGGATGCCCAGATTATACACGAGGCAGCCATCGGGCGTATCAATAATGATCAGCTTATCAAACTGCGCACTTTTGGAATGACTGGAGAAGAGGCAGAAGCAGTGATTATAGAGGACTTTTTAAAATAATCTTTAAAACAACAGGGGGAGAATAAGGGGGAGTATCAGGATGCTGGAATCAAGGGAAAATTATCTGGAAGCTATCTTAATGTTAAAACAGGAATTAGGGCAGGTGCGCTCTATCGATATCGCCAGAAAATTAAATTACAGCAAGCCAAGCGTCAGCCGTGCGGTCGGGATTTTGAAAAAAGGGGGGTATATTATCGTGGATGCAAAAGGATATATATCCCTTACCTCCGAAGGGCTTAAAAAGGCCGAGTCGATCTACGAGAGACACAGGACGCTGACTTCGCTTTTTGTTCAGATTGCGGGAGTGCCGGAACATGTGGCCGAGGAAGATGCATGCCGGTGTGAACATGTTCTGAGTGCCCAGACTTTTCAGGGAATTAAAATGTTTTTAAATGAAAATGGTATATGCTGAAGAAAGGGTGTATAATTAAGAGGAAGATAAGACAAACAGCTGTGCAAGGAGGTAGCAGTATGGGAAGACTCGAAGGAAAAGTTGCAATCATTACCGGTGGGAATTCCGGCGTAGGTGAACAGACGGCAAAGCGGTTTGCAAAGGAAGGTGCCAAAGTCGTTATCACTGCCCGGAGAAAGGAAAAGCTTGAATCTGTGGCTGCTGATATAGAGGCTGACGGAGGCACAGTGCTGGCACTGCAGGGTGATATTTCTGTCCCGGGAGACGGCAAAAGAATCGTAGAAGCAGCCGCAGAGCATTTCGGTACGTTGGATATTCTGGTGAATAATGCCGGGGTGCTGGACGAAGGTCTGCTTCCCATCGATAAAGTAGCGGACAGCGAGATCGACAGAATCATTGACATCAACACAAAGGGAACGATGTATTTTATCCGTGCAGCGCTGGAAATCATGCTGAAAAATAAGAGCGGATCTATCGTCAATGTGGACAGCATTGCAGGATTGAACGGGGGCGGAGGAGCTGCCTACGTGGCTTCCAAGGCGGCAGGCCTGGGTATTACCAAACACACGGCTATGCGGTGTGCAAAAGACGGGGTTCGGTGCAATGCCATTTGTCCGGGCATGATCAAGACTCCGATGACAGCCGGACAGACGATGGATTCTATGGACCCGGATATGATGGGGGCCATGGCTGTGCATTCTGATCTAAGGCTTCCAGCATGTTCAGCAGAAGACGTGGCAAACTCAATCTTATTTTTGGCCAGTGATGAATCTGCTCCTGTTACCGGACAGTGTATCGTGCTGGATTACGGCGCAAACCTCTAAGAATTATATGGGCCTGGGATTTTCTCATAGGAGAAGATCCCAGGCCCTTTTTCATTCCATAGGAAAGCTGCAAAGCTGTCAAGCTCCTCAAAGCTTGCCTGCTTTGTTCTTCAAAGCAGAAAGTTCAGAACAATAGCAGACGTGATTGTTCTCATTATTTTTCGCGGAGTACAGTGCCTTGTCAGCATTGGACCATAGAGTTTGAAAGTCTTTTCCGTGCTCAGGATAAAAACCGATTCCCACAGAGACACATACATTGCCGTCAAGGTTCAAGTCCTCCTGGCGGGAGTTCCAGTTCTCAAAAAACAGTGCCAGCAATTCTTCAAGTCTGTGTTTATGTATAGAAAGACAGGATATATAAGTAATAAACTCATCACCGCCTATCCTTCCGTTGACTGCTTTTGGAAAAGTTTTTTGAAGACTCTTGGCGAGGGATACCAGTATCTTGTCTCCAAAAGGATGACCGTACTGGTCGTTGTAGATCTTAAAGTTATCAATATCCATGGCAATCAGGACGCCTGAAGGTCTTTGCTTCATCTGCTTATCGATATGATCCTCCATGCAGCGGCGGCTCATCAGTCCGGTCAGATAGTCAAATTGGGAATAATAAATGGTCTTTTTGTCTACACGGCTGAAATCCGGTACAGAGCGGTGAAGATGAAGTAGCTGCCATCCACTGTCCGAATACTCCGTAATCATGCTGAAACGAAGATGGACAGACGGCAGATTTGTTCCGCTGTTCCTCCTGCTGAGTTTAATTTCGCCGGTTATGAGAAAAAGATTCTCGCGCAGGCAGGAAGATTCATACCATTCTTTGTCAATTAAAAAAGTATGTTCAGCACGGGGAGCTCCAAAGGTTTTGAGAAACTCAAGGGAACTTTGACAAAATTCTCCGAGGCCTGTGCCAATCTCTGTCATACGAAGATCCAGAAATTTGTCAATTCCCTCTTTCTTATTGTCTATGAGATAACTATGCCAGAGAAAGCGGCAAAACTCCTCTGCAGATTTCAAGTTTTTCATTCACTTCGACCTTCCATACATTACCAGCCATGAAATGGGCAGAAATGTAGACTTTTTTCGTCGTTAATGATACTATTTTTATAGAGTGAATCCGAGACAGCAAACGTACCGGATTCAAAGATTGTTCCGCATTTATTTTTTTACGGGATGATCCGGATACTATAAAAAACAAACGGGTAAAAAAGTCTACTTTTTTTACCACATTTCTGTGTTTATGAGCGGCCTTCTTCTGCCTGCCGGACCCATTTAAAAAATGTGTTGTGAGTGGTTCCGAGTTGTTTAGCAGATTCCCGGCCGCTTATTTTTTCTGCCTTCCAGAGTGTATAAATGCGGTCAAACTCCTTTGGTATTTCTTTGGGAGGACGTCCAAAACTGACGCCTCTGGCTTTGGCTACGGCAATCCCCTCGGCCTGCCGTTTTCTGATCTGTTCCCGTTCTGTCTGTGCAACGTAAGAAAGGATCTGCAGCACCAGATCCGATATAAAGACACCTGTTAGGTCCAGAGCATTTTTACCGCGGGTATCCAGCAGCGGAAGGTCAGTGACAACGATGTCGGCCTTCTTGTGTTTGGTAATAGTACGCCACTCTTCGATAATCTCTTCATAGTTCCTGCCCAGGCGGTCAATGGACTTTACAAAAAGAGTATCTCCCGGCCGCAGCTTTCTTAGCAGTTTCTTATAAAGAGGACGGTTAAAATCCTTTCCCGACTGCCGGTCAATAAAAATGTTTTGTTTAGGTATTTTCAGGTCCTTCATCACTGCGAGCTGCCGTTCCACATTCTGATCTTTGGACGATACCCTGACATATCCATAATCCATTTCTCTCCCTCCTTCTACAAAATGTGACAGAATCATTATCCCATATGGAACAGCATAAATAAAAAGGTAATATATGCCGCAGAAAAAATAACTGGACTCTGTTTTCTCTCCGTGTGTTAAAATATTATTAAAACTGTACAGTATATGAAAAAGGAGGTGCAGGAAAAATGATAGAATTACCGGAAGCTCTGGCAAGGGCAGATGAATTGAAGAGTGAACTCAAAGGAAAGAGGGCAGAGAAAGTCTGGCTGCCGTCTTCTCCGCACAAGTTCTGCTGGTTTAACGGGGAAGCGTCATCTTATGACGATATGCTGAGTGGAAGGAAGGTGGTCGATGCACAGGGGTTCGGGATCTTTGCCGAGATTATTTTTGAAGGAGATCTAAGAGTTTGTTTCAATGACGGTGTGAATGTAAGGATCTTCGGGGAAGGGGATAACATACCCGGAAAGTATCAGCTTAGGATCGACTTCTCGGACGGAACTGTTCTTGTTTTTACAGTAGCGATGTATGGGAGCATTGCATGTGCAGACGGAAGTTATGACAATGAATATTATATTGTAAGTAAAAACAGCATATCGCCCATCTCACCGGAGTTTGACCATACCTATTTTTTCGGGCTTCTGGATTCAGCCAAACCGAACTTGAGCGCAAAGGCTTTTCTTGCTACAAAACAACGGATACCGGGGCTGGGAAACGGTGTCCTTCAGGATATCCTGTTTGAAGCGGGAATTCATCCAAAGAAAAAGATCGGCAGTTTTACAGAACATGAAAAGGAACTCCTTTTTGTGAGTATAAAAGAAGTATTGTCTGAAATGGTGCGTCTCAGAGGAAGAGATACAGAGAAGGATCTCTGGGGTAATCCCGGGGGCTATAAGACGAAACTCTCCAAGAACACATATAAAGACGGATGTCCGAAGTGCGGCGGAGAGATTACAAAGGCTGCTTATCTGGGAGGTACAGTATATTTCTGCCCTGAATGCCAGACATAAAAATACCTGAGACACCTTTTGAATCAGGAGTCTCAGGGAAGTATGATATTTGATGAGAATAGACTGCAGACACGTGTTTAGTCCGTCCGTTCATCTCCTTCAAAGAACAGGGCAACGGTTCCCGGACCCGTATGGGCTCCGATGACAGTTCCCACGCTGTTGATTACTACAGGGCCGTTCAGCTTAGGAAATGCAGCTTCGATCAGGTCCGCAACCTGTCTGGCATCTTCAAAGCAGGCGGAGTTGGAAATGAAACACTTGCCGCTGTAGTCTGTGCCGTCTTTTGCGTGCTCTTCCATTTTCCTAACGATTTCTTTAATGGCCCGCTTTTTTGTCCGAATCTTAGCGCGGGGGATCAGGTGTCCCTCAGAATCCATATTCAGCAGAGGACAGATGCCGAGCATCGTGCCGATAAAGCCTGAGGTCTTGGAAATCCTTCCTCCGCGGATGTAGGATGTGAGATCTGTGGAGAAAAACCAGTGGTGGATCTTCAGTCTGTTGGAGACAGTCCATTCATACACATCCCGGATGCTGTCCCCGCGGTCTCTCAGATCTGCGGCCATATCTACGAGCAGTCCATAGCCAGAAGATGCGCCCAGAGAATCCACAAGAAGGATTTGACGGTCTGGGTAGATTTCTAATAGTTCCTCTCTGGCAATATTGGCAGAATTAAATGTACCGGAGATTCCGGAAGACAGGCTGATATGCAGGATATCCTGACCATTCTTTAGGAACGGTTCGAAAAATTCGATATATTCTTCTACATTTACCTGGGAGGTGCCTGCCAGAGCACCTTCCTGTATTTTCTTATAGAACTCTTCAAACGAAATACTTTTTCCCAGATCATCCATGTAATCCTTGCCGTCTAAATTAACATGAAAACATACATAAGGAATATTACGCCGTTCAAAATAATTTTTTTCCATATCTGCTGTGGAACAGCAGGTCAAAACAAATGGTTCCATAGTAATCCCTTTTCTCTTTCTTTAAGTCATTTATCTGTTGTTTCCTATTATAAAGGAAATTCCAGAAATTATCAAACCGGTGCCTGTATACAGCGAAAACTTGTCTTGTTAATAAAATATGAATAATTATTACGAAAATATTACAAAATGCTTTACAATATTATTACGACGTGCTATAATTCATAAATGTAAACGAAATGTAATAATTACGTAATATATAGAAAGAAATTGAGTGAGGATACAATGAAAGCAATCGCAAAGAGAACCGCAATGTTTGCAGTTGCATGTTTAATGATAACAGGTACGGCGGCAGCATCGCTTCCGGAAAAAGAAGTGCAGGCAGCCTCGGGTTATACCGGATATATTAAAAGTGCGACTACAAGTTTAAAAAGGAGCAAATCAAAAAAGTCAAAGACATTGGCCAGAATCAAAAAGGGAAAGAAAGTCACCGTTTATTATACAAGCGGCAGCTGGAGGAAGATTTCCTATAAGGGAAAGAAAGGATTTGTCCCGAAAAAACGTGTAAAGATAAGCACAAAAGCACCGAAGCTCAAGGGAAGCAAAAAAACAAAAGGAAAGACAGTGGCAAGTTTCGCCAAAAGGTTTGTAGGAAATCCTTACCGCTGGGGCGGAACAAATTTAAATACAGGAGCAGACTGCTCCGGCTTTACAAAAGCCGTCTACCGTTCTTTTGGATATAATATCCCGAGAACTTCCTCCTCTCAGAGAAGAGCGGGGAAAAAGGTTTCTTATAAGAAGAAACAGCCGGGAGATCTGATCTGCTACAGCGGACATGTAGCCATCTATATCGGAGGCGGAAAGATCGTACATGCAAGTTCCAGAAAGACCGGCATCAAGATCTCACCAAAAGCGAATTACAGGAAAGTCGTCTCTGTACGGCGGATTGTAAGATAAATACCGGGAGATAAATATCAAACCGGCTAAAGAAAAAAAGCCCATGGAATCATTACCCCCTATCCTAAACTTATGATTCCAGGGCTTTTTTTCCATGTTCAGAAAGGGTTAGGCGTAGTAAAATAGAGAAAACATTCGCTAATTTTAAAAATTATACTAATTGTACCGATATAAGTGCAAAAACTGATTTTATGAGATATATACAAAACCGGTGAAGGATATTATGATTAATACATAAGCAAGACGCTTGCTTAACTTCATCGGTTTTATTCATTGAAGGAGGCCTACGAGATGAATAATTTACAGGAAAAAGTAATACGTAGAATGATTGATACGTATGGTTTTTTCACCACTGATGAACTTTCTGAAATGACAGGAGTTTCTGTCAGCAGCATCAAACACTCTTTAAGCGATATCAGCCGTGAGATAGAGAAGTATGAAGCAAAACTATTGACGGCACCGCGAAAAGGACTGTGTTTGGTCGCAACGGAAGAACAGAGGGAAATGATCCTGGATGACCTCAATGAATATGCCAACAAAGATCCGGAATCATTCTACTACCGAAAGAACTACATATTAGATACGTTATTTTACTATCCGGCCAAATATACGATTCAGCTTTTCTCCGAAGAGCTGTGTGTGAGCAGGAATATCATTCAGAAAGATCTGAAGCATATTGAAGACTATTTAAGTGAGTTTAACCTGACACTTACAAAAGTAAGGAATCAGGGGATTCAGATCAAGGGAGATGAATTTGATCTAAGACAGGCAATTGTGGATTCTGAAAACAAAAAGTATTGGAAACACGCCTATATTGAAAAACTGCCTGAAAACTTAGACTACCGAATCAGCAAACGGGCCTACACCTTTTTTACCGACCATTATCCAAAAGAAAACATTATGAAGGTGCAGGACAGCCTCCGGAAGGCAGAGGAGTTTTTAAATCAAATCTTTGTGGATATCTCTTTTTGCCGGCTGACGGAATATTTATTACTGACAATCAACCGTATCGGGGAAGGGAAAATCCTCCAAAACGCGGGAAGCCGAAAGATGACCAAGTTAGATACTTCTTTCCTCGATGCGGCTCGGTTGATATTAGATGAAATTATTCCTCAAGACGGAGACATGTCATTAGAATACCAGTTTCTGGCCGCTAAGCTGATGGTTGCAAAGACCTGCGGACACGGAATACGCCCTAAGGATGAAAAATATGAGAACATCGCACTGGACTATCTTTCCATTGTTCTGGCCGTGATGAAGAAAGAGAATGTATTAAAGAATGAAGTTCTTATCAATGACATCAGTTCATTTTTAGAAAAGATCACAATCAAACGTGATTACAAATTAGTGGAATGGGACGACCTGCACAGAGATGTGCAGCATCAGCTGCAGGATGTATATGCGGCATGTATGACTTATATTTTTGACATTGAAGGTAAGCTTTCTGTGATATTGACCCAGGACGAGATTGCATGGATCGCACTGCTGATCCACAATGCGATGATGGACAGCAGGGAGGGACGTGAGGCGGTGCTTCTTACTGCCACAGATCCTCACACCGCAAGGTACCAGAAGATTAAGATTGAGAATGCAGTTGAAGGGCTTGAGATTATAGACAGCATTCATATACGGGACTTTCACCCGGAAACAATGAAAGGACAATTATTGATTTCTACGGTTCCCCTAAAGGAGCCGAGGGAAAATACAATCGAAGTAACAAAACATATCGATCAGGCGGATATCAATAAAATCGCCGTGAGTCTGGATGAGCTCGATCATGACAAAAAAATGACGGATGCGCTGGAGACGACAAAGAAATCTTTCAGAGAATCTTTGATCTTAACCGACGTTAATGTCATGGAAAAACAGGACGTGATACAGCTCGCAAGCGACCTTTTGTATGAACAGGGTTTCATAGAGAAAGGATTCAGCCAGGAAGTGTGGAAACGGGAATTAAAAAGGCCGTCCACCGTCGGGAGGGGCATCGTAATGCCGCATATTTACAAAGATTATGTGAAGCAGAGCGGCGTTGCGGTCGTAAGGCTGAAATATCCGATTTCATGGACACCCAACGAAAAGGTACGGCTGATGTTCCTGATTGCGATTGATTTTGAAACTTCGGAGGAAATTCTAAGGTTTTTCCAGTATTTCTATGGGATGATCGGCAATAAAGAACTGATCGGACATCTTCTGGATGCGGAGGGACCAAAAGAGTTTTATGAAATTTTAATGAGTGAAGCAGGGTAACAATGGCCGAAAGGCATCTAATTTAAAGGAGGAAGCACTATGTTAGTAAACATGAAAGAAATTTTAGAGATCGCAGAGAAGGAGCAGTATGCAATTCCATGTATCAACACCCCGAACGTGGAAACTATCCGTGCAGTCATTGGTGCGGCAGAAGAATTAAACACACCGATCATCATTGACCATGCACAGGTACATGATCCGCTCATTCCGATCGAGAGAATCGGGCCGGAAATGTTAAAATATGCGAAGGCAGCATCTGTACCGGTTTGTGTACACTTAGACCACGGCAGTGACTATGATTTTGTACTTAGAGCTTTAAAAGTTGGATTCCCGTCTATCATGTATGACTGCAGCGCACTTCCTTACGAAGAAAACTTAAAGAGAGTTAAAGAATTCGTAAAGATCGCTCATCCTGCAGGAATCACAGTAGAGGCTGAACTGGGAGTTATGGCATCTACCGCAGAGGATACTCATGGAGAAGAAGACGCAGAGAGCCGTGTTCTGACAAACGAAGACATCAAAGAATTCTTCACAGAGCCGGAAGAAGCAAAAGCATTTGCTGAAGAGACAGGATGTGATGCACTGGCTGTATGTTTCGGAACGATGCACGGAATTTACGCAGAGCCGCCGGTACTGGACATTGACAGAGTGAAAGCACTCCGCGCAGCGATTCCGGATACATGCCGTGTCGTAATGCATGGGGCTTCAGGAGTAGAATTCTCTCAGGTACAGGAAGCGATCACAGCAGGATGCTCAAAAGTAAATTACTACTCTTACATGGCAAAGGCAGCAACAAAATTCGTAGCTGACCGTGTTGCTGAGACAGACGGCAAGATTGCATACCATGAATTACAGGAAGAAGCTTTCGAATTCATGAAAGGATATGCAAAAGACGTAATCAAGGCGTTTAAAAACGGGAAATAGGATTCCGTAAAGGGAGGGAATACATTTCATGAACAGTGTGGACTTATCCGAAGTGCTGCTCGATGAAATGGTGATCCTTGACCGGGAACCGTTTAAGGACAAAGATGATATGTTCAATGTGATGACCAGACAGTTTGAAACGGCAGGACTCGTTTCAGACGCCGGGGCATTCAAAAAGGCTTTGGATTTTCGGGAGACTTTGGGGCCGACTTACATGGGCAATATGATTGCCATCCCTCACGGGAAATGTAAAGAGGTCCTGACACCCGGAATCGGGTTCTGCAGATGCAGAGAGCCGTTCATTTATGAGTCTGGCGGGGAGTCAGGCGAAGTAAAGTACATCTTTGTTCTGGCGATTTCTGAAAATCAAGAGAATGATTACCATTTAAGAGTGCTGGCAACTTTGGCAGGATTTCTGGCTCACGACGAGTTTTTGGCATTATTAGAAAAGGCTGAAAGTTATGATGACTTGATCAAAGGGATCAAAGAACTCTAGAGAAGGAGGGATGTATCATGAAAGTTGTAGCAGTGACATCGTGCGCGACAGGGATTGCGCACACCTACATGGCGGCAGAGGCGATTCAAAAGATCTGTAAACAGAAAGGATACAAGTGTAAGGTTGAGAAACAAGGTGCACTTGGAATCGAAGACAAGTTGAGGGACCGTGACATCAAAGAAGCTGACCTGATCGTATTTGCGAATGATGTAGGAATTACAAAGGCAGAACGTTTTACACCATACCAAGACAAGATTTTTCAGACAAAACCACATGCAGTGATCAAAGACCCGAGTATTATTTTTAGTGAAGTAGAAGAGTAGTAGAAGAGAGAATTAAAATATGAAGGGATGGATGAAAAATGAGAGACGTAGTAGATGATATTAAAGAAGCGTTTTTAACCGGTGTTTCCTATATGCTGCCGTTTGTAGTGGCAGGAGGTATTTTAGTAGCTTTAGGGTTCCTGCTGGGAGGATACGATATCCCCAATACAGTAGAACCGGGAAGGAATTTTGCATCAACCATTTTCTGGATTGGTAAGATTGGTCTGGGAACTTTCATGGTGCCGATCTTAGGTGCGTATGTAGCATTCTCAATCGCCGACAAACCGGGAATCTGTGTCGGAATGTTCGGTGGCTGGCTGGCAACTGACCCATGGGGAATGGGTTATTCCTCAGGATTTATCGGAGCGCTGATTGCAGGTATTATCGCGGGCTATCTTGTAAATGCGTTAAAGAAGATTCCGCTTCCTAATGCAGTGAGATCCCTGCTTCCAACCTTAATTATTCCGGTTATCGGATGTGCGGGCATTTGTTTATTGATGCACTATGTGATTGGAGGACCTTTAGGAGCATTAACAGGAGCGTTGACAACAATGTTAAACAACCTGGGAACAGGAAACCTGGTGCTCTTAGGAATTGTTCAGGGATGTATGCTGGCATTTGACATGGGAGGCCCATGTAACAAAGTTGCTTACGCATTTGCACTGGCATGTATGGAAACAGGAAACTATGCACCGATGGCAGCAAACTTTATAGCCTGCTGTGCACCACCACTTGCAATGGCATTTGCTATGTTGATTGCACCTAAGAAATTCACTAAGGAAGACAGAACAGGAATCGCAGGATGTTTTGCAGGAGCATTATGCATGATCACAGAGTTTGCGATCCCATATGCTGCAAAGAACTTAAAATACATTCCGTGCTTTATGGTTGGATCCGCAGTCGGATCTGTGATGTCTTACTTATGGGGAATTACAATCCGTGCACCTCACGGCGGAGTCTTCGTAGTATTTGCAATGAACAAAGTGCTTCCATTCTTTATCTGCTTAATTGTGGCAGGAGCTGTTTCAGCTGCACTGATCGTACTTGTTTCTAAAACGAAAACGGAAGAAGAATTAGCAGCAGAGTAAATAAAATTAAAACAAAACAGGAGAAATAAAATGGCAAAGTTATTTGATATTATGGGAAAATTCCCTTTTGCACCAGACGACAAGAAACCGATGTTAATCCGCAAGCAGGATTACTCTACAGCACTGTATCCGCCGGATAATGCATTTACATCCGACAATACATTTACAATGATCACAACGGATACCTTCATGCTTGGTATTTATGAGTTAGGACCGGGCGGAGTATTTGCACCACTTGACATTCATCCTGGAGATGAGTCTTACTACATCTTAAACGGACCGGTTGTTCAGAGAAGCGGAAACGGACAGTTTGCTTACTTAGAGACAGGAGAGGGACTGTTTATGCCGGAAGGTGCTTGGCACTGCTGCCATAACTTCTCAGACCAGAAGGCAAGAATCCTTTACTTCATCACTCCAAAAGCATGGAGCGAGTCCATTCCTCCGGCAGTTATCCCGACAGAGGAAGAGACAAAGTTCTACAAAGGACCGAACAATGATAACCTTCCGGATATGAGAGACAAGATCCAGGATATCTCCCGTCAGGGATGCACCGATGATATCGGATGCTGGCCGGTAGATCCGACAGAAGCAAGAAAAACCGGAGCTGTTTACGCAGTGCGTGATTTTGAGAAATTAAACAACGTACACGGAACAACTCATCCGATGCTTATGAGATTTATCACAAGCAACGATTACGGACACTTCGGCGAGATGATCCTTCCGGCAGGAGGATACGGACCGAGATGTTCAGATCCTGACACACATGCAGGAGACGGAGCACTCTACTGTGTTGACGGACCGGTAACCGTAAACCTGGTTGACGCTCAGGAAAGCTTCGTTATGGAACCGGAAGATACGTTCTTCCTTCCTGCAGGAACGAAATATCAGTTAGTGAACTTTGAAGCAAAACCAGTAAAAGTTGTATTTGCAGTAACTGAATTATAATCCCATCCATGAAATCACGATAAGATATACATAAATCATCCAGGCATAGAACCGCCGCAGTGATTGGTGTATAATTAAGAAGAACACATGGTGATTTGCCTAGAAAGATTCTTTGCGGCATGCCGTGAAGAATCTTTTTGGCAGGAAAGGGGATAAACGATGGGACAATACAAAGGCATAATTTTTGACTTGGACGGGACACTTCTTGATACAATCGGAGATCTTACGGACTCCGTCAATGAGGTGATGGAGAAGTTTGGATTTCCTCTCCACGGGCCGGAAGACTACAAGAAAAAAGTAGGAAATGGGTTTAAAAAGCTTGTGGAGAGAAGCCTTCCTGAGGATGCCAGGGATGAGAAGACCATTGATGACGCAGTGGCTGCCTTTGTAGAAGCCTATGACCGGAGGTATCTGGATAAGACTGCTCCCTATGAAGGAATTTTGGAACTGCTGGCGAAGCTTTGTGAGAAAGGGATCGCCCTCGGAGTCAATTCCAACAAGAGATCGGACTATACCAGTGCACTGATCAAAAAGTATTTCGCACATATTCCGTTTGTGGATGTGTACGGAGAAAGAGAGGGAATACCCAAGAAGCCTGATCCGGCAGGGGCGCTGAAGCTTTTGGAGCTTATGGGTCTTGAAAAGGAAGAGGTGCTTTATATCGGGGATTCCAATACGGATATGCTGACAGGAAAAAACGCAGGCCTCGATACGGTCGGCGTTTCCTGGGGATTCAGGGGAAGAGAAGAACTGGAAGCATATGGGGGAACTTTTGTGGTAGACAGGCCGGAGGAAATACTCGGTCTGCTGGAAAGGAGCGAGCAATGAAAATTTCTTTAGGATGTGACGAGGCAGCATTTGACTTGAAAGAGGCGATTAAAAAGCATCTGGAAGATGCGGGACATGAAGTGGTAGACAACGGCGTGGGACCGGGGGAAGTGGAACTTTACCCGGATGTGGCAGTACGCACCTGTGAAAAGGTAACCAGCAATGAATGCGACAGAGGAATCCTTGTATGCGGAACAGGAATCGGCATGGCGATGACAGCCAACAAGGTGCCGGGCATCCGCGCGGCAGTCTGCCATGATCCATTCTCAACAGAGCGCTCTATCCTGAGCAACGATGGAAATGTGATGTGTATGGGAGCAAGAGTTATCGCACCTCAGCTGGCATTATATTTACTGGATATCTGGATGGGACTTACCTTCAAAGACGGACCGTCCACTGAGAAAGTAGAACGGATTACATATTACGAAAAACAGTTCAGCAAATAAAGCCAAGTACATAAACAAGGAGGGTTTTCTATGAAGTTTAAATTTGGAGTGGATACGTTTATCTGGGCAGAAGCATATGGAGAAGAACATCTCTGGATCATCCCTAAGGCAAAAGAACTGGGATTTGAAGTCATTGACTTTGCGATCTCCAACCCATTCACATTTCCTGTAGAGAAAGTGAAGGCAGAGCTAGAGAGAGTGGGAATCGACTGTGTCTGCACTACCACGCTGACACCCGAGACCAATCCGATCTCTCCGGATGCCGAGATCCGTGCGGCAGGCGTAAAAGCTATGAAAAAATGTGTGGATATCTGCAATGAACTGGGCGCGCCGATCTTAGGCGGTGTAAACTATGCAGGCTGGGGATATCTCACGAAAAAACCAAGGACCGAGGAAGAGTGGAACTGGGGCGTGGAGTGCATGAGGGAAGTTGCCGAGTACGCAAAGGAAACCGGAGATGTTACCATCTGTGTGGAATGTGTCAACCGTTTTGAAACACATTTCTTGAATATTGCAGAAGATGCAGTTGCATTCTGTAAGGATGTTGGAACAGGAAATGTCAAGGTTCATCTCGACTGCTTCCACATGATCAGGGAAGAAAAGAGCTTTGCAGGGGCAGTAAAGACCTGCGGCAAAGAATATCTCGGATACATTCATGTCAATGAAAATGACAGAGGTATTCCTGGAACAGGGCTTGTGCCGTTTAAAGAATTTTTCAATGCATTAGTAGAGATCGGGTATGACGGACCTTTGGTGATCGAATCTTTTGATCCGAGCTTTGAAGAACTGTCCGGCAACTGTGCGATCTGGAGAAAATTTGCCGATACCGGAGAAGAACTTGCGATTGAAGGGCTGAAAAATCTGAAAGCCATCGCTGCTGAGATATAGGAGGGAGAACAGATGAATCGAATTGTAAACAATCCTGATTATGCTGTTGAGGATATGCTGAAAGGATTTGTAAAGACACATAAAGACATTGTGGCACCTACGGAAGATCCTCGTGTCCTGAAATATAAGGATGCACCTGTGGAAGGAAAGGTAGGAATCGTCACCGGGGGAGGCTCCGGGCATAAACCTGCATTCATCGGTTATATCGGTAAGAATATGTGTGATGCAGTAGCCGTGGGAGAAATTTTTTCATCACCGACTGCAAAGGCTTTCTTAGATGCCATGAAAGAGGCTGATTCCGGAAAAGGTGTTGCGTGCCTTTACGGAAACTATGCAGGCGATAACATGAACGTCAAGATGGCTATGAGAAAAGCAAAGAAGCTTGGAATTGAAGTAAAGACTGTTGTGGCAAATGATGACTGTGCGTCTGCACCGAAAGATGAACTGGAAAAACGCCGCGGTGTTGCGGGCGAAGTGCTCATGTGGAAAGTCGGGGGAGCGAAGGCTTCTATGGGTGCTGATCTGGACGGAGTCATCGCAGCGGCACAGAAAGCGATCAACAACACGAGATCCGTAGGAATCGGAACTGCACCGTGTACCATCCCTGCTGTGGGGCATCCGAACTTTGAGATCAAGGACGGAACGATGGAAGTTGGAATCGGACACCACGGGGAGCCGGGAATCAATGTACAGCCATTAAAGACTGCAAGTGAGATCGCAGACGAGATGCTGGATATTATCCTTCCGGACCTGCCGTTTGCAGAGGGAGACGAAGTGGTAGTGCTTCTGTCAGGCCTGGGGGCAACTCCGGTGATGGAACAGTACATCGTCTATGACCGTGTGGAAGAAGTTCTTGCAGAAAAAGGAATCAGTGTTCACAAGGCATATGTGGGTAATTACTTTACTTCCCTTGAGATGATGGGTGTGACACTTACTGTGATGAAGCTTGATGATGAACTGAAAGAATGCATCGACATGCCCTGCGACTCTGTCGGTTTAAAACAGCTGTAAGTCCGGCGTTTTCCATAAATTTGGAGCATCACTGGACCCAAAACAAATTGAAAAGTGTGATCCTTATGTTACAATAAATAACAGAAGGAAGCAGTCTGAGTTTAAAGTGAGGAGAAGAATTATGTCAAGTTTTAAAAATGCAGAAGCAGGAATCATCGTAGATAAGCTCATCAAGACGATTCAGGAGCAGAGAGATTATCTGAGCGAGATTGACGGAAAGATCGGCGATGGTGACCACGGCATTAACATGAATAAAGGTTTTACCATGTGTGAGGAAAAGCTCAAGGGACAGACCTATAATATGAGTGAAGGACTCTGTACTCTCGGTGAGACTTTACTGGAGGATATCGGCGGTTCTATGGGACCTCTTTATGGTCTGTTGTTTGATGAACTCTCTGCGGCAAGCGAAGATAAAGATGAAATCGATGCTGAAGTATTCGGAGAGATGATCAGCGGAGCCGTGGAGGGAATCCAGGAAATCAGTCCGGCAAAGGTCGGCGACAAGACTCTGCTGGATACTCTGATTCCGGCAAAGGATGCTTTTATGGAAGCGAAAGATGCAGGCAAAGACTTTGCTGAGTGTCTGGATGCTATGAACGAAGCGGCAAAAAAGGGATGGGAATCTACCAAGGACCTGGTTGCAAAGATTGGACGTGCAAGCCGCCTTGGAGAACGTTCCAGAGGAGTTCTGGATGCGGGAGCTACAAGCTGTTACTTTATTGTGACCACGCTTGGAACGGCTGCAAAAGAACTGTTGAGTTAATCAGAATTTAAGAAAAATGTGAACTGTTATAGAAAAATGCACTGGATTTTGCCGGTGCATTTTTTGTGCAGAGAGATGTTTTATAATATAGAAAAAGTAAATTTTGAACCTGAATATAATAAAAAAATAGGATATGATTCATGGGAGGTTTTTATACGTTTTTAAATAAGGGTAAAAACAACTGAAGTACTATTTGACTTATGGTTTTTCTCGTGATATGGTAATTAAATGATAGCAATTATCAAAAAAAGGAGGAGCCTATGAGTTTAACAGACGGAGTTATCCTGATTTTAGCGGCGGGAATCGTTCTTTTTGTGCTGTGGAGATTTATTTCACGTATCCGCAGGGGAGAAACGGGGTGCGGCTGCGGATGTGACGGCTGCTCTAAATCCTGTGCATCCAGACAAAAAGAAGACTCAAAGTAAGTGAGTAAAAGGCTGTGAGTATTATCACAGCCTTTTGTAATTTATATCTTGACATGTAAAAATATGTATGATATATTATCAACATAGAAAGCACCATACGGTTTCTCTTTTCTGAACCTCATTCAGCAGGATCTATTTCATCTTTCCTTTGGCATTCGCCAATCATACCCCAGTGATAGACCTTTAGAACCAATAGTCAGTTAAGAAAGCAACGATTCCTTATTTATTTTTCATCAAGAGGAGAGGAATACTGTACCGGGTGCTTTCTTTTTGTGGTATAATATCTATATCTGAGTAAAAATTTATTTTAAAATTCTACTTGTTAGAAAAAATGAGGTGGACTTGTCCGCTTTGCTATTACTTAGGAAAGACCTTGTCACGCTAATGCGTGAAAGTCTTTCCTAAGTAATAACAAACGCTCCGCGGGTTGTACACAGATGCGTAAGGAAATCATTTGACTACGTCAAATCGCATCTGGTACGCAAAGTTGTCAAGCCCCTCAAAGAGTGAGGGGTTGGGGAGCTGAGGTGGGCTTGCCCACTTTGTTCAAATATGATATTATAACATTTTGTAATTATTAGAACTTAGGAGGAAAAATCATGCCAGTAAAATACGTGTTTGTCACCGGCGGTGTTGTTTCAGGTCTTGGAAAAGGAATCACGGCAGCATCTCTGGGACGATTACTGAAAGCGAGGGGTTATCACGTAACCAGCCAGAAGTTTGATCCATACATCAATATTGACCCGGGAACTATGAATCCAATCCAGCACGGAGAAGTTTTTGTGACAGATGACGGAGCGGAGACAGATCTTGATCTGGGACATTATGAGAGATTCATCGACGAAGGGCTGAACAAAAAATCAAACGTGACGACAGGAAAGGTTTACTGGAATATTTTACAGAAGGAACGGCGCGGTGACTACGGCGGGAATACCGTACAGGTGATCCCCCATGTGACCAACGAGATCAAGAGCCGTTTTTATAGAAATGAAGAGGCGACGGAGCAGGAGGTAGCCATCATAGAGATCGGCGGTACGGTGGGAGACATTGAGAGCCAGCCGTTTTTAGAGGCACTGAGGCAGTTTCAGCATGAAGTGGGACATGAGAACTGTATTTTGATCCATGTGACCCTGATCCCTTATTTAAAGAGCTCAGGAGAACTGAAAACAAAGCCGACCCAGGCCAGCGTCAAAGATCTTCAGGGCATGGGAATTCAGCCGGATATTCTTGTGTGCAGATCAGATTATCCTCTGGATGACGGCATTAAGAGAAAGATTGCACAGTTCTGCAACGTGGAAAAAGAGCGTGTCATCCAAAATCTCGATGCAGAAGTTTTATACGAAGTACCTCTGATGATGGAAAATGAACATCTGGCACATGAGGCCTGTGCCTGCCTTCATCTTCCGTGTCCGGAACCGGATCTTTCAGAGTGGCGCAAGATGATCGACAACTGGAAGCATCCAAAGCATAAAATAGAAGTGGCTCTCGTCGGAAAGTATGTATCACTCCACGATGCCTATATCAGCGTGGTAGAATCTCTGGAACATGCGGGTGTTGCCAATTCGGCAGATGTCACCATCCGGTGGGTGGATTCCGAGCGTGTCAGCTCTTACAATGTGGACGAGATGCTGGGCGGTGTCCAGGGTATCATTGTTCCGGGAGGATTTGGAGACAGAGGTATTGAGGGCATGATCTGCTCCATTCAGTACGCAAGGGAACACAAGATTCCTTATCTGGGACTGTGCCTTGGCATGCAGCTTACCATCGTGGAGTTTGCGAGAAACGTCCTTGGCTACGCAGATGCCCACAGTAAAGAGTTTAATGAAAATACGGAACATCCGATGATTCATATCATGGCAGATCAGGATGGAGTGACCAACATCGGGGGTACACTGAGACTCGGATCTTATCCTTGTGTATTGGCAGACGGTTCCAAAGCCGAAGAACTTTACGGAACAAAAGAGATTTCAGAGCGCCACCGCCACCGATACGAGGTAAATAACAAGTACAGGGATGTACTTCAGGAAAACGGTATGATGCTTTCAGGGTGCTCACCGGACGGGCGTATTGTAGAGATGATCGAGATTCCGTCTCATCCGTTCTTTTTGGCAACACAGGCACATCCGGAGTTTAAATCAAGACCAAACAAGGCACATCCTCTGTTCAGAGGATTTATTGAGGCGTCACTGAAAAACGGAGGAATGATCTGAGAAAGGGGTGCGGCAGTATGAAGCATGAAATCATCGGACAGACAGTACCAGCAGTAGAAGTGGAACTTGACAAGGGGGAAGCAATGTTCACCCAGTCAGGAGCTATGGCATGGATGGACCCCTCGATCAAAGGGGAGTCTAAGATGGAGGGTGGATTTTTAAAAGGGATCGGAAGGAAGTTTGCCGGAGAGTCACTCTTCATGGTAACTTACTCTTCTGACAAAGATGGAGCAAAGATTGCTTTTGCATCAACTGTTCCCGGGACGATCCTTCCGCTTCAGTTTCAGGGGACCGGAGGAATGATCTGTCAGAAAAAGGCTTTTCTGTGCGCTCAGAGGAGCGTTTCTCTGGAGACTATTTTTACCAAAAAGCTGTCAGCAGGAGCCTTCGGAGGAGAGGGCTTCATACTGCAGAGACTTTCCGGAGACGGCATGGCATTTCTGGAAGTCGACGGAGATGCGGTGACGAAGGAACTGGCTCCGGGAGAGACCATACTCGTTGATACCGGAAATGTAGTAGCTTTTGAAGACGGTATCAGTTATGAGATTGAGCGGATCAAAGGCGTTAAAAATATCTTTTTCGGGGGCGAGGGATTATTTCTCACAAAGCTCACCGGTCCTGGAAAGATTATATTACAGACACAGAATTTCAATGATTTTGCAGGAAGGATTGCATCGCTGATACCTTCCGGCAGCTGATCAGAGCATACAGAAGACAAAAACTGCCCCGTTAATTTACAGGGCAGTTTTTTTGTGGTTTAAAGGAGCAGCAGTGTGGAAATGGAAAAGTTTTATAATATATTAAAATTGTATTGCTAAATGAAAATAAAAGTGTTATGATATTTTCATAATAAAAAGAAATGAAAACACATGAAAATCTCAAGGAGGGCATTATGCAGGTTAAAGGTGTAAGATTGTACGGAGTAGATGACATCAGATTAGAAGAATTTGAACTGCCGGAGATCAAAGATGACGAGATCTTGGTAAAAGTTGTAAGTGACAGTATCTGTATGTCAACATGGAAGACAGTAAAACAGGGAGCCGGACACAAAAGGGTGCCGAATGACGTAGCAGATCATCCGGTTTTGGTAGGACATGAATTTGCCGGTGATATTGTGAAAGTTGGTAAGAAGTGGCAGGATCAGTTTAAGCCGGGGCAGAAATTTGCTCAGCAGCCGGCGATCCCGGGACAGATGGAGTCTCCCGGATATTCTTATCAGTACTGCGGCGGTGCTGCAACCTACTGTATTTTCCCAAATGATATCATTGAAAAGGGATGTGTATGGACATTTGAAGGAGACAGCTACTTTGATGCTTCCGTGGCAGAGCCGATGTGCTGCGTCATTAGCGGTTACCATACAAATTACCACACGGTTCCGGGAAGCTATGAGCACGTGATGGGTACAAAAGAAGGCGGAAATATCCTGATCCTCGGCGGATGCGGACCTATGGGGCTGGGCGCCGTAAGCTATGCGTTGGCTTTTGAAAATAAACCGAAACGTGTTGTAGTTACAGACATCAGCGATGACCGTGTAGAACGGGCAAAACAGGTGATCTCTATTGAAGACGCAAAGGCAGCAGGCGTAGAACTTCACTATGTGAATACTGCGGCTATGGAAGATCAGGAAAAAGAATTGATGGATATTACAGAAGGGCATGGATATGATGACGTATTCGTATATGTTCCGATCACTGGCGTTGCAGAACTTGGAAATAAGCTGCTCGCTTACGACGGATGCATGAACCTGTTTGCAGGACCGACAGATCCAAAGTTCTCAGCGAACATGAATCTGTATGACTGCCATTACTCCAGAACCAAAATTTTGGGAAGCACCGGAGGAACCATTGAAGATATGAAAGAGGCGATCAACAAGGCGGCATCCAAGGAAATTAAGCCGGCGGTTATGATCACACATATCGGAGGTATCGACGCTGTTGCTGAGACAACCAAGAATCTTCCGGACATCTCAGGAGGAAAGAAACTTACTTATATGCAGTTTGACATGCCGCTCACAGCGATTGATGATTTCAGAAAACTTGGAGAAACAGATCCTCTTTATGCTAAGCTTGCCGATGCATGTGACAAACACAACGGCCTGTGGAATGCAGAAGCAGAGAAGATCTTATTCGATCATTTCGGGGCATAAGAAAAGATATGAGGGGTGCCAATGTTTGCAGAGGAAAGAAGAGAACAGATTCTATTATATTTGAAAAAGCATAAGCGGGCTGAGGTGAAAGAGCTCATCGAAGAGTTTCAGGTTACCGGGGCGACCCTGCGGGCTGACCTGCGGGCGATGGAAGAAGAGGGGTCCATCGTCCGTACCCACGGCGGTGCATTGCTGAAAGAAGATGTTTTACAGAAAGAAGACTTCTTATCACTCAGAAGAGGGCACGAAGAAGAAAAGAAAGCCATTGCCAGAATCGCCAGAGCTTATGTGAAAGAGGGAGACGCGGTTATCTTGGACAGCGGAAGCACTACGCTGGAGCTTGCGCTGCTGTTAAAAGATGTGAAAAACATCAAAGTTATCACCAACGATCTTCAGATTGCGTTGGAACTGCAGGAAAATCCGTGGATTGAACTCTATATTGTCGGGGGAAAAGTGAGAAATAATTTTCGACTGACTCAGGGAGCCATCGGTACTGACTTTCTTAAGAGTATAGCAGTGAATAAAGTATTTTTGTCTCCGAATGCTCTGTCTGTCTTTGAGGGGGCGACTACGAGCAATGAAGAGATGAAAGAGCTTAAGCGGGCTATGATGAAAGCGGCAGGAGAAATCTATATGCTCTGCGACAGCTCAAAGATTGGGCAGAGAGCTTTTTGTAAGTTTGCCAGGCTGAGCGAATTTAAATTAATGCTCACGGATTCCGGAATTTCCAAATTAGATAAAACAGCGATCGAAGAACAGGGACTTGAAGTAAAGATCTGCAAATGAGGGGGAACATTTGCACGGAAATGAAGGAGATGGATATATGAAAAACGCAGTACAAAAATTTGGGAAATTTTTGAGTGCAATGGTGATGCCGAATATCGGTGCATTCATTGCATGGGGACTGATTACAGCACTGTTTATTGAAAAGGGCTGGTTCCCGAACGCAAAACTTGCAACAATGGTCGATCCGATGCTGAAGTACATCCTTCCGGTTCTGATCGGTTATCAAGGCGGTAAGCTTGTGGCCGGAGAACGGGGCGGAGTTATCGCAGTTATCGCTATTTTGGGTGTTATCTGCGGAAGCAACGAAGTTATGTTCATGGGAGCCATGGCTATGGGTCCGTTTGCGGGATGGGTCATTAAAAAGTTTGACAAGGCAGTGGACGGACATATCCCGGCAGGGTTTGAAATGCTGGTCAACAACTTTTCCGTAGGTATCATCGGAATGATATTAGCAATCATCGGATATTACCTGATCGGGCCTGTTATGACAGCGATCCTTACAGTGCTTACAGCCGGTGTTGATTTCCTGATCGGGCACAGCCTGCTGCCACTGGTATCCGTATTTGTGGAACCGGCAAAAGTATTGTTCTTAAACAATGCGATTAATCATGGTATTTTCACTCCGATCGGAGGAGAGCAGGTACAGGCCGCCGGAAAATCCATTATGTATATGATAGAGGCAAACCCTGGAGCAGGACTTGGAGTATTATCCGCATACTGGGCGTTCTCCAAAGACAAGAGGACAAAGGATTCCGCTCCGGGTGCGATCATCATCCACTTTTTCGGGGGAATTCATGAGATTTATTTTCCGTATGTGCTGATGAATCCGGTTGTCATCCTGGCATCTATCGCAGGATCTGCCTGTGCAGTGTTCTATTATTCTTTATTTAACGTCGGGCTTACCGGACCGGCCTCACCGGGATCTATCATCGCTTTCCTTACGATGGCCCCGAAAGGATCTACATTGATGGTACTGCTAGGCGTTGTGATCGCCGCGGTTGTTTCTTTCCTTGTGGCGGCCCCGATCATTAAAATGTCCAACGGAAAAAGTCTGGAGGAGGCTTCAGACAGTGTCCAGAGTATGAAAGCAGCCAGCAAAGGGATTGCAAAGAAAGCAGGAGAGATTAAAAAGATCGTATTCGCCTGTGACGCAGGTATGGGCTCCAGCGCTATGGGAGCAACAAAGTTCAGGAACAGGATCAAGCCTTTGGGACTTGGCATTACCGTGATCAATTCCTCAGTGGATACGGTGCCTGCCGATACGGATGTGGTAGTCTGTCAGGAAGTTCTCGCGGACCGCGCGGCAAAGAGTGCGCCGAACGCACAGCTTGTGACGATCAGAAACTTTCTTCAGGATGAGGCTATTGACGGCCTGTATGACAAACTGGCAGAGAGTCAGGGAGAAGGTGCTGCGCCAGATAAAGAAGCTGCGCCGGAAGCGGAGCAGGTGATCTCAGAGACTAAAGCAAAGCCAACAGTCATGGTAAAAGAAGGAATCAGACTCGGGCAGAAGAGCGTTTCCAAAGAAGAAGCCATTGAGGCAGCAGGAAACTTACTCTATGAACTCGGCTATGTAGAAAAAGATTACATTGAGGCTATGCAGGAGAGAGAGCGGACAGTTAGCACTTACCTTGGAATGGGAGTTGCGATCCCTCACGGAACCGGAGATGCCAAAAATAAGGTTAAGAAAACGGGTATTGTTCTGGTACAGTATCCTGACGGTGTTGATTTTGGAGATGAAAAAGCACAGTTAGTATTCGGAATCGCCGGAGTTGGAAATGAACATCTGGAATTGCTCGGAAAGATCACTCAGGTGATCGACAGTCAGGAGAATCTGGATAAATTAAAGACAGCCGGCAATGTCCAGGACGTCCTGGATATGCTGAAATAAAAAAGAAGGAGCTTCTGTATTTAATGCAGGAGCTCCTATTGCGATGTTTGTTATAAAGTTAAGTGTTCTCTATATTCTGAGAACAGATAATAGAGATATTTGTGCTTGTCTCTTCTGTTGCCGGAAGTTTTCCTTTCTGCAGATAGTCTCTTAAATAAATCATTGGCAGGTATCCCTGTCTGAAAATATCCTGAGAAATCGTAAAATCTATACTTCCGTTCTGGAGCAGGCGTTTTGTATCCTCTGATATATCGTGGCAGATGATCTTTATAGAACCTTTTATGCCGAGAGTACTGACTGCTTCTGTACATCCGGCCACACTCCGGTTCGCCATGTAAATGCCGCAGATATTAGGATTCTGCTGGATTGTCTCAGAAACTTTTCTGAACGTAGTCTGGTAGTCGTTATACGTCTCAATGACCTGTATCTGATCTTTTTGAAATCCAACTTCACCCATTCTTTCAAGAAAACCCTCAAGACGTGTCCGGTGTCCGTCAAACTCCAGGCTGCCCACCGCTGCCAGAATGTTTCCGGAAGACGGGATACACTTGCTTAAAAGTTCGGCGGCGATGCGGCCGCTTTTATTATAGTCCTGGCCGATGAAACACAGCCTTTTGCTGTCCGGAAGATCTGAATTCAGTGTGATGACCGGAAAGTTGTTTTCGGTCAGTGCTGAAACATGCGTTTCGATGGAAGGATTGTTGATGGCACACATGGCGATTCCCTGCACTTCTTCATCCAGCAGTTCATCCAGCAGTTCGATCACTTCTCCGGGAATGTCTGTCTGGCATTCCTTTAAAATGATTTCTACATGAAAATCCTCCAGCTCTGAGCGGGCAGCTTCAATGCCGCGCAGGACCTCTGTTTTGAAATGTCCTGTCCAATTGGGGAGCAGAACTCCCAACTTGATCTTGGGATAGGAAACTTTGGACAGTTTTGTCTGATATGCTTGCCTCGGAGACAAATAACCTGTTTCCTGGATCGCTTTCATGACCCTGTCATGGACGTCCGGACTCACATGGGACCGGTTATTTAATACCCGGTCTACGGTGCCTCTGGAAACACCGGCCTTTTCAGCAACCATCTGTATCGTAGGTTTCTTTTTCATCGGAATGCCTTCTTTCTTTTACGTTCTTTGTGTGCATTTGCATTCTACCATAACAGGGCGCAAGCCGCAATCCCTTGAGTTGGTCATATTTCACAAAAAAATTCAATATAAATCCTGATAAATACGTTGTGTGCAAAAACACAAACAGAATAAAATGCACAAAAATAATTAATATACAGTGATTTTGTTGACATTTCGGCTCGTGAAAACTATACTTATAAGTGCAAAAGCACATAAATGATACAAAAACACAAATCATCAATACAAATAAGAAAGTGAGGTTCATCAAATGAAAGTAGGAATTATCGGAGCAGGAAGAATCGGGAAGGTACATGCAAAAAATATTTCAATGTTCGTGCCGGAGGTTCAGATTAAGACAGTGGCAGATCCGTTTATGAATGGGGAGACAGAAGGATATTTAAAAAAACTTGGAGTCGCGGAAGTGGCAAAAGATGCCGAAGATATTTTAAATGATCCTGAGATTGAGGCAGTCCTGATCTGTTCGTCCACGGATACTCATTCAAAGTATATTATTGAGGCCGCAAAAGCCGGAAAACACATTTTCTGTGAGAAACCTGTGGATTATGATCTGGATAAGGTTCATGAAGCGATTAAAGCAGCAGAAGATGCCAATGTGAAACTTCAGATCGGATTCTGCCGCAGATTTGACCATAATCACCGGGGTGTGTACGATGTGGTGAAATCCGGAAAGATCGGAGATGTCCATATGATCAAGATTAGTTCCAGAGATCCGGAGCCGCCGGCTATCGAATATGTAAAGGTGTCCGGAGGAATTTTCTATGACATGATGATCCATGATTTTGATATGGCAAGATTCTTAGCAGGATCTGAAGTGACAGAAGTCCATGCGGCAGGTTCAGTGCTGGTAGATCCGGAAATTGGAAAAGCAGGGGACGTGGACACTGCTGTAGTGACACTTAAATTTGAAAATGGAGCAATCGCAACGATCGACAACAGCCGTAAAGCGGTATATGGATACGATCAGAGAGTGGAAGTATTCGGTTCCAAGGGATGTGTCAGAAATGAAAATGATGTTCCGAATACCGTCGTTGTATCTGATGAGAACCAGACCAGTTATGAGAATACATATAAGGTCATGTGGGACCGCTATACAGGTGCTTTTGTATCTGAAATTCAGGCGTTTGCAGATGCGGTTCTGAATGACAGGGAAACACCGGTAGGCGGGAAAGACGGATTGTATCCTGTATTGATGGCGGCGGCAGCGACAAAATCTCTGAAAGAGGGAAGACCGGTAAAAATTGCGGAGGTAGAATAAAAATGAGTCTGAATAAATGTGCATGTATTGATACCTTATACACGGAACTGCCCTGGGCAGAGCGTTTTCAGGCAGCAAAAGACGATGGATTTGCTGCAGTGGAATTCTGGGACTGGAGAATCAGAGATCTTGATGAGACAAAAAAAGCGGCGGAGGATGCGGGGATTCAAATCAGCGGATTCAACGGAGATGCTGATTATTCTCTTGTAGACCCTGAGCATAAGCAAAAGTATCTGGAAGACCTCAAAAAATCCATTGAGGCCGCCAAAAAAGTCGGAGCACTCAGTGTCACGATTCATTCTAATGCCTTGGGAGACGGCGGTGTTGTGGTTGACCATTATGATAATCTGTCTGATACAGTGAAACTCTGTTCTATGTATGATACACTTTTAGGGTGTGCAGAGCTTGCAGAAAAAGAAGAGATTAACCTGAATCTTGAGGCACTGAACATTACCACAGACCATGAGGGAAATTTTCTTAAATATACCCAGACAGGAGCAGAAATCTGCCGCCTGATCGGATCTCCCAGGCTGAAATTATTATATGATGTCTATCATATGCAGATCAATGAAGGCTGTATTTGCGACACTATTACAAATTACGGAGATCAGTTCGGACATATCCATGTGGCGGATGCTCCCGGAAGACACGAACCGGGTACCGGGGAGATCAATTATAAGAAAGTTATCCGGCATCTGGAAGCATGTGGATATAACGGATATGTGGGATACGAATTATTCCCGCTGACAGATACCAAGACAGCAGTTAAGGCAATCATGGAAGAGTGCTGATGCATCGAATGTACCGGGATGGGCGATCCCTTCCGGCTTTCATAGAAAAGGACGGATATAAATTATGAAGAAGATAACATTTGGAACAAGAGTTGCATATGGCTGCGGGGATACGGCGTGCAATATTGTTTACGGCATGATTTCTACACTGTTAACTTTATTTTATACAGACTATGCAGGAGTATCACCAATCACCATCGGTATGGTTATGCTGATATCCAGAGTGTTTGACGGAAGCTCGGATCTTATTATGGGCTTTTTAGTGGATCGGACCAAGTCAAGATGGGGAAAATCAAGGCCGTGGCTTTTATGGATGACAGTCCCTTATGCCATAGCGGCTATTTTGATGTTCACCGTGCCTCATACTACGGAGTTTGTAAAAGGCATTTACATATTTGTAACTTATAATCTGACAACAACCGTAATCTATACAGCGATCAATGTTCCGTACGGCTCTCTCTCAACGATGATGACGAGAGACTCATACCAGCAGGATCTGCTCTCTATCTTCCGCATGATCTTATCACCGGTAGGCAGAATCATTTCTGTAACTTTCACGATGCCTTTGGTGAAGGTATTCGGAGATGACCAGGCTGCATGGGTCAAGACGATGTTCATATGGGTGGCGATTGCGGTAGTGCTTCTTTTGTTCTGCTTCTTTCAATGTGAAGAGACAGTAAAAGTTGACGTTAAAAAAGAGAAAAAGGTGTCTGTAAAGAAAAATCTGAAAGCGCTGGTGACAAATAAATATTTCTGGTGTGTTTTGGGACTTTGGTCTATCCAGGTTATCCATCAGACGATCGTAGGTACAGATCTTCCTTATTATTGTAAATATATTTTTAAAAATGACTCATGGATGTACAGCACACTTTATTTCCTGGAAACAGCAATCATGATCCTGGGAGCTATGGCATGTCCATTTCTGATCAAACGATGGGGAAAGAGAAATGTCACACTGGCCGGAAGTGTATTGGCAGTGGTCTCCCACCTGCTGATCCTGGCAAACCCATTCAGCTTTCAGTGGTTCTTTGGCGTGACTCTGATCCGGTCCATAGGCGTATCCCAGCTTTCAGCAACTATTTTCGGTATGCTGGGCGATGTGGTGGAATACGGTTACTGGAAAAACGGGTTCCGTCAGGAAAGTCTGATCTTCGGCGGAGCAAGCCTTGGATTTAAAGTCGGAACCGGTGTTACGAGTGCGCTGATGACAGGCCTGATGACGGCCAGCGGATATATCAGTTCCACCAGCGGAAATGTAGTTCAGCCGGGTTCTGCTGTCACTACGATTGGCAATATTTATAAATTTGGCCCGGTTATCATATGGGCGGCAGCGATCATCCTGCTGCTGATTTATAAACTGGACAAAGAGTATCCGAAAATTTCAAAAGAATTGGCTGAACGTGAAATGAATCAGGCATAGGAAGGGAAGAATATAATGTTAGATAAAAAGAAAGTCAAACTGGGGATCGCGCCGATTGGGTGGACAAACGATGATATGCCGGATCTAGGCAAGGAGAACACATTTGAACAATGTGTCAGCGAGATGGCGCTAGCCGGATTTACTGGATCAGAGATCGGCGGGAAATATCCGAAAGATAAAGAAGTATTAAAAAAAGCGCTGGAACTCAGAGGAATAGAAATCTGTAACTGTTGGTTTTCTACATTTCTGCTTACAAAACCTTATGAAGAAGTTGAGGAAGAATTCCTTAAACAGGCAAGATTTTTAAAAGATATGGGGGCCAGGGTCATCGGTGTATCTGAGCAGAGTTACAGTATTCAAGGGAAAGATGTACCGGTTTTTGAAGAAAAATATGTGATGGATGATGGTGAATGGGACACGCTGACTGAGGGACTTAACAGGCTTGGAAGGGCGGCAAAAGAAATCGGGATGACGCTGACCTATCATCATCATATGGGAACCGTGATCCAGACAGAGGAAGAAATCGACCGCTTTATGCAGTCTGTCGATCCGGAAGCTGTATTTCTTCTTTTTGACAGCGGTCATTGTTCTTTCGCGGGAATTTCTCCTGTAAAGATTTTTGAAAAATATACAGAACGCACAAGGCATATTCACTTAAAAGATCTTCGCTTGGATGTTGTAAAGCGCGCCAAAGCAGAGAAGTGGAGTTTTTTACAGGGAGTCCGGAACGGAACTTTTACAGTTCCCGGAGACGGTGATGTGGATTTTGAACCGATCTTTAATCTCATTGAATCAAAAGGGTATGAGGGTTATGTGGTCGTGGAGGCAGAACAAGATCCTGCGCTGGCAAATCCTTTAGAGTACGCTTTAAAAGCAAGAAAATATATTGCCGAAAAAACAGGACTGTAAGAGAAGTATCATAAATGAGGGGGGACCGTACAATGGCTCCCCCTCTCTTGAAATTTGTGCAGTATTTATTTTGTTGCGCTGACTTTTAATCTCCGAAAAGGCTGAAAGCATGTGCCGTCCAGCTGCATGGCTCTTTTCAGTGAAGCGTCTATAACCTCGTTTCGGAATGCTTCTTTTAATTCTTCGGGTACATACTGCATAAAAGGGACAAGGCTGGGCTGGTCGATCCAGCCAATCATTTCTTCGGCATCAGTGAAAAACCGGTCTGCATTTTCTTCTGTGACCACGATGTTTTTAAAGTCTGTGAGGTTCATTAATCCTTCATATTCAAATTTTGAAGGCATATACCAAGGCCATTGAAAAGATTGAAAATACTTTTTATATGGTTCCGTTTGAATCATATTACGGGTGATTTCAAAAAAATCCGAGCAGTTCCCTTCGCCGGCGAAATTCCATAGGATCTTTCCTCCAGGTTTTAGAGCGGAGTAGGATTGGTTTAAGAGACGAGAATGATCTTTCACCCAATGCAGTGCGGCGTTGGAATAAATGACATCAAATTGATTCATAAAGTTCATGTCTGCCATATCCATATTAAGAAACTGAAGATTCTTTTTTTTACGTTTTTTTGCAGTATCAATCATTCCGATTGAAGCATCGATTCCAATAACACTGCCTTCGGGCACCAGCATGGACAACTGTTCCGTCAAGACCCCGTCCCCGCAGCCCAGATCTAAAATAGATTCATTGCCGTTAAGATGAAGGTCCGAGAAAAGTTTTTGCCCCCATTCTTTTTGATGTCTGGAAGCCTGTTCATATTTTTGACCATTGAATTCATAGGTAGTCACCTGTATTCATCTCCTTTTTAATTAAAGTTAGTTTTTTTCAGTATACCATATACTAAGTTAAAGTTGGTACGTACAAACAAATTGCCTGTTGCCAAATAAGAGAACCCGTGGTATGATATTTGTGAAATGAAAAAAATACGAAATTTTTAAAAAATATTAAAAATTTTTAAAAAGCCAGGAGGGAATTATGAAGGCTAAAGGTGTGAGAATGTATGGGGCAAAGGATATTCGGCTGGAAGAGTTTGAACTGCCGGAGATCAAAGAAGACGAGGTGCTTTTGAAAGTCATGAGTGACAGCATCTGTATGTCTACATGGAAAGAAGTCAAGCTGGGAAGCGGACATATCCGCGTACCGGATGACATAGCAGAACGTCCGGTCATCATCGGCCATGAATTTTCCGGTGTGATCGAGCAGGTCGGAGAAAAGTGGGCAGACGAGTATAAAGTGGGAGAGAAATTTGTAGTACTTCCGGGGATTCCGGATCAGATGGGAGCACCGGGGTATTCCTATGAACACTTCGGAGGCGCAGTGACATACTGCATCGTTCCTAATGATGTGATTGAGAAGGGTTGTCTGCTCCACTATGACGGGGATGCTTTCTATGAAGTATCTGTGTCAGAGCCTATGTACTGTATCATCGGCGGATATATGGCGAACTATCATACGAAGCCGGAGACACACGAACATTTTATCGGCGCAAAAGCGGGAGGGAACATTGCGATCCTCGGAGGATGCGGACCGATGGGACTGGGCGCAATCAGTTATGCACTTGCCATGGAAAACAAACCGAAGACGGTTGTTGTTACGGAGATCAACGACGACCGAATCAACCGGGCCAGAGAAGTGATCTCTGAGGAAGATGCAAAAGCAAGAGGTGTGGAATTACATTATGTAAACACAGCAAAGATGGATGATGAGGTCAAAGAACTGATGGATCTCACCGGAGGAGAGGGATACCATGACGTATTTGTTTACGCTCCGGTAAAAGCGATTGCAGAGACAGGAAACAAGATCCTTGCATTCGACGGCTGCATGAACCTGTTCGCAGGTCCTTCTGACAGTGAATTTTCCGCAGACATGAACCTCTATGACTGCCATTACAGAAATACGAAGCTTCTGGGATCTTCAGGGGGCATTAAGGCAGACCTTCTGGAAGCGCTCGATCTGATCGCCAAGAAAGAGGTCAATCCTGCTGTTATGATCACTCATGTGGGAGGCATTGACGCAATCGTTGATACAACTCTTCATTTACCTGAGATACCGGGGGGAAAGAAACTTACCTATACACAGTTTGATATGCCTCTGACAGCGATTGAAGACTTCAGAAAACTGGGTGAGACCGATCCTCTGTTTGCGAAGCTTGCCGATGCATGCGACAAAAATCAGGGATTGTGGAACAAAGAAGCAGAAGAAATTTTACTGGATCATTTCGGAGTATAACTTATGTTTGCAAGAGAGCGGAAAGAAGAACTGCTGGCTTATATGAGGGTACATAAGAGGGCTGGCATCCATGAACTGTCGGAAGAATTCCATGTGACCGGCGCCACCATAAGGTCCGATTTAAGTGAATTGGAGAAAGAGGGACACCTGATTCGGACCCACGGGGGCGCACTGCTAAAGGAAGAAGAAGTCACAAAGGAGGCATTTCTTGCCTCCAGGTGGAACTTAAATCCCGATAAAAAGAGGATCATTGCACAGGGTGCCAAAGAGTTCGTCAGGGAAGGAGACATTATCCTGATCGACAGCGGTTCTACCATGCTGGAATTTGCAAAGGTTTTGACAGACTTTAATGACCTGAAGGTAGTGACCAATGATCTGAACATCGCTCTTGAACTGCAGAAAAAGCCTTCTATTCAGGTGATACTGATCGGAGGAACTGTGAGGAACCAGTTTGAATGTACCTTTGGTTCCCTGGGGATTGAATTTCTTGAGAGGATTTCCGTGGATAAACTGTTCTTGTCACCAAACGCTTTGTCAGTTTCCAAAGGGCTGACCACGCCCAATGAGGAGACAGCGGCGATGAAGCGTGCGATGATGAGGACCGCAACAGAAGCATATATGCTGTGCGACAGTACGAAGATTGGACGGAAGACCTTTTGCCGGTTTGCGAGGAACAGTGATTTTAAATATCTGATCACTGATGAGGGAATCCAGACTGCCGACAAAAAAGAACTTGAGAAGCAGGGAATCAAGGTCAGGGTGTGTAAGATGAAAGTTCAGGAATAACCTGGAAATTATCTTACCACCGGTTATAATTTAAAAAATTGTCAAGCAAAAAGGGAAGAAAATTTATTGAGAATTTTTCTTCCTTTTTTTGCGTTGGATAGAACTGACAAACCGCGTATTTATATGGTTTATAAGGTTATTAAAAGGAGGAAAATGTAAGAAAATCTTGTCAAAAAATCTTCTGCAAAATTTACCACTGGCAATAGTGGACGTATGGAAATACAATCAATATAATGGAATTATAGATAAACGTTTATCAGATATGAACCATTAACTGCAGCAAAAAATTATACCAAAAAGAGAAGGAAAAAAAGGAGGATTATTATGGCAAGTAGTTTCAAAGCTAAAGTCCAAAAAATGGGCGGATTCCTTTCAGGAATGGTAATGCCTAACATTGGTGCCCTGATTGCATGGGGTATTATCACAGCATTATTTATTCCGACAGGATATTTCCCAAATGAAAAGATGAACGAACTCGTAGGCCCGACACTTAAGTTCTTGATCCCGTTGTTATTTGGATACACCGGAGGTCATACAGTATATGGAAGACGTGGTGCCGTTGCAGGTACACTTGCAACAATCGGTGTTGTCATTGGTTCAGAAGCAACCATGATGATCGGTGGTATGGTCATGGGACCTCTCGGTGCATGGATCATCAAGCAGTTTGACAAATTGTTAGAAGGACGTGTAAAACCAGGTCTGGAAATGTTAGTAGATAACTTCTCCATGGGTATCATTGGAGCACTCATGATGATCGCAGGATTCTCTGTAATCACACCGCTTTTTGCAGGTATCACAAATATCTTAACAGTAGGCGTTAACTTTGCGATCGATCACAGTATCCTTCCATTCACACCAATCTTCGTTGTACCGGGACAGGTATTGTTCTTAAACAACGCGATCAATCACGGTATCTTTACTCCGCTTGCGATTGAACAGGCTGCACAGACAGGAAAATCTATCCTGTATCTTGTAGAGGCAAATGGTGGTAACTGGGCAGGACTTGTACTTGCATTTATGTGCTTTGGAAAAGGTATGGCAAAGAAATCTGCACCTGGTGCAGCAATCATTCACATCATCGGTGGTATCGGTGAAGTATCTTTCCCTTACGCTTTGATTAAACCAATCACTATTCTTGGACCGATCTGTGGTTCCATTGCAGCATTATTCTGGTTCCAGATCATGGGCGGTGGCGCAGTAGCAGCAGTATCTCCTGGATCAATCATTGCCTTGGCAATTATGTCACCGAAAGGAAAGCTGTTCGTCAACCTGGCCGGATATGTCATAGCCGCGATCGTATCGTTCGCTATCGTTGCATTCTTCCTTAAACGCGATAAGACGCCGGAAGATGAGGTCGGAGAAGTAGGCGGACTAGATATGAGCCAGTTTGTTGAAAGTCACAGCGCTCCTGGAGAAGAAAAGAAAGCTGTTGTAGCAGACGATGCAGAGCTTCCAAAACGCCAGGTTAAAAAGGTAGCATTTGCATGTGATGCAGGAATGGGATCCAGTGCCATGGGAGCTTCCATGCTGAAGACACAGCTGAATAAGATCGGAATGTACATAGATGTAAATCATGTATCTATTCATCAGATACCGGCAGACATCGATGTTATTGTTACAAACGAAAACTTATATGAAGCTGCGAAGAGTGCGGCTCCTGCGGGAGTACCGGTCATTGCGATCGAAAACTTCCTGGATGCTGCTGAACAGGCAGCAATTGCCAAGAAGATTAAAGACATGGCTGAATAAGTCAGACTGCGGCGCCATAATTGAAGAATTATGGCGCCTTCTAAGTAAAGGAGCTGCAAAATTATGCTGATGTCTAATCGTGTAAAAGATATCATACAGATTGTCTTAAGCAGCCGTGGTTTCGTAACCATGAAAGATATTGCCAACAAGATGAATGTCTCAGAGAGGACCGTATACCGGGAAATCCCTGAGGTGACAGAAGTGTTAAGGCAGTATCAGATTACGTTGGAAACGGTGAGTAAAAAAGGAATCCGGGCTGTCGGTTTGCCTGAACCTATTCAGAAACTCCAGACAGAATTAGGGGAACATAAAAAACTCCAGGTAGTAGACCCTAAGGAACGAATGTATTTGGTTCTCTTAGAACTGCTTCATCAGGATGACTTCATGAAGACAGAAGCATTGGCAATCGATATGGGTACATCCCTCCCGACAATCAAGAATGATCTGAAAAAGATTGAGAAAATTCTTCCGGAGTACAATATTAAATTAATCTCAAAAAAGGGAGATGGAATCTGCCTGAGCGGTGAGCAGGTGGCGAGGGATCATCTGATGGTCAATATCATCATGAAAAACACAGATGTGGATGTGATCGTACACTGGCTTGCAGGGAATGTCAGGCAGTTTCATCCTTTTATGCAGAAGCTGGATGAATATGGTTATATGGACCTGTTTCAGACATGTGAAAAAATATTAAGAGATATCAGCCATAAACTGATCCAAAAAAATTATCAGATACTTGACCAGAACTATGCAGAATTAGTCATGCTGGTGTCACTTCTGATCCGCAGACACAAGATCGGAAACAGGAAATACAGTACAGATTTTACTGTGGAACAAGTGGACAAGAACCAGAAGAAGGTTGTTGCCGCATTGATCCGGATGCTGGAAAAGAAATATTCCATTTCCCTGGACGAGGCAGAAAAAGAATATCTTCTGTGGGTTATGGATATCAGTGTCGGAAAAAGGAACAATGAAAATGTGTTTGTCAAAAATTTTGTGCTCAAGCCAAAGATTGAAGAGTTTGTAGAACTGGTGGAAGGGCGTATGGGCATTACTCTGAGCCAGGATACAAAGCTTATGGACGGACTGCTGACGCATATCGATAAAGCCCTGGTGCGGACAAGGAGCGGAATGAGTATCTCGAATCCAATTATCCGCGACATTGAAAAAGATTATTCGCAGCTGTTTTCCATTATAAAAGATACGGTCAGAAAAGTATTTCCGGATGATTATTTTCCGGATGATGAGATAGGGTATCTGGTATTATATTTTGCGGTATCATTGGACAACATTACAAAGAAGACATTCCGGGTGCTGGTGGTATGTTCCAGCGGTATGGGATCTTCCAAGATGCTGGCCAGCCGTCTGGAGAGGGAGATACCCGAGATTTATGTAAGAAAGATTGTATCTTTGGTAGGGCTGGGAGAAGAAGACTTAAACGATTATGACTTGATCCTGTCAACCATCCCGCTGTATTTAAAAGACAGGGAGTATCTGAAAGTTTCTCCGCTCCTGAACGATAATGAGCTGGAGATTGTAAAAGAAAAAATTAGAAGGCATAAGCATCAGACTTTAAGGAAGATTGAGGAACAGGAAAGAAAGGCGGCGGAGTTAGAAAGCAGCAACAGTATTGTATCTTTAAAACAGTTAAAACAATTAACTACGTGGGCAGTAGACTTATTGGCTGAATTCCATGTGTATGAAATTAATAATCTGAAGGATGAAAACCACTTATTTTCAAATTTGGAACACACGATCTGGGAAGCCGGAATCTTTATCGGTGAACAGGAGATTAAGAATTATGTGATCCGGCATGGAAATGAATGCCGTTTTACCATACCGACGACGGAAATCAGTTACTTTGAGTGTTATTTAAAGAAAATAAAAAAACCGCTTCTTTTCGTCTACCATTTAAAAGAGAAACGAATGGTCGATCCTCAGGAGGGTGATGCGGTCAGTAACATTATATTTTTCTTCTATCCAACGGAAATGGAAGAAGTACAGCAGATGTTTCTGCGATATATTACTGAATTGATCATCGAAGACCGGGATGTCATGAAGTTAATAGAGAAGGGCGACGAAGAAGAAATCAGGCAATGCTTTGGACACAGGTTCAGACATTATATAGGAGAATCAATTTAGGAGGTTTCATTATGGCAGATAAGAAGAGTATTTTTAACGAAGACAACATCAGATTGAACGCATCCTTTGCTACGAAGGAAGAGGCTATCCGGGCTGCGGGACAGATCCTTGCAGACAATGGTTACGTAAAAGAAGAATATATAGATGATATGCTGAAGAGGGAAGAAGTGGTCTCTACCTACATCGGCAATCACATTGCGATTCCGCACGGCATCGTAAAATCCGAAGAAAGGATTATGGCTTCAGGAATTTCCTTTATCCAGGTTCCTGAGGGCGTAGACTATGAAGGAAAAACTGCAAATGTCATCATTGGAATTGCAGGTAAGAACAATGAGCATATTGAGATTTTAGGAGATATCGCAGTGGCATGCTCAGATCTTGACAACGTAGAAAAACTTAGAAATGCAAAGACCAAAGAAGAAATACTGAATGTATTTAAAGATGTGGTCCGCTAAAACAGACGGAGGGAATAAAATGAAAGCAGTACACTTTGGGGCTGGCAAGATCGGCCGCGGGTTCATCGCAGACTTGCTGCATGATACAGGATATGAAATCGTATTCGTGGACGTAAATGAGAAAGTCAACGAGGAACTGAACAAATACCATAACTACTACTTATACGTGATCGAGGAGGATTACAGGAGAAAAGAAATCGACAAGGTTTCCGCTCTCTCTCCGATCACAGAAGAAGACAAAGTCGTGGAGGCAATCGTGGAAGCAGACGTAGTCACTACGGCAGTGCTGGCAGACAATTTCCCTAAAATTGCAGGTACTCTCGCAAAAGGGCTGAAAGCCAGATTGGAAGCAGGCAAAGAAAGAGTCAATGTAATTCCTTGTGAGAACGCATTGTTCAACGGAGATCTGCTCTTAAAGGAACTTGTCAAAACTGAAATTGCTTCTGAGGATGACTTCCTAAAAGCAGCGGCATTCCCGAATACGGCAGTAGACCGTATGGTATTCGGTACCGACAAAGACGGCAGAGACGGAATTGACATCGGAAAAGATCACGAGCTGGCAGTGGAAGTGAATAAGCTGGTAGACCCAGAGAAACTTCCGATTGCCGGAGCAGAATATACCGATAATCTTCAGAAGTTCCTGGAGAGAAAACTTTATACAATCAACTGCGGACACGCATGGTCCGGTTATATCGGAAAATTGATGGGATATGAGATCATCCAGGATTACTTCGCGGTGCCGGAAAACATTGAAATGACAAGAGAAGTCATGAGAGAAGTTGCGGCTCTGATGGTTGCAAAACACGGATTTACCGAGAAGGAAATGGAAGACTACATTACGTTTGCATTAAACCGTTTTTGTACTCCTGGTATCAAAGACACGATCACACGTATCTCCAGGGCGCCGATCAGAAAGCTTGCACCGAATGACCGTCTGGTAGGACCGGCTGTACAATGTGAGGAGAGGGGACTCAAAAATACACTTCTCCTGAGAGGTATTGCAGCGACATTCCTGTTCGACGTCAAAGAGGATGAGCAGTCTGTTGAGCTGATGCAGTATGTGGCTGACAACGGCATTGAAGATGCAGTGACTCATTTTACAGGTATTGAAGCGGGAACCAGGATGTTTGATGAGATCGTCAAAGATTACAACGAATTAAAGGAAGGAAAATAATATGAAATTACAGTTAGCTTTAGATGAAATGAACCTTGTAGATGCACTGCGTTTCGCTGACAAGGTTGCGGAGCATGTCGATATTATCGAAGTGGGAACTCCTTTCGTTATGGACGAAGGAATGAGGGGTGTGCGTGAATTCCACCGTTTCTTCCCGGACAAAGAGATCCTGGCCGATTTAAAGATCATGGACGGCGGATATCTGGAAGCAAGCTATGCCTATGAGGCAGGTGCTGCTTATGCTACAATCCTGGGTGTTTCTGATAACCTGACCATTGAAGGCGCTTTAAAAGCGGCAAGAGACTATGACAGAAAACTCGTTGTGGATATGATCTGTGTGGAAGATCTTCCGACTAGAATTGCAAAGATGGAAGAGATCGGAGTTGACATCCTGGCAGTTCATACAGGGGCTGACCAGCAGGCAGCAGGCAGAGAGCCGATCCAGGATCTTCAGGTTATGACAGAACATGCAAAGAAGGCTCAGATCGCTGTGGCCGGAGGTATTAACAGTAAGACCATCGATAAATATGTTGCCTTAAAACCGGAGATTATTATTGTAGGATCTGCGATCGGACATGCAGAAGATCCGGTTGCGGAAGCAAAAGCGATCAAAGACGCGATGCTTTAAACCACAAATTGAGACTGGAGGGAAAGATTATGACAGAATGTAAAAATATGATGGCGATTCTCGGAGAATTAACCGACAACGCAAAAGAAGTAGATAATGAACAGATCGAGGCAGTGGAAAAACTGATCACAGAGGCAAAAAGAATCTTTATAAGCGGTGCGGGACGTTCCGGATTTGCTGCCAGAGGATTTTCTAATCGTCTGATGCATCTTGGGTATACCGTATACTTTGTTGGCGAGCCGACCACACCGTCGATTCAGGCAGGAGATCTGCTGATCGTCGGTTCCGGTTCCGGAAATACCGCGAGCCTTGTGTCTAATGCCAAAAAGGCAAAGAGCCAGGGAGCAAAGGTAGCGACCATTACAATGTTCCCTGAGAACACGATCGGATCTATGGCAGATGCGGTAATCACTCTTCCGGGAGTTACGAAGAAGTGTGACAATCATGAGGGTGCGGGAACTGTTCAGGCTGCCGGTTCCGGATTCGAGCAGTTAAGCTGGATTACATATGACTGTATGGTTATGGATCTGATGAGGATTACAAGTCAGTCAGATGACGATCTGTTTGCAAGACATGCAAATATGGAGTAATAACAAATATGATATAAAAGGGGCTCTTTCTGGAGCCCCTTTTATATAACACAATACCAGAAGACATGACAGTAGGGAGGAATTTCAGACTATGAAACAGGTTATGATTGTAGGAGCAGGACGCCTTGGAAAAGGATTTTTTGGAGAAACATTCGATAATGCCGGATGGAAAATCGCTTTTTTAGACAAGGATCCGAGGGTGGTCGAGGAACTAAAGAGGACAGGGAGTTATCACGTGGAAGTCCACAGGGTAGATTCTATTGAGAACCGGACTGTCTCAGGGTATGAGGCTTATGTCTGTGATGAAAATTATTCCTGCATGGATGCGTTTTTGAATACGGATGTTATTATGCTGCCGCTTTATCCAAAAGATTTTAGGGAAGCAGGACATTATTTATCTAAGTGTTTCACTGAGTTTTATAAAAAGCAGCCTGAGAAAAAGCTGACCGCTATCTGTGTGACAAACAAAAATTATCTGATCCCGGAAATTATAGAAAGTTTTAAGGAAAAACTCCCGGATGATGTGAAAGCGTGGTTTGATACGAATGTAGCAGTCAGAGATTCTATTATCCGGAGAGGAACAGATGCACAGACTCACTATGCCACTGAGATAGTGACGATGGCGGTTGCTTCGCTTCTGATTCAGACTCCTGTATATAATGATTTCAGCGATGTTGAATGGCTGGAACTGAATGACCAGATAGAAACTCTGAAGGATTTAAAAGTGTTTGCAATCAATGGACCTCATGCGTCAACTGCTTTCTGGGGTTATCTGAAAGGTTATAAAACGATACCGGATGCCGAAAAAGATGAGGAGATTGCCGGCATTATTTATCAGGCGCATAAAGAGATTCTCGATATGATCATGGAAGAATACGATATTACAAAAGAGGAGCTGGATCATTTGGAAAATCTTCCGACGCCGATGGGAGAGATTCCGGATTCCATCTACAGAGTAGCATTTGATCCGATAAGAAAACTTTCCAGAGGAGACAGGCTTACCGGAGCTGCACAGAGGTGCCTTAAACATGGTCTCCCTTATGAAGCGATTGCAAAAGGTATGGCAGCCGGCTTTGGATATACGGAGCCAGAGGATGAAAATGCGGTAAAGCTTCAGGAGGAAATCAAAGAATTGGGGATCGAAGAGACTGTGCATAAATATACGAAACTTGAAAAAGACAGCCCTATTCTGAGAAAAGTAGTGGAAGAATATGAAGCTCTGAAAGACAGAGGACTGATAAAATAAGAAGAATAATTTTGGCAAAAAAGCTGTGTTCCTTTTCATTGGGGAGACAGCTTTCTTTGTTATTTATCCTGATCCTATGTTACAATAAGTCTGTATTTTATGTTTAACAACAGTGGAAAAATACAGGAAAGGGTGTGTATATTGTGGAAAATAAATTTGACGTCATTATTATAGGAGCAGGGCCTTCGGGGATTTTCTGTGCGTATGAACTCTCACAAAAGAAACCGGATTTAAAGATCTTAATGATAGAGAAGGGAAGAAGGATTGAAGACCGGTCCTGTCCCAAAAGGAAAACAAAAGTGTGTGTGGGCTGTAAGCCATGTTCCATTACGACCGGATTTGCAGGTGCAGGAGCTTTTTCTGACGGAAAGCTTTCCCTCTCTCCGGATGTGGGCGGAAATCTGCCGCAGATCCTTGGATACGAAGAAACAGAGCAGCTTCTGAAAGAATCGGACCAGATCTATTTGAAATTTGGAGCGGACACAAAAGTGTATGGATTGAATGAAGAAAAAGAAATTGCAAGGATCAGAAAAAAGGCAATTAAAGCCAATCTGAAATTAATCGAGTGTCCGATTCGGCATCTTGGCACGGAAGAGGGATATAAGATATACCAAAGGCTTCAGGAGCACCTGCTTGGCGTGGGGGTCAGGATGGAATTTAACACCATGGTTGATAATATTCTGACTGCAAAAGGACGGGTGAGGGGTGTGGTCACCGATAAAGGAGAGACATTCTATGCAGAGGAAGTTGTTGCCGCCGTGGGCAGGGAAGGATCTGAATGGCTCAGCAACCTGTGCCGGGAACACGAGATTGCGACTGAGGTGGGAACCGTAGACGTAGGCGTCAGAGTGGAGGTTCGGGATGAAATCATGGAAGAACTGAACAAGAGCCTGTACGAGGCAAAGCTGGTATATTATACGCCGACCTTTGACGATAAAGTCCGCGTGTTCTGTACCAACCCTTCAGGAGAAGTGGCCACAGAATATTATGAGGACGGACTTGCAGTAGTAAACGGCCATGCATATAAGGCAGAAAAATATAAGACAAAGAATACTAATTTTGCAATTCTTGTATCGAAAAATTTTACGAAGCCGTTTAAAGAGCCCATCCAGTATGGAAAACATATCGCGCAGCTCAGCAATATGCTCTGCGACGGAAAGATCCTTGTCCAGAGGTTCGGAGATTTTGTCCGGGGACGCAGAACGACAGAGGAACGCCTTCTCAGAAACAACATCACGCCGACGTTAAGGGATGCGGTGCCGGGGGATCTGTCATTGGTATTTCCTTACAGAATTATGAAAGCGATTGAAGAGATGATCTATGCACTGGATCAGGTGACGCCGGGGATGGCCAGTGATGAAACGCTGCTCTATGGAGTGGAAGTGAAATTTTATTCCAATAAAGTCGTCACAGACCAGGCGTTTGAAACCAACATCAAAGGCCTTCGGGCAATCGGTGACGGAGCCTCAGTCACAAGGGGCCTTCAGCAGGCATCGGCTAACGGGCTGAGCGCAGCCAGGAGTATTTTAACTGCGAAAGGAGTATCTATATGAGATATATATGTACCGTCTTATCCGTATCGGACATTAAGAAATCCAGAAAGTTTTATGAGAATTTATTCGGATTGGAGCTTTACCAGGATTATGGCATCAATATATCCTTTACTTGCGGACTTGCACTGCAGCAGGACTTTGACTGGCTGGTGAACATACCAAAAGAGGCAGTTCTGAAAAAAACAAATAACATCGAGATCTGCTTTGAAGAAGAGGACTTCGATGGATTCTTGAAAAAACTGAAAACTTATCCGGATGCTGAGCATTTGGGAGATGTGATCGAGCACAGCTGGGGACAGCGTGTCATCAGGTTTTATGATCCGGACGGGCATCTCATCGAAGTGGGAGAGTCAATGAAAATGGTAATTACCCGTTTTCTGGATTCGGGACTTACTATGGAAGAAGTTTCCAGCAAGATGGATGCCTCGGCAGAAGATCTGCAAAAACTTTTAGATAAGGAAGAATGATCCTTTGAGTTCTATGGATAAAATAGGATCATATATAAGACGACAGTATCGTTTCCGGTGTTGCGGTAAGAGTGAGCAGTATCTCCCGGAAATCGTATACTTTCGTCTTTTGTTAAGGTAAATTTGTGACAATCAGCGCATATTTCAAGATCTCCGTGAAATACAGTGATAAATTCTGTCGTTCCTTTCAGATGTGCTTCGGACTCCCAGCGGCTGTATGGTTCCAACTTCAGATAGTATACGGCGAATTTCCTGTCGGCGTCATCCGGAAAAAGCGGATAATTTTTAACCCTTCCCGAATCTTCCAGCAGCGGTTCTATGTCTGCTGTCTTAATGATTTCGTATGGAGTTTTTGGACGGACAGTCAAGGCATCAAAGGGTACCTTCATGCCATTTGATATTTTCCACAAGGTTGATATCGTTGGGTTCCCGTCCCCGCGCTCAATTTGGGCCAGCATACTTTTACTGACACCGCTTAATTTTGAAAGTGCCTCCATGCTGAGTTTCTGCTTTTCACGGAGACGTTTAATGTTTTTGGCAACAATTAAATTCATTGTATCCAAAGAAAGACTCCTTTCTATTGACAATATATTGTACAAATTGTATTATTATATCATACGAGTGCAATATAATAACTGTTTTGTATTATTATATTATTTTGAAACGGGATTGTAAATAGAAAAGGAGGTTTCATTTGCTGCATCTATATGATTTTGTAATTTATTGTTTTATAACTGCTTATACTCCGGGGGCAAATAATCTGCTCTCTATGAGCAATGCCATACGCCTTGGATTTCGCCGCAGCGTACGTTTTAATCTTGGGATCTTGGCCGGCTTTACGGCAGTTATGACAATTTGTACGGTTTTCAGTACGGCACTTTATTCTTCTCTTCCAAAAATTAGATTTGTCATGCAGTTTCTTGGGGCTGCCTATATGCTGTTCCTGGCATGGAAATTGTGGAAGAGTTCCAATGATATGACTTCAGACGGAGGAAGTGAAGCCAGCTTTCTCTCGGGAATGATCTTACAGTTTGCTAATCCTAAAATATACATTTATGCTATAACAGCCATGTCACTTTATATTCTTCCCGCCTATCAGTCGACAGGCGCTTTAGCAGCATTTACGATTATGTTATCATTGATCGGTGCGTCAGGATCTTTTGTATGGGCATTGTTTGGGTCGGCTTTTTGCAATTTTTTCTCAAAACATTTCCGTGCGGTCAATCTGGTGATGGTTCTTCTGCTGATCTACTGTGCAGTCTCACTATTTATGTAAATTCACAAAAAAACAAAGATTCATTCAGCTGTTTTTGGGCAAATGGGCAAAAAATAAAAAAAGACTTATGAAGCTTTGAATGACCCTGCTATACTAAATATTAGAAAATAAATATATGACAGAAATGAAAATGGTAGCGAGATTATAAGACTCTAATCGCAGCGAAAGTTACAGTCTTATAGTCCCGCTATTTTTTTCTGTATGAATCAATGAAAAGTTTGGAGGAATTTATGGAAAAGAATCATTTTATGGAACGGGAGAGTATTGGGAAACTCATGCTGAAATTTTCTGTTCCGTGTATTATGTCACTGCTGGTGTCATCTCTTTATAATATTGTAGACCAGATCTTTATCGGGCAGGGGATCGGATATCTGGGAAATGGAGCTACCAATGTGGTGTTCCCGGTTACGATCATTGCACTCGCGATGGCACTGATGGTTGGAGATGGATGTGCAGCAAACTTAAGTATCTGCCAGGGGTGCAAAGATCAGAACAGAGCCAGAAAGAGCGTAGGAAATGCGATTGTGCTGCTTGTGGCAGCAGGTGTGGTTTTTACTGTTTTACTTTTTCTGTTTAAGGATCAGTTTCTGAAGGCTTTTGGCGCGACAGAGAATAACTTTGCATATGCCAGGGAATATTTTGTGTATATCATGATTGGAATTCCGTTTTTTATGTTTTCCAATGGCATGAACTCTATTATCAGGGCAGACGGCAGCCCTCAGTTTGCAATGATATCATTGGTGCAGTTATCAATGTGATCCTGGATCCGATTATGATTTTTGTATTTCATTGGGGAATGATGGGTGCAGCCCTGGCTACGATTACCGGTCAGATTGTGTCAGCGATTCTGGCAGTTTATTATCTTTGCCATATGAAATCTATAAAGATGGAAACAGAATGTTTTCGAGTGAACCCCATAATTTCTAAAAAGGTGCTTTCTCTGGGGATCAGCAGCTTTCTGACACAGATTTCGATCGTAGCCATTATGGCGGCAATGAACAATATGCTCGTGATTTACGGAGCACAGTCCAGGTTTGGGTCTGATATTCCGCTGACAGTGGTGGGAATTGTTATGAAAGTATTCCAGATTGTGATTGCTTTTTCTGTAGGCATCGCAGCAGGCTCCCAGCCAGTGATCGGGTTTAACTACGGAGCAGGACTGAACCACAGAGTGAAGAAGATATTTAAGCTGATGATGGCGGCGGAAGCCTGCGTAGGTGTGTTTTCCATGATCATATTCGAATGTTTTCCTATGGAGATCATCAAACTATTTGGAAATGAGAGTGTACTTTACAATGAGTTTGCGGTTCTTGCTTTCAGAACTTATCTTTGTACCATAGTATTATGCTGTATCCAAAAATCAGTCAGTATTTTTCTGCAGGCATTGGGGAAGCCAATTCTCTCAATGGGGCTCTCCCTGCTCAGAGACTTTATTTTAAGTGTACCGCTGGTTCTATTTCTTCCAAAATTATTGGGGATAAAAGGGACTCTTTATTCTGCGCCGGCGGCAGATATGATCTCATTCATCGCTGTGATTGCCGTAACCCGGTATCTTTTCGGACATTTAAAAAAAGATGAAAAGGAGGAGAGAGAAACAGCTTTTAACAGAGGAGAAGAAACAATAAATCTGGTGTCAGAGTAGATTATGAAATGTCTGAAGCAGGGTCCCTTTATTCCGGGATTCCTGCTTCTTTTTCGTCCGCGGTATCAGCATCATCATGTCTGGAGGAGTGTAGATAGGATTCATTTGCTTCTTTGCCTGCAGCTATGAGACGTTCCAGCCCCTCTTCAGGGCACAGAAAAGAGCCGATCGGATAAGGTGTCTTAGTATATATACCATGGAAATCCGTGCCGCCGGTCATAAATAAATCATGTTCTTTGGCCAGAGATCTGACATGGTCCTTTGTGCGCTCATCATTTCTCGGATGATTCAGTTCGATACCGTCGATGAGTTTTTCTTCAATGAGCATCTCCATGAGCATGGGATTTTTATATTCTCCCGGGTGGGCCAGGACTACGACACCGCCGCAGGATCGGATCAGGCCGACTGCTTCGTGTGTTGTCAGATCCTTCTGGGTCAGTTTGTATTTAGAACCGGAAGAAAAAAGCTCTTGGTGGAGTTCACCGATAGGGGTACCTGTATATCCCAGAGAAGCCAGGACCTGCATCATATGTACTTCATACAGGGTAGTACTTTTCCGGGCAGCCTCAAAGAGCTGTTCTTTCGTGATCGGATAATCTTCCATGAGCTTTTCGTACATGGCAAGCTTCGTCTGCCGCTGATATTCCAGATAACGGTCAAGCTTTCTCTGAAGCTTCTTTACATCGGCGGGATAGTAGCAGAGAAGATGAGGTTTTGTATCGGAAGCCTCGTGAACAGAGTTGATCTCGACCCCAGGGATGACATTGATCCCAAGTTCTTTTCCTAGAGCAAGTACAGCGGGAATAGAGTGGGTGGAATTGTGGTCTGTTACGGCGATATAATCCAGGCCGACGCGTTTTGCCTGGGAGATCAGCTGGTCGACGTTTAAAGCGCCGTCGGACAGCACAGTATGTGAGTGAAGATCTGCTTTCATTTTTAAATTCCTCCTAGTAATTTGGCTGATTATATTATATCATGAAGATAAGCGGATTTAACAGAAATACTTATTAAAATAAAAGACTGATCAGACAGAAAAAGGGGGCTATCGATATGAATTTAGAAGACTTTTATAGAGGAAGAGGCGAAGATTATCCGGTTATCATCGGAAGGTTTATGGGAAATGAAAATCTTTTAAAGAAGTTTGTCAAGAATTTTCCGGATGACCCGACCTATGGACGGCTTTGCGAAGCGATGGAGGCAAAAGACTGGCCGCAGGTGGAAATGTCGGCGCATACATTGAAGGGGGTAGCGGCGAATCTGAGTTTTTCAAAACTATTTCAGGCATCGGCGGACCTGGTCAGCGTCATAAGAGAACAAGAGACAGAGAAGGCAGATGGATTATTTTCAGAAGTGCAGAAAGCTTACAAAGAGGTAGTACAGGGAATATCCGGGCTGGATTAAATTTGGGGAAAGAGTATGGAAGCAGAAAAGCGGACGCTTTTGATCGTTGACGACGTGGAATTAAACAGAGCAATCTTGAATGAGATTTTCTGTAAAAATTATTATATTATTGAAGCTGCCAATGGAAAAGAAGCTCTGGATATTATTTTAGATGCGAGGAAAAAAGTAGACTTGGTTCTGCTTGATTTAGTCATGCCCGTCATGGACGGTTTCGTACTGATGGAGATACTGAAAGAAAAGGGGGTACTGGAGCATCTCCCGGTGGTGGTCATCACGGTGGACGGTTCAGAACAGATTCTGGAGAAGGCATACTCCATGGGGGCGGAAGAGATCATCATCAAACCGTTTAACCCCGATATCATCAGGGAAAAAGTAAAAAATATTTTGTCCATGTACATAAGGATGGAACTGATCAGCAGCATGGGGAAGCTTCAGCACCTGACTGAGGAAGATACAGAGGATCAGCTTTCTGCGGATACCGGCACAAAAACACGGATCGATGCCCTTTCTACTCGGACGCTGTATCTCCTTGAGCTGGAGAGGGAAAAGAACCGGGTACTGGCAAATCTCTCCGGGGATATTATGTTTGATTATGATGTAAAGTCAGATACGCTTTCTTTTTCAGAAAAATATTTTGAGGTATTCGGGCGGGATACTGTGATCGAGGAAGTGAGCCGGAAGATAAGGAGAACGGATATCATCTATGACGATGACAAACAGGTATTGGTGAACAATCTGGAAGGGCTGAGTACGGACAATACAACGATGCGCGCACAGATCCGGCTGATGACAAAAGACAGCGGATATCTTTGGTATGAGTGTTTTATAAAGTCTATCTGGGATATGGACGATGGAATGTGTTTGTCTCTGATAGGGAAATTCGTCAATATAGATCAGCACAGGAAAGAAATCTCCCGATGGAAAGAGGCGGCCGACAATGATGCCTTGACAGGAATCAATAATCGTAAAGGGCTGGAAGAAAAGATCTTAAAGATTATGAAAGAGAATTGGGATTCTTCAGGCGTACTGCTGTTTCTGGACCTGGATGACTTTAAACAGATCAATGACAGCAAAGGTCATGCTTTTGGCGACAAAGTGCTGCGGACCGTAGCAGAGAAGATCAAAAGCTGTGTCAGATCAACCGATGTGGTAGGAAGGATTGGGGGAGACGAGTTTATTGTTTTTCTCAACGGGATCGGAGGAAAGGATGCGGCACTCAAAAAGGCAGAAGAGATAGAACAGAAGACTCAGGACGGCTTTCATGGATATCCGGTAACGGTCAGCATAGGGATCGCACAGTTCCCGGAAGACGGAGCAGAATTTGATGTATTGATCAAGAGGGCAGATCAGGCACTTTATTACTCTAAAAATAAGGGAAAGAATCGGTATACATTTTATGATAAGAAGACAAAAGACATGCCGTTTCAGTCACTGCTCTCCAAGATGGACAGCGATGAAGATTTATAATATGAGATCATCGGAAATCAACGGGCAAAGATCGTTTGATTTCCTTTGGTCTCATTTGTTTTGGATCAGATTTTTCTCTGATACATTTTCTTTATAAATCCGGTCAGGGCGTACAGAAGCATAGCGATGATGCATAAGAGAACGATAGACATTAGTACCCAATCCATTTTAAATACCTGGCTTCCGTAGATGATCAGGTATCCAAGGCCGGAGCGTGCTGCCAAAAATTCTCCGATGATCACACCTACAAGAGAAAGCCCAATATTTACGTTCATAATGCTTAAAAGCAATGGAATACAGCTGGGTATGACTGCCATGGTCAGGCAGTCTTTTTTTGTTCCTCCGAGAGTCCGGATGAGTGTCAGACGCTCCTTATCCACGTGGAGAAATCCACTGTATAAATTCAGGATACTTCCGAAAACCGCAATGGAGATGGCGGTGATAATGATCGTCTTCATATTATTTCCGAGCCAGACGATCAGGATCGGAGCAAGGGCTGATTTCGGAAGACTGTTTAAGACTACAAGGTATGGGTCGATGATCTTGGCAGCCGTGGGGAACCACCATAAGATAGTCGCGATCAGCACTGAAAATAAAGTGATCAGCGCAAAGCTTACGAGCGTTTCAGCCAGAGTAACCCCAATATGAAGAAAGATGGAATGGTCTGTTACCATGCCGTAAAAACACCGGATGATCCTGCTTGGACTGCTGAAAATAAATCCGTTCAGTATATTTTTTGAAACCGCTGTTTCCCAGGCAAATAAAAGAAGGAGAAGCAGAAGGACCTGGGCAACCAGGATCCAATATTTTTTCCGTTGTATTTGGTTTAAATACTCGGACTGTTCTTTAGAAATTGGATCAGTCATTGATTTCCCTCCATAATTGATTAAAATAATCTTTAAATTCTACTGCATTTCTTGCAGCCTGCGGTGTTTTTTTCTCACATGTAAGGTGAATAGGAACAATGGTCTTGACAGTTCCCGGACGTTTGGACAGCACGATGACACGGTCGGCCATACTGATCGCCTCAGAAAGATCATGGGTGACGAGGAGAGCAGTTTTTTTCTTCTCTTTTATGATGGTGCCTATATCATCGGATACCCGGAGTCTTGTCTGGTAGTCCAATGCAGAAAATGGTTCATCCAGAAGAAGGATATCCGGGGACAGGGCGAGTGTACGAATCAGAGCAGCCCTCTGGCGCATACCTCCGGAAAGCTGGCTCGGATAAGAGTTTTTAAAGTCTTTGAGTCCGTAAAGTTCCAGCAGACGGTCAACCTTATCAAATGCCTCCGGATCTTTGATGTTTTGTATCTTGAGTCCCAGGGTAACATTTTCATAAATAGTGCGCCAGGGAAGAAGCTGATCCTTCTGGAGCATATATCCGATATGGTCGGTGGATTCCTCGATTGGTACGCCGTTGATTTTGATGGTGCCGCCAGACAGAGGGAGCAGTTTTGCAATTAAATGCAGCATGGTCGATTTTCCGCATCCGCTTGGGCCTACTACCGCGACGAATTCACCGCTTAATACATCAAAAGTGATTGAGGAAAGAGCCGTAGTTTCTTGCTTCATAGTATGGTAAGAGTAGGAAACCTGCTCTAAGGAAAGGGCAGTGGTCATTCTCATATCTCCTTTCTTGGGGATTATAGTATAGATTATGCTGGAAAGAAAAAAGGTGATATTATTCCTTGACATAAGAGAGATTAGCAGACTATAATTAAAGCGTAGACAAAAGTGGTTTGTCTCGGATAAATTTTCATCGGTAAAGCTGCCGAAAGGCAGTGACACAAAGCCAAGGGTCTAAAGTCTTACATAAGACTATGACAGCCGGTTGCCACATTATTTATTTAATGTGTATGAATATAGGTATCTGACTTATATTTGAAGCTGTAAGCGCAACCGTTTGTGAAGGAAACTTCACGGACGGTTTTTCTTTTTAAAGAAGCGCTCTGTATTTCAAAAGCTGGATGATTGTATTCATCACATGGTATTCATATCCACAGCGATGAATGAAACAATTACATATTCAGTAAAACTGTCAAAAGGCAGTGGCACAAAGCCAAGGGTCTAAGATCTGATTACAGATTATGACAGCCGGTTGCCGTATGATGGGGATCATGTGATTTGAAAAACAGATTAGGGAACTGCTTTTTCACCGGTCATCCGCCGGATTTGTGCCTTGGGATAAGAGGAGGCGCATCAGTTATGAAAAAAGCAGTTACTAAGTTGATAGCTGTGGCATTAGCGGTCATTGTGATTGCCGCAGGCGTTGGGATGGGGGTCCCGGCTTCGAAAAGTGTCGAAGCATCAAGCAAGGTTTCAGTAAAGGTCAGCACAACCAGAAAAGTCAAAACAAAAAAATATAAGTTAAAGAAAAAAGTCCGCAGAAAAAAGACAACCACAAAAAAGAAAGTGAAAACTACAAAGAAACTGACAAAGAGTGTTTCAAAAAAAGTTGAGAAAGTCATTCGACAGAATACAGTAGTTAAAACGACTATGAAGGCAAAGCGCAAGACAGTTAAGACTACGATTACGACGAAGACTACAACAAAGACGACAAATCTGGCCAGATCAGGAAGTGCTGACATTAACCAATTGAAGGGGATCATTGATACAAGGGTAATCAATTCATTTAAGAAGACCGGAATGACGATTGAAACGAATCCGCGTTCCTCCGTCTTAAAGGGAGCAGACGGAGTGTTCAGCCCATCCAGAAAGAGAATTTACCTGAAAGCCAACGTAGACCGCGTGCTTGTCCATGAAGTGGGACATTTCGTGGCATACAGGCAGGGAAGAGCTGATTCAACCAAAGAGTTCCAGGCTATCTACAAAGCAGAGAAGAATAAGTTCAAAGGAGACAATAAAAAGTATGCTGTTTCCTCCAACAAGGAGTTTTTTGCAGAATGCTTTAAAGAATACTCTATGAACAAGTCTTCCTTAAAGAAAAATTGCCCGCGCTCTTACAAGTACATAGAATCTGTGATCAGCAGAATGTAATCATCGTAGGAGTCATAAAGGAAGTCTCAAAACTGTAAGTGCAAACTATGGTTTTGAGACTTCCTTTTTTGCTGTTTGAAAAAACTTTTTCATTGACATCAGAAACTTCCGAAGTTATCATTAGGGGCGGAAAAGGGGACAGGAACATGCATTATGATCATATCATTTCAGGTACATTTTTAAAGCGCCCCAATCGGTTTATAGCCATTGTACTCGTCGGAGGACAGGAAGAAGAGGCACATGTTAAGAATACAGGAAGATGCAGGGAACTGCTGATTCCCGGAGCCAGGGTTTACCTGCAGCAGCATAACGATCCTAAGAGAAAGACAAAGTATTCTCTGATTGGTGTGAGCAAAGGAAATCTGATGATCAACATGGATTCCCAGGCGCCCAATAAAGCTGTGGGAGAATGGCTGAAAAGGGGAGGGATTTTTCCTTATATAGAAGAGATCAGGGCGGAAAAAAAGTATGGAAATTCCAGATTTGATTTCTTTGTCAGAGGAGGAGAACTTATGGCGGGAACCAGAGAGGCCTTCGTGGAAGTAAAAGGAGTGACCTTGGAGGAGGATGGAACAGCATGGTTTCCTGATGCGCCTACCGAACGCGGAATCAAGCATATAGAGGAACTCATACACTGTGTGGAAGAAGGTTATGATGCATATATTATCTTCGTCATTCAGATGAAAGGCGTGCACTGCTTCAGGCCCAATGACCGTACCCACAGGGCCTTTGGAGATACTCTGAGGAAAGCAGCAGACTCTGGAGTGCATATACTTGCACTGGACTGCCTTGTAACAAAGGACACAATGGAAATTGATGAGAAAATTCCGGTGATTCTGTAAACAAACCACCGGATAAGGAAGAGGGAGCAGACTATTTTTACTGCTTCCTCTTCCTAGTTTATGAAGTTTTTATTCAGCAGCCGGTTCTGCCAACGGAATAGTACGGAATATTTTTCTGGATTCCCAGGAAATCAGACAGCAGATCAGGCAGGCACCGTAGACCGCAAAATAAGACTGGCTCTTCAAAACATCAAACAGAACTCCGTATACGGCCTGGCCAAGAGGCTGGGAACACATGGACAGTGCCATGATACAGGAGATGACTTTGCCGATCAGATGATGCGGTGTAAGAGCCTGCACGAATGAGAGCATCTGCACGGTAAACATCGTGGAGCAGGCCATCATAAAGAAACTGCACAGGGTGATTACAATGTAGGCTGCCATCGGAGGAACATCCAGATTCAGCACGAGTCCGATTGGAAGGAGAGACGCTCCGCTGAGTAAGAGCAGAACATGGACACCTTGGATATTCAGCCGTTTTGCAAAGACTCCGGTGAGGATGCCGCCCAAAAGGCCCCCGAGGGCTAAGGCTCCCTGGGCATACCCATAAAGCTGGCTGGACATATGGAGAAACTGTGTGATGATCACAGGCAGGCCTACGATGAGCAGGGCGCTTAAAAATAAGTTAAATGCGCAGACAATCAGGATTCCTTTCCCTATAACAGGCTGTTCTGTACGGATAAACCGGAAACTTTCTGAAAGATCCTGTTTTACTACTGCAAATACACTGGTTCCCTTTTTTGGCTTTTTAAATGGGATATGGATAAACAGTTCCATTGTGGCAGAAAATATAAAGCAGATGATGCTCACATATAATATCGGGCGGATTCCGTAGAAGCCGTATAAGGCTCCGCCGGCCACCGGACCGATTAGATTGGCCAGAGCATTGACCTGATTGATGACTGCATTTCCGGAAAGCAGACGGTCCGGAGTCAGCAGAGCCGGAAGGCTTGCCTGGACTGCCGGCTGGTATGCACCCTGTATGCCATAAAGGATCATAAGGGTTATGACCAAAAGCATCACCAGGGATACATGGCCGAGAGCGGCGGTAAACAACAGGATCAGAGCGCTGGTTGCATAGTCAAGAATGACCATGATATTTCTTTTGTTGACCCGGTCCGCAACTATGCCTCCTGCGGGTGAGAGCAGGATCATAGGAATAAAGGAACAGGCGGTGACAATGCCGAACAGGGATGCGGACCCTGTTTCATTTAACAGATACAGAGGAAGTGCAAACCTCAGGATGGAATTGCCGAACAGAGAAATGATCTGTCCGATCACTACCAGAGAAAAATCTCTGGTAAATAGTTTATCTTTCATAAAAACTCCTTTCATACATTCGGTTGGTATGTAAAATTGATAAAAAAATTTGTAGTTCTCACCAATCTCCAAGACCGGACTGTATGAGTCCAGTCTGAGGATGAATGAGTCAGCTTTTTTCTTCCAGCTGTTTTCGGTAAGATTCAAGAACAAGGAGTGCTTCGTCATCCAGCAGAGGCATTCCGAGCCGGTCAAGCAGATCTTTCATAAACTGGGTTTTGCGGATGAGTTCTTCCGCAGTATTTTGGATAATAAATGGGTTCATCCAGAAGTTGCACAAAATGAGAAGTGCTTCTGACAGTTCTTTTGGATATTTAGTTTTTACAGAACCATCCTGAATCCCCTGCTCTATCAGCGGCAGTATCAGGTGGGGTACTGTATTGTCCAGGCTTTCAAACAGCTGCTTGGTCAGGAATCGTGGATTTTTCATAATATGAGGAGCGGCATTAATCATCATTTGATTACCAGGACTTTTAATTGATACGATGAGAAGTTTTCTTAATTTTTCAAGTCCTGTCCCCGGTCCGTTCAAAATATCCTCATAGTCCTTTTCCTGCCCGCTGTACAATTGGTTCATGACGGCTTCTATGATATCACTCTTGGATTTAAAGTGGTGATATATGGCGCCCTTCGTCAAATCACCCAGTTCGTCGATGATATCCTGAATCGTTGTGTGTTCGTAACCTTTTTCCAGAAATAATTTCAGCGATGCATCCAAGATCCTCTGCTCTGTAATCTCGGGATATTTATTTCTTGCCATGGAAAATCATCCTTTCTTGCATACATACTAATAGTATGTATTTAAAATAGCAGATACATGGAAGAATGTCAAGAAATTAAAAATAATACTTGCTTTTTATATGCTAGATGTTATACTAGATATAGAACAAATAAGATTGGAGGAGTGAAGATGAATATTAATAAGTTTACTCAAAAGTCAGTCGAAGCAGTAAATCAGTGTGAAAAGATTGCTTATGACTGCCAAAACCAGGAAATTGACCAGGAACATTTATTATATAGTCTGCTGACCATAGAAGATAGTTTGATTCTTAGCCTTTTGGAGAAGATGAATGTAAATAAAGATTCTTTTTTAAGCCAGGCACAGCAGCTGCTCCAGAAGAAACCGAAGGTTTCCGGCGGACAGGTCTACATGAGCCAGGCGCTGAATCAGGTATTGCTGGCAGGGGAAGATGAGATGAAGGCCATGGGAGACGAGTATGTCTCTGTGGAGCATCTGTTTCTTGCTATGATCAAAAAGCCGAACAATGCAGTGAAAGAACTGTTCAGAGGTTATGGAATCACCAGAGACCGTTTCCTGGAGGTTTTGTCCGAAGTAAGGGGAAATAAGAAGGTAACCACGGACAATCCCGAGGCAACCTATGATACGCTGGAGAAATACGGATACGATCTGGTGAAGCGTGCCAGAGAGCAGAAACTGGACCCTGTGATCGGAAGAGACAGCGAGATCCGGAATGTTGTCCGTATTCTTTCAAGGAAAAGCAAGAATAATCCAGTGCTCATCGGAGAGCCCGGTGTTGGTAAAACTGCGGTCGTAGAGGGACTTGCCCAGAGGATCGTCCGGGGGGATGTGCCGGAACAGTTAAAGGACAAGACGATTTTCTCACTGGATATGGGATCTCTTGTGGCAGGCGCCAAATACAGAGGAGAATTTGAAGAACGACTGAAAGCGGTTCTCGAAGAAGTGAAAAAGAGCGAGGGACAGATTATCCTGTTCATTGATGAGCTGCATACGATCGTGGGAGCGGGAAAAACAGAGGGCTCCATGGATGCAGGCAATATGCTGAAGCCGATGCTGGCCAGAGGAGAGCTTCACTGTATCGGAGCAACGACTCTGGATGAGTACCGTCAGTATATTGAAAAAGATGCGGCTCTGGAGAGAAGGTTCCAGCCGGTCATGGTGGATGAGCCTACCGTGGAAGATACGATTTCTATCTTGAGAGGTATCAAAGAGCGCTACGAGGTTTTCCACGGAGTAAAAATCACAGATGGATCTTTGGTGGCCGCTGCGACCCTGTCAAACCGCTATATCACGGACCGTTTTCTTCCGGATAAAGCCATTGACCTGGTGGATGAGGCATGTGCCATGATTAAGACAGAGATGAATTCCCTTCCTTCAGAACTGGATGAGGTTCAGAGGAAGATCATGCAGCTGGAAATTGAGGAAGCGGCACTGAAGAAGGAAGACGATAATCTGAGCAGAGAACGCCTCCTGGAACTTCAGAGAGAATTGGCAGAGATGAGGGAAGATTTCAATGCCAAGAAGGCCACATGGGAGAATGAAAAGTCTTCCGTGGAGAGGGTTTCCAAACTGAGAGAAGAGATTGAATCTGTAAACAACGAAATACAGATCGCACAGAGAAATTATGATTTAAATAAGGCTGCGGAACTCCAGTACGGGCGCCTCCCTGAGCTGAAAAAACAGCTGGAAGAGGAAGAAGAGAAAGTACGGAAAGAGGACCGCTCTATGGTCAGGGAAAGCGTCACAGACGAAGAGATCGCCAAGATCATTTCCCGCTGGACGGGGATTCCTGTGGCAAAGCTTACAGAGAGTGAGAGAAATAAGACACTCCATCTGGATGAGATCCTTCACAAGAGAGTTGTGGGGCAGGACAATGCAGTGCAGCTTGTGACGGACTCTATCATCCGTTCCAAGGCGGGGATCAAAGACCCGAGCAAGCCGATTGGTTCTTTCCTGTTCCTTGGGCCGACGGGTGTAGGAAAGACGGAGCTTGCCAAGGCACTGGCAGAGAGCCTATTCGACAACGAACAGAATATTGTCCGTATCGATATGAGCGAATATATGGAGAAACACTCCGTAGCCCGTCTGATCGGAGCGCCTCCGGGATATGTAGGATATGAGGAGGGAGGACAGCTGACGGAAGCAGTCAGAAGAAAACCTTACTCTGTTGTACTGTTTGATGAGGTGGAGAAAGCTCATCCGGATGTGTTCAATATCCTTCTCCAAGTGCTGGATGACGGAAGGATCACAGATTCCAAGGGAAGGACCGTGGACTTTAAAAATACGATCCTTATCATGACATCCAACATTGGTTCCACCTATCTGCTGGAAGGCATCGACCAATCCGGTAATATTACAAAAGAGGCGGAAGACATGGTGATGGCAGACTTAAAGAACCATTTCAGGCCGGAATTCTTAAACCGTCTGGATGAGATGATCCTGTTTAAACCGCTGACGAAGGAAAACATTACGAACATTATTGACCTGTTAGTTGCAGATCTGAATAAACGTCTCAGTGACAAAGAGCTTGCCGTAGAGCTCACACCGGCAGCGAAAATCTTTGTGGCGGACAACGGATATGACCCGATGTATGGTGCCAGACCGTTAAAGAGGTATCTGCAGAAGAGCGTGGAAACATTGGCTGCAAGGCTGATCTTAGGTGATGGGGTCAATATGGAAGATACGATCCTGATTGATGAACAAAACGGGGAACTGACGGCAAGGGTGAAATAAGAAGATATATATAAAGGCTGTTTTGAACAACAGCCTTTTTATTGTAACACTGCTTGCCTGCATAGATAGGAAAAACAAGCGTAAATAAATAAGCCTACCTTGAACTTGGCGGTCTGGGTAGGCTTATGCACAAACCGGAGGCTAACCACCTCAGTGGGCGATATGCTCCTTTCTTTACTTATACTATGCTGTTTTTTTGGTATTTTTGTAAGAAGTTTCGGAGATTTCGCTGAAGATTCTCTATTCAAAATTCTCCGTTTACAAAAAACCATAATGGTCCAGCCCATTCCAAATTCCATGTGCGTCAATGTCGGTTGTTACATACTCTGCTGCATCTTTTACACAGTCATATGCATTCCCGAGAGCGATGCCGTGTCCTGCGGCTTCAAACATGGGCAGATCGTTAGGGGCATCTCCGAACGCATAGCAGTCATCAATCGGGATGTTAAAGTGTTCCGCAATAAAAGTAATGGCAGTTCCTTTAGATGTGCCTTCCGGGATAACTTCATAAAAATCTTCACCATTTTTGATGCACTTGAACGGAAAGTCCAGGGAGTGAACATCTTCAATAAAGGCGGCCATATTCTGAGGCGTATCCGGGCTGGAAAAGCACACCAGTTTATCAAAAGATTTTACATTGTCCCAGTTAAATTCGATCACCATGCCGTCAGAACTTCTGCATACCTGGATCATAGAAGCGTAATAGGGATGGAACGAGGTATCATCGTCAGTGTAATAGGAACAGCGGCTTCCTTCCAGACAGGCACGGATGCTGTGGATGCGGCATAACTCTATGATCCGGGATTGGATATCTTTCGGAAGCTCACGGTGGTATAGGATATCTCCCCTGTAGCGCAGATCGGTGCCGTTGCCGCAGAGGTAGCCGTCGAAATCCAGGGAAAAGAAGTCATTCCCTATATATGCATAAGGCCTTCCAGTATTCAAGAAGATTTTATGGCCGTTCGTCTGGGCCTGCTTTAATGCCTTGGCTGCACTCGGCGGGATCTGGCCGGTCTTATTGCTGTATAAAGTCTCATCCACATCGAAAAATAAATATTTATGTTCCAAAAGTGTTCCTCCCTGTCTGATGTATTATCTTTACTGTGCCAAAAGAAATGCTTAGAACCGCACGGTGTCCTAAGCATTTCAAGTAAGTCTTTTAATATTTTATTCTTCTACGGTCACAGATTTCATAACCTGTTTTTCCAACGGCGCGTCAGAGTAGTCCGTTGCCACCTCAGCGAGTTTATTGACGACATCCATGCCCTCGATAACCTGTCCGAATGCGGCATATTGTCCGTCCAGATGCGGAGATGTTTTGTGCATGATGAAGAACTGAGAACCGGCAGAATCCGGAGCCATTGATCTTGCCATGGATAACACGCCCGGCGTGTGTTTTAAGTCATTCTTTACTCCGTTCATGCTGAACTCACCTTTGATGGTGTGTCCTGGTCCTCCGGTTCCGTTTCCGTTCGGACATCCTCCCTGGATCATAAATCCGGAAATAATGCGGTGGAATGTGAGCCCGTCATAAAAACCTTCCTTCACCAGCTTCACAAAGTTTTCTACTGTGATCGGAGCGACATCCGGATACAATTCTGCCTTGATCGTATCTCCGTTTTCCATTGTAATTGTTACGATTGGGTTTGCCATAATTCCTATTCCTTTCTATATCTTCCTATATAACTGATTATATAGGAAACCAAAAGAATGTCAATGAAGTTACAAATGTATTAAAAATATTAAAAAAATCTAATAAAAAGGGTGGTATTTCAGAACAATATCAGTATAATGAGAGATAATCAGTGTCGAATTATGGAGGAATTTATGGGGTTAAGTTTTTACGAAAAGAAAAAGAAATCAAAAAAACTATGGACTTTGCTGCTGGTTCTGGTCATTGCTGCACTGGGTGCGGCCTGCTGGATGTTCAAAGTGAAACAAGAAGAGCGGGAACTGGCCGCGAGAAAAAAACAGGAAGAGCGGACGGTCAGGATCACGATACCGGAGGGCTATACGGCAGAACTTGCGGCGAAGAAATTTGAACAGAAAGATATCTGTAAGGCTGAAGATTTTTTGAAGGCGGCCGGTGATCTCGACGGTTATTCTTATGAATGGCTGGAATCGGTGCCAAAAAAGGCACAGGTAAGCTATAAACTGCAGGGATTTTTATTTCCCGATACTTATGAGGTATACAAGCATACCGATGCCAAAAAGATCGTGGCTATGATGCTTAACAATTTTAATACCAAATGGGAGCAGATATCCAAAGAAAACAAGACCGGTCTCACCCCGTATGAAATCGTGACTCTTGCGTCTGTCGTTGAGAGAGAAGCTAAGGTGGATGCTGAGTATGCCAAGATTTCCGGTGTGATCTACAATCGCCTGGACAAAAAAATGAAGCTCCAGATCGATGCAACCGTGCTCTATCCTCTTACAAAAGGGAAATATAATAAGAAAAGAACGCTGTATAAAGACCTGGAAGTGGATTCACCATATAATACGTACAAAAATCAGGGGCTCCCGGCGGGACCGATCTGCAATCCGGGGATCAATGCTTTGAAGGCGGCAGTTTCTCCACAAAAACATTCTTATCTCTATTACCATACAGATAAGACCGGAAAGGGAACTCATATTTTCTCAGAAACCTTCAGTCAGCACGAAGAATCTCTAAAAAATCAGGCAAAATAGACAAAAGACACTGTTATTTTTTGGACAAGATTTTTTCTAGAAAAAAAGATTCATAAAGTACTAAAAAAAATACGAAGAAATTTAGTTAAAATCCTTTAAAAACCCGTTCTAATGATGTAAAATAAGGCTGTATACATGATTGTATACAGTTTTATTTTGTTCTAAACAACGGTCCCGTTGTTGTGATAACATCCTGTCTCCTCTGTAAGGAGAAGGGAAAAACTTAAGTGTAGATTGTTAATATTTACACAAGATTTTTAGGAGGAAGAAACATGGCAAGAAAAATGAAAACCATGGATGGTAACACAGCCGCAGCACACGTATCATATGCGTTTACTGAGACAGCTGCAATCTATCCGATCACACCATCCTCACCAATGGCAGAATCAACAGACCAGTGGGCAACACAGGGAAAGAAAAACATTTTTGGACATCCTGTAAAATTAGTTGAAATGCAGTCTGAAGCCGGAGCAGCAGGAACAGTACACGGTTCTCTTGCAGCAGGTGCACTGACAACGACTTACACTGCATCTCAGGGATTACTGCTTATGATCCCGAATATGTACAAGATCGCAGGTGAATTAATGCCTTGTGTATTTGATGTATCTGCACGTGCAATCGCATCTCATGCACTGAATATCTTTGGTGATCACTCTGACGTTTACGCTTGTCGCCAGACAGGTTTTGCAATGCTTTGCAGCTCCAGCGTTCAGGAAGTCATGGACTTAGGCGCTGTTGCTCATTTATCTACAATCAAGGGAAGTGTTCCTGTATTACATTTCTTCGATGGATTCAGAACATCACATGAGATCCAGAAGATTGAAATGTGGGACAACGAAGATCTTGCAGATATGGTAGATTACGAAGCACTTGAAAAATTCAGAGCAAACGCATTGAATCCAGAACATCCGGTTCTTCGTGGATCTGCTCAGAACCCAGACATTTTCTTCCAGGCAAGAGAAGCATGCAACAAATACTACGATGCATTCCCGGCGATCGTTGAAGATTACATGAACCAGGTAAATGCTAAGATCGGTACAGATTACAAATTATTCAACTACTACGGAGCTGCTGACGCTGAATCTGTGATCATCGCTATGGGATCTGTATGTGAGACCATCGATGAGACCATCGATTACTTAACAGCAAAAGGCGAAAAAGTCGGTGTCGTTAAAGTAAGACTTTACAGACCGTTCGTAGCTGAAAAATTAGTGGAAGTGATTCCGGAAACTGTTAAGACAATCAACGTTTTAGACAGAACAAAAGAACCGGGATCTCTTGGAGAGCCATTATACTTAGATGTTGTTTCTGCATTAAGAGGAACAAAGTTCGAACAGGTGACAATCAACGGAGGACGTTACGGATTAGGTTCCAAAGATACAACTCCTGCTGATATCATCTCTGTATTCAACAACAAAGACAAGAAAGAATTCACAGTTGCGATCAATGATGATGTGACAAACTTATCTCTTGAAAGAGGAGAAGCTGTTTCTTCTACACCGGAAAGTACAGTAAGCTGTAAGTTCTGGGGACTTGGAGCAGACGGTACTGTTGGTGCCAACAAGAACTCTATCAAGATCATCGGTGATCATACAGATAAATATGCTCAGGCATACTTTGATTATGATTCTAAGAAATCAGGCGGTGTTACAATTTCCCACTTACGTTTCGGTGATGACCCAATCAAAGCAACATACCTGATCAACAAAGCTGACTTTGTAGCTTGTCACTGTGCTCCGTACATGACAAAATACAACATGGTTCAGGACTTAAAAGACGGCGGTACATTCCTGCTTAACTGCAGCTGGCCGGTAGAAGAGATCGGAGATCACCTTCCGGGACAGGTAAAAGCCTACATGGCAAAACATAACATCAAATTCTATGTGATTGATGGTATCAAGATCGGTAAAGAAATCGGACTCGGCGGACGTATCAATACAGTTCTTCAGTCTGCATTTTTCAAGTTATCAGGAATCATTCCGGAAGCAGACGCAATCCAGTACATGAAGGACGCAGCTACCGCTTCATACAGCAAGAAGGGTGACCATATCGTTAAGATGAACCATGATGCGATCGAAGCTGGCGCTAAGAGCGTTGTAGAAGTACCAGTTCCAGCTGAATGGGCTGACTGCGGTGAAGAAAGCTTACTGCACCCAGTATCCGGGGACAGAAAAGATCTTGTTGATTACGTTAACAATATCCAGAATGCTGTCAATGGACAGATCGGTAACTCCTTAAAGGTAAGCGACTTAGTTCCTTACGCTGACGGACATATGCCTCAGGGATCTGCAGCATACGAAAAACGTGGAGTTGCAGTAGACGTTCCTACATGGAATCCGGACAACTGTATCCAGTGTAACTTCTGTGCTTATGTATGTCCTCATGCAGTCATCCGTCCGGTAGCGATGACAGAAGAAGAACTGGCAGCAGCACCGGAAGCTACAAAATCTCTTCCGATGACCGGAATGCCGGATTATAAATTTGTTATGACAACCACTGTTCTTGACTGTACAGGATGTGGTTCCTGTGCAAATGTCTGCCCAGGAAAGAAAGGCGAAAAAGCCCTTACGATGGTATCCTTAGACAGCATGAGAGAGCAGCAGGAAGTTTACAACTACGGACAGTCATTACCTGTCAAAGAAGATATCTTCGACAAGTTCAAACCGGAATCTGTTAAGGGAAGCCAGTTCAAGAAACCTCTCCTTGAGTTCTCCGGAGCTTGTGCAGGATGTGGAGAGACACCATATGCGAAACTGATCACTCAGTTATTCGGTGAAAGAATGTACATTGCCAACGCAACAGGATGTTCTTCTATCTGGGGCGGTTCTTCTCCGGCAACACCTTATACAGTGAACAGAGAAGGACAGGGACCGGCTTGGTCAAACTCTCTGTTTGAAGACAATGCTGAGTTCGGTTTAGGTATGTTCACAGGACAGACTACTTTAAGAGAGCAAACAAAAGAAAAGGTTGCAGCATTAGCTGAAACTGCAGATAATGCAGACGTGAAAGCAGCAGCAGCTGAATACTTAGACACTTACACAGACGGTAAGAAAAACGGAGCAGCTACCAAGAAATTAGTTGCAGCGTTAGAGGCATGCGGATGTGATGAAGGCAAAGAGATCCTTAAGATGAAAGATTACTTATCTAAGAAATCTCAGTGGATCTTCGGCGGTGACGGATGGGCTTACGACATCGGATTCGGTGGTGTTGACCATGTTCTTGCAAGCGGTGAAGATGTAAACATCTTTGTATTTGACACAGAAGTTTACTCTAACACCGGCGGTCAGGCATCTAAATCCACACCGGCAGGAGCAATCGCTCAGTTTGCAGCAGCTGGTAAGGCTGTGAAGAAGAAAGACCTTGCAGCAATCGCAATGAGCTACGGATATGTATATGTTGCTCAGATTTCTATGGGTGCTGACTATAATCAGACAGTCAAAGCAATCGCAGAAGCAGAAGCTTATCCGGGACCTTCACTGATCATCGCTTACGCTCCATGTATCAACCATGGTATCAAGGGCGGAATGAGCATTGCTCAGTCTGAAGAGAAGAAAGCAGTTACATCAGGATACTGGAACTTATTCCGTTTCAACCCTGAATTAGCTGAAGAAGGAAAGAATCCATTCTCCTTAGATTCTAAAGAGCCTACAACAGAGTACAACGACTTCATCATGGGAGAAGTTCGCTACAACGCATTGGCTCGTCAGAACCCTGAGAGAGCAAAAGAATTGTTCAAACAGGCTGAAGAGAATGCAAAAGAAAAATATGCTCGCTTAAAAGAAATGGCAGATAAATAACAAGCATAAGATTTAAAATAGAAAACGGTACACTGGACGAATTCAGTGCACCGTTTTTTTTATTCCATAGAATTGGTTCGCGAGGTGTGCGAAACACACTTTTGTTCTGAAGTTTAACCTTGATTTTACAAGGATTTAACATAATTCTCCACGAAAATCATGTAAAATAAAATTGCTGTTAAATTTTATTAAATTGAATGTGAGACAAAGGAGAATAAAATATGAATACAACGATTGTAATGGGCCTGCTGGGGGGACTTGCCCTGTTCCTGTACGGAATGCAGATGATGGGTGCCGGGCTTGAGGCGGCTGCGGGCAACCGTATGAAACGCATTTTAGAAAAATTGACATCCAACCGATTTTTGGGAGTAGCTGTAGGTGCGGGCATCACGGCTGTCATTCAATCATCTTCGGCTACAACGGTCATGGTCGTGGGATTTGTAAACTCCGGACTGATGACGCTCAATCAGGCAGTATGGATCATCATGGGAGCCAATATCGGGACAACCATTACCGGACAGCTGATCGCACTTGATGTAGGAGCTATGGCACCGATCTTCGCATTTGCCGGGGTAGCAATGGTATTGTTTCTGAAAAAACCCAAGATTCAGTACATAGGACAAATCATTGCCGGGCTGGGCGTCCTGTTTATCGGTATGGATATGATGAGTACAGCGATGATGCCGCTTAGAGATGCACCTGCATTTATTAATCTTATGACGAAATTCTCGAATCCGATCGTCGGTATTCTTGCAGGAGCGGGATTTACGGCATTAATCCAGTCATCTTCTGCATCCGTAGGTATTCTTCAGGCCCTGGCAGCCAGCGGGCTGATCGGGTTTAACAGTGCAGTGTTTGTATTATTCGGACAAAATATAGGAACATGCATTACTGCGATTCTTGCGGCTATCGGAACAGGGAGAAGCGCAAAACGGACCACAGTGATTCATCTGCTGTTTAACATTATTGGTACAATCATTTTCACAACAGTGTGTCTGACCCTGCCGCTGAGTGATTTCGTGGCAGCATGGACGCCTGGAAATGCTCCGAGACAAATTGCCAATATGCATACCCTGTTTAATCTTGCCACAAGCTTTCTTCTGATCCCATTTGGAAATCAGCTGGCATCTCTCGCAGTAAAGATTCTGCCGGAAAAGGAGGCAGAAAAACAAAAGCAGAAGCATTTGAAGTATTTAAGAAGCTGGGATGCAGGGCTGGACCCCAGAATTGGAGGCGCTGCCATCCACATGGAGGAAGTGGGAAAGGAAATCCGCAGGATGCTTGAGATGGCGAAGGAAAATGTGGATGAAAGCTTCCAGTCTTTTCTGGTTGGGAACAGCCATAAATTGAAGGAAGTGGAGGAGAGGGAAGAATATATTGATTACCTCAATAAAGAGATCTCAGGGATTATTTCAAAGATGATGGTATCTGAGACGAACGAGAAAACTTCCGAGCTCATCAGTTTGTATTTTAAGATGACAGGAAATATAGAGCGCATCGGGGATCATGCAGTAAATATTTGTGACTATACAAAGATTATCGAAGAAAAAGAGATTAAATTCTCACGTCAGGCAAGAGCAGAGTTAAAAGAGATGAAGCAGATCTGCCACAACATGTTCCGCTATTTTCAGAGAGAGATCGAGGACACAAAGAAATGGCTTGAGGATCTCCATGAGATGGAGCGCTTTGTGGATACGAAAACCCAAGAATTTTACAACAGTCATCTAATGAGGATGAAACGGGGAGAATGTAATGATGAGGCATGTATCATTTATTCCGAAATGCTGGTAGATTTTGAACGTATCGGTGATCACCTGTGGAACATGGCCAAAGCTATGAGGGAAATTGCAGAGGAAGTTTAGTGTTAAGGGGAAGAGCTTTTCTTCCCTTTTTTTGTTTCAGTTATGATATAATACAACTGTTAGTGTATTAGAGGAAAAAAGGAGAAGGTAGCATGGAATACATTTTATCGCCGTCGATTTTATCGGCAGATTTCAAGACACTTGGTGACGATATCAAAAAAGCGGACGCTGCTGGGGCACAGTGGGTTCATATTGATGTGATGGACGGAGACTTTGTTCCGAATATTTCATTTGGAATGCCGGTCATCAAAAGCATCCGCAGTGCAACGGACAAAGTATTCGATGTCCATCTGATGGTAGAGGAGCCGGGCAGATTCATTGATGAATTTGCGGCATGCGGGGCAGACTATATTACAGTACATGCAGAGGCGTGCACCCATCTCGGACGTGTGATCCAGCAGATCAAGCAGAAAGGCTGCAAAGTGGGAGTTTCACTGAATCCTGCAACTTCGCTGAGTGTCCTTGACTATGTGCTGGATGATCTTGATATGGTACTCATCATGTCGGTGAATCCAGGTTTCGGAGGACAGTCTTATATAGAAGCAATGGATCAGAAGATCAGGGATCTGAGAAAAATGATTACAGACAGAGGACTCGATGTGGACATTCAGGTGGACGGAGGAGTAACAGCTGATAATATTGCTCATATCAAAGACTGCGGTGCGAATGTATTCGTAGCCGGATCTGCCGTATTCAACGGAGATATTGAACAAAATATAAAGAATTTATTTAAGGCAATGGAGGTATAGAGATGAGTGAGTGTACTCACGACTGCAGCAGCTGCGGGGAAAGCTGTTCTGACAGAACGCAGTCACAGACAGATTTTATGGAACCATTATATAAAGACAGCAGTGTAAAAAAGGTGATCGGAGTAGTGAGCGGCAAGGGAGGTGTGGGAAAATCTTTGACCACAGCCCTGCTTGCGGTGGCGGCAAACAGAAAAGGCCTGCACACAGGTATTCTGGATGGAGACGTGACAGGACCGTCGATTCCCCAGGCCTTTGGTCTGCATGAAAGACTTTTGGGCAATCAGGAAGGGATTATTCTGCCTGCGCTCACAAACTTGGGTATCGAGGTGGTGTCAGTCAACCTGATGCTGGAAGAGGAGACTCAGCCGGTGATCTGGAGAGGTCCGGTAGTGGCCGATGTGGTCAAGCAGTTTTGGGGCAGGACATTATGGCGTGACATCGACGTGATGTTTGTGGATATGCCGCCGGGAACAGGGGAAGTGCCTCTGACAGTATTCCAGTCCGTGCCTCTGGATGGGATTGTTGTGGTAGCTACCCCTCAGGATTTGGTTGGAATGATTGTTGAAAAAGCGGTCAATATGGCTAAGATGATGAACATTCCAATCCTCGGAATCGTGGAAAATATGAGTTACATCAAATGTCCTGACTGCGGAAAAGAGATTTCTATTTTTGGAGAGAGTCATATCGACGGAATTGCCGAAAAGTATCAGATCCCAGTATTAGGAAAACTTCCGATTGATCCGAAACTTACAAAGGCATGTGATGAAGGTTTGATTGAAGATGTAGAGGAACTTTATTTAGACGGAGTGATCGAAACCCTTTAAATATTGTTTCGCATATAATGTCGAATTTTTTTTGATATTATCAGATTACAATGAAATATAGAAAAATATTTATGAAAAAAGAGATGAATCCGATGGATTCGTCTCTTTTTTTGTAATGAATTTGTAATATTAATTTGGGGAAACTTGGTTTAAACGTGTTCTTTTTTTCATACAACGGTTGACAAATCGTCAAATGTTAAGTAAACTAGCACTAAGTTGTTACAAAAATATTTCAAATATTTAAAAAGTAAGAATAAATTTTAAAAAACTATCATAGGTTATACAGTAACCGAAATGATTTGATTTAGAAAGAGGACATTATGAAATTTTTAAAAATAGCAACAAAGAAAAAACTTTTACTGCTTGCCATGATGGCAGCAGTAGTGACGGGTGCACTGTTCACCGGTTCATCATCCACAGAAGCGAAGGCTAAAAAAGTACAGTACTTAGGAAAATATAAACTGACCGCATACTGCGGATGCAGAAAATGCAGCGGTGGCTATGGAAACAAAACTGCTACGGGAAGAAGAGCCAAACAGGGGCGTACGATTGCCGTGGATAAGAGAAAGATCAAACTGGGAAGCAAGGTTAAAATTAAGGGTAAAACTTATGTTGCCGAGGATGTAGGCGGCGGAGTAAAAGGAAAACACATTGATGTTTACTTTAAATCCCATAAAAAAGTAAAACAGTTCGGACGTAAGAACAACGTCAAAGTATACAAAATTAAAAAATAAGTGAGAAACTGCTGTACATCGTATCCAAATGTACAGCAGTTTTTTTGTTGCTTAGGAATGATTTTGTCCTATTTTTCTTTAAAAATGTTCCGGATACAGCCCTTCAGATCTCATGGTCTTAAGGGCATCCATGACATGCTGTTTATCTTCCTTATAGGTCACACCGTACCATTGGTCTTTGGAGACCAGAACATCCATTGTAGCTTTTCTTTCCTCCATCAGCTGGCTGGCCACGCTTGGAATAAAGTATTCACATTTTAATGGGTTTTCTTTTAGGGAAGCAGAGAGGAATTTTGAAAAACCAGTCTCCAATTCATCCATGATCATAGGGCGGAAGCCAAAAAAGTTCATTGATACGAGAGTGTCAAACGGGAGGGATGTCCATGAGTTTCCGTCATCTTCCGTAAACTCAGCATGATCCCCGCGTTTTTCAATATGTGTCCGCTCTGTGATAGAGACTAACTGATGGTTTTCATCTACCTCACAGATTCCTCTGGAGACATATCCGCTGTCTGTCACGGTATTTCCAAGATGGTATCCGACCATTGCAAATTTTGCTTTGGCGGAAGAAGATTTCTTTGTAAGAAACTGGGCCATAGCCTGATAACCGTGGATACCGTAATAATCATCGGCATTGATAACGGCAAATGGTTCCGCAATAAATGGCTTGGCACAGAGAACCGCATGGGCAGTACCCCATGGTTTTACCCTGCCTTCCGGGACAGAGAAGCCGGCAGGAAGGCTGTCCACTTCCTGAAAAGCATAGCAGACTTCCATTCCGTCCGGTATCCTGGAACCCACTGTCTCCTTAAAATCTTTTTCAATCCCTTTTTTTATCACAAACACGACTTTTCCAAAGCCGGCCCGTTTTGCATCATAAATAGAATAATCAATGATTGCATGTCCCTGGTCATCCATAGGATCCATCTGCTTCAGCCCGCCGTATCGGCTGCCCATGCCGGCGGCAAGAATGACTAACGCTGGTTTTTTCACTTTTGATACCTCCAAATCAATTTCTGAACAACATTATACCTTATCGTGCGAAGCACGTCCACCCGAAGGGTATGAAATACGGTGTGCCCTGTAAGTATGAGTTATTCACCACTATTTCCGTCGCGCTTTTGAAATGCGCTCCTCCAATAGTGGTAAATAACTTTCGAAAAGTGGCACCTTTGGTTTCTAAGCAGCCTGCTTCAGCAGATAATATGTCCATTTTGTACACGATTGGAGTGAGGCATTCTAAGAGCCGCACGGAAATCGTATGGAAAATGTCATGAATTATTCACTACTATTTCCGTCGCGCTTTTGAAATGTGCTCCTCCAATAGTGGTAAATAGCTTTCGAAAAGTGGCACCTTTTTTTGACAGAGGCCCTTCTCCAACAGACATTACGTCCATTTTCCACATGATTGGAGTGAGGCATTCTAAGAGCCGAACGGAAATCATGTGGAAAATGTCATATCTTATCACAGGAAGCAGGTTCATTCGAAGAGTATGAGAAGTGATGTGAAACGTACAGAGAGGCCGTCTGAGTTTCCCAACCCCGGAACAGGCAGAAAACCTGATAAGCGGCGTGAAATGGCGGATTAGAGATAGTTTTCGCTGAGAAGCGAATAAAATTAAAATGGTTGGTACTAAACAAAGGAAACGTTGATTTTATCAGGAAAACTGGCTATAATAAAAATCAGAAATGGCTTAAAAGCGTTGGATAAACAATAACAAGAGTTGTATTGAAATGAGGTTATAGACGATAAAACAGTCGGCTATATTACGATAAACAATAACAAGAGTTGTCCTAAAAGCATTAGTGAAGTTCAATAAAACAATATTCTGCTTAAAATTAACAATCTTTCTTTATCCCAAAGATCCGGTTCCCCGGATCTTTATTACATAGTTACAAGGATACCTGATTTTTGACAGAGATCTTTCTTTGACCAGTCACAGCCACGATGATCACCAGTTGCGGAATAGGATCCCGTTAAGGTATAATGATATATATGACCAGCGGATATAGATGCAATACAAAAGAGGGATTTGAATGTTAAACCAACGACAAATTGAAATTTTATTAGAATTCTGCAATCACTCCGATGAGTTCCTGACTGCGTCTCATTTTGCAAAGAAACTGGACGTGAGTCTCAGGACCGTTCAGGGGGACATGAAAGTGATCCGAAAGGAACTTGCGGATGAGACATGTGCGGAATTGGTTTCCAAGGCTTCCAAGGGAAGCTGTATCCAAGTTAAAAACTATGATGAGTTTTCCGCATTCGTGAATTCTCTGTACCAGCAGTACACAACAGTATCTCTTAATTATCCTACAAGCCGGATCAGCAAGATACTGCTTTTGCTTCTGAACAGACACAGGGCTGTATCTGTTATGGAATTAGAAGACAAGTTTTATATTTCGAGATCCACACTGCAGAATGATTTAAAGAAAGTAGAGGAAGTCCTTGAAAAGTTCCAGCTGGAACTATTAAAAAGCAGCAATAAAGTCATGATTGACGGATATGAGATCAATAAGAGACGATGCCTGGCGGAACAGGATCTCTATCTGGCCCATATCAAAAACGAACAGGGCATGGTATATATTGATGAGAGACAGCTTGCAAAGATTAAAAATATACTGACTGATATTTTTGTAAACTATAAGTATCACATTATGGACACGGACTTCAACAATGCGATCCTGTTTTTAAATATCATGATCTGCCGGATGGGCGAAGGATTTTACATACAGCCGGGCGAACTGGATATTTCGGAACAGCTGGGCAATGAATACGAGATAGCCAAAGCAGTCTTCGGGAAGATCAGCCGGAGATTCTTCATAAAAGTACCGGATGAGGAGATACGGTATTTTTCTCTATACCTGAAGGGACAGGGAAATAACAGAGATTCCGATACGATTACTCAGGAGATGGATAATTTTATTTCTGAAGCTTTTGAAGAAATCCGGCGGAACTTTGGGGTAGATTTTACGGACAACATAAATCTGCGGATCACATTGGCGCTGCACTGTATGTCATTGAGTATCCGAATCAAATATGATATGCAGGTCAAAAATGATATGCTCAACTATATCCGGGAGACTTTCCCGCTTGGCTATGATATTGGGGCTTATTTTGCATTTCTGCTTCATCAGCAGTATGGAAAGAGGGTGTCAGAAGATGAAGTGGCGCTTCTGGCCGTCCATTTTTACAGCAGCCTTCTGGAATTGAACAGCCGCCAGGGGAATAAACGGATTCTCGTGATCTCCGCTTTGAAAAACAGTATGACGCTTTTGATGAAACAGACCCTGCTGAAATGGTTCTCGGAGTATGTCTCTGTTATAGACTTCGTCAATCCTATGGATGTGACGGAAGACATGCTGGACGAATATGATATCTTTCTGACCACAGAAAAAGAAGAATTTTTTGAGAAGGGGCTGGCAATGTATGTGGATACATTCCCCAATCAGCATGATTATATGAATATTAAGCTTAATATTGATGGATTTAAGGATATAGAAGATGTGGCAGATATTTTTCATCCGGAGCTGTTTTCCAGTGTGAAGTCTTCGAATAAGGAAGAAGTGCTCAGTATGCTCTGCGAAAAATCCACTGCTTATTTCCAGGTAGAAAATCTTCATTCCCAGGTTTTACAGAGGGAAGAAATCGGCAGTACCTTTTTCAGCAAGCAGATCGCAGTGCCTCATCCGATGTATGCGGTTTCATCCGATACGTTTGTGGCAGTATGCGTATCGAAAGAACCTATCATTTGGGATGAAGAGAAAAATGAGGTTCACTTGGTGATGCTGATGCACATCGGAAAAAATAATCCGCAGGCATTTCAGCTTTGGGATTATTTCTCCAAAATGTTTGCCGATAAGTCTCTGGTGGAACGTCTGGTAGAAGATCCGTCTTATCCTAATTTTATCCGGCTGGTAAAAGGGGCTTTGGAGACAGGCATCAACAGCACGGAGACAATTTAAGATCGTTTAATAAAATCAGGGCAGAAATTCATTTTTGGGATTTCTGCTCTGATTTTATGTTATAGAGAGAAGGCCGGGCAGTTTTAAATTAACCCAATTTCACGTTTTTCCATTGCAACTGATTGGACTTTTTTGTCGGATAAAATGGATTTAGAATAGAATTAAGCTCAAGGAGGAGAAAAATGAACAGGAGAAGCAATAAGATTCTGAAGGATCTGATCCTCGGTATCCATGCAGACGTTTCCGGATTAGAGGAGAAATATCATATACAGGAGAGAACGATACGGGCAGATATAAAAGAGCTGAATAAAGATCTGGAAGCATATGAGCTGCCGGTCATCGCCTCGGATCTTGACGGAAAGCTGTGGATTGACACAGATAAAAAAGTTGATATCCGGGCCTATGAGAAATTTATATCCGAGTACGACTTTTATACTTATTACCTTTCAAAAAAGGAACGTTCCACCATTCTGGCAATGATTCTTCTGAATGCCAGCGGATATGTGACGGTGGACCAGCTGAAAGAAAAGATTGGCGTCAGCCGCAATACCCTGCTTCAAGATCTTCAGGAATTGAAAATCTGGTTTAAAGAAAATGGAATGACGCTGGTATCCCAGGTAAGGAGGGGATATATTATTGAGGCATCGGAGCTGGATGTACGGAAAGGTATCTTAAAGCTTTTAGAAGTAAACGGCGACGACAATTATTACAAGAACGGATATGATCTGAGTGTTTTTTGGAATCTTCTGTTAAAAGAGGCAGACAGCCTGGAAATTTACGAGAAGATGAAAAACTGTATTCTGGAAGAAGAGGAAGAGACACAGATATTTTTTGCCGACTATTCTTTTTTTGAGGCTGTGACAGAGCTTACGATTGTAGCCAACCGGATCGTACGAAAGCACTTTCTTCCGGGGTATTTCACCAACGAATGGAATTATTTAAAAGAAGGCTCCAAGTACACGTTCAGCAAAGGACTGTTCGGGAAAATTTCTGACATGTTTCAGATGGATGTGCGTGAGGTCGAAATCCTTTACTATACAGAATGCCTGAACGGAAAAAGTTATCTGAAAGATGATGCACAGAAAACAAATGCTCTGGAATTAAGAGTCATGATCGCGGAAACGATCTATCAGATTTCCAGCTGTTTTGGAATTGACTTTTATCTGGACTTTACTCTCTATGACCTGCTGGTGGCCCATATGAGGTCCGCGGTGCACCGTCTGAAAAACAGCGAAGTTTTGGTGAATCCGCTGAAGGATACTTTAATGCAGGATTATCCTGAGATTTTTGAGAGTGTGAAGCAGCATCTCGGCTCCCTGGAGGATTATGTGGGCCAGAAGTTTTCGGAAGATGAAATGTCTTTTATGGTACTGTATTTTGCCTCTGTGATGGAAAAAGAAAAGGCAGAGACAGAAAAGAGCAGAAAAGTAAAAGTGGCTCTTGTATGTGCAACCGGAAGAGGGACTGCACAATTTATGATGGCGAAACTGAAGACGCTGGATGATATGATCGAGATCGTAAGTATCTCTTCTTTCCATAATATGAGGGAGATCGAGAAAAACGGAACCCAGATGATCATATCAACGATCCCGCTGGATGATGTGAACATCCCTTATGTAGAAGTCCGGTCTCCTATGCTCGAGAAGGACGATATCCTGGATATTCAGAGAAAGGTCCTGGAAATACGGGAGGGAGACGGCGGAGAAGGTAAAGAACGGGAGCCGGAAATCACAAGTCCTCCTGATGTCAATATTCAGGGTGCGTTCTATGATCTGCTGAATGAGCAGAGGATTCAGGTGGGATACGAGGCAAAAGATTGGGAAGACGCGGTCCGTCAGTCGGGGAATCTGCTGCATTCCACAGGCGCAGTGGAGCCTGGATACGTAGATGAAATGGTTATGAATATCAAAAGAAACGGTCCTTATATTGTCGTCTGTCCGGAAACGGCGCTGCCGCACGCAAGCGCGGAACAGGGCGTCATTGAGGAGGCGGCATCGATCCTGAGATTAAAAGAACCGATTGATTTTCACAGCGGAAACAATGATCCGGTGCGGTATGTGATCGGAATGAGCATTCAGAGCGCAAAAAGTATCAACAGCGCAATCTATGATCTGATGATGATTTTTGGGAATGAACAGATCCGCAGAATATTAGATTCTCTGCCGGATGCAGAAGCTGTTTTAAATACGATCAAACGATTAAATTCAAAATATAATGAGGAGAAAGACAATGAAAATGATAACCAGTAACACAGACAAACATTACCTTGCAGTTTCTTTGTCAGGTTCAGATGATAAAGAAGTTTTGGGGAAAATGGCTGAGGCCATGTTTCAGGAGGGATATGTAACGGAAGGATTTCATGATGCCATCATCCAACGGGAGGAGAATTTTCCGACCGGACTTCCAACCGGAGAGATCAATGTGGCGATCCCGCATACAGATCCCGAATATGTAAAAAAGCCGGCCATCTGTCTGGGCGTCCTTGATCAGCCGGTAGAATTTTGCGTCATGGGAATGGAGGGTGAGAAAACCAGAGTATCTCTTTTGTTTATGCTGGCAATCAAGAAAAAAGAAGACCAGCTGGGGCTGCTCCAAAAACTCATCGAGGCATGCCAGGATCAGGAGGTTTTAAAAGTTTTAAGATCAGGCAGTGTGGATAAGATCGATGAAGTCCTGGGTGACTTAATAGATTAGCACATAAAAACGAACTTATTAATATTTTTTATATAAAGGAGAATATATCATGAAAAAAATCTTAATCGCATGTGGATCAGGAGTCGCTACATCAACGGTTGCAAACCAGAAAATTTCAGCTTATCTGGATGAGCACGGATTTTCGGGGAAATACAAAATTGAACAGTGCCAGGTTTCCGAAGTCGTTGAGAAATCCGGAAATGTTGACTTCTGTGTTTCTACTACTTTAGTAAGCGGTGATGTCAAATGTCCGGTGCTGGCAGGACTTCCCCTGCTGACCGGGGTAGGGCTGGACAAACTGTACACTTCCATTTTGGAAGAGATGCAAAAGTAAAAACAGGCAGATAAAAGGAGGATTATTATGCAGGCAATTATTGATGTATTCAGCTATATTAACTCACTCGGCGCCAGTGTCATGATGCCGATCATCTTAACGATCATAGGTGTGGTTTTAGGTGCCAAATTTGGCAAGGCCCTTCGTGGAGGCCTGACGGTAGGTATCGGGTTTATCGGATTGAATCTGGTTACAGGACTGATGGGCGAAAACCTGGCTCCCGCGGTACAGCAGATGGCTCAGAGATTTGGATTGGCCCTCTCCACCGTAGATATCGGCTGGCCGGCAGCATCAGCGATCGCTTTTGGTACGACAATCGGGCTGATCATTATTCCAATCGGTCTGATCGTTAATATTGTCATGCTGCTGACCAACACGACACAGACCCTGGACGTGGATATATGGAACTACTGGCATTTTGCCTTTACCGGTTCTCTGATCTATGTTCTGACAGGAAATTTTGCTTATGGAATTATCGCAGCGATTTTAAATATGGTGATCATCATGGTAATCGGTGACTACACGGCGCCGAAAGTAGAGGAAACCCTGGGCATGCCGGGAGTGTCCCTCCCTCATGGGTTTACAGCGGCATTTGTGCCGATTGCTATCGTCGTAGACAAGATCATCGACGTTATTCCGGGAGTGAAAAATATTAACATCGATATTGAAAAGCTTCAGAAACGTTTTGGTGTATTCGGAGAACCGATGCTGGTTGGAACTGTTTTGGGAATCATCATTGCAGCTTTGGCAGGAAACAATGTACAGACGGTACTGCAGATTGGTGTCACCCTCGGTGCTGTCATGGTATTGATCCCCAAAATGGCAGCATTGTTAATGGAAGGCCTCATGCCGATTTCTGATGCGGCCCAGGAATTTGTATCTTCTAAGTTTGCGAACAGAGGAAAAATTTACATCGGACTGGATTCAGCCGTAGGTGTCGGGCATCCGGTATGTTTAACAGTATCCCTGATCCTGGTTCCATTGGCAGTCTTTTTGGCAGTGATCCTTCCTGGAAATACTGTGCTTCCGATGACTGACTTATCTGTACTGCCATATATGTTTGTTCTGATCGTGCCGCTGGTAGGAGGAAACGGCTTCCGGGCACTGATCACAGGAATCGTCTGCCTGGTTGGAGGACTTTATATTTCTACCAACCTGGCGCCGTCTATCACTGCAGTTGCAAAATCCGTAAATTTTGCCATTCCTAAGGGTGCCGCTACGATTTCTTCTATCTGTGACGGGGCAAACCCATTGTCATGGGTACTTGTAAAGGCACATTCTGTGGGAGCAGTCGGACTCATCATTGCGGTAGCAGTTGCAGTTGGATTAGCTCTGATGAACAGAAAACGAATTATCAAAGAAGCAAAAGAATTACATGCTGATGCATAAAGAAAGGTAAAAATGATGAAGAGCTACGTATATCAACCATCTCATTTTTCTATACAAATGACGGCACCCGGGATTTTTACTGCGGCCATCGGAGTGTTCTGCCTTTATCAGTTTTTGGCCGCAGGACATCATCTGCTGTATTTACTGGTTTTTGGACTGTGTCTCTATAATGTCTTTAATGTATTTGTGTCACTCAGCAATCCGTCTGAAGTCCGCATTGACAGCGGGAAGACCGTAGTGTTCTGTGCTTACGGGAGGAGCCATACATATGAGATCAGTCAGATCAGCAAGTACAGCATGAGGCCGCTGGCAGGAGGAACAAAAATGTATATGACCTTTGACGGCGGCGGGATCATGAGGGGAAGATACTGGGTAAGAATTTCCGAATTTTCTGATGAAAAGGAGCTGGAAGAATTCTTTTATGATCTGGATGCACAGATCAACCCGGACTCTCTGGTCTCAAAAGCAAGGACCCAGGGACGGGAACGGTTAAAAAAAACGGGAGGATGTAAATGTTAGTTTCATTAAAAGAATTACTTGACCAGGCAAAAATAGAAAAGAAAGCAGTCGGCGCATTTAACGGAACCACACTGGAAGCAATCCGGGGGATTATTCAGGCGGCAGAGGAGCTGGAATGCCCGGTGATCCTGCAGCATGCCCAGAGTCATGACGAATTGATCGATCTTGACGAGATCGGACCAATCCTTAAATATTATGCAAAACGGGCCAAAGTGCCGGTTGCGCTTCATCTGGATCACGGAAGCAGCTTTGAACGCTGTGTCCAGGCACTTCATCTCGGATTTACTTCCGTCATGTATGATGCTTCTGCAAAAAGTTTTGAAGACAATGTAAAAGAAACAGCAGAGATCGTTAAAATTGCCCATGCAGTCGGCGCCGGCGTGGAAGCTGAATTAGGGCATATCTTTACTTCCCAGGTTGTTCAGGGAGAAGGAGCCGGATCTGACGGCAAAGATGATTATGATGATTTAGATTCCATTTATACAGATCCTGAGGTTGCAGGGGAATTTGTGGAGAAGACCGGTGTGGACTGTCTGGCTGTGGCTTTTGGAACAACCCACGGAGTATATCTGACAGAGCCTAAACTGGATCTTCCCCGGGTTGCAGAAATCCGCGATGCGGCCGGAGTGCCTCTTGTAATGCACGGAGGCTCCGGTGTGTCAGATGAAGATTACAGGGTGGCCATTGAAAATGGTATCTGCAAAGTAAACTATTATACTTACATGAATACGGCTGGAGGAAAGGCTTCAAAAGAATACTGGGAAGATGAATCAAAACCGCTGTTTTATGATTCCATGTCCCTGGCAGCTACAGAGGCAGTCAAAGAGGATGTAAAAAAAGCGCTGAAAGTATTCCAGAAGAAATGATTTGGAGGGAAAGAAAGAATGGCAGTATATAAAGATACGATCAAAGTACAGTCACATGGCAAAACACCTACCTATATTGATGTGACTCCGGAAGTAAAAAGGGTGATTGAAGAAAGCGGGATTAAAAGCGGACTCTGTGCGGTCATTTCTCCGCATACTACCTGTTCTGTGTTTTTTGAGGAATTTGTCCACGACTACAATGAGAATGGGGATGAGTTTTTACAGGAAGACTTAAACAATGCTTTAGCAAAGATCATTCCGGATCATGTGAGCGCGGATCAATACCATTATCCGGGAGAAGAACACTATAAAGAAGTGGAAACCTGGCCGGATTTGGATTTCTGGCTTCCGGGAGGAGACAGAACCGCATTATTCAACGGAGATGCACATTTGAGATCTACGATTCTCGGGTCCAGCGAGATCTTTGATGTGGAGGACGGCAAATTAGGAGTCGGTGTTACAGGATATGTTTATTTTGTAGACTTTGACCGCACGCGTCCCCGGGAAAGAAAATGTAAAATAGTTGTCATTGGAGAGTAAGGAGGAGAACATGGGAAATATGCAGTCACCGTTTTTGATTGTAAATCCAAAGTCATATTTATACGGAAACGAGAGTCTTAAATTGGCGAAGGCCGCAGATCAGGCGGCTAAAGATACCGGACTGCCGATTATCTTTACTTGTCCATATGCAGATGTGAGAATGATCCGTGAGAATACGGAAAACATCATTGTATGCGTACAGTCTATGGACCCGCTCACACCAGGACGGGGAATGGGGCATGTTCTTCCGGAATCTTTAAAGGAAGCAGGAGCGGATGCAGTTTTTCTGAACCATGCCGAAAATCCTAAGACGCTGTCTGACCTATATGCATGTATCCGGCGCGCAGCCGAGCTTGACATGACTTCTATCGTATGTGCGGACTCCATTACGGAAGCAAAAGCCGTGGCGTGTATGAACCCGGATGTTGTCCTGGCGGAACCGACGGATCTGATCGGAACCGGTCAGGTAGCAGACGATGCTTATACAATGGAAGCAATCGATCAGGTACGAAAAGTAAATCCTGATGTACTGGTGGTGGTTGCTTCCGGAGTCAGCACGGCAGAGGACTGTTACAATATGATAAGGCTTGGGGCCGACGGCACGGGCGGAACGTCCGGGATTTTAAATGCTCCTTCTCCGGCTGTCAGGATCAGGGAGATGGCGGAGGCCATTGTGAGGGCAGTAAAAGCTTCTGATTAGATTAAATTAATTTTAGGAAAACCCATAATTTCTGCGGGCAGAAATTATGGGTTTTTTGTGCAAAGGAAAGAATAAATAATGAGAAAATAGAAAAATATAGTATGAGTTATTTACTACTATTTCCGTCGCGCTTTTGAAATGCGCTCCTCCAATAGTGATAAATAACTTTCGAAAAGTGGCACCTTTTTTGGCAGAAACCCTTCTCCAACAGACGTTACGTCCATTTTCCACATGATTGGAATGAGGCATTTTAAGAGCCGAACGGAAATCATGTGGAAAATGTCATGATAGATTCTACAGGAGGAATGCCTGATGGAACGAGGATTCAGGAGCGAAATATTGATACAATACCATCTACACGAAGAAATCCGGTTTTGGCAGATGTATTTCATCGGTTAGGATATATGGAACGGCAGGGAAGCGGACTGAATAAAATAACGAGTGCTTATAAAAGTGCGATAAACTTTCGAGAAGGATTGGAACCAAAATTTTTTTCTCACAGGGTGGAGTTTACTGTTACTCTGCAAAATTTGGATTATCCAGAAGCAAGGTGCAGAGGAGAACCAAAAAATTAATAGACAAAGGATTTATTGTCCGTGAAGGGTCACGGCGAAAAGGAAAGTGAAAAGTATTTTAAACGAAAAGGGACACGATCAGTCTTATGACAATCGTGTCCCTTTTTGTTAATCACTGTTTATTCGTTGATAATCGTTACCAGCTCCGCCGCCTTTTTGCTGACATTTTCTATGGACTGAATGCTAAGCCCAATGACATTCACTTCGTTATGGTTCTGTTCATACGCTTCTCCAAAGGTAGAAATAAAAGCCTTTCTTAAATCAGATCCGTAATTTACTTTCAACAAGTTAAACTCTCTTGCCTTCTGAATCGTTTCAAACGGAATCCCGGAACCGCCATGCATTACGAGCGGTACGGGGGAAACCTTTGAGATTTCATCTAATAACGGAAGATCTACTTTTGGAGTCAGATCCAGACCGTGAACGTTTCCCACGGAAACCGCAAGCAGATCGCAGCCGGTTCTTTCCACAAAGTCAGCGACCATTTCCGGATCTGTTTTGCTGTCCGCTTCATTTACAATATCCTCTTCTTTTCCCTGCAGCGCACCAAGCTCTGCCTCTACCGGAACACCGTAAAAGTGGCAGTATTCTACTGCGCGTTTCACTTCTTTAATATTTTCTTCAAACGGAAGATGGGAGGCATCGATCATAATAGAAGTAAAGCCTGCATCCACACATGCCTTTACGTGTTCATAAGACTTTCCGTGATCCAGATGAAGACCAATCGGCACATCACTGTCTTTCAGTGCATCTTTTGCCAGATAAGTGATCGTGTCCGGGCTTGAGAGCCGCAGATTATTGGAAGATATTTGGATATATCCCGGAAGTCCTGCCTGATTTAATCCTTTGGCGATGGCATAAGTCATTTCCAGGTTGGTTGTATTGAACGCAGGCAGAATATAATGGTTGTCTTTTGCATATTTCATCAGGTCAAAGCCGTTTACAATTTTCATTTTCATATAGCGGCATATACAAAAAGCCGCTTCCTCCTATCTAATCTGAAATTTTCATTTTTACCGTTCACCAGTACGTACTAAGCTTGATTCGATTATAACAATGAAAATACCTTGAATAATTTAATTTATTGCGCAAAGTATCCCGCAAAATAAGTGCAGAATGAAAGGAGTATCTGCGTAATAAATTGCGCAGTCAATCATGCAAAATGCTGTCAGGTACTGCGGTATTGATTGTGCAAACATTTGTGAAAAACAGCAGAGTCAGCATGATATACTTCAATTACATCGAAGGCCAGATGAAAAGGAGGTAAGGGAATGAAGGTCATTGCAGTATCCCACGGAAGCTATTCAAAAGGGCTGGTGGAGAGTACCCAAATGCTTGTCGGAGAACAGGAAAACCTGGTGGCGTATGGACTGTTTCCGGAACAGACGGTGGCAACACTGACAGAAAAACTGGAAGCGGAAATTCAAAATACGAAAGAAGGGGAAGAAATACTCTTCGTATCGGATCTGTTCCACGGAAGCCCGTTTAATGCGATAGTTTCTTTGATGGAACACCATGACATTTACCATGTAACAGGAATTAATCTTCCGTTAATGGTAGAAGTGATGATGGGACGTTATGCTGGGAAAAGCGCAGAAGAGATTTGCGCAGGGCTTCTTGAAGCAGCACCGGGAACAGTAAAAGATGTAAGAAAACTATTTGAGGAGGTAGACGAGGAATGAAAAATGTTGTATTAGCCAGAGTCGATGACCGGCTGATCCATGGGGAAGTTGTCTCAGTGTGGACTCCGAGCTTAAATGTCAACAGGATTATCGTAGTCGATGATGAAGTTGCGGCAGATAAGTTCAACAAACGAGTGATCAAGGCACTTGCTCCAAATGGTGTAAAAGTAAATGTATACGGAACAGAAAAGGGAGCAGAGGTTCTTAAGAAAGACCCGAAAGAAGCGGGAGAGAGAGTCATGATCCTCACGAAAACTCCTATCACTTATGACCGTATGACAGATTTAGGACTCGAACTGACCGATGTGAATCTGGGAGGAATGGGACTTAGAGGAGAGAGGACACCATTTATTAAAAATGTAGCCTGTGATCCGGATGAAATTGCTTCGATTAAAAATTTGATGGCGAAGAATGTTCATGTCTATTATCAGCTGGTACCGGAACAGCAGGTGATTGAAGTTACTGGATACTTGGATAAATAGAAGGAGGAAGTATATATGGAAAAGATGACCATCATACAGGCAGCCTTATGCGGGGTTGTTTACTGGCTGGCAGTTGGAAACCTGCCGTTTGTAGGCCTTTGGTCTTTACAGAGACCGCTGGTCTGCGGTATGATTACCGGTTTGATTCTGGGCCATCCGGTACAGGGAGCCGTGATCGGAGCAACCATCAACTTAGTTTACCTTGGGTTTATGTCTGCAGGAGGAAGTATGCCGGCTGATATGGGACTGGCAGGAGTCTTGGGAACAGCCTATGCGATTGTCGGCGGATTGGACACCGATACTGCTCTGGCACTGGCAGTTCCGATCGGTATTCTCGGAACGATCGTCTGGGCAGGACGTATGACCTTTGACTGCTTCTTTGTACATATTGCAGATAAGTATATAGAAAAAGAACAGTATAACAAAATCTGGCGGGCAAATGTCTTATTTCCACAGATTATGTGCTTTCTTATGACGGCAATCCCGTGTGCTCTTGCTGCATATTTTGGTTCTAACTATATCCAGGGAATCCTGAATATGTTAAGCGGAAAAGTGCTGACCGTCTTCCAGATCATAGGTGGTTTAATGCCTGCACTCGGAATTGCAATCACACTGCAGTACATCTTTAAAGGAGAATCCAAAGTATTTTTGTTTGTAGGATTTTTATTGGCTGTGTATTCAAAACTTCCGCTGCTGACACTGGGTATTATCGCACTGCTTGTGGCAGTTGTGTACGTTCAGGTTACTTCCGCTATGGAACCGGCGAAGGCAGCAGTCATTGACGATGAAGATGATGAGGAGGACGATTAAGATGGAAAATAAAAAGAAAAGTTTGATCCCAAAGGCCGCCTTGATCAAAGCCTGGTTCATTTGGGAGACATTTCCTCAGACGTGTTATAACTACGAAAGAATGATGGGGCAGGTTGTTGCCCATATGTTCTCAGCGATTATTAATTTCTTATATAAAGATAACCCGGCAAAGCGAAAAGAGGTCATGAAACGGGAAATTGAATTCTTCAATGTACATATTGAATTCGGCGCATGTATCCTCGGTATGGCGGTTGCCCTGGAAGAACAGAAGGCCATGGGTGAAGAAATACCCGACGAGTTTATTACGAACTTAAAGACTTCTTTGATGGGACCTTTAGCCGGTATGGGTGATACGATCTGGCAGGGCGTTGTGATTCCGATCCTCTTAGCTGTGTGTATTGACTTAACCCGTTCCGGAAGCGGAAATATATGGGGAGCCATTATTTACGCGGTTGTCATCATTGCAGCGGCATATGGCCTCAGCTACTGGAACTTTATGTTCGGATATAAAGCCGGAAGTGAAGCGATCATGGACTTCCTTGAAAAGGGAATTCTTAATAAGCTGATCAAAGGTGCTTCTATCATGGGCTGCATGGTAATGGGCGGTCTTGTTGTAAATTATGTAAAAGCAAGCTGCGGACTGAAAGTGGTAAGTTCTACATCAACTTATGACATTCAGACAAGCTTCTTAGACGCGATCTGTCCAAGTATCCTTCCGCTTGCAGTGACCATGCTTGTTTACTATCTGATGAACAAGAGAAGATGGTCTTCCCTGAAAATCATCGGGCTGATCGTTGTGATCGGTGTGGTAGGCGGAGTGACAGGAATCCTGGCATATTAAGTTCAGAAAGAGTGAGATAGATGAAAGCAATCGTATTAAATCAACCAAAAAATTTTGCTGTCAAAGAGATTGAATTACCAGAGTTAAAAGAAGACGAGGTGCTGATCCGGATCAAAGATTCCGGAATCTGCACCAACGATGTACGGGACTTCAACGGAGACTGCAGTTACAGCTACCCGAGGATCGGCGGTCATGAGTACTGCGGAGTAATCGAGGAACTGGGAAACGGAGTCAATGAAAAACGTTACTCCAAAGGGCAGAAAGTGGTCCAGTATATCATTGATGACTGTAAGGAATGTTTTTTCTGCAAGCACGGAGAAGAAAATATCTGTGAAGAACATCCAAAGAGTAAGATTTTTACGAATCCCGACGGGCTGTCAGGATATGGGGGATTTGCGGAATTCGTTGTGGCAAAGGCGGAAGATCTGTTTGTATATCCGGACAGTACAACTTTTGAAAAAATGGCATTTACCGAGCCACTGGCATGTGTGGTCAACAGTATCACCCGTACGAATATTCAGTTTGGAGACGATGTGGCGGTCATCGGAGGCGGTACCATGGGGATGCTTCACGTCATGCTTGCCAGATTAAAGGGAGCCAGAGTGATTTTAAGTGAGCCTCTTAGGGAGCGAAGAGACAGGGCGCTGAAACTCGGATGTGACGATGTGATCGATCCGACGAAGGAAGATGCCGTAAAGAGAGTAAAAGAATTAACCGGCGGCAGAGGTGCGCAGGTGGTATTCAATACGACAGCGATCCCGGCCATTGCGGCACAGGCTGTGGAAATGACTTCCCCCGGAGGAATGAGCGTCATGTTCAGCTCCATGCATCCCAATGATCCGGTGCCGATAGATATGGGGGCTGTTCATTCTTACCAGAAAACGGTGACAGGCGCTGTCAGCCCAACGATTACATCTTTTCATCAGGCAGTGCAGCTGATCGGAAAGGGGCTGATTGATCCAACCGTGCTTACAGAACAGATTTTTGATTACAGAGATTTTGACAAAGCCATTGCGGCGGCAATGAAGCCGGATACTTATAAAGTAATCCTCAGATTTGGAGAATAGCGAATGGAACAGTATATTGGAATTGATATAGGGACTTCTTCTGCAAAACTGACCTTGATTAATGACGCAGGAGAGATCAGAAAAGAAAGCAGCAGAGAGTATGAAATTTCACAGCCAAAACCGGGATGGAAGGAAATTGATCCGGAAAGCTGGATGGATGCGGTGGAAGAAGCCATGGCGGAACTTCTTTCAGGAGAAGATCCGGAGCACATCGGAGCTATTGGTGTCACGGGACAGATGCATACCGCAGTATTTCTGGGATGGGACGGAGCGCCTATACGTCCGGCATTGATGTGGAATGACACAAGGACAATGGATCTTGTAAAGGAAACAAAAGAAAAGATCTCTAAGGTCCCGGAAGTTTCCTATATCTCCAATATCATTTCCACCGGAAGTCCGGCGATCAATCTGCTGTGGCTGAAGAAAAATGAACCGGAACAATTTCGGAAGATGAAAACATTTTTGATTGGACCGGACTATATCGTTTTTCGGCTGACGGGGCAGTGCCAGACTGACTACTGCGAGGCATCCACTTCTTCTTTGTTTGATTTAAAGACTGGAACGTGGTCTTCAAAGATCCGGGAAATCTTAGGGTTTCCGAAGAAGATTTATCCAAAGGTAAAAGGAAGCCAGGAGACGGCGGGATATGTGGCCGAAGTATGGAGGCGGAAGTTCGGTTTCAAAAACCAGGTGAAGGTTATCGTGGGTACCGGGGATAACCCGGCGGCAGCCATATCCACAGGGTGTTTTTCAAACAGGTATCCGGTTCTTTCCCTCGGTACATCCGGTGTTCTCATGTTTCCAAAAGAAAAAATGGATTTCGGGACAAAAGGAAAGAATATTATGTTTTCTGCAGACGGAAAGAACATCATGACGCTGGTACAGGGTGTGGTTCAGTCAACGGGAAGCAGCTTTGGCTGGTGGGTCAGACAGATCTTAAAGGCAGATGATTTTTCTGCCGAAACCAGCGAAGTGGACATGGAAAGTCTAGGGGAAAACAATCTGATCTTTTATCCCCATCTTGCAGGTGACAAGACGATCTACGGAGATCCAGCACTGAGGGGAGCTTTGATCGGTATCGGAACTGAAACTACAAGACAGGATATCACGGCTGCGGTCATGGAAGGGATCTGTTTCGGTGTGAGACAGCTTACAGAAGTCATGCACATTGGGAAGACAGCACTTCAAAGTCTTAAAGTGACCGGCGGAGGCTCTAAAAATGAAGTATGGATGCAGATCCTTGCGGATGTGCTGAATACGAAAGTAGAACAGCTGGAAAGCGGGGCAGGAGCGGGATACGGCATTGCGCTCATGGCAGCATCAGTTTCAGGGCGGGATGTAACACTGGAGCAGATGGTTGGCAGAACCGTCCGCACAAAAAAATGTTTTAATCCAAGAAGATATCATGCAGAGCTTTATGAAATAAAATACCAAAAGTATAAAAAAGTTTATAAAGCGCTGACAGATGTGTTTGGTGATCAGAAAGGGTGAATTGGAAATGAAGACATGTGATATCTGTGATGCACCTTTGGGAATGTTTAAGAAATTTCGATATGCGGAAGGATACATCTGCAAAGCGTGCTATGAGAAGGCCAGCAATCATTTTACAGAGACGATTGCAAAGAAAAGTTATGGTGAGATCAGAAAATTGTGTGAAAAGCAGGGCGGGCTCACAGAAGATTTTGAGATTACAGGGCGGATAGGGAATTATATTTTGTTTGATGAGAAAAACAGGAAGATCTGCCTTCTCAACAACCGGATCAACCAAAAACAGGTTTCAGAGCCGGAATTTTATCCGCTGGATAAGATCAGCGAGTGCCGGATCGATTACAGACCTTTCATGCCTTTGGGAGAACTGGAAGATAAAATTAAGTCAAAAGAAGCAGGCACGATTCACTCTCTGAAAGTTCTGATCAAACTGGAGGACGGCCAGGAAAAACAAATTCCTTTGATATCAAACCCTGTCAGGATAAAAAGCTTTGCTATGAAACAGTCCTTTTCATTTGCAAAACGGATTGCGGAAGAAATCGAAAGGCTGAAAGGTGAATCTGTCCAGGTATGATCAGGGAGGAAAAAGATGAAGCAGTTTGATTTTAAAATGCAGTCGCCTGTTGGAATCCATGCGCGTCCGGCTGTGCTTCTGGTAGAAAAAGCGCGGACGTACCAGAGTAAAATAATTCTGGAAAAGGGAACTCAGAGAGCGAACGCCAAAAATATGATTTCTCTTTTGACACTGAGAGCTCGTCAGCATGAAATCGTAACGTTTATGATTGAAGGACCGGATGAAGACAGGGCGGCAGAGGAATTGAAAGAGTTTTGTATTCATAATCTTTAATAATACAGCATCTTTATCAACGGAACCGGCAGCGTTGATAAGGGTGCTGTTTTGTATCCATGAGTATAGAAATGAAGCAGAAAGAATAATAAAAAGTATTCCATGGGGACATAATCAACGGATTATGTGTAAAGGCAGGGAACAGTGACTATCTGCATACTGAGTGACTGGCTGTTTATACCAGAAAACCCCTTTAAATACTTGATAACAGTTGATCAAAGTGGTATATTTAATCTTAGTATGGAATCATATCAGTTGGGAAAATTCCCTTGCTAAGGAGGAAAAGGATGGACAACCTCGCAAAAGAGATTGAAGAGTTAAAGAGAGAACGAAATGCGGTCTTATTGGCCCATTATTATGTAGATGACGCTGTACAGGAGATTGCAGACTATGTTGGGGATTCGTATTACCTCGCAAAGGTAGCGCTTAAGGAGTCGAAAGATGTGATCTGTTTTGCCGGTGTAAGCTTTATGGGAGAAAGCGCGAAGATCCTGAATCCCGACAGAACTGTGATCATGCCGGACCAGCTGGCGGACTGCCCGATGGCCCATATGGTGGATCTGGACAAGATACAGAAGGTAAGGGATGAATATGATGATCTGGCAGTGGTCTGTTATATTAATTCCACAGCAGAGATCAAATCCTATTCCGATGTCTGTGTGACATCGTCCAATGCTATGAAGATTGTAAAATCTCTTCCACAGAAGAATATATTCTTTATTCCGGATGAGAATCTTGGCAGATATATCGGATCAAAACTTCCTGAGAAGAATTTTATTTACAACGACGGATTCTGTCATGTACATACAAGCATTACTGCAGACAACGTAAAAAAAGCCAAAGAAGCGCATCCGGACGCAGAGATCCTTGTACATCCGGAGTGTACGATGGATGTGGTGGAACTGGCCGACTATGTGGGAAGCACGTCCGGTATTATTGATTATGCCACTGCATCCGATGCGGATAAGTTTATTATCTGTACAGAGATGGGTGTTTTATATGAACTGAAACAGAAGAATCCGAACAAGACGTTTTATTCTGTGGGGCACAGACAGTTCTGTCCGAACATGAAGAGGATCACTCTTGAAAATGTCAGAGATACACTGAGAGACATGAAAAACCAGGTGGAACTGGATGAGACACTGCGTCTTGACGCAAAGAAAGCGTTGGATGAGATGCTGCGAATCGCACAGTAGATATTAACAGCCTCTTATCCGGGGGAAAGGATTAATTTTAATTATGAGATCAGCAGATGTAATTGTGGTTGGAACCGGGGCTGCCGGATTGTTTCACGCCTTGTTTCTTCCAAGAGATTACAGAGTCATTATGATTACCAAGACAGAAGTAGAGGAGAGTGATTCCTTCCTGGCTCAGGGAGGAATTTCTGCACTGCGCAATGAAGAAGATTACGACCGTTACTTTGAAGATACCATGAAGGCCGGCCATTATGAGAACGATAAAGCGGCTGTAGACAAGATGATCACCCGTTCCAGGGAAATTATCGATGACCTTATCGGATTCGGTGTTCAGTTTGATCAGAGAGATGGAGAGACAGAATATACCCGGGAAGGGGGACACTCCATATTCCGGATTCTTCATCACGATGATGTGACAGGGAAAGAAATTACCGGCAAGCTCTATGAGGAAGTGAAACGGAGGGATAACATTGAGATCCTGACCCATTCTACAATGATCGATCTGATCGAGGAAAAAGGAGCCTGCCGGGGAGTTGTCTATGTGACACCCGAAGGAGATGTGGACTGTATTTATGCAGGGAAGACTGTACTCGCAACGGGAGGCATGGGAGGTCTGTTTAAACACTCCACCAATTACAGGCATCTCACCGCAGACGGATTGGCTATCTGCCTTCGCCATAACGTGGAGATACAGAATATCAATTACATACAGATACATCCGACGACTTTTTATTCGGACAAGCCGGGAAGGAGTTTTTTGATTTCGGAGTCTGTCAGAGGAGAAGGAGCCTATTTATTCAATAAAGACGGGGAACGGTTTGTAGATGAACTGCTGCCCAGGGATATTGTGACAGCAGCTATACGTGAACAGATGGAGAAAGACGGAACCGATTATGTGCGGCTGTCTGTGACTCATCTGGACGGGGATCGGATCAGAAAAAGATTTCCTAATATTTATAAGCAGTGTCTGGAAGAGGGATATGACATGACGAAGGAATGGATTCCGGTGACTCCCGCACAGCATTATTTTATGGGAGGGATTAAGGTGGATTTAAGCAGTCGTACTTCCATGGAGGATTTATACGCAGTGGGAGAGGCCAGCTGCAACGGAGTTCACGGAAAGAACCGGCTGGCGAGCAATTCTCTGCTGGAATCTCTTGTTTTTGCCCTGGAGTCTGCAGAAGATATTGCAAAGTCGCCGAAAAAACCTTCAGAGTGTCAGGTTGATTTAGCACAGTATCATGATATTTCCGGTATACAGGAGGAGAACAAACACCTTGTACTGGAAGAGATCAAAAGAAAGGATGGGGATTTCTATGATAAATGGTGTAACAATGGCGGTAAACATTGATGAGTATCTGCTGAACGCATTAAAAGAGGACATCACCGGAGAGGATGTCAGCACCAACGCTGTCATGCCGAAGCCGAGACAGGGACAGGTTGAACTGATTTGTAAAGAAGACGGGATTGTCGCGGGTTTGGAAGTGTTCCACCGTGTGTTTACCCTGCTGGATGAAAATGTAACCTTTGAGACAGAGCTGAGCGACGGAGACGAAATCAAAGCCGGACAGCTTATGGGAGTTCTCAGGGGAGATATCCGTGTCCTGCTGTCAGGAGAGAGGACGGCCCTTAACTACCTTCAGAGAATGAGCGGGATCGCAACATTTACCAATTCCCTTGTAAAAGAATTAGAAGGTTCCTCTACACAGCTTCTGGATACGAGAAAGACAACGCCAAATATGCGTCCGTTTGAGAAATATGCGGTAACAGTCGGAGGCGGCAAGAATCACCGTTATAATCTTTCCGACGGGGTTATGCTGAAAGACAACCATATCGGTGCAGCCGGAGGAGTCCGGGAGGCAGTCTATGCGGCAAGAGCCTATGCTCCTTTTGTGCGGAAGATTGAGGTGGAGACTGAAAATCTTGCCATGGTAAATGACGCTCTGGAGGCAGGTGCGGATATTATTATGCTGGATAATATGTCAGATGAAATGATGAAAGAGGCGGTTGAAATTATCGGAAGCCGTGCTCTCACCGAGTGTTCCGGCAACGTGACGAAGGAACGGTTAAAAAAGATCAGGGAGATCGGAGTGGATTTCGTATCTTCCGGGGCTTTGACCCATTCGGCTCCAATCCTGGATATTTCACTGAAAAACCTGAAACCGACAGAATAACAGAAAAGTGATATGGGAAGGCCAGAAAATACAGGATATTTTCTGGCCTTTTTCAGCGCCTTTTACTGATAGTGGAAGGGATGTCTTTAAGTGAGCGTTGACAGAAATCATAGGAAAGTCTAAAATAATAATAAATAATATATATCAATAAATAATAATAAAAGGAGTTCCTATGCTTTCCAAGACTGCATCAAAAATAATGAGAGTGCTGATTCATCAGGATGATGAATTTATCACCTATGAAAGAATTGCAGGGATGCTGGAGATTTCCGAGCGGAGTGTACACAATTATATGAAAGAGGCAGCTGAATTCTGTGAAGAAAATGGATATCGGCTTGTCCGCCGGAGGGGAAAGGGGGTCTGTCTTCAGGCAGGACTGCACAGAAAAGAATTGGAACACTTATTTCCGAAAGACCAGATCCCCTGTGAAACAAGAAAATACCGGATGTGCTATATTATCAGGACTCTGATTGAAAATGGGGAGCCTTACACCGGATCTTTGTTTGCGGAGGAGCTGTTTGTTTCTAAATCCACGATCTGTACAGATATCGAGAAGGCAAATAAGATGTTAGAGCCGGACAGGGTATGCATTCGGCGGATCGTTGGAAAAGGAATTATTATACAGGGCCGGGAATTTGACCTGAGAAAAGTTCTGGTGTGCCAAAACCAGAAAGTTTATCTGGAAGAAGATCCAAAGTCAGCCGCAGTGCCGGATTACAGAATCGATCCGGTGACATATGCAAGATTTTTATCTCAGTACAGAAAGAGCACAGCTGATAAGGTGATTGCCTGTATTCAGCAGCTGGAGAGACAGATCGGCACGCAGTTTAATGATTATACATTTTGTATGCTGGCTGAATATACGAGCAGTCAGATGAACCGGCTGAGAGGAGGGCATTGTCTGGAGGAATCTATGATCAGCAGACTGACACTGGTAGAGGAGATCGCCGACTGGACAGATATATTTACGGGACTTCTAAACAGGCAATTCAGGATGAACATTGATCCGAGGGAGGGATTGTATTTGTATCTTCTGCTTCTTGGAGCGGAAGTACAGAACAGCAGCCGCATAGTAAACAAAAAATTTCTGATCGAAAAGGAGATCGATATCGAGGACGCTGCTCAGAACATGATTCAGTATATTTCTTCCATCGTGGGGAGAGATTTCAGGGAAGATCCTCTGCTGAAGACGAGTACAGCCCTATTTCTGAACAGTTCTTTCATAAGAGTTAAGTTTGGGTTTGAGATTAAAAATCCTTTTTTGGATGAGATAAAGAGGACATACTCAGCCATATTTTCAGCTTGTTTTACGGCAAGCAAAGAGTATGAAAGCCTTGTGGGCGTATTTCCGACAGAAGATGAGATCTCCTATATGGCAATTCTTTTTGGCGGCGCTATGGTTCAGAATAAGAGGGACATTAATACAGTTGTTATCGGCAGCGGCGGTGTGGGGATCGCTCAGATCATTGCCAGAAAGATCGAACATAAGATTATGGACATCAATGTCACATCGGTACTCCCGGCAAATGCAGGAGTCATGATAGATGAGAGCCAGTATGACCTCGTGATCACCACGGTCCCCTCACTGAAGATTAAACACCCTTATGTGGTTTATACGACTCCGCTTGTGGGAGAACAGGATGTCTTCAGGATCAAAAAAGTTTGTCATGAGATGAAAGAAAAGAAGAAGAATCTGGAAAAACGGTGGACCATTAAAAACTTGATGGAGGACGAACTGATCTTTCTGGAGTCAGGGACAATGACGAAAAAGGCCCTGTTACATAAGGTGTGCAGAAAGCTGAAGGACGGTGGCTATGTAAAGGATGGATTTTATGAGGATGTCCTGAGGAGAGAAGAGATCAGCGCATCTGTGCTCGGAGGAGGCGTTGCAGTTCCCCATGGCATGGCAAATCTCGTTGAAAAGCCGGCTGTGGCAATTATAAAAACGGACCACAAAGTTGAGTGGGATGAGGGAAGCGTGGATGTAATATTTTTGCTGGCGCTGAATTTTGAAGATATTCAGTCCACCAGAGCCTTTTTTGAAACATTTTACGAAATGACTATGGAAAAGAATGCGGCAAAACTCATAAGGAAAGCAGGCAGCAAAGAAGAGATCAAAAATATTATCATGATGAATTCGGATTAAGAAGGTGTCTTTTGGGCACTTTCTTTTTTTATTTCATTAGGAAAGTTCTGCGGACTTCCCTATGAAATAAAAAACGCTCCGTGGGCTGTACACAGATGTGTGAGGAAATTATTTGACTGCTATGTCATAAACTGCAGTTGTTTACCTGCAATTTTTGGGTTTGAATCGGTGTAGTGCTGCGTTTTTGCAGATATACAACTGCAAAAAGAGAACGAAAGAGACATTGAATAATAAGATAAATAAATATAAAATAATAATAAACAAAGATAAATAATAAAAAGAAAGGAAAGCGATGAAAAAAGCAGCGGAAAAAGAACTCATGGTTTCTGCATCTGTTTCCTGTATGGATCTGTGTCATTTGGCAGATGCCATAGAGGAAGCCGAGGGATCGGGAATCTCGTTTTTTCACTATGATATGGTGGATGGAAGGTTTAATGATTGTTTCATATTATCGGAAACACTCTTAAAACAGATGAGAGGCATAACCAGCCTCCCAATAGAAGCCCATCTGGCCGCTTTTGAGCCGGAGCGCTATATCGGCATGTATGCCGATGCGGGAGCGGATTACATAGCGGTACACTATGAGGCGATGAAAGATCCTCTCAGGGTGTTTGAACAGATCAGGGAAGCGGGTGCCCGGCCGGTATTGGCATATAAATCCACGACACCTCCGGGGGAGGATTTCATCACACTGGCAGGTGAGGCGGCCTGGATCTTAAAACTCACAGTCAACCCCGGATTTTCAGGACAAAAGATGCAGGAGGGGGCGCTCGGCCACATCAGGCAGATGAGGGCGATGCTGAACAGCGCAGGACTGAAGACGAAGATTCAGGCAGACGGAAACATCAATCAGGATACAATTCCGAGGGCGGTGGAAGCCGGAGCGGACATCCTAACCGGGGGAACATCGGGATTGTTTCTTGACGGAAAGACAGTAAAACAGTGCTGTGAAGACATGCTAAAAACAGCAGAAGAAGCAAAAGGAGCAAAGAACCATGGAATTAATGAATGAAGGGCTGGTCGTATTTGACCTGGAAGCGGCATCACCGGAAGAAACAGTCTCTAAGATTGCCGGAGTAATGGAAGAACAGGGTCGTTTGAATGACAGGGCGGCATATGTGGCGGATGTGATAAAGAGAGAGGAGGGAGCACCGACAAGCATAGGATTTCTGATCGCCACGCCCCATGCCAAATCAGTTCATGTAAAGGAACCGTCGCTGGCATTTGCAAGGCTGAAAGACCCGGTGCAGTGGGCGGATGAAAAAGTGCAGATGGTCTTTCAGATCGCAGTTCCGGACCCGGGACAGGGAGATAAGCATCTGGAGATTCTGGCGAAACTGTCAAGAAAGATTATTCATGACGACTTCAGAGAGCAGCTCATGAACGCAGCCAATGAAAAAGAAGTGTTGGAACTGATACAATAAGGAGGAGAGAGAATATGAACGAACTTGCAGGTATTTTCAAAGATACAAGAAAACATCTGATGAACGGAGTGTCCCATATGATCCCGTTTGTAGTGACCGGAGGTATTTTAATGGCAGTTGCCGTCATGGCATATGGGCAGGGTGGTGTTCCGCCGGAAGGGACCTGGATGGCAACGTTATGGAATTTTGGTTCTACCGCGCTGAATTTGATGGTACCGGTTCTGTCGGCATATATTGCGGCATCCATCGCAGACCGTGCGGGTATCTGTCCCGGATTTGTCGGAGGAATGATCTCCATCAGTGTTGGAGCCGGATTCCTGGGAGGAATCGTAACAGGGCTTCTTGGCGGAATTGTATGCTATTATTTGAAAAAGGTCAAAGTGCCGAAAGCATTGAGTTCCATCATGCCAATCATGATCATTCCGATCGTCGGTTCTTTAGTAACCATGGGATTTATGCAGTATGTTCTTGGAGCTCCGATCGCAGGAATTATGGACGGAATGACAAAAGTTATGGAGCATTTGGGAAATGGGAACAAAGTAATTTTAGGCGCAGTATGCGGACTGCTTGCAGGATTTGACTTTGGAGGACCGTTTAACAAGGTAGCATATACATTCGGTGTGGCTACAGTAAGTGCCGGTGTGTATACATATGCAGGGCCTATGGCAGTGACCATGACAGCACCGCCTCTCGGATGTGCTCTGGCAGCATTTTTGGCAAAGAAAAAGTTTACCCAGGAAGAAAGAGAAGCAGCAAAGAGTGCGGTTGCTATGGGGTGTGTAGGGATTACGGAGGGAGCGATTCCGTTTGCAGCCAATGACCCGCTGCGTGTTATTCCATCAACCATGATCGGTGCGGCTGCAGGCGGAGCAGTGGGTTATCTGTTTAATATTACAAATCCTGTTGCCTGGTCCGGCCTGATTATGATTCCTGTCCTTGGAAATCCGATTGGATTTCTTGTGTCCCTTGCCATTGCCGTCGGCGTAACTGCGGGGCTGATGATCCTGCTGAAAAAGGACATCACAGAAGAGGCAGCAGGCACAGACGAAGGGGATTTAGACATTGATCTTTCCTTCGAATAAATAATAGTAGAAAATCAATAGGAGGTATTTTATCATGAAATTTTTAGCGGTTACGGCGTGCCCGTCAGGGGTGGCACATACCTATATGTCAGCGGAGGCGCTGGAAAAGGCAGCAAAAAAGCACGGAATTGAGATTAAAGTAGAGACTCAGGGGTCCATCGGGATAGAGAATCAGATCACACCGGAGGATCTGGCCGGAACGGATGCGGTGATCCTCACAAAAGATATGCCAATAAAAGATGAAGAAAGGTTTCAGAATATCCCGAAAGTTCGGGTGGGAGTCAGCGACGCTGTAAAGAAAGCAGAGGCGATTATTACAAAGTTGGAAAAGATGGTGAAGGAACTTTAAAAGAAAACAGGGGCGGCTTAAAAAAGCCGCTCTTTTCTGATTATGTATTGAAAAACAATAAAAAATAATATATAATAATATAAAACAATAAACAAAAACAGGGAAGGAGCAGTATATGGAGGGTGTTTTTCAGACAGACCGAATAAAATACTTAAAAGATAAAATGTTATCAGAACCAAGGTATGCTTCCATTGAGCAGGCGCTCATTATAACGGACAGCTACAAACAACATGAGGATCAGCCGAGGATCATTCAGAGAGCACTGGCTTTAAAAGCATCATTGGAGAAGATCAAGATCAGTGCAGAACCGGAGGAACTGATTGTGGGCAACCGTACGGCAGGAGTCCGTTATGGGGTTGTCTTTCCGGAAAGCGGAAGCACTTGGGTGGATCAGGAGTTTGAGACTCTTCCCACAAGGCCGCAGGATAAGTTTCATGTCCATCCGGAGGATATTGAAACATTTAGAAAAGAGATTAAACCCTACTGGGAAGGAAAGTCTCTGGAAGATGTCCTCAATGAGAGATATGGAAAAGAAATAAATGAAATATCGAAAGTAGTAAAGATAAACCAAAAGGACCATGCTCAGGGGCATATCTGCCCCAACTGCGTGACATGGCTGAAGCTCGGTCCGACAGGACTGCAGAAACAGGCAAGGGAGAAACTGAACTCCTGCAGTGAGGAACAGAAAAATTTCTATGAAAGTGTCATTCTGGTGATGGAAGGCGTCAGAAGCTTTATGCTGCGCTATCATGACCTTATGATGGGACTCTCGGAAGAACAGGACGATGAAGCCAAGAAGGAATCTATGATCTGTGTGGCAAAAAACTGCAAAAAACTGAGCCAGCATCCGGCAGAGACTTTTCATGAAGCGGTACAGTCTGTATGGTTTTTGTTCGTTGTCCTCCAGATGGAATCCAACGCTTCTTCATTTTCACCGGGTCGTCTGGACCGCCACCTGATCTCTTACTATGAAAATGACATAAAAGAAGAAAGAATTACAAAACAGGATGCATTGGAGATCATCGAATGTATGTGGCTCAAATTCAATGAGATCGTTTATATGAGAAATTCCCACGGTGCGAAATATTTCGCAGGATTTCCGATCGGATTCAATATAGCTGTCGGTGGTCAGGATGAGCATGGAAATGATTATTCCAATGATCTTTCGTTCTTATTTCTGGAGGCCCAGAAACATCTTGGACTTCCTCAGCCGAATCTTTCTGTCAGGCTCCACGAAGGCACAGGGGATGATCTTCTCTTTGAAGCGGTCCGTGTCGTGTCAAAGGGCAGCGGAATGCCACAGTTTTTTAATGACAAAGCAGTGATTCCGTCCGTCATGGAGCTGGGAATTGAAGAAAAAGATGCCATGGATTATGCCATTGTTGGATGCGTGGAGCTGACCACCCAGGGAAACAATCTCGGATGGAGCGATTCTGCTATGTTTAATCTGAATAAGGCACTGGAAGCCGCAATGACCGGCGGAATCTGTCTGCTTACAGGAGAGAAGATTGCCCCTGATTACGGAAGCCTTGAGACTTATGAGACGTTTGAGGAACTGGAAGAGGCATTCCAAAAACAGATTGATTACTTCATGGACAAAATGATTCTGGCCTGTGAGGAAGTAGAGAAGGCACACATTGACCTGCTGCCGTCTCCGTTTCTATCAGCGTCCATAGACGACTGTATGGAAAAAGGAATGGATGTGACGGCGGGGGGAGCAAAATACAACCTATCCGGTATCCAGATGATCCAGGTTGCAAATCTTGCAGACAGCCTGGCGGCAGTAAAACAGATGGTCTATGATGATAAGAAAATTGAGCCGGAGAGACTGCTTCATGCATTAAAGACAAATTTTGAAGAAGATGAGGTCTTGAGGACCATGCTCTTAAATAAAGTGCCTAAGTACGGAAATGACGTGGACTGGGTGGATGCCATGGGTACTAAATGGGCCGAATACTTTAAAAACCGGCTGCGCACATTTAAAAACTACCGCGGAGGACCATACCACACGGGAATGTATACGGTCTCAGCCCATGTACCCATGGGAGAAAATGTTGGGGCATCACCGGACGGACGTTATGCAGGAGAGCCTCTCGCCGACGGGGGAATGTCTCCGGTCTACGGAAGAGATATGAAAGGGCCGACAGCAGTTCTGAAATCCGTTTCAAAATTGGATAAAAATCTTACGACAAACGGCGGGCTGCTGAATATGAAATTTCTGCCGGAATTCTTTAAAAATGAATCCGGTACCCGTAAATTTGCGGGATTTCTGCGAAGCTTTGTAGATCTGGAAATCCCACATATACAGTTTAATGTTGTACGGAGAGAGGATCTAATAGCGGCAAAGAAAAATCCAGAGCAGTACAGAGGTCTTACGGTCCGGGTGGCCGGGTATACCGCATATTTCACAGAACTGGCGGATGAACTGCAGAATGAGATCATCGCCCGTACCAGCTATGGAGATATTTGATATGAAAGGAACGATCTTTGATATTCGCAGATTTTCAACCCATGATGGGGATGGCATCCGAACGACAGTCTTTTTCAAAGGCTGTCCCCTGTCCTGCGTGTGGTGCCAGAACCCGGAGGGAATTTCATTAAGACGGCGCCCACTGTATTTTAAGAATCGGTGTATACACTGTAAAATGTGTGTGGAAGAAAGTGTCAGCGGCGGAATGAAATTCCGGGGAGATAAGCTTTTCATGAATATTGACTCGCCGGAAGACTGGGAACATTTGATAGAACTGTGCCCGTCAGGTGCTCTCGCGATGGATTCCAGAGAGTACAGTGTGAAAGAAGTGATGGAGGAGATCAGAAAAGACATGGTATTTTATAGGCATGACGGCGGAGTTACTCTGTCTGGGGGAGAGCCGCTGCACCAATCGGAATTTGCACTGGAAATACTGAAGCAGTGCAAAAAGGAAGGAATCCATACTGCCATAGAGACTTCTCTGTACGCAGAACAGGAAATACTTAGAAAACTTCTTCCGTATCTGGATTTGATTTATGCAGATTTTAAAATAGCGGATGTGGAAAGACACAAAAAGTATGTGGGAGTGCCAAACCAAAAGATCAAAGAAAATATAAAGTATCTGCTGGAATCCGAAAAAAGGGACCAGGTTATCATAAGGACTCCGATGATTCCGGGCCTTACCGCTTACAGAGAAAATATTACCGAAATTGCCGTATATATCAGCGGGACAGATCCCGATGTCTCGTATGAAATTTTAAACTATAACCCCCTGGCGGAAGCCAAATATCATTTGATTGGCAAAGAGTTCTGTTTTGCTGAAAATCCGAAGATGTATTCCAAATCACAGATGAAAGAATTCGAGAGCTGGGCAAGGCAGGGCGGTGTAAGTAATGTGATCATGGAAATTTAAATTAAGGAGAATAATATGAAATTTATTATTGATGATGCAAATGTGGAAGCTATTAAAAACTTATATGAGTATTTTCCTGTGGAAGGGGTAACCACCAACCCGTCCATCTTAGCCAAGAGCAAACGGCCTCCATATGAGGTGCTCGGTGAAATTCGTGAGTTTATTGGGAAGGATGCTGATTTACATGTGCAGGTAGTATCAAAATGTGCCGAAGATATGGTCACAGAAGCCGAAGAAATGCTGAAAAGACTTGGAGAGAATACATATATTAAAGTTCCCACTACAAGGGAAGGATTAAAGGCAATGAAACTTCTGTCTTCCAAAGGGGTGAAGATAACGGCTACGGCCATCTATACTCCGATGCAGGCGTTCTTAGCGGCAAAGGCAGGCGCCTCTTATGCAGCGCCGTATGTAAACCGTATCGATAATCTGGGGGCCGATGGAATTGAGACGGTGAAGAAGATTCACGATATTTTTCAAAACAACGGGCTTAAAACCGAAGTGCTGGCTGCAAGTTTTAAGAATTCACAGCAGGTACTGGAACTCTGTGCCTATGGGATCGGTGCTGCAACCATCGCACCGGATGTCATAGAGGGACTGATCAAAAACGATGCTGTAACCGCTGCAGTAGGCGCATTTACAAAGGACTTTGAAGGATTGTGCGGCGAAGGAAAGACTATGAAGGACTGCTGCTAAAACAGCATAGAAAAACAGAGACTGATGGAGGTCTTTTCATTGATTAATAAAAGCGCATGACAGGAACATGCGCTTTTATATAAACCAAAGGGCACACCCCATTTCATACCCTTCGGGAGGCCTTTCCAGAGCCGACTGGAGATAATGGATAAAAACTCATACATCTATTTTAAGTATTTTTTCAGAATTCCCACTAATTCTTTTATGTCAACAGGTTTCGCTATATGGGCGTTCATGCCACACTCTAAGCAATGCTGGATATCCTCAGAAAAGGTATCAGCACTCATAGCAATGATAGGAACAGATGAAGCGTCAGGGTGATCCAGCAACCGGATTTCTTTGGCTGCCTCATATCCTGTCATGTGAGGCATTCTAATGTCCATCAGAACAGCATTGTAGTATCCTTTAGGTGATGTCTGGAACTTCTCCAGACATATCCGTCCATCCTCTGCCCATTCAAGTTCTGCACCCAGATCAGACAGAAGTTCTTTTGCGACCTCCCAGTTCAGTTCGTTATCTTCAGCGAGCAGGATCCGACGGCCTGACAGATCAAAATTCTGATCCGGAATCTGTTCTTTTATCTGTTCATTTTCCATAAACTGACGCAGACTATAGAATAAAGTTGATTTAAAGAGCGGTTTGGAAATAAAACCATTAATACCTGCCTCACGGGCTTCTATTTCAAATTCACTCCAATCATATGCAGAAATCAACAGAATAGGTATTTCATTTCCTACTTTACGGCGGATCTCCTGTGCGATCTGAAGGCCATTCATATCAGGCAGTTTCCAGTCCAATAGGATGATTTGATAGTCAGTTCTTTTTCTGTGATGTTCCATTATCATTTCCATGGCCCTGTTCCCGCTCAGCGTCCAATCAGTTTTTATACCCATGGATCTTAGTGTATTTGCAGCGGTCTGGCATAATGATTTGTCATCATCAACTATGAGCATGTTCCAAGAGGGAAGAACCATATTCACATTCAAGGCAGGGGCTTTTTCAAAATCAAGTTTGATATGAAACTCTGTTCCTTTGTTTGGTTCGCTCTGTACGTCGATTGTTCCGTCCATGGCGTCCACTATGTATTTTGTGATTGCCATTCCCAAACCGGCGCCTTCTGTTTTACGGGTTCTTGTTCCGTCAGCCCGGCTATAGGACTGATAAATCTTTTTCAGAAATTCCGGTGACATACCGATTCCATTGTCCCTAACATTAATATGAAGACGGACGTAATCTTCTCCTCTTGGGGAGTTCTCCTCGGATATGAATAATCGGATAGAACCTTTTTCAGGGGTGTATTTAGTGGCATTAGACAAAAGATTAAGCAGAATCTGGTTTAGGCGGATTCCATCACACCATACATTCTCTGTGAAAATATTTTCGATATGCACATCAAAGCTTTGCTGTTTTGCCTTCGTCTGCGGCTGCATAATGCTTACAATTCCATCGACCACCTCCCTTAAGGAGATTTGTTCTGCAGTTAATGTCAATTTACCGCTTTCGATTTTAGACATATCTAAGACATCGTTTATAAGTCCAAGCAGATGCCTGCTCGACAATGCAATTTTTCTCAGACAGTTCTTTACTTGCTTTGGGTCATCTATATGGGCTGTTGCAATCGCAGTCATACCTGTAATTGCATTCATAGGAGTACGGATATCATGACTCATGTTGGCCAGGAATTCACTCTTTGCCTTACTTGCTTTAAGGGCTTTCTGCTGGGCTTTGTCCAACTCCTGCAGCTGCACGCGGGTTATGAAAAAATAACGGAAAAATATCCATACCAGACTAATTAATATAGAAACACAGGCCAGCAAAGTAATGACCAGACGCTGAAAGCTAAGGCTGTTTATGGTCTCATCTAATATGCTGTATGGCATCACTGTTATCAGATGCCACTCAGAATAAGGTAAAGGCATACTATAAATCTGACGATCTTCTTTACTGCCCTTTATTACTGCAGAGTACTCTTTATTATCTTTCAGGGCGGTATCAAACTCTCTCAGAGAATTATCTGAGGATAATGTTTTCTCTGCAGATTTATGCTGCTTTTGCAGCAGGTCAAAATAGCCCCATAATTCAGTGTTGGGATTGCGTATTACGAAAGTTCCGTCCGGACGAATGATATGATAATACATCAAATCTCCCTCGTTTTCTAAGGAAAGAAAATCAGTGATATAATCCAATGGAACAGCGGCTGTCAGACCGATGCATTTCTCGCCATTCTGCATAGGATAATCAGCCTGGATACCAAACAACACCACATTCTTACCAGCTGAATCAACACCTACAGCAACTCTTCTTTCACCTCGTTTTAATGATTTGACAAAAGGTTTGGGATTAATCGGATGTATCGGGTCTCCATAGAGAGTTTCGAAGTTTCCTTCATTAGAACATATTGCTAAATAGTTAAAATCTCTTACCTTTGCTCTGTAGACAAGTTCTTTATATAAGCTTTTTTTGTTATGATTTTTTGACGAAACTACAGAAACAAGACCATCCATCTGATCAAAGCGCAGTTTTATGACACTTTTAAAATGCCTGGACATTTGCTTATTCATTCCGGACATATAGATCTCTCCAATTTCATGGATGGTCTTTCGGCTTTGCCGATTCATATAAATCCCCAGCAGGGTGAACACAGCTATACTGAAAAGCAGAAGCCCTATGAAGCTGCGGATTAAAAATCGTATAGTAGGATTCTTTTTTTTACTTCTGTTCATTGATGCTGTTCCTCCCTGGCTATCCCGTTTTCTTTTTTATTATCTTCTGTTTCGAAGCCGAGAAAGCGTGTTTTCACTTGATTTTTTGTGGTTTTTGCCTGATACATAAGACTGTCTGCAGTTTTAAACAGTTCTTTTGTTCTTCCGGTTCCGTATACTCCTCCTATACTTACGGTCAAATGAATTTCGGGATATTCATCGATAACCAGCATATCAACGGCATGTCTGATGTCTTCCAGTTTTTTCTTAAATACATCTGCCGGAATACGGTAAAATATAATTATAAATTCATCACCGCCATAGCGGATTACAGTATCTGTCTTCCGCACACCCGATGAAATGGTTTCAGCAACATTTTGCAGCACGCTGTCACCTACATAATGTCCGTATTGGTCATTAACATACTTAAAGTTATCAACATCAATAACGACAACAGCTTCGGCATCATCTGAGTCCTCAAAATGTTCGTCATAATATCGGCGGTTGCAGACACCGGTCAGTGAATCAATATACAATAACTGCAGCTGACGCTGTTCTTCATATATTGAAATATATTTTTTACGGGTAAACAGTTTGTAAAAGTCTGTTATATTATTAATTTCCTGTATATTTTCAGCTTTATGATCAAAAGAGGAATCCTTTAACCGGAGTTCAATTTTATCCGAAATTTCAATCAGGCACTGCAGCAGAACTGGATTGAATCTTCCACATTCTTCCGACAAAATCATTTTTAATGCTTTCTTGTGAGAATATGCTTTTTTATAGCACCGTTCACTGGTCAAAGCATCATATACATCAGCTAATCCAACTACCTGAGCAGCAATTGGAATTTGGTCTTTTTTCAGCCCATCAGGATATCCGCTTCCATCATAGCGTTCATGATGCCAACGGCAGATTTGGGAAGAAATTTTAATAAACGGCAGTTCCTGCTGTTCAGCTGGCAATTCCGACAGTATTTCAGCACCGACGGCAGAGTGGGTTTTTATAATCTTGAATTCCTCCCCTGTAAGGCGTCCGGGTTTATTCAAAATTGCATCAGGAATTGAAATCTTCCCAATATCGTGAAGGGATGAGGCAGTGCTAATTAAAGTAATATCAGATTCAGATAAAGGATAACGATCTGTGAGCTGAATCAGATGCCTGAGCAAAAGTTCTGTGATGGTATTTACATGCAGCACATGCAAACCACTCTCTCCATTACGAAATTCAACGATGTGAGACAAAATTGAGATCATCAGCTTATTATGTCTCTCCTGTTCATAAAACTGTTCTGCGATAATCGTTTCGAGACGGCGTTGTCTTGCATATAGAATCATAGTATTGGATATACGGCGGCGGATGATCGTTGAATCAAATGGCCGGCTGATATAATCAAATGCACCCAAGTTGTAAGCGTGTTTAATATTTTCAGGGGAATTATCAGCAGAAATCATGATTACAGCAAGTGTTTCATTCCATTGCTGTTTGTTTATGAAGGATAGTACTTCAAATCCATTCATCTTGGGCATCATGATATCCAAAAGCAGGAGAGAGAAATCTGATCTCCTCCGGGAAAGGATTTTAACTGCCGCTAAACCGTTATCAGCTTCTATAATATCATACTGATCCTTCAATATATCTCTCAGAAGAGCCCGATTCATTTCAGAATCATCCACGATTAAGATTTTTTGTTTTTCCATAGTGCTTTAATCTCTTTCATAAAAATTCTACTATTTTATTATAAATGAATGTTCTGGAGCTATTCAATAAGCATATTGGTAAGGTGAACATATAGCTTCTAACTTTTTTCGATGACAAGGCAGTATAAACGAAGTATAATGAAAAAAAATGGAAAGGAAATAGAATATGAAGCCACAAGAAACAAAGTATTCTTTTATTTATAGGGAAATTAAGCAGAGTATTATAAATGGACGGATACTTCCAGGTGACTGTCTGCCTTCTTCAAGAATGCTCTGCAGTCAATTCCATGTAAGCAGATATACAATCAACCGGGTTTTTGATGCATTGAAAAAAGAGGGACTGATTGACATAAAACCCCGACTTGCTCCGATCGTCCTACCGGGGAAAGTCGTTTCTGAACCAGAGAACATGCTGTTTGATGTTCTGAGCAAAAGGAAAAGTATCATGCAAATATACAAAACTTTTGCTTTCATATCACCTCCACTGCTGGTTTTTGCTGCACAGGACTGTAACTTGGAGATAATGCCTCATTATAAGCAGGCTATGAAAGCATCACGCCTTGGAACTGCAGCCAGCGGCTGGCGGCCTTCTTTTGCCTTTTTAAAAGAAGTATTGGAAATCGGTGGGAATCCCCTGCTTGCTAATCTCTACTCTGCCTTTGAACTTTATCATTTTCTGAATTTTTTTATGGAGAAATGTCCTTATTTTTTAGAGACTTATCTGCAGGGTTCAGACTCGATGACAGCAGATATAATTGATATATTAAAGGGCAGGGACCCAGTTGTGAAACACAGTCAGCTAGACAAATTATTTCAAAGATTTGCAGATTCAATTGCAGTTACCTTAGAGTATTTAGCTGATTCCACACCTGGATGTCCTGTATCGTCTGATGTACCGTTTCTATGGAAACCAACACGCGGTAAAGACTACTTTTACTCAAGAATTATCAGTGATCTGAATCAGAAAATTGGCAGCGGGGAATATCCCTGCGGAACCTATCTCCCATTTGAAAAGCAGCTGGCCGGACAGTACGATGTTTCTGTATCTACGATCAGGAAAGCACTAAATGAATTAGAGCAGAGAGGGCTTGTAAAAACTTTGAATGCAAAGGGAACTATTGTTATAGAGCCAGATGATTCACGGGTGAATCAAATGCTTCCGAATCCAAGGCGTACACAGGAAGCTCTGCAGTATTTTCATGCACTGCAGCTGCTTACATTGATTATTTATCCGGCAGCACTGGCAGCCGGTCCTAAATTTACTGTATCGGAAGTGGCAGAGTTAGAAGAGAAATTTATACTTCCAGATTCCATTTGTATCATAGATATATTTGAAGCTCTCTTAAAACATATTGAATTAGAGCCTCTGCGTGCTATATTAATCGAGGCATTTCGTCTTACCGAATGGGGACATTATATTGCTTATTATGCCAATAAAAAACTAGTAATTCAGAAAATAAATAAACTGATTATTGCCGCAGTTCAGCATTTGCATGGTGGGAAAGTCGACTCTTTTGCAAATGGAATGACAGACTGCTATCGTTTTGTCCTGGAACGGGCCAAGGAGTATATGATTAAAAAATATAACTTTTACAGGGTAGCTTATATACAGGTTCCGGAAAAATATCAGATGTATGAAATGGACAACGTTTAGACACGAAAAAGACACCGCAGAATACGGTGTCTTTTTCGAAAGAATATTATACTGTGATAACACCCATTCCCTGTAGTATGGAGAACAGGAGAATGGCAATGATACAAATCGGTGCAAAAAATTTAATCATTGGAATATATAAATTTTTACGTTTGAAATCTCCTGAACTTTCTACTTCATCAATGATCTCTTTTGGCTTGATCACATAAGCGGCAAACATGCAGGTGCAGAATGCTGCAATCGGCATCAGGACACTGTTGCTCAGGAAGTCAAAGAAATCCAGAAAACTGAAGCCAAGAAGCTTAATATGACTCCATATGCCAAATCCCAGAGATGACGGCACTGCCATGATCATTGCAATGACAAACATAGTAATGCAGGCTCTGATCCGGGATAAATGAAACTTATCCATTACGATGGAGACCAGCGTTTCTAAAAGAGAAATCGCAGAAGTCAGCGCCGCGAAGAAAACTAAAATGAAGAAGACAGCTCCGATAACAGTTCCCAGGGCCATGCTGTTAAAAACTTTTGGAAGCATTTTAAACATCAGGGATGGTCCGGATGCAAGCATATCCGCATTTCCTCCGGAAAATACAAAGACTGCAGGAACAATCATAAGCCCGGACAGGAATGCAACACCCGTATCAAATATCTCTACCTGTGAAACAGACTTCTCAAGGTTAGACTTCTTCGGCATATAGGAACCAAATGTGATCATGATTCCCATAGCAAGGGACATGGAGTAGAACAGCTGTCCCAGAGCAGCCAGGAATGTGGTAGGTGTCAGATCCTTGAGATTTGGCTTGATGTAATACAGTACACCTTCCATGGCTCCCTTTCTGGTAATGCAGTAAACGGAGATTCCGATCAGCAATACAATTAAGACTGGCATCAGGATCGTACTGACTTTCTCAATACCGCCTTCAACCCCGAGAGCTACGACGATCAGTACAAGTCCTGCAAAGATCAGAAGCCATATCATAGGGCTTACAGACTGGCTGATAAAGCCTTCGAAGAATGTATCTCCGGCCGCTTGGCTGATATTTCCGCTTATTGAGACAAACAGATATTTTGTAACCCAACCTCCGATGACGCAGTAATAAGGGAAAATAATAAACGGTATGATACTGGTCAGATAACCGATAAACTTATATTTTTTATTAAAATAGGAAAATGCATGTATGGCACTTTTTCCGGTTCTCCGGCCAATAGCAATCTCGGTGATCATCAGTGTAAACCCAAAGGTCACTGCAAGAATCAGATAAATCAAAAGGAAGCTGCCGCCTCCGTATTTAGCTGCCAAATATGGAAATCTCCATATGTTTCCTAATCCTACCGCTGATCCTGCAGTCGCAAGCACAAAGCCAATTCTGCTGGAAAAGCCGCCTCTTTCTTCATTCATAAATCTGTAAAATCCTCCTTTAGTTTATACTACGTCGACATCTTCACCTGCCAACACAGCATTCATATTTCGAACGGAACACATTTTTCCGCACATGGTACATGTATCTTCTCTTTCAGGTTTTGATTCAGCGCGGTACCTTTTTGCCTTTTCTGGATCTAAAGCCAGGTCAAACTGGGTCTTCCAGTCAAGTTTCTGTCTTGCCTCGGCCATCTGGTTGTCCCAATCGATGGCTCCTTTTATGCCCTTGGCGATATCCGCTGCATGCGCTGCGATCTTTGAAGCCATAATGCCTTCTTTTACATCGTCCACATTTGGAAGACGGAGATGTTCGGCCGGTGTGACATAGCACAGGAAGCTTGCACCGGATGCCGCTGCAATGGCACCTCCGATCGCTGAAGTGATATGGTCATATCCAGGGGCGATATCGGTAACCAGCGGTCCTAACACATAAAAAGGCGCGCCTTTGCATATCGTCTGCTGAATTTTCATATTTGCCTGTATCTGGTCCATTGGCATATGTCCGGGTCCTTCAATCATTACCTGAACATCCTTTTTCCAGGCCCGGGCCGTCAATTCTCCCAAAGTTACCAGCTCCTCGATCTGAGAAATATCGCTGGCGTCTTTCAGGCACCCCGGACGGCAGGCATCCCCGAGGCTTAGAGTAACGTCATATTCATTACAAATGTCCAAAATCTCATCATAGTATTCAAAGAACGGATTTTCACAGCCGGTAGCTTCCATCCAGGCAAAGATCAATGATCCGCCGCGGGAAACAATGTTCATCTGTCTCTTCATAGCCTTAAAACGGTCTGCGGTACTGCGGTTAATCCCGCAGTGAATGGTCATGAAGTCGACTCCGTCCTCTGCATGCATTTTAAATATGTCGATCCATTCTCTGGATGTGATATCCTTGAGAGCCTTGTTGTAGTATACAATGGCATCGTAAATCGGAACAGTGCCCAGAATGGCCGGGCATTCAGCCACAAGCTTTCTTCTGAAGGTCTGCGTGTCCCCGAAAGAAGAAAGATCCATGATCGCTTCCGCACCCATGGAGACAGCCTGATTTACTTTCTTCATTTCTACATCCAAATTCAGACAGTCTCTGGATGTTCCAAGGTTGACGTTGATCTTTGTTTTCAGGGAATTGCCGATGCCGAACGGCTTTAAGCATTTATGATTTTTGTTGGCCGGTATGACGATTGTGCCGGCGGCGACTTCTCTCATAAGCTTCTGAAGATCCATGCCTTCATAGGCAGCGACAGTTTCCATTTCCTTGGTTGCGATGCCGGCTCTGGCGGCATTCATCTGTGTTGTGTAAGTCATCTTACAACCTCCTCGTTTCAATCAGTCGGGAGGGAATCTAAAATGCAGTATTTAGTTTTCGGAACATTACTATTTAATATACATGCTTCCGTTACAATAAGCATCTAAATCCCTACGTTGGCATTACCCAAATCAGGTATGATGGTCGAAGGTTTATCCTTCCTCTCAGCCCGTAAAAGCTCCCATTTTAGTTTCAAAAACGACCTTAAAGGTCATCTTTCGTATTGTATCATTGTTTATTAGAAAGTGCAATGGTTTGAAAACTGCAATACTGGTCAATATAGACCATCCGGTGATAAAAACTCATACAATAAGTTTCCAGTTTTTGTGCTATAATAAAGAAGAAGCATTTCCGCGGATTCCGGGGAGTGCCCAAATGCAGTTAGGAGTGAGAGAAAATGGCAAGTTTAATATTAGAGGGCGGGACATTCCGGCCTATTTTCAGTGCAGGGGTGATGGATGCCCTGTTGGATAACGACATTATGTTTCCATATGTGATTGGAGTGTCAGCCGGCATTTGTGACGGTTTTTCTTACGTATCCAGGCAGAGGGAAAGAAATCTTCAGATTCTTATGAATCATAGAAATGACCCCAGATATATAGGAAGGCAGAATCTGATCAAAGAAAAAAGTCTGTTCGGGCTGAATTTTGTTTACAATGTGATTCCAAACAAATTATATCCCTTTGACTGGGATACCTTTTACAAATACGACGGAAAAATTCTGGTGGGAGTTACTAATGCCCTGACCGGAGAAATCGAGTATAAAGATGGAAAAGACTTGGATGAGGAGTGCATGATGCTGCGGGCAACCTGCGCACTGCCGCTTGTTTTCCCGGCGATCAATCTGGACGGTATTCCCTATTTTGATGGAGGAATTGCAGATCCGATTCCGGTCCGCAAGGCAATACGGGACGGTAATGACAAGCATTTGATCGTACTCACAAGACCAAAGGGATATCAAAAGGAACTCAGCAAAAGCCATAAGGTTACATCCAGGCTGCTGAAAAGGAAGTATCCGAAACTTCCGGATCTTCTCCTGAACCGTCATGTGGAGTACAACCGCACTGTGAGGTACTGCGAGAGACTGGAGAGAGAAGGAAAGGCCGTGATTCTCAGGCCGGATCATCCCATTGACAGTTTTGAAAAGGATATCGATGTACTCAGGGAGACGTATCAGATGGGATACGATATGGCAATAGAAAGAATAGAAGAAATCAAAAAACTGTGATACAATAAATTAGAAAAAGAGGTGGTCAGGATGGCAAGAATATTGTATTCAGAGCGGCCGTATGTAGAAGAACTATCTACCAATAAAACAAGAAATTTAATCGTAATCTGTGAACGCCTCTTTCTGCCGGTGCAGGCAGATGCAGCCAAGCTTGAACTGGCCGGGGAGATCGCCGGCAGACTTATCGATGAGCCCCAGGTTCTTCTCTGGATGCTTCAGTCGGAGGCGATCGACCTTTTGTTTGAACTTTGGGAACAGAAGGATGGGCAGTTTGCACTGGAGCCCAATTTTAACGATCTTCAGCAGCTCAGGTATCTGGGATTCATTCATGTAGAAGAGGACCAGGTGGCTGTTAATATAGAAGCAAAGGATCTGTTTTATTTTACTTTAAAGAGCCACAAGTCCGGAAGGATCATGGAACGGCATACAAGATGGGAGCAGGTTATTTTCGGGATGCTGTTTACTTACGGAATTCTGGATGTATATTACTGCTATGATATTTTTGTGCAGGTGACAGGAGAGAAGATTTCTTATGACGAGATGGAAAGGTTTCTGCTGATCCGGATCGTCTTTTGGCGGAGCGGCATCCTGCTGCGCAATGAGAAAACTAAGCGCCTGTTTATGGTGAGCCGTGAGGTCCTTGACCGGAATGAAGTGTTTGACGAGTGGAATGAGCATCAGGATCTTAATTTCAGGGAATACACGGAAGATGAGTATGTGGCGCTTGCTATGGGCAACGGTGTGACCGGATGGCCGGGGGTTTCCGAGATGTTTACCTATATTCTGGAGGAGATTGAGGACGACCGATACAAGGCTATGGTTATTATGAAGTCCATCATTCTGATGATCCAGAACGGTGCCAGTTATCTGGACACGGTTGTAAAAGTATCCAGACTCCTGGATGCCGAAGAAGAGGACGAAAAGATTTTTTACGATTGTTTGAAAACTGTTTTTTATCACACACCTATTTATGGGAAGAAAGGGCATACGCTCTCGGATATGGCGAAGAAACAGGAAGACGTGCCGTTTCAGGTGATCAACGGCGGCAAGAAGATTTAGGAGGTATCAATGAAGCAGTCAAACGTGCTTGTAGTAGATGATGAAAAAGAAATTGCCGATTTTATAGAACTCTATCTGAAAAATGAAAATTATGAGGTGTTCAAGTACTACAGCGGTGCCGGGGCACTGGAATGTGTGAAACAAGAGCAGATTGATCTGGCAATTCTGGATGTGATGCTCCCGGACATCGATGGTTTTGAAATATTAAAAGAAATACGGAAAGACCATAACTTTCCGGTTATTATGCTGACCGCAAAGACAGCATCTATGGATAAGATCAACGGACTGACCCTGGGAGCGGATGACTATATTGAAAAACCGTTTGAACCGCTGGAGCTGATGGCCAGAGTAAAGGCTCAGCTGCGCCGGTTTATCCGCTATAATGACGGCAGCGGACAGAGCAGCGAAGATACTCTGGAGATTGCCGGACTGGTGCTGAACAGGAATACACACCAATGTCTGTACGGGGAAGAGGAAGTGACACTGACGCCTCTGGAGTTTTCGATTCTCTGGATACTCACTAAGAATAAGGGCAAGGTGATCAGTTCAGAAAATCTTTTTGAGCAGGTATGGAAAGAAAAGTATTTCAAGAACAACAACAATACAGTTATGGTCCACATCCGCCATCTGAGAGAAAAGCTCGGAGAGGTGATGGGACATAAGGAGCTGATCAAGACTGTCTGGGGAGTGGGATATAAAGTTGAGGAGTAAATGGAACAAATACCGGAGCTTAAAGATCAGGATCATGCTCCAGACTCTGGGCATCAGCCTTCTGGTAGGCATCTTTGGTTATCTGTTTATTTTTGTCTTTGTGGATGGAGTGCTTCAGGCGCCGTTTGCAGACAGTATGGTGCACTTTTTTGAGAAGTTCGGATTCGACAATGAGAGTGCTATTCATCTGTACCGTGCGATCTTCTGGGACAATAAGACCATGATTATTTCTACGGGGTTTATCTTTCTGTTTCTCTGCAGTTTTTATCTGGGTATGTCCAGGTTTACAACCTATTTAAGGCAGATTGAATCCGGAATCGATATGATTCTGACAGACTCCAGCGATCTGATCGAGCTGGAGCCGGAACTGCAGCCTATGGAAAACCGTCTCAATGAGATCAAGGCCAATCTGAAGGAACAGCGCAGGCAGACCCAGGAGAGCGAGCAGCGCAAAAACGATCTGGTGGTCTATCTGGCCCATGACCTGAAGACACCTCTGACATCGGTGATTGCATATCTGAGTCTTTTAAGCGAGGCACCGGATATGCCTTTGGAACAGAGGGCAAAATATACACATATTTCTCTGGAGAAAGCCAAACGTCTGGGGGATCTGATCAACGAATTTTTTGAGATTACAAGATATAATCTTCAGAATATTACTCTGGAAAAGAAGACATTCTATCTGTATGTTTTGTTAGAACAGGTACTGGATTCTTTTGAACCGGTCTTTCAAGAACGCGGACTGATCTGCCGCACGGAGATCGAAGACTCAATCCTGATCCACGGGGACCCGGACAAACTGGCCCGTGTCTTTGAAAACCTTTTAAGAAACGGAGTTTCCTACTGTTACCCGAATTCAGCCATCGAGGTCAGCGCGTCGGGAGAAGATAAAGAGGCTGTGATCAGGATCAGGAACCAGGGAAAAGAGATACCGAAGCATAAACTTGAGAATTTATTTGAGAAGTTTTACCGTCTGGATGAAGCGCGGTCTACGGAGACCGGCGGAGCGGGCCTTGGTCTTGCGATTGCCAGAGATATCGTAGAGCTTCATCAGGGAACGATCACTGCGAACAGTAATAAGGATTTCACGGAGTTTATTGTCAGACTTCCAATGGAACAGAAGGAGGAGCCATGAAAAGTACTTATGTAATCGGGCACAGGAATCCGGATACGGACTCCATCTGCTCTGCGATCGCCTACGCGAATCTGAAAAATCAGGTGAACGGAGGGGGATTTGAAGCCCGCAGGGCCGGCAACGTCAATGGAGAGACGAGTTTTGTATTAAAGCAGTTTCAAGTGAAGGCCCCGGAGTTTTTGAGCGATATCAGGCCCCGGATGAGCGATATCACGCTGCATGAAGTGGAAGGTGTCAGGCAGGATATCTCGATCAAAGAGGCAGGGGATCGGATGAAGAAGCTGAAACTGGTGGCTCTTCCGGTCCTGGAAAATAACCGTCTGAAAGGCATGGCAACGATCAGTGATATCGCCCATGCGGACATGGATGTTTATGACAGTGAGATTTTGGCCAAGGCAAAGACTCCATATCAAAATCTGGTCAAAACTCTGGATGGTGTGATGATGGCAGGCAATATTTTAGATGTTATTGATCACGGAAAGGTAACAGTATCTGCTGCCAGCATCGACAAGATGGAACAGTTTGTGACAGAGGGGGACTTGGTGATCCTTGCGGACAGAGATGATGCCCAAAAGCGTGCTATTGAGATCGGCGCCCAGTGTATTATCGTATGTATGGGCAGCAAAGTGAGCAGGGAGATTCAGGAGATGGCAGAGTCAAAAGGATGCCGGATCCTAGTGACGCCCTACGACACTTTTACAGCCGGCAGGCTGGTCTGCCAGTCCATGCCGATTTCCTATGTGATGACCAGAGAAAATATCATCACCTTTTCTTCCAATGACTATGTGGATGATGTGAAAGCACTGATGGCCAAAAAGAGATTCCGTTATTTTCCGGTCCTTGACCCAAAGGGAGAGTTTATTGGTCTGGCATCGAGACGGCGTATGCTGGGATTTGAAAAGAGAAAAATGATCCTTGTAGACCACAATGAACTGTCACAGGCCGTGGAGGGACTGGAAGAGTGTGAGATTCTGGAGATTATTGACCATCACCGTCTGGGCTCTATGGAGACGATGTCGCCTGTCTATTTCAGGAACCAGCCGGTAGGATGTACGGCAACGATCGTGACACAGATGTATGAAGAACATGGTGTGGAGATCACGAAGCCGATGGCAGGTCTGCTCTGTTCCGCGATCCTTTCCGATACGCTCATGTTCCGGTCACCGACCTGTACCCCGGCGGATGAGGCTGCTGCCGGAAAGCTGGCAGAGATTGCAGGGATAGAGATAGAAGAATATGCCAAGCAGATGTTCCGTGCAGGAAGTGACTTGAAAGGCAAAGCTGCCGATGAGATCTTTTATCAGGATTATAAGAAGTTTTCCTCAGGAGATGTCTCCTTCGGAGTGGGACAGATCACGTCTTTGGATCAGGGTGAGTTAGAGGAGATCAAAGATAAGATCATACCGTATGCCGAGACAGTCAGAAATGAACAGGGATTGGATATGATCTATTTTATGCTGACCAATATTCTGGAAGAGACGACTTATCTTATTATGATCGGAGATAAGAGCAGCGGCATCATTTCACAGGGCTTTGGAGCCGAGACAGACGGATGTGTCGCAAAGCTTCCGGGCGTGATGTCCAGAAAGAAACAGTTAATCCCGAATATACTGAATATTATACAGCAGTAATCTGGCAGTCATGCCCCAGATTACATGCTTTTTATAGCGGTATAGACAAACTTCATTTTTCCCTTTTGCCCACGGGTAGTTCTCCCCGTTTGGAATGTCGGCAAAAGGGAAATTTTTTTGCGGTTTTGTCATAAGAACATTGCTGTAATACTCCGGTTCATTTTCAAGGAAGAAATCAAGTGGGACGGTAAAGACGGAATCCACCTCATCCCGGGAAAACTGGCCGTGGTAATCACGGAGTTCCGCAAGGAACGGTTCTATGCGTGTCTGATACGGAGTCAGAAGATAATCCAAAGCCCCATAAACCTGAATGGTCTCTTTTTCTACAAACAATTCTTCCATAGTCTCCCGGACAGCCGCTTCATAGGTCGATTCTCCAGGCTCCACTTTGCCTCCGGGAAAGCAGACTTCTCCCGGCTGTTTGTTCAGGTGTTTGGCGCGCACCTCGAATAAAACGTGGTACCCATCCTCCTTTTTGATCAGGGGGATGAGTACCGCAAAAGACGTTTCCTTTTCTTCACCGATTCGTTTTGGAATATGATGTTTTAAAGATTCAAACATGGGGTTCTCCTAAAATCTGAAATCACGTTTTCCTTCATGGATATTCTCAATATATTCTTTTGCTTTTTGTTTTACCACCGGATTCGTGATCGTTTCCAAAGCTTTTTTGATCACTTTTTCTCCCTTTTGTTTTGTATCCTCAGAAGCATAATCTTCCAGATACTCTTTGAGGGTCATCATGGCGTTTGGACCGCAGCAGTTGGCAATCTGGCCGGATTTTACAAGAGACATGAAGCGGTCTCCGGTCCTTCCTTCACGATAGCAGGCAGTACAGAAGCTCGGGATATGACCCAGGTCGAGGAGCCAGTTCACAACTTCATCCAATGTACGGTCGTCACTCCGCTCAAACTGCGCAGAATTGTCTTCCGGCTTTTCGGGCTCCGCATAACCTCCCACGCTGGTAGAAGATGCACCGCTGATCTGGGAGACACCCACTCGCAGCACCCGCTCTCTGGATTCTTTTGTTTCTCTGGTGGAAATAATAATGCCAGTGTACGGTACTGCCACGCGGAGAATCGCCACGATCTTTTCAAAAATGTCATCATTGATTCCGTTTTCAAATTCATCAGGATCTACATCGTCTGCCGGACGGATTCTTGGAACACTGATCGTATGGGGGCCTACGCCGAACCTGGCCTCCAAATGTTCTGCGTGCATTAAAAGTCCCGCAAAATCATAGCGGTACATGTTCAGGCCGAATAAGACGCCGATGCCTACATCGTCAATGCCTGCTTCCATGGCCCGGTCCATAGCTTCCGTGTGGTATGCGTAATTGTGCTTCGGCCCAGTCGGATGCAGAACTTCATAATTATCTTTATGGTATGTTTCCTGGAATAAAATATACGTACCAATCCCTGCATCCCGCAGCCTTTTATAATTTTCTACCGTCGTGGCGGCAATATTTACATTGACGCGGCGGATCGCACCGTTTTTATGTTTGATTCCATATATGGTTTTGATACTTTCTAATACATACTCGATCGGAATATTGACCGGATCTTCCCCGGTTTCCAGTGCAAGGCGCTTGTGCCCCATGTCCTGAAGTGCGATAACTTCTTTTTTTATTTCTTCCTGTGTCAGCTTTTTCCTGCGGATATGTTTGTTTTTATAATGATATGGACAGTACACACAGCCGTTGACACAGTAGTTGGCAAGGTAGAGAGGAGCAAACATGACGATACGGTTTCCGTAAAATTCCTCCTTGATCTTAATGGCCAGGTCAAAGACCTTCTGTATCAGCTCTTTATCCTCACATGCCAGCAGGACAGAGGCCTCCCTGTGGCTTAACCCTTTCAGTTTTTTTGCCTTTTCGATGATGGATATGATCAGCTCTCTGTTATCCTTATTGGCGTCGGCATAGGCAAGGGTATCCTTGATTTCCTGGTCACTGATAAACTCTTCTGCAATTTTTGAATCTGGTTGGTACATGATTTCTCTCCTTTATTTGGTCTTGGCAAACATTGATTTTACGCTGATTCCTTCAATCATTCCGAGCTTGCCGGACAAAGTGCTGATGGTGTTTTCGGGTGCGTCTAAAACAATGGAGATGATATTGATCTCCTTTTCGCGGTAGGGAATGCCCATTCTGCCGACGATATAATCCCGGTATTCATGCAGCAGCTGATTGGTTGGAGTTATGCCTTTTTCTTCCTCAATGATGATACCGATCAGTGCAATCCGTGTTTCCTTCATAATAAAATGAACCTCCTTATACAATAGAAAAGGCATATCCCATCCGGAATATGCCTGATTATCACAGTATAAAATAGAGTTTTGTATACAAAACTCTGCGCAGTTTATAAAGGATCAATCTTGGCATCGGGCAGTACCCTGGCTTCAGAATGATATTTTTCACTGCATTTATAGTAGCTCAAAACAGGGGAAAAGTCAATCAACAACAAATAACAACAAGTGTTCAATACCGTCTGTATGGATAGCTTCTTATGCTAGAATAAAAAGGAACTTTCACAGGATGGCCTGTGAGCGCAGCAGCTGTTGGTCTTAGAGAATAGGAGGAGAGTTTATGATGAAAAAATGGGGGAAGATCGTGACCGGTATTTTTTTGACAGCGGCAATGCTGGCCGGAACTTTGGGGGCAGGAACTGCCCAAGAAGTTGTGAAGGCAGCAGGAAGCACGATCAAGGCTTCCGGCGGTCAGATTAAGCTGAAGGACGTAACGGATGATGGAGTCTTTAATCAATACTCTGTAACCAAAACAAAAAAAATGAACATTAAAATCGTAGTTCCGAAAGAATCTACAGTGTTTTTAGATTTTTACGGAGTAAGAGGAGATGAAAATGACAATGCCTACCTGAAGAAAAATTGGACCATAAGTTTTCAGGGACAGAAGTGGACGGGGAGAGCTGTCCGGATTGTAAAGCATCTTAAAAAAGGAACTTATACATTAACTGGAAGTATCAGTGAGCCTCAGTTCAGTGTAATCGACGCAGGGTATGTGGATTCCGGCAGCAGCAGGTTCACATCTGCCAAAAATAAGATTAAAGAAGGAACGGGAAAATGGAATTACCAGACGTTTAAAGTAAAGAAGAAAAGCCATATCCAGACCGTTGGCCGGACATTTAAGTATAAGTCAGGAATCATTAAGGCAGGGAATAACAGCCATTTGTCTGAGGCCTATAAAAAATCAGTTCCCTTCTATATTCAGAAGAAAGGCAAAAAAGGAAAATATACAGCGGTAACAAACAAAATGAGTTATACATCAAAAAAAATAAACAAACACTTTGCATTGAGTCCGGGAACTTACCGTCTGAAGACAAAGATTCCGAAAGGATATGTGTCACAGTTTATGTACGTGGATACGGTATATAAAAATAGTTATGCGGTAACAAAAGCAAAGGCAAAGCTTCTGACTCAGGGCAAAAAAAAGAGCAATTTGTTTACCGATGCGGATAAAGCGAAAAAAACTCATTATTATAAGTTTAAGGTTTCAAAAAACGGAAAGATCTCCATGAAACTTACAACGAAAAACAATTCCGGAAGGATCAAAGCCGCAGTTTACGGAAAAGGCATGAAGACGAAGAAAAAAACAATGGAATATTCAGGAACACATTATTTTAACTGCAAACTAAAGAAAGGTACCTATTACATAAAGGTGACAAAAGATACGAAAAAGTCCACAGGTCTTTACAGTCTGACTTATTCGGATAAGACCGAATCCAGATAAAATAAAAGATACCGCTTTTATAAAGAGTTTGTAAAAGCGGTATCTTTTTATTCCATTTTTTCTTCAGCCAGAGGAAGGGTAACGGTAAAGACCGTATATCGGTTCTTCTTGGATGCTGCCTTTATGGTTCCGCCGTATTCCTCCAGAGAGATCCGCACAAAATATAAACCCAGGCCCCTTGTTCCGGGGCTGTTTTTTGTGCTGAATTTGTAGTCAAAAATGTGCGGGAGGTCATCCGAAGATATTCCTTCGCCGGTATCGGTAAAGGTGATCACAGCCTGCTGCCCGTTATATTCAGCGTCGATTGTCAGGGAGCCTTCCGGCGGAGTATGTTCGGTGGCGTTCAGGATAATATTTTCAAATGCCCGGAAAAGGCGGGCTTTTTGATGCCAAATAAAACAATGATTTTCCGGAAGGTTTAAGTTGTAATAGATGCCGTTGGCATCCGTATACGGTTTTGTCTCCATATAAACATAGGTTAAAAAATCATTGCAGTCCATAAGGCAGGGCGGTTCATGAATCTTATCTTCAGCGTTAAAAATCTGCAGGCTGCTGATATCGCTCTGTATTTGAGAAGATTTTTTGTCAATGATCTCTAAATACTGCTCCAGCTCTTCATCAATATTGATTCCGCCCTCGCGTATAAAATCAATATAAGTTTTGATAGCCGATGCAGGGGCCTTCAGATCGTGTGCGGCAATCGAGAGAAATTCCTTTCGTTCTTCCAGCATCTTCGACAGACGGGCAGTCTTCTTGTCCACTTCCGCCTGAAGATGCATGGTCAGACGTTGGTTTTTCAAAATCAGGTCTTGATTATACCGGATGATCAAAATCATAAAAAGCAGAACCATCAGAAAACCGCTGTACTCATCCTGCCATCCAAACCGGAGGGGTTCATAGTCTCCTCCGGTCCACAGATCGGTGAAAAGTCCGAATCCAAACACTGCATTTCCTGCCAGCAGCCATACAGAAGACCGGTCATTCAGGATTCCAAGGAAGGACAGGAGGATCAAATAAAAGCTGATCGGCAGCTTAGAAGTATAGATGATGGTTCCGTAAATGCTGACGATATTATGAAATGCCGGAAAAAGTACATAAGTAAAAATGACGGGAGATACGGACATCAGGACCGTAAACACGTAAACAGCAATGTGCAGTCTGGCCGAAAGAATTCCTTTGCACAGCCGGCTGGTGAGCAAAACCATGCAGGCAAGCATTGCAAAATAGGACACATCTTCAATGAGATAGGATGTTCCCCAAAGATCCCATCCAAGCCAGTGAAAAAACGGATAGCTGACATGAATTGAGAAAAACAGGCAGACCAGTCCGTATGCGGCAAAGACCTGGTCCGAATGTTTCCGGACCCAGACACCCAGTGATGTGACAGCCGCTCCCAGAGGAAAAAAGCACAGCAGCGCATAGAAGATTATTTTCTGTGTCAGGGCATTTGTAACGGCACTGCTCGTTCCTAGGACCGGAGGATAGGTAAGTCCGCTGTAATAATGGGTATCATTTGCGGCCTGAATGACTAATTCGACGGTTCCGGAGGGAAGAGGAATTAATGTATTCTGTATATGCCGGGAAACGGGAACTGCATCGGGGCTGCCCATTTGCCGGACCAGCGTTTGGTTGACATAGATACGGCAGGAAGAGAAAATTTCCGGCACTTCGAGCATCCAATCGTCTTTAGACGAAGGAAGATTTAAAACTTTACGGTAAGTAGCGGCGCCAAAAGGTGATTGACTTGGCTGATGGGATGAAAAATTTCCAAATTGGCCAATAGTGATGATTTCAGGAGACTCTGCGGATCCTGCAGAAAAATCCTTTGGTGTGTACAGACGGCCGGAATAAAATTCCCACTGCCCGGTCAGAGGAACCAGATCTTTATAGGGATCAGAATTTGATGAGGTATATTTATTGTCCAGAGAATAGCAAAGAGTAAAAAGCAGGGCAGCGGACAGCAGAGCGGCGGCGAGGATAAAGACGGATAACAGTTTCTTTTTGGATTTTTCTGTTTTTAAGTGCATGGCAGACTCCCTATAGTTTTTGTTTACTCTGTGAAGAGATACCCTTTTCCCCACTGTGTTTTAATATATTCTTTTTCGGGAGACAGTACATGGATTTTCTTCCGGATCCGCATGATCAGGATCTGAATACTGTGTGTATTATAACAGGACTCACCCCATACCGCGCGGTAAATTTCTTCCTGCCGGTAGGGAATGCCTTTATGATCTATTAAAAAACGCAGAATTTCGAATTCATTGACCGTCAGATTCAGCGGAAGATTTCCAATGTATGCCTGCTTTTTGTCATTGTCCACGGACAGTCCGGGCGGACGGCAGGAAGGAGCGGTGCAGCCGGAGTTTCGTATTCTGGCCCTGATCCTCATTTCCAGTTCTTTTAAGAGGTAAGGTTTTGTAATATAATCATCTCCGCCGCAGTCGAAACTCTCTACCATGATCTCCTCGTCGGTCAGATTTGTCAGAAAGATCACCGGTATACTGTAGTTAGCCCGAATGGTCCGGCAGAGACAGAATCCGTCTGTCCTCTCCATATGAATGTCCAGAATAATACACTGATACGTGTGTTCTGACAAACAGGAAAGAGCAGCCAGGGCATCGGTAGCAGTGTCTGCGTGATACCCGCATGTTTCAAAATACTTACGGTTAATTTCAAGGATTTCCAAGTCATCATCTACAAACAGCAAACGCTCCATAGTCGGGGCTCCTTTCATGATTTTCTATACTCAGAGTATAGATGTGTTATTTCTATTGTAAACATATTTCAGAGCCTTTGCAATTTTAACAGACAATGTTGTTATTTATTGTGAAACAGAACTCAATTGGGTGGACGTACTTCGTACGATAAGGTAATATTTTGTTTAGGATCTATGGGACGAAGAGAGGACTGCAAATGAAAAAGAATTATAAGAAAATGATCTGTTTATTTTTGGGAGTTATCATATTGACCATGGCTCAGCCAGTTTTCTGTTCTGCATGGGGTCCTCCTAAAGCAGAGGATGAAGAGAAATTTTTAGAATGGTATGAGAAGCATAAGAATGACCAGAATGCCGTCTATACTCTGACAGGGGATCTGAAGCTGACAAAGGGGACTAAGGAAGATCCCATCCGGTTTGACGGCAGAGGCAAAGTGAGGATTGACTGCGGGAATCATGGAATTATTGTAAACAGCAGAGTGATCATTGATAATCCTGACCTTACGATAAGCGGAAACTATATGTTTGTAATAATGGAAAACAGTATAGACTCTCATCTTATTTTAAAAAGAGGGACGGTTCTTGACGAGTCCGACGATGCATGTGCGGTTCAGGTTATCCGCGGAACCCTTCAGACTTCATCTGATCCGTCGGACAGGTTTACGATTCAGATGAAAGGAAAGGATATCACCGGAATTTATCATGGCGCAGATGGGCCGCTGGTGCTTAGACAGATCGATGTTACAGCAAAAGGCAAAGGGCGGGTTGAGGGAGTTAAGAATAATAGAAACCAAACGTTGTCTTTGACAGATTGTAATATAAAAGTGTCCGGAGACCAGGAAGCGTGGGGTGTTTCGAATCTGGGCAGGACAGAAGTGAACCGCTGCCGCATTACTGCTTCTGTCAGTGATGCCTCAGGTACTGCAGTCAGTGTTGCCGGTTCCGAAATATCCAGCAGGGATTCTAAAATAGTTCCGGAAATCACGGGCATGAAAAATACAGTCTACAGCATTTATGATGTTGACAGCTTTACTCCTGTCATCGGCAGAACTGGCACAGACCTTAAATCCCTTCTGCCGCAAAATGCCAGTGTTTACGTGGAAAATGCAGAGACAAAAGAGAAAAGTATTATTTCAATGCCTGTTATATGGGATGCTTCAGGAGCAGATACTTCAAAAGAAGGGATTACGCTTGTGAAAGGGAGACTTCTCACAAAAGATCTGTTTGGGATTTACATCAATTCGTCAGGAATCAGCCCGGAGACAGCCGTCATTGCGGTACCGCCGGAGGGAATGTTTTTAAACAGTTACAGGATTCTGTCGAAGGAAGAGGGACGGATCAGGGGAATGCTGGAACTGCCTTATCCTGCCGGCGCAGACTCCATGATTCTTCAATACAGTGCGGATCAGAAAAACTGGAGGACTTATGAAGAAAAAAACGGCAGTACGAATATCATTCGCGGCCAGGACTTTCCAAAACCGTTCGGAGTCTTCAGCTTTGTCTTTGACATACCTGTAAATACAAAAACGTTTTATATGCGTACAAAGGTTCATGGCAGCAGTATTTTTTCAGGAACCAGCGCCGTGTGGAAAATAGACGTAGACCATGGGGCTCCGGAATCTTCTGTCAGCGGGGAATCCGGTGGAGACAGAGGCGGACAGACTGTAGAACAGGAGGAAAGTACGCAGAAGGATCAGAGGAGTGAAGGCAACCCCGGGTATTCGGAAAATTCCGTTAGGTATAAGGATAAAAATTCTGTCTCAGATCAAAAGTCTGAGAAGAGCCAAAATGTGAAAAAAAATGGGTCTTCTCAGAGACAGGAGAAAAAGAAAGAAAAAGTCCAGGGAAAAAAGACAGCCCCGGAGGTACAGGATAATGAAAAACAAACTCCAAAAACGTCTGGATGGGGGAGAAATGCAAAAAGCTATGATAAGGGAGACCTTGTTTTTGCAGCTATAGGGATTCTTCTGATTTTTGGAGCAGCACTGCTCCTCGGCAGGAAATTTTTCCGTAAGAAAAATCTGTCATAGTTCATGTCAATATTTATGACAGCATGTAAAAAATATGGTATACTGATAGGACAATCAATGGAGTAGAAAAGTATCCTTGATTTGAACAAAAACAGGAGGAACTAAGATGAGTGGTAGAACCAATGTGGAATTGGGAGGTATTACACTGCTGGGAAATCAGCAGACAAAATATCCGGATGATTATGCACCGGAAGTGTTGGAGACTTTTCCGAATAAGCATCCCGAAAATGATTATTTTGTAAAGTTTAACGCACCGGAATTTACCAGTCTGTGTCCGATGACCGGACAGCCGGATTTTGCGACTGTTTATATTTCCTATGTTCCGGGAGAGAGGATGGTGGAAAGCAAATCCCTTAAATTGTATCTGTACAGTTTCCGCAATCATGGAGATTTCCACGAGGACTGTATGAATATTATTATGAAGGATCTGATCAAACTGATGGACCCGAAATATATTGAAGTTTGGGGCAAGTTTACGCCGCGGGGCGGGATCTCCATTGATCCATACTGCAACTATGGCAGAAAGGGAACGCCGTGGGAGCAGATTGCCTTTGACCGGCTGGCACATCACGATATGTACCCGGAGAAGGTAGATAACCGCTAATTTTGAGAAAATAAATTAATATGGGAGCAGGCAGCTGCTGTGCTTTTGGATGTTGGGGGACTCAGTCAGAAGTATAGCAAAAAAGACATAATAAAAAGGAGAATGTTTATGAGGAAAGTTTTAAAAGCCGCTGTGTGTCTGGGGCTGTCCCTTACATTGGGATTCAGCACTGTGGCATTCGGCGCAGAGAAGAAGGAAGATATCACAAGTAAAGTAGGTGACAAGAAAGGTCAAGTGTCATCAGAAATAAAAGGAATGGAAGGCATCCAGGATGTTAAGTCAGGCCAGGTTATTAAGGCTGCAAAAAAATCAAAAGGTGCTCGGGCTGTACAAAACACTACTGCTTATAGAATAAACACTCAGGCTAATGTAAACGCAATCAATCAGAGAATTCAAAAAGGTCAGTTCAATGTTGTAGGTCCGATTACAACCAGTAAACAAGTAGTAGCTAATATTTATATGCCTACAAATGGTAAACTTTGTGTGGCTTTTGGAAACTCTTATGTTGATCAGTCAACCGGATTGATTACCTCAACACCTGCAAACTGTTCTGTTACAATAACCGACAGCAGGGGAAATTCTATTGCATCTAGTTATTCCGACGATGATACGGTGATCGCCAATTATGTAAATAAAGGAACGTACAGATTAACAGTGTCTGCACCTTATAATTCAGCTGTTGCTACAGGCTACCTTCCATATTATTACTCAAGTGATAACGGAAATTTATCTGGAACTGCAAAATATATAGCAGGTAATGGGGGAAATAACTATCAGTATTTTTCAGTTTCAAAGAGGAGTCAGGTTTGGACAGATCTGGTTTCAGCCAAAGGATATTCTTTAAAGAGTCATATTGAAAAGAAGAGCGGGAAAAAATGGGTAAGAATTACAGATCAAAAATATAGTTATAATTCAAATATCAGGAGATATCATGCATTAAGCAAGGGTAGTTACCGTCTTGTTATATCTGGTACTTCTAAATATGATTTTTACACTGCAAGATATGGAAAAAAATCTTATACCGGAAAATATGGTACTAAAAAGTCAAAATCAAAAACAATCAAACGCAAGAAATCAAAAACAAATGTTTTAACTGCCTCTGATGCAAAGAAAAAGTCACATTGGTATAAATTCAAAGTGACAAAGAGACGTTCCACACAGTTCAAGATTACTACATATAACAGCTCTGGAAGTGTGACTGCAACCTTATACAAAGGGAAAAAGAAGATGAGCTCACGTACCGCTTATAATCCAAGTTACATTACTTTCTCAGGAAAGTTATCAAAAGGTACATATTATGTTAAGGTTACGAAAAACACGAAAAATACAAGCGGAAAATATATTGTAAAATATGTAAAATAAGTAAACAGTAATCTTTGCAGCAGAGCCGGCTGGCTCTGCTGCAGTTGAATGAATGCTCAAAATACACAGAAGTTTAAAAGGAGAATAGGTTATGAAAAGACAAATGAAGAAAAAACTGGCGGTTTTATTAAGCCTTGTATTGATCGTTTCTCTCGCATTAGCCGGATGTAAAAAGAAAGAGGAAATACCGGAGCCGGACAAGCTTGCAGAGGCTTATTATCTTCTGTTTACCAGAGGAAATACAAAAGAGATAGTCAAATACGGACACACAGAAGCGGAAGCAAAAAAGGCATTAAACACATACAAAACAAGCATGAAATCTTCCTTCATGACATCTGCAAATACTGCCGGAAATATCTTTAAATCCGAAGATGCAGATAAAGTGATTGACGCACTTCTGCATTCCTTATCTAAGCTTAAATATGAAGTGAAGACAGACGAAAAAGATGAGAAAGAAGGAACTGCTACGGTGATTCTGAAATCTCAAAGTGTGAACCTGAGTGAAATACAGTCCAAGCTTATGGCGAATGTCAGAAAAGCCGCAGCATCAGGGAAAATAACAGACCAAAGCCAGATTGGAACGTATGTCCTTACCGAGATGGCAAAATTGATCAAGGAAACAAAGCCTACGAAAGAGATGAAAGAAACTACGTTAAAAATGAAGCTGAAAAAGGTAAAAATCAATAAAAAAGAAGTAGAGCGATGGATGCCTGAAAACAACTATACTTTTGAGATGCAGATTGGAAGACTTCTCATAAGCCAGTAATTTTTGGAGGGAGATAAACTGAATTTCAGATAGTCCTAGTAATCCTAAGAATTCCTTCAGGCTATTTTATTTTTTCTTTAGAATTGTTTATTTTCTATCCATTGTTTACGGAGAGGATTCTGATATACTTAAATCATACCTGCAGGGCACACCACATTTTAAACCCTATGGTTGGACGTGCTTTGCAAGGCAAAGTTTAGTTTTTCATATATATTAATCCTCTCTTTTCATTAAACAGACGGCCCCGCAGCTTTTGCTGCGGGGTTGTTTTGATGTGACATTTTCCGCCGCAGTATGGTATTATGGGTACACACATGTTGGAATGATGGAGGAATACCAGGATGTTTAACATTGAAGAAGAATTAAAAAAGCTTCCGGCCAAGCCCGGAGTTTATATAATGCATAATGACAAGGACGAGATCATATATGTAGGTAAGGCGATCAAACTCTGCAACCGGGTCAGACAGTACTTTCAGGGAAGCAGAAATTTGACGACAAAGATTCAGCATATGGTATCGCACATCGCATATTTTGAGTACATCATTACAGATTCAGAACTGGAGGCCTTGGTACTTGAGTGCAATCTGATCAAGGAACATCGTCCAAAGTATAATACCATGCTGAAGGATGATAAGAATTATCCATACATTAAGGTCACCACAAATGAGGAATATCCGCGTATTATGCTGGCCAGAAGGATGAAACAGGACAAGTGCAGATACTTTGGGCCATATACGAGCGCCGGAGCGGTAAAAGATATCATTGAGCTGCTCAGGAAGCTGTTTAAGATCCGGACATGCAGCCGGAAGCTGCCGAAAGATATCGGGAAAGACAGGCCGTGTCTGTATTATCAGATCAAACAGTGTGAGGGGCCCTGCCAGGATTATATTTCCGGGGAAGATTACAGAAAATCCATTGATCAGGTACTGAGTTTTCTGAACGGAAATTATAAGGATGTGTCGGACATGCTGGAGGAAAAGATGAAGCAGGCAGCGGCAGACCTTGAGTTTGAGCAGGCAGCAGAATATAGAAATCTGTTAAAGAGCATCGGCAAAATCGCTGACCGTCAGAAGATCAACAGCTATGGATTTGAAAACAGGGATATTATCGCATTTGCCAAAGAAAAGCAGGACGCAGTGGTCGCCGTATTTTTTATCAGAGACGGCAAACTCCTGGGCAGAGAGCATTTTCATATGACCCAGGATGAGGAGACAACAGATGAAGAACTCATGAGTGCCTTTGTAAAACAGTTTTACGCAGGAACTCCGTATCTGCCGGGAGAGATCTTCCTGGAGTGCGGCATGGACGATATGGAGATTGTGGAAGAGTGGCTTTCCAAGAAGAGGGGCGGAAGGGTGCATATTCGGATTCCGCTTCGGGGAGAAAAGCACCGCCTCGTAGAATTGGCAAAAGAGAATGCGTCCAATGTTTTAAGGCAGGATAAAGAAAAACTCAAGAGAGAAGAAAAAAGGACCATCGGAGCAGTGAAAGAGATAGAGCAGCTCCTTGGGATCAAGGGGCTTCACAGGATGGAGGCCTTCGATATATCCAATATCAGTGGGTTTCAGACCGTTGCTTCTATGGTCGTCTTCGAAGACGGAAAGGCCAGAAAGCGGGATTACCGGAAATTCCGCCTAAAGACAGTGGACGGCCCGGATGATTACAGAAGTATGGAGGAAGTCCTCACGAGGAGACTCCTGCACGGACAAAAAGAGATCGAAGAATTAAAGGCTAAGAATGAGGATCTGGAATTTGGAAGTTTTACCAAGTTTCCGGATCTGCTCCTGATGGATGGAGGAAAAGGCCAGGTAAATGTTGCTCAGAGAGTTTTAAAAGACCTGAAAATGGATATTCCGGTGTGTGGTATGGTAAAAGATGACAATCATAGAACCAGGGGATTGTACTATAATAATGACGAAATCTATTTTCCGAAAAGGAGCGAAGCATTCCAGCTGGTCACAAGGATTCAGGATGAGGCCCACCGGTTTGCCATTGAGTACCATCGCTCGCTGAGGGCAAAAGGCCAGGTCAGCTCTGTACTGGATGAGATCAAAGGAGTAGGGCCGAAGCGCAGAAAAGCGCTGATGAAACATTTTAAGCAGATACAGAACATCAAAGAGGCCACGGAAGATGAGATCATGCAGGTTCCGGGAATGACAAGGAAAGCAGCAAAAGAGATCTATTCGTTTTTCCATTTGTCTAAGGAAGAAAATGTGATAAACTAAGAATAACAATCGGACAAGGAGGATTCATTATGAGCGAGGAATACAAAGTATCGGTGGCAGAACTGGCAAAGAAGCTGGAACTGATCCCGGTGATCCCGGAAATTAACACCAATGACATTTATATCACCCAGGCAGAAGTAAACCGGCCGGCGCTTCAGCTGGCAGGCTTTTTTGACCATTTTTCATCGTCCAGGGTACAGATTATTGGAAATGTAGAATATATATATATCAATAATATTTTGGAAAAGGATGAAAACTGTAATCAGATTCTGGACCGTCTTTTCAGTGCCCAGATTCCATGTCTGGTATTCTGCCGCGGAAAACAGCCATGTGATAAGATCGTTGACTTTGGAAGGAAATACGGAGTTCCGGTTTTTATCAGTAAAGATTCAACTTCAGAGTTTACCGCAGAAGTCATCCGCTGGCTGAGTGTGGAACTGGCGCCCCGGATTTCAATTCATGGAGTGTTAGTGGATGTATTCGGCGAAGGAATTCTGATCACAGGGGAAAGCGGCATCGGCAAAAGCGAGGCTGCTTTGGAACTTCTGAAGAGAGGCCATCGGCTTGTTTCGGATGATGTGGTGGAGATTAAGCGTGTGAGCAAAGATACTCTGATCGGTTCCTCACCGGCAGTGACTCGGTTTTTCATTGAACTCAGGGGCATCGGCATCATTGATGTAAAGAACCTGTTCGGTGTGGAGAGCGTCAAAATGACCCAGAGCATTGATCTTGTCATTCAGCTGGAAGACTGGAACAAAGAAACAGATTATGACAGGCTCGGACTGGATGAAAATTATATAGAATACCTGGGGAATAAGGTTGTGGCACACGCGCTGCCGATCCGTCCGGGAAGAAATCTCGCGATTATCGTTGAGGCCGCTGCCATTAATCACCGTCAGAAGAAGATGGGATATAATGCCGCGGAAGAATTATACAAACGAGTGACCGGGAAATTGGAGGAATAAGCAGAATGAATTACATTTATGGAGTCGATGTAGGAGGCACCACCGTAAAACTGGGATTGTTTCAGGAGGACGGAAGTCTGAAAGAAAAGTGGGAGATTCCCACCAGAAAAGAGGACGGCGGGGCATATATTATAGAGGATATCGGAGTGGCGCTGAAAGAAAATATCGCATTCCATGGGATAGAAACCGGACAGTTGATTGGAGCAGGAGTCGGGGTTCCCGGGGCGGTACTTTCTTTTGAAAAGGTCAATGAATGTGTCAATCTGGGCTGGGGGCAGGTCAACGTGGCTCAGGAACTGGGCAAACTGCTGGACTGTCCTGTCAAAGTGACCAACGATGCAAATGTGGCTGCGCTGGGAGAACTTTGGGCTGGTGCTGCGAAAGATTACCGCAGTGCTGTCATGGTTACTCTGGGAACAGGTGTGGGCGGCGGCATGATCGTCGACGGACAGATCATCAACGGAAGCCATGGATATGGCGGTGAGATCGGACACATGACGGTAAACCCGGCGGAGACACGCAAGTGTAACTGCGGAAAGACCGGCTGTCTGGAACTGTACGCTTCAGCGACAGGAATTGTATATGAGACAAAAAAAGCGCTGGGGGAATCTGACATAGAAACGCCGCTGCGCCGAATGGACGGCTTTTCGGCAAAAGATATTTTTGATCTGGCAAAAGAAGGAGACGCCTTTGCCATAGAACAGGTCGACCGGCTGGGAGAGAAGCTGGCAATGGCCTTCGGGAATATCACACTGACAGTAGACCCCGAAGTATTTGTCATCGGGGGAGGTGTGTCGAAAGCAGGAGATATCCTTCTTGACGCCATTAAAAAGCATTATGGGACATACACCTTCGGCGCTGTAAAAGAAGGGAAATTTATTCTTGCAAGTCTCGGAAATGACGCAGGAATTTACGGGGCTGCAAGGCTGATTAAAGGAGAATAGCATGAACACGATTCTTGAAGAATTGAGACAGAAGATCGCACCCGAACGGGTACTTACAAAAGAACCGATGAAAAAACATACGACCTTCCGGATAGGCGGAGAGGCAGAATTGTACATTATTCCTGAAACCATTGAGGAAGTGCAGTGGACCGTGAAGACTGCCAGAAAACACGAAATTCCCATGTTTATTCTGGGAAACGGAAGCAATCTGCTGGTAGGGGACCGGGGAATCGACGGCATTGTCCTCCAGATTTATAAGAACATGAATGAAATCACAGTCAACGGAACTGAGATTACGGCTCAGGCAGGAGCATTGCTGAGCTCTATTGCCCGGGAAGCACAGAACCGGAGCCTGACAGGCTTTGAGTTTGCAGGAGGCATACCTGGAACATTCGGAGGCGCAATCACTATGAATGCGGGAGCCTACGGCGGAGAGATGATCCAGGTTTTAAAAGAGGCCACAGCCCTCACGAAAGAAGGAGAGATTCTTACCCTTTCCGCAGAGGAACTGGAGCTTGGATACCGAACCAGCAATGTCATTAAATGCGGATATACAGTCCTAAGCGGAACACTCTCTTTGAAAGAGGGAGATCCTTCTGAGATAAAAAAACAGATGGATGAATATTCAATGGCCCGAAAGACCAAGCAGCCTCTGGAACTGCCGAGCGCAGGCAGTACGTTTAAGCGCCCGAAGGGCTACTTTGCCGGAAAACTGATTGATGACGCAGGACTCAGAGGATATCAGGTCGGAGGGGCACGTGTGTCGGATAAACACTGCGGATTTGTAGTAAACCAGGAGAACGCAACGGCGAAAGATGTTCTTCAGCTGATCGAAGACGTTCAGAAAACAGTGAAGGAAAAGTTTGGAGTGGACCTGGAACCGGAAGTGAAGCGGGTCGGAAAGTTTTAGAGGAATTTACGTATGAGGTTTGTAATCGTAACCGGGATGTCTGGGGCAGGAAAGAGCAGTGCTCTTAAAATGCTGGAAGATGTCGGGTATTTTTGTGTGGATAATCTCCCCACCAGACTGCTGTGCAGATTTGCGGAGCTTACCCTTGACAAGACTGCAAATATTTCAAATGTGGCTTTAGGCATTGATATCCGGAGCGGCGCATCGATCGATGAGTTTTTAGAAGAATTAAAAAAAGTCAATGAAATGGGTGTCAAGTTTGAAATTTTGTTTCTCAATGCCAGCAACCGGATTTTGATCAAGCGTTACAAGGAGACCAGAAGGAATCATCCTCTGGCCAGGAATGGCCGGATAGAGGATGGTATTGAAAAGGAGCGGGAAGCAGTCGATGTTTTGAAAAAACATGCGGATTATGTCATAGATACCAGCAAGCTTCTCACAAGGGAACTGAAGGCTGAAATTGACAGGATATTTGTCCGGGAAGAAGAATATGCTAACTTCAATGTGGCAGTGGTGTCTTTTGGGTTCAAATTCGGTATACCGGCAGACGTAGACCTGGTGTTTGATGTAAGATTCCTTCCCAATCCTTATTATGACCTTTCTCTGCGCCCTCTGACCGGCAATGACAGGCCTATTCAGGAGTTTGTCATGAAACATGAAGAGTCCAGAGTATTTTTAGAGAAATTAGAAGATATGCTCAAATTTCTGATTCCCAACTACATCAGAGAAGGAAAGTATAATCTAGTCATAGGGATCGGCTGCACTGGAGGGAAGCACCGTTCTGTCACCATCACGAATGCACTGGCAGAAAAATTAAAACAGCTGCCATATCCGGTGAAGGTTGAGCATAGAGATATAACGAGGTAGGAAATGTCATTTTCAAGTGAAGTCAAAGAAGAACTTGCAAGGCTTACGAGCGGAGCAAGACACTGTAAAATTGCAGAACTTGCCGGTATTCTCAACTTTTGCGGGGAAGTCCGCGAAGAGAAGGGAAGCTATCTGGTCAAAGTTCATACGGAGAATGTATCGGTGGCGAAACGGTTTTTTACGCTGCTGAAAGACACATTCTATATACATGGAGAACTTCAGGTAAAACGCAACGAATATCTAAAAAGAAGTCGAAATTATTCGGTTTTTGTTGACAAACATGAGGATTGTGTTTTATTATTGAAAGCAGTGAAATATTTCGAACCGAAAAACTTTGGATTAGTTCTGCAGAACACGTGCTGTAAAAGGGCCTATATCCGGGGAGCATTTCTGGCAGCCGGTTCCATGAGTGATCCGGAGAAGAATTATCACTTTGAAATTGTAACTCTTCATGAACAATTTGCGGTACAATTGCAAGATGTGCTTGATTTTTTTGAATTAGATGCTAAAATAGTTATTCGTAAGAAGTACTATGTAGTGTATATCAAAGAAGGTGCCAAGATCGTTGATGTACTGAACATTATGGAAGCACACATAGCTTTGATGAACCTCGAAAATGTCCGTATCTTGAAAGATATGAGGAACACGGTGAACCGCCGTGTAAACTGTGAGACTGCCAACATTAACAAGACAGTGTCAGCAGCCGTGAAGCAAGCCGAGGATATTCGATTTTTACAAGAGCATAGAGGGCTTAGTGAACTGAACCAGGGACTGCAAGACATCGCCTATCTGCGATTGGAACATCCGGAGGCTACTCTGAAAGAGCTAGGAGAGATGCTGAATCCCCCCGTAGGCAAATCAGGGGTCAATCATCGTCTTAAGAAGCTGAGTAAGATTGCTGAAGATATGAGAATGGGAGGATCATTATGATTTCTAAGAGTATCAATATTCATGTGACCGAGAACAAGGAAGAACGTCCGGTTGCCTTTCTGGTCCAGATGGCCAGCCAGTTTGAGAGCAAGATCCTGATCGAGGCAGGCAACAAAAGGATCAACGGAAAAAGTATCATGGGTATGATGAGTCTTGGGTTGGATGATTTAGATAATATCACTGTTGTTGCTGACGGAGCAGACGAAGAATCTGCCATCACAACAATTGAAAAATATTTGACAAAAGGAGCATAAAAGGCTCCTCACATGCTGAAATAGCTCAGTTGGTAGAGCACTTCACTCGTAATGAAGGGGTCGCCGGTTCAAATCCGGTTTTCAGCTTTGGCGCAAACGCTGTAGATATCAGTGTTTGCGCTGTTTTTTTATATCTTTTTAGAAACATCAAAAACAGTTTTTTCAATGTTTTTTCAATGTTTCAGTTTTCGGAAGTATTTTAGAAGCAAACGAATGTCGTCCACCATATAAAGTCATTTCTGGAAGTATGCCAAATGGATGTGATCCATGCTTTTTTATGTAGGAGTCTACCTCCATATTATAATTTAAAAGTAGTTTCTTAAAATTTCTTGATATACATTGGGATTAATTCTTCTTCCATCTTTGTATGTAAACAATAAATCATTTTCTAAAAAATCTGGTTGTAAACGCCAGGTGTTTTTTAGAGCAAGGCGCTTTTGTAATAACACTGCCAACTCATCGGGTATAATAAGCTTTCTGTGCCTTCCAGGGCGTTTCATATCTGATATGCAGTCGTATTTGTCTAATGCCTGGTGCAAAGAAAGAAAAGAGCTTTTAAGATCTGATTCTTGAAATCCGCAAACTTCCTCAGGAGCCATCGCTGTAGAAAAGCTTAAGCATAACATATCATAATAGAAAGATGCCTTAACACTTTGTAAAGACAAGAAATAGTTAATCTGATCTTGAGTCCAAACTGATTGCTGCTTAGGAGGAAGGGTGTACTGTTCTACATCGTGACATGGGTTCTGGGTTATTATATGTAATGGACGTATAGTATATTGCATCATTGAACTAAAAACACTCTTTGCTTTATTAATAGTGCTTGGCTTTAGTTTTTCATTGGGTTTGTTTTTAGGAGACTGTTTAGAAAGTTCTGCCATCCAATTTTCAATATGAATTGGAAGAATTGAACTCACTTCAACATCAAAAAAAGCATCTTTAATATAAGAATTAACACGGGAGTGCAAGATAAAGTGTGTAAATTAGTAACCAACTAATTACACACTTTATCTTACACTCCCTATAAAATTAAAATTTACATAGTTTGCTTGACAAACCCTCTCCGTCTGAAATTCCGTCTTCATTACCCAAACTATCTTATGAACCATTTTGCCTCTTGACACATAACTGATTGTTTCGATTCCTCTATGCGGATGCATTGGAAATTCTGCTGTATAATCATCAGGATTAACGCTGTCAAAAGAGTCAAGCATTAAAATAGGATAAAACTCCTTTGTTGTCTGATTTTTTAAGACTCTTACTAAGTTTACAACTGCTCCACCTGTTGTTCTAAAACCTTTTACTTTAGTCTTCACTGTTCTTTCCATTAAATTTTCCTCCTATTTTCTTCAAAAGATATACCAGTTTTTCTTTTTCTTCTTGATCCAATACTTCCATGCTTTCTGTTATCATCGCTTCATTCTTAGGTGCAATTTTGCTAATAACATCATAGCCTTCTTTCGTCAGATGCAGTATACATACACGCCTGTCTTTCTCGTCAGATAATCTTTCGATATAGTTCATTTTTACCAAGTTGTTCACTATTAGAAGTATGGTTCCCACGCTACTGAGTATTCTTTCCCTTACCTCTCCGACGCTCATATCGCCTTTACTGTAAAGAGCTTCTAAAACCATAAATTGACTAAAGGTTAAATTGTATTCTGCTGCTATTTTGAATGTTTATTTATCTAAAGCATTTACATTTCTGTGAAGTCCGATCAATATTTACATTTCTGTTCTGCCCAAAAGTAATTCACCTCCTTTAATTGCATTGTATCTAACTAGATATTATCTATGTAGATATAATTTTGCACCAGATTTTTTTTTGTAAATATACATTGTTACTATAAATGAGCAAATTAAAAAATGCACAAAACTACATTGCTACTTTCGTAAATAAATCAAAATCGCTACTTGCCTTTGCGCATTGAAACAGATACTTCTCTTGCTGGATCATGTCACAAATCAGGCGGTATCCAGTTTCAAAAGAACTGTATTTCTCCGTTCCTACGAGACAAATATAATGTGCTAGTGACATCAGCAGCCAGTATCTCTGGATTCCCTTTGAGGAACTTATCTGGTATGCAGCCAGTGCCAGTCTGTTTTCACATCACCTGAAACATACCTCGATTGCCCATCCGCATACATAACACGAAAGAATTTCCAGTGTCAATGATTCTGTATTTGTGCTGATAAAGGCACGTAATGCCCTGGGATTTGCAAATGCCTTTTCAGGATAACTCAAAAGGACAACCGCGTTTTCTTTACCGTTGAGATTACCTTCATACCGTACGTTCGGTTTTTGACTGTCACAAGGTCAAAGTTCGAATGTGTTGCCGGTAAATCGGCGGCAAATTCACGGATACTTTGATATTTTTTATAGATCAAAATAAAGAATCTTTCTTTTCTAATATTTCACCAATCTTTTCATAAATGACTACTGCGTCTAAAAAACGATATCTTTTTCATAAGGATTTCCCTTTATATATTTTTCCCATAATTTTTTTGTTGCCATACTTACTTTTAATAAATCTGCCATCTCTTTATACTGATTTACCAAGTTGAGAGTTCCTTTATACTCACTTGTTCTTTCTATCGCTTCTCTTAATGTAAATCACTAAAATCAAGCGTAATTTACACGTTTTGCGCAATTTATACAATTAACTTTTTTTGGTGGTTATTGTATAGTAGAAAATAGTTAAGATTGTTTTTAGATATAGAAAGGGAAAAAATGTGTATTTTCATTCCATTTGTTGTGCAGAGATATTTTATTCCACAAATAAAGAACTCTTTTATCCGTCTTAATTAAATAGCAGGAAAAGGGGTCAATGCTCTTTTTATTTACAACTTTCCATAAAATTAAGGTTATTTAATATATTTTGTAACAAAAAACAGGTAGTTTTTGACACTACCAAGCACTATGAGAAGGGCAAAGAATGGAAGTCAGAAAGTGAGTGCTTACATAAGAAAGGGGACTTTTTATATGAATTTAAATGAGCAGGATTTGAAAAAAGTCAAATCCTTACATGTCATGTTGAAAATGCCGGTATGGATATTAGAAAAAGAAACAAATAAAGTTTTAAAAAGCTATAAATCAGTTTATAAGCATCCTATTTCTTATGAATTTAAAGAAAGGAATATCTCAGAAGAAGTTGTACAATTTTATAGCGGAATGTTAAATGAAATTTTTTTATGTCTGTGGTATAAGGATGTAAAAATAGTGATTGGAGCTTTTAGGGTTAACAATGTTACAAGGGCAGATTTTTCTCATGTTTATAATAATCTAATGAAAGAAAGCAAAAAAATTTTAAAAGAAAACGAGTGTTGGGAATATTATGTATCGCTTCCCGTATATCCTCTGGGAGATATCAGAGATTGTTTGATTCTTCTGGGATTTTTGTTTGATATGGATTTGGAGGATGTTTATTCGAAAGGACTGCATGAGCAAGTGGCGCAAAACCAGTTGGAGTTGGTGAGAAAACCATCTGAAGACACGGTGTATGATACCTTCCGTGTGGAGCGATACACATTTGATTATGAAAATAAAATCATGAATCTTGTAAGTCAGGGCGATATTGAATTATTAAAAAGTGGCCTTGTAGAATTGGGAACAAGTGTTTTGCCAATTTTGACTAGCAGTTCTTTGAAAACAGAAAAGAATTATACGATTATTATTCTGGAAAAACTGGCATCACTGGCAATTCAGGTCGGGAAGGATATTCTTTCAGTAATCAAACTGAGAAATTATTATATTAGAAAGCTAGAGGAACAAACAGAGTTTATAGGGGTTCTGGCAACGCGAGACAGTGCGATCATCCATTTTACAAAAGAACTTCATGGGGTATCGAATCAGGCCAGAACATCCCTGATTCGATGTATCTTACAATATATTAATTTGAAAATTTATGACAATATCAAAGTTGCAGAACTTGCAAAACAGTTCTATTTATCAGAAAGTGCACTTCGTAGCAGATTTAAAGAAGAAATAGGCGTATCCATCAATGAGTATGTCAACCAGAGAAAGATTGAGGAATCAAAGATGATGATTCAGTCAGGGGTTCCGATAGGAGAAATTGCAAGGCGTTTGAGCTTCTATGATCTGTCTCATTATTACCGCACTTTTAAAAAATATACAGGTGTGACACCACAGCAATTCAGGGATACAAATATTGTGGTATAGAAAATCAGACCTGTTTTGATTGGAAAGGGAGTGATTCTTATAGAAGAATCTGAATTAAATGATTAGATAAAAGATAATCAAACACAAGAAAGGAGTAAAAAGAAATTATGATACAAAGAAAGTTAAAAAAGAAATTCTCAATGCTTTTAGCACTGATTTTAACTTTTGGAACAATGTTCTCAGGTACAATGTCTGTACATGCTGAAGAAGCTCCACAGGAAATTTTAAGTTTATCGTTTGATATGGACGAGGTAAAAGAGCCGGTTCTTGGAGATACAGTACCAGATAGTTTTAATGTTCAGCCAAATGATGGGAACAGCCTTACAGATGGTGGTGAAGTATTTGCAAGCTGGAGGGTAAAACAGGCTGACGGAAATTGGGGTTACGCAAAACCCACATCGGAAACAGTGCAGTTTGAGGCTGGAAAAGAGTATCGCTTAAGATTTGATATCCAGAACCTTAAGGCAGCAGATGGAAAAATATTTCATGATAATGTCCCTGCTGTTAAAGTGAATGATATGGATGTATCTGTCGTGACGGACGATAATGTTACAGATTCTTACTATACCAAGACAGATGATACAACAGTATCATTTGCGATGTATTCAAAATCCTTTAAAATAGAAAATATACTATCGGAAGTTCCGCCAGCAGAAACACCAGAAAAAACATTTATCGTTACCAAAGACACGGATGGCTCTGAAATTGGCCGATATGACACGCTTCAGGATACACTGGGAGCTATTAACAGTGATAATAAAGATAAGTGGAATGCATATACCGTTATGGTAACCCGTGATTATACAGAAGATGACAAGGCACCAGGCATTCCTATGAATGCGACGGTCACTGTTACCTCATCTCCAGGAAATCAATTTGTGATTACGCGTGTAAACCCGGGTAAGGCGTGGTCATCAAGGCATTTTAATGTTGGCGGTGATTCGTCCCTGACGCTGAAAAATATCATCCTTGATGGAAACAATGCCATGGGAGGTATTTATTCGGATGGAGGTGTTGGAACACATACAAGGGCTACCACGATCATCTTGGATGAGGGAGCAGTTATAAGAAACTGCCTTGGGCGAGGATCTGATCCGTATACTCCGTGGTCAGGCGGAGCAATCGTTACCTTAGGTAACGGCAAAGGCGTAGTAACGACTATTAAGAAAGGTGCCATAATCGAAAACTGTAAAAGCTCAGAAGGCTATGATGGCGGAGCAGTCTATGTAGATGAAGGTACACAGCTTAACTTAGAAGGTGGTGTTATTGAAGGCTGTGAAGCGATAGGCACTGAAGTTACAGTTGGGGGGAGTATCCGTCACAGTAATGGTGGCGCAATTATGTTACATGGTACAATGAACATGACTGGTGGCATAATTTCTAATAACAAGACAACTGCCAGTGGAGGTGGTATCGCTGTATCTGATACTGGCAGACTTTCTATAACAGGTGGAACGATTAAGGGAAATAATGGAGCGCATGGCGGTGGTATTTTCATTCAAGAAAGTACATCAGAAACTAAGAGTGAAAATGTCACATTTATGAGAAATCAAGCTAAATATGGTGGAGGAGTATACCTACACAAGAATGCAGGAATAAATGTAAGTAACAGTACATTTTCCAATAATTTTGCAATACAAGGCGGTGCAATTTATACTGGAAATTCTGATTATGACAATCCGGCGGATACAGGTAAATATCAGACTGTTAAACTTGCAGGTGATGTGATCTTCGAAAACAACTCTGCTTCATATGGACTTTACACTCCGCCTGAAAATGCAGATGAATTTACGAATCTTAAATTTTCGAAATCATCTGTGACAGGTAAAAATATCTTTCCTGTGGATTCACTTTTGACAAACTATGATATTAACTATATCAATGGGGATAAGATTGATCCAACTGAAAAGTATCAAATTCGTTTTGAGTTTAAAAGCACAACCTCAGAAAGAGATTTACCAAGCGATATATTGGATTTGCTTCCAGACCCAATAATTGGCATTAAAAAAGGCGATAAAGTAACTTTACCTATTTTTGCTGATTCTGAAATCAAGGTAGAAGATGGAAAGTGGGTATTCACAGGCTGGAAAGACGGAACAGAAATAGTAGTTAATGACAATATATTGGTGGTTGGTGAATGGAAGTTTTGCCCAAATATGAGTGTTATCAATAATGTGCCTACGATTTCAGCAAATGATGTTACATTGAATGTAGACGATAATTTCGACCCATTGTTAGACGTTAGTGCAACGGACAAAGAAGATGGCGATATTACGCTGACAAAGGATAATATTATTGCGAATGATGTAGATACTTCTAAAGCTGGTATTTATCATGTGACATATAAAGTAACTGACAAAAACGGAGCTTCTGCTGAAAAAACAATTACTGTTACAGTGGAACAAAAAACTACTAACAAACCACAACAGCCACAGAAGCCAAATAAGCCAAACAATACAACAAAGCCTGATAAACAGTCCAAAAGTCCAAAAACAGGTGATATGTCAAATATAAGTTTATTTGCTTTTATGTTTGCTGGCTCAAGTGGTGCATTAGCTGTTTTATTTGGTAAAAAGCGTAAAAGAAATAAAAATGCTTAAAAAATGTATAGCAAGAAAACAAGTAGTTAATTCATGTTAAAGGACACCCAATGAGGTGTTCTTTTCAAATTTATATTATCATATCAAGGCTCATTCAATCGTGGTAAATTTGTGGTAAAATGAATATTTTTTATGTTTCAAAATTTCAGCCGGCGATTCCGGCTCAGGCAGCAAAGAAAAAAGTTGATGTTTTGGCAAAAACCATTTCGATTAAAAGGTTTTATAAGTCTTCAAAGTATATAAAAGGATATGTAAGACCAAAGTATAAAGTAAAAGTCGTTATGAACGGAAAGACTTACAGAAAAAGGGCCAGCAGCAAAAAGGGATATTTTTCAGTGAAGATGAAAAAAGCTGCTGGAAAAGCGGCGGCGACAATTAAGGTTTACAATGTGAAAGGAAAGTTCATCAAATCCTATAAGAGAAAAGCCTATGATGCTTCACCAAGGCCCAAGTATTATCAGGACGGAAAGCCTTATACAGGGAAGATGCCCGGCCGGTCTGATCCCATTGATTTAGACGCTTTCAACAAAAAAGTAAACAGCGCCAGAAAATTTGAAGACCATTCTATTTACTCCAGATTCGACATAACAGACAGTTATTCTATTGTGTATTACGGGAATGGGGTAGGTGAAATCGGCTATACTAATTATTACTTAGATAAAAGCAACAATGAAGAGAAGATGTGGTTCTGTGCTAAGCATGGAGTGACGCTCTATTATAAGGTCTATAAGTCTGAAAACTTGAAGAATACTCCGACTCCCGGACCGTCCTATAATACTGGGATAATAACAGAAAAGGGAGAACCAGCAACCTTAATCCCTGAACGGAAAGATCCAAAAAAGAATACCGCTTCTTTACCGATCAAAATTGTCGGTTATAAAAATGGGAAGCCAGTCATGGCATCCTACTATTGTATGAAATTAAATGCGGGACGTTAAAAAGAATAATTAAGATAATAAAAACTCATATCATACGCCCAACAGCCGTATGATATGAGTTTTTTATTGTAAGGCTTTTGCCAAGTCAAATATGTTCTTATAGATTGTTGAGCTGCTGCTGTTCAATCTGCAGAAGCATTCTGTCATTTCTGGATGTGTATAGCGGGGTGTGCTGCCTTCTGATATGCTCCATCCTGCAGTGGAGGCATAAATCTTCTGATGAATTATAAATTGTCTCTCCGCATATCATACAGGGCTTTATACTGTAAATAAATTCTTCCCTCTCATCATGATAAAAATGACGGTACATGGCCTCGTCGACATCACTTACTTCTCTTGCTGCGGATTCTTTCCAAAGTCTGTAATTCTGAAATGCGTAGGACCCGGCCTCTCTGCTGATCTGGAAAACCGAGGAGACATCATCCTCATTCCGGCACTGTGCAAAATGAATGGCCATTCTGGGAGCCAGAATATTGCTTGCAAAAAAATTGGCCTGCTGTTCATTATAGGCACATTCTCTCGAATGGCCCAGCATAATATGTCCCAGTTCGTGCATGATGGAGAACCGAATCCTGAAAGGGGATTTGTTCTCATCATAGGCTATGATCCGTTTGGCTCCGTAACGGAAAGCGTCTTCCGAATAATTCCTGCAGTATTGGTAAAGCCGTTCATTGATATCCCGTATATTTTGATAAGTGAAAATACGGTATCCATAGTGCCTTAAAATGCTGTAACAATCAATCGGAAATGACTGGACTTCACAGTCTCTGTAAACATCGAGTATCTTAACAAGTATATCGTGATAATTCAAATCCACCAGTCCTTTATAATTCAGATAACATCTTTATAAGTTCTAATTTTTCCTCAATAGACATTTCTTTTCCGTTTCTTGCGATCAGTGTTTTCAAATCTTCATATGATGGTTCTTTTCTGCTGTCAGAGGTCAGGAATTCATCGTCGCAGAAATACTCAGTGGTGACACCGAGTTCCTTCGAAATCTTTAATAAAACTTCTATGTCTGCCTTTCTGCTGTCTCTCTTGATCATCGAATAAATAGTCGTAGGTGCCACATTGATTTTCTTGGCCAGTTCATTGGCATTCATGTGATGTTCCTGCAGTAACAGCTCCAACTTTGCTCCAATTCCCATAAAATATACCGCCTTTCTAATAGAAAGAATAGCATAATAAAAACCAGAAGTAAATAAAAAAATATGCAAATGCGTATAATCATCTTGACATATAACTCATATGCGTATATTATATCAATATAAGATACGCAAACGAGTAATATCAGGAGGTGAGCTGTTGCCATATTTAAATTTAAAAACTGAATTAAAAAAACAAATATTACAAACGAAGAAATTGCACATGTATTGAGGCTGCGGACAGAAGACGTGCTGGACAAACTGGAAGGCTCAGGGAGATTCACCATCGGAGAAGCAATGCTTCTGAAAAAAAGGTATTTCTCCCGGATGCCGCTGGAATATCTGTTTGTACATACAGCATCTAAGCCGTAACAATTTTACTTTTTATATTAATGAGTATAGAACATTTGTTTGGAAAAGGCAATAGGCATAATAGACAAAATTTAGAGAGGAGTACTATGTTTGACTTTCAGACCGAAAAGGGAAAAACTGACGCAGTTATCAGCATTTTGCTGCATCACTATACAAAGGAGCAGTTATCAGAATTTTATGGAATTTCCATAAGAATAATCAATGAGTGGATCGGGGCATACCGGAGCAGAGCGGCGGCTGAGATCAGAGACAGGCAGATCCGCTTTAACGGAAGAGCCGTAAATAAGATGAGGCCTCTTGTGACCGTTTACAGACCGACATCCGGAGCAATGTATATAGGATGGAAACACATCAGATAAAGAAAAGAGGGATTGATTTGACAGAAAAGGAATTGGGTCAGATGCATTATCTGAACAGGGAAATTGAGAAACTGAATGAAGAACTCAGCTGGATGGAATGTAAGAGTATGATAAAGTCACCGCTGCTGACGGGGATGCCGTTTGGGACCGGGGTCAGCGACAAGACAGCAGACTATGCGGTGCGAATGGAGGAGATCAGAGAGCTGATCGACCTGTCCATTAAAAAACTCCTGCACACGAGGGCAGAGATCGAACGGTTCCTACAGGAGATCGAAGATCCGGAACTCAGGCTTATTATACGGCTTCGTTCCATCAATAATCTCGGATGGCAGGAGATCGGGGAAGAACTTGGGATGGACAGAAGAACTGCGTCAAGGAAGTATCAGAGATTTTGTGAGGAGAAACTTATTCACAATGCACAAGAATAATGGAGGATCATATGGACACATGGAAAAATACAGTCATAACAGATAGAGGAATAGAGCTTCAGACGAAGTTATTGGATGGACAGGGACTGAAGATTACAAAAGTGAAGGCAGGAGCCGGGCAGGCACCGCTTTATGATCTGAGGAGCCAGACAGAGGTTCTGGATATCAGGCAGGAAATAAATCTTCGTCCTGCTGTCATAAAAAATAATCAGATTACAATTCCTGTTTTTTTAGAGAATACGAAGCTGCCGGAGAGTTATGATCTGTGGCAGATAGGGTTTTATGCAGAAGATCAGGATGGAAATGAGATTTTATATTGTTTATCTCAGGCAGCAAGAGGAAGGTTTATACCTGCCGCAAACGAAAGCCCTGGCTTCTCGATTACCTGGGAGTTTTGTTTTAAGAATTCGGATGCTGCTCCCTTTGAGCTGGATATCGATCCAAGCGGATTCGTATCTCTTGAAGAATATAATGTACATTCTGCAGCTATAGATAGTTTAGAGGCGGATATACAGCAGATCCTTTCTTATTTATATCCGGTTGGAATGGTAATTGCTTTTGCAGAAAAATTTAATCCGAATGATTCTTTGCCAGGAACTTGGAAGAGATTTGCAGAAGGTAAAACTTTAATGGGAGTAAATGAAAATGACAGCGATTTTATTCATGTAGAGAAGCCAGGAGGTTCAAAGACACATTTGCATTCGACTGGAAATTGTACATTAAATACGAGACAACTTCCATCTCATGATCACGGTCAAAGGAATTTGTCAGGTACTTTTCGGGCGTATTGCTATAAAGGCTGGACTCACTCAGGAATTATTTCAGGCTCATCTAATGCATTGACAAATGATATGGGTACAGGGGACAAAAGTGTAGGGGGCGTTACTTTTACAGTAAATGCCTCACATAAACATGATGCTGTCGGAGAAAATCAACCTCATAATCATGGAAACACAGGAAACGGATCAAATTTACCGCCATATGTAACGGTGTATTATTGGAGAAGAGAAAGCTAGATTTGTATTTGCCCACAATGTCCGCTATAAGGATGATATAGTTATCATAGAGAATAAAGGATAAGAGACGTCAAGTAAGGTAAAAGGGTCTCATTATCCTTTATTCTTTTTTAGCTACAGCTACTTGAAAGGAGAGGGAGATATATGGACACATAGAGCAAGATAAGATAACAGATGTTAGGAAAGGAGCAGCAGTGCTGGAACAAATTTTAGCAATATGCGGTGGCATCAGCATCATTGGCGGAGCGGGTGCCGTTATTTATAAAATTGTATATCCTGCTATGCATTTCAGCCACCGCGTAGACCAGTTAGAAGAACATTCGGAGAAAGATTATCAACGATTAAAGGGATTGGAAGAAATGCAGAAACAGCAATCCAAATGTTTAGCTGCAATGCTAAACCATCAGATTACAGGAAATGGGATAGAAAACATGAAAAAAATAAGGGATGAACTTCTGGAAAGTATCATCGAAAAATAGGGAGGAGATTACAAATGGATTTAAATTTTATCAGTGAGTATTATATGCCGATGGTACTGACAGCGTCTTTCATTATTGGTTATGTAATTAAAAAATCTTTAGATTTTATTCCTAATAAATATATACCATTGATTCTGGCTGTCTGCGGTGCATTTATGGGATGCATCTTAAAGAATCAGATAAATCTGGAGTCTATTATATCTGGAGCTTTTTCCGGGCTTGCCAGTACGGGACTGCATCAGACATTTACAAGGCTAGTGGAGGGGGAGAAATATGGCGAGCTATAACATAAGTGCGGGGCATAATCCATCTAACAAAGTTGCCTGTGGTGCAGTGGGATACTTGGATGAATCAAAAGAGGCCAGGCAGATTGTAAAAGAGACTATACGGCTTTTACGATCTGATGGACATAAAGTTTATGAATGTACCTGCAACAATGGAAAAAGTCAGGGTGACGTTTTAAAAAAAATTGTTTCTAAATGCAATAAAAGAGAGGTTACGTTAGATATCTCGATTCACTTAAATTCAGGGAGAAACGATTGTATTGGTGATGGAAAAGTAGCCGGAACAGAAATCTGGTGTACTGCCTCGTCAGGAATAAAAAAGCGTGCCGCAGAAAAAATATTAGATAATATGAACAAGATTGGATTTAAAAATAGAGGAATTAAGACAACCAGCGGTCTATATTATCTAAATCATACAAAAAACAAAGCAATTCTAGTGGAAGTCTGTTTTGTGGATGATAAAGATGACTATAAACTATATAAAAAAGTTGGTTATAAAGCCGTGGCAAGAGCAATAGCAGAGGGAATTATTGGAGAAGAACTAAAGAGAAAGAAAGAAGAAAAATATACTACAGTAAAAAGCAGTTCATCTAAAAAGGCAATACGCTGGCTTCAGGCTAACTTAAATAAGTGTTATAAGGGAAGTCTTATGAAACTTTCAGAGGACGGAATTTGGGGTCCTAAAACTCAGGAAATGCTTGAAAAATATTGGGAGCAGCTAAATTGGAGAAAAGGAACTTATGCGGGAAGAAAAACGTGTAAAGCTCTGTATAAAAATAGGAGATAAATAGTTTGCCCACAATGTCCGCAGCATTAGTGCTATGATAATAATACACCAAGAAGGGAACGTAAGTTTGGCAGGTGTAAATATAAAAAAGGAGGTGAATCTATGAATGAACTTGTTTACCAGAGGTTAACTGAAAACGCATGGATGATAGAGAATCTCGCAAAATATAATGGAAAACCCGCAGTTTTCTTAAGAAATGCACCCAAAGATTCAGACGAATTATGGGAGGGGGATATCTACCCAAGAATTGTTTATGATTTGCTTATTCAGTCAGATCCGAAAGGTGACATTACAGGAAGGCTGGCCATAAGGATGTTCTGTAAGCCGGATCAAACAGTCGTCTGGGAAAATTTCGAGAGAGAATTAATTTCTTTATTTCATCACTGTTTTTTCTCTTTTGATAATATGACAATAGGAATGAAATGGTTGCGGTCCAAAACAATTAAGCCGGAAATTGGAGAGGATTCTAATGGATATTTGGTTTGTTTTCAGCCGGGAGCTTTTTTTAAACAGGACGCAGGCAATTCAGATATTGTTGCTGTTTTTCAGAAGTGGCTGAAAGAGTTGAATGATCAGATTAGAATACCTGGAATGGAGAGTACAGGTCCTACATGGAAAGCTACAGACGAGCATCCAGCTGTTTATTGCCGTCTGGGGAATATTCTTCCGGGAACCTATAATGATACATGGGAGGTATCCTGGCTGACGGCAACCGTGAAAATTCATGTAATAGCTCAAAAGGGAAAAAGCATAGAACTGATCAGATCTATTTGCGAGCAGCTGAACCTTAAAGACAAGTTAAAAATGAGTGACGGGGGAATGTTTTTTATAGATTCGGTAACGTTTAAAGATAATGCGGATAGCTTTAAAGATGGACAAATTTTAGTCAAAGGACAGTATGGTGTTCAAAAGAAGGAAGAAGAGGTATCCAAAATAAAAGATGTAAATTTTAAGGAGGATCAAAATGCAAAAAATGATTTATAGCTTAGAAGAATATGCGTCAAATCCGGAAAGTCTGGATGCATCAGCAGACATGGTTCGTGCAGCTTTCACTTTTACAGGGAAAACAGAGGCAGAGCTAAAAGAGGCTAAAAAATTAGTAAAAGATTTTAAAAATAAGGAGGTAAAATAACATGATGACAGGAACTTATGATACAGGAGAAACAAAAATCAGACCGGGGGTTTATCGAAGATACACAACTCCGGAAAAGAAAACCGTGGCGGAAGCAATCAATGGAGTATTCGCGATTCCTATCCAGGCAGACTTTGGTCCGGTGGGAACCGTACAGGTACATACGAAAGCAGAAACTGTGGAAGATATGTATGGTTCAGGCGGAACAGTAAAAGGTGTTCTTAATTTATTTGATAATGGGGCATCTAAGGTCTATGTATATAGACTTGGTTCAGAGGGAACAAAAGGAATTTTGGAATTAATGGATGATCAGGGAGAGAAAGCGGTGACACTCGAAACAAAATACCCGACAAAACTCGTATTCTCATTAACGCTGAAGCAGCCGCTTTCCAGTTCCTCTAAAAAGGAAGTGACGATATATCAGGGAAGTTCCCTAAAAGAGAAGTTTACCTATGAAACTGGAAGTGACGAAAATGAAGTAGATGCATTTATCAGAGAAATCAACCAGAAATCTTCTGTTTTTACAGCAGTTAAGGCAGACGGAGAGAAGAATAGCCTGGCTCAAGTATCACAGAAAGAAAGTACAGCGGGTACAAATCCAACGGTTGTTACAGGAAATTATGAAGAAGCATTTGGAGCATTTGAAGCATATACATGGAATGCATTAGTTGCGGATACAACTGACACAGCAGTACATGCACTGCTGAAAGCCTATATGCAGAGAATGAAGAGTAACGGGTGCGTAGGGATTTGTGTAGTAGGAGAGAGTGCGGAAGTTGATTTTGCTGAGAGAATGTCTCATGCGAAAGAATTTAATTCAGAAGCTTTCGTTTATGTTGGATCCGGATTTGTAAATAAAAATGGAGAAAAAATTGACGGATATGAAGCAATTACTGTGATTGCGGGAATTATCGGAAGTTGTCCGGCAAATCAGTCTATTGTACATTCCGTTATAGCAGATGCCGTGGAACCACTGGAGATTCTCTCAAAAGAAAAATATATTCAGGCAATTGAGAACGGAATGATCATGCTTTCTCAGGGACCGGAAGGAGAAGTCTGGTTTGACAGTGGGATCAATACTCTGAATGTATTAGAGGAAAATCAGGATGCAGGGTGGAAAAAAATCAGAAGAACAAAGACAAGATTTGAATTGTTTGATCGTCTTCACAGGACTATTTCACCGGTTATTGGGAAAATCAATTGTGACAGTGACGGAATTGCAAATGTAATCAAGCTGGCAAAGGATGTGCTGGATGCGATGACAAGAGAAGGAAAACTTATGGATGGAGCAGATATCTATGAGGACCCTCAGGAGCCGCACGGACCGGAAGATGTGCACTTTATTGTTGCAGCCACTGATCTGGACAGCCTGGAAAAAGTATATTTAAATTATCAGTTTAATTTTTCAGCAGAAGCGTAAGGAGGAAAAGAAATGTCAAATACAAATTATAGAAACATTATGACAGGGAAAGACGGAAGACTGTTTGTAAACTTTGGAGGAGTGTCTACACTGCTTGCAGAAGTAAAAGAATTTGAGATTAAAGCGAGTTTTGGAAATGTTGAATATAAACCACTCGGGACTGCCCAGCAGTATGCTATTCCGGATAAAGTAAAGTTTACACTCTCATTTTCAGAGGCTGTTGTGCGGGATGATCTGGTTATGGAACCTTTGCTTAAGAGTGTCAAAAAGGGTGTGATTCCATCCTATGATTTTCAGAGTGTCGCACTGCGTTCAGCAGATGGGAAAGAACAGCGTCTTTTACTAAATGGATGTGTACCGGATGGGGATTTTGACCTGATGACTTTGAAATCAGGAGAAATCATTACAAGGCATCAGAGTTTTGTAATTAACCAGACACCGGAATTTTTAAAATCATTGCCGGAAGGGGCAAGTTTGAACTAAGAAAAAGAGAGGAGAAAAGATATGTCAGATAAAAAGAATGGAATACAGGTAACCGCAGAGAATGAGGTTGATTTAATCCAGGGACTGCTTCATGCAGCAGATTATAAAAACGATGAGGAGATGCAGAAGACTGTTGAGGTTAAACGGAATGGCAAAGTTTATTTTTACTTCAAAATCCGTCCACTAGGAGAAGAAGAACTTTTAGACGCAAGGAAAAAAGCAGCCGTTATGATGCCAAATCCAGCAAATCCAAAACTTCCGCCAGTAGAAAAAGAAGTCCGCCTTGATGAATTTTCAGCATGGAAAATTTATTATGCGACGGTAGAGCCTGAGAAAGTATGGGATGCGCCGGAAGTGATTCAGGGACTTAAAGCTAAGGGATTCTCAGTACTAAGAGGCATCGATGTTATTAATACAGTGTTGAGAGCAGGAGAAAAGGACAAGATTGATGCAGATATTGATAAACTCAGCGGGTTTTATGATACCGAAATGACCGAAGAGGAATACGCAAAAAACTGATCAAGGCCAGTCCATTAGCTGAAAAATTACATTATATCTGGCAAAATCAAGGGAAAATGCCTTCAGAAATCCTTCGGCTTCCGGAAGGAGAGAAGGCATTTATCCTGGCCTCCACCCAGATTGTATTGGAAGAACTTATGGAGTGGCAAAAAGAAGAAAAATAGGATATAATTATTCCAAAGAACAAATTGTTCGGAGGACATGATATGCAGAAGTTTGGAAATGATGGGACCGAGTTTTGGTGGAATGATGAGGTTCAAAATCTTGGATTAAAAATCGGTGGGTTTTTTTGTATCATTTTTTTTATTATCCCATTAAAAATGGAAAAACCAGGCTCGTTTTTATTCATATTATCAGTTTGTATTTTAGTTTTTTTGGTTATTGCTTTAATACACATTAGTATGTTAGAAAGACAAAAAGTTCCTGCCCTTTATATGAATGAGGAAGGAATCGTCGTATGGGGAGATTTTTGTTCATGGAATCATGTTAAGTCTGTTGAGATAAAATCTTTGTATCGAGGAGCAGCGGGGCCGCGTGATTGGATCTATATTTATGTTCAGCTTCCGGGAGATGAAAAAATAGGATGCTTTGCTATAACTCCTGAAAAAGAAGAAATTATGGAAATAAAAATATATATAGAAGCATTTTGGGAATATTACAAAACAAATTAAATATAAAATAAAAAATGAAGCAGTCCTGCTTCTTTTTTTATTTGAAAGGGGGGATATATTTGAGTGATAAATCTTATGAAGATTACTTGGAGGAACAGGTCAAAAAAACGGCTAAAAAATTATCGAGAAACCAGCGGGAATATTATCAAGTGTATCAAAGGCTGGAGAAAAAGAAAGAAATGGTTTTGAATATGCAGACAACTAAGCCGTCGGTGAAACTTTCTTCTGATGATATTATAGGGGTGGGAACCAATGTATCTACCATTGCCCTGGATAATAAATATCAAGCTATTATTCAAAAGGAACTGCCTGAAATAACTCCTGCCAGAACTTTCATGCCGGCTACCATGCTTGTTTCTGGATATAACGTTGCAAAAGAAGCAAATAAAAAAGATGGAGATCCTTTTAAACAGACAACAATCGAAGCAGCATCTGTGGGAACAACGTCAGCAGTAACTGGGATAATCGAAGCAGCTGCGGGAGCTAAATATGGAGCATGGGCCGGACCAGTGGGAATTCTGGCAGGTGCAATTGGAGGATATGTAGTATCGAAATATGGAGATACTTGGTATGAAGGTGCCAGAAAATATGGAGAGGAAGTTCATAAAAAGAAATTTCATCCTTTTATTAATCAAATTAAGGATAAAGAAGGAAACATACAATATACGACTGCAAATAAAAAGAAAGCCATAAAATATTTTGGTACAAATTCAAAGGCTGTCAAATATGGTGCGGCAATGTCAGCAAAAGACAGACAAAATGAATTGAGAGAATTTCAGAAAAAAAGAGCTGCAAATAACAGTGCATCCAAAAAGTCAGCACCTAAAAAGAAAGATAATTTCTTCAGCAGGTTAAAGAAGCAGCTATGGGGCCTCTTTAAACATAATGCCAATGGAAGCTTTGTGGATAACCCGATGCTCAGCTGGGTCGGAGAAGAAGGCCCGGAAGTGATCATACCTTTAAGCGGACATAAACGAGATCGGGGCCTTGACCTGTGGCAGCAGGCAGGACAGGCACTTGGAGTCACCGGGTACGCGAATGGCGGAACGGCAGGCGGAGTACCGGGAAAACAGTCCCCACCGGGTATTGGGCAGGCGAAAGGAGGAATCCGTGTGTCTATCGGAAATATTAATATTTCATTAAAGAGCAGCGGCGGTGGAGTAAAGAGTACCAATCTGCTATCTGCACTAAAGGAGCAAAAAGAAGAAGTTTCTGATGAGCTATGTAATATTCTTGCGGATGCGCTGGAAAGTGCTTATCAGAATATTCCGGCAGTGTCCTAAACACTATTAAAATAAAGGGAAAAATAAGGTATAATTATTTTAATAGGTGATGATTGGGAGGAAACGTTATGCAGAAATTTGGGGAAAATGGGAATGAATTTTGGTGGAATGATGATGATCAAGATGCCAAATCTATTGCAGCTGGATTTTTACTTATTGTTGGATGTATTCTATATTTGAAAATAGGGACTTCATCCTATATTATGACTATTGTTATCTTGCTTTTACTTTTGTTATTTGCGGGTACTTTAGGAGGCACTATGTATCGTCGAAAAAAAAAGATACCTGAACTTTATATGAATGAACAAGGATTGAATATAAGGGGAAGCTTTATCTCATGGAACTGGATTATAGAACTGGAAATAAAAACTGTTTCATATGGACCAACGGTTAAAGATTCAGAAATGATATTTATTTATTATCATAAACCTGAAGAAACAGGGGAGCATACCATAAGTATAATACCGGATGAAGATGAGATAGAAGAAATAAGAAGATATATAGAGGCATTTTGGCAGTACTATAAGACCGAGTGAATATAATGCATTATAAAGATGTACTTTGAGATTCTGGCTTTTAATAAATATAAGAGCAGTACGGGAGAAAATAATATGCAGAAATTTGGTGACGATGGAAATGAATTTTGGTGGAATGATGAAGATCAAGATACGCTGATAATTATAATAGGAGTTATGGTTATCTTAGGAGGTATCCTCTTTTTTCGATACATAAAGGCAACGTTGTTTGATTTTATCTGTGTAGCCTGTCTCATGATTTTTTTCGGAATAGGTATTGGAAGAGCTATATATCTTCACAGGCGAAAAATACCTAATCTTTATATGAATGAACAAGGTTTAAAAATTAATGGAGATTTCGTTTCATGGAATTGGATTATTAAAGTAGAAATAAGGGAAGTACCGGCTTCAAAACCTCAAATGTCAATCTTTGAAGATAGAATTTTTATTGTCTATCATAAACCCGGGAAAAGAAGAAAATCTACTGCCTGTTTAATGCCAAAACAAAGTGAGGTTGGTGAGATAAAGGAGTATATAGAAGTGTTTTGGAGGTATTATAAAACAAATATTTCAGAAGTTGATGTTTGACGTATAGAACTTATAGAAGTAAAAAATTGAATGTTGTTTGGCGGAATAAAAGGCTGGAGGAAAAGATATGCAGAAGTTCGGGGAAGATGGAAATGAATTTTGGTGGAATAATGATGATCAAGATACCATGTTAATGATACTCAGTGTCTTATTTGCCACAGGGTGTATCTTTTTCTTAAAATACATAAAAGTTCCAATAGGAGTTTGGATTTTAGTAGCAAGTTTTACAGTGTTTTGTATAATAGTACCCATACGATTGGTTTTTCTTCGTAAAAAAGGGATCGTTATGCTTTATATGAATGAACAAGGTTTGAAGGTTAATGGATATTTTATTGCTTGGAATCATGTAGTAAAAATTGAAATAAAAAAAGTACCAGGTGGAAGAGGTTCAAGACCCAAAGATGAAATTTTTATTTATCATTCAGAACCGGGGAAAAAAAGAAAGTTTACTGCCTGTTTAAGTCCTGAAGAAAGTGAAGTTGTAGAAATAAAAGAATATATAGAGGCATTTTGGAACTATTATAAAACAAGTAGTTCAGAAACCGGAGAAATTACTGTTTGATGTACAGAACTCATAGGCGTAAAAGATGGTTTATTGTTTGGTAGAATAAAAGGTTGGAGGAAAATGCATGAAATATTTTGGGGAGAATGGAAATCAATTTTGGTGGAACGATGATGATCAAGATACGCTGCAAATTATTCTAAGTGTTTTATTTGCTACAGGAGGGTTCTTTTTTTTGAAATACATAAAAGTTCCAATAGGGGTTTGGATCTGTGTGGCAAGCTTTGTGCTTATATGTATAATATCTTCTATACGGCTGATTTATCTTCGTAAGAAAAAAATTTTCATGCTTTATATGAATGAAGAAGGTCTAAAAGTACATGGGTACTTCATTGCATGGAATCAGGTGATAAGTATTGAAATAAAAGAAGTACCAGCTTCAAAACCCAAAATATCAAACTTTGAAGATAGAATTTTTATTTATTATCATAAACCAGGGAAAAAAGAAAATTTTCAACTTGCTTAATGCCAGAAGAAAGTGAAGTTGTAGAAATAAAGGAATATATAGAGGCGTTTTGGAACTATTATAAAACGATTTAAAAAGAAGCGTAAGGGCTTCTTTTTTTGTGGAGAGGAGGACATATGACAGAAGAAGAATACAAAGAATACCTGGAGTATTTAGAAAAACTGGATCAGGAAATAAAAAAAACTTCCAGGAAAATTTCTAATAACGGACCGGGCTATAATCGCTCTTTTCATTATCTAAATCAGAAACAACAGCAAATTTTAAGTATCATAAATCAAAATGTAGATTACAAAGTAAAAGGGGTATCAGATAAAGTATATGGTGGTGCAGGGAGCATAGCGACTGGTCTGTCAGATGAATATATTAACAAAAGAATGGCGAAAGAAATCACGGATATGGCTGGAAGCGAATTTAAGAATACAGAGTTGTACTCAAGATTAATCCGCATAGATGGAAAAATAATCAATGCAGCGAACATAGGTAAAGCAGGTCGCTTTGCTGAAAAAGGATATGGAGAGTTTTTGAATCTTGGAAATTTAATGGCTGTTCATAATGTGGCAGAAGAAGCGCAGAAGTATAAACGTTATAAAGAAGGAAAAGGAACGGAAAAAGGTGACCCGGGGAAACAATTGATTCTCGAAGCAGCATCATGGGGAGCATCGAAAGGAGCAACTAAGGTTGTACAAAGTGGCACGACAGCATTATTTACCAAACTGGGTGCAGAGTATGGTGCATTTGCAGGTCCGGCAGGAATTGTTGCGGGAGCACTAGCAGGGTACCTGGTCTCAGAATATGGAGACGATGTGTATGCCGCTGCGGAAAAGCATGGAAACAAAGTTTGGGAACAGACGTATGATCCACTGGTAAAGAAATACAGAAATAAAAAAGGGGAACTGCAGTATAAACCTTCGTACAGTCGTGAAATTTTAAAAAGTTTTAATAAAAGTAAAGCTCCCACATACGGTTTTGCAGCATCAGATAAATACAAACAGCAGCAAATGGACAACTATAATGCAATGATGAGACAGAGTAAAAAAAATAAATCGCTGCAAAGACAAAATGCAGCAAAAAAATCGACACCTAAAAAGAAAGAAAACTTCTTCAGCAGGTTAAAGAGGCAGCTATGGGGTCTCTTTAAACATAATGCCAATGGAAGTTTTGTGGATAATCCAATGCTCAGCTGGGTCGGAGAAGAAGGGCCGGAAGTGATCATACCTTTAAGCGGGCATAAACGAGACCGGGGCCTTGACCTGTGGCAGCAGGCAGGACAGGCACTTGGAGTTACCGGGTACGCGAATGGCGGAATGGTAGGCGGAGCACCGGGAAAACAGTCCGCACAGGGTACGGGGCAGGCGAAAGGAGAAATCCGTGTGTCTGTCGGAAATATCAATATTTCGTTAAAGAGCAGCGGCGGCGGAGGAAAGAGTACCAATCTGCTTTCTGCACTAAAGGAACAAAAAGAGGAAGTTTCTGATGAATTGTGCAATATTCTTGCGGATGCGCTGGAAAGTGCTTATCAGAATATTCCGGCAGTGTCCTAAACACTATTAAAATAAAAGGGAAAATACGGTATAATTATTTGGATAAGTGATAATTAGGAGGTAATTTTATGCAGAAATTTGGTGATAACGGAAATGAGTTTTGGTGGAATGATGACGAAGGAGATTTGATTTATATAGGAATTTGTATCCTTGCGTTTGCAGGGCTGATTTGCTTCATGATTCATGTGCACCTTGATCTGTTTGGTTTGTTTTTGACTTCTTGTTGTTCATTGTTTTTTGGAATATGTGCAGTAAAACTAATTTATCTCCGAATTAAGAAGATTCCTATGCTCTATATGAATGAAAAGGGGATTGAATTAAGAGGACGCTTTATATCATGGGATTGGATAACAGAAGTTACGAAAAAGAGAGTGCCAAAACACTATGAAATTAAAGAAAAATATCAAATTGCAATATATTACTATGTGCCAGGAAAGAAACGCAAAAAAAAATCTGGAATTCTGCCGCCTCAGGAAGAAATTCAGGAATTAAAAGAATATATAAATGCATATTGGAAGTATTATAAAAACCAATAAAAAAGAGCTGATCGCTCTTTTTTTTATGAAGGAAGGAGAGGTTGATGACAAAAGAAGAATTTGAAGATTATTTGACATATTTAGAAACGCTAAATAAACAAATTGAAAAAACGGCGCAAAATATTTCGAGTCCAGGATTAAGTTATAATCGATCATATAATTACCTAAAGCAGCAAGAACAGAAAATACTTGGCCTTTCAAAACAAAATGTTAACCATAAATTAAAAGGAGTACCAGATTATATATATGGCGGAGGAGGTGAAGTTACAAAAGCTCTGGCAGATGAATATATCAATAAAGAAATAGTAAATGAAATTACAGGACTTGCAGGAGAAGAAATAAAGAGTATGGGATTGTATTCCAAAATAAATAGTGCAAATGGTAAAATAATAAATGCTAATAATTTAGGGAAAGCAGGGAAGTTTGCAAAAAAAGGGTATGGGAACTTTCTTAATATCGGATATTTAACAGCTGCACATAATGTGGTTAGTGAGGCACAGAAAGGAGGAGATGTAGGTAAACAGCTGATTATTGAAACAGGTTCAACGGCGGCTTCAAGCGGAACGGCAACTGTTGTATCTGGTGTGCTTGCTAAGTACAGCGTACTTGCAGGTCCAGCAGGGCTTGTCGCAGGGGCAATAGCAGGGTACCTGGTCTCTGAATATGGAGACGATGTGTATACCGCTGCGGAAAAACATGGAAACAAAGTTTGGGAACAGACGTATGATCCACTGGTAAAGAAATACAGAAATAAAAAAGGGGAACTGCAGTATAAACCTTCGTACAGTCGTGAAATTTTAAAAAGTTTTAATAAAAGTAAAGCTCCCACATACGGTTTTGCGGCATCAGATAAATACAAACAGCAGCAAATGGACAGTTATAATGCTATGAAGAGAGATAGCAAAAAAAATGCAGCCAAAAAATCGGCACCTAAAAAGAAAGAAAACTTTTTCAGTAGGTTAAAGAGGCAGCTATGGGGTCTCTTTAAACATAATGCCAATGGAAGTTTTGTGGATAATCCAATGCTCAGCTGGGTCGGAGAAGAAGGGCCGGAAGTGATCATACCTTTAAGCGGGCATAAACGAGACCGGGGCCTTGACCTGTGGCAGCAGGCAGGACAGGCACTTGGAGTTACCGGGTACGCGAATGGCGGAATGGTAGGCGGAGCACCGGGAAAACAGTCCGCACAGGGTACGGGGCAGGCGAAAGGAGAAATCCGTGTGTCTGTCGGAAATATCAATATTTCGTTAAAGAGCAGCGGCGGCGGAGGAAAGAGTACCAATCTGCTTTCTGCACTAAAGGAACAAAAAGAGGAAGTTTCTGATGAATTGTGCAATATTCTTGCGGATGCGCTGGAAAGCGCTTATCAGAATATTCCGGCAGTATCATAATAACAGAAAGGAAACGAAAAAATGGACATTGAATTAAAAGATAAGGCGAACAAAAAAATAAAAATCCCTATGCTTCCGGAAGAAATTGAGTATTCCAGTTCAGCAAGATTCCAGGAATATAAAATATTGGATTTGGGAGAGGTAAAACTGCCAAAGGGAAGAAATCTGTGTACCTATAAATGGACAGCATTATTTCCCGGCAGCTCAAGAGAAAAAATGTCATTTATCCATGGAACATTGAAAACACCATCCTATTATATCAATATAATGGAGTACTGGAGGAAACAGCATAAAAAACTCAAGCTTATTATCAGTGGGACATCGGTGAATGAACAGGTATATATTGACAGCTTCAGTTATGTACTCACGTCGTTGGGAGATTATAAATATACCCTGTCTCTTGTGGAGGCGGTTGACCTGAAGGTAAAGGCTAAGAAAAGATCTTCAAAAAAGGGAACTAAGAAGTATAAAGTAAAGAGAAACAAAGAAACGCTCCATGGAGTCGCAAAGAAGTTTTATAAAGACGGGACCAAATATAAAGTTATTTATAAAGCTAATAAAAAATTAATTGATACCAGAGTGAAGAGAGAAAGGAAAAAGAAAAAATCAATCAGTAAATATACGATTTTTAAAGGGCAGGTGCTGACGATACCATCAACAGCAACTGCCTTTTCTGCAAAAAAAGCCTCTGTGCTTAAATTGCAGAAAGCTATTAACAAAGATAAGTATGCAAAACTTACGGCGAACGGGGTGCTGGACAGCAAGACAAAAAATGCAATGAAGAAGATTTTTATTAAGAGAGGATCCAGAGGTGCAGTTGTCTCCTTTGTACAGGAAAAGGTAAAGGTATCCCAGGATGGTATCTGTGGAGCTAAGACAGTAGCTGCTATCCGAAAATACCAGAGAAAACATGGTTTATCAGTGGATGGTATCGCAGGGTATGATACATTGAGAAGAATGTTAAGTTAGGAGGGGAGAAGAATGAGCCAAACCTATAAAGACCCCAAATATTCCTGCATTATAAAGACAAAGAAAACAAAATATGATGTGTCAGGGTTGATGACAAATCTGGTCATCTCTCAAAATAAAGATGACCTAGCTAAGGGTGTATCATTGACAATTCCAAATCTTAAAGATACATACAAGCATTTATATAACAACATTAATGTCAGAGATTCGTTAGTTTTGTACTGTGATACAGGAAGCGGACGAAAAGAGATCTTTCGCGGGATTATTTGGGAAAAAAATTATAACAGTGATGTAGAAAAAGATCTTACATTGACTGCATATGACAGACTGATTTATCTTCAAAACACAAAAGATAATTTCTTTTTTGCAAAAGGGAGAACGACCGAGAGTATTGTGAAAAGCATATGTAAAAAATGGAATGTGAAACTTGATTATGATTATGAGGGGACGAAACATAAAAGAAAGGTTTACAGAGGAGAAAAAGTTTCCGATGTCCTGACTAAAATATTAAAAGAGGCAAAAAAGAAGACAGGAACAAAATACATTGTGTTTTGTAAAAAAGGCATTGTTTATATAAGAGAGAGAGGATATAACAAAAAAATATATGAGTTGAATCATAAGGAAAATGCACTATCCCAGAATACAAAAGTGACAATGGATGGTATGGTGACAAAGGTTTCAATTTATAAGGAGCAGGAGATTACTGGTAAAAAGGATAAGGCGCCCAAAAAGCTTACTTCAATGAAAGAAAATACAGAAAAATATGGGACCTTGCAGGAGATTATCATTCGAGATCAGGATGATAAAAATTCTAAAAAAGCAAAGAAGGAAGCGAAAGAACTTCTCAAAAAACATTCTAAGCCGGAATATACAAGAACAGTGAAGGCTGTGGATAATCCGTATATAGAAAAAGGACATAAAATCAAGAGCAATGCTGGTGCGCTGAATGGATATTATTATGTCAAAGGCGTGGAGCATGACTGTGCCAATGGGACAATGACATTGGAGGTGGAAAAGTAAATGGCAAAAAAGGGGAAGTCAAGACTGGCGGCTGTTTTGCAGAGCAGAATGGGCACGGTAAATCAAGTAAATCAATCCCAGACAGCAGAAGTGGGGAAAATGCAGAAAAACGGAATTATATTAGAGGATTTTCCGGATGATGTAATAGGACCTGATGAGTATGGTTTGTGCTGTCTTGGTAAGGAACAGGAACCCCGAGAAGGGGATGAGGTTTTGATTGTCTGGGCTGATGATCTGCCAGTAATCGTAGGAGTCTTAAAAAAAGAAAGTTAAAGAGAGGTGGAAATATGGAAAATGTATTCCCGGAAGATTTGGATATAGAAGAAGATGAGCTGGATCAGCTGGAAGATGAACTGACAGAAGACCGTCCCGGATACAAAAAAAGTATCTTTTTTGATGAGGAGACAGGAGATCTGAAAAGAGACGGAACTGGAAAGGTTGTAGAAAGCAGTGGTATCGAGGCGTGGATTCAGTGGTGCATGAAAATATTGAAAACCCAGCGCTACTCATGTCTGACTTACAGTGATGATATCGGAATTGATATGGAGACAGCTTTTCAGGCTGAATCCAGAGAAGAATCTGAAAATATTTTAAGAACAGAAATTAAGGAAGCACTGGAAGCAGATCCGTACGGAAGGACTGAGGTAGTGGAATCTGTAGAATTTCATTGGCAGGAAGAGGATTCTTTAATTGTAACATGTAATATTACCGGAATGGATTCCAGTAATATTACAATTAATACTAAAATGGAATATTAAAAAGGAGAGATTGTGATGGATGAAGAAATTTTAGAAATGATGGAAGAGACAGATGAGGATGATTTTCAGATTCCCGAGTTTTTAGAAGAAGGAAGCGAAGAAGAAATTCATAATACAATGCTGGGAGAACTGCCTAATGACATTGATGTTTCGGAAGGAGGATATATTTATGACCTCACGAGACCAACGGCAATGGAAATATCAAGAATGAAACAGTTTGAACTGGTTGAGGCATTAAAGCTGATTTGGCCAAGATTTGCAGAGGGGATTTATCTGGACTACCACGCAGAGACAAGGGGACTGGAGCGGAAAGAAGCTGCAAATGCGGAAGGTATCTTAACAATCACTGGAACAACGGGTACGGTGATTGAGTCCGGAAGTATTTTTACTACAGAAGGAATTAATGGTGAGGATGCAAAGGAATATGAGACATTGGAAGAAGCTCAGATCCCTGAATCAGGGAGTGTGGAAGTACCAATACAATGTGTAGAAGCGGGGACCATCGGAAATAGTGCTGTAAACACAATCGTTCTGCAGCAGAGCACAAAAGAAGGTATCACCGGGGTAACAAATCATGTTCCGATTTCAGGCGGATATGGGGAAGAAGACGATGACAGCCTGAGAGAAAGAATTATGGAATATGATCAGTCACAAGGAATATCTTTTGTGGGAAATATAAGTGATTACAAGAGATGGGCTGAATCTGTGGACGGCGTGGGGGCTGTACACGTGATTGAAGCAAAGGACAGCAGCGGAGTAGTAAAGATTGTTGTTACAGATGCATCAGGCAATCCGGCAGAACAAGATCTCTGTACACGAGTAAAGGACTATATTATGGGGACAGATGATCCTGAAAAACGTTTAGCACCTGTCAATGCCATAGTGCACGTGAAACCGCCTCAGAAACAGAATATTACAGTTGAAGCAAAAGTAGAATTAGAGGACATTACAGTTGATGAGCTGCAAACAAAGTTTAAAGTATCTATTCAGGATTACCTTAAGAAAGTGGTTGAGGAAGGGAAAATAAGATATACGCAGATTGGAAATATCCTTGGGGATATTCCGGGAGTATATGACTATTCAGAATTAAAGCTGAATGGTGGAACAGCCAATGTTCAAGTTGAAGCACTTAGTATTCCTTTTCTTGAAAGTGCTGATTTTCAACTGATGGATGAAGCCAGCCAGGGTTAGGAGGTAATGTGATGTCAAATAGAACTGAGTTGATGAAAAAGATACTAAAAAGTGAGCAGGCACAAAAAATAATTGACGAAATAAGCCCTGTATACGGAGAGAGTTATGTATGTCTGTGGCTGTTCCAGATAATTGGGAAAGAATTAGATAAGCTTGACGACTTTGTACAGAATTTGAGAGATGAGACAGTCATTCAGACAGCTGATCAGTGGGCATTGAAATATTGGGAGGAACAGTATGGAGAGATCGAGGCGCCTCATCTGCCGGAAGAAAAAAGAAGACAAAATATTATGGAAAAGATAAGAAAGAATTATCATAATCCCAGACAGATGGAAAATGCCCTCTCTGTGCTTACCGGCTATCAAGTTCAAATTGAAGAGAATACAGAGAAAAATAACTTTGATGTGCTAGTTCGTGGATATACGCAGGATTTAACTGGTGCAAAGGAGTTTATAGACAAAGTAAAGCCGGCTCATTTAACTTATGAAATCAGAGTCTCAGAGCTGATACAGGCAGTTGTAAATATATACTGCGGATGTGCCATATCTGAACATGAGCATTATGAGGTAACAGTACTTTACCTCGATGCAGAAATTACAAAGTAGGGGTGAATAAAATGAATATTTGGGAAAATACAGTGATTACAAATAAAGGGAAGGATCTTCATGCAAAACTTTATAATGGAAACATTTTAAAGCTTACAAGAGTAGAGGCAGGCTCAGGAAAAGCAGAAGTGCCGGATCTGCGGTATCAAACAGAAGTTTTGCAGATGAAAGATGAACTTTCTGTTCAAGGAGTAGATACATCAGGTAATATTACGTCAGTATTGGTTATGCTGGACAATTTAAAAATTACAGAACGTTATGAGTTATGGCAGATAGGTTTTTATGCAGAGGATCCAGATGAAGGAGAAATACTTTATTGTCTTGCACAGGCGACCGAAGCAAAAGTAATTCCTGCAAAAGATGAGAGTAAAGGTTATACTATATCATGGAAATTTGATTTTAAAAGCGGAGGAGAAGAATATCCTGAAATACAAATGGAACCGGCAGGTTTTGTTTCCTCTGAAACATTCGCAAAACATAGAGACAATCAGGGATGCCATGTCTCCGTAGAAGAAAAAGGAATTTATAATGATAAGTATACAAAAAAAGAAACAGATCAACTATTTCAGCAGTTTCTGGAACAGATTTATCCGGTTGGAAGTATTTATACCAGTGTAACAAATGTCAATCCATCGGCTTTTCTTGGAGGGAAATGGGAAAGGTTTGGAAATGGACGAACATTATTCGGAGTTGATGAAAATGACGGATATTTTAACAGTGCACAAAAACCTGGGGGACAGAAAAATGCAGTAGTTGTCAGCCACAATCATGGTATTCAGGGATTTAACTGTAATGAAGGCGGTTATCACAACCATTCTGTAACGAATGTACACTTTTATGATAAAGCTACGGCAAAGGGTGATAACTATGCCAGATGGAACTCTTCCGGAAACAAAACAACAACATGGGGATCTGTGACATATGGGGGCAAACATCAGCATTGGATTCCATGGCATCAGACAGATGCGAAGGGAGAAAGTGGTGAAGGAAAGAATCTTCCGCCTTATATTTGTGTATATTTTTGGAGAAGAACAGCTTAGCCAAAATATGTGATATAATGATTAAAAAGTAAACGGGCTGTTACAGGAGAAAAGATTATGAGCATTCAGGATGAGGAATATTATTGGAATAATGATAATAGCAACACCGTTATTATACTATCGCTTTGTACTATTGCAGTCAGCATTTTTATATATCACATAGGAATCAAAGATATGCTGTTAAGAGTGTTTCTGCTGATTTATTCTGTTTTGTGTGTAGATATATTAATTAGAGAAACGAGAGCAAAAATACAGGGAAAGAAAAAGTACATAAAAATTAATTCGGATGGTATTGAATATGATTTTATTAAAAAAAGAGCGAAAGGAAAGATTTTATGGAAAGAAATAGAAATGGTTGAATATTATCATTCAACAGCTCATTCTATAAAACAGTCTGTTATTAATATTTATCTTAAAGAGGAAAAAAACCTGAAAGTGCGGTTGGATATTTTCCCGGACTTAGCGACAAGAGAGGTTTTTTATGAAATTGTAAAACGGTGGAAACCTGAAGAGGCAGAGGAAATAGCAAAAAAGTTGGAAGAAGACATATGTATACAAATTTAGAAGGAGCAGAAGCTCCTTCTTTTTTGTAAAAAAGGAGGGATCATCAATGGAAGACTGGGAAATAGAGTTAATGCAAACACCAAATACTATTTCATCATATATGATGGGAGAATATCAGAGAATGAAATATAGAAGAAAATATAGGTCTTCCAATAAAGTAGTTGAACCAGAATATATTACAGGTGCTTTAAATTATTCTATGATTGGATCTATAGAAAAGGGCTTGAATTTTACAAAATTTAAGGAGTACTCTCCTGTCAGCAGAGCAATCGACGCTTATAATATTGCAGTGGCAAAAGATAAAGGCAAAGAAGCGTATAAAGCAGTTATGGGCTGGGGGAGCGGTGAAGTTGTTTTAGGCGTATCAAAAGTGTTAGGCGCGTCAGCCAACGTGAATCCTATCATTGCAGCTGCCGGCCCTTATATTGCTGCCGGATTAGCAAGTTACTATTTTGCTGAATGGATGGGAAAAGCTTATGAAGAGGCACCGGTGTGGGCAAAGACAAAACAAGGGCAGCGAGCTATGAATGAGGCAAAAATTATTCAGAAGAAGCAACTAAAAGGGGTACGGTCGGATACACTCAGTCCAAAGGCTATTCAGAGCAATCTAAATCAGTATGGCAGAAAGAAAAGAACAGGGTTGGATATCATTCGGCATTCCCAACAAAAATTTGAATCTTCCTATCAAAAAAGTGGAAAGTGGAGAAAAACTGCAGAAATAAATAATAATGCAAGATATCAAGGAAATAATTTCAGCAAAAGGCAGCAGGCAATATCCAGACCAACAAAAAGTCAGACAAATAAATCCATAGTATATTTTGACCGTATGATAAAAAGGCAGAAAAACAATGTTAAAAACTATTGGACAAAACGAGTGAGAGGTGCAGAGAACTTTATTAAAAAACATTTTGGGTTTTTTAAAAGAATCAAAAAAAATGCAAATGGAAGTTTTGTTTCAGGTCCAATGTTGAGTTGGGTTGGTGAGGATGGTCCTGAAGTGATTATTCCTTTAAGTAGGAAAAAGAAAGATCGGGGACTTGAACTGTGGAAGCAGGCAGGTGATATCTTGGGAGCTTCAGAGAACTCCCAAGATATCCAACGAAGTAATTCTTCTAATAAAAAAAATAAACAAAAAGTATCAGTCTCTGTTAAAAACATAACAATTTCAGATACAAAAAATGAAAGAGAGAAGAATAGTATTGATTTTAATATGTTAAGAGAACAAAAAGAAGAAATATCTGATGAGCTTTGTAATATTCTAGCGGAATCGTTAGAAAGTGCATATCAGAATATCTCAGCTGTAAATTCTGTGTTATAATTTAGTTACAACAATACGATGATTCGGAGGGAGAGAGATGATTTGTCAGAATTGTGGTAAAGAGAACAGGGAGGATGCTCTGTACTGTGAATGGTGCGGCGTAAAGCTGGAGGTTCTAAATGAAAAGGATCAGCAGTTTCGTTTGTTTCTGAGCAGGAAAGAGCAGAATTCCGGTATCTTTTGGAGTGTTGTAACATTTTTCTATGCATGGTTAGCATTAAGTTATTGGTTTGTCTGGTTTGGAGCCATTTATAATGTAGTCGTTATTATTTTAAGGTTTGTGCAGGCGGAAAAAGTGAAAAATCCATCTGTAGATCTGGTGCAGTCTTATCAGAATAAGAAGAAGCTTCTCATCGTAACGCTCATTGTAAACGTGTTAATCGGATGGTTTCCGGTGGCTCTCGCAGGGTATTGGAACGATAAGACCAAGATAAACTATGTGATGAAAAATCCTGAGTTTGTAAAACAGTGACAGGAAAACAAAAAAAACAGGAAACAAAATCAAATTTTTGCTTCCTGTTCTTTTTTATTTGAATTGGTTTTCAACATAATTCCGCATTTCCTGCCGGGTCTTCATCTGTTTGGCACCGTCGATGACCTGACGCTGTTGGTCAGAAGTCAGCGATGAAAATGCAGACAGGGCATTTTCGTGCTGTGCCAGTTCCATGGTAAATCCGATTGGAATATCTTCATTTCTCATAGTCATCACCTCAGAAATAGTATGACCGGAATCAGACAAAAAATACGGAATTAACATTCTATGCATTGCAGTCAGTCGTAATCGTCATAATCATCGTCGTCGTCCCATTCCACATAAACGTGGACGTAGGCTTTTACCTTCGGATTATCTTTGCAAGTCAGCGTGATGGTTGCTCTGCCAGGTTTTTTGCCATAGATATAACCTTTGGAATTGACAGTCGCAACTTTTTTGTTGCTGGAAGAAAACGTTACCTTCTTGTTTGTGGCAGTCCGGGGATAAACCTTGTATTCGATGTCTTCCCAATCATGAACATCTACATCGGTGTAGCGGTCTTCCACCCAGATTCTGGTTGGCTTTGTATACTTCTTTTTTGCTTTTTTCTTTACCGTGATCGTACAAGTCTTTTTCTTCTTTGTACCACGGATACGGCAGGTGATTTTAACTTTTCCAGTTTTCACTGCTTTTACAGTGATGTCATCATCTCTGCGGTCTCTGCTTACGATCTTCACAATTTTTTTGTTGCTGGTAGACCAGATCAGCTGGTCATCGTCGTAGTCAGAAGGGCGCGCGTAGGCTTCCAGCTCAAATTTTTGTCCTACCCGCAGGGTCTTCTTAGAGTAATTCAGCCTTCTTATAGAGGTCGGTTTTGGATCATCTTCGTCGGCATGGATGCTGAGCGGTGATATAATGACCGTCAGACTTAACAATGCTGCCAGTACAGCAGGCAGTAATTTTTTAATTTTCATATTTTCCTCCCATGAATCTTTAATCGTCATATTCTACAATTACATATACGTAAGCTTTTACCTTTGGATTAGCTTTACATGTCAGTGTAATCTTTGTTCTGCCCGGGCGGATTCCTCTCACATCACCGCGGGAGTTTACGGTTGCTATTCTTTTATTGCCGGAACGGAAGGTTACTTTTTTGTTTGTAGCTTTTTTTGGATATACCTTATAATCAATATCCTCTGTATCATTTACGTCTACATCCATCCGTTTATCTTCCAGTTTGATCTTTGTTGGTTTTATGTATTTCTTTTTCGCTTTTTTCTTTACCGTTATGGTGCAGGTTTTCTTTTTCTTTGTTCCCCGGATGCGGCAGGTAATCTTTACTTTTCCGGTTTTCATGGCTTTTAATGTAATATCATCGTCTCTGCGGTCTTTGCTGACAATTTTTACGATTTTTTTGTTGCCGGTAGACCAGATGAGCTGGTCGTCATCGTAATCATATGGCCTTGCATAAGCCTTCAATTCAAACTTCTGCCCGACTCTGACAGTTCTCTTTTTATAGTTGAGTTTTCGGATAGAAGTGGGTTTCGGGTCGTCGCTGTCTGCATGAATTACTGCAGGAGACAGGGAAAGGGAAAGTCCCATCATGAATCCCATGAACATTAACAAGATTTTTTTGACTTTCATGGCTTACCTCCTTCGTCATAAAATACGTTTGCAGTGACAATATCTTCCGGCCTGCCCCGCATGTTGACAGGAAACAGGCCTGAGATATTGAAAATAAAATTCAGCGGTTAATCATCGATGCCAAATTTGTTTTCTAAAGTATCTTCTGCAAAGTCAAGTTTGTCTTCCAGAGCGTCAATCCTGCGTTCGATTTCTTTATATTTTGCAGCTGAGAGCTTTCCGGTATCATACTGATGCTCATAATCGTCATCCAGAGTATCCAGTTCATGGTCGATGGCATCCAGTTCCTTTTTCAAACTATAAAATTTATCCTGATTTTTGGAAACATCGGAGATGGGTTTTGCTGCCTGGATTTTTTTTGTAATCTGTGAGATTTTTGTCTCATATTTGCTGAAGTCAGGTGTGTCGGAAGCGGTCGCCTGAGTCTCTGTTGAATTTTCTGTGGCATTTTCGGTTCCCTCTGCTGTCGTGGCAATGTCCTGTGTGGTAGTTGCTTCGGCCTGGTCTTTCGGTGTGCTTTGGCATCCTGCAAGTAAGAATACAAATGCTCCGCAGGCTAATATGGCTGTTATTTTATTTTTCATAATAAAATCTCCTTTCTTATATCTTTGATAACTTTATTATAGTTCCCGATTATTAAAATTAAATTAAAACGTTTTCATAAAATTACATTTATATTATAATAGTTCCATATGGAGGTATGACATGCGCCTGTTAATTGTGGAAGACGAAGAGGATTTGAGAAGCATCTTAAAAAAGAAACTGATGAAAGAGCATTACACTGCAGATGACTGCGGAAATGGCCTGGATGCACTGGATTATATCAATATGGCAGATTATGACGGTATCATTCTGGATATTATGCTTCCTGGACTTAACGGACTGGAGCTGCTGAAAAAGATCCGGGAGGAGGGCAATGACACACCGGTATTGTTTCTGACTGCAAGAGACGGCATAGAAGACCGCGTGAAGGGTCTGGACCTTGGAGCGGATGACTACCTTGTAAAACCTTTTTCATTTGAAGAACTTATGGCCAGGGTGCGGGTTATGATGCGGAGAAAACCAGCTCTGGTTTCTAACCGGCTGACGATTGGTGATCTGGTTCTGGACTGTGAATCAAAGGAAGTTACCCGTGCAGATAAAAAGATATCTCTTTCCAGCAAGGAATTTATGGTCCTTGAATATATGCTGAGAAATCAAAATATTGTGCTGTCCAGGGAACAGATTGAGCAGCATGCATGGAATTATGATTTTGAGGGCGGATCTAATGTTGTGGATGTCTACATCCGTTATCTGAGGAAAAAGATTGACGAAGGATTTGGGTGTAAGCTGATCCACACGGTGAGAGGCGTTGGATACGTCCTGAGGAAAGAAGAATGAGAAGATTTTCGATTAAAAAAAGAGTTACCCTTTGGTACACAGGTATGATCGCTGTCGTGCTGGCAGCAGTATTTGCAGGGGTTTTCATATTTATCAATCAGCTGGAACTGTCCAAGACAGAGGAAGATCTACAGGGAATGGTGGCCGATTTTGCTGACGAGATAGAGTTCCAGAACGGAACCTATTATCTGGACCCGGAGGTAGACTATTATGACGACGGTGTCATGTTTTGTATCTATGATCAGGAAGGCAGGCTGCTGCACGGCAGTATGCCTGTGGAATTTCCCAAAGAGACGAAGCTTCAGTCTCATGAAGTCCGAAACATAAAGCAGGGAAGCAAGCAGTGGATGATCTATGACGCCGCTTACCAGTACGGGATCGGAAAGGCCATCTGGATCAGAGGAATCGTCTCTATTCACGGCATGGAACAGATCATGCATATGGTTTTGCTGGCCTTTTTAGCTGTATATCCGCTCCTGATTCTGGCCATTGGGCTGATCGGATACATGATGACGAAAAGAGCCCTGAAACCGGTGGATGATATTTGTACTACCGCAGGGGAGATCAGCAGCGGTGCGGATTTGTCAAAGCGCCTCCCGGAACCGAAATCGGAAGATGAAATGCGTCAGCTGACTTGTACGTTCAATGAAATGTTTGACCGTCTGGAGGCATCGTTTGAGGACGAAAAACAGTTTACGTCCGATGTTTCCCATGAACTGAGGACTCCGGTTTCTGTGATTATAGCCCAGTGTGAATATGCCCTGGAGGAAGATACACTCAGTGAAGAACAGAAACATGAGATTCAGATTGTTCTCCGGCAGGCTAAGAAAATGTCGGATCTTATTTCACAGCTTTTGATGATTGCCCGGTGCGAGAGAGGAAAAGAGAATTTCCAGTTTGAGCCTGTGGATATGAGTATGCTGGCAGAAATGACCTTGGAGGAACTGTCACAGAGAGCCGGTGAAAAAAGGATTCATCTGCTGAGTGAGATCGAGCCCGGCCTCACAGCCAGAGGAGACCAGATGCTTCTGACCAGGATGCTGATCAATCTGGTGGAGAACTCCATTGACTATGGAAAGAGAAATGGGATCGTGAAGGTATCTCTGTTCAAAAAAGACGGGAAGATTCGGGGAATCGTGAAGGATGACGGGCAGGGCATTGGAGCGGAACATTTAGACAAGATCTGGAACCGTTTTTACCGTGCAGACAGGAGCAGGAACAGCCAAAACCAAGTCAGGGGTACCGGTCTGGGCCTGTCTATGGTAAGATGGATTGTCAGGATACATGAAGGAAAGATTTGGGTAAAAAGCAAGGAAGGAGAAGGTTCAGAATTCATATTTGAATTAAAGGAAATGTAGTTATGGAGAAGAGAGAAAAGTTTTCATCGAGGATTGGATTTATCTTAATATCGGCAGGATGCGCCATAGGGATCGGGAATGTGTGGAGGTTTCCGTTTGTAACCGGGCAGTACGGAGGAGCTGCCTTCGTACTGGTATATTTGTTTTTCTTATTTGCGCTGGGTCTGCCGATCATGGTCATGGAGTTTTCGGTGGGGCGTGCCAGCCAGAAAAGTATTGCAACTTCATTCCAGACATTGGAGCCTGAAGGGACAAAATGGCATTGGTACAGTTACTTCGGAATGGCGGGAAACTATCTTTTGATGATGTTTTATACGACCGTGGCAGGATGGATGATCAGCTATTTCTTCAAGATGCTGAAAGGTGATTTTGTGGGAAAAAATCCGAAACAGGTTGAGGCCGTGTTCGGAGAACTGCTGTCAAAACCGGAAGTGCTGATCTTCTGGATGCTGGTCGTTATTGTTGTCGGATTTTTGATCTGTTCGCTGGGGCTTCAAAACGGGGTGGAAAAGATTACTACGGTCATGATGTCCTGCCTGTTTTTAGTCATCCTTGTGCTGGTCATAAGGTCCGTCACACTTCCGGGAGCATCAAAAGGACTGTCTTTTTATTTAGTGCCGGATTTTCAGGCCATGAAAGAGCAGGGGATTATGAAAGTAGTCTCTGCGGCGATGGGACAGGCGTTCTTCACACTGAGTCTTGGGATTGGAGCCATCGCAATCTTCGGAAGCTATATTGACCGGTCTTACCGTCTGACAGGAGAAGCTGTCAGTGTTGCGGTATTAGATACACTTGTAGCTCTTATGTCAGGACTGATTATCTTTCCGGCCTGCTTTGCTTTCGGAGTGCGGCCGGACAGCGGACCGAACCTGGTATTTATCACACTGCCGAATGTATTTAACGAGATGCCGGGTGCCAGGATATGGGGAGCCCTGTTCTTCCTGTTTATGTCCTTTGCGGCGCTGTCGACCATTATCGCAGTATTCCAGAACATTATTTCTTTCGCACAGGATCTGTGGGGATGGACGATTAAGAAAGCCAGTATTTTTAACGGGATACTGATCACCATATTGTCGCTTCCATGTGCACTGGGCTTTAATGTCTGGAGTCACATCATGCCGTTTGGGGCGAACAGTACGATTCAGGATCTGGAGGATTTTATTGTGAGCAACAATATTCTTCCACTGGGGTCTTTAGTGTATCTTCTGTTCTGTGTGACAAAATACGGCTGGGGATGGAAGAACTTCAGTGAAGAGGCCAATGCGGGAAAAGGAATTAAATATCCGGAATGGACGAGAAAATATGTTACATTTATTCTTCCGCTGATCGTTATTTTTATATTTATACAGGGTTACATTGACAAATTTAAATAAAAAGGCAGAATATCAAAAGGGTCTTGGAATTATCCAAGGCCCTTTATTTTCGTGCTTTTTTGGTATTCATCCCAATTTCATTGTACAAACTGAACAAAAAGTGGGATGAAATGAAATTGAATTCATGTATTACGTACAATACAATGAGTTTGTAAGGAGGGAATGCGATATGTATCTGGACGAGAGAAGCAGTGCAATTCTCAGGGATCTTGCCGCAGGATTTCGAAAAAATTCCGGTGAGATTGAAGAGAAATTTCGTCTGACCAGGCGGCAGATGGATTACAGTCTGAAAAAGATCAACGCGTATTTGGCGGAGCAGAATATACCGCCTGTAAAGAAAAAGCGAAATGGAAATCTGGAAGTCGGAAAAGAGATCAGAGAAGTACTCCGGCAAAAGAAGGATTACTTTTATTCCGAGACAGAGAGGGTACAGATCATAGCATTTATGATCCTGACACAGAGTGATCTCTCACTGCAGCATTTTATTTCTGAACTGAAAGTCAGTAAAAATACGGTGCTGAGTGATTTAAAGGCGGTCCAGCAGCTTTTTGCGGACTATGGATCAAAGTTAAAGTATACAAGGCAGCAGGGGTATATCATAGATGGAAAAGAGTTTGAGAAACGAAAGCTTTTGATCGATATGGCAGGACAGCTGATCTGCCTTCCGGACGGCAGGCAGCTGGTGCGGAAACTCGGGAGACTTAAGGAAGACCAGGTGCAGAAATACCGGGATTGGCTGGAGACCATTGAGAGAAAACTGGACGTAACGTTTACAGACGAGAAAATGGATTCCAGTCCGTACTGTCTGGCTCTGGTATGCCGTAGAATTAAGGACGGAAAATATTTGGATGAGGCAGAAATGCTTTATGAGGAATTGACTGATACGAAGGAATATGCCATGGCCAACGAATTGCTGGCGGAGCTTGGGAAAGTACCCAGGCAGGAACGGTTTTTTATCGCTCTTATGCTGTTGTCCGCAAATATATCTGAACTGGGGATTTTGTCAGAAGAAAAAGTTTCTGTGATCCGGGATGCAATTGAAGAGATGGTACATGACTTTGAGAATAAAGCCTGTGTGGTATTTAAGGAGAGAGAAGAGTTAAAAGAGATGCTTCTCAAACACATGAAGCCCGCTTACTACCGAATGAAATATAACCTGACACTATCAGGAAACCTGCTGGATATTGTCAACATAGAGATGTATCAGGAGGAACTAAAAGAAATACATACGATCATGAGAGGATGTATCGGACCGGTGGAACAGCTGATCGGCAGCAGGGTTCCGGATGCAGAACTTAAATTTTTGACGCTGTTCATGGCCAGCTGGTTTCGGCGGCAGGGTACAAAGATTACCGAAAAACCGAGGGCTCTGGTCGTGTGTCCCAACGGGATCACAGTTTCCAAGATCATGCACAGTGCCCTGAAGGATTTGTTCCCCGAATTTATTTTTCTGGATGCAATATCGGTGAGAGAGTTTGAAGAGTGGGAGGAAAGCAGGTATGAGTTTGTTTTTTCATCGGTTTATCTCAACACAGAAAAGAAGCTCTTTGTGGTGGAACCGGTGCTTTCACAGAAAGAGCGGAGGCAGTTGAGACGGCAGGTAATGGAAGAAGTATATGGAATCGCAGTGGCAGACTATGACTTGGAGGAAGTGCTGAGGATTATAAAACAGCACGGCATGATAAGAAATGAAATGCAGCTGCTAAAAGATCTGAAGAAATATTTTTCTTCCAGAATTTCAGATACAGGATTCGGAGACTCAGAGGATCAGGAAGACCTCAGTCTGATGGATTTTCTGAGTGACGAATATATTATCCAAACAGACCGGGCAGAAGGCTGGAGAGAGGTCATGCAGATGGCTTCCGGACCGCTGATCAGCCACGGGAATGCAGAAGAGAGATATGTAAAAAGAGTTCTTGCCCAGTATCACGACAATTCGGTACATATTATTTTCGGAGGAAGAATTGCAGTGCCCCACGCGATGCCGGATAAAGACACAAAGAGAGTGGGACTTTCACTTGTAACTGTAAAAGAGGGGGTTTTATTTGGCGGTCTCAATATCCATTTGTTTGTTATGCTGTCCCCGGTGGATGAAAAGAAGCATTTAAAAGCTATTTTGCAGCTGTCAAAACTATCGGAGAGTGAAAGAGATGTCAGAAGGATCGCTGAAGCAGGCAGCAAAGAAGAAATCAGAGAGATTATAAAAATGTATTGTTAAATTCGTGTTTCATCTGCAGGCAGATTTCGGGCGACGGCCCGGTATAGAAGCAGCAAATTAATTTCATTATCAGGAGGAAGAAAGATGAAGAGAGTTGTTTATTATGGAATTGAGGATATCAGAGTAGAGGATGCACCGGTGCCGGAACCAGGGCCGGGGGAAGTAGTCGTAAAAAACAAAGTGACCCTGACATGCGGTACCGACTGCAAAATGTTCATGAGAGGATACAGATACCAGCCGCCGCATCTGATCGGGCATGAGGCTTCCGGAGATGTCGTGGCAGTAGGCGAAGGCGTTACGAAATTTAAAGTCGGAGACAGGGTGGTGGCCCATAATACGGCTCCATGCCATAAATGTTACTGGTGTAAAAAGGGCCAGCACTCCATGTGTGTGGATCTGCCGTCCAATCTTGGGGCTTACGGAGAGTATCAGCTGATTCCGAAAAATATCGTGGAAGAGACTATGTTTAAGCTGCCGGATGATATGGACTACAAACAGGCGGCTCTGACAGAACCGCTGTCATGCGCGGTGTATGGGATCTCAAATGTAGAAATTGAACTGGGAGACACGGTAGTAGTCAATGGCTGCGGACCGATTGGGCTGATGTTTATCCGTCTGGCTTATTTAAGAGGGGCCAGGGTGATCGCCTGCGACATGCAGCCGAACCGTCTTTCTCTGGCGGCAAAGCTTGGAGCAGCCGAGACAATCAATATTGAGGAGCAGGATCAGATTCAGGCGGTGAGGGATTTGACAGAAGACTCCAGAGGTGTGGATGTGGCTATCGAGGCGGCAGGTCTTCCGGCTGTCTGGGAGACCGCTTTCCGCCAGGTGAGAGCAGGAGGCCAGGTGCTCTGCTTTGGAGGCACGAAAAAAGATACCACAGTCAATATTGATTGTACAAGAATGCACTATGAGCAGATCACGATCAAAGGCGTTTTCCATACGACACCAATCCATGTAAATGCGGCATTTGAACTACTGAAAATGGGAGCCATAAAGGCAGAGGATTTTGTAGAACATGAGTATCCGATCGAAGAGACAGAGGTAGCCATAAGGGAACATGCGGCAGGAAAGGTCATTAAAAACTGTATTGTTTACTGAGAAGACAGGGGAGAAGCAATGGAGACTTTATTAAAGAAAGATTACATCTATGATCATCTGCGGGCAGAAAGCAGGGATAAGCTTTTTGAGATCATGGGAGGAAGACTTGAGAAGGAAGGTATTACAAAAAACAGCTATGTGGCGGCGTTAAAAGAGCGGGAAGAAAAATATCCTACCGGACTTCACACAGACGGGCTGCTGATCGCCATGCCCCATACGGACAGCGCCCATGTAAATGAGGCCTGCATCAGTATTGCCCGTCTGGAAAACCCGATTCCGTTTCACGAGATGGGCAATAAAAAAAATACATTGGACGTTGAAATGGTCTTTATGCTGGCATTAAAAGATCCGGAGGCTCATTTAAAGATACTTCAGAAGATCATAGGGATGTTCAGCGACAGGGAAGTATTGAAAAAGCTGAGAGAAGCAGAAACTGCAGAGAAAATCTATCAGGTCGTCTATGAGGCGGCAGATCTTTGAGGAAGGAGATATTATTATGAAGACAATCGTTGTAGCATGCGGGGGAGGGGTTGCAACTTCCCAGACTTGTGCGGTAAAACTTGCGGATCTTTTAGAAAAGAACGGGATCAGTCCGTCAGAGTTCCGCATTGAAGCTATCAATATCAATTCTATGCCCCAGTATGAAAAAGTAGCGGACATTTATGTGTCCATCTGCGGAGAAGGAGAAAAAGAATTTGATCTTCCTACCTTTAACGGAGTCCCATTTATTACAGGGATGGGGGCAGAGGAAGAATTACAGAAGATTTTAGAGGAATTCAGAAAATAGCAAAAGAAAAAGAGGAGGAAAACTATGGATATATTACAGACTGTCTTTCAGGGATTAGTAGACTTAGGAGCCAGTGTATTTTTACCGATCGTCATTACACTGATCGGAATCATATTAGGAATGAAACCTACCAAGGCATTTTCAGCAGGTCTTACTCTGGGTGTGGCTTTAGTAGGAATGAATCATGTGATGTCATTGATGACAGACAGTGTCGGCGCGGCAGCTCAGGCATTCGTGCAAAATACAGGTGTCCAGCTGAAAGCGCTGGATATGGGATGGGCACCGGCACTCGGTCTTTGCTGGACATGGGAGTATGCATTCCTCATGTTCCCGGTGCAGATTGGAATCAATATTCTTCTACTGGCAGTCGGTTTTACAAACTGTCTGAATGTGGATATGTGGAACGTGGGAAATAAGGTATGTACAGCGTTTCTTGTGGCTTATGTAAGCGGAAATCCGGCAATCGGGTTTGCCTGTGCCATTATACAGTGTGTATTTGAACTGAAAAATGCAGACTGCACAAAATACCGGCTTCAGAAACTCACCGGAATACCGGGGATCTCCATGCCGCATCCGATGTTCCTGGCAGGCATTTATTACTATCCGCTCACTCATTTTCTGGACAAAATTATTCCGGACAGCATGAACATCGATGCCCAGAAGATCCGGGACAAGATCGGAATCTTTGGTGAGAATCACATCATGGGATTCATTGTAGGATGTTTTATTGGGATTTTCGGAGGCTATGACTATAAAGAAGTGCTGACTCTTGGCGTACAGGCAGGTACAGCGCTGACGCTGTTCCCTATGGTGGCGAAACTTTTCATGACCGCTCTGACACCGGTGAGCAATGGGGCGACAGAATTTATGAAGAAGAAGTTCCATGGAAGAGATATTTCCATCGGAATGGACTGGCCGGTTATGGCAGGCCGTTCCGAACACTGGCTGATGATGATCCTTGCGATCCCGGTAATCTTCATCTATGCAATCTTTCTGCCGGGAAATATCGTGCTCCCATTCGGAGGACTGATGGATATCTGTCTGATCGTTCCGCTGTTTTATCTTACTATGGGAAATATGCTGAAAATGGCGATCGGTACGTTGATCGGCCTTCCGCTTCATCTATATGTGGCTTCTTATTTTGCGCCGCATTTTACAAAGCTTGCACAGATCACCGGCGGGGCATCCGTGCCGAAGGGACAGATGCTTGCATGGTTCGGCATCGATATATCAGAACTTCGCTGGGTTTTTGCGGCGGCATCTGAAAAAAACATCATTGCCATTGTCATACTTGTCGTCACCATTCCGCTGGCAGTTTACTATTTTAAATCCATTAAGAGAGAAGATATGGAATTTGCCAAAGAACTCGGCATTAAGACCGAGGCATAGTCCGGAGAAAAAGGAGATTTGTTTTTATGAGTAAGAGGAGCAAGAAAATATTGTTTGCGGTCCTGGCCCTGGTGGATACTTTGTTTCTTGTGGTAAGCGTATTTGCGTGGGATCTGTTTTTGAGCGGCTGCTGTTTTGTGCTGGCTATCCTGTTGACTTATTTTTATGAAGATGCCGGTTTCGGAGAATTTTATGAGGGTAAGAAAATGAGGAAAGAACGGAGGATGAGAAAATGAAGAAAATCATCAACGATCCTCTGAAAGTGGTGGAGGAAAGTTTACAGGGACTGTTATACGCCAATGGAGATTTATATGAAAAAGTGCCGGATGCGTGCGGAATTATTTCGAAAGAGAGGAATGGGAAAACAGCCATTGTATCTGGTGGAGGCAGCGGTCATGAACCAATGCTCTCCGGACTGGTCGGAAAAGGAATGCTTACCGGAGCGGCAGTGGGGAATGTTTTTGCTTCTCCTGATCCATACACGATCAAGGAAACGATCAAGGCGGCAGATCAGGGGAAGGGCGTTTTATGTCTGATCTGGAATTATGCCGGAGATACCATGAACTTTGATGTGGCGGAGGACCTGGCATCGATGGAGGGAGTGAAAGTCTCCCATGTCATTGTCAATGATGATATTGCCTCTGCCCCAAAGGAGGATAAGAAGGGAAGGCGGGGAGTGGCAGGTATTCTGTTTGTTGCCAAGGCAGCAGGGGCCGCGGCAGAACTCGGATATTCTCTTGAAGAGGTGAAAGAAGCAGCAGAGAGAGCCAATGAGCATGTGCGAACCATCGGAATCGCAATAACTCCGTGTTCTATTCCCGGAAACCCACCGAATTTTGAACTGGGAGAAGAGGAATATGAGTACGGCATGGGGATTCATGGCGAACCGGGGATTTCCAGAGAGTCACTCGTATCTGCGGATGAACTGACAGAAAAAATGATTGGCGATCTTAAAGAAGAATTTGGAGATCTGAAAGGCAGGGAGGCAGTGCTTCTTGTAAACGGAATGGCAGCCACAACTGATCTGGAACTTTACATCATTAACAAAAAGGCATGTGAGCTGTTAAAAGAAGCAGGAGTCATCTTATATGACAACATTGTCGGAAAGTACTGTACTTCACTGGAAATGGCCGGTGCGTCTGTCTCCTTATTTATATTGGATGAGGAGCTGAAACGGCTGTATGATCAGCCGGCCTGTACACGGTGTTATACCCAAAAGTATGGAAAGGACGGGTAAGAAGATGAAGGAGATGAACGCCGCCAATGTATCGGAAATGATGAACTATGTGGCGGATCAAATGATAGGGAAAAAAGATCTGCTGTGTGAGATCGACGGAAAAACCGGAGACGGGGATCACGGTATGGGGATCGAGCGGGGATTTACGGCGGTGAAGAAGTTCCTGGCCGAAGAGCAGCCGCAGACAATCCGTGAGATCTTCGGAGGTCTCGGCATGGCGATGATGAATTCCATGGGAGGCGCTTCGGGAGTTATTTTCTCGGCCATTTTTCTAGGTATTTTAAAGCAGCCAGAGCAGGAAAAGCTGGATGCTGAACTGCTGAGGGGAATGTGTGAAAGCGGTCTTAAAAGAATTAAGTCTGCCGGAGGAGCCGATGAAGGCGATAAGACGATGATTGATGCCCTTGCTCCCGCAGTAAGGGCCATGGAGGAATCTGAAGAAAGAGAAATTGAGGAGCTGTTAAAGACTGCATGGAAAGTAGCTGCCGAGGGAGCAGAAAATACAAAAAACTATACTGCCAAATTTGGGAGAGCGAAGTTTTTGGGAGAGCGGTCTCTGGGCTATGAGGATGCGGGAGCGGTTTCTGTTTCTATCATATTTCAGAGTATGTATGAATATACAAGGTCTTTACAGGGAGGTAAACAATGACGGACAGAGTGATGAAGGCACCGTTTATGGAAGAGGCAGTGGAGTCATGCCGATATTTCTGGGAGGCAGGATGGGGAGAAAACCATGCTGGAAATCTTTCGTACCTGCTCTCAGAGGATGAGGTGAATACATGGCTGTCCCAGAGTAACATTTTGAACAGCATACCGATAAAATTTGACACCGGCGGGCTGAGCGGAAAATATTTTCTTGTGACCAGGGCAGGAGCCTTTTTCAGAACAATTCATAAACATCCTAGGAAAGACCTGGGAATTATAAGGATTGATGACGGAAAACTCAGCGTGCTCTGGGGGTTCGACGAGGGAAGAAACCGGCCGACCAGTGAATTTCCGGCTCATATGCTGTGCCACCGGGCAAGATTACAGTCCGATGCAAACAATAAACTGATCATGCACTGTCACCCGACCCACACTATCGCGATGACCTTTGCCCATGAGACAGAAGAGCAGGCATTTACGAAAACCATGTGGAGTCTGAACTCTGAGTGTGTGCTTGTGTTTCCGGAAGGGCTCGGCATGCTCCCGTGGATGGTGTGCGGAGAAGGAGAAATCGGACCAGCCACGGCAAAGAAAATGGAGCAGTACCGGGTGGTGCTCTGGCCATATCATGGAATTTTTGCGGCAGGAAAGTCTTTTGAAGATACAATAGGTCTGATAGAGACGGTGGAAAAAAACGCTCAGGTTTATCTGCTGAACGGGGGAAAGATACAAAGAGGAATCTCGGAAGAACAAGTCAGAAAGCTGGCTGAAGCATTTCAGCTCTGGTAAAGAAAAGGAAGATGCGCAAGAATGCATCTTCCTTTTCTCAAATGTTTACCTATAATCTGATGACGCTGCCTGTTTTCATATAGCGCACTTTTTCTTTCATTGTTTTTTTCAATATGCGGAAAGCGGGAATACCCGTGCAGTGGCCGGTATACACACAGGAGATACCCCGATTGAGAAGATGTCTTCCCAGCGCTTGGATGTCTTCCGGCCGACCGCTCATACTGCCCGGACCCCGGAGTCCCATGGTGTGAAAACCGCCGAATACATAAGAGACTTTCTTACCCGTTGCCTTCAGGGCATGATTGACTTCATCAACGATAGAAACAACACCCGCATGGCAACAGCTGTTGAACAGCACAAGATCATGTTCGCGTTCAAAGACGAGACTCTGTTCGTGGCTGAAATCATCAGGCCTGAAACTGTTTTTTGCCTTAATATACATGTGCCCGCTGCGGCCCCTTTCCGAAAGTCCGGGAATGTTGTGTGAAACTGTCCAGACACCGGGCTCTGTCTCTGTCGTACCTGACACAAATCTAAGGCGGCTTCGATATTTTTCCAGGAGACCCTTCGGTACTCCGATGTATTGCCTGTAGAGCAGGAACTTAGAATAACAATTTTCTCTGACAGTATTTTGAAGATAAAGCACCGCTTTTGAATTCTCGGAAAAGAATTCACGGTATCCGCCGGAGTGATCATAATGGGCGTGAGAGAGAAAGGCCGCATCCACATCGGAAAGGCGGATGCCAAGCCGGTGCGCATTTTCTACATACTGTCCGGAGGCGCCGGTGTCCAGAAGATAATTTTTTCCTTTGTATTCCATATGTACAGCCAGTCCGTGCTCTCGGCACAGAGAGTCCGGAGCCTGATTCTCAATGAGAGTCGTAATTTTCATATGATCTTCCTCCTGAAACGATGATTAATTGTCTGTTTTTTCCTTTGGTATCGCTACATTTAAGACGATAGCAACCAGAGCCGCGGGAACGATCCCGGAGCCGCCGAAGATCAGCTGAACCGCCTGAGGGAGATTTGCCAGAGCCTGGGAGTTGGCGCCGAGCCCATAGCCGAGTCCTAATGCCACAGATACGATGGTTACAATCCGGTTGCTTACTCCATCCTTGGTGATCAGCTGGATTCCGCTGACTACGATGGAAGCGAACATCATAACCGCAGCTCCGCCGAGCACGGACTGGGGCATGATAGAAACTAAAGCGGCCAGTTTCGGAAACAGTCCGCAGATCACGAGGAAGCCTGCGCCCATGGCGATAGAGTATAAATTGACAACCTTTGTCATTCCCACAAGTCCTACATTTTGGCTGAAGGATGTATTCGGAAGCACTCCGAAGACAGAAGCGAAGGAAGATCCCAGACCGTCACAGATTACACCGCCGGAGAGCTCTTTATCAGTAGCTTCTCTGGACAATCCGCCCTCAGTGATGCCGGAAATGTCCCCTATCGTCTCGACAGAAGTCACGATGAACATAATGGCGATCGGTATGATAGCTTTCAGGTCAAATACGATTTTGACGGGCATGAGTTTTGGAAGAGAGAACCAGCCGGCATCGGCTACTTTATCCCAGTTTAAAACCCAGGAAGCTGTCTGCACGGCACCCTCAGCATTTGTATAAGTGGTGGGCAGGAATAAGCCCATGACAGCGCAGAGAATATATCCCGCGATAACACCGATCAAAATAGAAGAACTGCTGGTTACGCCTTTTGTGAAATGTTTTAACACAACGATCACGATCAGCACCACGGCTCCCACAAAAAGGTTTGGGAGAGAACCGAAATCCCCTGCACCGGATCCGCCTCCGAAAGAGTTGATTCCCACAGAGATCAGGGACAGGCCGATGGCCATGACCACCGTACCGGTGACCACAGACGGAAAGAACCTCCTGAGGGGCTTTAAGAAAAATCCCAGAACTCCTTCAAACAGGCCGCCAATAATGCTTGCTCCCAGAATGGCTCCGTATGCGGCTACTCCGCCGCCCATGGAGGCTGCCACTCCGGAACATACTCCGATAAAGCCGGAGCTGGTGCCCATGACGACTGGAAGGCGTGCGCCCACCGGCCCGATGGTGAACAGCTGTACAAAGGTTACGAGTCCGGCCACCAGCATGGCATTCTGCAAAATAGATACCTGAAGAGGGCTGCCTGCACCGATGCCGCAGGCACCGGCGATCAAGATGATCGGAGTCAGATTGCCTGCAAACATTGCCAGGACATGCTGCAGTCCTAAAAGGACGGCCTGAGGGAGGGGGATTTTTCCCTCCAGATCATGAGGGGACGTAAATGTTTGGTTTTTCATATTAATCTCCTTTTTTTATATTAAATAATGAAGAAAACCGGAGATCAATGTACTCTTCCCTGAGAGAATTTTCTCCGATTTATCTATTTAAAGTAGCACAGCAGACGAAAAATGTCAAAAAAGACGCTGAATAGAAGAAAAAGCTATAAAAAATAAACGGGGAAAATATAAGATAAACGGTAATGAAATAGGGAAAATAAGGATGAGGAAAAGTTTTCATGACAATAAAACAGCCATTTATTACATTGACGCACACAAATCTGAAATATGATGTATAATAAATCTAAATTCAAGGTTCCCTCCCTTGAATTAGAGATAACCCTCTCTCACACATTAAGTGTATTTTGGTATAATGAAAGGCCTTCCATCGCCAGGTGGAAGGCCTTTCATTTTGTATACGCTTATACGCCAAAGTTTTCAATTCTTACTCAAGAGCTTTTGCAACTTCATACAGCTTCATCCCATTAGATGCTTTGATCAGCACTACATCATTTTCTTTTAAATAATCCTTTAAATAAGATATCAGCTCATCATTGGAGGAAAACCATTTCGTTTTTAGTGAGAGATTCTTTTTTTGTGCAGCTTCTGCATATTTTTTGGAAAGGGTTCCGGTGATGTACAGATCCGTAATATCTGCCGTGCCCAAAAATTCGCCGACTTCCCTGTGGTAATCCGGAGAGTCCGGTCCCAGCTCCAGCATATCGGACAGAACCGCGATTTTTCTTCCGCTGTCCTTATAATCGGACAAGATTTTAAGACCTGCTTTCATGGAATCGGGGCTGGCATTGTAGGCGTCATCAATGACCGTGTACCCGTGTATTTTAAGGATATTCTGGCGCTGTCCGGAGAATGTGGCAAGCTGCCGTTTGATCGTTTCCATCGGAACCTCATAGGCAAGGCCCAGGGCGATTGCTGCAAGGGCATTGGACACATTGTGATCCCCCAGAACATTTAAAATGACCGGTTCTTTCATATTTTCATGGACGAAGGTAAAATGGGTCTGACCATGGATTTCTTCTGTTCCTTCCGCGCGATAAGAGCAGTCTTCTGAAAATCCAAAGAATTCATAGGGATGTGTCACATAACCGATGTGTTTACGAATCATATCATTGTCGCCGTTCAAATACAGCACGCTGTTTTCAGGCAGACCGTTCTGGATATCCAGTTTTTCCCGGCAGATATTGTCCCGGCTTCCCATCTGCTCGATGTGGGAGACACCAACATTTGTGACTACCGCAGCGTTTGGGCGGATGATGTCTCCGAGGATTGTAATCTGTCCCGGTTCACTCATGCCCATTTCCAGCACCCCGATCTGATCTCTGGAAGTGAGACGGTCCAGAGTCAGAGGCACGCCCACCTGACTATTCTGGTTTCCGACAGTTTCAAATACCCGGTATTTTCCTTTCAGTACATGGGCGATCATTTCCCGCGTCGTAGTTTTTCCGACACTTCCGGTAATGCCGATGATGGGCAGTGACATCTTGTTTCTATAAAAAGACGCGATCTGCTGCATGGCTTTTAAGGTGTCCGGCACTTTTATAATAGGATGAGGGCCTTCCGCCTGCTCATGTTCCTGGGTCAGAGAAGCTCCCCCGTCCTTTAGGGCACTTTCTACAAACTTATGAGCGTTTACCCGCTCACCGACGATCGGTACGAATAATGTATGAGGCCCTACATCTCTGGAATCAGTGCTGAGACGATTTATTGGCATAGAGGCATCGCCGCATAAGAGAGTGCCGCCGGTTGCTGCTAAAATATCCTGAATGGTCATATGTTCCATAATCTTACTCCTTTAACTTCTTATCTTTTCTTTAGCATTATAGCACAGGATACGGATTTGTGGTAAAATCTAATCTGTATAGAAATGTTGTTCGATAAATTTAAGGAGGACACTGTTATGAGAAAGAAAAAACTGATATTTGCCGGACTTTTGGCTGTGGCAGCAGCTGCGGGACTGGCCGGATGCAGTAAAGATACGAAACAGGCAGAAAAGACCACTGCAGAGGCAGCAGCCGGGAAGGAAAACACAGCCAAAAAGAAAACGGCGTCAGGGGAAAAATCCGATGCCGCAGAGACAGATTCCAAGAAACCGGTTGTAAGAGAGTGCACGATTTATGCACCGGATGACAATGTGGAGACCCTGATTAACGGAAAGGTTAAGATTGAGGACGTGACGGCCGGGAAGCTGCTGAAAGAGATGATGAAGATGGGGACTTTGGAGGAAGGGACCAGAATCAATTCCTTTCAGATTAAGAAGCAGACCGCCTATATCGACTTCAATAAAGCATTTGAGAAGACACTGCGCAAGATGGGGAGCTCCGGCGAGGTGCTGACGGTACAGGCAGTGACAAAAACCATCTGTGAGAATCTTGATGCTAAGGCAATGAAGTTTACGGTAGAGGGAAAAGTCCTGGAAACCGGACATAATATTTACGATGAGCCCCAGAGGCCGGGCGAAGAATAAGTACAGGAGAGAATTCCATGAGTTTTACACACTTACATGTTCATACAGAATACAGTCTACTGGACGGCTCCAGTAAGATCAAGGAGCTTGTGCATCATACCAAAGAACTGGGGATGGACAGCATTGCTATCACAGACCACGGCGTCATGTACGGGGTCATTGACTTTTATAAGGCTGCAAAGGCAGAAGGAATTAAACCTATCCTTGGATGTGAGATCTATGTGACACCCGGATCAAGATTTGAAAAAGAAGCCAGACAGGGCAGCAGTAATTATTTTCATCTGGTGCTTCTGGCAGAAAATGACCGTGGATATCACAATCTGATGAAGATCGTATCCAGAGGATTTACGGAAGGATTTTACTATAAGCCGCGGGTGGATTATGAAGTGCTCGAACGTTACAGTGAGGGACTTATTGCGCTGAGCGCCTGCCTGGGAGGAGAGATTCCGACTTACATCAGGGAAGGAGATTATGAAAAGGCGAAAGAGACGGCCTTGAGATTTGAGAGGATTTATGGAAAAGGCAATTTCTTTTTGGAACTGCAGGATCACGGGATCAGTGAGCAGACAACGGTAAATTCTGCGCTGATCAAGATGTCAAAGGAGACCGGAATCGAACTGGTGGCAACCAATGATATCCACTATACATTTGCGGAGGACGTGGAACCCCATGATATTCTTCTCTGTATCCAGACAGGGAAAAAGGTCGCTGATGAGGACAGAATGAGATATGAAGGCGGACAGTATTATCTCAAGTCCCCGGAAGAAATGGAGCGGCTTTTTCCGTATGCCAGGCAGGCAGTGGAAAACACCGGAAAGATCGCCGAGCGGTGCAATGTTGAGATCATCTTCGGTGAGCAGAAGGTGCCGAAATTTGATGTGCCGGAAGGTGATACATCGACTTCTTATTTAAGAAAGCTCTGTGAAGAGGGCATCTGCCGCCGCTATGACGATGTGACTGAAGAACTCAGGGAGCGCCTGGAATTTGAGCTGAAAACCATTGAAAATATGGGATATGTGGATTACTTTCTCATCGTTTGGGATTTTATCCACTATGCCAAAGAACATGGTATTGCCGTAGGTCCCGGCCGCGGGTCCGCAGCCGGAAGTATTGTGTCTTACTGTCTGGAGATCACGGACATCGAGCCGATCAAATATCAGCTCCTGTTCGAGAGATTCCTGAATCCGGAACGTGTTTCCATGCCGGATATTGATATCGATTTCTGTTATGAGCGAAGACAGGAAGTCATAGACTATGTGGTTGAAAAGTACGGCAAGGATAAGGTTGTTCAGATCATTACATTCGGAACTATGGCAGCGAGGGCCGTGATCCGTGATGTGGGCAGGGTTCTTGATATTCCATATGCAAAGGTAGACGGGATTGCAAAGATGGTGCCCAATGAACTCAATATCACCATCGAGGGGGCACTGAAAAAAAGTCCTGACCTGAAGAAGGCATATGCGGAAGACGAGGAGACCAAGTATCTGATTGACATGTCCAGGAGGCTGGAAGGCCTGCCGAGACACGCCTCCATGCATGCAGCAGGCGTGGTGATCGGCAAAGACTCCATCGACGAATTTGTGCCTTTGGCGAAAGGAGCGGATGACGCCGTAACGACCCAGTTTACGATGACAACCATTGAGGAACTGGGACTATTGAAAATGGATTTCCTGGGCCTAAGGACTCTTACCGTTATCCAGGATGCAGTCCATCTGATCGAGAAAAGGGAAGGGAAGCCCTTCGACATAAATCAGATCGACACAGAAGATCCCAAGGTATATGAAATGATCAGCCAGGGGCGGACGGAAGGCGTGTTCCAGCTGGAAAGCGGCGGAATGAAAGCGTTTATGAAGGAACTGAAGCCGGAAAGCCTGGAAGAGATCATCGCCGGAATTTCCCTTTACCGTCCGGGGCCCATGGATTTTATTCCGAGATATGTAAAAGGGAAGGTGGACAAAGACAGTATCCGCTATGACTGCCCGCAGCTGGAGAAGATCCTGAAGCCTACGTATGGCTGTATTGTATATCAGGAACAGGTCATGCAGATCGTAATGGAGCTGGCCGGCTATACTCTTGGCCGCAGTGATCTTGTCCGCCGTGCCATGTCCAAGAAAAAGGGCGATGTCATGGTTAAAGAGCGGAAAAATTTTGTCTACGGAAATGAAAAAGAGGATATCCCGGGCTGTATAAAAAACGGAATCGATGAGAAGACGGCAAATCATATATGGGATGAGATGCTGGACTTTGCTAAATATGCTTTCAACAAATCCCATGCGGCAGCCTATGCGGTCGTCGCCTACCAGACCGCTTTTCTGAGGTGTCATTATCAGAAAGAATTTATGGCCGCATTGCTGACCTCTGTTTTGGGAAATACTAATAAAGTATCTGAATATATCTATGCATGCAGGAAAATGGGAATTAAGATTCTTCCGCCGGATATCAATAAGGGGGAAGGCGCATTTTCTGTGGATGACGGATGTATCCGGTATGGACTGAGTGCCATAAAGAGCCTTGGAAAGCCGGTCATTGAAGAGATTTTACGGGAAAGATCCGAGGGCGGCAGCTACAAGAGCCTAAGGGATCTGATAGAACGGCTTTCCAGCAAAGAAATGAACAAAAGGACCGTGGAAAGCCTGATAAAATCCGGAGCGCTGGACGAACTTGGATATACAAGGAAACAGCAGATGTTCGTATATGCAAGTATTTTGGAAAGCATCCAGAAGGAGCGGAAGCATGAGATTTCCGGGCAGATGAGTATTTTGGACTTTATGTCGGAGGACCAGCAGAAGAACTTTGAGATAGAATATCCTGACGTTGGGGAATTCGATAAAGAGCAGAGACTGGCCATGGAAAAAGAAGTGCTTGGGATCTATGTAAGCGGACATCCGCTGGAAGATGATGTGGAGATCCTGGAGCGGCTCACAACGGCCAGCACTGCAGATTTTACAACTGAGGAGGACACGGGACAGCCGGTGCTGAGGGATAAACAGACTTGTATTATCGGCGGCATCATCAGTGATATGAAGGTGAAACTTACCAGGACCAATCAGAATATGGCATTTCTGACACTGGAGGATCTGATGGGAACGGTTGAGGTCATTGTTTTCCCCAGAGAATTTAATAAGTACCAGCACCTTTTGAAGGAGGATGCCAAAATCTTTGTAAAAGGAAATACTTCGATTTCGGAGGAAGAGAGCAAGATGGTCAGCAGCCAGATTACTGTGTTTGATGATCTTGCACAGGAAGTCTGGGTGCAGTTTGATGATAAAGACCGTTTTTTTGCAGAACAGGACCGTTTTTATGACATTCTGAAATCACATCAGGGCAGCAATCCTGTCATCGTCTACTGTCGGAAAGAGAGAGCCGTGAACAGGCTGGACCGGATGTATGCGGTAAACAGTGAGGATGAACTCATTTATGCTCTTGGAGAACAGTATGGGAAGGGAAATATCAGAGTCAAGAAGACAGGGTTAAAATAATTATATTGAAAACTTTTAACAAATGCATTAAAATGAGTCTAACAAAATATAATTTTATGCTATTATTTGGAGGATTATAACATGGGAACACCGAAAGTAAGAACAATTGGAGTACTGACCAGCGGAGGAGATGCACCGGCTATGAATGCTGCCACCAGAGCAGTCGTAAGAGTCGGCCTGGAGCGCGGTTTAAATGTAAAAGGTATTAGAAAAGGTTATAATGGGTTATTGAATGAAGATATCATCGATCTGACTTCAAGACATACTGCAGACAGTATTTCACGGGGAGGCACAATTTTATTTACCGCCCGCTGTGATGAGTTTAAGACACCGGAAGGACAGAAGAGGGGCGCAGAAGTGTGCCGGGAACAGGGGATCGACGGACTGGTAGTTATCGGAGGAGACGGTTCTTTCCAGGGAGCCCAGAGGCTTGCGGAACTTGGAATCAACACCATTGGAATTCCGGGAACGATCGATCTGGACATTGCATGTACCGAGTATACAATCGGTTTTGATACGGCAGTCAACACAGCCATGGAAGCGATCGATAAGATCAGAGATACATCTACATCCCACGAGCGCTGCAGCATTGTCGAGGTTATGGGACGGGGTGCCGGATATATCGCACTGTGGTGCGGAATGGCAACAGGAGCAGAGGATATCCTGATTCCTGAAAGTTTTGACGGCAATATGCCGAAGCTGGAACAGCAGATCATTGAACACCTGCTCAGGAACAGAGCTTTAGGAAAGACACATCACATGATCATTAATGCAGAAGGTGTCGGACACTCCTACGGTATGGCCAAGAGAATTGAGGCGGCTACAGGAATCGAGACAAGAGCTACTATTTTAGGACATATGCAGCGAGGCGGAAGCCCGACAGCCAAAGACAGGGTATATGCTTCTATGATGGGAGCTTATGCGGTGGATCTCTTATGTGCAGGAAAGAGCAACCGCATCGTCGGATACCAGAACGGCAAGTTCATGGACATCGATATGGACGAGGGACTGGCAATGGAAAAGCATGTGGATGATTATCAATTACAGATTGCCCATTTACTTGGAAAATAAAAAGATTTTATGGAAAAAGCGATCTTTTAAAGATGGCTTTTTCTGTATGTAAGGAGAATTGAAAGGGAATGAAAAAGATTAAGCCGGTCCATATTATTTTGTTTGGATTCTTATTTGTCATACTGATTGGGTCTGTGCTGCTGACATTGCCGATTTCGTCAAAAAGCGGCGAAGCCACGCCGTATATTAACGCACTTTTTACATCGACAACGTCAGTCTGTGTAACCGGACTGGTGGTTGAGACGACGATGACTTACTGGAGCACCTTCGGCCAGCTTGTGATCCTTGTGCTGATACAGCTGGGCGGACTGGGCGTGATTACATTTACCACAGGAATGTTCCTGTTTCTGAAAAAAAAGCTGACAATGAAAAACAGGATGCTGATTCAGGAGTCCTTCAGCTTGAATACAATGTCCGGCCTTATTGAGCTGGTGAGGAAGATTTTAAAAGGTACTTTTATTATAGAGGGAATCGGTGCGGCGCTGTTTGCAACCCAGTTTATCCCTGAGTTCGGTGTGAGATACGGCATCTGGGCATCTGTGTTTAATTCTGTATCCGCATTCTGCAATGCGGGCATCGATATTATACAGACCGACAGTCTGAGAAGCTATATTACGAATCCGGTTGTGAATTTTACGGTCATGGGACTGATCGTGCTGGGCGGGCTTGGTTTTATTGTGTGGAGAGACCTGCTCAGGGTCTTCCGCGGATTAATTCACAGGGAGTTTCCGTTAAAAAGAGCTTTTGGGAAATTGAAGCTGCACTCTAAAATCGTGCTGTCTACTACGGTCATCTTAATTTTTATTGGTACAGTCTTCATTTTTATCTTTGAATCTGCAAATACTAAAACCATAGGCAATCTGTCACTTGGCAATAAACTGATGGCATCCATGTTCCAGTCTGTCACGGTGAGGACCGCAGGCTTTGAGACAGTGCCTCAGGCTGCACTGACAGAAGGATCTTCACTGATCTCTATGATCCTAATGTTTATCGGAGGATCGCCGGTGGGAACGGCCGGAGGAGTAAAGACTGTGACGTTTGTTGTGTTAGTATACTGTGTGCTTGTGACAGTGAAGCAGGAGGGTGCGATTCATATATTTAAAAGAACGATACCGATGACAGTCATACCGAAAGCACTGACCATTATCTGTGTCAATTTGATTGTACTGCTGTCTTCTATTTTGGTCGTACTGGTATCCGATTCAGCCTCCTTTATGGATACATGCTATGAGTGTGTCTCTGCGCTGGGCACTGTGGGTCTGAGCAAAGGTCTGACCCCGGACTTGAGTGTGATCGGGAGGCTGGCGATCATCATCACCATGTATCTTGGCAGAGTCGGGCCGGTGTCTCTGGCAGTCGGTTTCGCAGTCCGCGGAAAAAAGAAAGTATTGGCAACATATCCGGAAGAAGATATAATTTTAGGATAAAGGCATTGTTCACATGATTTTCGTTCGGCTCTTAGAATGCCTCACTCCAATTATGTGAACAATGGAGATAGTTTCTACAGTACAAATTGTGTTTTGCAGGAATATATTTTATACGATGATATATAAAGGAGTAAGAAAGATGGGAAAATCATATGCGGTGCTCGGTCTCGGAAAGTTTGGAAAGAGTGTGGCTCTGAACCTGATGAAAGACGGCGCCGAAGTGCTGGCAGTGGATCAGAAGGAAGAATTGGTCCGGGATATTGTGGATTATGTCACCTGCGCAGTCTGTGCGGATGTTACGGACATGGAGGTGATGAACAGTATCGGTCTGGAAGAAATGGATGGGCTTGTCATTGCTACCGCGGAGAGTCTGGAGGCCAGTGTGATGGCTTTGATGATTGCTAAAGAGATCGGAGTTCCGTATATTCTCGCCAAAGCCGATGGCAGACTGAAAGGAGAGATACTCAAAAGGATCGGTGCCGATGAGGTGGTATATCCGGAAGAAGAGATGGGAGCAAGGACTGCCTACAATCTGGTCAGCGGGAAAGTGATGGATCTTTTTGACCTTTCCTCAAAGACGAGTATTGTAGAGATTCACCTGAAAAAGGGATGGGTCGGAAAAAATCTGCGCCAGCTGGACATCCGGGGGAAATACAACATCAATGTAGTGGCGATTCACAGCGGAGAGGACTTTAACGGAGCGCCGGATCCCGATCAGATTCTGAATGAACGTGACAGCCTGATTGTCATCGGGAATAAAGAGGACTTAATCAAGCTCAGATAAAGGAATAACTTATGATTACAACGGTACAGAATAAGCAGATCAGACAGGTGATAAAACTTAAAAAAAGTTCCAGGGAGAGGAAAAGAACCGGATTATTTGTGGCTGAGGGCCTTCGAATCTTTCGGGAGATTCCGGAAGAGCAGAGGGCAAAGGTTTTTGTTTCCAGTGACTTTTTAAAGCTGCATGGGGAAGAACTGAAAGGTATTCCGTTTGAAGAGGTTTCGCCTAAAGTGTTCCGTGAGATTTCGGATACGGAGACGCCTCAGGGGATCTTGTCCCTTGTGAAGATGAAACAATCGACTCTCTCTGAGATACTAAAGCGCAGCGGAAGCAGTATTCTTCTTCTGGAGAATCTGCAGGACCCGGGAAACCTGGGGACGCTGATTCGGACGGGAGAAGGAGCCGGTGTGAGCGGCATCATCATGAGCAGGGATACTGTGGATATCTATAATCCTAAAGTCATAAGATCTACGATGGGCTCTATATTCCGGGTTCCATTCACTTATACAGAGGATCTTGCCGAAACGGTGGAGTATTTAAGGCAGCAGTCGGTACATGTGTATGCGGCACACTTGAACGGCACAGACTATACAGATGAATCATACGATAAGATCAGCGCATTTCTCATCGGCAATGAGGGGAATGGACTGACAGACAGAATCGCGGCGCTGGCAGACAAGAGGATCAGAATTCCCATGGAAGGCCGGGTCGAATCATTAAATGCAGCTATGGCCGGAGGACTTCTTATGTATGAGGCCAGGAGGCAGAAAAAAGGAGGTAGCTGATTATGTATACGGTATACTGGTTGATTGCGGTAGCTGTTTTCCTGTTGCTTGAAATTCTGACATTGGGACTTACCAGTATTTGGTTTGCGGTGGGATCTTTAGCAGCAGCCATCGGTGCGGCGCTGGGTCTGCCGTTTTTCGGGCAGCTGATCCTGGCTGTGGCAGTTTCCTGTGTGGTTTTTGTATTTGCAAGGCCATGGGCCCAAAAATATCTGAACAACAAGACGGAAAAGACCAATGCAGAAAGCCTGATCGGGAAGACAGGGATCGTAAAGAAAAGAATCGTCAATATCAAAGGACAGGGAATGGTCTATATCCAGGGAATGGAGTGGACAGCGCGTTCTGCCGATGATGATGAGATCCCGGAAGAGACAGAGGTAATCGTAGAGGAAATTCAAGGCGTGAAACTAATCGTGAGCAAGAAGTAGGAGGTGCAGAATGTTTATTTTATTATTGATCTTATTTTTTATTATCATCATGGCGATGCTTTCCAGCATCCGGATCGTTCCGCAGGCAAATGCCTATGTGGTGGAACGTCTGGGAGCATTCAAGGAAACGTGGTCTGTAGGGCTTCACATCAAGGTCCCGTTCATTGATCGTGTGGCAAGAAGAGTTAACTTGAAGGAACAGGTTGTGGATTTTCCGCCTCAGCCGGTCATCACGAAAGATAATGTTACCATGCAGATCGACACCGTAGTTTACTTTCAGATCACAGATCCAAAGCTCTATTCCTACGGAGTCGAGAATCCAATCATGGCGATCGAAAACCTGACGGCTACAACACTTAGAAACATCATCGGTGATCTGGAACTCGACCAGACACTGACATCCAGAGAAACGATCAATACAAAGATGCGTGCTACCCTGGATGAGGCGACAGACCCATGGGGAATCAAAGTCAACCGTGTGGAATTGAAAAACATTATTCCTCCGGCAGCAATTCAGGATGCTATGGAAAAACAGATGAAAGCGGAAAGAGAGCGGAGGGAGGCAATCCTTCGTGCGGAAGGTGAAAAGAAATCTTCTATTCTTCGTGCAGAAGGACATAAGGAATCTGTGATCCTGGAAGCAGAGGGTGATAAAGAATCCGCAATTCTGCGCGCAGAAGCGAACAAAGAAGCGACGATCAGGGAATCAGAAGGCCAGGCGGAAGCGATCAAACAGATCCAGCAGGCGAATGCAGATGGTATTGAATTCTTAAAGAAAGCCTCTGCAGACAACGCAGTTCTGCAGTTAAAGAGCCTGGAGGCATTCGCAAAAGCGGCTGACGGAAAAGCGACAAAGATCATTATCCCATCAGAAATCCAGGGTATTGCAGGACTGGTGAAATCTATCACAGAAGTGGCTGAAGATCAAAAACCGTCACTAAAAGACCAAATTGAAGAGAGTTTGACCAATTCTTCAAAATAAGATATAATATTTATTAGTGTGTACTTTTTCATAACGGAAAGACACGAATATTATCATTTAGGAGGAAAAAGGAATGAGATTGAAAAAAGTTTTAGCAGTAGGTCTCGCAGCTGTCATGGGAATCAGCCTGGTTGCATGCGGCGGCGGAAATAAGAAAGACTCCAAGGAAAAGACATATAAGATTGCGTCTGACACCACATTTACACCATTTGAATTTGAAGATAAGGATGGAAACCGTGTAGGAATCGACCTTGATTTATTAGAAGCGATTGCAAAAGAAGAAGGATTCAAATACAAAGTGACTGCAGTAGGATTTGACGCTGCCATGGCATCTGTGGAGTCCGGACAGAGCGACGGTATGATCGCGGGTATGTCTATTACGAAGGAAAGAAAGCAGAAATATGATTTTTCTGAGGCTTACTACGATTCTAAAGTAGCTTTCGCTGTGAAAAAGGGCGGAAAAACATTTGATAATATAAAAGACAAGAAAAAAGCAGAAAAAGAAGCACTTTCCAGCCTGAAAGGAAAGACAGTAGCAGCAAAGGTAGGTACGGTAGGTGCCACATATGCCAACGAAAATGCTGAAAAATATGGATATAAAGTAAGACAGTTCAAGGATTCACCGACCATGTACCAGGCAGTGCTGACAGGAAATGCAGCTGCATGTTTTGAAGACTTCCCTGTCATTTCTTATCAGATCGGTCAGAAGAATCTTAAATTACAGGTTGCTTTCACATCCGAGAGCGGAAGCCAGTATGGATTTGCTGTAAAGAAGGGCAAAAACTCTGAACTTGTAGAGAAGTTTAACAGCGGATTAAAGAAGATCAAAGACAACGGAAAATATCAGGAAATTGTAGATAAATATACAAAGACTAAGTAGGCGGACAGATTATGAACTTTATAGAACTATTTCAACAGTATTTTCCGTCATTCTCGACGGCGCTGGGACTGACACTGCAGCTTGCCCTGGCTTCTCTGATCTGTGCCAGCATCATCGGTATTATTTTTGGTATGTTCAGCGTATCAAAAAACAAGATACTGAATATTATCTGCAAAATTTACGTAGATATTATCCGGGGAACTCCTCTTGTCGTACAGGTATTTATTATGTACTATGGAGTGGCGGGAGCCTTTCTGCAGCCCATGGATTTAAACTGGGATGATTTCGGAGGTCCTTTTGTGGCTGCCGTTGTAGCCCTCAGTTTAAACGCCGGAGCTTATATGGCAGAGATTGTCCGGGGTGGAATCGAATCTGTGGACAAGGGTCAGATGGAGGCAGCAAGGAGTCTGGGACTGCCTTACGGGAAGGCTATGTCAAAAGTAATCCTTCCTCAGGCTATCAGGACCATGCTTCCATCCATCATTAATCAGTTCATCATTTCCATTAAGGATACATCACTGGTTTATGCTATCGGTATCCGGGAGCTTACGATGAACAGCCAGATCATTACTGCAAACGAGCCGACCTCTGTCATGAGCATTTATGTGATGGCAGCCATCTATTACCTGGTGATCTGCACCATCCTTTCTAAGGTGGCAAATATTGTGGAAAGGAAGTTGTCTTATGGAAAATAAAGATAATAAAAAAGTGAAGGTTCAAGTAAAAGGGCTGGTCAAGAGTTTTGGTGAGCTAGAGGTATTAAAAGGAATGGATCTGGAAGTCGCAGACGGAGAGGTCGTATGTCTGATCGGACCTTCCGGTTCCGGAAAGAGTACATTTTTAAGGTGTCTTAACCGACTTGAAACGATCACCGGAGGAGAAGTTGTTGTCGACGGATTCGACATCACAGACAAGGGTACAGATATTAATAAAGTGAGAGAGAATATCGGCATGGTGTTTCAGCATTTTAATCTGTTTCCTCACAAGACCGTGCTGGAAAACATTACAATGGCTCCGGTACAGTTAAAGAAAATGACATTGGACGAGGCCAAGACGGTCGGAAGAAATTTGCTGAAAGATGTGGGACTGGAAGAAAAGGCTGATGTCTATCCGGCACAGCTTTCCGGAGGACAGAAACAGCGTGTGGCGATTGCGAGGGCGCTTGCCATGCATCCTGACATCATGCTGTTTGATGAGCCGACCAGTGCACTGGACCCGGAGATGGTCGGTGAAGTTTTAAATGTTATGAAACAGCTGGCCAAGAATGGAATGACCATGGTTGTTGTGACACATGAGATGGGCTTTGCGAGAGAAGTTGCGGACCGTATTATTTTCATGGACGGCGGATATATCGTCGAACAGGGAGAACCGCATGAACTGCTGGCCAATCCAAAGGAACCAAGAACCATCAATTTCTTAAATCAGGTATTATAATAAACGATACAGAGCAACCGCTTCTTATGACGATGATAAGAAGCGGCTGTTTTTATTCTATAAGGAGGTTTCTCATGAAGACAATTCTGTGTTACGGTGATTCAAATACATACGGCTATAATCCGGAAAATGGTTTCCGGTATCCATATGACTTGAGATGGACGAGTATATTAGAGAAAAATATGGAGGGACGGGCCAGGGTGATTCCGGAGGGCCTCAACGGAAGGACCACCTGCTTTGAAGACGAGATCCGTCCGGGCAGAAATGGTTTTGCCTATCTGGAACCCTGTCTCCATTCGCACGGGCCTCTGGATCTGGTTGTGCTGATGCTCGGAACAAATGATCTGAAGATCCGTTTCCAGCTGACCCCGGTGGATATTGGGAAGGCCATTGAACGGCTGGTCAAAAAGATACTTGAGATCACTCCGCAGAAGAGAGAGGATGGAAAGCCGTCTGAGATCCTTCTGGTGTCGCCGATCCTGATCGGGGAAAATATAAGGGAAGTGGCAGACGGAGAGACTATGGGTTTTGAGAGGGCTTATGAATATTCCAAGCGCCTGGCATCTGTTTATAAAGAATGGGCGGACCTTTATGGTATTCATTTTATGGATGCCGCACAGTTTGCGGAACCGTCTGAAAAAGACGCATGCCATTTGAGTGCGGAGGGGCACAGAAAGCTGGGAGAAGCCATCAGTAAGGCTTGTGAAAACATATTGGGTGCTATATAATGATTGTTATGCAAAGGCCAAAAAACGGAGGAAGAAAGATGAATTTAAAAGGAAGAAATTTTTTAACACTGAAGGACTTTACCCCGGAAGAGATCAGTTACCTGCTGGATCTTGCGGCACAGTTAAAAGAAGATAAGAAAAAAGGGATCACAGGAGATAGTTTGAAGGGTAAAAATATCGCCCTTATTTTTGAAAAACCGAGCACTAGGACGAGGTGCGCATTCACCATCGGATGTATCGATGAAGGCGGACATCCTGAATATTTAGGAAAGGACGACATCCAGCTTGGGTATAAAGAAAGTGTAGAGGATACGGCCAGAGTCCTCGGAAGAATGTTCGACGGAATTGAATTCCGGGGATTTTTACATGAAAATGTGGAAAAGCTGGCGAAATACAGCGGTGTTCCGGTATGGAACGGACTTACTGATGATTATCATCCGACACAGATTTTGGCAGACTTTCTGACTCTGAGAGAACAGTTCGGAGAATTAAAGGGATTAAACTTCGTTTTCGCAGGGGACGGACGCAATAACATGGGCAATTCGTTAATGATCGGATGTGCAAAGATGGGGATTAACTTCACCTGTCTGGCGCCTAAGAGCCTGTGGCCGAAAGAAGAATTAATCGAGCAGTGCAGAACGTATGCCAAGGAATCCGGAGCCAAACTTACCTTTACCGAAGACACCGATGCCGTGAAGGGAGCCGACTGTATTTATACCGACGTTTGGTGCTCTATGGGGGAAGAAGACAAAGCCGCAGAGAGGGTGGCTCTTCTGAAGCCCTTCCAGGTCAACGATGAACTGATGAAGAAAACAGAGAAGGATACAACCGTTGTCATGCACTGTCTGCCGGCGGTAAAAGGAAATGAAGTCACGGAAGATGTATTTGAAAAACATGCAGAAGTGATTTTTGATGAGGCGGAGAACCGCATGCATACGATTAAGGCGGTTATGGTTGCAACACTCGGGGAAAAATAAACAATGAAAGAAAAGATACTCATACGATTAAAACAATGCGGCGGCTATGTATCCGGGCAGGAATTGTGCGAAACATTCGGGGTGTCGAGAACCGCAGTCTGGAAACATATAAAGGCATTAAAAGAAGAAGGCTACGTCATTGACTCTGTGAGTAATAAGGGATATAAACTGGTGAAAAGCCCGGATATTCTTCTGGCAGAAGATATAAAGAGCAGTCTGTCAACTTCCTGGCTTGGTAAAACGGTTAAGGTGATGAAGACAGTGGATTCCACCAATCTGGAGGCGAGGAGACTCGCGGAGGCGGGAGCTTCTCATGGGACACTTGTGACGGCGGAAGAGCAGACTTCAGGGAAGGGCAGAAGAGGCCGTTCCTGGGTTTCAGTGCCGGGACAGGGTGTCTGGATGAGTTTTGTGCTGAGACCGGATGTGGAACTGGAAAACAGCTCCATGCTGACCCTTGTGGCGGCTCTGGCTGTAGAAAAAGGAATCAAAGATGCAGCAGGCATTGACGGAAAGATCAAATGGCCCAATGATGTCCTGATCAACGGAAAAAAAGTATGCGGAATCCTCACGGAACTGAGTGCTCAGATGGATGAACTGAATTATATTGTTGTAGGAATCGGGATCAATGCCAATATTGAACAATTTCCGGAAGAAGTCAGGGACAAAGCTACGTCTCTGCTTTTAGAGACGGGAAAACCTGCTGACCGGATGGCACTTCTCTGCAGAGTTTTGGAACATTTTGAGCATGATTATGAGATCTTTAAAAAAACTCAGGATTTTTCCATGTTGATGGAAGAATACAACAGTTTTCTTGCGCATCGCGGACAGAAAATCAAAGTTATGAGGGGAAATGATGAATATATGTGTAAGTCCGGGGGGATCAACCGGCGAGGAGAATTGATCGTGGAAGATTCTCTTGGACGGACCAGAGAGATTTTTTCTGGAGAAGTATCGATACGGGGAATCCACGGTTACAGTGTATAAACAGGAGGAAGTATGTATCAGGAGACCATAACTCTATGCGGTTCCAATGGATATGAAAAGAAATATTATTTAAATGAAGATTTTGAATCCCTTCCCCAGCAGATCAAGGATGAATTAAAGATTGCCTGTGTGCTGTACACAGAAGAGATCGGGGGCATCTTAACGCTTGAGTTTGATGAGGACGGGAAGCTGTCATTTAAAACGACAGCAGCGGAAAATGATTATTTTTATGATGAAATCGGAAGTGCACTGAAGATAAAAGAAATGCAGCGGGACAGAGCGGAACTCTGGGAATCGCTGGAACTGTTTTTTCGGGTGTTCTTTCTGGGAGAAGAGGTATAAGCAATGTTATTGACTATGGACGTGGGAAATACCAATATTACAGCTGGTATCTTTGTGGAGAAGGATCTGGTGGAACTGTTTCGTATCACAACGAAACTTCCGAGAACTTCAGATGAGTTCGGAATCCTGATCCGGGATATGATCGCCGCCAAGGGGCTGGATACAAAACAGATCAGCGCTGCGATCATCGGATCGGTTGTGCCGAATATCATGTATTCTCTCACCAACGGAATCATCAAATATTTTGATGTGACTCCGGTGATCGTCGGACCCGGTATCAAGACAGGAATCAACTTGGGAAGACTGAATCCCAGGGAGGTAGGAGCAGACCGTATCGTGGACCTTGTAGCTGCCTATGAAATTTACGGGGGGCCTACTCTGGTAATCGATTACGGAACGGCCACTACCTATGACGTGGTTACGGAAGACGGAGTATTTCTGGCCGGAGTCACCGCACCGGGCATCCGAACCTCTGCCAATGCATTATGGAAGGGAGCGGCAAGACTTCCGGAGATCGAGATCAAGACACCGGAGAGTATCCTTGCCACAAATACGATCACAAGCATGCAGGCGGGACTTATGTACGGAGTGATCGGGGAGACCAAATATATCATTGAGCAGATGAAGAAGGAAACGGGATTTAAAGACATGAAAGTTGTGGCGACCGGGGGGCTTGGAAAGATGATTTCCAGGGAAGTGCCGGAGATCAACTGTTTTGACGATACACTGACATTGAAGGGATTGCGGATTATTTATGAAAAGCAGCTGTAGACTAAACCCACTGATCATTGGAGACATTAAAATAGACCATCCTTTTTTGCTGGCCCCGATGGCTGGAGTCACGGACCTTCCTTACCGGCTGCTATGCAAAGAAATGGGTGCGGGACTTCTCTATACAGAAATGGTCAGCGCAAAAGGTATGTATTACAATAGTCCCAATACAGGACCTTTGCTTGCAAAAGAAGAATGGGAAAGGCCCATTGCGGCGCAGATTTTTGGCTCAGAACCGGAACTGATGGCGGATATGGCTGTCCGGGTCCAGGAAATGGGCTTTGACCTTATAGACATTAACATGGGATGTCCGGTGCCGAAGATTGTAAATAACGGAGACGGATCGGCTCTGATGAAAGATCCTGTCCTTGCAGGAAAGATCATTAAAGCCATGGCAGACAGGTTAAGTGTACCGGTAACGGTGAAGATTAGAAAAGGTTTTGATGATGAACATGTAAACGCAGTGGAGATGGCAAAGATCGCAGAACAGAGCGGAGCGGCAGCAGTCGCTGTCCATGGAAGAACAAGAGAACAGTATTATTCCGGGAAAGCGGACTGGGATATCATAAGACAGGTCAAAGAAGCCGTTTCCATTCCGGTGATAGGAAACGGTGATATCAATTCACCTCTGGATGCGGAAGCGATGCTTCGGGAGACCGGCTGTGACGGCTTTATGATTGCCAGAGGAGCCAAAGGAAATCCGTGGATCTTCAAAGAACTATGTCATTATTTTGACACAGGGGAACTGATGCCGCGGCCGGAGATTGAAGAGATTATCCAGATGATTCTGAGACATGCGAGAATGATGATCGAGTACAAAGGCGAATACATCGGCATCCGGGAAATGAGAAAGCATGTCTCATGGTATACCCATGGGCTCGCCGGTGCGGCAAAGCTGAGAGATCAGGTAAACCATGCAGAGAGTATAGGGGAACTGGAGGCGATCATCAGAAATAACGGGGCGTCCTCTGTTGACAAATAAAACAGTACTGAGATATAATTTACGGATGAGCGTGTACGAACCAGACGGACAGAAGGATTGATATAGAAGGAAAGGAAGCGAAAATATGGCAGAAGCAAAAAAGAATATTCTGACTCAGGAGGGTTTAAAATCTTTAGAGGATGAATTACAGGATTTAAAGGTTGTCAAAAGAAAAGAAGTAGCCCAGAAGATCAAAGAAGCGAGAGAGCAGGGAGACTTATCAGAGAATGCTGAGTACGATGCTGCGAAAGATGAGCAGAGGGACATTGAGGCAAGGATCGAAGAATTAGAACAGATCCTGAAAAATGCAGAGGTGATCGATGAGGAATTCCAGCATGGTGTCATCAGCCTTGGCTGCCTTGTAAAGTTAGAGGACCTTACATTTAAGGAAGAAGTTACTTATCATATCGTCGGTTCCACAGAGGCCGATATCCTGAATAATAAGATTTCCAATGAAGCACCGATCGGCAAGGCACTGCTCGGGGCGAAGGTTGGAGATGTGGTAGAAGTGGAAGGCGTAGGCCAGGTGAATCAATATAAAGTTTTAGACGTTAAGAGAAAGTAAGAGGGTTGGAAAGTGGCAGAACAGAACAAAGATGCGGGCGAACTTGTCAGGGTACGCAGAAATAAACTGGAAGAATTACAGAGTGCAGGGAAAAATCCGTTTGAGATCATGAAGTATGATACAACGCACCACTCTATGGAGATCAAAGATCATTTTGAAGAACTGGAAGGAAAAGAAGTGTCTGTTGCAGGCCGGATGATGTTCAAAAGGGTCATGGGAAAGGCTTCTTTCTGTAATATTCAGGATCTTGAGGGACGTATTCAGGCATATGTGGCCAGAGACGAAATCGGTGTAGAGGAATACAAGGATTTTAAAAAGATGGATATCGGAGATATCATTGGAATCAAAGGAACTGTATTTGTGACCAAAACCGGGGAAAAGTCCATCCACGCAAAAGAGGTTGTACTCTTATCAAAAAGTCTGAAGCCCCTTCCGGAGAAGTTCCATGGCTTAAAGGATACCGATGCCAGATACCGCCAGAGGTATGTGGATCTGATCATGAATGAGGAATCTAAAGACACGTTTATTAAACGTTCTAAGATCATCAGCAAGATCCGTTCTTTCTTAGACGGACAGGGATTTATGGAAGTAGAAACACCGATGCTGGTGCCGAATGCCGGGGGAGCAGCGGCCAGACCGTTTGAGACCCACTATAATGCATTGGATGAAGACGTAAAACTCCGTATTTCTCTGGAACTTTATTTAAAGCGACTGATTGTCGGCGGTCTGGAAAAAGTGTATGAGATCGGCCGGGTATTCCGAAATGAGGGTGTGGACACCAGACATAATCCGGAATTTACGCTGATGGAATTATACCAGGCGTATACAGATTATAATGGAATGATGGAGCTGACAGAAAATCTGTACCGTTACCTGGCACAGGAAGTCGTGGGAAGCACCACGATTACCTACAATGGCATTGAGATGGATTTGGGCAAACCGTTTGAAAAGATTACGATGGTTGATGCTGTAAAGAAATATGCAGGTGTTGACTTTGACGAGATCCATACGGTTGAAGACGCAAGGAAAGCTGCGGATGAACACCATGTGGAATATGAAGAGCGCCATAAAAAAGGAGATATCCTCAATCTGTTCTTTGAGGAGTTTGTGGAAGATAAACTTGTTCAGCCTACCTTTGTTTTGGATCATCCGGTGGAGATATCTCCTCTTACAAAAAAGAAGCCGGAAAATCCGGACTATGTGGAACGGTTTGAGTTTTTCATGAACGGATGGGAAATGGCAAATGCCTACTCTGAGCTTAATGATCCCATCGATCAGAGAGAACGGTTTAAGGCACAGGAAGAACTGCTTGCCCAGGGTGACGAAGAAGCAAATTCCACAGACGAAGATTTTCTGAATGCGTTAGAGATCGGTATGCCGCCGACAGGAGGCATTGGCTTTGGAATCGATCGAATGGTCATGCTGCTGACAGACTCATCAGCGATCAGGGATGTGCTGTTATTCCCGACGATGAAGTCACTGGATGCCAAGAAGGGCGGGGCAAAGGCGGAAAAAGCTGCTGCAGCAGAGGAAAAAACGGCTGAGAAAGTTGATTTTTCCAATGTAAAAATCGAGCCGCTTTTTGAAGAAATGGTTGACTTTGACACTTTCAGCAAGTCCGATTTCCGTGCCGTGAAGATCGAGGCATGTGAGGCGGTTCCGAAGTCAAAGAAGCTTCTGAAATTCACTCTGAATGACGGAACAGACCGGAAACGCACGATTTTAAGCGGTATTCACGAGTATTATGAACCAGAAGAACTGATTGGAAAGACAGCAGTCGCAATCGTAAATCTGCCCCCAAGAAAGATGATGGGTATTGATTCTGAGGGTATGCTGATTTCAGCAGTACATGAGGAAGATGGCAGAGAGGGATTAAATCTGCTAATGGTAGATGACCGGATCCCGGCGGGAGCAAAGCTGTATTAAATCTTCAAGCTTTTTAAATAAACCCCATCTTAGTACAGATAAATATATAGTACTACAAGGACACTTTTCTAAAAAATATGTTAGAGAGGTGTCCTTTTCTGTTATGGCCAAGAAATAGAAATTGAAAGAATTTTTAGTCAAAGTCAAAAAGTAACGAAAAAAGGAGATGTGGAATAAAATGTATTACGAAGATAAATAAAGGAAGAAATATTGTGTTAGCAACATCTATTATCATTATCTTGGCTGTTGTAGCAGCGGCTGTGCTGATTGCCCTGATCATATGGCGTATCAGAAGCCGCCGTTTCCGTCCAACTGCGGATATACAGCGCCAGCAAATGGAATTAAATGCCGACCTGAAAGATGCCGGGTTTGCGTATGAAATAAACGGTGACTACTTTTATTCACTGATGGACTGCTGGCAGCGTGAGGTCGGATACTGCCGGCTTTATGATGAAGCAGCGCCGATATTTAATATGATCATGGACTGTGAGCCTGTTGAATTCTCCTATGGAGGAAAGAGATGGCTGATCGAACTGTGGAAGGGACAGTATGGAATAACAACAGGAGGAGAGATCGGTATCTACAACACGAAACGGGAGGATATCGATCACGAAAACTTCAAAGGAACCTTCTATGAAAATATACGGGATGATGAGAGACTTCCGTTATCTTATGTATTGAGGAAAAACGGAAAAGTTCTTCTGCGCCGCAGGGGAGTCCACTGGTGGCTGACCGGCTTTAAACTCGGTGAGTTTTCAGAGACGGATACTCTTACTATGGACGCATCCATCACGTTTCCAAACCGTGAAATGAGGGATTCTTTTATAGATAGTTTGAAGAAACTTGGTTATAGAAGAAGAGAATTTTCGGTGCGCAGGAATACTGTGAATATCCATTATACGGAACCTCATTCAGTGCAGCCGGAAGCCAGAGACGGCATTCAGGAAGCTGTTGTACAGAAAACCAATAAAAATAACTGCAGGCTGTATGAATTTACCACAGAAAAATATCCAAATACTCTTGATAAGATTGAATATATAAAGGCTGTCATGCCGGAGCTCTATACAATCTTTGTGGATTCTCTTTACGCAAAAGGAATTTATGAAGCATTTGGATGGATCAAAGACTGGCTGACGGGAAAGCGGCCCGAGCCAAGACCGCCGCATCCGCCAAAGCCGCCGTGTCCACCGAAACCGCCGCATCCGCCAAAGCCGCCGTGTCCACCGAAACCGCCGTGTCCGCCAGAGCCGCCGTGTCCGCCAGAGCCGCCGTGTCCGCCAAAACCGCCGTGTCCACCGCATCCGCTATGTCCATCGGAACCCCCATGCCATCCGTGCCGATCCTGTCCCCCGAGACGGCAGTGTGATTCCAATGACTGCTGCTGCCGGCCGTCAGATTCCTGTCATCATTGCGGAAAGCACAGAGAAGAATGAACTGCCGGGCAGTAGAGCGGAAATTGGATCAGGTATATAAACATGTTCCAGTTATACCATTTGATTCCGGCACAAAACTGGTAGTTATGAGTGACTGCCACAGAGGACAGGGAAATGCAGGAGATAATTTTCTGGCTAATCAGGCAGTGTGTTTTGGCGCACTGGAGTATTATTTTCAGAAAGGTTTTACCTATGTTGAGCTTGGAGACGGTGACGAGCTGTGGGAAAACAGAAAATTAAAGACAATCGTAGAGGTTCATGATGACATTTTCTGGATGATGTCGAGATTCTACGAAGAGAAACGGCTTTATATGGTATATGGAAACCATGACATCGTGAAACGGAATAAAAGCTATATGCAAAGGCACTGCGGATGTTATTACTGCGATGCTGCCCATCAGGTGCAGTCTCTCTTTCCGGATATCTCTGTCCGGGAAGGGCTGATTTTCCGAAACAGAAAAGATGGAAAAGAAATTTTTATGGTACACGGACATCAGGGAGATTTTCTGAACGATACCCTTTGGCCGGTTTCCAGGTTTTTAGTGAGATATGTATGGAGATATATGGAATTGATCGGGTTTTTAGATCCCACCGGAGCCGGACGTCCGAGAAAGGCTAAAGAGCGGATCGAAAAAAGACTGGCCGATTACGGCAGCAGCAGAAAAAAGATTTTGATCGCCGGGCATACGCACCGGCCGGCGTTTTCAAAACCGGGAGAAGGAACCTATTTTAATTCCGGAAGCTGTGTGCATCCCAGGTGTATTACATGTATTGAAATTGAAGACAATCGGATTTCTCTCGTAAAATGGTCTGTCCGGTCCGGAGAGGACAGAATACTCAGAGTTGAGAGAGAGGTACTGGAGGACCCGGTATCCCTGACAGAGTATGCCGCAGCAGAGAAGTAAATAAAAGAGTAAATTATGAGGTACAGACTCCTTGGTCTGTACCTTGTTTTGTGATATAATGTCACCATGCCCAGATATGCAGCTAAGAAGGAGGGGTACATCCTGTGATTTCAGAAGAAAAAGTAAAGATTATGACGTCCCTGGCCCAATATGAAAAAAAAGAGGGAACCGGAGATTTACGCATAAACCGGTACAGCTGCGGTGATTATGTAAGAATGGAGACGATGAAAGTAGGCGTGGCTTTAGTGGTTGCACTGCTTCTTTTAACAGGGATTATCGTTATTTTCCGCATGGAGGATGTGATTTCCATGATGAGAAAGGGAACGATTGCTGTTCCGGCAATACTGATACTGATTTGTTTCGGGATTCTTTTTTTCTGCTATGTAAAGTCTACCAGAAGAAGGGCAGAGAAGCGCTATAATGAGGCCATGGTACGAATCAAAGCTTATGAAAGACAGCTTGAAAAGCTTCTTGAAGTTTACGAAGAGGAAGAAAAAGAGGACAACAGTCCTAAGATAGATATGGATGCAGAGGAGTTGGCAGATGGAAAAATTATTGATTTATAGAGAAAAAATTTTGAATTTCCTGTCTTCCCACTGGCAGGTTTGCGGCCCGGTGGGAAAATTTATCGGAGGAGTGTTTATCTTTTATGTGATAAACTCCCTGTTTGGGTATTCCAAAGTGTTGAATCAGCCGTTCAGTATCCTGATCTTGGCAGGAATCTGTGTATTTCTTCCATTTTCAATGACATTTTTACTTTGCAATCTGATCATCATCATTCATTTATCCATGGTATCTGTTGAGATTGGAATCTTATATTTCATAATACTTGGTATTTACTATCTGTTATATCAGAGAATGTTTCCGGGGATGAGATATCTTTTGTTTATGACACCGGTATTTTTCTTTTTTCATCTGCCTGCTGTGGTGCCGCTTTATGTAGGGTCTTTTATCGGCATTACAGGGATTCCGGCCATCGTCATGGGCACATTCTTATATATTTTTGCTATGACGGTCCAAAGCGGTGTTGTACAGGTAAACAACGGCTCCTTCGGAAGTCAGCTGTATAATTTTGTGCTTCAGGGAACTATAGAAAATAAGGAATTGATTGTATATATCCTCTGTTTTATATTTGTAGCGGCACTGGTCGTGGGCATTCGAAAAATGCAGGTGGATTATGGATGGTACTTTTCGATTTTTATCGGAGGGATTGCCTATGTAATCGTTGTCCTCGTAGGAGGGTTTTTTACGGGCAACCGTGTAGATATCGCAGGGGAACTGGCTGTCGCGGCATTAAGCATCCTGGCGGTCATGATCATGCAGTTTTTCAAAGTTGTCATTGACTATTCCAGACAGGAGACGATGGAGTTCGAGGACGAGGATTATTACTATTACGTCAAAGCGATTCCGAAGAGCAGGGTCAACGAAGAGGAAATCAATATTACAAAGATTAATCCTTCAGGCAAGAAATTTGGATTTAAAAAACATAAGGGAGAGTAGATTTGGAGCAGTTTTTATCAGTCATCGAAAAATATTTATATTGGTTGTCCATTCCGCAGATGTCAATTACAGATATTCTGGATATCCTGATTGTCAGCGTGCTGATCTATGAAATTGCCCGCTGGATCAAAAATACAAGGGCATGGACGCTGTTAAAAGGGATCATGCTGCTTGTTTTCGTGGCAATGGCTGCTTATGTTTTTCAGCTGCACACGATCTCCTGGCTCATCAATAATACAATGGGAGTGGGAGTGACTGCGGCGATCATCGTTTTTCAGCCGGAACTCAGGAATGCCCTGGAACAGCTCGGTCGGAAAAATCCGATCGTAAATCTTTTTTCTTCGGATGAGAGCAGGGATGAAAAAATAGGATATACGGACCGGACCATACAGGAAATCGTTCGTGCTACTATCGAGATGTCAAAGGTTAAGACCGGAGCGTTGATCGTATTGGAGAGAGAGGTTCCTCTGGGAGAGTATGAGAGGACAGGAATTCCTGTTGACGCGAAAATGAGCAGCCAGCTGCTGATTAATATTTTTGAGCACAACACGCCGCTTCATGACGGGGCAGTGATCGTGAGGAGCAACCGGATCGTATCGGCAACCTGCTACCTTCCGCTGAGTGACAGTCTTGAGATAGGAAAAGAACTGGGAACCAGGCACAGGGCGGCGGTGGGAATCAGCGAAGTTTCCGACAGCGTGACGATTGTAGTCTCAGAGGAGACGGGAGGCATCTCCATTGCCCAGGGAGGCAGGATTTACAGGGGACTGACCCCGCAGCAGCTGCGAGACCGACTGGCTGTGGTAAAGAGTGATTACAGCGACGGAAGAAAATTCAGACTCTGGAAAGGATTGAACCGCAATGAAAGAAAAATTAGGAAATGATCTCATATTAAAAGTATTCTCTCTTGTTCTTGCAATCCTTCTCTGGCTGTTTGTCATTAATACAGAGGACCCGGTGATCACAAAATCTTTTTCGAATATTCCTGTGGATATGCTCAATGAACAGGTTCTGGATGAACTGAACAGGACTTATAAGATCACGGAGGGTTCAACCGTCAGTTTTACGGTCAAAGGCAAAAAAACAGTCCTCGATAAGCTCAAGAAAATTGACTTCCGGGCTACCGCAGATGTATCTTCCATGTCAAAAGTGAATTCAATTCCTATTAAGATTGTACCGCTGAAATTTGCAGATCAGCTGGAGATTGTATCAGGCAACAACCAAAGCGTTAAAGTGAAACTGGAAGACCTGAGGAGAGTCCAGGTACCGGTAACGGTAGAGACAACGGGTAGACCGGCATCGGGCTATGCAGTTGGAAGCAAAACGGCCGCGCCGAACCTGATATCCATTTCAGGGCCAAAAAGTGTGGTTAAGCAGGTAAAATCCATCAAGGTCATCGTGGACGTTACCGGCCTGAAAAAGGACATCTCGATCACTCATAAAGTTGTCTGCTATGACAGTGAAGGAGAACAGGTAGATCAGTCCCGGCTGAAGCTGGACAATGATGAAGTAAAAGTGAAAATAAAATTCAGCAGGACTAAAACCGTGCCGATTGTAGTCAAGACAAAGGGAACTCCGGCTAAGGGATATGCCCTTGGAAGTATTGACTATTCACCTGAGGAGATTGAGATTACCGGTGAGCAGGACGCGTTGGAACAGGTTGATGAGATCGCACTTTCTACGATCGACATAAGCAACAGTACAAAAAGTATAGAAAAGACCATCAAAGCAGCGGACATCAAACTGCCGGAAGGGATCACATTTGTAAAAGACACAAGCAAGATCGAAGATATCGTCGTAAAAGCAAACATTGAGAAGTATAAAAAACGAACGATCACTCTCTCCACGGATCAGATCCAGTTGATCAATAATGAAAATAATTATAAGATTGAATTCGACCAGTCTGAAGTACCGATCAAAGTGACGGGGCTGAAATCCGTTGTAGACGATTTGACGGCTAAGGATTTAAATCCGAAGATTGACGTCTCTGTCTATGAAACCGGCACGCATACGGTCCAGGTCCAGCTGAAAGAAGTAAAAAATATGGACATCATAGGAAACGTACAGGTAAAAATCACAGTATCAGAATAGGAGCCTAATTATGAAGACAATGTCAATCGTCCTTCCGGCTTATAATGAAGAACAGATGATAGAAAAAGCTGCAGGGGTTATCACAGAACTCATGAAAAAGGAAAAAATAAGCTATGAGCTTGTTTTTGTAAATGACGGATCAAAAGATCAGACCTGGGAAAAAATCGTTGAGGTAGCCGAATGTGATCCAAATGTGAAAGGAGTCTGTTTTTCGAGAAATTTTGGAAAAGAAGGGGCTGTATTCGCAGGTATTGCCAATGCTTCCGGTGATTGTATAGCGGTTATGGATTGTGATCTTCAGCATCCACCTGAGACGCTGGTTACAATGTATCGGTTATGGGAACAGGGCTATCAGGTAATAGAGGGTGTGAAGGCATCCAGAGGCAAAGAAGGATTCATTCACAAATTTTTTGCTAAAACCTTTTATAAGATTATCAGCAATGCCACGGGTGTCGATATGTCAAGGGCATCTGACTTTAAGCTTTTAGACCGTGCAGCAGCAAATGAGTTTTTAAAATTACCAGAACGAAATGTATTTTTTAGGGCATTGTCCTCCTGGGTTGGGTTTAAGACTACTTATGTGGAATTTCATGTCCAGGAGCGCGAGGCCGGAGAATCAAAGTGGTCCATGAAGTCACTGTTCAAATATGCCATTAACAATATTACTTCGTTCAGTGCTGTGCCAATGCAGGTGGTTACATTCTGCGGTGTGATCTTTTTCCTGTTTGCAATCGTACTGGCAGTACAATCACTGTATCTGTATTTCAGCGGAAGGGCTGTGGCTGGTTTTACGACAGTTATACTGCTTCTGCTGATCATTGGAAGCATTCTGATGTTCAGTCTGGGAGTGATCGGATATTATCTGTCGAAAATCTACGAAGAAGTGAAAATGCGGCCGAGATATATTATATCGGAAATAACAGAGACAAAGAACGTAAACTAAAAACAGCGGAGGGATCTGAATCCTTCCGCTGTTTTGCTATGAATCCCAGTCAGTCGCTTTGACCCAATTTTCATAGTAGTGCATCTGCCGGTGCTTTCTTATCGTTCTGCGTTCTCTGTAATAGTAGGGAAACATCCTTTTTTTGACCCGCATGTATTTTGGATCCTGAGGCGGACCGATGGGCCGGTCAGGAGGGAGCTGCCTGTAATACTTGCCGAAATAATAGAGCCGGTCAAAATCATGTTCTTTTTTTGCGGCAGAAGTTACGATGTTAGATGTTCCGATATGGTGAGGGTGGCCATATTCTCCTTCAGGGTTATGTGTGGCAATTTTTTTCCAGTTCTTATACCGGAGCAATGTCTGGATATCATGCTCTATGCGGTTTTTATATGGCTCCCATGAGACGCGTTTTCTGTTGACATAGTCCGGATAATTCAGCATAATACTCGGGGAACCTGCCGCATGCATGGCATATTTGAATTCTTTATATCTTGTGAGATGGTATGTATTTGCATTGGTAAGGCACACAACCAGATACCGGTCTTTTGCAAGGTGGGCGCCGCCCCACAGGGACTCATCGTCGGGATGTGCCACAATCATAAGGCGGTCAACACCTTTTAAGTCCAATGTGTCCAAATATTTATTTGTGGCATCCTCTTTGATCGGCAGAGAAGTACTGTGTACTGCCAGAACAAAGGCAAAAATTAAAGTGAAGCATAATATTATCTTTTGTGAACGGTCAAGTTTCATGACGGCCTCCGTTTTGAGAGTTTCTAATTTGAATGTAAAATCTTATATAACGGATGAGTTATATAAGCTACATTATTATAGAATCAAAGGCAGAGGTTTTCAAGAGAGTTCGACATTTTGTAAGATAATTTAACTTTATAAAAATATCTGTTATATTGTCCCTCAAAATGTAACAAAATGATAATATAATGAAATGATACCATGGTCAAAAAAATTTTAGCGCAAGATCATAAAGTTGTTTCATCCTTTGCAGTTGTTTCTTTAAATACAAGGAATTTACTGATGAAATAGTTTACGATTGTAACGATAATCTGAGTTTCCAGCTTTGCAAGCCACTTTGCCTGGCTGATATACTGGACGAGAACAAAAACACCGCCGACTTCGATGATCATTGTAGAAAGACGGCCCAGAACAAAACGGCAGAATTCAATCCATATTTCTTTCCAGGAAGAACTTTTGGATACAAAGACAAAGATTTTATTCACAACAAAAGCAAATACGATAGCCGAAGCGACAGAAATGATATTGCTGATCGTATAGTTTACTTGACAGGCGTATACCAAAACATTAAAAATTAGAAGGTTGACGAGAGTTGTGCATCCTCCGAAAAAAACATAACGGAGCCCTTGATTATTCCATAATTTTTTTATTATATTGATCATATTGATTTCCTCTTTCGGTTTCCATTGATTTTAACTTATTATATTATAAGATTACATACAATATTTTGCAACAATATGAAGAATTTCTTACATTAACAAAGATCTGAACAGTAATATGGAAATATATAGTCGTCTATGGTATAATAAATCATATTTTGAAAACTTTGTTCTTGAAAAGGAAGATAAGATTTAAAGGAGAGACATTCATGACGTCACAAAAGAATACAAAGAATACAAGGAAATATTATTTACTATATCTCATGTTATTTGTTTTCATGTGCTTTACGGCATTTTATCCATTTATTGCGGAGGGTAAGTCTTTTATCTGGGGCGCAGGGGTAGAGGACGGGCTGTCACAACATTTTGAATCATTGGCTTATTGGGGACATTACCTGCGGGAATTGGTTGGAAATATTGCATCAGGACATCTGTCTCTTCCTATGTGGAATATGAGTCTCGGTTACGGGGGCGATATTTTATCGACTCTAAACTACTATGCCATCGGAGATCCCCTGAATCTTCTGTATATTTTTGTGCCTGTGAAGCATACAGAGATTATGTATAACTTCATGATTCTGCTGCGCATGTTTTTAGCCGGTGCCGCATTTATGGCATACGGAAGAAAGATGAATAAAAATAATTTTGCAGTAGTTTTAGGGGCGCTTGTCTATGTATTCTGCGGATTCACGTTTCGTTCAGGGCTAAGACATCCGTTTTTTATCAATCCGATGATCTATTTTCCACTGCTATGCCTTGGTGTTGAAAAGATTTTTAAAAAGGAACGGCCGTATTTATTCATTGTTATCACAGCTGTGGCATCTATGAGTAATTTCTATTTCTTATATATGCTGACTATTTTTACGGTAATATATGCGCTGATTCGTTTTTATCAATACTATACAAAAGAGCGGCTGAAGAATTTTTTTGTTCTGCTCAGAAACTTTGCAGGTTATTATATACTGGGTGTTGCCCTGTCGGCAGTGCTCCTTCTGCCTGCAGTCGATGGTTTTTTAGGAAATGGACGAGGCGGCGGACAGATCCACAATCTGATCGCATATCCTTTCAAATATTACATTTTGTTTTTAGAAAACTTTGTTGGATATGGAAATAGCGGACAGTCTACCAACGTAGGCTTCATTCCGATTGCCGGTATTGTTGTATTGTTTTTAATGTACTCAAGGAGAATGAAACACAAAAAGTATAAGATGGCGTTTGTCGGATGCATTGTATTCCTGGCACTCCCTGTTTTTGGTTATATTTTCAATGGTTTTTCTTATGTGACCAACCGTTGGAGTTTTGCGTTTACATTTATTATAGCACTGCTTGTGGCTGAAATGTATCCGAGGCTCTTTCACATGTCAAAACGCCAGATTATCGGTATTCTGGTGGGCATTTCAATCTATAATCTGATCATCAAAGTGGCAGAGCTGAGTAAGCCGGAAGTATTTAAAAATGATGGGGCTTACATCGCAGGCATTTTTTTGTTCTTGTTTTATTTGGTCTTCCTCTTCTTTCAGTGGAAAGGAATGGATGATAAGCATATGGTGACTCGGATTGCCGTTGCTGTCCTGGTTGTAGCCAGTATAGGAGTCCACGGTTTTTACCGATTTGGCGACGGTGGAAGATACTATGCCGGTGAATTTTTAAATTCAGGAGAGGCATTAAAAGCGATTCAGTCAGAGGAAAATAAACGGTTGAAAAAACAGACGGGTGAACAGATGGTCAGAGTGCACGATGAGGGCCAGAGATTTCACAATTATGGACTGCTGGATGGGCTTTATACAGTCAGTGCCTATTACAGCATTATTCCAAAGGAGACAATGGAAGCTGTAAAAAGTTATGAGACTTTGGGAATGCAGTACGCAGACAAATACCACGGGCTGGATCTCAGACAGGGACTTTTAAGTCTTGCTTCTGTAAAATATATTACGGTGCCGAAAGACCAGAAGCTGGAGGGATACCGTCTTCTGGATGAAACAGAAGAATCGAGGGTATATGAGAATCCGTATGCACTTCCGTTTGGTTATACCTATGATGCATGGATCAGCCAAAAAAAATATGATACAATGAATGGAGCAGAGCGGGAGCAGGCCATGCTGAAATGTGCGGTTCTGGAAGATGAGGTAAAAGGCCTGAAAAAGCAGAGCAGTCTGGCAGCGCAGACAGAAGACAAAATTCTTTCCGGGAAACACAGTACGTCTGTAAATAAGGCCGGCAAGAGTAAAGAATACCGTTTAAAACTCGATCCGGAGAAAGATCACTATATTTATATAAAAAATCTTCATTACAGCCCGTTGACAAAGAATAAGTCTAATATTGGCGAGATTGCTTTGAAAGGGAAGAAGGGAAACCGCGGAATTGATGTGACAGACGGTTCGGAGGAACACCATATTTATATTCAGGATAAGATGAGCTCCTACTATTTTGGAAGGCATGATTATCTGATGAAGATATCGGACAGCGGAAAACTTAAATTCCAGTTTCCGAGTACCGGAACATATAAGGTAGATGAGGTTTCGCTGATTTCTGTGAAGCCGCAGGATATGAAAAAGGAGATGAAGAACAGAAAACGTAATTCATTAAAAAATATTTCCTATAAGAATAATGTTTTTACCGGAGAGATCACAACGAAGAAAACAAAATTATTATGCATTCCGATTCCGTATTCCAAAGGCTGGTCAGCCGAAGTTGACGGAGAGAAGCAGCAAATCATAAAAACGAACGGAATGTATATGGGACTGATACTGAAGCCAGGAGAACATGAGATCACTTTAAGATACCGGACGCCATGGCTGGTTCCGGGGGCTGCCGTCAGCAGTATGGCCGGATTTATATTTATTATTTATATAGCAATAATGAGAAAGAAAAGAGGAGTTGTATGAGAAAAATAATCGGAGGATTGGCAGCAGTCTGCCTTGTAGGCAATCTCTCGCTTTTTCAGCCGAAGATAAAGGAAGTAAAGGCGGACACAGCAGAAAACACATCGGTTTCTGTGACGGATACAGATGAATATAAAACAAAGGAAGTCATTGTAAAGTTTAAAGACGGCCTGTCCGAGAATGAAAAAGAAAATATCATGGATGAGTCCCCGGGAGATGCACAGCAGGTGACGGACTCCATGGCTGTCGTAAAGACAGATACAAAGAAAGAGACGGCAGCCGCAGTAAAAGAACTGGATCAGAACAGCGACGTAGAATATGTTCAGCCAAACTATGTCTATCGGCTGGTAGACGGAAACGGCAGGACATCAGGGAAAGAGACTGCGATGAAGACAGCAGGAGTCAACGATCCATTCTTTTATGTACAGTGGGGTCTCTTGAACTACGGATCGAATCTCACAGATTATGTCCATGATCAGCAAGGGGGAAAGGGCATTACCATTCCGCAGAAAAAAGGATTGGACATTAATGTAAAGAATGTCTGGAAACAGCTGAATAAAAAAAACACTCAAAAAGTAATTGTGGCAAATATTGACACGGGAGTGGATTATACCAGCCCTGATCTGAAATCTGTCATGTGGAAAAATCCGAAAGAAAAGAAGAACGGAAAAGACAGCGATAAGAATGGTTATAAAGACGATATTTACGGGTGGAATTTTTATAACAATAACAATAAGGTATTTTCAAATAAATATTATGTAGATTCTTATGGAGACGTTTCCTACGAAGATGACCATGGAACCCACGGTGCCGGGACGATTGCCGCTGTCCGCAATAACGGATACGGCATCGCAGGCATTGCGTCCGGTACAAATGTAAAACTCATGTCCATAAAAGTTTTGGGCGGAAAAAAGGGAGAAGGGACAACACTCAGCGTCATTAAAGGAATTAAATATGCAAAAAAGATGGGAGCGAAAATCTGCAATTTTAGCTTTGGCTCCTATCAAAACGACAGGATGCTCCGGGACGTGATAAAAGAAAATAAAGATATGCTGTTTATCTGTGCCGCCGGAAATGAGAGAAATAATAATGACCGGTATCCTGTTTATCCTGCCAGCTATAATTACAGCAACGTAATATCTGTTGCGAATTTGGATTACAACGGATCTTTAGACAGGTATTCAAACTACGGAAAAAAGAGTGTGCTTTTGGCTGCTCCCGGAACTGATATCTTTGGGCTGGGTGTCAGAGAAAGAGGAATTATTGAAACCGGAACGTCCATGGCAGCGCCAATGGTGACGGGTACGGCGGCGCTGATCTATGCAAAATATCCGGGAGTAACACCGGCCGTGGTGAAATCTGCGCTGAAACGCGGAGCAACCAGACTCAGCAGTTTGAATGGAAAAACAGCTGCCGGCGGATATTTAAATGCTGAAAAGACCATGAATTCCAACTATTATCCTCCGTTTATTACGGTAAAGACATCAAAGAAAAAGAATTATTCGCTGGTAAAGATAAATGCAAAGAAAAGAGGCAGTACGCAAATTACAAAAGTAAAATACATAAAGGGCAAAAAGACTGCTTCATACTTTGCAAACGGGAAAAGGGGTTATTCTGTAAAAAGCAGTTCCATTAAAGTAAAAAAGACAGACTATTATACGATATATGCCAGAGACAGTGCGGGAAATCAGACAGTAAAGACAGTAAAAATAACTGCGGGGAAGCCCCCGAAGCTTAAAGTGAAAAAATATAGAAAGAGTCGAAAAAGTACGAAGGTCAAAATAACAGTTTCAGATGAGAGCAAGAAGACTTTGAAATTCAGCTACACCAAAGGGAAAAAATCAGTTTCTTATTTTAAAAAGGGGAAAAAAGGAACGAAATTAAAAAATAGAAAAGGGAAAGCAGAGTTTCAAGGAAAAAAAGGCCGTTATTATACCGTATATGTCATAGACAAAAGTGGGAATGAGATCATTAAGAAAATAAAATTATAGTAAAAAAACTTTCATTACCAGTTGAAAAATGTCTGAATTTGTTAAAAGAATTAGGCAAATATGTTGTAGATATGTTACTTTTGTGATAAAATAGGGAATCACAGAGATAGGGTTAGGATGGGGACTGATATTTATTGTTCAGCTTGAGAGAGAAAGTATGAGGTGTAGTATGAAAAAGCTAAAATTTTTACTGCGAACGGCATCCTTGTGTATGGCGTTTATTTTGATGGGATCAATTAGCGTATCAGCCAAAACTCCTAAAGTAAAAAAGATCAAATTTTCTAATGTATCATCTAAAAAGACCATGTACAGAGGGACAACGAAAAAGTTTACAGTAAAGATTACTCCTTCCAAGGCGAAGAAAAGAAAAATACAGTGGTATTCCAGCAACAAAAAGGTGGCAACAGTCAATTCTAAAGGAGTTGTAACGGCCAAGAAGAATGGAAAGGCTTATATAACAGCAAGAGTAAAATCACAAAAATCTAAAAAAGTAAGATGCAGGGTTACAGTAAAGACAAAGAAAGTGTCCAAGGTATCTTTTAATAAAAGCAAAGCCGTACTTCAGCAGGGTAAATATTATACAAGGAAGCCTTCGGTGTCGCCGTCTTATGCTTATAATAAAAAAGTTACATATAAGTCATCAAACACTAAGGTGGCAACTGTGAATTCTTCGGGAAAAATTTATGCAAAAGGACAGGGGACAGCGACGATTACAGCAACAGCAGCGGATGGAAGCAAAAAGAAGGCAAGCTATCCAGTCAGAGTAATTGGAAAAATTACCAATAAATTATCTACTAAATTTATAGCACACAGAGGGTTAAGTTCAGTGGCGCCGGAAAACACTGTACCTGCTTTTCAGGAAGCAGTAAAAGCAGGGTTCTGGGGAATAGAGACAGATGTGCGCAAAACAAAAGACGGAGAATTTGTTTTGATGCACGATAAAACATTTAAAGCAATGTGTGGTGTAGATAAAAAGGTCAATGAGTTGACATTGGATCAAATAAAGACAGAATTAAAGATTAGAGCAGGCAGTAATATAAAAAAATATCCGAATCTTCGTGTAGCCACCTTGAAAGAATATCTTGAAATATGCAGAGATAATAATATGGTCCCGGTTATGGACATAAATATTGAACAGTACGAGGACATGGATGTCGATGATATGAAAAAGCTGCAAAAAGAAGTATCCTCTGTCATGGGCAACATGGACTATATATATCTTTGTCATGAAGCATTAACACTGAAAGAACTGAATGAGGATTTAAAGCTTGACAGAAAACCAAATATTCGAGTTCAGCATGTAGTGAATTATCCGAACACAGGGAATATATCTTTGTATGACAAAGAAATGATCGAACTAGATTGTAATTACCAGAACTTATCTAACTATACTCTGCAGAGATTTAAAGAAAGAGGTATTCCTGTGAATGTGTGGACTGTTGACAACGAAGAAAAAGTATGGGATTTTATTACACAAAAAGTAGATTATATAACGACAAATAAGAAATTTTGGTGACAAATATAAAATGAGGAACAGAAATGAATAAACTTAATAAATTTATAACCCAATTAATTATTTGTTTTATAGTTCTTGCTTTTCTATTTAGACTCACTGTTTTTTCCTGGCCTATTCGTGATGCAGAATTAAAGCAGAATATACTGCTGTGTATCACACTTTTTCTTTGGCTACCGTTTACATGGAATCTTATTCATGCTAAAAAGACCGAGATTACCAGGGTATTAAAAGAAAGTTGGATTATAATCTTATATTTTGCTGTTAGGTTTTTAGGGGTTTTTTTGCAAAAATATAATCTTGATCGAAGTGTATTGGAAAGTCTTTATTATGAATTTTTTGGATTAGTTATCATTGGGTATTTTAGTCTTAAAAAGCTAGATAATTTAAATATAGTTTTTAAAGTATATATATTTGCGAATTTATTTTTGAATATTCTCACAGTATTAATATATATTTTAATACCGGCAGGTGTAATGGATGGAGCTCGAAATGTAACAGATTGGATATTGAATAGTACAGCATATCAAACATTTCCTTATTCTGCGCTTTATTCAAATCCAAATGGGGCAGGTATCGTTACGGGTATGGCGATTGTTCTGGGATTCACAGTGTTTAAAAAGAAGAATGTTTTATTCTGGCTATATACTGGTTTTTCTGTGTGGTTTGTGTATTTTCAGCAATGCAGAAGTGCTCAGGTGGCGTTAGGTGTTTGTGCCATTGGAATTTGTTTAGTTAATATTTTGAAAATAATGAATGCCAGATTTTTTACAGCACTGCTTTTGATCTCTTGTGTAGCAGCTGTAATCAGTATAGGTGGTTTTATATTACACAATAGCAGTTCTCCTGAAAAAATCAACAGCTTAAATAATACTGAACAGCGATTAAATAAGTATAGCAGCGGCAGATATACTGTATGGAAGTATGATATAAATGCAAATGAAAAAAACTTTCTTTTAGGCAGCGGGAGTATAGAAAAAGGCTTAAATGAAAGAAAAAATATATTTTTAGAGATATATCATAATGAGGAGATTGCGAGTCAAAAGGTAGAGGAGCTGCGTGCCTTGGATTTTCATAATGGATACATAGGTACTTTTATTGCATGTGGTGCCGTCTGCTTTTTTCTTTTTATCTTTATTCTAATACAAAAATTAAGAAAGTTGGAGACTTCAAAAAAACATTATGGATACTTAAGCGTGTGTTTCATTTTTGTTGTTAATTTGTTTGAATGTAATTTTCTTGTTGCAACATATGTTTACAGTATTTTAATGATGCTGGTTCTAAATTCGAGCAGTATAGAGAGAAGGAATCTGAATGAGTAAAAGAATTTTTTTATCATCACCTCATATGAGTGATGAAGGGTATGAGATGGATTATATAAAAGAAGCATTTGATACCAATTGGATTGCGCCGCTAGGTGAAAATGTGAATCAGTTTGAAAGCGAAATTTGTGAGGTGACAGGAGCAAAAGCTGCTGTTGCTTTATCAGCGGGAACTGCTGCGTTACATTTAGGCTTAAAAGCTTTGGGAGTAGGAAAAGGAGATTTGGTTTTTTGTCAGAGTCTTACTTTTTCTGCGAGTGCTAATCCTATAATTTATCAAGATGCAGTGCCTGTATTTATTGACAGTGAAGAAGATACCTGGAATATGAGTCCGGAAGCTCTTGAGACGGCGTTTAAGAAATATGAAATGAAGGGAGTAAGACCCAAAGCGGTAATTGTTGTTCATTTATATGGAATTGCTGCCAGAATGGATGAAATTCAAGAGATATGTAAGCGGTATGATACACCTATTTTGGAAGATGCTGCCGAAAGTCTTGGAACATCTTATAAAGGGAAAATGACGGGAACATTCGGTGATTATGGTATTCTGTCCTTTAATGGAAATAAAATCATCACATCTTCTGGCGGAGGTATGCTTTTATGTAATACAGAAAATGCCGAAAAAATGGCAGAGAAAGCCAGATTCTGGGCAACACAAGCGAGAGAGCCGGAGCGATACTATCAGCATAAAGAACTTGGTTATAATTATCGTATGAGCAATATTACTGCGGGTATAGGAAGAGGGCAACTAAAAGTACTGAGTCAAAGAATTGATAAAAAAAGAGAGATTTTTACGGTATATGAACAAGCATTTAAAGAAATTGATGATATAGAGATGATGCCGCTTCATGAGGAATACCAGAGATGTAACTGTTGGCTTTCGTCAATTATTATGAAAGAAGGGTGCAGCATTACTCCGCTGGATATACAAGTGGCTTTGGAAAAGGACAACATAGAAGCAAGACATGTTTGGAAACCTATGCATTTGCAGCCGTTTTTTAGAAAATATGATTATATTGATAATGGAAATATTTCAGAAAATATATTTAAGAGGGGCGTATGCCTGCCATCAGATACTAAAATGGCAGCAGAAGACCTAACTAGAGTGATAGATAATATAAAAGGATTGTGGAAAAGTGGAGAATAAGATTTACCGCAGGTTCATAAAACGATTATTGGACCTTCTCATATCATCTATTGGCCTTATAATTATTAGTCCAATATTTATTATTATTTGTATCTTGGTGAGAATTAATTTAGGAACTCCCATATTTTTCAAACAAGAAAGACCTGGCCTAAACGAAAAAATCTTTTCACTTTATAAATTCCGCACCATGAAGGATGCCACAGGCGCAGACGGAAGGATGCTTCCAGATGAATTAAGGCTTACTCCGTTTGGGAGAAAATTGAGAGCGACAAGTTTAGATGAATTGCCGGAGTTAATAAATATAATTAAAGGGGACATGAGTTTTATTGGACCTAGGCCGTTGTTAGTGCGATATTTACCTTTTTATACAGAGGAAGAGCATGCCAGACATAGTGTAAGACCTGGACTGACTGGTTTAGCTCAGGTAAATGGGAGAAATAATCTGCCATGGGAAGAACGTTTTCGAATTGATTTAAATTATATTTCAAATGTATCGTTTAAAGAAGATTTATCCATTTTTGTTCAGACTATTCAAAAAGTTTTATTAAAAGAAGATATTTGTTCTGGGAATGAACAGCGTTTGCTTGATTTAGATGAAGAGAGAAAAGCAGGAGTAAAGAAATATGAAGATTTGTGAACTTACATATGAGGATTTGGTCCAAAACCGCACAGAGATTTATCAATTATTCAGGGAATCGTATTCAGAAAATTTTGATGCCAATGACCTTGAGATTACCCTCTTAATAAAACAGAGATACCAGAATTTATTAGAGTTTGTACGGGACGGCAGTGCGATATGTTTAGGAGCATGTGCTAACGGTAAGTTGTGTGGCATTTTATGGGCGTATGAAAGAAAATTAATGGGGGAGCGGCGTATACATATTACCGATATTGCTGTATGTAAGCCCTGTCGAAAAAGCGGCTTGGGGTCCAGCTTAATTGAGAAATTAAAGCAGATTTCTCGAGAAAGAGGAGTTAGTCTGATTGATCTTTTAGTGACTCAGACTAATAAAAACTCGATAGAATTCTACTTCAATAAGGGTTTTATCACTGAGCGTCTTCAAATGGTACTGAAGATTTGAAGTATGCAATATTTTGAGAAAATGGGAGAAATTATGAGTAGTCAAAACAAGTGTGCGGTTATATTTGGAACTTTTATTAATGGGTATGGTATATACAGGTCTTTGAGGGATAGCGGCTTCAGAGGAAATATTTATGTAGCTGAAGCGACCAGGCCAATTTATAAAAAAACATTTATAGAGTTATGTACAAAAGATATAAAAGTCATTCATAAGGTAGCAGACAGTACGCAGGATGTTGTTGAAATCCTTAATCAAATTCCAGAAAAAAATAAATGTGTGTTTTTTACAGCAGAAGAATGTATGGATTTTGTGAAGGAGGCTATTGAAAAAAATTTAGTAGAAAATGTACGCGCTTATACAGGTGCAGGTATTGGAAATAAGTATATATTGGATAAATACGAGTTTTATAAGTTAATTAATGAGCATAAGCTTGGAAGTGCACCTAAAACAATTTCAAGCGAAGAAGATCCTGAAAAGGTTTTTGGAAAAAAATATGTTATAAGATCAAAACAATCATGGATAGGAAGCCTTAATACTCCCAGGATCACCATAGTGAAGGATTTAGAAGAACGCAGGAAGATAGAGACACTATACGAAAAAATGGGAATGAAAAAGGCGGACTGGTGTTATCAGGAACTTTTAAGTGTTATCCCACAAGCGAATCTCTCTGTTGTAGGTTGGTATGAAAAAGGTACAGAACTATTTTTCGCTCATAAAAAGATAGTACGTTTTCCGGAGAAAAACGGAACCGGCTGCATAGCAGAGTTTGTAGAAAAATGTCCTGCAGATCCACTGAATCAAACCAGAAGAATATTGAAATATTTGGACTATAAAGGTCCTTTTGAACTGGAATTTCTTTATGATCCTGAAGAGAAAATCTATAAAGCTATAGATTTTAATCCTAGATTTTGGATGCAGCATGAATTAATAGAAAAAACAAGTGAGTATTTCATGATAAGAAAGATTTTGGGGGAGGAGATAAGTCCTAAAAGTAACTATAATATTTATTACAAATATTGGATCAATACAAACCAGACAATTTATAAAGTTTTAACGGGTCATTTCAGTTTGATAAAATACTTTAGATCTGCGGTGCGGGCTCCTGGAGTTGTTAAGTCCATAAAATGGATAATATATGTTCTATATTCTAAAAGTTTAGGAAGAAAAAATAGATTGGGAGGTAATAAATAATGAAGTATGCATTAATCGGATGTGGAAGAATTTCAAAGAATCATCTGAAAGCCGCCTTAAATAATAAACTGGATATTATAGCAGTATGTGACATTTTGGAAGGCAAAATGGAAAAACTACTGCAGGATTGTGGACTGGGTGAGGATAAAAAGATTAAAAGGTATGAGAACTACCAGAAAATGTTAGAGGACATGTCTCCAGATCTTGTGAGTATAGCAACAGAAAGCGGATATCACGCGGAAATAGCATTATATTGTATTGAACATAATGTAAACGTAATCATTGAAAAGCCGATGGCTATGAGTATCGAAGATGCAGATTTAATTATTAAAAAAGCAGAGAAATTTGGTGTTAAAGTGTCAGCTTGTCATCAAAACCGATTTAACATAGCGGTGCAGGAACTGAGAAAGGCGATCGACGAAGGACGTTTCGGGAAGTTATCACATGGTTCTGTTCATGTCAGGTGGAACAGAAATGAAGCATACTATGAACAGGCAAAGTGGAGAGGAACTTGGGAACAGGACGGTGGGGCACTGATGAACCAGTGCATTCATGGAATAGATTTGCTGCGCTGGATGTTCGGGGATGAAATTGATAATGTATATGGAGTTACAAAGCAGCAATTTCATAAGTATTTACAGGCAGAAGATATAGGGATGGCTGTTATAACTTTTAAAAATGGAGCGGTGGCTACGATTGAGGGAACCACCAATGTTTTTCCTAAAAATCTTGAAGAAACACTATATGTGTTTGGAGAAAGAGGTACAGTAAAATTAGGAGGAACATCTACTAATAATATAGATGTATGGGAATTTGAAGACAAGAGAATTGAGGATGAGATTAACAAAGGTTTAGAGGAGCAAACGAGCAATGTCTATGGGAATGGACATACTTTACTTTTTGCAGATGTAGTTGATTCTATAAAAAACGATAGGACTCCATATGTTGATGCAGTAGCAGGAAGAAATGCTTTAGAAGTTGTGTTAGCAATTTATAAAAGTCAAAAAATCGGAGAAAAAGTTACCTTACCTTTAGAGAATTTTACAACTATGGAAATGTACGGGCTGTTTGATTAGAAAATACTTTAGGAGAGAGAAAATTGGATTATTTTGTACATGAGTCAAGTTATATAGATGAAAACGTTAAGATAGGAAAATCAACAAAAATATGGCATTTTTGTCATATTCAAAAGGGAGCTGAAATAGGTGAAGGCTGTTCAATAGGTCAAAATGTTAATATCTCATGTAATGTAAAAGTTGGCGATATGTGCAAGATTCAAAACAACGTATCAATTTATGAGGGGGTTGAATTGGAGGATTATGTGTTCTGCGGCCCGTCCATGGTATTCACAAATGATCTGACACCTAGAGCAAAATTTCCTAAAGGAAGGGAAAGATATAAAAAAACAAAAGTTTGTAAAGGAGCTACACTAGGGGCCAATTCTACTATCGTTTGTGGAAATAGAATAGGAAAATGGTCCATGATTGCATCAGGTGCAGTTATAACCAAAAATGTTCCAGATTATGCATTAATGGCTGGCGTACCGGCAAAAAGGATCGGGTGGGTTTGTAAATGTGGAAATAAACTTGATGACAAGCTTAATTGTACATGTGGGAGAAAGTATATTATTAAGGATGATACGATTGATGAGGCAATACAATGATGAAATATAAAGATGGAGCTGCAAAAAAAAATTGGACAAGAGTAATTGAGTTTCTGTTTCCTGCATGTCTTTTTACTGGAAACTATGTCAGTCTTTTTTTGGCCTTTTACGGATGTTTTTTATTTAAAAATGAGAGTCAGAGAATCGCTGTTTCTGCAATATTCAGTGCAGTAATTGCAGTGATGGTAGGTATAAAATTTTTGGCTGTTCTAAAGAAAATCAATGTTTATGATATAATTAAATTATTTATACCTCTTTTAATCTTTCTATTTCCATTTTTTTATGGATTACTTTTACATGGGATCAGAAAAGAAATTATATGGCAGCTGCTACAGTTTATACTGTTTGCAATACCTGTTTTTTTTGTAGCAGTTTATATCGTCAAAGAAAACAAATTGAAGCAACTGTTATTGGATCTTAACTGGTACGGTATAGGTATCTTACCGTTTGGTGTATTTTACATTTTGAGATTTTTTACCACTTCAAAAGTCAATACCTCATATAATGAATTTGGCGGCCTAAGCTATATGACTATTTCATATATTTTTTTGATTGTATTTGTGGTTTCTGTACTGAACGTTATATATATAAAAAAGAAATTTAGTAAGATACTTCAAATGTTTATCATAATTGTTTCCTGGTTTACGGCTTTGTATGCTGGAACGAGAGGCGGAATCGTAAGTTTTTTCAGTTTTATTGTTATTATATTTGTCTCAGATTTTTGCTTAAATCATCACAGAAATATAAAGCCAATATTAGCTTTAGGTTTATTTATGATTCTTACATATGTTTTTTCTGTCAAGGTATGGGCGCCTGCTTCATCAGGTCCTGGCCGACGCCTTCAAAATTTTTTGTATGATGTAAGGATTTATGAGCAAGATTCGTCAAAGAAATTATCAGGGAAAAAATCTGGTCTTAAAAGTGAAGAGATTGATATACAAGCATTTTATATTCAATACTGTATTCAAAAGGACCAAAATATTGAGAAAAGTATTAAACAATTACATGAAAATCGAGATGAAAAGGGAAAGCAGCTAATTTTTTATGAAACTGAAGAAATGGAGCAGGAAGGTAAAAATTATAATTTTGAAATTAGAAGACCGGCTTTGTATAAGTTTGCTTTCGAAGAATTTAAAAAACATCCAATCATAGGAAATGGAGCTTATTATTTTCAGAATAAATATGATTTAAATACAGGGGATATAGGATATAGTTTTTATCCACATAACACCGTGCTTGAACTATTGTGTGACTTTGGCTTAGTAGGATTAGTTATTTTTAGTGCGATTTCTCTTTATTTATTAGTAAGATTATTTGTAATGTCAAAACAAAACAAATATCTATTCTGTATCGTATTATTTTGTATTTCTCAGATAATAAAATATATGTTCTCAGGAGGACTTTACTTGAGTTATCATATATTCTTCAGTATATGTTTTGGGGTTGCTTATATATGCTTAAGAAAGAATGATGATCAGGTGATGATAAATGCTTAAGAAAATAAAATTTGTAGGAGATATGAGTTTAAACATTATTTCGAGTTTTATCCCTGTCATAGTTTTGCAGCTTATAGTTTATCCAATTGTATCGCGCACAGCTTCAGGAGAAAATTATGGTTTAATGATTTCCATGTATTCATTGATCTCATTAGTTGGAGGTACTTTAGGCGGAGAACTTAATAATATTCGATTGTTAAAAGATCATGAATATAATGAAAAAGGGTTATCAGGAGATTTCAACCTGCTTTTAATTATTTACTCTTTCCTTATTGTCATCGTTATGTTCATAGGAACATGGTATATACAAAAGGAAATACACATAATAAATACTTTTTTTATTTTTATTATAACCATTTGTACTATGGTTACGAATTATCTTAATGTGGCATTTCGGTTAAAATTAAATTATAAGGCGATACTTGTAAACAAACTTTTAAATTCTCTAGGTTATATAATTGGAATGGGACTTTTTTTCTTAACTTCATATTGGGAATTTATTTTTTTGGCAGGTGAAATAGTCACCCTCATATATATTAGTGTAAACACTGATTTGTTAAAAGAACCTATAAAAAAAACTAAGCTGTTCAAAAATACATTAGCTGACAGTACTCTGCTGGAGTGTTCAGGTGCTTTTCTAAGAGCAATGACATATGCTGATAAAATATTATTGTTTCCACTGCTCGGCGGAGGTGCTGTTTCCATTTATTATACTGCAACTCTTTTCGGCAAAATTATCACGATGGGAATCAATCCAATTAATACAGTGGTTTTGAGCTATTTAGCCAAAATGAAAAAGATAAAAACTTCAACATTTAAATATATATTTTCTGTTGCTACAGTTGTTTGTATACTAGGTTATTTTATATGTGTATTTATAAGTGAACCTATACTAACAGTATTATTCCCTCAATGGGCATCGGAAGCGGTTAAATATGTGCCAATAACAACTTTGGGTATCTGCATATTTACACTTTGTACTATATTAACACCCCTGACACTGAAGTTCTGCAGTATCTATTGGCAGATGATCATTAATGGATTAAGCTTTGTAGTTTTTATTGTTGTCTCCTATATTCTTTTAAAAACAAATGGTTTGATGGGATTTTGTACAGGAGTGACAATCAGTTATTTAAGCAGACTGTGTCTTATGATGTTTGTGTTTAAAAAATATATAATCAATTAAAAGAAGAAAAAGGAAGTTAGGAAAGTAGGAGAATGAATTTATATACTGTAAATGCCGATGAGCATGATGTTTGGAATGAAATTGTGAGAAGCTTTAGTAATTATGATGTTTTTTATTTAAATGAATATGCCAGAGCGTTTGAAAGCCAGGGGGCAGGAGAGCCAATTCTTTTTTACTATAAGGATGATCACTATAGGGCAATTAATGTAGTCATGAAAAGAGACATCGCCTTAGATAAAAGTTTTAAGGGAAAAGTTAAAGAAAATAAATATTATGATATGAGTTCGCCATATGGGTATGGAGGATTCTTATCAGAGGGAGAGGTACCTGAAGAGGCAGTTAAGGAATATGAAGAATATTGTAGTGCCCAGGGATATATTTCTGAATTTGTAAGATTTCAGTTATTCAGCGATTATAGGGAAAAGTTTTCTGGAAAAGCTGAGAGCCATACTCAGAATGTCATAAGAGACTTACAGATTCCTTTGGAAGATATCTGGATGGATTTTGAACATAAGGTGAGAAAAAATATTAAAAAAGCAATCAGATCCGGACTGGAGATAATGATTTGTGAAAATGAAGATCATTTGGACGACTTTTTATCTATTTATTATAGTACAATGGACAGGACAGGAGCTGAAGAAGATTTTTATTTTAATAGAGAATTTTTTGAAAAGATAAATAAAATGAAAGGGAATTTTGCTTATTTTTATGTTTTGTATGAAAATAAGATTATATCGACGGAATTGGTCATTTATGGAACTGAAAATGCTTATTCCTATCTTGGAGGAACTGATAGTCAATATTTTGGACTGAGGCCGAACGACTTTTTGAAATTTGAAATAATAAAATGGGCAAAGGAAAAAGGATTAAGAAATTTTATATTAGGCGGGGGATATGGGAAAGATGATGGCATCTTTAAATATAAGAAAGCTTTTTCTCCTAATAATATACAGCAGTATTTTATAGGAAAAAAAATATTTGATATTAATTCTTATAAATATTTATGCAGTTTAAGAGGAATTGATACTGCTGAAATAAACGAAGAAGGTTATTTCCCGTTGTATCGGGCCAAAATGGAAGAGGTATAAAGGAATATGGAAATATGGATTTTAAATCATTATGCCACAATGATGGGCAAAGACGGAATTGGACGTCACCATAGCTTTGCAAAATATCTTACGCTGCAGGGGCATAGTGTGAAGCTGTTTTGTGCAAACACTGTCCACAACAGCAGCAAACAAATTAATTTAGGGAATAAGCTTTATAAAAAAATAAAAGAAAAAGATGACATACCTTACTATTTTGTAAAGTCTCATAAGTATAATGGAAATGGTTTTCATAGGGTAATGAATATGATTTCATACTCCGTAAATGTAAAAAAAGTGATGAAAAGACTGGTAGAAAATGGGACGAAACCAGATGTAATTATTGCTTCATCCGTTCATCCTTTCACTCTTCTTTCAGGCATACAATTTGGAAAGAAATACAAAATTCCATGCATCTGTGAAGTAAGAGACTTATGGCCGGAATCGATAGTATGTTTAACGAGACTTACAAAACGGAATCTGCTTATAAAAATACTTTATCAAGTTGAGAAAAGAATTTACATGAAAGCAGATCAGCTTATTTTTACTATGGAGGGCGGAAAGCAGTATATTATAGATAAGAAATGGCAGAAAAAAATAGATCTGAATAAAGTTTTTCATATTAATAATGGCGTTGATCTGGAGATATTTAATCAAAATAAAGAAAAGTATCAAATTGATGATGAAGATCTAAAGAGTAATGAAGGGTTAAATATAGTATATGCAGGTTCAATAAGAAAAGCGAATAATGTTGAGTTTTTAGTAGAATTAGCAAAAGAATTAAAAATGAACAATGTTGAGGGAATCCGAGTTTTGATTTACGGAGATGGCCCGGATCTTAATGAACTGAAAAATAAGGTTAGGGAGTTCAAGCTAGATAATATTATTTTGAAAGGTGCTGTTAATCGCAATAATATTCCCTATGTCCTTTCAACAGGAAAAAGTGTAAATTTCCTTCATTACATAAAGTTAGATGTATTAAAATATGGGAGTAGTGCAAACAAACTATTTGAGTATTTTGCAAGCGGAAAACCTATTCTTTCGACGGTACGGATGGGATACGATTTATTGGAAAGATATGATGCTGGAATTACAATCGAGGACGCTGATAAGACAAAGCTATTAGAATTGCTGATTCAATACAGAGATATGAGTCCCGATGAATATGGACAAATATGCAAGAATGTCCATAATGCGGCACAAGACTACGATTTTAAAAAATTAACGAAAAAATTATTAATAGTTATTGATAAAGCAATTAAAGAATACAGGGTGGAAAAAAATGATTAAAGACATTTTGTTGCAGAAGATTCAGAAGAAAGAAATTATAGTTGGAGTGGTAGGACTTGGATATGTGGGATTACCTCTAGCAGTGGAAAAAGCAAAAGCGGGATTTAAGACAATTGGATTTGATGTACAGAAAGAAAAAGTTGAATTTGTCAATCAAGGAGAAAATTATATAGGCGATGTAGTTGATCAGGATCTAAAAACATTGGTAGAGAATAAGCAATTATCAGCGACCTCAGATTTTAGATTTATAGAAGATGTTGATTTTGTCGCTATATGTGTTCCAACACCATTAGATAGCCATCAGCAACCTGATATAAGTTATATTAAAAATTCAGCAGAAGAAATATCAAAGTACTTAAAAAAAGGCAGTATGGTGGTTTTAGAATCGACAACTTATCCAGGCACAACAGAAGAACTAATTAAACCCATTTTGGAAAAGGGTTCTGGATTAAAATGTGGAAAGGATTTTTATCTTGGATTTTCGCCTGAAAGGGTGGATCCGGGGAATCTGATCTATAAAACAAAAAATACTCCTAAAGTAGTTGGTGGGATTGGAAAGGAAGCCACAGAAGTAATTGCAACAATGTACAGGGCAGTTTTGGAAGGAGATGTCCATGAAGTGTCTTCTCCGGCTGTAGCTGAGATGGAAAAGATATTAGAGAATACATACAGAAATATAAATATTGGATTAGTAAATGAGTTAGCGATGCTGTGCAACAAGATGGGGATTAGTTTATGGGAAGTTATTGATGCTGCCAAAACAAAACCGTATGGTTTTCAAGCGTTTTATCCAGGCCCTGGGCTTGGAGGGCATTGTATACCATTAGATCCATATTATTTATCATGGAAAGCAAGGGAGTATGGATTTCACACTTCCATGATAGAAAGTTCAATGATGATTAATGATCAAATGCCAGATTATTGTGTCGAACGAGCAGGAAGGATTTTGAATCGTTTCAGCAAATCATTAAGTAATTCTAAAATTCTTATTTTAGGTGTGGCCTATAAACAGGATATTGATGATTATAGAGAAAGTCCTGCGCTCAAAATCATCGATCTTCTCCAGGCAAATGGTGCTTTAGTAAAATATTTTGATCCATATATCAGCCAATATAGATATAATGGAAAAATAGCATATGGATTGGATGAAATCAATTGTGAGGTATTACAGGAATTTGATCTGGTTATGATAACGACAGCTCATACTAGTGTTGATTATAAATTAGTACAAGAAAATTCTTTGGCAGTATTTGATACTAAGAATGTGATGAAAGATCTAATGGAAAGAGGAAATATAGAGGTTTTATAAATATGAAAATAGCAACAGTTGTCGGAGCCAGACCACAGTTTATTAAAGCAGCGGTGGTATCACGTGAACTAAGAAAAAAACATGAAGAAATATTGATCCATACTGGACAGCATTACGATTATAATATGTCTGATATATTTTTTAAAGAACTCGCTATTCCGCATCCGAGTTATAACCTTGGTATTTCTGGCGGCAGTCATGGAAAAATGACAGGCGAAATGCTTATTAAAATAGAAGAAGTATTATTAAAGGAAAAACCATGTTTGGTAATTTTATATGGTGATACGAATTCTACTTTAGCAGGTGCTGTAGCAGCTTCAAAACTGCATATTCCGATTTGTCATGTTGAAGCAGGGGTCAGGATGAAAACCCTTAATAATCCGGAAGAGATCAATAGAATTATGACAGATCATGTCTCATCTATCTTAATGTGTTGTACTCAGTCATCCATAAAGGCATTAAAAGATGAAGGGATATCAAAAAATGTACACTGGGTTGGCGATCCAATGTATGATGCATTTAATTTTTATAGCAGAGAGTTGGGAAATGATCTTCCGGAGAACCTAATGAGTATTGAAGGAGAAAAAATTGTTCTTCCGGAGAAATATTATTATATGACATGTCACAGAGAAGAAAATACAGGAAGTGATGAGCCGTTAAAACAGATTTTTGAAGCAATGAATTCGCTGAGTTTCCCCTGTGTGTATCCTGTGCATCCGAGAAATAGGAGTAGAGCAAGACGATTAAAAAATGCATTTAAATATAAAAACATTATTCTTTGTGAGCCTGTTGGATATTTGACTTCAATTTATCTGCTCCTACACTCTGAAAAAGTTGTCACAGATTCCGGAGGGCTGCAGAGAGAGGCCTTTTTTGCTCAAAAACAATGTATTACGATTTTTGATCATATTATATGGCCCGAAACAATGGTTAATAATCGAAATCAGCTCTCATCTCCTCAAAAAGATGAAATAATTGAAAAGATCAATACAAAGCAAAAGATACTTGACTTCGAGTTGCCGTTTGGAGCAGGGGATTCAGGAGAAAAAATTGTTAGATTAATTGATTCATACTTAGACGAAAAATGCAGGGAAGGAAGTATATAGAAAGTAGTTATTATGAAAATTATTATTTCACATGATGTAGATCATTTATATAGAAACGATCACTACCGAGATTTAATTTATCCTAAACTGTGGGTTAGGAGTACTCTAGAGATGCTTAAGGGAGAATATGGTTTTAAGGAATGGATAAGAAAAATGTTAATCCCTTTTCACCACAAGATTAATTTTATTGAAGAACTAATTAATTTTGACAAGAAATATGGAATTGAATCTACTTTCTTTTTTGGTATGGCAACTGGACTGGGAATGTCGTATAGGCAGGAGTATGCAAAAGGGATGATACACTATGTAGAAAAACAAGGTTTTGATGTAGGTGTACATACAATCGATATCTCAGATATTTTAAAGATACGTAAAGAATATACCGACTTTAAAGAAATAGTTTTAAGACAAGACTTTGGTACTAGAGTACATTATGTCAGGTTCAATGATGACACATTTGAGAAATTTGCAGAAGCAGGTTATATATTTGATACGAGTGAATTTGATAAGAAACAGGGCTATTTAATCAAAGCCCCATATAAAATTGGAGATATGTGGGAGTTTCCGCTTACAATAATGGATGGTTATCTAGGAAAGTCATTTGAGTTGATGAAACAGGATACTATCAAAATAATTAAGGAAGCAGAGGAGCAAAATATGCCTTATGTGACAATACTGTTTCATGACCGCCTTTATACTCAAGCATACAGCAGATATAAGAACTGGTATGAATGGCTCATTCCATATTTAATAGATAATAATTATGAATTTATATCTTATAAGAAGGCGATAAAAGAATTAGAGGAAAGCTAAATTTTAGAGGAGTTAATATGCATTTTAGAGATTTGGGTAGGCAGTATCAGAATTTAAAAACAGATATAAATAAAAATATTAGTAAAGTCCTGAGTGATGCAAATTATATCAATGGATCACAAGTAATAGAATTGGAAAATCAACTTGCGGAATATGTAGGTGTAAAACATTGTATTAGCTGCGCCAATGGGACAGATGCATTACTGTTGGCATTGATGGCATGGAATATAGGAGAAGGAGACGCTGTATTTATCCCTGATTTTACCTTTTTTGCAACAGGAGAAGTAGTTGAATGCGTGAATGCTATGCCAGTATTTGTAGATGTTGATAAACAAACTTTTAATATGGATGCCAAATCTTTAGAAGAACAGATAATCAGAATAAATGAAGAGGGGAAATATTCTCCTAAAGCGGTTATCTGTGTTGATTTATTTGGATTACCTGCTGATTATGACTCTATTAAGAAAATAACGCGAAAATATAATTTGCTTTTATTGGAAGATGGAGCTCAAGGCTTTGGCGGACAAGTCGGAGAGCAGAAAGCCTGCAGTTTTGGGGACATAGGAACAACGTCCTTTTTTCCTGCCAAACCATTGGGATGCTATGGTGACGGAGGAGCTATCTTTACCAATAATGATGAGTGGTGTGACTTACTGAATTCTTATAAGGTTCATGGCAAAGGAAGTGATAAATATAATAATATAAGAATTGGAATGAATTCAAGACTAGATACACTTCAGGCTGCTGTATTATTAGTGAAGTTAAAAGCATTCAGAGATATAGAAATTGTCAATATAAACCGTATTGCAGAAAAGTATAATAAATCTCTTCATAATAAAGTCAGTATACCGTTAGTTCCGAAAAATTATACGTCTAGTTATGCTCAATATACACTTACGCTAAATGATAAGAAACAAAGAGACTCATTACAAAGAGAGCTGAAATTAAAGGGAATTCCTAGCATGATATATTATCCAAGACCGCTTCATTCACTAAAAGCTTTTCAAGGTGAAGGGAGGGAATTTGATTATACTAAGAATTTTGCATCTAATGATATATGTGATCAAGTGCTGTCAATTCCAATCCATCCATATCTAGAACAAGAAGAAATATATGAAGTAGTTCATAGTATCATGGAGTTTTTCTAACATATATGAGGAAATTTATATGATTTTTACAAGTGCGTTATTTCTATTTGTTTTTCTTCCATGTGTACTGTTAATTTATTATTGTGTACCATTCAAGATCAAAAATTATTTTCTTCTTTTTTCCAGTCTTTGTTTCTATGCTTACGGAGAACCTAAATTTGTTTTTGTCATGATGGCAATAATAATTATAAACTATCTGGCAGCGATGCAAATTGGAAAAGCAAAAAATAAATCTTTACAGAAAGTTTATTTATACAGTGCAATAGCTTTGAATGTAGGAAACTTATGTTTTTTTAAGTATCTGAATTTCGCAGTAAGTAATATTGACCTTATCTTTGGAAATATATTGCCCAAAACAAATATTAGTTTACCTATCGGAATATCTTTTTTTACTTTTCAGGCAATGTCATATATCATTGATGTTTACCGAGGAGAAGTATTGCCACAAAGAAACCCTTTCTTTTTAGGATTATATATTTCTTTGTTTCCACAGTTGATAGCGGGACCTATTGTACGATATCAAACAATAGAAAAACAAATTACATTCAGAGAAATATATTTAGATAAATTTGTACAGGGAATTAAAAGATTCTTGCTTGGTTTATCAAAAAAAGTTATGTTGGCAAATAATCTGGCAATAGTTTCAGACATGGCATTTTCTCAGGGGAAGGACTTATCAGTCTGCTTTGCGTGGTACGGTGCTGCTGCATATGCTCTTCAAATATATTTTGATTTCTCCGGTTATTCAGATATGGCAATTGGTCTGGGGAAGTTATTTGGCTTTGAGTTTTTAGAGAATTTTAATTATCCATATTTATCTAAAAGTATTGGAGAATTTTGGAGAAGATGGCATATATCTTTAGGGAGCTGGTTTCGTGATTATGTATATATTCCCTTAGGCGGTTCCAAGGTTGGTAGGGTGAAATTAATTCGTAATCTTTTTATTGTATGGTTTTTAACGGGAGTATGGCATGGTGCAAATTGGACATTTATTCTTTGGGGATTAGCATATTTTGTTATTTTGACGTTTGAAAAATTGACACAGATTCCAAAAAGGCTGGAAAGTAAACTCTCAAAGAGGCTTTATTCCTGTTTTACTCTGGTTTTTATAATGATTGCTTTTGTTCTTTTTAGGTCAAATGGGATTAATGAATTTATAATTTATATTAAAGCAATGCTGTGCATGAGTGGAAATGTTTTCCTTGACAATACATTTTTACGCTTTTTTGGAGAATATAAATTATTTCTTGTATTTGCAGTATTTAGTGCCTTTGCTGGGGTTAAAATGATTAAAACCTATATGACATCAAGAATAGTGAATAAACAGGCTATAGAGGTTATTATCTTTGTAATTTATGTTCCTCTATTTTTGATTAATATATCTTATATTATAATTGGAAGCTATAATCCATTTATTTATTTCAATTTTTAGGATGGTGATACTAATGCAAAAAAATATAAATTATTTATGGCTATTCACATTTTTAATTATAATAGGAGGAATAGGAGTATTAAATCTGGAAACTGTATCCGAATCTATAAATCAGAAAATTCGAAATCCGGAAATAAATTTAGAATCAAAATATACCATAAATTTTAAGCAGAGAATGGAGTTTGTAAACCTTAATGGACTAGTGTGTAAGGGACTAAATCAGAAAATAGTGAATGGTACTATAAAAGCAAGTAACGGGAAGCTTTTTCTTACAACAGATACAGATATAAAATTCGATGCTAATAGTGAACAGTTATTGATTCAAAATTCCTTAAAAATATTAGAGTACGCTAAAGAACAAGGGGCATTTCCATTATTTGTGCAGCGTCCTGATAAATATAATTCTGAAGTTGATAGTTTGCCTTATCATATGTCTATAGACGCGGACAGAAAATATTCATATTGGCTGGACTGCATGAATAATAAAAAAATAAAAACTCTTGACTTGCGAAAAATTAATGACTGTAAAAATTTTTATTTGACGGATCATCATTGGAACAATGAATCTTCATTTAATGCTTGCAATCACATAGTATTAAAATTGAATGAAGAGGGACAGATTACCTTGAACAGTAGCGTACTAACTAAAAAAAATTATTATACTTGGTCCTTTAAGAAAGCATTCTTGGGCTCAGAAGGTATACGCACCGGCAAGTACTATACAGGAATGGATGATTTCAATATTTTAATTCCTAAATTTAAGACGAGTTTCAGCTATGATCACTATATAAATCATAAGAAGGATCTACATAAAACCGGAAAATTTGAAGATGCATTTATCGACCAGTCTATTTTGAAAGATAAAAGCTATTATAATAAGTATAATTCTTTTATTTATGGAGGATATGTAGAAAGCAGAATAGTTAACCATAAGGCATCTAATAATAAAAAAGTATTGTTGATTTCCGATTCTTTTTCACGGCCCATGGTGCAGTATCTAGCACTTCATTTTAAAGAAATGAGATATTTGGACCCGCAGGAGGGAAGGTATACTGATAGTTACAAAGAATATATTAAAAAGTATAAGCCTGATATAGTTGTTTTGATGTATAATGGAAAGATAAATTTATAGAGAGAATGGAAAAAGAGAGATGAAATTGAAAAATATTAGTATAAGAAGAATAGGATTGCTTATATTTGATGTTATCGCCACAGTTTTAGCTGCATATGGAGCACTTTGGATACGATTCAATGGGAAAATCGACTTAAAGTATTTCTTATTATTGAATAAATACATTTATATTATTATTATTATTGCTATACTTACTTTCGCATTCATGAAATTTTATTCCAGTTTGTGGCTCTATGCCAGTATTTATGAGCTTAGGAACATAGTTGTTGCAAATCTTATTACCGCAGGAATTAACATGATTGTTCTGTTGCTTTTGGGTGCGAGCATGTTCCGTTCATGGTATTTTATATCTGCCCTATTATTAACCGCAATGACGGGCGGAGTCCGTTTTATTTATCGTTTTATCCGACTATATTTGCAGGAAAGACAACTATTTGGCCGAAGTCGTGGGGATATTAGTCGGATTATGATTGTTGGCGCTGGAGAAGCAGGAAATCAAATAGCGAAAGAAATCGCTAATTCAGATAAACTTAATAAGGCTGTGATTTGTTTTATTGATGATATGGATACAAAACAAGGAAGATATCTCCAAGGCAAGAAGATTGTCGGAAAACGAGATAGAATAATACAAGCTGCAGAAAAATATGAAATTGACGAGATATATATTGCTATTCCGAGTGCTACTGGATTAGAGAGAAAAGAGATTATTGACATATGTAGTAAAACAAATTGTAAAATTAAAGTGCTGCCCGGAATGTACAAAATCCTGAATGATGAAGTTAGTGTCAGTGCTTTGAGAAATGTTGATATAGAAGACCTTTTGGGAAGGGATCAGATTGAAATTAATACCGAAGAAATTATGAGTTATGTAAATAATAAAGTCGTTTTGGTAACAGGCGGCGGGGGATCCATCGGAAGTGAGCTCTGCCGGCAAATCGCAAAACATGGCCCTAAACAATTGCTTTTAATTGACATATATGAAAATAATGCCTATGATATTCAGCAGGAGTTGTGTCGTAAATATCCTATGCTGAATTTAAAAGTATTGATAACATCTGTTCGAAATTCTAAAAAAGTCGATAAGCTGTTTGAACAATATCATCCCGATATCGTTTATCATGCAGCGGCCCATAAGCATGTTCCTCTGATGGAGGATTCTCCTAATGAGGCGGTAAAAAATAATGTGTTTGGAACTTTCCATGTTGCCAAAGCAGCAGATAAATATGGTGCAAAGAAATTTATTTTAATTTCAACTGACAAGGCTGTAAATCCTACTAATATTATGGGAGCTACAAAGAGAATCTGTGAAATGATTGTACAGACTTTTGGACTGAAATCAAAAACAGAATTTGTTGCAGTCCGTTTTGGAAATGTGCTTGGCTCAAATGGCTCAGTAATACCGTTGTTTAAAAAACAGATAGAAGAGGGAGGACCAGTTACAGTCACTCATCCGGACATTATACGCTATTTTATGACGATTCCAGAAGCTGTATCGCTTGTATTGCAGGCAGGAGCTTATGCGAGAGGCGGAGAGATATTTGTTCTTGATATGGGAGAACCAGTAAAGATTTTAGACTTAGCAACGAATTTGATTAAATTTTCTGGGTATACTCCTGATGTTGACATTAAAATCGAATTTACTGGCCTTAGGCCGGGAGAAAAACTTTATGAAGAATTGTTAATGGATGAGGAAGGGATGAAAACGACGCCTAATAAATTGATTAAAATAGGAAAGCCAATTAACATTGATGAAAAGAAATTAATGAGTTCACTAAAAATATTGTATGATGCCGCATATTCTGAAACTGATAATATGAAAGAACTTGTTCATGACTTGGTGGATACATATCATTACAGAAAGGACTAGTAGAATGTTAGTAAGCAGGGTAAAGCAAATTAGATGTGATAGAAGGAAGTTATTTATATGGTACAGCATATTATTTTTAATTTGTGCTGCTGGTGTTTTTTTTGCTTTTTTTCGTTATGACCAATCACTCATTTGGAAATTTGATGGGTTAAATCAGCATTTTGCGGGGTTGGTAAAATTAAGACGACTGCTTAAAGAAGTTATTGTAAATCACAGCTTTTCGTTTTGGTCATGGGATATTGGGTTAGGGGCAGATACAGTTGGAAATATGGCATGGGTTATGGGTGACCCCTTTTCCTATATTACTGTTTTATTTAAGCCTGCGTATATGCATATTGGCTATAATTTATCAATCCTGCTCAGATTGTACTGCGCAGGATTTACATTTTTATGCTTTTTGCGGAACCAGAGATTTGAAGTTTCAACCTCTTTGATAGGAGGTATTGGATATGCCTTTTCAAGTTGGTTATTAGGTGCACTTGTTCACCCTTTCTTTTTAACTCAATCAATAGTTTTTCCGATGCTTATTTTAGGGATTGAAAAGATCTATCAGAGAAAATCACCTTTTCTTTTGATTGCAGCATCATTTTTTTCATGTACTTCCAGTCTGTATTTTACATATATGAATGCAATTATGTGTGGAATATATTCATTTGTACGCTATTTTGAATATAATAAATTCAGATGGGCTTCATGCTTAAAAAAAATGTGCAGTATATTAGGATATGCTTTGGTTGGTGGTATGATATCTGCCCCAATGACGTTCAGTGCAGTTTATACTCTTTTACATGCAGGAAAAGGTACTGGGATTGATTTTGGTTTTTTCCATTCATTAAAACAATATATAATGTTTCTTCCGAATTTTCTTAGTACTGATACTATATTTAACAATTACTCTTATATAGGAATGTATGCAATATTTGTGATTTTAATACCAGCTATTTTAGTGCTCTTTCGAAAAAAGAAGACTTCGGCCATCATGTGTCTGCTATCTGTGCTGACTATGCTGTTTCCTTTTTTAAGTTCAATAATGAATGGATTCAGTTATCCGGCAGGCCGCTGGGGGTACGCTTTTATATTCTTTTTTATATGGGCCGGACTTCAAGCTTTTAAAGAAGTTAAATTTTCAGTCAGACAAATGAAAATATGGGTTGCATTTATAGCAATATGGTCTGCAGGTATCTGTACGTTTCTGCTGAATATAATGAGCGTCCAAACGCTGGTTATTATTTTTGTGAATATATTTTTTGCTTGTGTCTCTATAAATATAATTAAGTCAGATCAGATTAACATTAAGCTGTTTAAAAGAAACGTAGTTTTAAGCAGAGAGTATATGTTGATTATTTGTTTAGTTTTTAATATTATTTTTGTGAATAATGTTAAAAACTCTATATACTTATTTGGAAACACAGGAATTATAAATGAATTTCTTGCGAATGGTGCTGCTAATGAAAAGTATGAAAAATCAACACAGAGAGTTGCAAATAAAATCAAAGATGGAGATTTCTGGAGAACATATCAATTAGACTATGCGTCTGAAGCAAAGTCGACACATGCAAGCAGCAACGACAATATGTACTATGGTACTAAGTCCATATATACGTATTTATCAACTACAAATTCATTATGGAGTGAATTTAATAAGGCAGTAGGGAACCATTGCGGATATTTTTATAGAGTCTGTTCTTATGGAAATGATAACCGTACAAGGCTTGATTTTTTAACTGGAGTCAAATATTTTTTGGGTAATGATTATAAAAAAAATCTCATGGCTGATCAGTATGCTGGATATGGATACAAAGTCTGCAAAAAAATAGACAAAGTAAATATTTTGAAAAACAATTATAATATTGGCTTGGGATGTATTTATAATAGATATATGCCAGAAAAAGAATTTTATAAATTGAGTACAATTCAAAGAGAAGAAGCTTTAATGCAGGCAGCCATTGTTGATGATAAATATGCTTCAGAACTGCCACCAGACAAAATATTGAAAGCAACCGATTTAAAAACTGATACGACAGAATTGGGATACAAACTGAGAAAAGGTAAAGGAGTTGTTTTAGAAAATAATAAATTTACAGTTAAATCTGAGCGTGGTACTTTATATCTGGATGTCGATTCCATAAAAGATGCAGAAATTTATATCTGTTTTAAAAATTTAAAGAGAACTCCGCCGACAACAGCACAGTTGGAGAAGTTTAATTCAAATCAAATAGACTCTCCTTTACAAAAGGCACAGTTTGACAAAGCAAATGATACAACCAATTTATATGGGAGTTATCAAATATACTATTCTAAAGATAACCGTATTAAATTAGCCAGAAATAATATTGGTTCTAATTCAGGTTTTAAGGACATTAAAAATATTACTTGCAATATGGGATATTATAAAGACTATCAGGGGGAAATCAAATTGACTTTTCCTGATATGGGTGATTATACTTTTGATTCCCTGAAGGTGTATGCTGTTCCGGCGAATACTTATACAAAGCAGGCAGAGAAACTTCAGAAAAGTAAATTTAATGTGGATATAAATAATAATGACTATATCGAGGGCACAGTTAAAACAGAGCAAGAAGGCGTACTATATCTTTCGATGCTGAAGACAGAAGGATGGCAGGCGTATATAGATGGGAAAAAAGTAGATAATATTCAAAAAGTAAACGTCGCTTTCCAAGGCTTTAAAATTCCAAAAGGGGAACATAAAATAGTTTTAAAATACAGGCCCGTAGGATTTAATCTAAGTATTGGACTGTTTATTAGCGGCTGTTTTATTACAGTGATCCTGCTCTGTTTTAGAAAGAGGAATTCGTATAGAAAAAATAATACTGTTGTAACAAAGAATAAAATCTGATCACAGGTTATTTATTTAATGTTCATATGGAAAATATCGCTTGGATTATGTTATAGTATTTGTGAAGTGAAACGATGAGTTATAAAAATTATGGATAATATTCCTTACAAATTAAGAAATAGAAATTTTTCTTGATGAAGATCGGAGGAAAAGATTTGGAAAAGAAAGTGAGTATCATTGTTCCAGTATATGGTGTGGAACAATGGCTTCCAAGATGTCTGGACTCTTTAGTTAACCAGACATTACAGGGAATTGAAATAATAGTAGTAAACGATGGAAGTCCTGATAACAGTCAAAGTATTATTGATCAGTATGAAAAAAAATATCCTCATTTGGTGAAAGGATATAAAAAGGAAAATGGAGGGCTTTCTGATGCTAGGAATTTTGGACTTCAGTATGCAATTGGAGAATACATTGCCTTTGTAGACAGTGACGACTACGTAGATATTTCAATGTATGAAAAAATGTACAATAAGGCTATTGAAGAAGATGCTGATGCAGTAACTTGCGGTTATTTTTCTGTAAACGAAAAGAAAAATCAGAGAAAAAGCCGGCAGATGGGCACTATGCATTTATATGGAAAGAGCTTGGAAGAGGTTCCAGTTTTACTCATGACATTTGCACCTTTTGCATGGAATAAAATGATAAGGCGTTCAATTTTTGAGGAAACAAATATAAAATTTCCTAAGGGCATCATTTATGAAGACATATGTACAATGTATCCTCTGTTGCTATACTGCAATAAAATATCAAAGGTAAATGAGGAATTGTATTATTACATTGAAGAACGGGAAGGATCAATTACCGCGACGTATTCTCCGAAAAAAATTCAACTTTTGGATTCATTGAAGATACTGAACGATCATTATATAAAAGCCGGTAAATTTGAAGAATTTCATGATGTGTTAGTTGCTTTTAATCTTAGGCATATCTATTTTAGGTTTAAGGAATTTTCAAAATATAAAAAAACTGGATTCCAATTAAAGCTGGTTTCCAAATCCTTTAAACACCTGAAAAAATATTTTCCTGACTGGAGAAAAAATTCTGGGTATTATCAGAATTTTACTTTGGCAAAGGACCGTACAATTAAGAGGTGGTTCTATAAGAGGAGGCTATATTGGTATATAGTTTCTTTGATGCCGCTTAAGTTGATTTTACTTTACAGAAAATTTGAAAAACATTGGCGTAATCCCAAGAATATTTTTAAGTATTACTATACATGGTGTAGCAAGCATCTAAAGGTAAAGGAAAAGAACGCTTTGTTTGAATCTTTTCATGGAACAGATATATCAGATTCACCACTGGCAATGATGCAGGAACTTCAAAATAGAAAAGGTTATAAGATTTATGTAACAACAAATAATTATCATGAACATAAGGAATTTTTAGAAGAAAATCACTTAAAAGCTGTTCCTGTAAAATTAAAATCCTTTAAATATCAAAAGATATTAGCAACATCTAAGTACTTGATTAATAATGTGTCTTTTCCAACATATTTTATAAAAAGAAAAGAGCAGATACATTTAAATACATGGCACGGTACGCCCCTTAAAACACTTGGGAAGAATATGCGAAAAGGCATAGAATCTATGTATAATATTCAGCATAATTTTTTACAGGCCGATTATCTTCTGTTTCCGAATGAGTTCACAAAAAAACATATAATGGAAGATTATAATTTAAATCATTTATACACAGGAAAAACCATTGTACATGGATATCCGCGAAACAGCATTTTTATGGATAAGGAAGCAGGGGCAGAGCTGAAAAACAATTTGGGATTTCAAGATAAGATATTATATACTTATATGCCTACTTGGAGGGGAGCCAATAGCTATAAAGGTATTGGACATGATTATATAGATACGATCAATGATATTTTAAATAGAGTAGACCAGGTTTTAAGTGATGATGAAATATTTTTTGTTAATCTTCATCCCAATGTAAAATCAGAAGTTGATTATCGCCTGTTTCAGCATATCAGACCATTTCCGGAGAATATTCCAAAGTACGAGTTTATAAATTGTACAGATGTTCTGATCACAGATTATTCCAGCATATTTTTTGATTTTTCAATAACCAGAAAACCTATTGTCTTATTTATGTACGACTATGAGGCGTACATGGAAGAACGGGGGACCTATCTGAATGCCAAAGAGCTGCCATTTTATAAAGTTTATGACTTAGAGAAGTTCATTACAGGAATAAGAAATAAAGAATTCTTGAAATCCACATATAAAGGTGACCGGTCATACTATGAAACGTACATTAATTATGACGAAAAAAATGCGGCAGGAACATTAAATGACGGAATTTTCGAGGGGAACTGGGCTAATGTGAAAATTGAAGATTACTCATTTAATAAAGATCATCCTAAAAAGTTATATGTTTTTCAAAGTAAGGTTGATACAAAAGAGGAATTTGATCAAATTATTAAAGAAAACCAGGGTCCTGATACCATTTTTGCCATTCGGAAAAAATATTTTGATGCTAAAATGAATCATTGGCTTTTTGATGAGTATAATGATAAATTAGTTTATATCATTTATGGTTATACTAGATGTTTAACATGGCTGGAACTTAAAAAATGGCAGAAAAGCAATGAGAAATATCGAAGATTGGCAAGAGAAAGAGGCTTTCAAAGAAGTTTGCCTAATATAACTATTACAAATAAGAATGAAATCCGAAATGTCATATAGTGCAAAGGTGTAGAAATGAACGGTATTTTAGTAAGTGTGATTATTCCGATTTACAATGTTGAGGAATATTTAGAAGAGTGTTTGTACTCTGTTGTGCATCAGTCAATGGAAGGAATCCAGGCGATTATGGTGGATGACGGTTCGTTAGATGGCAGCAGCATTATCGCTAAAAAGTTTGCAGAAAAATATGAAAATTTCGAGTATATACGGCAGGAGAATGGCGGACTTGGAAATGCCCGTAATACTGGAATTCGATACGCAAGAGGAAAATATATTATCTTTTTAGACTCCGATGATATTGTACCGGACGATGCTTATGAAAGAATGTATCATGCAGCAGAGAGAAATCAAAGTGATATAGTTGTGGGGCATGTTTCAAGATTTAATACTACAAAAGAAAAGGTTTCTCATTTGCACGAACTGGCGTTTTCTAAGTATTTAGATAAAACTCATATTACGGAGAATACTGATTTAATTTATGATACTACATCATGGAATAAGTTAATTCGCAAAAGTTTTTGGGAGAGATACAGTTTTAAGTTTCCGGAGAGGATTTTATATGAAGATATTCCGGTAACAATTCCGATGCATTATCTTGCGAATAATGTGACGATGCTGCAAGATGTCTGTTATCGATGGAGAATCCGGGATGGAGCAAATAAATCAATCACTCAAAGGGCAGATGATTTTACCAATTTAAGAGATCGTATAACAGTACTTCGCATGGTGGATAAGTTTTTTGAAGAACATGTGACGGAAGAAGATTTGTGGCAGGCGAAGTATTACAAATGGCTGTATATTGATTTAATGGTTTTTGTTAATACTTGTATTTATCTTCCAGTTGATCAAACGGAGAAGATGATGCGGATTCTGCGGGATTATATTGAGGAAGCAATTCCGCTGGAGACTATTGACAAACTTCCAGCAGTTTATCGTGAAGAATATCGTTGTATTATGGAGGGTGATGTTGAGCGTTTGGTAAAGCTGCGTCAGTATGAGGTAGATAATTATAAAAATATTAAAATTACAGAGAATAATGGAAAGTTTATAGGACATTTTCCAAAGAGTCTTATTCCTAAAGAAAATGCTGATATGGAATCTACAATAGAAAAATGGCAGTTAACGCATTTAGTCGAGAGTATTAACTGGAACAACGATAAATGTATTATTGAAGGCTATATTTTTATTATGGGTTTATCTGTGCCAAGAACTAATTTAAGAAAGCTTCAGGCATATTTGTTCAGGACTGATACAGGGGAAAAGATACCTCTTCAGACAGAAAACATTCAGTCGCCATACGCAAATAAGAAATTTGGTTTTAAAATTGACAATGAGACAAAACAGCTTTACTTCAGAAATTATAAAGGGGCTGGATACAGAGTTAGTATTGACGTGAAAAAAGATATTTTAGAGAAGAATATCGAGGGAGAATATTTTATTCTAATGACCTATGAACGTGGTCAATGGAAGAAAGAAATGATCCTTCGCGGGATTATGAAGTCACTGCGCAAGAATTTAGACAAAAAAACATACTTAAAGAATCATTTGAGTATCGTACTAAGTTCAAATTATCGTTTTGCATTAAAATTTAAAATAAGTAAGAGAGAGGAACAGATTGAAAAGCGAGAGATAACAGAGAATCATTTGCTGCTAACTCTGACAAAACCAATAGAGGAAATTTATGCTCTAAAGGATCAATATAATACAAAGAAGATACCTGCTGTAATAAACGAAAATGTAGTAGACATTGCGCTGAAAGATATTCCCAGGGGGAAATACTGCCTAGCTTTTAAAGAAGGTTACCATTATAAACCAATTCTTAAGGAAAAGAAAGGTCGGCAGTTTACCACATACGATACTGATCATATTTTAGAGGAGATTACTTCGGATCATCGTTATTTTATTTCAAGAAATACGATTGCTCCTGTCATTGAACGAGTAAAACATGATCGGCATTTATTTGAATTTTTAATTGTAAAAGAGCTGATGGAGACTGATTTTTTACCGACAGCAGCCAAGTTGTATATAGAAGATAAACTTGTAGAAAAACAGTTTACGCTTGGAGAAGGAAACGTTATAAAACAGGGGAATGAAATTTTTACGGCGATAACGATAGATTTAAGTAAAAAAGATATCATACAAAATTTATATTCCAAGAAGAGACAGGTGTTTATTACTTATGAAGCAGCAGGGCATTCGGCAACTTTTCCGGTAAAGAAGAAGATGACTGCTGTAGATGAGATGTATTATACAAAGTTGAGAAGATTTCGTTTTATGCTGGATTCCGGAGATGACTGCCTGTATTTTACTACGTTTCGATTAGAAGGGTTTTTTACGAGAAGTAAAAAGAAGCGCGATTTTACTAATCGGTTTATTTATCCAATGTTGAGGCTGCTTCCGGTGAGGAGAAAATGGATTGTGTTTGAGTCAGCTGGAGGAAGCAAGTTTAGTGGTAATCCACGCTATTTGTATGAATACATTGACAAGTATCATCCTGATTATAAGTGTATATGGGTATTAAAAGATGAATGTACTCCTATTACTGGAAACGGATCAAGAGTAAGGCGTCTGTCTTTAAAATATCTTTACTATATGGCCAGAGCAAAATATTTTGTGAATAACGTCAACTTCCATGATGCTTTTATAAAACGGAAAAACCAGATCGAGGTGCAGACAATGCATGGAACACCACTTAAAACGATTGGTCTTGATGTACCAGGGGATTTTCCAACTAAAAAAAGTGAACAGAAATATATTAAAAAATGTAAGAGATGGGACTATCTGATAGTGCAAAATAAATTTGTGGCAGACTTTGCGCTGTCGGCATTTCATTTTAATAAAACCATCATGGAAACCGGATATCCTAAAACAGATATTTTGTTTCAGTCTAACAATGAACCGGAAATGAACAGAATTAAAAAGCAACTGGGATTACCGACTGATAAGAAGGTTATAATGTATGCTCCAACCTGGAGAGTGAAGAACCGGTTTGAGCTGATGCTTGATCTGGAGAAGATGAAAGAACGTTTTTCGGATGATTATATACTGCTCCTCAGACTTCATCATTTTTCAGCTAAAGGCTGGCGTGGAGCAGCTCACGATGGATTTGTCTATGATCTGACCAGTTATCAGTCAATTGAAGACTTATATATTATCACAGATATTTTAATTACAGATTATTCGTCCGTAATGTTTGATTATGCGGTTCTGAATCGGCCAATGCTATTTTTTACCTATGATTTGGATGAATACAGAGACAAACTTCGTGGATTTAATATTGATATTGAAAAAGAAGCGCCAGGACCATTATTATTTACTTCAGATGAGGTGCTGGAGGCAATAGAACATCTCGATGAGGCAATGGATGAGGCAAGGGATCGGATTGATACGTTTCATAAACAATATATCGAATATGAGTGTGGAAATTCATCGGAAAAAGTATTTACAATGATGCTTGGAAAATAGCAGCAATATGGGGAGGGTGTATATGAACAAATTCATTGGAAAGAAATCATACTTACTGACATTTTTTATAGTCATTGTCTTATGTGTCAGTGTGCTTAAGATACACAGCAATGAGGTCGATGTACAGGCAAAAAAGAAGACTTATACGATGACGGCAAAGTCGAAACCGATTAGTAAAAGATATTTAAAATCAAAGCTGTATACCAAAAAAACAAGGACATATTTTGCTCTGAGAGACCGTCTGGAACGTTTGGAAAAATCAAAAGGCGGAACAATTATTTTGAAAAAAGGGACCTATTCTTTGACCAATGCAGTATATGTTCCGTCGAATGTTACGATTATTTTTAAAAACGGAGTAAAGTTTACGAAAGGGAAGTCTACGGGGGTTAAGGGATGGAAGGCCTCCAGTTCTATGTTTCAGCTCATTAAACCAAGCAAAAGCAAGAAAAAACGTGTCTACGGAAAATACAATGGAATGAAAAATATCACCTTTAGAGGGGAAGGAAATGCTGTCATTGATATGAAGTATTTTAATAAAGGGATTTCTATTATTACCGGACACAATAAAAACGTTACTATAACTGGTCTGACTTTTAAAAATATAAAAAGCGGACATTTTATTGAGATGGATGCAACAAAGAATGCAAAGATTACTGACTGTAAATTTTATAATGGAAAAGGTAATGCGAAAAAGGAAGCGATTAATTTAGATACTCCGGACAAAACGACCAGAGGCTATTCTCAGGAATGGAGTAAATTTGACAAAACACCGAATTATAAAGTAAATATCGAAAATTGTGAGTTTTCTAATTTGGGACGTTCCATTGGAACGCATCAGTATAGCGGAGGAAAGTATCACACATACGTAACGATTAAGAATTGTTCGATTAAAAAAATGAAAGAAGATGCTGTCCGGATGATGAATTGGAAGTATCCGGTTTTTATGAATAATTCTATTGATCATGTGGTATATAGCGGGAGAAATGGAATTATTGGTTCTGGACTGATCTATCCGACAATTAAGAATAATACTTTTAAAAACATTAAAGGAAAAGCAATGCTTTTGGCTCCTTGGAAAAACAGTGGAGGCGGCAGTCAGTATGCTATTACCTATAATAAGTTCTCTAATAAGAATCTAATTGATTTAGGAGACAATGTTGGAGTTAACGTAAAAGAAAACTATGTAAAGATTGCATGGAAATATCAAGTATATGCAACTAAAAAATGTAAAGTTATATATTTGAAAGAAAATTAAGCAAGAAGCAGTTAAATGTCAGGAAGAGATTCCTGGCATTTGTTTTTGCAGAATTTAATCCATGAAAGATATTTTAAAAAACCAAATTAACTGCTATAATAAAAAGGATATATTGGCGAATGCTGAGGGCAATGGAGGATAAGATGACATTAAAAAAAATTCGCATATTTCTGGCAGCAGAATTGTCACTGATTTTTTTATGTGTAGTTATGATTCCTGAGAGGCCTGTTCAGGCAGCGAAAAAGAAGACGATATTTATTATGGGGGATTCTAAATCGCGTTATTATTCTGACGAAGAAAGACCAAGAGATGGATGGGCACAAGAATTGGTTTATTATTTAAAGGGCGGGAAAGGTTCAAATGCAAAGTTTCCAATAGAATATAGCGGCTATAGTGGTGTTGTCCGTCACAGACTACAGAATTTAAATATCGAAAACTGGGGGCAAAGTTATGCCAGTGTTAAAACATTTCTTGACAGCGGAAGATTCTCGGGGATGCTTCAGCAGGTGAATAAAAATGATTATGTTATCATAGCTTTAGGCCATAATGATGCCAGATGCGAAGGTGCATCTCTCGGTAAATATAAGAAAAACCTAACACACTGCATAAAAATGATTCAGAAGAAAGGTGCAGAAGTGATTTTGGTTACAACACCGCCAAGGAATTTTACAAACGCAAAAAAAATAAGGATTAATGCAAAAGATTATTATTTTGCTACCAGAAAAATTGCAAAAAATTTTGGACTAAGCTGTATTGATTTAAATAAGGAATGTGTAGAGTATTTTAATTTTCGCGGCAAAAAGATTTGTAATACTTGGTATATAAAATATAAGCCAGGGCAACATGCTGTGTATCCTAATGGAATTGATGATTCTACACATTTTAATCAGAAAGGTGCCAGGATTTTGGCAAAAATAGTAGCTGTGAGTATTCAGAATGACAGCAAACAAAAATTTTTGTCAAGTCAGTTTTCGATTCATACGAAAAAGTTATATAAAACATACTCAAAAGCTAAAAAATACAAGAAGAAAAATTATACGAAACGGACTTGGAAGAAATTTATCAAAGAGCGGAATAAAGCATGGAAGGTTTTGTATTCACCTGAGTCTGCGGACCAGCAGTGTAAAAGAACAGAAAAATCACTTAAAAAAGCGATGAAAGGTTTAAAAAAACATGGGTAAAATGAGTAAGATTATTCGATTTGTAAAAAGATTGTTTCCTAAAACTCCAAAAATGAAGTTTATGTATGCATGGTATTACAAACATGCAGCAGTTAAAGAACATCAGGCTCTTTTTGAGTCATTTCATGGAAAAGACGTTTCAGATTCACCGCTAGCGATTTTGCAGGATTTTTTAAAAATGCCGGAATCACAAAAATTCACAATATACTTTGCTACAAATGACATGCAGCGAGATCAAGAGTTTATTAATTCTATCGGATTAAAAGTAAAACTTGTAGATATCAGTACTTTTAAATATACAAAAGTACTTGCGACATCAAAGTATTTGATTAATAACAGTTCATTTCCGGCATACTTTATTCGCAGGCCGCAGCAGATATATCTGCAGACCTGGCATGGCACCCCTTTGAAGACATTGGGTAAAAAAATGAAATATGGAATTGAATCAATGTATAATGTACAGCATAATTTTTTGCATGCCAATTATATTATGTTTCCAAATGAGTTCACAAAAAAAGCTATTATGGAGGATTATAATTTAGAATCCCTGTACACCGGGAAAGTGATCATGAATGGGTATCCAAGAAACAGCATCTTCATGAACAAAGAGAAAGCAGAAGAAGTACGTGAAAAGCTTGGAAATGATCAATATACCACTCTTGCCTATATGCCTACCTGGAGAGGAAAAAGCAATCATGATGTAGATACAGCGCAATACAGTAAAGAAGTCAATAAATTATTAACATATTTAGATGATAATTTAAAATCTCATCAAAAGCTGTATGTGAATTTTCATCCAATGGTGCAAAAGTTTATAAAATTGGATGATTATAAACATATTTATTCTTTTCCACAGGGGGTTGATAAGTATGAATTTTTGAACAGTGTGGATGCATTAATTACAGATTATTCCAGCGTTTTTTTCGACTATTCTATTACAAGAAAACCCGTTATATTATATATGTATGATTATGATGAATATATGCACGACCGGGGAATGTATTTTGATATAAAAGAATTGCCGTTTCGGAAAATATATGATGCACAGACTCTGTTGAATTGTATCGTAAAGGAAGAATTTCGAAATGACAGCTATGATCACGATGATGAATATATTCAGAAGTATATTCAATATGATTCAGCTGATGCAAGTCGCAAGATGGCAGAATTGGTATTCCGTGAAAGTGATTGTGGGATGCCGGTAGTCAATTATTGTAATAATTTGGAGAAAAAGAGGAATATACTGTATTATCCGGAAATAAAAAAGCCAGAAGCTATTGATACCATTGCAAAAATTGTTGATAAAAATAAAGATGTCGTGATTTTTGAAAAAAGATTTTTTAATCCGGAACTGAGCAGTTATCTGCACGATAACTACCGGGATGATTTTGATTTTATTTTTATCACAAGAACTCTGCCAAGAACTTATTTTGAGGAGCTCGTTCGGAAAAAAAGCAAAAAAATCAGCGACAAACTGCATCTAAGAGAAGTAAAACGTTGTTTTGCAGAGCTGAATGTTGATCCGAAGTTTAAGAAAAATTATTATCATGGAGAAGCAGGAGAAACCTATCATCTGGGAAAAACAAAGAATCTTGCTGCAACGATGTTTGTAGAGAGTGATGGTCTTCATATTGATTTTGCCAATGCAAAACAGAAAAAGATTACGAAACTTCTTGTGGTGAATTTTCATGAGAAGATTATATGGACAAGACAGCTCACAGAACAAGAAAAAGAGAGTAATCAGGTTATAGAAAATTTTTATGAAATCATGAACTCACAACTTGTAGCAGAAAAGGCGAGGTATCTTTTAATGCTGGAAGTAGAGGAGGCTGGGAAAAAAGTTCCGTATTATCTAAAAGATCAAACTGATTATAAAAAAAGGATGGGGGAGTTTGGGGAGCTTGATAAGCAGTCAATTTATCTTGAGGCAATACCGTATCAGCATGTGTTTTATAGAAATTGCGATGAGCCGGCTGAAGGAGGAGTCATACCCTATGTGAACTCAGAAACAGGTCGTTTTGCATTGTTTTTTGCAACGAAGCAGCAGCAGTTAAGAAATACCATTCGTGGCCGTGTTATGAAGTTAAGACTGCACAATTCACTGGTGAAAATGACACTGAAGTTTAAAAAACAGAAGAGTGCCAAAATAAAGGATGTTATTTTCTCTTACCGCAATCCAGTAGAAGACTTAAAATATTCGTTTGATTATCAGGTGAGAGAGAAAAATGGATTTTGGTTTATTGATGCAGAAATAGATGTATCCAAGATACAAATGGAAGAGTTGTTTTGGGATGTTTTTTTAGTATTAGAAAAAGATGGTATTGAGTTAAATCTTTGGGCATATTTAAGCAGAATCCGGCGGCTTAGCTTTCTACTGTTAAATTACCAGGCATTTGCGGATAAAAATCATATTTGTTTTCCATATTCTACAATTACGTGCAAGTTGGCATTTACCTATAGAGAAGTGACAGAGTTTGACGGAATGAATACAAGACTGAAGGAATTGTTTGCTTTTGGAATATATATTTTATTTTATCCTTATTGGAAGAGAAAACGAATTTGGCTTGTTTTTGAAAAGTTTTGTTCAATGGCGCAGGACAATGGATATTACTTTTTTAAATACTGTATGGATAAACTGCCGGAAAGCCGCAGACATATGTACTTCATTTTAAGTAAAGACTCAGCTGATTTTAAAAAACTTAAGGATTATGGAGAAAATGTATTGCCTTTTATGAGCTTAAAACATATATTATATAGTTTAGCGGCGAATCTCTATATTGCTTCTGATTCTAAGAAACATCTTTATACGTGGAGAACAAAACCAAGTATTATTGCCAACAGGATTTCCAAGCATGATATTCTGTTTCTGCAGCATGGGGTCACTGCATTAAAGCGAGTAGATCATATTTTCGGACGAAAAGGCTCCAGTGCTATGACTTACTTTACAACGACATCTAAGTTTGAACAAAAAATTATTACAGAGAATTTTGGTTATGCTGCAGAGGATGCTCCGATTCTTGGATTTACCCGGTGGGATGTACTGGAAGATAAATCGAATGCAGAGGAAAAAATCATTCTTGCCATGCCAACATGGCGTGCATGGCTGGAGGAGCGCAGTGCAGAAGAATTCAAAAAAAGCGATTATTATTTTAATTATATGAAGCTTCTTCAAAGTGAAAAACTAGCGCGGTTATTGAAAGAAAATAATGTTAATTTGATTTTTTATATACATCCTAAATTTAAAGATTACCTTGGGGAATTTAATGTCAGTGGTGATCATATTGAACTGATTCCGTTTGGAAGCAGGCCGCTAAATGAAATCATGATGAAATGTTCTATGCTGATTACGGATTATTCCAGTGTGTGCTGGGATGTATATTACATGAGGAAACCGGTTTTATTCTATCAGTTTGATTATGATATGTATATGCAGGCACACGGCAGTTATATTGATATGGAGCATGATTTATTTGGTGAGCGATATGTCGAATATACTGAACTGATAAACGGTATCGAGGCTTATATCCGCAAGGATTTTGAAATTAAAGAAAAGGATGCAGAAAATATTGATTACTATTTTGAATACCGGGATGCGCATAACAGTAAGAGAACGTATGACTATATTATAGGGAAAGGTTACTAGAAAAAGGAAAGCACCATGGAAAAGAAAAAGCGAATTAAATATATTGATCTTGCCAAAGCCTTAGGCATTTTGATGGTTACATGGGGACATATTACGAAGCTTGGGAATCCTGTAGATACATGGGGAGCTTCATTTAAGATTCCGATTTTTTTTATAACGGCTGGTTATTTGGTCTGTTACACTAACTCTTATGAGGAATTGACTTTGAAAAGATATGTCTGGAAGTTATTTAAGTCATTATTAATCCCGTATTTTGTGTTCAGCACTGCCTCTATCGGATTTCGTTTTGCATCCATGGTTATGAAGCATGCAGTTGATATGGCATCCATTAAATCTTATCTTTATGCAACCGTAAGCTTTAGAGGTGCGTTTGCTTTATGGTTTCTGCCAGTTTTAATGCTTGGAGAGATTTTATTTTTCTGTGTAATGAAGTATCTGCCTAAGTGGATGCGTATCTTTATGTTAATACTGCCGTTAGTTTTTACATGGAAGTTTACAGAACTGTTTGGACAGTGGAAAGTTTCCATGGATCCACTGATGTTTGAAAGAATATCTTTTCTGACATTGACCATAGCAAGATCGGTGGTTGCTGTATGGTTTCTGTATATGGGTTATTTAGGATGCCGGTTGTGGCAGAAAACTAAAAATTGTTATTTTCGATTTGGAGTCGGAATCTTGTTCAGTGGTCTGAATATTGTAACATCCCAAATAAATCCAGGTGTAGATTTTAATAATATGGCTATAGGCATCCATCCGTGGCTTTTCTTTGTAAATGCAGTGATCGCCTCTTTTGGAATTTTATTAGTGTTTGAATTCCTTGAACAATATTTGAACTTTACGGTTCTGAATTTTCTTGGAAAAAATTCACTGATTTTAATGGTGACGCAAAGACCTTTCTATATTATCTCTACAGCGGCGGCAGGATGGAAAATAATTTCCGGGATGCCAGGAGTTTTAGCATGGAGATACTATATTGACTGCCTGGGAATTCTAGCTATTGTCTTAATTATTGAATACTCCATAATTACGTTTATCAATAAGAAGGCTGGTTTTGTCATAGGAAAGTTTTAAGAAGCGGGGAGTGTATAATGCCGTTGTCCAAATGTGTTATTGAATATTTAGGCATTCAATAGTATAATAGTCGAAGAATGTTCAAAAAATGGAGAATAAAAAGTGAAAACATACATTGAGAATTTTAAAAAGTACAGATTCCTGTTGTGGGAATTAGTAAAGAAAGGCGTCAAATTGAAATACCGGCGTTCATACCTTGGAATTTTATGGACGCTATTGGAGCCGTTATTGACAATGATCGTATTGACGATTGTGTTTGGATCTATGTTTGGAAATCCGGATCCAACGTTCCCGGTTTATATTTTGACGGGGCGGTTATTATACAGCTTTTTTTCTTCTGCTACCAGTGGTGCGATGAAATCCATACGCGGCAATGCGGGAATGATTAAAAAAGTGTATGTCCCAAAGTATATTTATCCATTGTCCAGTGTTTTGTTCAATTATATTATTTTTATGCTCTCACTTGTTGTATTGGTAGTTGTTGCAATTGTATTAAAAGTGTATCCAACCATATATTTAGTTCAAGCTCTAATTCCGCTTGCATTAATACTAATTACCGCATTTGGTGTCGGCATGATTTTATCGACAATGGCAGTGTTTTTCCGGGATTTGGAATATCTTTGGACCGTGGCACTTATGCTGATCATGTATTCTTCTGCAATTTTTTATCCAGCTGAAAGACTGTTGAATAAGCCTGGAATTTATGGGTATGTCCTGAAGGCAAATCCATTATATCTTTTGATTCATAATTTTAGACAAGCAGTATATGGGCGGCCGATGAATATGAAATTTTTGGCGGTATCTGCGATATTTGCCGTTGTATCTGTGGTTGTAGGACTTATATTCTTTTATAAGAAGCAGGATGAGTTTATTTTGCATATCTAGGGGGCTGCTATGGCAAAAAAGGAAGTTTTGAGAGTCGAACACGTTGGCATGAAATTTAATTTGAGTCAGGAAAAGGTCGATGATCTGAAAGATTATATAATAAAATTAATAAAAGGCCAATTAAAATATAATGAATTTTGGGCATTGAAGGATATAAATTTTACGTTGAGGAAAGGCGACCGTTTAGGGATTTTGGGACTAAATGGAGCAGGGAAGAGTACATTGCTGAAAGTGATTGCAGGCGTTCTTAAACCCAGTGAAGGCAGCGTGGCTACAAAAGGTAAGATTGCTCCATTATTGGAATTGGGAGCTGGATTTGACCAGCAGTATACCGGACGGGAAAATATATATTTGTATGGTGCAGTTCTCGGCTTTTCAAAGAAATTTTTAGACGAAAAGTTTGATGAAATTGTAGAATTTTCTGAATTGGGAAGATTTATTGATGTACCGGTAAAAAATTATTCTTCCGGAATGAAATCAAGACTGGGATTTTCGGTTGCAACTTTGGTAGAACCGGATATTCTTATCTTAGACGAGGTCTTATCAGTAGGAGATGCTAAGTTTCGAAGAAAAAGCGAAGCAAAGATTATGAGTATGTTTGACAAAGGAGTGACGGTACTGTTTGTATCGCATTCTCTGGAGCAGGTAAAACGTCTTTGCAATAAGGCAATTTTGTTGGAAAAAGGACAGATTATTTCAAGTGGAAGCATAGAAGAAGTTAGTACAGTATATGAGGAAAAAACCAAGTAAATACTGGGAGGTATCTAATGAAGAAAGTCATTACTTATGGAACGTTTGATTTACTGCATGCAGGTCATATTAATTTGTTAAGAAGGGCAAAAGAACTTGGAGACTACTTGATCGTAGTTGTCTCTACTGATGAATTTAACTGGAATGAAAAACGTAAAAAGTGTTATTTTAGTTATGAGGAACGCAAAAAATTGGTAGAGGCTGTCCGCTATGTCGATTTGGTTATTCCAGAGAATAATTGGGAACAGAAGGTTTCTGATGTTCAGGAGTATCACGTGGATACATTCGTTATGGGAGATGATTGGGTAGGAAAGTTCGATTTTTTAAAAGAGTATTGTGATGTGGTATATTTGCCTAGGACAGAAGGCATTTCCACAACAAAGATAAAGCAGGATCTTGGACTGGTTGGAAAGCAGAAGGAAGAAGATTAAAGTTAGGAGGAAATGTTATGAGTGTACAGAAGGTTCGGAAAGCTGTAATCCCGGCGGCAGGCCTTGGAACAAGATTTTTACCTGCAACTAAGGCAATGCCCAAAGAGATGCTGCCTATTGTAGATACCCCTACAGTACAGTACATTGTTGAAGAGGCTGTAGAAAGCGGAATAGAAGAGATTCTTGTAATCACAAATTCAAATAAACACTGTATGGAAAACCACTTCGATAAGGATTATGAATTAGAAGCACGATTAACAGAATCCGGGAAAACTGCTCAGGTAAAGATGATCAATGATATTGCCAATTTGGCAAATATTTATTATGTACGTCAGAAAGAGCCGAAAGGGCTGGGACATGCTGTACTGTGTGCGAAGTCTTTTATTGGAAATGAGCCTTTTGCCGTACTTTTAGGGGATGATGTTGTTGTAAATAAAGGAGGTAAACCGGCATTAAAACAGCTGATCAATGCTTATGAGAGACATAAGGCTTCTGTTGTCGGAGTTCAGACAGTACCAAAAGATCAAGTGAACAAATATGGAATTGTGGCTCCAAATAAGAATGTGGCGGCAGATGGAAGAGCAGTTAAGCTTGATAATTTAATAGAAAAGCCAAATAAAGAAGAGGCACCGAGCCGGATGGCTGTATTGGGCCGTTATGTGCTGACTCCGGAAATTTTTGAATTATTGGAGGATCAGGGTGCCGGTGCAGGTGGAGAAATACAATTGACGGATGCTATTTGCCGTTTGATCGATACACAGGCAGTATATGCTTATGATTTTGAAGGTATCCGTTATGATGTTGGAGATAAATTTGGTTTTATTAAAGCAACGATTGATTTTGCGCTGGACCGTCCGGAATTAAGAGGTCAGGTAATGGAATATATCCAGTCAATAGCGAAATCAAAATAAGGAAAATGATAAACAGAGATAAAATTTAAGAGGAATTTCATCAATTTATAATTGGAGAAATTCTTCTTTTGTTTATGACGCGATAACGCGAAAGGATATAGAGTTATGCTAAATTTTGAGATTCAATGTGTATTTGCGGGAAAGGAGAAAAAGAAGAAGTTAACGGCAGTAATTAAAATTGTCATTGCAGTTCTGTTATTCGGATATTTTATATCTGTGAAAAAACTGTACGCTGTAGAAAATGATTTTTTTATGAAGCGATTTGTATTAGCAAGCTGTGCATTTGCAGTTCTTATCTTTCTTTCTGTCTTTAAGATTAAATTAGAGGAAAAAATCGATCATATATTCAGTGTTATTTTAGCAGCTGTCTCACCTATCTATGCATGGATTGTATCTGAATGGATTGTGAATGAAGCAAAATGTGCGGTTGCACCTACGGATATTTTTCATAAAGAGCCTCTATGGATTGCAATTAGTCTTGGATCAGTTGTACTGGTGTATCTTTTGCTGCTGTTTATTACAAATCGTATAGCAGCAGCGAGTCTGATTACGAGTATGTTGAGTATAGCATTGGGTTTTGCAGTTTTTATTGTGTATGAGCTGCGGGGAATCCCGATGATGGCTCCGGATATGTTGACTATAAAGACTGCAACCAGCGTTATGAATGATTATACGATACAATTATCCTATCTGCAGCTGATGGCAATTTTTGCTGCAGTCGGCTTATTTTATTTAATTCTCCAATTAGAACATAATAAAGTTTTTAAAACAGTCTCATTGCGTGCTGCTGCATTAACAATGACGATCATCTGCAGTGCGGTATTTGTTAATAAAATGGTGTATACGGATTTCATGGAAAAGAATAAGATAAATATCCGAATGTTCCGACCAATGGAAAGTTACCAGAAATATGGGGCGGCAGCGACATTTATTAGAAGTATTGGATACTGCATCGTGGATGAGCCGGAAGGCTACAGTGTTGCGAAAGTAAGAGAAATAATTTCAAAATATGAGAATGAAACAGAGAAGCAGAAAAAGAAACCGAAGACACCGAATATCATTACCATTGTAAATGAAACATTTGCTGATATTAAAGTTTTAGGAGACTTTAAGACAAATCAGGATTATATGCCATATTACCGCAGTTTGGTCAAAGGAGAGGACTGTGTATATGGATACACATATGCGTCTATTGTGGGAGGCCAGACAGCAAATACAGAATTTGAACTGCTGACAGGAGATACTCTTGGATTTTTGCCGCAGGGAACAACTGCGTTCCAGCTATATATCCATGGAGATACCCCGTCTTTAGTAAGTAATTTAAAATTGAATGGGTATACAGGGAATCAGGCGCTTCATCCTTTTAACCCATACAATTATAATCGGCCCACAGTATATAAATATTTAGGGTTTAGCGATTTTTTATCTAAATTTGATTTTCCGGAAAATGTGGAAAGAGTGCGGGAGTATATATCTGATAAAGCTGATATAGACAGAGTAATTTCAGAATATGAGAAATCACGTAAAAAAAGCGATGCCCCGTTTTTTATGTATAATATGACGATTCAGAATCACAGTCCGTATGATCAGGATTGGGATAATTTTAAACAGCCTATACAGATTGAAAAAAGCAAATATGATGACCAGGCAAACCGTTATCTGAATTTGATTAAATATTCTGATGACAGTTTAAAGCAGATTGTGGAATACTTTAAACGGGAAAAAGAACCAACCGTAGTTTTATTCCTGGGAGATCATCAGCCAAGACTGAAGGATAGTTTTCTAAATAAAATTACGAATGGAGAATATGAAAAGTGGTCTAGTGAGGATATGATGAAACGTTACCAGGTACCTTTTGTTATTTGGGCCAACTATGATATTGATAAACAATATATAAAAAAATCCAGTATGAATTATATACAAAGTATTATGTTAGATGCAGCTGGGGCAGAAATGACTGGTTATCAGAAATTTTTAAATAAAATTCGAGAACAAGTTCCAACAATTACGTCGAACGGATATTGGGGAGCAAATGGGAAGTTTTATCAGATTAAAGATAAGAATTCGCCGTATTATGATATAATAAATGAGTATCGTATTCTTCAGTACAATATGCTGTTTGATACAAAAAATCGTGTAAATTCGTTTTTTGAATTAAGAAAATAGAAAGAAGAAGGTATTTTTGTGAAACAATTTATTAAAGAGCTGACGATACAGATATATAAAGTTTTGACCTATTTGGTTCCTGTAGACAAAAGGATAATTATCTTTCAGAGCAGCAATGGAAGAAATTATACAGGGAACCCAAGATATATTTATGAGGAAATGGTTCGGCAGGGACTGGATCAAGAATATCACTGCATTTGGTTTTTCTTTGATACAGATATAGAGGTTCCAGGAAAATGTAAAAAAATTCGCAATAACTATTTCCTATATTTCTGGTATTTAATGCGTGCAGGCGTTTGGGTATTTGATAGTCGGCAGCCATTGTATTTCCGGAAGAAAAAGAAAGTAGACTATATTCAGACATGGCATGGGACACCATTAAAAAAACTGGCCTTAGATATGAATAAGATGGATATGGGTGGCAATACAGATATTAAAGATTATCATGAGAAGTTTCGAAAAACCTGCGCTGACTGGGATTATCTTATTTCTCAGAATGCTTTTTCCACAGAAATATTCAAATCCTGTTTTGCTTTTACGGACAGGCCGATTTTGCAGATAGGATATCCCCGAAATGATATCTTAATCCGTGATAATAATAAGGAAGAAATTAATAAGTATAAAAAATTATTGGGACTGCCGTTGGATAAGAAGATTATTTTATATGCGCCTACTTGGAGGGATAATGAATACTTAGGAGAGGGGAAATATAAATTTGCCTCAAAGTTAGATTTTGATCTGGCCAGGGAACAGCTATCAGATGATTATATTTTTATTGTAAAATATCATTACTTAGTTTCTGATAAAATAGACTGGAGACCCTATAAAGGATTTGTTTATACATTTGATGAAACAAAGGATATAGCATGGCTGTATTTAGTTTCTGATATGTTAATAACAGATTATTCTTCTGTAATGTTTGATTACAGTTTATTGAAACGGCCAATGTTTTTCTTTGCCTATGATTTAGAAGATTATAGAGAAAATCTTCGTGGTTTTTATTTTGATTTTGCGAAGGAAGCACCTGGACCGATATCAAAGGACACAAAACAATTAATTGAGGATATCAAGGAGTATGATACTTCTCTTTGGACGGAAAAGAATGAAGCATATCGTCAAAAGTTCAACCATATAGATGATGGACACGCTTCCGAAAAAATTGTGGAATTAATTCAGAAAAATGGACGATAGCTTGTGTTTGCTCAAATAAAAGGAGGGTAGGGCTATGGTTACAATTCTATTAGCAACATATAATGGAGAGGATTATTTGAAGGCTCAATTAGAATCCATTGCTTCCCAGACATATGGAAACTGGAGGCTTGTCACAGGAGACGACGGGTCCTGTGACGGGACTCTGGGCATCTTGGAGGATTTTAGAACACGCTATCCGGATCAGGTAAAAATCATAAAGAATGAGCCTGCCACAGGAAGTGCCAGGAACAATTTTATCAATCTTCTGAGAAATGCACACGGACCGTATTTTATGTTCTGTGACCAGGATGATGTGTGGAAACGGGATAAAATTTATGAGACGATGAAGAAGATGGAGGCCATGGAGGAACGGTATGGGAAAGATACACCGATCCTCGTACACACGGATCTTTCAGTGGTAGACGAAAATCTGGAGATGATCGCAGAATCCTTCTTCCAGTATGCAAACCTGCCCAAAAGAATTGCATTAAATCAGCTGATTGTACAGAATTCTGTGACCGGATGCACGGCAATGATCAACCGGGCACTTCAGAAGTATTTCCTGCAGCCGCTTCCTATGGGTAAAATACTGATGCACGATTACTGGGCGGCTCTTGTCGCCAAGATTTTCGGAAGGATTGGTTTTGTCAATGAACCGACCATGTATTACAGGCAGCATGGAAATAATTCCGTGGGAGCGAAGAATTCAAAGAATCCCGTGTTTTTGATGCAGAGGCTCAAGGAGGGCAAAGAGTCCTACCGGAAGCAGATGATCAAATCTATGGAACAGATCCAGGGATTTGTAGAAACCTATGGGGAAGAGATCGAAGGCCTGGATGAATATAATCTTTTGAAAACTTATGGGAATCTATACTATAAAGGCAAGATGCGCAGACTTTTCTTTTACCGGAATCATCAGGTTCTGAAGGAAGGAAATATCCGTAAGCTGATGCAGTGGTTGTGGGGTTAGGGTGAGATGAAAAGTGGTATGAAGCTTATACTGAAATATATTGTGATGTACTTGTCGTGTCTCTGGCCCAGGAGCAGAAAGGTTTGGGTATTCGGCGCATGGCTCGGACAGCAGTTTGCCGACAATCCTAAATATCTGTTTATTGAGGCAAATCAGATGGACGGAATCCGGCCGGTCTGGATCACGAAAAATCCACGTGTTGTCAGGGAAGTGAGAGAGTTAGGTTATGAGGCTTACCTGTTTTCTGAACGGAAGGGGATTCTCTGTCAGCTCAGGGCGAAATATGCGGTGATGTGCAATGGAATCAGTGATCTGAATCATGCATTTCTCGGAAGAGCCGTATTTTTGAATGTCTGGCATGGAGTTCCGCTTAAGAAGATTGGATATGATGATACCAAGGGAAAAGACTGGGACAGCAGGGGACAGAAGATCCGGCGTAAGATTCAGCAGTTTCCTCTGGGAAGAGAGTATGTGGTGGCTACGAGCCGGACTTTTTCCGAGATTTATAAGAGTGCGTTCCGCCGTCCGGCGGAGCAGATCCTTACTTATGGACAGCCCAGGAATGATTTTTTCTACGACGATAAACATCTTTTTCCGGTGAATGAAAAACTGAGGAAGCGGCTTGAAGGTCAAAACGTGATTCTGTACGCACCTACACACCGGCAGGAAGGAAAGATTCCGTTTCCTTTAAGGGAGCATTTTGATTTAAAAAAGCTGGATGAATTCTGCCGGGATCATCAGATCCTGTTTATCATTCGCAGACATTTTTATCATATTCATGAGGAGGCAGATCTTTCGGATTATTCCAATATTGTGGATATGACAAAGGATTCGCTGGATATTCAGGAGCTGCTGATAGAAACGGATATACTGATCACCGATTACTCCAGCACATATATTGACTATCTGCTGCTGGACCGCCCGGTTATTTTCTATGATTTTGATTATGACAGCTATATTGAAAAGGACAGGGAGATGTATTTTCCTTATGATGAAGTGACACCGGGGATCAAGGCCGGGACCTTCGATGAATTAATGGAAGGCATGCGGCAGATCGTCTCGGGAACTGATGATTTTAAAGCAGACAGAAAAAAAGTCAGGGATCTTTTTTATTGTAAAAGAGGACAGAGAGAAGTGGGCCGGGCGCTTCTTGAAAAGATGCAGTTTTTGTAGATGATACGCAGGCTGAAAATTTCATATGCAGAAAAAGAGACAGCGAAAAGCTGATTCTCCGTAGATGAAACGGAGGATCAGCTTTTTTTCTTTCGCTGTTTAGAGAGTACTGCGCTAATGCATGAAAGTCTTTCCTATCTGATGGGAAATAGTCTGGTTGAGGGGTAAGAAAGGGGCATGGTATTCTTGAGACAAGATAAGAGGAACCATATAGTAAAAAAGGAGGAGAAACATATGAGAGCGGCTGTATATTATGCACCAAATGATTTAAGAATGGAAGACGTGGAAACCCCTGAGCCGGGGCCGGGGGAAATTTTGATGAAGAATATTTCGGCGCTGACATGCGGAACGGACTTGAAGCAGTATAAAAGAGGATATCCGAAATTCAAAGAAGGGCAGAAACTGATCTTTGGACACGAGAGTGCCGGAATTGTCGCCAAAGTAGGGGAGGGAGTAACCGGCTTCAAAGTGGGAGACAGGATCGCACCTCACAATTCTGCTCCGTGCAATAAGTGTTACTACTGTAAGATCGGGGAACACAGCATGTGTGAGGATCTGACCATGGTAAAGAGTGCCTGGGCGGAGTACCGGCTTCTTCCCGCGGCCATCGTGAGAGAGAATGTGTTTCATATTCCGGACCATATTTCCTTCCGTTCTGCTGCGCTACTGGAACCGCTGGGCAGTGCGGTCCATGGAATCACAGATGCAGATATTCAGCTGATGGATACTGTAGTGATCAACGGGGCGGGTCCACTGGGGCTTATGATGACAAAGCTTGCTAAACTCCGGGGCGCTTATGTTATCAGCACAGATAAAAATGCAAAACGCCTTGGGGTGGCCAGGGAACTGGGTGCTGACGTTACTATTGACATTTCTGAAACAGAGGATGTAGTGGAGGCTGTCAAAGGGCTGACTCCTTGCGGAAGAGGTGTTGATATAGCGATCGATGCTACCGGGGTCCCCGAGGTTTGGGAAAAAAATCTTTACATGGTCAGAAAAGCCGGGACTGTCCTTGAATTCGGAGGATGCAGGGGAGGAAGCCGGATCACGGTGGACACGACACTTCTTCATTACTCCCAGCTGACAGTGAAGGGAGTCTACCATACGACACCGAAGCTTGAGGAACAGGCATTCAGACTCATTGAAAGAGGGATTATCAGCGAGGATCTTTTTGTAAATGATACATATCCCCTGGAACAGTGTCTGGATGCGCTGAACTCCCATGCGGGAGGAGAAGTCATCAAAAATGAAATACGCTGTGACTTATAGAGATAAAAAATTGTGAATTCAAGGAGGAAACTATGGAAAAAGAGAGAGCCAAAGAACAGGTCATTCAAGCTGCTATCGAGTGCAGTGACAAGAAGCTGATCCATGGGACTTCGGGAAATGTTTCGATCGCCTGCAGAGAAGAGGGGGTCATGGTGATTACACCCAGCGGGATACCATATGAGGAGATCACACCGGATATGGTGCCGGTGATCGATCTTGCCACAGGGGAATGGACAGAGGGAAAATGCAAACCGTCCACAGAAGCACCGATGCACCGCCTGATTTTTCTGAATAAAGTAAAGATGGAAGCGGTCGTACATACACATTCTCCTTTTGCCACCGCCATGTCGATTCTGGTGGAAGAGCTTCCGGCGGTGGCCGCTGCTTCTGCACCGTATTCTCCGGTGAAAGTGGCACCGTTTGAAATACCGGGGTCGCAGGAGATCGCAGAAGCGGCAGTGAAGGCTATGGGCGACCACAATGTGGTGTGTTTACTGGAAAATCACGGTCTGATCGCTGCGGGAAGAAATGTCTCCCAGGCGATGAGCATTGCAGAATATGTAGAGGAAAATTCACAGATAGCATATTACACCTATGTGGCAGGAAAAATGAAGCCTTTACCGGAATCGGGCTATAAGATCATGCATGACCGGGCAGTAAAGAAGCTTGGATTAGAATAAGAGAGACAATTTATAAAGAGTGGAAAAAAATACCTGAAGGATGAGCGGAACTGAGGTGATAAGATAAAAAAAACAGTAATGAGAGGGTGATAGCAATGATAGGACTGCCGACAAGGCAAAAGAAGATATTAAAAAAGCTAATGTCTTTGGACGGCTGGGTAAAAGGGAAGGAACTTGCTGAGGAGATGGCGGTGACTCCGAGAACCATCCGGGCGGATATTGCAGCAATTAATGTCTGGCTGAAAACCGTGGGCTGTTATATAGAATCTTCCAGACAGGAGGGCTACCGGCTGCGGGGAGAGAGGCAGGGGGAGCTGGAATCTTTGCTGTGGGATGGTATGGATGTGCCTTTGACACCGCAGGAGCGGATGCGTGCCCTTGGGATCAGACTTCTTCAGGCGGATGAAGAGAAACCGGAGGATGTGGATGAGCTGGAGGAAGAAATGTTCGTCAGCCGGACGACCCTGGAAAGCGGGATTTTTAAGATCAAAGCTATGCTGGAGAGCCGCACGACACCAATGTATGTTAAGAGGAACGGGAGAAAGATATGGACTTACGGGGAGGAAGAGACGAGAAGATTTCTTCTGAAGGAACTGATGGTAGACCGGACGGACCCGGATTATCTGATGATTGAGAATTATGACGATTATTTTGGGGCTGACATACCGGAAAAAATGATGAACTGCGTGCTGAATGCACTGGCGGACAATGAAATTTCCATGACAGCGGAGGATATCCTTCATTTGGTTATTTATCTGTCGATTAAACTTACAAGAGTCCATATGGGGTATGAATATAAGAATAAAACAAAAGATATTCTGACATCAGAGGATATCAACTGGACACTTGCGGAGACCATTTCAGGGAAAGTCAGAGAAGAATTCTCCACAGAATTAAATGAGGAAGAACTGGTGGATCTGGCGGTTCAGCTTTCTCTGTTTCGGCTGATCGGAAGTGAAGCAGAGGTCAGGCCGGCGCCGATACCCGAGCAGTCCCACTATGAATTTGTGGTCAATGAACTCTTAAATGACATTAAAAACAAATTTCATCTGGATCTTACGGATGATCAGGAGCTGAAGGCAGGGCTTGTGACCCACATCCGGTATACATTAAAAAGAATCAGGATGGAGCCGGAGAGCACCAATCCGGTGCTGATGCTTTTAAAGACAGAATATCCCTTTGTGTTTGATATGTCTCTGTTTCTATACGAGCGGTTTTACGATGTGTTCGGAGTGAGGCTGAATGAAAATGAACTGGGATATGTGGCCACTTATCTGGGAAGTGCGGTGGAGAGGATGGAGAGAAAAAAATCTCCGAAAGATTTTACGATTGCAGTCGTCACAGGAATGAATTATGGGACAAGCAGGCTTTTGACTACAAGACTGAAGGCGATTTACGGTGACATCTGCAATATTGAAGGTCCTTTCTCTATCTATGCAGTCAATGAGATAGAAAAATTAAAACCTACTTTTCTGATTACCACAGAATCAAAACAGGTACTGAAAAACTTTCAGGTACCGAAAATACAGATTTCGCCTCTGCTGAACGAAAAAGATCAGAGGGAGATCAATAAATGGCTTCTGCAGATGCGTAAAGAATTGATGTATGACCAGCTTCCAAGGAGCATTAAAGATTATTTTCACAGAGAACTGTTTTTTTATAATCTAAAGGCTGAGACGCCGGAAAAAGTTATCCGGACAATGTCAGAACATCTCATAAGGCTTGACTTCGCCGGAGAGGATTTCGCGGAAAAGACGCTGATGAGAGAACAGGTGGCCTCTACAATCTTTGGAAATAAGATTGCTATGCCTCATCCGATCGAAGCATGTGCAAAGAGGACGGTTATCAGCGTGGGCATTCTGAATCAGTCCATTTTATGGGGCAGCGGTCAAGCACAGCTGATCTTTATGCTGGCAGTGAAAAAGGAAGATATGAAGTATTTAAACAGCTTCTTTGACTTGACGGTGCGCCTGGTGGATGATGAGGGTCTGGTAAGGAAGCTGCTGGGTTCCGAAAACCTGGCTCAGTTTAAAGACAGACTTCCGATTTTATAGAGAAAGGAAAGAAAGCATATGAATTTAAAAGAGTTGATTTGTCCGAAGCTGATTCTGTGTGATGTCGATGCAAAGGATTTCCAGGATGCCTTAAGGCAGATGGCAGGACATTTAAAGAAAGAAGGATATGTGGAGGAAGGATATCTGGATATGCTTTTGGAAAGGGAACGGAAATTCCCCACCGGACTTTGTACCAAACCGTTTGCGGTGGCTCTGCCCCATACGGAGCCTGACCACGTGATAAAGCCGTGTATAGCCGTTGCCAAGCTTAGAAGGCCGGTAGAATTTCATGAAATGGTGAATGATCAGAACACAGTCGACGTTCGTTTTATTTTTAACCTGGTACTGCAGAAGACAGAGCAGCAGCTGGAACTGCTGCAGAAGATCATATCAATTTTCTCTGATAAGGAGGCGATGGAACAGCTGGAGAAAGAGCAGGAACCTGAGAAAATAGCAGAAATTTTAGAACATACAAAAATAGGAATAAACACTTAAACATCGAAAGAAGGGAGAAAAATTATGGCAAAAGTATTTAAGGTTTTGTCTGCCTGCGGCAGCGGAATTGCAACTTCCTCTCATGTGGCAACTTCCATCCGGCAGGGGATGGCAGACCGGGGAGTGAATGTTGAAGTCAGGACCTGCGGAGTAAATGAGATGTCGGGATTGATCGACAACGTGAAACCGACCATTATTGTTTCCACCACTTCCTTAGAATCTGTGAGAAATGTGGGTGAGATTAAAGTCATGTCAGGGGTTCCCCTGCTAACTGGTATTGGGAAAAATCAGTTTTTTGATGAAATGGAAGAATATTTAAAAAGTATTTCATAACAAATGAAAAGGAGGATGGAATATGGGCGTTATCAATACGATTTTAGGTCTTGGGGCATCTGTTATTATGCCGATCGTTATCTTTCTTCTGGGAGTGGTCTTCCGGATGAAGGTAAAAAATGCGCTGAGAGCCGGACTTACGGTAGGAATCGGATTTACCGGCATAAGTCTTGCAATCAGCCTGGTAAGCGACAATCTTGGAGGCCTTGTAAAAGCCATGCAGGCAAACTGGGGACTGGCCCTGGATATCACGGATGTAGGATGGCCTGCGGCTTCGGGCATTGCTTTCGGAAGCGGAACCTTTGTGCTGGCATCCATCGTGACATTCCTTATAGTCAATGTGATCTGCCTGGCAATTAAGATCACTCACACGCTGAATGTAGACATCTTCAACTACTGGCACTTTATTCTGATCGGAACTGTATCTTACTTTGTCACAGGAAACTTCATTCTGGGTATTGTCGTAGGTACATTGTTTATGATGGTCAATACGATCTTAGGAGAGAGACAGGAGCAGGTGATCACCGACTTTGCAGGAGAACAGATGGCCGGCCTGACCTTCTCCACACAGGGATTCCCGCTTCAGCTGTTATTCGCCAGAGGTGTGGACTGGGTCATTGATAAGATCCCCGGTTTAAACAAAATTTCTTTTAACCTTGGAAATTTGCCGTCAAGCATCTCTTTTTTCGGCGAACCGATGATTTTGGGATTTCTGCTTGGAGGTATCATGAGCTTTCTCGCAGGATATAAATGGGATGCGGCTCTGGTCGTAGCAGTCGGACTTTCCGCTGCCATGTTCCTGCTTCCGAGGATGGTTTCCATCATGATGGAAGGGCTTGCTCCTCTTACGGATGCGGCCAGAGACTTTATGAACACCAGATTTCCGGGAAGAAAATTCAACATTGCTATGGATTACTGCATGCTTCTCGGGGACAGGGACGTTATCACTATGGGAATCATCACTGTGCCGATCGTGCTTGGACTGGCAATCATTCTTCCGGGAAACAGATTTCTTCCGTTTACAGACCTTACCGCCCTTCCATACTGGATGATCGGTGTTGTCATCGGCACAAAGAGAAACTCTTTCAGGGCCTTGATTGCTGCGGTGCTGACACTTTGCATCGGCCTGTGGATTGCGACAGACCTGGCACCGCTGATCACACAGATGGCTGCCGGCGTAGGATTTAAGTTTGAGGCCGGAACTACCATATCAGGATTTTGTGTAGGACAGGAATGGGTCGGATACATCATACATAAGATTGTTTCCTTCTTCTCCGGAATGTTCTAGACGGAAGACAATACAAGATACCAAAATATTTTCTATATAGTTCGCTGGAAAGGGATTGTCAGGGAGACCGGGCGGTCCCGTTCCTTTAAGGAGAGAAAGGGAGGTTTTGGCATGTTAGTTTCAATGAGGGAATTGCTCGTGAGAGCAAAAGATGGGAAATATGCGGTAGCTGCAGCAAATGTTTTTACGGGGAGAACGGTGGAAGCGTGCTTTGCGGCCGCATCGGAAATGAAGGCTCCGGTGATCATAGCCTGCACGCCTTATGTGCAGATGGAGGAGCTGGCCATGGCGGTACGGATGTATGAGAAAAAATACCCGGAGGTAACGGCAGCCCTGCATCTGGATCACGGGAAAGAGTATGAGGATGTTCAGCGTGCCCTGAGATGCGGTTTTACCTCTGTCATGCTGGATAAATCCACACTTCCCTATGGAGAGAATGTAAAAGCAGTGAAAGAGGCTGTGCGGGCGGCTCACGCAGTCGGTGTTACGGTGGAGGCAGAGCTGGGACACGTGGGGAAAGGAGCAGAGTATGAAGAGACAAGGGACAGCGGGCTTACCAGGAAAGAGGAGGCCGCTGGCTTTGTGAAAGAAACCGGAGTGGACTGCCTGGCCGTGGCGGTGGGAACATCCCATGGAGTTTACAGGGGAAAACCTCATTTAAACTTTGAGCTGCTCTCTGAGCTGAGCAGAGAAGTATCCGTGCCCTTCGTGCTGCACGGAGGTTCTAATACGGGAGAGGAAAAGCTGAAGAAGGCTATCACCCTTGGAATACAGAAGATCAATCTGTCTACGGATCTTTCCACGGAATACTTAATCGGGGTGCGGAAGTTTAAAGAGGAAAACGATCCGCTGTTCGATAATGAGGGAAAACTTATCTATACCGGAAACCGGACGGTGTATGCCAACCAGGCACTGGCAGCGGGGGCAGAAGCCTATAAACATATTTTAAAAACATACATGAAAACGTTTGGAAGCGAAGGAAAAGCATTGGAATGAGAGAGGAGACAACATGGAGAAAATAAAAGCTGCCGTGAGTATGGAACTTTGGCCGGAACATTTGAAAGAGCTGGAGTCCTGCTGTGATGTGAAAATGCTTCCGTGGACGGCCACGGATATCCTTCCCACAGAGGAAGAGATCATAGAAGAATGTTCTGGCTGTGAGGCGGTACTGTTTTATACTGATCCGGTGACAGAAAGAGTGATCAGGGAACTCAAAGAAAAAGGGTTAAAACTGATCGGCTGCGGAAGGGCTACGCCTAACAATATTGACACGAAGACTGCAAAAGAGCTGGGGATTCCGGTTATCCACGCGCCGGGAAGAAATGCACATTCGGTTGCGGAATATACCGTGGGCATGATGCTGGATATTTGTAAGAGGATTTCTTTTACCTATCACGGCCTCTGGTCTGGAAGATTTCTGGCGGATGAAAAAGATATTTACGATGTGCCGGATAAAAAGGATGTGATCTGGCGGTTTAAGGACAGAGAGAATCCGAGATCCTCCTATCCGTGGGGAATCGATGTATACGGCCGGACAGTGGGCATCGTCGGACTGGGCCATATCGGACAGAACGTGGCGAAGATCTGTTCCGGCATGGGGATGAAAGTTGCTGCTTATGACCCATTTCAGCCCCAGGAGATATTTGATGCGGTATGCGCGAAAAAATATGAAGATCCGATCCGGATGCTGCAATCATGTGATTTCGTCAGTGTCCATTTGAGTGTGACGCCGGAGACGAAAGGCATGATCAATGATCAATGGTTTAATGCCATGAGAGAGGACGCCTATTTTATCAATTCGTCCAGGGCTGCCGTAGTGGATCAGAGGTCGCTGATCGAGGCTCTGGAGAACAAAAAGATTGCGTTTGCCGCGGTGGATGTCATGTGGGATGAACCGGCGCCGAAAAATCATCCGTTTTTTACGATGGACAACGTTCTTCTGACGCCGCATATGGCTGGGATCAGCACAGATTCTAAAAAATGGGCATCTGAGATGATAGTGGAAGATCTGCTCAACTATATATGGAAACAGCCGCTGCTCCGAGTTTGGAAACGGTAGAAAGGAGGCGGATACTATGAATTGTGTGAGAACTGTCCTCGGAGATGTGGACGCAGAAGAAATGGGGTTTACCTATACGCATGAACATGTCTGCTGCAATCCGTATACAGCAGAAAAGGATCCTACTCTGGCAATTACGGATATAGAGGGTTCCATAAGAGAACTTCGCCTGTTTGCCGAAGCCGGCGGGTCTGCTATTGTGGAGGGAACGGCTGCCGATTACGGAAGAGACCCGCAAAAGCTTGTCTATGCAAGCAGGCAGAGCGGAGTGCATCTGATTGCCACCGCCGGATTTTATCTGTTTGACCACAACCCGGATTTTATTGATGATATCAGCACAGAGGAGCTGGCAGAACTGTTTATAAGAGAGATAGAGGAAGGCATGGACGGAACGGAGATCCGGGCAGGACAGTTAAAATGTGCGGTATCTCCCCGGTTTATTCATCCGAGGGAAGAGAAGTGTCTGAGAGCTGCCGCCAGGGCACAGCAGAAGTCCAATGCCCCAATCTGGATTCATCACGGAGGGATGATGGGGATAGAAATTCTGAGACTTCTGGACCGCTGCCAGGCGGATCTCTCCAGAGTAGTGCTCGGACATATGGACCGGAATCCGGATCCCGATGAATATAAGAAAATTGCTTCTATGGGAAGCTTCCTGTCTGTGGACAACATCGCAAGAGTTTACCGCTATCCGGTCCAGACTAACATTGATATGATTTTGGATCTGATGGAAGAAGGTTATTTGGAAAGGCTTCTGATCAGCGCGGACTTTGGCAGGAGCAATTATTTCAGGGCCAACGGCGGCGGACCGGGTCTTGAGTATATTTTAAACAAGTTTATTCCGAGGCTTAAGGAGTCGGGCGGAATTACAGAGAATGAAATCCGGACCATTTTTGTTGAAAACCCAAAAAAGGTATATGGCTGTTTTTAGCCAGGACGGAGGGACCTGATGTATCAGAAACAAACAGTGATAAAGGGAAAGACAATTACGTCTGCATTTCTAATGGCACCCATGGTGACGTTCGGCTATGGGGTTAAGAACGGCATAATCACGGATGAGCTGATCTCCCACTATGAGGCCAGGGCCAGGGGCGGGATCGGAATGATCATCGCGGAAGCAGCCTGTGTGGCAGAGGACGGAAGGCTTTCTGAGTATCAGACAGGTATATGGAACGAGGATCAGATGGAGGGGCACAGAATGCTGGTGTCCGCAGCACACAAGTTTAAAGTTCCGATACTCTCACAGCTTCACCATGCGGGCATACGGACAGTATCGGGAAGGCCTGCCTCCCCGTCCGCATTTCATGGGACACTCAGGGGAAGAGAATATACGGCAGACGAAATGAGTGAAGACGAAATCCTATTGAGAGAACAGCAGTTTATTGAGGCTGCTGTCAGGGCCAGGGCTGCCGGATATGACGGAGTCGAGCTTCACTGCGCTCATTCTTATTTTCTGAATGCATTTTTATCTCCGACAGTCAATCACAGGACAGACCGGTTCGGGGGAAACATCGAAGGAAGAATGAGGGTTGTACTTGATATCATGGAGGGCATCCGGCATAGCTGCGGTGAGAATTTTCTCATTTCCGTCCGCCTCGGATTTGACGAGCCGGATCTGGAGTCATCTGCATTTATGGCGGGGACGTTTGAAAAAGCCGGCATGGATTTCCTGCATGTATCCACAGGCTTCGGGTCTACGGGCTTTATGGATGAGAGGACCATGGAGAATCCTCCTGACGAATTTCCCTTCAATATCCGTATTTGGGGCGCCATGCAGATGAAACAGAGAGTGAGCTGTCCTGTAATCGCTGTGGGCGGAATACGGCAGGTACAACAGGGAATGTTTTTGTTGGAACAGGAATGTGCGGATTTTGTGGCCCTTGGAAGAGCGCTGCTCTGCGATCCTGAATGGGTAATAAAAATAAAACAGGGAAGGGAGATCGTATCCTGCAGAAACTGCCGGAAATGTCTTTGGAGCACGGATTATCATAAATGTCCGGGATGGAGGGAATATCATGGATAAAAATACAGTGAAAACGTTCAGGTTCGGCGTTCTGACATCGAAGGGACATGCTGAAGTACATGAAATGAAGCTGCCGAAACTGGGAGAACATCAGATACTGATCAAACAGCTGGCCTGCAATATTTGTACTGCTGATTACGGACAGTGGCTGGGGCTGAGAGAACACCAGGGCTATCCTATGGCGGGCGGACATGAGGGGGCGGGAGTGATCCTGGAAACCGGAGCCAAGGTAGTGGAGCTGCTGCCGGGGGATTTTGTAGCCATCTCCAATAACTACTGCGGGGAATGTGAACACTGCAGAAAAGGGGAAGAAAGCCAGTGCGTGATTCGGAGCTCCTATGACCTTCATGAGGGCGGGTATAAAGGAAGAATGGGATTTGCTGAATATCAGGTAAGAAATGCTACGACAGCAGTGAAAATGAATCCGGAATTAAGTCCGGGGGAGGCGGCTTTTTTAGAGCCTCTGGCAACCGTAGCAAAGGGAATAGGAAAGCTCAGAGTAAGCCCTCAGGATACGGTGGCAGTCATCGGGGCAGGGACTATGGGACTTTTAAATGCTCAGGCAGTCAGGGCGTGCGGTGCCAGAGTGATCGTCACTGAAATGATGGAAAAGAAGATCAAAACTGCTAAAGTCATGGGATTTGAGGTGATCGATGCCGGCGCCGCAGACCCGGTGGAGAGAGTGAAGCAGATGACAGGAGGCCGGGGCGCAGATGCTGTCATTGTGGCCGCCGGAGCTACAAAAGCCAATGAACAGGCGGCGGCCATGCTCAAACATTTTGACGGCCGGATGCTGATGTTTGCAGCCGCTTATCCGGCCCCTGAGCTGGGGATTAGTTCTAATGACATACATTACCGAAGGATGGAGATTCTGGGTACATATTTGGGCGATACAAAGGATTTTCTGGAAGCGGCCAGACTGCTCAATCAGAGAGTGGTGGATGTCAGGCCTCTGATCGAGGCCAGTTATCCGCTGGAAGATATTCAGAAAGCCTTCGAGGAGGCCGCAAGACCCGGGAATTACAGGGTCAGTGTCATGCTCCATGAGTCAGGCAGAGAGGAGGGGCCATGCTCAAAGTAGGACAGGAGGGATTTTTTTATAAATATGTAACGGAGCAGGATGTGGAAATATTTGCAGAAGTATCAGGAGACAAAAACCCTCTGCATCTGGATGAAGAGTATGCCAAAGGCACCAGGTTTCATGGGCGGATTGCCCATGGGATGATCGGAGCCGGTTTTATCTCTGCGGCCATCGCCGGTGTCCTGCCGGGGCCGGGAACCGTGTACCTGAGTCAGATGCTGAATTTTGAAAGGCCAGTGAGGATCGGAGACCGGGTGACTGCCAGGATCAAAGTCCTGAAAATCGAGAGGAAGAAATCATTTGAGCTTGCAACACTGGAAACAACCTGTGTCAACCAGGACAATGAAGTTGTCATCAGCGGAACAGCGCAGGTAATTCCTGCGGGGGAATAGGAAGGAGAATCTATGCAGTTATTGAGACTGGTGCCCACGGTATTTTATTTTGACACTGTAAAACAGTTTCAGGAAGAATTTAAGATCGGCCACAGTGATCTGGTGGTGACAAACAGGTATCTGTATGAGCCGCTTCTGGAACCGCTGGGTGTGAACGCTAATTATATTTTTCAGGAGGAATTCGGAGACGGAGAGCCATCCGACGAGATGATCGACCAGATAAAAGAGAAGACGTCGAAGTATTATTATAACAGGATCTTTGCACTGGGAGGGGGAACGATACTGGATATCAGCAAAATACTGGCATTGGATATGGCGGACGGTAGCACACCGCTGTTTGACGGCGAAAAGGAGCCTGTAAAAAAGAAACAGCTGATCGCAGTGCCCACAACCTGCGGTACAGGAAGCGAGGTCACGAATGTAGCCATCGCCGAAATAAAATCCAGACATACGAAAAAAGGCCTGGCAGCAGATGCCTGCTATGCGGACTGTGCGGTCCTGATACCGGAAACTCTAGAAAGACTGCCCTATAAGGTGTTTCTTACCAGCTCAATCGACGCTTTTATCCATGCAGTGGAATCCTTTCTGTCGCCGAAAGCATCTCCGGCTACGGAGCTGTTCTCCGGGAAAGCCATAGAAATGATTCTGTCCGGTTACCATGATATGGCGGAGTCTGGAAGAGAGACAAGAAAAAATAATTTGAAAAGCTATATACTGGCCTCCAACTATGCTGGCATTGCGTTCGGGAACGCGGGATGTGCCGCTGTCCACGCACTGTCTTACTCGATTGGAGGTGCATTCCATGTACCTCACGGAGAAGCCAATTACCAGTTTTTTATGGATGTGATGGAGCTATATGAATTGAAGAAACCGGAAGGAAAGATCAGAAAGCTGAGACAGACCATCGCGGATATGTTTGGATGGGAGGAGGACTCGGCATTTCTAAGACTCCGGGAGCTTTTGTCAAACTTTATGGAGACCAGGCCGCTGAAAGACTATGGCATGACAGAAGTACAAATCGAAGAATTTACAGAGAGCACGGTACAGAATCAGCAGAGACTCTTAAAGAATAACTATGTGGAACTGACAAAAGAGGAGATCAGAGAGATATTTAAGAGGAGATATGATGAGAGATAAGAAGGACAAGCCGTGGAAAGCGGAGTACAGGGAGAAGCTGGTCAGTGCGGATGAGGCGGTTTCTCATATCAGGTCAGGGCAGCGGATTGTTTTTTCTAATGCGGCAGGGGAATCTCTGGTCCTCTCGGATGCCCTTGTGAGAAACAGAGCCCTTTTTGAAAATGTGGAAATCGTCCATATGGTTGCCATGGGAGAAGCAAAATACTGTGAGCCCGGGATGGAGAAACATTTTCGCCATAACAGTTTTTTTCTGGGAGCTTCTACGAGGAAGGCCGCAAAAGAGGGCAGGGCGGATGTAACACCGGTTTATTTTTCAGAAGTCACGGAGCTTTTCCGGACAACTCTCCCGGTAGATGCAGTGTTTCTAAACCTCTCGCCTCCGGATGAGCATGGTTACTGCAGTTTCGGGATATCCGTAGATTATTCTAAACCGGCGGCTATGGAGGCGGAATTGGTGATCGCACAGATTAATCCCTCTATGCCCAGAACGCTGGGTGACAGTTTTATTCATATAAGTGACATAGATTATATTGTGGAGGCAGATACTCCTCTGATCGAACTTCCGCCTGCAGGGATTTCAGAGGTCGAGAGGGCGATTGGGAAAAACTGTGCCTCCCTGATCGAAGACGGGGACACGCTGCAGCTTGGCATCGGAGCCATCCCGGATGCTGTCCTTGGGTTCCTGAAGGAGAAAAAAGATCTCGGAATTCATTCGGAAATGATCTCAGACGGCATTGTGGAACTTTATGAGGGCGGGGTGATCACAAACCGCAGAAAAAGTCTTCATGCCGGAAAAAGCATCGTTACCTTTCTTATGGGCACGAGAAAGCTGTATGACTTCGCGGACAACAACCCGGCAGTGGAGCTTCATCCGGTGGATTATGTAAATGATCCGTATGTCATTGCACAGAATGAACGTCTGGTATCTGTCAATTCCTGTGTTCAGGTGGATTTGATGGGACAGATTGTTTCGGCTTCGGTGGGCAGGAGACAGATCAGCGGGGTGGGAGGCCAGGTTGACTTTGTGAGGGGCGCCAATATGAGTCGGGGAGGAAAGAGCATCATGGCGATGCCGTCTACGGCGGCAGAAGGCAGGATATCCAAGATTGTGCCGGTGATCGGCGAGGGAGCAGCGGTTACAACATCCAGATATGACGCTGACTATATTGTGACGGAATATGGGGCGGCTAGATTAAAAGGAGAGAGTTTAAGAAACCGGGCAAAGATGCTGATCCGGATCGCGCATCCTGACTTTCGCCGGATGCTTGCGGAAGAATATGAGAAAAGATTCCGGGAAGCCTGGAGTGATGACGAATAAAGACAGCCTGTATCCTGATGTATTAAAAGGATACAGGCTGTTTTGACGAACAGTTCTCTTAATGGAAAGAAAAGAAGTTTAATATTCTGTAAAGTATTCCGCAAGCTGAATGATAAACTGACTGTTTGTAGGACGTTCCAGTGTGCATGTCTGAGTTATGCTCCAGAATAATTCTTTGTTTCCCTTGCTCCATACAGTGTCGATGGCATGGCGGATCGTCCTCTCTACACTGGTGGACGTAGTGTGATTCTGCTCTGCAATATGCGGATACAGACGTTTTGTGATGCCGTCAAAGACCGAAGCATCCCGTACTCCTATCTCAATTGCCTGTCTCAGGTAGAGGTAGCCTTTCAGATTCGGGGTGATGCCCAGCTGTTTTAAAAGCTTGCTGATCTTTCCGGAGAGGTCCAGGTGCTGGGTTCCGGAAACTGTCTGATTTAACAGCTGATTAATGTGAATCACGTGAGATGTGGTGTCAGATATAGGTGCCCTATCCTTTGAATGGATGACCGAAATTTGTAAAATTGTATCATCTGACAGTACCAATTGAAGATTTTCGTTTTGCATGATATACTCCCCTCATAAAGATAATGTTGATTCCTTAGATTATGTAATCATGTTCATTATAGAGAATAATGAGGAATATTGTCAACTTGTGGAGCAATGGATTTATTCCATATTTGGAAGGTTAAGCGAATGAATTATAAAAAAATGAAGGAAATTATGCAGTCAAAAAATTTTACTGTGGAAGACCTGTCTAAAGCCAGCAGGATTCCGATCGGAACTTTATCAAAAATTGTATGCGGTATCACACCTAATCCCAGATATAATACGATGGAAGAAGTGGCGTCCTCCTTAAATTGTTCTCTGGATGAGTTTTCCGGCAGGGAGCCGATGGTGTCATACAGTTACGAGGATTATATTCAGAAGTTCAAGCGGCTGCCGGCGCATCAAAAAGAATATATCAAATATGTAATCAATTTGGAATATGACAGAATGGTTTCTCTGACATCGTCAGGTAAAAAATCTATGAAGTGTTTTGAATTTACCAGCGTGGAGGATGGACTGGCCGACTATGGGAGTCAGAAAGTACATGATGTATGGGTGGAACAGAATCCGCTTACAAGGGAATGTACATTTTTCGTATGGGTGCGTACAAGCAATCTGGAACCGAAGTTTTGCAGAAATTCAGTTCTGGGTTTTCAATACCTGGATGGACGTCTGCCGAAGCACGGAGAGATATGGATGTTTCTTCGGTCCGGATATTTATACATAGGACGTTATTTTAAGAGACACGGCGTCCAGTTTCTGAGATCATTAAACGGCACCATTGATGATGAATTGATTACCAATTCTCTGGAATATAAGAGAGTCGGAAGATACGTTGGAACAATCGATATTCCTGATTTGACATCCACCGTTTAAAAGCTGTAAATCTGTCAATACTCTGGATATGATGTTAGAAAGGGTGTGGCAGAGTATATGAAGCTGGAAGAAAAAGCAATTCTCCGTTTTTTGGACAGATTTGATGAGACTCCGTTTCTTGTCAGAATCAGAGAAGAAGAGTATACAATCGGACATGGAAATCCCAGATTTTCTATTATTTTCAAAAAAGAACCGGATCTGAAAGAGATGATCACAAGTACATCGCTGGCACTGGGAGAGGCCTATATGCGGGGCGATTTAGAGATCGACGGGGATCTGTATCAGGCCCTGTACTATTTTCTCGGTCAGATGGGAAACTTTTCTGTGGATACCAGAGTATTAAGGAAACTCATGTTTCCGTCTCTGGGGAGAAGAAAGCAGAAAGAAGACGTCTCATCGCATTATGATTTGGGAAACGACTTTTACAGTCTCTGGCTGGATGAGACTTTAAACTATTCCTGCGGGTATTTTGAGAATGAGCAGGATACGCTTTTTGATGCACAGAAAAAGAAGACACAGAGGATACTGAAAAAGCTTTATCTGAAGGAAGGTATGGAGCTTTTAGACATTGGATGCGGCTGGGGATATCTTCTCATAGAGGCCGCAAAGAAATATAAAATCAGGGGCACAGGGATTACACTGAGCAGAGAACAACAGCAGGGATTTGAAAAAAGGATCAGGGAAGAAGGACTTGAGGATTACCTGCATGTTGAACTGATGGATTATCGTGATCTTGCTGGGTACGGGAAAAAGTTTGACCGGGTTGTCAGCGTGGGTATGCTGGAACATGTGGGCCGGGATCATTATGAATTGTTTTTCCAGTGTATCAAAAGGGCGATGAAGCCGGGAGGGGTATTTCTCCTGCATTTTATCAGTGCACTGGAAGAACATCCGGGAGATCCATGGATGAAGAAATATATTTTCCCGGGAGGTGTGATACCGAGTCTGCGGGAGATCACCAGTCTGAGCGCCAAGTATCGCTTTTATTTACTTGACGCAGAAAGCCTGAGGAGGCATTATAATAAAACGCTGCTGTGCTGGGATAAGAATTTTAATGAGCACAGAAGAGAGATCGAAGAACGGTTCGGAGAGACATTTGCTAGGATGTGGGATTTGTATCTTTGTGCCTGTGCGTCAACCTTTCAGAATGGTATTATTGATCTGCATCAGCTTTTATTTACCAATGGGATAAATAATGAACTGCCGATGACAAGATGGTATTGAAAAAATAAAAATCAAAGAGGGTATTTCATAAGCCACAGCGCAGCTTTGAAATACCCTCTTTTTAATATCCGATTACATTTATGATCTTCTGGTTAATCCGTCCCAGTTCATCGCTGACCTGATAATTTTCAGTGTCAAACAGGTATTGATGTACCCGGACAGCATTTTCTTTCAGAGTGGTTGGGAAGCCATACCATACTCCGAGATATTTGTATTCCTTCTGATCAAACGGGAATCCTTTCTGACCCTTAATGTCATACCGGAAGATCGATAAGAGCATAGAGAACAGTTCTTTCTGGTCCATATTGGTTTTGATCTGTGGGAGAATCTTATCCATGGCACCCATCAGGCCAAATGGATTTTTTTTGCCTTTGGCAAAGATCTTCTGAAGAACTTCACGCTGCCGTCCGGCACGGGCAAGATCTCCTCCTGCGGTATAGCGGATTCTTGAATATGCGACGGCCTGGTTCCCATCCAGTGTATGCAATCCGCCGGTTTTTATTTTGGGAGAGTCGCCTCCGTTTAAACGGTTCATGTCACCGATATAGCTGTTCAGATTTTTTAATATCGAGGAATCGACTTTTACTTCTATTCCGCCGATGGCATCTACGATGTCCGCAAGAATTTTGAAGTTTACGGTCGCATACTGGGTGATATTCAAATCCAGGTTTCGATTGATGGTACTGACAGCGAGTTCGGGACCTCCCATGGAATACGCCGCATTGATCTTAGTGTAGTGGCCGTTGACGCTCACATAAGTATCACGGTAGATAGACAGCATCTTGATTTCTTTTGTCTGATTATTGATGCTGACAACGATAATGGAATCAGAACGGTTGCCCCGGTCCGACATACTTCCAGTCTGAGAATCAATGCCGAACAAGGCAATATTGGTGTAATCTTTCATATTGGCATCCTCATGGACCGTGACCAGCTTGCTCTGATTCATTGGTGTGGAGTTGATCTTGCCCAGTTTCGTGTAGGAAACCCCGAGGATCACGCCAATCAGAACAACGATCAGGAAAAGTAAGATAAAGATCCAGCGGATAGGGGAATGCCGTCGTTTGTCTGCTTTTACGCTCATAAAAACCTCCTAGTAAGCGTTCTTGTTAATAAATCCTTTGAAAACGGTCAGAAACAGGATTTTAAAATCCAATGATAAGGTCCAGTTTTCAATATAATAGAGATCATGCTCAATTCTGCCGCGGATGGATGTGTCACCGCGGAAACCGTTGACCTGGGCCCAGCCTGTGATGCCCGGACGGACCTGATGCTTGATCATATAGCGGGGGATCTCTTCCTTAAACTTTTCTACAAACAGCGGACGCTCCGGCCGGGGTCCCACAAGACTCATATCTCCCCGCAGAACATTATAAAACTGGGGAAGCTCGTCCAGACTGGTATGACGGATAAACTTTCCGAACGGGGTCACCCGCGGGTCGTTTGGCCTTGTCCACTGAGTTGCTTCTTTTTTCGGGTCCTGAACCCCCATGGAACGGAACTTGTACATCTTAAATGGTTTGTTGCCAAGCCCGACTCTTTCCTGTGCAAAGAAGACCGGTCCCGGTGAACTGCGTTTTACCAGCAGTGCGATAATCAGCATCGGAACAGCCAGGATGATCAGGGCGCAGGCAGATCCGATGATGTCGATGGTCCTCTTGGCAATACGGTTTACAACGTTTGTCAGAGGCACATTGCGGATATTGATGACGGGAAGACCGTCCAGATCCTCGGTGTATGGGTTTGTGGAAATAAAGTTATAATAGTCAGGTACAAACTTTGTATGAACACCGGATTTTTCACAGATGGCCACCAGTTTTTCCAGTTTCTCATATTCATCCAGATTCAGCGTGATTGCAACTTCGTCCAGAGGAGTCTGGCTTAAATAGTCTTCCAGTTCATTTAACAAGCCGATTTTTTTGATCCCTCTGTATTCAAAGTTGTCGCTGATGGTATCATCAAAAATACCGTGGATATAGAGGCCCCAGTGGGGATTGGCTTTGATGCGGTCAATGTAGGCGGCGGCAGAGGTACTGAAGCCGACCAGGACTACATGTTTTAAATTTCGTCCGCTTTCCCGTGTGCTGTTCAGCACTTTTCTGATTGTGAAGCGGGAAAGAACTCCAATGATAAAATTAACAGAGAAAAATAAAAGCAGGAGGCTTCGGGGGAAGTTCTGCAGTTTTGTCAGGACAATGGCAACAGACCCGATGCCCAGACCGGCAAGATTTGCTTTCAACAGGTTTACAATTTCACGGCTTCCGCGCTGATATCTTTTTGGGGTATACAGGCCGAAAAAAGTATATAATAAAAGAAGGATAATGATTGTAATAATAACCGTCTTCTGATAGTATGAAAATCCCAATTCGTACTTTCCCACAAAGAAAAATAACTTAGAGATCCACGAATCCTTTCCCCATTCGAAGCGGATCTTATGTGACAGAAAAGCCGATAAATAAATACAGACCGCATCAATAAAAATATGCAGGCGGTTTAAATAGGCTTGGTTTTGCTTAATCATTTGTTTTCTCCTCTTTACGATAATATTACACTGTACTTATTATAAGTGAAAAAGGGCAAAGGCACAATGGAATTATTTCTTATGTTTTTCTTAGTTTTATAACATTTAAAACACATTTTTTACACATTTATTTTGTACTATTTAAGCAGGTTAAATACGAAAGGAGATACAGGTTATGTACGAAGATATGAATTATAATAATACAGAATATACACAGCCGGATCAAAATCAAAATAAAGGAAACAAAAATAGAACAGGCAGGAAGATCGCAAAGCTGGCGGCTGCCGCAGTGGCTTTCGGTCTGATCGCAGGAGTCACCATGCAGGGAGTCCAGTATGGGTTTTCTGCAATGGGCATAGGCAACGGAGGGACACAGCTGGCAACGACCAATACAACAAAAACTTCGGCAAAGGGAACGGCATCAGGAAAAGAAGATTTATCTACAGTGGCATCTAACGTCATGCCGTCCATCGTTTCTATCACAAGCAAGTATGTGACCAGTTCCGGAAACTTTTTCGGGCAGCAGCAGGACAATGAGAGCGAGGGAGCAGGTTCCGGCATTATCGTCGGTAAGAAAGACGGGTACCTGCTGGTTGTCACAAATAACCACGTTATCGCCGATGCACAGTCGATATCCGTCGGATTCACAGACGGTACCAGCGCATCCGGTACGATCAAGGGAACAGACAATGACGCGGACCTGGCAGTTGTCGCGGTAAAGGTAAAGGATATTAAAGCTGCCACATTAAAAAAGATCAAGATCATAACACTCGGAAATTCTGATGACCTGAAAGTGGGAGAGCAGGCGATCGCCATAGGAAATGCACTCGGATACGGACAGTCAGTCACCGGCGGGTATATCAGCGCGCTGAACAGAGAAGTGCAGCTGACGGATAAAACCATGACGCTTCTTCAGACAGATGCTGCGATTAATCCAGGGAACAGCGGAGGAGCTCTTCTCAACAGCAAAGGGGAGCTGATCGGAATCAATACGGTAAAATATTCTTCCGAAGACGTAGAGGGAATGGGATATGCAATTCCGATTAATACGGCGAAACCAATCATCGATCAGCTGATCAAGCAGAAAACTGTAGATAAATCCGAGCAGGCTTACCTTGGAATATCAGGTCAGACCATATCAAGCGATATGGCAGCGCAGATGGATATGCCGCAGGGAGCGCTGGTGCGTCAGGTTGTCCGGAATTCACCGGCGCAGAAGGCGGGTATCAGTGCCGGCGATGTAATCATCAGCTTTGACGGGGCCACGGTTTCTACGATGGAGGGCCTGAAGAGCAAGATTGAAAGCAAAAAAGCCGGAGATACAGTAAAAGTTGCTGTAAAGCGGCAGAATCAAATGGGGACTTACGAGAAGAAAACATTCAGTGTCAAACTGGAAAAAAGGACGGATGACGGAGCTTCAGGCAGTACGCAGAATAACTAAACGGAAACGGTTGAATTCTCAAAGCATACAAGTTACAATGAAGACGGGCGGCAGGAAGCCGTCCGTTTTTAACGTAACAGAAAAGAGGATTCATATGATTTCAATTGAGATAGAACACATAAAATCTTTTATGGCCGGCTTTCTGACGGGGGACGTGTGTGACCAGTTTATGCTGTGCGAAGGCAGGCTGTCCATGGGGACCATGTATGAATTTGACGGAAAAATGCTGAAAGATTTTTATGATACAGATGAATGGGAAATACTGAAAGAGTATCCGTATATACCGTGGAAAATGGAGAAGCAGAGAATATTTTCCCTTATAAAGGGGAAAAAGACTCCCTTGTCTTTTCAGTTTGTGCTTATGCTGAATCCGAAACGAATGGAAGCCTTTCTTTTGAAATATAATATATCTGACAGGCCGCAGCAGATCGGAGGATTATTTTTAAATATTTATTTCGACAGAAAATACCTGAAGTGTACGACAGGAGTGTCAAGAAACACATTTGTTCCGGATAAAACCCTGGAGACAGCCTGGGATGAAGAGATGACATTATTTTTGAAAGGCAGATAGGAGGAGCAGGCCTATGAAGTTATTAAAAGAGATTTGCCGGGGAATACTGATCGGGGTTGCCAATATCATTCCCGGGGTCAGCGGAGGGACTCTGGCGGTTTCCATGGGAGTTTACGACAAGATCATCTATGCACTCACACATATACGCAAAGAGTTTAAACAGAGCCTTAAAATACTGGTTCCAGTGGGCATTGGAGCGGTGATTGGACTGATAGGGCTTTCCTTTGTCATTAAATGGCTGTTTGAGTATTATCCGATTCAGACAAACTTTCTGTTTATCGGTCTGATTATCGGAGGACTGCCTGCCATATTTAAGAGAATGGAAGGAGAGAGAAAGGGCCTTTCCCATGGGATTGCATTTCTTTTGATGTTTGCTCTGGTTGTACTCCTGCCTCTTTTAGGCAGCAGCACGGCATCGGAAGTGATCCTGACTGCCGATCCCCTGATGATGGGGAAAATGTTTTTGATCGGGATTATTGCGGCGGCTACAATGGTCGTACCGGGAGTCAGCGGCTCGATGATACTTTTGATTCTGGGATTTTATCAGCCGATTCTCCGTGAAATCACACAGTTTATGGTCAATCTGGCGACTTTGAATCTGTCCGGACTCACTCACGGTATTCTGCTTCTGACTCCGATGGCTGTTGGGATCATAGCGGGAGTGGTGATCATCGCCAAGATCATAGAATATTTGTTTGAACATTTTGAGGCTATTACGTTTGCGGGAATCGGCGGACTGATTCTTGGTTCCCCGATTGCAATTCTTTATGAGGCAAATTTTGATCATTTTAATCTGTTCTCAGGAGTGACGGGACTGGCTGCACTGGCCGTGGGCTGCGTCTGCGCCTATTATCTGGGTGAAGATTAAAGGGTTTTCATTTATAGAAATATATGATATGATATGTAGTAATGAATACTATATCGGAAAGTTTTAAAAGGAGACGCCATATGAGTTTTAATATTGTCTGTGACAGCTGCACGGATTTGACGAAAGAAGATTTTGAGAAGGGATGCTATACCTGGATACCTCTGACACTGCTGATCGGAGATGAAGAGATCGTCGATGACGATACGTTTGACCAGCATTCTTTCCTGGAAAAAGTGGCAAACAGCAAAGGAGCCTGCAAGTCAGCCTGTCCGGCGCCGGAAGCTTATATGGAAGCATATAAAAAGGCAGATGATATTTATGTGGTGACTTTATCCGCGGAGCTGAGCGGATCCTATAACAGTGCCGAACTTGGAAAAAAACTGTATGAGGAGGAGCTGGGAGAAAAGAATATTCATGTATTTAATTCCAGAGGAGCGTCCAGTACGCAGCTTCTCATAGCAAGAAAGATTTATGAATATGCTTCCCAGGGCATGTCCTTTGAGCAGGTGGTAGAGAAGGTAGAGGATTACATCAGAGGGCAGAGAACTTTTTTTGTTCTGGAGACATTGGATGTGCTTCAGAGAAATGGAAGGCTGTCAAAGGTGAATGCAGTTCTTGCGACGGCTCTTAATATAAAGCCGGTTATGGAAGGGACCAAAGAAGGGATCATACAGAAGCTGGCACAGGCCAGGGGTACAAAGAAGGCATTGGCCAAAATGGCGGAATGCATTGTAAAAGAAGGACAGGATCTGACGGAACGGATTTTGGCCATTGCACACTGCAACTGCTATGAAAGAGCAGTGTATCTTAAGAAACTGCTCGAAGACAAACTGGAAGTGAAAGAGATCGTCATAGTTGATACCAAGGGAGTCAGCAGCCTGTATGCATGTGACGGCGGTGTAGTTGTTGCATATTAGTTCATAGTGAATACAAAAGGAAACGGTTTTGGACCGTTTCCTTTTTTGCGGATTGATACAGAGAAAGGCTTATTGTTCTAAAGTGTAAAATCCTTTGAAATCAGCGACTGGATTTCATTGATGAGAAGACTGGTGTGATATCCATCGGCTGCGGCATGAGAAATTGTGACCGTAAACGGCATTAGACAGCGGCCGTTTTTAATCTGGTATTTTCCATAAGTGATAATCGGAAAGAGATTTGGGCTGCCCTCTGCAGTCGTGGTGCTGTATCCGGTAAAAGACAGCCAGGGCACACAGGAAATACAGAAGAAATTAGGGGGCTGTCCGGGCCTGGCTTTGATTCCTTTGTTATTTCCGTATACAGACAAATCCTCTGTCATCTGCCGGTAAAAAGAGGAAAAGTCTTCAGTGTAATTTGTCCATGAGTCTGAAAAGGTGTGATCATCATCGTGAAAAATAGTGTAGGAGGGATGGACGATATCCCAATATCCGGGCTGTCCGTCTTCGGAAATACCCATCCGGAATTCTTTCATATGATTGATCACGGTTGAGACACAGTAGACAAAACTGGGATAAAATCTGAGACCTTTGTTCTTGGTCAGTTTTAAAAATTCGGTTACATCTAATTCTGCAGTCAGGCTGTAACCACATTTTATTGTTTGGGTAAAATATTCAAAATGTTCTCGCCGCTCCCAAGTCTCGGGGCTGATTTGTTTAAACATGAGGCACCTCCATTTTCTAACTTTTGTATTTTATTATAAAGGAAAAGAAGGAATGTGTAAAAACAGATTGTTAAAAAAATATACAAGTTTTTTGCTGGCGTATGAAATATTTTGCACGAAAATATGAGGGTTCAGCAGTATGCAGAATCAAAATACTATGAATAAGATGTGTAAAAATCCCGGATTTATGCGATTTTTCGTTATTTAATTAACGGTGTTTTTAGACGAAAACTATTGTATGACAAATAGAAATTGTATATAATTAGATACAATATTTATGAAAGAAAGGGTGATGGAATGAGTCGTTTAGAAATTGTAACACCGGGCCGTGCACAGATTGTGATGGAGGGTCTGTATAAAGATTTGGAGAGAAGGATCGAGTCCAGTCCGCCGGGGATCTGTCCGGTCGATATGTCAAGGGCATTTCTTGAGTTATGTCATGCGCAGACATGCGGCAAATGTGTGCCCTGCAGGATTGGTCTTGGCCAGCTTAAAAATCTGATCAATGATGTCCTGGATGGAAAGGCAACTATAGAGACATTGGGACTGATCAGGGATACGGCGCAGTCAATCATGGATTCAGCAGACTGTGCGATCGGCTATGAGGCTGCCAATATGGTATATAAAGGAGTGATCGGTTTCAGAGATGATTATCTTGAACATATCATGTACAACCGTTGCCTGATGTCGTTAAAACTTCCGGTGCCCTGTGTGTCTTTATGTCCGGCGAGAGTCGATATTCCGGGTTATATTGCCCTGGTCAGGGAAGAAAGGTACGCGGATGCCGTCCGCCTGATACGCAAAGACAATCCCCTTCCGACAACCTGCGGTTTTATATGCGAGCATCCGTGCGAAGCTAAGTGCCGCAGAAATATGATCGATGATTCGGTAAATATTCGGGGATTAAAACGGGTAGCCGCAGATTTTGCCGGCAAAGTTCCTCCTCCGCCATGCGGTGAAGAGACTGGAAAAAAGGTAGCCATTGTAGGCGGCGGACCGGGAGGGCTGAGTGCTGCCTATTATCTTAGACTGATGGGACACGATGTTACAATTTATGAGATGCTGCCGAAGCTGGGCGGCATGTTAAGATACGGCATTCCAAATTACCGGCTTCCAAAGGAACGGCTGGATGAAGATATCGAGGCTATCCTGGCCACCGGCGTCAAGGTGCAGTATGGCACTGTCATTGGAAAGAATTGTTCTGTAAGTAAATTGAGGGAACAGCACGATGCTGTCCTGATATCCATCGGCGCCAGCACCGATAAAAAGCTTGGACTCGAAGGAGAAGACGCAAAAGGTGTCATTTCCGCAGTCCAGTTTTTAAGAGATGTAGGCCATGGACGGTGTGAGTGCTTGGAGGGACGGGAAGTGGCAGTGATCGGCGGAGGCAATGTCTCCATGGATGCGGTGCGGACAGCAGTCCGTCTCGGCGCAAAAAAAGTAAGTATTGTCTACCGGCGGCGAGTTGCCGATATGACGGCTCTGGAGGAAGAGATTCAGGGAGCCGTGGCAGAAGGGGTTGAGGTGAAGACCCTGATGGCTCCGTCGAAGATCGAGGTTTCAGAAGACGGAAATGTAAAAGGGATCTGGGTAACGCCCCAGATGATCAGCAGGATACAAAACGGCAGAGCTAGTGTGAAGCCCACCGGTGAGGAAGATGTCTTTATCCCATGCGGGACACTTGTAGTGGCGATCGGACAGGATATTTTGTATGAGCATTTTGAGGAGAACGGAGTACCTGTTCAGAGAGGCAAGATCAAGACTGAAAAATACGGAGGGTTTGACGATATTCCGGGAGTGTTTGCAGGGGGAGACTGTGCAACGGGGCCAGCCACGGTTATTTCTGCCATCGCTGCTGGAAAAGTCATTGCTGCAAATATTGATGAATATCTCGGCTTTCATCATGAAATCACCTGTGATGTGGAGATTCCGGAGCCGCGTCTTAACGACCGTCCTCCGTGCGGCCGGGTGAATATGACAGAGAGAGAGGCCGGAGAACGTGTACAAGATTTTGAAGGAGTAGAAAACTGTATGTCAAAAGCTGAGGCTTATCAGGAGTCCGGGCGGTGCCTGCGCTGTGACCACTTTGGATTCGGAGTATTTAAAGGAGGGAGGGATACGAAATGGTAACACTGACGATTGACCAAATGAAAGTAACGGTGCCTGAGGGCACGACAATTATGGAGGCGGCAGCTTCCATTCATATCGATATCCCAAAGCTCTGTTATTTAAAAGGCATTAATGAAATCAGTGCCTGCCGCGTCTGCGTTGTGGAGATGGAAGGCAAAGACAAACTGATCACATCCTGCAATAATGTAGTGGAAGAGGGCATGGTCATCTATACGAACAGTCCCAAGGTGCGGTTAAACCGGAGAAAAACGGTTTCGATGCTTTTGTCACAGCATGACGGGCAGTGCATCACCTGCAGCAGGAGCATGAACTGCAGCCTCCAAAAGATCGCAAATGATTTTAACATACTGGAGAACCCATTTAAAAAAGAATTCGTACATAAAGAATGGGATAAGACATTTCCTTTGATCAGGGATGCGAACAAGTGTATCAAATGTATGCGCTGCGTTCAGATCTGTGATAAGGTACAGGGGCTGAATGTATGGGATGTATCCGGCACCGGGGCAAGGACAACGGTGGATGTATCCAGGAACCGGGATATCCGGGTCGCGGACTGTTCTCTCTGCGGACAGTGCATCACACACTGCCCGGTCGGGGCGCTGAGGGAGAGGGACGACACTTCTATGCTGTTCAGCGCCCTGGAAGATGAAAACAAGATCGTGGTTGCTCAGATCGCACCGGCAGTCAGGGCTGCCTGGGCGGAGCAGCTTGGCCTTTCCAGAGAGGAAGCACCGGTTGAGAAGATTGTGACGGCATTTCGGAGAATGGGAATAGACTATGTATTCGATACGACATTTTCTGCCGATCTTACGATCATGGAAGAGGGAAGCGAGTTTGTCAAACGTCTGCAGGATGGGGATTTAGAAGAGTATCCTATGTTTACTTCATGCTGTCCCGGCTGGGTAAGATTTATAAAGACTCAGTTCCCGGACATGATTGGAAGGCTTTCCACAGCCAAGTCTCCGCAGCAGATGTTCGGAGCGGTCATGAAGACTTATTTTGCAAAGAAACTTGGAGTAGATCCGGAACGAATCTTTACGCTGTCCATTATGCCGTGTCTGGCTAAGAAAGCGGAAAGGGAGATGGATTTATTTTATGAAGAATATGCAGGCCATGATATTGACTGCGTACTGACCACAAGAGAACTGGACCGAATGCTCCGCGCAGAACATTTAAATCCTCAGTTTTTGGAGAAAGGAGAATTTGATTCTCCGTTTGAAACAGGCACAGGTGCAGGCGTTATTTTTGGGGCAACCGGCGGTGTTATGGAAGCGGCTTTGAGGTCGGCTTATTTTCTTGTGACCGGGGAGAATCCGGATGCGGATGCTTTTCGTGAGATCCGTGGAGTCAAACGCCAGGGATGGACAGAAGCCGAGTTTGATGTGGCGGGAAATGTCATCCGTGTCGCCGTAGTAAGCGGTCTTGGCAACACAAGGAATCTGATGGAAGCCATACGCAGAAAAGAAGTGAAGTATGAGTTCGTCGAGGTTATGGCCTGTCCGGGAGGCTGCGCCGGAGGCGGAGGCCAGCCGATCCATGACGGGCAGGAACTGGCAGAAGAGAGAGGATCAAGCCTCTACTTCCTGGACCGGGATACAGAGATCCGTTTTTCACATGACAATCCGGATATACAAAACCTCTATGAGGAGTTCTTTGAGAAACCACTGTCTCACAGGGCACACCAGCTGCTGCATACGGAACACCAGGTCTGAATCTATCAATCTCTTTGACATGGTTTTCTTTTTTCGCTATAATAGTAACAATTTATGGAGAATGTAAGAAAAGGAGAACCAGTATGAGCAAGATAGAGATGACGACACCATTGGTTGAGATGGATGGGGACGAAATGACAAGAATTCTTTGGAAAATGATCAAAGACGACCTTTTGTCCCCTTTTATCAACCTGAAGACGGAATATTATGACCTTGGTCTGGAGCACAGAAATGCCACGGATGATCAGGTGACCTTTGATGCGGCAGAAGCAACCAAAAAATATGGTGTTGCTGTCAAATGTGCTACGATTACTCCGAATGCCGCAAGAATGGACGAGTATGACTTAAAAGAGATGTGGAAAAGCCCGAACGGTACGATCCGTGCTATTTTGGACGGAACAGTTTTCAGAACTCCGATCACCGTCAAAGGAATTGAACCGACAGTCCGCACATGGAAAAAGCCGATTACCATTGCAAGACATGCTTACGGTGATGTCTACAAAGGCGTCGAGATCAAAGTACCTGGAGCGGGAAAAGCAGAATTGGTATACACGGCAGAAGACGGAACTCAGATAAAAGAGCTCATTCATGATTTTGACGGAGCAGGAATCCTTCAGGGCATGCATAACACAGAGGGTTCCATCCGGAGTTTTGCGAAGAGCTGTTTTACATACGCATTGGATACAAAACAGGATCTCTGGTTTGCCACAAAGGATACCATCTCAAAGAAATATGATCATACCTTCAAGGATATTTTCCAGGAGATTTATGATGCAGAATATAAAGAAAAGTTTGAGACAGCAGGCATCGAGTATTTTTATACATTAATCGATGATGCGGTTGCCCGTGTCATGAAGTCAGAGGGAGGCTATATCTGGGCCTGTAAAAATTATGACGGGGATGTGATGAGTGATATGGTATCTTCCGCATTCGGATCTCTCGCCATGATGACTTCTGTTTTAGTATCGCCGGATGGATATTATGAGTATGAAGCGGCGCACGGAACAGTACAGCGTCATTACTACAAGCACCTGAAAGGGGAAGAGACATCCACCAACTCTGTTGCAACCATTTTTGCATGGACAGGAGCTTTGAGAAAGCGCGGCGAATTAGATTCCAATGAAGAGCTGGTTAAATTCGCAGACAGGCTTGAGAGGGCGACGATTGATACGATAGAAGAGGGTACGATGACAAAAGATCTTGCATTGATTACTACGCTTAAGAACGTCAAAGTTGCAAACAGCGGGGAGTTTATTAAAGCAATCGCTGAGAAATTATAACAAACAATTATAAAATATTACCTCCTGTTTAACCGATACTTATTCAGCAGGTTTTCCTCTAATGCGAGGAGATATTTACGATAAAGAAGGGGATCCTGATAGCCAGATGGTCAGGATCTTTTTTTATTACTTAGGAAAGACCTTGTCACGCTAATGCGTGAAAGTCTTTCCTAAGTAATAAAAAAAACCGCGGGTTGTACACAGATGCGTAAGGAAATCATTTGTCTACGTCAAATCGCATCTGGTACGCAAAGTTGTCAAGCCCCTCAAAGAGTAAGGGGCTTGACAACTTTGTTCATACTAAAATGGAAAAAATTGTTGGATTCATATTGGCAACATGGTATAATCAATAGCATAATTACTCTAAAATATACTTACCAAGTGACTGTAAAAGATAAATTTTGAATAACGAAAGGGGGTGTTTATGGTGTTATCGAATGAAGATTTTCAGCAGCTTGCGGGATTGTTTGATATAAAGCTGAGTCCGATTACCCGGCAGCTGGGGCCATAGAAGGCAGACTCGAAACAGTGGAGAGTCGGTTGGATACAGTGGAGAACAGATTGGATACGGTAGAGACGCATCTGGTAGAAATAGATGAAAGGTTTAACACGGTAGAAACGCATCTGGTAGAAATGGATGAAAGATTCAATGCAGTAGAAGAGCATTTGGGCGAACAGGATGAAAGATTTAACACAATAGAGAAGCATTTAGGCGAAGTAGATGAGAAGTTTCATATTGTTGACAGGCAGATGGATACGATGCAGAATCAGATTACTTTGCTTATACGAAAGACAGACAAGATAGAAAAAGACCTGTCCGGAACAAAAGATATAGTATCAAAAATCGGAAATACACTGGATAATGAAGTACTGCCAAAACTGGGAGCATTACACGATGGATATCTGCAAAACAAAGACATCACATTTCGCTTGGCCACAAATATAGAGACAGAATCTTTGGAGAATATAAATACTTAAAAAAAATAGCAGAAGATCATTCTGAACGAATTAACAAATTAGAAAACAAATGCTTTGGTTAAGATAAGAATGTAATAATAGTAAATTTATGGTTGAAAAACAAAGGGAAATGTATTATAATGTAAATTAAGGATGAGGAGTCGTTCTCACCATATCTTGTACGAATATATCATTCATCTCTTCTCAATTATAAACTACTACTTCATTACGCGGCATCAGATGTACGAATCTCATTTCAACTGAATCTAAATAGAATTCTGATACTTCCAATCCTTGAAGTGAGAATGATTTCCATCCTTATACTGATGCACATGAAGAAAAAAACACTTGACATTATTTGACACCCTGGAATATAATAATAAAAAATTGAGAAATCCTTTGAGCAAAAGTAAGTAGCTTGGCAAACGGTTTTACAGAGAGCTGCCGGTTGGTGGAAGACAGCAGATACGAGTCATGCGAATGGGTTTGTGAGGAGCGCAGAGAACGCATATTGTCAGTAACTGTCGACGTGATCCCACGTTACGGGAACGGAGTATAAAAGTTTAGGCGGAGTACTCTTAGAGGAGAGTCTGTAATTTCAGAAGGACTCTTAAATTTGGGTGGCACCACGGTCTATCGTCCCTTGTATGAGGGATGACAGGCCTTTTTTGTTATTTAGAAAAGATAGGAGGATTCTATGTTAAGTCCAACATTAGAACAGGTGAAAAATTTATTGACGATTTATCCGACAGTACCGGTGTTTTATGAGGTGCTGGCCGATCATGTGACACCGATTCAGGTTTTTATGGCACTTCGAAAGGCCGGTACCCCGTCCTTTATGCTGGAAAGTGTGGAAAACAGAGATCAGTGGGGAAGGTATTCATTTATCGGTGTGAATCCCAAAAAGGAAGTAAAGATAAACGGCACAGAAATAGAGATTGACGGAACAAAACAGACAGTGGAAAACCATATTGCATATTTAATCGAAATGGTCAATGCATACCAATCTCCGGTACTTGTTGATAAACCAAAGCTTACCGGAGGATTTATCGGATATTTCGGTTATGATACCATTCGGTTTGTGGAAAAGAAACTGGTTAATGTGCCCGAGGATGATCTGAACATGCCGGAATGCCATTTGTGCATGTATGATGAGATTGTCGCATTTGATCACCTGACAAACCGGGTGATCGTGATCCAGAATGTTCATGAGGAGGATGATCTGGAGACAAAGTATAAGAGTTTGGAGCCAAGAGCAAGAAAATTGATCGAACAGATCGACAATTTCCGGATGTCCAGAAAAGAACGTACAGATAAAAAAGAGACAAAGGTAATTTCAAATATAACAGAAGAAGAGTACAAATCCAAGGTAGAAAAAGCAAAAGAATACATAAGAAACGGCGATATCTTTCAGGTTGTGCTCTCACAGCGGTTTGAGGTGGAAAGCGAGGCAGATCCGTTTGATGTTTACCGGTGTTTAAGAACAACAAATCCATCGCCGTACCTGTACTTTTTTGACTTCGTAGATTATCAGATTGCAGGTGCCTCTCCGGAGATGCTCGTAAGTGTCACAAATGGAATCGTGACGACGAAACCGATTGCGGGTACTGTGCCGAGAGGAACGACGAAAAAAGAGGATGATATTCTGGTCCGGCAGCTCATGCATGATCCCAAAGAACAGGCGGAGCACACGATGCTTGTGGATCTAGGGCGGAACGATGTGGGAAAAGTCAGCCGGTTCGGAACAGTACGTGTGGATAACTTTATGTCAGTAGAAAAATATTCGAAGGTGACCCATTTAGTCAGCGACGTACAGGGCGAGCTGAGAGAAGACAAAACTGCACTGGATGCCCTTATGAGCATACTTCCTGCCGGCACATTGTCCGGTGCCCCAAAAGTCAGAGCCATGGAGATCATTGACGAGTTAGAAGATAAAAAGCGAGGGCTATACGGCGGGACCGTGGGATATCTGGCATTTGACGGGAACATTGATACGTGTATCGCGATCCGTACGGTGCTTTTTAAAGATGGGAAAGGATATGTCCAGGCAGGAGCTGGAATTGTGGCTGATTCAGAACCGGAAAAAGAATACGAAGAGACTAAAAACAAAGCGCTGGCAGTCATCAATGCTATTAAGGAGGCGGCAGAATTATGATTTTATTAATAGACAATTACGATTCCTTTACTTATAACGTCTGTCAGGGGATCGGCGAGCTGTATGAGAATATTGAAGTCGTCAGAAATGATGAGATTACAGTGGAAGAACTGGCACAAAGAGAGATCGAAGCGCTGATTATCTCTCCGGGACCCGGATATCCGGAATCTGCGGGTATTTCAAAGGAGGCAGTCCGATATTTTGTAGGAAAAGTTCCGGTGCTTGGGATCTGTCTGGGACACCAGGCCATCGGTGAGGTATTCGGGGCTAAGACGGTTCGTGCCAAAACTCTGATGCACGGAAAACAGAGTAAGATTCAGATTGACAGCAGTCTTCCTCTGTTTCAGGGACTGCCGGAAATAATCCCGGCAGCCAGATACCATTCTCTGATCCTTGAGGGGGAGAGTATACCGGAAGTGCTCACGGTTGCGGCCGAAGACGATGAGGGACAGATCATGGCTGTAAAACACAGAGACTATGACGTGTACGGGATACAATTTCATCCGGAATCTATTTTGACGGAATCCGGAAAAGCAATTTTTAAAAATTTCTTAAAGATAGCAGGTATAGAGACAAAGACAGAAAAGAAGGTGGAAGAGATGGAACCGGCACAGAAAACTGCGATGAAACCATATTTAGAAAAAATTGTCGAGGGAAGACATCTGACAGCTGATGAGGCATACGGAGCTATGGACTGCATTATGTCAGGAGGCGCAACCCAGGCGCAGATCGCAAGTTTTGTCACAGGGCTGCGCATGAACCATGAGACTGTGGATGAAATTACCGGATTTGCAAAAGTCATGCGCGCGAAAGCAGCCGTTGTTCCCAATGAGACAGAGGCCATTGATATTGTAGGAACCGGCGGTGACTTGGCCAGCAGTTTTAATATCTCCACAACATCCGCATTTGTGATTGCAGGGGCGGGACAGAAGGTTGCAAAACATGGAAACCGAAGTGTCTCATCTAAAAGCGGGGCGGCCGATGTGCTGGAAGCCCTGGGTGCCAAGATCGGACTTTCTCCGGAGCAGAATCAGAAATGCCTGGAGGAGGTGGGAGTCGCCTTCCTGTTTGCACAGACACACCATGGCTCTATGAAATATGCCGGACCTGTGAGGGCTCAGCTTGGAGTGAGATCCGTATTTAACATTTTAGGGCCTCTGGCAAATCCGGCTATGACAAATTATATTGTACTGGGTGTATACGAGGAAGATCTTCTGAGACCTATGGCGGAAGTCATGCAGAATCTGGGTGTGAAGCAGGCAATGATCGTGTACGGGGATGACTGTCTGGATGAGATCTCCATATCCGATACGACCAGTATCTGTGAGATCCGGGACGGGAAGCTGATTTCTTATAAGATCAGCCCGGAAGAATTCGGAATATCTATGGCGGAAAAGGATTCTATCAAAGGAGGAACATCGGATGAAAATGCGGTGATCACAAGAGAAATTCTGACGGGAAAAGAACAGGGGCCGAAAAGGGACATCGTACTTCTCAATGCGGGAAGCGCCCTCTATACCATAGGGGCAGCAAAAGATATGAAGGAAGGAATCGAGATGGCAAGGCGGTCCATTGACTCCGGCAGTGCCATAGAAAAACTGAACCAATTCATTGAATTTACCAATCGCTATTAGGAGAACACCAATGATTTTAGACGATATTGTAGAGAAGAGAAAAGAACAGCTTGAGAGGGAAAAAGAAAATTTCCCTCTGGAAGATATGAAGGAGATGGCTTTACATTCCAAGAGAGTCTCCCTGGATTTTAAAGCTGCACTGAAGGCTGATGGAATTTCGATTATATCCGAAGTAAAGAAAGCGTCCCCATCCAAAGGAATCATCTCAGAAGATTTCCGTCCAACAGAGCAGGCGAAAGCCTATGAAGAAGCCGGTGCAGATGCTATTTCCTGTCTGACAGAGGAACATTTTTTTAAAGGAGCAAGTAAGTATCTGGCGGATATCAGAGCCAGCGTAAACCTGCCGATCCTGAGAAAAGACTTTATATTTGACGAATACCAGATTTATGAGGCAAAAGTGCTGGGAGCCGATGCAGTCCTGCTGATCGCTGCGATCCTTTCGGAAGTAAAACTTTTGAAGCTTTCCCGGCTGGCGGCATCTCTGGGACTGTTTTGTCTGACAGAAGTCCACAATGAGGAGGAACTTCAAAAAGTCATCCGGTGCAAATGTGATATTATCGGCATCAATAACCGGGATTTGAAAACATTTCATGTGGACTTGAATACTACGAAACGATTGGCGGAACTGGTACCGTATGATGCAGTGCTCGTCTCTGAGAGCGGCATGAAAAATGGAGCTGATATAAGGGAAGTAAAGGAGTATGGTGCCGATGCGGTGCTGATTGGAGAGACCCTGATGCGCGCGGGAGATATTAAGAATACAATCAATGAACTGAGAGGAAGCCTATGAAAATTAAAATGTGCGGGCTTCGCAGACCGGACGATATAATTTACGCAAATGAGTATCTTCCGGATTATATAGGATTTGTTTTTGCTGAGAGCAGAAGAAAAGTCAGCGGCGAAGAGGCAAAAAATCTGGGGGCTCAGCTGGATCCGTTTATTAAGAAAGTCGGCGTTTTTGTAAATGAACCGGTCCGGTCACTGATTACCATATCTAAACAGGCGGGACTCGACATCATTCAGCTGCACGGAGATGAAGGAGAAGAGTACATCAAAGAAGTGAAACATGAAACCGGAAAAGAACTATGGAAAGCTGTCCGGGTGAGAATGGTAAAAGATATTCAGGAGGCACAGAGACTCCCGGCGGATAAGCTTTTGCTGGACAGTTTCTCAGAAGAGTCTTATGGAGGCACGGGGAAAGTCATGGATTTTGCGGTGCTTGACCAGGCAGATATCCGGAAACCGTATTTTATAGCGGGAGGTCTTACGGTTGAGAATCTGCCGGAGATCTTAAAAAAGGCAGAGCCGTATGGGATTGATATCTCCAGCGGGATTGAGACTGAAGGGGTAAAAGACAGGGAAAAGATGCTCAAGGTAATACAGTGTGTAAGAGGAGGAAAAGATGAGTAAAATCGGAAGATTCGGAGATTTCGGAGGACAGTATGTGCCTGAGATCGTGATGAACGCGGTCAATGAACTGAATGAGGCATATGAAACATATAAAAATGATCCAGACTTTTTGGAAGAGCTGCATGAATATTATAAAAACTATGCAAACAGGCCGTCTATGCTTTACGAGGCAAAGCGTATGACCAAAGATCTGGGAGGTGCAAAGGTATTCCTGAAAAGGGAAGATTTAAATCACACCGGAGCCCATAAGATCAACAATGTGCTGGGGCAGATATTGCTTGCGAAGAGGATGGGCAAAAAGCGCATCATTGCCGAGACCGGAGCAGGGCAGCACGGAGTGGCCACAGCCACAGTGGCGGCGCTGTTTGATATGGAATGTGTCGTCTACATGGGAGCGGAGGACGTGGAACGCCAGAGTCTCAATGCTTATCGGATGGAACTGCTGGGAGCAAAAGTTGTGGCCGTGCAGAGCGGTACGCGAACCTTAAAAGACGCGATCAACGAAGCTATGAGAGACTGGGCTACGAATATTGAGACAACTTTTTACTGCATCGGTTCTGTTATGGGGCCTCATCCTTATCCGACCATGGTCAGGGATTTTCAGAAGATCATCGGGGAAGAGACGAAATGCCAGATGCAGGAAAAGGAAGGAAAACTTCCGGACTGTGTGATCGCCTGCGTGGGCGGCGGGAGCAATGCCATGGGAGCTTTCTATGACTTTGTAAAAGATAAGAATGTGCGCCTTGTCGGAGCCGAGGCGGCGGGAAGAGGGGTTCATACAATCCAGCATGCGGCCACGATCGCCAGGGGAAGCAAGGGTATTTTTCACGGAATGAAGAGCCTTTTTCTTCAAAATGAGGAAGGACAGATTGATGAGGTTTATTCTATTTCCGCAGGTCTTGACTATCCGGGAATCGGACCGGAACACGCCCACCTTCATGACATTGGCAGGGCAGAATATGTGAGCGTCACGGATGAACAGGCGGTATGCGCGTTTGAGTACTTAACAAAGATGGAAGGGATTATTCCGGCCATTGAATCAGCCCATGCGGTAGCTGCAGCAATGGAAATCGTTCCGAATATGAAAAAGGATGAAAGTGTTGTGATCTGTCTGTCCGGCCGGGGAGACAAGGATGTATTTCAGGCAGCAAGATATAGAGGGGTGAAGTTAGATGAGAATTAAAGAAGCATTTGAGAAGAGAAAGAAAAATGGACAGAAAGCGCTGATTACCTATATCGTGTCCGGTGATTTTGGATATGAGACTACAAAGAAAAATATCATGAGTATGGTAAATGCCGGTGCGGATATCGTAGAGATCGGAATTCCGTTTTCTGATCCCATAGCAGAAGGGATCGTTATCCAGGAAGCCAGCCAGCATTCGCTGGAAGGCGGAACTACGCTGGCCGGAATTTTTAAGATGGTGAAGGAACTCAGAAATGAAACCGATACACCGTTTGTGATGATGATGTACTTAAATACGATTTACCGTTTTGGGACGGAACGTTTTTTTGACCTCTGTAATGAATGCGGGATTGACGGTGTCATCGTGCCGGATATGCCGTTTGAGGAGAAGGATGAGATACAGGGAACAGCCACGGCTCATGGTGTTGACAACATCAGCCTGGTAACGCCTGCTTCTCACGACCGAATCGAATCCATTGCGAAGGACGCAGAGGGATTTTTGTACTGTGTCTCATCTATTGGTGTAACAGGGACGAGAAATGAGTTTTCCACAGACTTTGACGCATTTTTTGATGTGATTAAGAAAAACGCAGATATTCCCTGTGCGGTTGGATTTGGAATTTCAGGTCCGGAACAGGCCAAAAAGATGAGTCAGTATTGTGACGGCGTGATTGTGGGCAGCGCTATTGTAAAGATCATCAGCGAGTATGGGGAAGACAGTCCAAAAAAAGTATATGAGTTTACAAAAAGCCTTCGGGATGCGCTGGATGAATAAAATTTTGTGCAAAATGTACAAATTATATAGATGTGTAAATGTCAGATATTAATAAAATTTAAAAATATTTTTTTGAAAACTTATTAAATTTTAAAAAATGTGGTAAAATAAGTATATAATACAAAATGCTGAGACCGGAATTAACTCCGGTCTTCTTTTATTCCATAGGAAAGTTTGTCCACGTTGTTATTTTTCAGAGAAAGGAGTTACACTGCAGTGCAGATAGAGGAACGGATACAAGAACTTATAAAGGCTGCCGGGCAGAACCATAATGTCATTCAGCTGGATGAGGTCGATCAGGTCTTTGATAAGAGTTTGAGTGAGCAGGAATTTGATTATGTTATCGGCCGTCTGAAAGACCAAAATATAGAATTTTCGGATTTTACAGCGGCAGGCCATGCAGACACGGCGGAAGCTGAAAATGCTGTGATGGAGGATTCAGTGAAGGCTTATCTGCACAGGATAGGCAGGATTCCGCTGCTTTCCAAAGACCAGGAAGAAAGACTGGCAAAGGAAATTGAAGCGGGAAGCCAGTCGGCAAAAGATAAAATGATCAATTCCAACCTGCGTCTGGTCGTCAGTGTTGCAAAAAGGTATGCTGCAGGCAGCGGCATGGCGCTTCTGGATCTGATCCAGGAAGGCAATATAGGACTTATGAAAGCGGTGGACAAGTTTGATTACCGAAGAGGATACAAGTTTAGTACCTATGCCATGTGGTGGATCCGGCAGTCTGTCACGAGGGCTATCGCGGACCAGGCCAGGACGATCCGGATACCCGTCCACATGAAAGAAAAGATGGGGAAAGTCAGTGGTGCGGCCAGAAAATTTTTGGAAGAAAACGGACGGGAACCCAATGCGGATGAACTGGCAGAACTGATGGAAATCAGCAGGGATCAGATGGATGAGATCATGAGATTGTACAGTGACACTGTATCTCTAGACTCTCCGGTCGGAGAAGAGGAAGATGCGATGCTCATGAATTTTGTAGCGGACGAGAGCATGCCGGAACAATATCAGACGGCGGAGCAGGGAATTCTCTCTGAACAGATAAATGAGATATTGTCGGAACTCACCGAACGTGAACAGACGATTTTAAGGCTGCGTTTTGGATTTGTAGAAAATAGGATCTGGACACTGGAGGAAGTAGGGAGAGAATATCATGTGACAAGAGAGCGCATACGCCAGATCGAAGGAAAAGCTTTGAGAAAGCTGAAAATGAAAAAGGAAACGAAATCTCTAAGAGCCTATATTGAAGACTGATTTTGGTACTTTTTTAAAAAATCAGCCGGCGGAAGAAAAATTCCCCCGGTTGATTTTTTTTTCATTCTCCTTTATACTTTGCATCGAAACATGAAGCTGCAAAGGAAAAGGGTAAAAGATGAGAGAGAAAAGGTATGAGGAACTGGTTCCATATGTAGAACAGGCGAAACAGGGCAGTGAAGATGCGTTTGCCTATCTGTACGAAGCGACCATAGAGCCGACCCGTTATTTTGTCTATAATTTCTGTAAAAATAGAAATAAGGTGGAAGATCTTCTTCAGGAAATCTATCTGGAAGTGTACCGGTCTCTGCCTTCTTTAGAAGATAATATGGCGTTCTGTGCCTGGCAGCGCCAGATTACATATCATTGCTGCGTAAAATCTATAAAAGAGAATGAAGAAGCTTTTATCGGGGATGACAACATTGAATTTATAAAAAGTCTGACGGACAGCAGTGAAACTCCCCAGGATGTAGTTTTGCAGAATGAAAAGTCAGAACTGCTGAACAGGTGTATCCAGAAGCTGCCGGAAAAGCAGAGAGCTGCTCTGTTACTTTACTCTTTTCAGCAGATGCGGATGAAAGAAATCGGAAAGGTCCTGGACTGCAAAGAGAATGCAGTAAAAAATCTTTTGTTTAACGCCAGAAAGAATTTGAAAAAACAGATCGAGATGCTTCCTCAGGAGGAACGGGATGTGCTGAACATCAGAAGCTTCGGTGTCTTTACTCTCTATCCGTTCCTGCGGGAGTCTCTTACTTATGCGTCTAAAAAAGGAGTGAAGCAGGGCACTCTCATGATCAAGAAGGCTGTGATGGGAGCTGCCGTGGCCGCGGGAGTCGGAATCACGGGAGTTCTTGTATTCGGGAGCACGGATCTTCCGGAGCAGGACTTCCATGAAATTCAGCTGAAAAGTCCGGACTGGGAGACTCACGATCTGTCCGGACTACGGATACCGAAAAAGAAAGTGAAAAAAACATTGCCAGTGTCGGTTCCGGTAAATGTGACCAGAATCAGGGGGGATAAGAAGAAGGAAAGGCTTGAGATTTATGTGACCGGAGATGTAAACTTCGAAAGCACGTTTGCAAAAGACAAGAAAGGAAAGATTTTCAGACCGGAAAGTTACAGCAGTCAGAAAAAGGTTCTGTATTTTTCTGTTTTTGTGAATGATTTTGAACTCCATTTAAAATCAAAGGACGGAACAACAGAGATTTTTGATTTCCGGCAGAAATAACTGAGATCAAGAAGGATTGCCATGCTGGTGCTCCTTCTTTTTTTGTTCCACAGGAAAACTGTTCTGTGGAATAAAAAATATTGGTTTTTGGTCTAACTCTTTTTTTCGGTACCAATACCTGATAAGAAAAAATGTCAGATTACGAGGAAAAGGAGCAGCAGTTATGAAAAGAAAAATTTTAGTCTTCTTGTTGGTCATTGCATTTGGAACGGGACAGGCTATGGTTTTTGCCGAGTCCGATGTACAGGAAGCAGCAGAGGTGGCAACAGAACCGACAGAGGATAGAAAGCCTGAAGCGGACATAGGAAATACAGAGGATACAGAATCGACAACAGAAGAATCGGAGACCGAAACCAGTACCCAAGCGGGAGATTTGTCAAAAGACATGGAAGAAATTGGGGGGGGGGGCTTAAGCAGATTTAAGAATACAGAAAATATTACAGAAACATTCCTGGATGCTAATGAGACGATCGTCCCTCTGGTGAATAAAGTTTCTGAAAAGTCTCTGAAAAAGACGAAAGAAGGACAGACCATGCTGGATGTGAGTCTTGGTAATATTAGGATCAATCAGACAGGTGCATCAGGCGGAGGACTTTCAGAGGCAGAGACAGAGCTGAATCCGAATGGTTATTATATCACAGGAGAGACCGTGAATTACAACGTGGTTGTAGTAAAAGGGGTTAAAACGGAACTGACATTTGACAATGTAAAGATTCAAAGCAATAACATTACCCGAAACTGTGTGGTTGTCTCACATGCCGATGTGACGATTACATTGAAGGGGGATAATAAATTGAGGTGCAATTATGGAACTGGTAGTACTGGAGGAACAGCCCTTGCCAAAGATGGGATGGATGGTTTCCTCACTCTGCAGTGTGAATATGCAGGAAGATATAAAAAATATCAGGATTTCAGGGGGCAATGTCAAAGCAATTGGTACTGCTAATGGCCCAGGGATTGGCGGAGGATACGGAAGCGACTTTGATGGATTATATATAACCGGAGGAAAAGTTGAAGCAAAGGGAGGTGCAAATGCACCGGGTATCGGGACAAGTATAGGTTATAGAAATGACTACAAGCTGAAAAATGTGCAGATTAGCGGCGGAGATACGGTTGTCATTGCCATCGGAGATAAAAGCACAAATATGCCCGGGATCGGAGCGGCCGGAGGGAATGATTATGTCAGCAGCGTAACGGCAGAGCCTGACCCAGGCTATCAGGGATATATTCAGGACGGTACGAGCCTTGAGGATTACAGCTTTATGGAGGGAACGCCGTTCCATGAAAAGACCGATATCCGGGTAGGAAGATTCTACACGAAGGTTTACTTTGGACCGTTCCGGGATGTGAACGGAATTGAGGATGATACGAAAGAGCAGATCGGAGCCAACCATGTGATCAGCAAGAGCGGCGGGAAACCATTTACGGAGGAATTGCTTCATCATCTCACAAAGGTAACGGGGAAACAGGAAAATGGGACAAACTTTCCGCCGGAACAGCTGACGCTGGCAGATCTGTCAGAACTAGAAACCATTAATGCTGCAAAAACGAAAGGGGAAATCGGGGATTTTCCATTGACTTACACCACCCCTAATGGCACAAAGGCTACGGTGACAGTGTTCTTACGAAATGACGGCGAGGATGCAGGGGGATTTGATAAAGAGAACATAAAAGAACAGATCGGAGCCAACGACTTTACAAAGGAAACGGGGGGCAGCCCGTTTACAGAAGAAGACATCAAGCATCTGGGTGAGGTAAAAGGAAAAGATAAGGAAGGCAACAATATTTCTCTCGACGATTTCTCTGTGGACCAGGAACAGTTTAAAAAGATCAATGAACACAAGACACAGGGGAAAGCCGGGGAGTTTGAGCTGACCTATTCTGATGCAAAGGGAAATAAAGTAACCGTTACGGTCACACTGGTCGGTGAGTACGATGCGATTACAGAAAACCCGGACACAGGTGAGATGATAAAGGGGAAACATATCATCAGCAAAACCGGCGGCGACGGTTTTTCGAAAAAGCAGCTGAAAGAGCTGTCCATGGTAAAAGCGGTGGACAAAGACGGGATGGAGATTCCAACAGAGGATCTTAGTTTTGCAGAGGAAGAGCAGATTGCAGCGATCAATGCGGCAAAGACCGCAGGGAAGACCGGCGATTTTCCTCTGACTTTCCGGACGCCGGACAATACAACGGTTACAATCACTGTATTTCTGAGAGATGAGGGAACAGATGCCGCAAAGGAAAGACAGGATGATCCTTTTTCTGTGATCGGAGCGAACCATGCGACACAGCCTACAAAGGGAGAGCCCTTTACGGAGGAACAGATTATCGGCCTCTGCCAGGCAAAAGGAAAAGACAAGAACCTGGATAATGCAAAGATTCTGGTGGATGAAAGCCAGCTGGCAGTGATCAACAAAGCAAAAAAGATGGAAAAACGGGAGTTTTTGACCTCACCTTTTCCCTTTCTGATGGAAAAAAAGCCACAGTAAAGGTGACGCTGACCGGGGATCACAGAGTATCCTTTGACCCTGACGGAGGAGACTATCAGCCGGAAACACAGACAGTCAAAGGAGGCGACTGTGCGGAAGCTCCGAGGGACCCTGCAAAAGAGGGATATGTGTTTGAGGGCTGGTATTATACAGAGGAAGACGGAAACGAAGTGAAGTGGGATTTCAAGACTCCGGTTCACAGTGATGTAAAGTTAAAGGCGAAGTGGAAAGAAGCGGACAGGACGGAGACTATGGCGGCACCGACGACTGCGAAAAAGACAAAAAAGAAAAAGACTGTGCCGGAATGGGAGTATAAGAAAAGAGTGAGAAGGAAGCGTGTCAGCAGAACAGGAGATGAGAGACAGATTTTGTGCCTCACCCTGGTGTTCGGGGCAGCATTGACCGGACTTGCGGCAGGGTTGAGGAAAAAGAGTAAATAAAGAAGGCAGAGCAATAAAAGCTCCTGGGACCCTCAATGAGTGAGGACCCCCAGGAGCTTTTTGTGGATTTTAACAGATCAGATTAGAAAACATTATTTGAATTTTGGACGGTCAAATGTCAATGTATTGCCTGTCGCATAAGCACTTCTGAACTGGCTGTACATAAGTTTTCCGATTTTCTGGGCATATCCCGGATCTGTGGCATACTGGTGCCAGATGTATTTGGTATTTGGATTGTAGCGGAATTTGTACAGGGTATTTTGTTTGTAGGTACTGTTATTAATATATTCCTGACTGACATATTTTGCAGCGCCTTTGATGGCTTTGTCCACACTTGTCCAGCCCTGATAGTATGCGTAGCTGAATCCGCACAGCTGTGGGTCAGAATCATAGGCCTTGATGCCGTATAAATTGTATACTTTTTTAGATGAAATCTTCTTTGTCTGATATTTGCCGTTTACTTTTTGAAACCCTGTGACATTGCCTTTTTTGTCTTTCACAACAGACTTTCCTGTGATAACCTTGGTAATCGATTTGCCCTGTGAGAGAGTGCTTGTACCATAACCAGTCTCCAAAATCGTCTGGCAGAGGAAATAAACAGGATCGATCTTATAAGTTTTAGCAGCGCTGTTGAGAACAGAACCTTTGTTTTTCAGCACACTTTTGGATTTTACCTTACTGTTTAAGAGACTGTTATACTTTGAACTGTTGACGGTGCGGTATGTATTCAGACGCAGATACTGGTAGCCGTGAGTCGGATCAGTACTGGTCGGCACATAGTTGTTGTAGTTGATTTTTTTACCACCATAAGATTTTACCGTCTGGGATTTAATATAATCGGATGTCTTCTTATTATAATTAGTCGTTGTGTTTTTTGTGTATAAGTAGCTGTTTCCCGGCTTGTTGATGTGGATTCTCTTTGCTGAAGAGATATAGGAATAGTCCAGTCCTAAATTCTTGATCGTAAAATTAGCCGGAAGCAGAATATTATATTTTTTGGTCGTGTAGTACTTGACTGAGACGGGTGCAGCGGATAATGTTTTCTTCTTGCCGTTCACATAGCAGGTTTTCTTATTCTTATAGAAAGTTAGCGTTTTGTTCTTGTACTTGAGTACAAGTTTTCCTGTTTTTTTGCTGTAACTGCGCTTGATTTTGGGCCCGTTCTTTACGAGAATACTGTAATAAGGGATCATGTTAATACTCTTCATCTGAATGCCTGGTGTTTTTGTGGAAATCCCTTTTTTAGCGTATGTAAAGTTTAGCTGTTTTCCCGTATAGTATCTTGTCTTGCCTCCGTATCTGATCTTTAAGGACGCAGCCGAGATATCCGATTTTGGGAAAACGGATAAAATCGATGTAAAGGCAAATAATATCGTAAATACTGCAATGATTCGTTTCTTCATAACTTATTTATCCTCCTATTGTAATTAAAATGTAATATAAGTATAGCATTATATTAAAAAATATACAATAAATTCGTAATATAAATGTAATATTTAAGACGGAACAGAGGAAGAAAGATTGGTTTTGGGAAATAAAAAATAGCCCAGGATTTGTACCTGAGCTATTTATTTGACTGCTCTGTTCTCTAGTTGAATACTGGTGTGTCATAAATAAATCCGCTGGTGCTGGAATATACGCTTTGATATGTGTTCATCAGCTTGCCGATGGACTGGGCGTAGGCCGGGTCAGAGGCATACTGATGCCAGAGATAATTTAGATTTTGGTTATAACGGATTTTATAAAGTGTATTTTGTTTATATGTATTGTTGTGAACATACCATTTAGATAAAAATTTACCGGCGCCCTGAATGGCTTTATCAACACTTGTCCAGCCCTGATTATAAGCGTATGTGAATCCGCACAACTGTGGAGCAGCATCGACTGCTTTTATGCCATAGAGATTATAGACTGTTTTTTTCTGCTCCGCGGCGGATAATGTTTTTACTTCCAGATAACCGTTTTCAGTTTTTACATAACTCCGGTTACTTTTTCTGTTTTTAGAAGTTATGTAGTTAAATGCTGTGATCTCACCGGAAGAGTCTTTTGTCAGAGATTCACCGGTAACAATTTTACCTTTTAGATTCACGGATTTCAGCTTCGTATCCTTTAATTCTGCAGATTTTATTCCCTTTGCCAAAGTACTTGTCCCATAACCGCTTTCATGTACTGTCTGGCAAAGAAAATAAAGTGGGTCCAGATTATAAGTCTTTGCAGTATTCGTAATGACTGAGGCTTTTCCTGACAGAACACTTCCGGACTTTTTGGAAACCATAGTCTGGAGTGTGGAATTAAACTTAGAAGAATTAACCGCATGATAAGTGTCTACGCGAAGAAATTGAAAACTGTTCGTATTATCCGTAGTTACAGGAATGTATTTTTTATAGTCTATCGTTTTTCCGCCGTAAGTTTTCCATTGGGCCTGCTGCTTTTTTATGTAATTAGACAGTGTCGTATTATATTTTGTCGTTGTATTGGACTTCACAGGAGAATCGGGTTTGCTTGCCGCCGCTGGCTTTGCATAGTCAATACGTTTTGCAGAGCTTGAGTATGTATAGCTGATGCCCAGATATTTGGCTGTGAATTTTGCCGGGAGCAGAATATAGTTTTTGTTGATGCTCCTATACTTTACAGTCAGCGGGGCGGTGGTAAACGTCCGTTTCACCCCGTTGGTATAGGCATATTTTTTATTCTTATAAAACGTAATCGTTTTCTTACCGTTGGTCAGTACCAGCTTTCCAGTCTTGCTGTTGTAGCTTCTCTTTACTTTCGGTCCGTTCTTTACGATGGCATTATAATAGGGAAGCATATTGACCTTGTTGATCTGGATGCCCGGGGCCTTTCCTAAGTCAATTTTTTTCCCTTTATAATAAAATGTGAGCTGTTTTCCCTTGTATGTACGGTTTTTCCCGGAATACCGCAGTGACAGGCTTCCTGCGAAGACAGAGGCAGTCATCGAGATGCTCAGTACCGCAGACATAGCAAGTATTTTCAGTCCTTTTTTTCTCATGGTAGATATTCCCCTTTCTTTCTTCAGCAAAGATAAGTTTACTATAACACGGATGACACCGCAAAAACAAGGATTTTCCAGGCAGAACGGCAGGAAATACTATCCATGGAGATTGACAAAAAGCATGTAGTTTGATAGTATATTAACGTATGAATTTAGTACACTAATGTGCTATCATGACAGGAAATAAAAACGGAGGAGTTTTAGGATGAGAGTGAAAAAATTATTAGTGCTTTGCGTAAGTGCTGTGCTGGCAGGTTCTATGCTTTTGGCAGGATGTTCAAAGAAAGAAGAAAGTAAGACAGACGAGTCACTTCAGTATGTAAAAGACAACAAAGAATTAATACTGGGATTGGATGCCTCTTTCCCTCCTATGGGATTCACAGACAAGGATCAGAAGATCGTAGGCTTTGACATTGACATGGCAAAAGAAGTCACCAAGAGAATGGGGATCAAATTAAAATTACAGCCGATCAACTGGGATTCCAAAGACCAGGAACTGCAGGGAAAGACCATCGACTGTATCTGGAACGGACTGACATACAGCGAAGACAGGGCAAAAGAGATGCTTTGTTCTGAGTCTTACATGGATAACCACCAGGTGCTGCTCGTACCGGAAAAGAGCAAGATCAAGAGCTTAAAAGATATTAAAAAGCAGCAGGTGGGAGTACAGAAAGGTTCTACGGCCGCAGATGCTGTTGACCAGACAAAAGAATTAAAAAATGCAAAGATTGTATACTTCGGCAACAATGTTGAGATCTTAAATGACCTTGGAAATGGCTGTGATGCAGCTGTTATGGATGAAGTGGTTGCAAAATATTACGCGAAGAAGGACCCGGGAAAATTCAAGATCTTAAATGACAATTTAATTACTGAGAAATATGTTATCGGTTTCCGTACCGGAGATGAAAAACTGAAAGCAGAAGTAGAAAAACAGTTAAAGGATATGAAAAAAGACGGAACACTGGCTAAGATCAGTAAAAAATGGTTTGGCGAAGATCTGACAACAATCAAATAAGAGACAAGAAGCAAGAGGCTTTTTTCAAAGCCTCTTGATTTTTTCACCAACACAGAAATTAATTTCTGACAGAAAAATTCCGGAAAATTTATACTTATAGGAGCAAAAAAATGATAGATGGTATCATACAATGGTTTGAAAAACTGCCTGGCATTGCAGATATGCTGTTACATAACGGATTGGATCAGACACTGATCATCTTTTTCCTCACACTGGTCTTCGGCCTGACACTGGGGCTTGTACTGGCGCTTGGGAGAATGACCAGATTTAAGATCATTCAGCTTCCGGTGCGTTTTTACCTGCTGATTATGAGAGGTACACCGCTGATCCTCCAGTTATACGGTTTTTATTTCGGTCTGAATCTGCTTTTAGGCATACGAATCGAACGGACTATGGCAGCGGTTGTGGCATTTTCTTTAAACTATGCCGCTTATTTTGCGGAGATCTACCGGAGCGGAATTCAGGCGATACCGAACGGACAGTACGAGGCTGCAAAAGTGCTTGGATTCGGTAAGGCACAGACATTCTTTAAGATCATTCTGCCGCAGGTAGTCAAGATCATTCTGCCGCCGATGGGAAGTGAGTGCATGACTCTTGTAAAAGATACTTCCCTGGCACATGTCATCGGTGTCATGGAAATTTATGTGGTCGCAGCCAATAATATGTCCAGAAGCCGCGGGATGGAATATTTGATCGTGGCAGGTATTTTTTATCTGATCATGAATATGATTGTATCTAAAGTTTTTGGCATCCTGGAAAAACGGATGAGTTATTATCGTTAAGGAGGAAAGAAAATGAGTGTTTTATCTGTGACTAATCTCCAGAAAAATTTCGGAAAGCTGAAGGTCTTAAAAGATATTTCTTTCCAGATTAACGACGGAGAGATCGTGACGATCATTGGTTCCTCCGGTTCCGGAAAATCCACGCTGTTAAGATGCATGAATCAGCTGGAAAAGGTGACCAAGGGAACCATCGAGATCAACGGACATACGCTGGTATCCATGAACGGAGACACACCGGAGTATGCGTCAAAAGAGGTACAAAAGAAAATACTGATGGAGACAGGATTTGTTTTTCAGAATTTCAATCTGTTTCCACACTACAGTGTGCTGAGAAATGTCATGGAGGCCCCGGTACAGGTGGCCGGTATCCCGAAAGAAGAGGCCAGGGAGAAGGCATTCGGACTGCTCAGAAAGCTCGGACTCGAAGAAAAGGCCGATGCTTATCCGTGTGAACTGTCAGGCGGACAGTCCCAGAGAGTCTCCATAGCAAGGGCGCTGGCTCTGGAGCCGAAGATTCTGTTCTTCGATGAGCCGACTTCTGCACTGGACCCGGAGCTGACCGGAGAGGTGCTGAAAGTCATTAAATCCCTGGCAGACCTGAATATGACTATGGTGATTGTCACCCATGAGATGGCATTTGCGAAGGAGATCTCAGACCGGGTCATCTTCATGGACCAGGGGGTCATCGTGGAAGACGCGGCTCCGGAGGATGTGTTTAACTCGGCCAATGAGCGGACGAGGGAATTCCTCGGAAAGTACCACGATATTGCCTGACAGTGCGGTAAACAGGGCTTTTAATTGTTAAGAATCATAGTAAGAAAGGAGCAATCAAGATGATAAAAAATATGCCGAATAAGTTTTCTGAAATTACACCCGAAATTGAAGAACTGGCAAAAAAGTGTGAGAAGAAAATCGATCCCACTCTTTTTGAAAAGTATGACGTGAAAAGAGGACTGCGGAAACAGAGCGGAGAGGGTGTACTGGCAGGACTGACTGATATTTCGACGATCATGTCCTATATGGTCGAGGACAGAGAGATTGTTCCATGTGATGGAAAATTATACTATCACGGAATTGACATTGAAGATATTGTTCAGGGATTTATCAAAGAAGAGAGGTATGGATTCGAGGAGACAGTTTATCTTCTCTTATTCGGGGAACTGCCCAATGAGGAACAGCTTCAGGATTTAAAACAGCTCCTGGCGGAATACCGTCAGCTTCCGACAAATTTTGTCCGGGACATTATCATGAAGGCTCCGAGCCGGGATATGATGAATACGCTGGCGAGAAGTGTGCTTACGTTATTTTCTTACGATGATAACGCCAGTGATACTTCCATACCGAATGTGCTCAGGCAGTCACTTCAGCTGATTGCACTTTTCCCTGTGCTGGCGGTTTACGGATATCAGGCATACAGCCACTACGAAAAGGGAGAAAGCCTGGTGATCCATCCGCCTCAAGAGAATCTGTCCACAGCGGAAAACATTCTGTACCTGTTAAGGCCGGACAGCAAGTATACAAAACTGGAGGCAAAAATCCTGGATCTTGCGCTGGTTCTCCATGCGGAGCACGGCGGCGGAAATAACTCGACTTTCACGACTCACGTGGTTTCCTCTTCGGGAACGGATACATATTCTTCTGTGGCAGCGGCACTGTGTTCTTTAAAGGGACCGAAACATGGGGGAGCAAACATCAAGGTTGTCCAGATGTTTGCTGATATCAAAGAACATGTGAAGGACTGGACGGATGAGAAGGAACTGAAAGAATACCTGACCAGGATCGTGAGGAAAGAGGCCTTTGATCAGTCTGGGCTGATCTATGGAATGGGGCATGCGGTTTATTCTATTTCCGATCCGCGGTCAAAGGTATTAAGTTACTTTGTAGAGGGACTGTCAAAAGAAAAAGGAAAGGAAAAGGAATATGCTTTATATACCAATGTAGAAAAGCTGGCAAAAGAAGTCATTGCAGAAGAACGCAGAATCTATAAAGGCGTCAGCGCAAATATTGACTTTTACAGCGGTTTTATTTACAGCATGCTGGATCTTCCTTATGAACTGTATACTCCGCTGTTTGCCATCGCGAGAATTGCGGGATGGAGCGCACACAGGATGGAGGAGCTTGTAAACGGGGGAAGGATCATAAGACCGGCGTACAAAGGCGTGGCCGGGCATAAAACCTATACACCGATAAAAGAACGTTAATAACATGGAAAAGATATGGGCCTGCCGGAGAGATCCGGAAGGCCCGTTTTAGTTACTGTGCAGTTGTTGCGGCAGGTGCGGTGGTGGAAGCAGCAGGAGCTTCCTTATAAGTATCAAGATCATCAGGAAGTGTTACTTTCACATCTTTTCCGATACTGTTATATTTAAGATCAACAATCATTTTGATCTTAAGCTTCGTATCTTCTTTGCTTGAAAGAACCATATTGATCTTCTGTGCGGTAATCTCTGAGTCTTTATTGACGGTCATGGTACCGGACATAGAGTCAAACTTTACCTGATCCGCATAATTGGTATTGGAACCTGCGGCACCTGTGGAATTCATCTGCCCCATCATCTTATTGATGTAGTCATTTAATGCTTTTTCTTTAAACTTAAAGGAGATAATATAATTATCATCTTTCTTTTCCATTTTCAGATCTTTGTAATTATCAGCAGACATATCAAACTGTCCGGTAGAATTCTCCATCTGTTTCTGCATGGCTGTAAAGTCCATTTTCTGTTTCTGTTTCTGACCAGAATAGTTCATATAGTAGTAACCGTCGGTGTAATAGGCTTTAATGACCATATCCTGACCGGCAATCCCCATGGTGAGGTCCATATCCATCTTCATGTCTTTCGAGGTCATGTCAGTAGCTTTCATCTTGAGTCCCATGTTCATCTCAAGGCTGGAACTGGTGGATGATGTACTGCTCATTTTCATCTTGATGTTTCCGCTCATATCGGCAGATGTTACTTTGCTCATCTTCTTCGTGGCAGCTTCCAATACTTCCTCGGGAGTTTTCTTCTTACATCCTCCCAGTGTAAAAAGCATCACGGCAGCCAAAGTAAGTGCCAGAACTCTTTTTAATCTCTTCATAACTGTCCTCCTGTGTTCTTAATAAAATTAGAATACATTACAAGATAATTATAGCTGTTTTTCTTTCCAAGGTAAAGCAAAACGAGTATAATACATCATAACAGACAGGATAAAAATAATCGGAGGATGGAGTATGAAGAGAGAATTGTATATAAAATCAGAAGTAGACCGTCATCGTCTCCATGTTTTAATACTGACACCAGAAAATCAGCCCAGGGCAGTGGTTCAGATCTGCCATGGGATGAGTGAGCACAAGGAACGCTATCTTCCTTTTATGGAATATTTGCAAAACCGGGGCTATGCCGCAGTGATCCATGACCACAGAGGACATGGTAAGAGCATAGAAAGAGAAGACGATCTTGGATATTTTTACGACACCTCCGGACGGGCCGTTGTGGAGGATGCCCATCAGGTTACGGAGTGGATCAAAATGGAGTTCCCCGGCCTGCCTGTCCATTTATTTGGGCACAGTATGGGGTCTTTGATTGTGCGGTGCTATTTGAAAAAGTATGACTGGGAGCTGAGTTCGCTGACCGTATGCGGAAGTCCCAGTAAAAATCCTCTGGCAAAACCAGCCGCAGGGATGGCAAAGATTGCATGCAGAATCTGCGGAGACCGGAAGAAAGGCTTGTTTTTTCACAAACTGGCATTCGGAGCCTTCAATAAGCAGCTCAAGGACGGAGAATCATTAAACGGCTGGATCAGTTACGATAAAGATAACGTCAGGAAGTACGATGAAGAACCGCTGGACGGGTTTGTGTTTACAAACAACGGATTTTTAAATCTGTTTCATCTGATGGATGAGACATACAGCCGGAGAGGATGGGAGAAGAAAAAGACAGATCTGCCGATTCTGTTTATCGCAGGAGAAGATGATCCGTGTATCATATCCCAAAAACAATTCTGGAATGCTGTCTCTTTTTTAAAGGAGCTTGGGTATGCAGACACAAAAGGGAAACTATATCCCGGATGCAGACACGAAATCTTGAACGAATCATGTTCCGGCCAGATATATAAGGAAATACTCGGATTTATCGAATAAATGAAACAGAGGATACATAATCATGAAAACAAAGAGGATACTGCTTACAGCACTCTGTATGATGCTGGTATGGGCAGGAGGAGAGAGACAAATTCAGGGAGCATCGAAGAAACCCGGGAAGCCTTCCGGAGTGATGGCCACCGGCGTAAAAAGGAATATTGTTCTGTCCTGGTTAAAGGGAAAAAGAGCCACAGGGACGGAGATTTATCTGTACGACAAAGAGAAGAAAAAGTATAGAAAAAAAGCTGTCTCAAAGTCATCCAGATATGTGATCAAAGGCTTGAAGCCCGGGGTCAATTACTGTTTTAAAGTCCGTTCTTTCAGGAAATACAAAAAGAAAAAATATTACAGCAGATTTTCTAAAGCAGTGAAAGTATCGATGGCAGCCAGAGGAGAATCTACTATTAAAAATTTTCTGAAAACAGCCGCAGCCCCGGTGGGCACCACCTTATACATCTGGGGCGGAGGATGGAATAAAGCCGATACCGGAACCGGGAAAGACGGGAAGCGGATCGGACTGAACGGGGAGTGGAACCGGTTTTTCCTGTCGCAGAATTCGGGGTATAATTATAAAAAGTACCGCTACCGCAGAGGAAAAGGCCTGGACTGCTCAGGCTTCGTCGGGTGGACCGTGTATAATATCAGAAATACGGTACCGGGCAGAGGCGGTTATGTGCGGAAAGCAAAAGACCAGCCTGAATTGTTTGCCCAAAAAGGCTGGGGAACATATAAAAGCAAGAGTAAGGTGACAGACTACAAAGCAGGAGACATTATGGGATCTTCAAGCTGCGGCCACGTATGGATCGTCATCGGCTCCTGTAAAGACGGCAGTGTCGTTTTGGTTCATTCCAGTCCGAAAGGAGTGCAGATTTCCGGAACGGCCACACCGGGAGGAAAGAAAAAAAGCCAGGCACTGGCACTTGCAAGAAAATATATGAAAAAGTATCATAGAAAATGGTACACAAGATATCCGGACTGTTCCAGGGGAAGGAGTTATCTTACCCAATACGGACAGATGAGATGGGATATTTCGGGAAATCACATTATGGAAGACCCGGAAGGCTATCAGAAGAAAAGTGCCGGGGCGATCCTGAAAGATCTATACGAAAACTAGAACACAAGGAGGATAAAAATGAAAAACACGATAGAGAGAATACCTCTGCCTTTGGCAGGGCCGATGCTCGGCTTTGCCGCCATGGGAATTATGATAGAAAATTATTCTGTAACTTTAAAGTCAGTCTGCGGAGCCATGGCCGTCTGTCTGCTGATCCTTTTGCTGTTAAAGACCGGAACTTGTCTCGACATGGTAAAAGAAGAACTGGAAGATCCGGTAAACTGCAGTATTTCGGGTGCGTTTTCCATGGGTCTGCTTGTCCTGACCGTTTATATCAAACCTTATGTGGGGGATGCCGTTTCTATCTTGTGGATTCTTGCACTGGCGGTGCATGTGTATCTTTTGGTATATTTCAACGGACACTTTATATATTACAAGTTTAACATTAAAAATGTGTATGCAAGCTTTTTTATCTTCTATGCCGGACTGGCGATGAGCAGCATGACGGCTCCCAACGCTGATATGAGAGAGATTGGCCGCTGGTTTTTCTGGGCAGCCCTTCTCTTTACGGTGATCATTGCTGTTCCGATTATAAAGAGATATGCAAAAGTCAAGGAAATACCGGAAGAGTATCAGCCGCTGGTCTGTATCTTTGCGGCACCCGCAAGCCTTCTGCTGGCAGGGTACCTAAACTGCTTTGAAAAGCCAATGGCATGGCTGGTAATCGTACTAACGGTTTTATCTGTAATCTTATATGTTTTTGTGCTTGCGGCGGGATTAAAATATATTGTCATGCCGTTTACACCATCGTTTGCCGCTTATACATTTCCATTTGTGATCAGTGCCGCAGCATTAAAAGAAGCTTTTATCACACTGAGCCAGTGGGGATATCCGGTAACCTATTTAAAATGGATCGTAGATTTCCAGACCGTGCTTTCGGCAGCTCTGCTGATCTATGTGACACTGCAGTTTCTGAAATATATATTTTATGTCAAACAATAAACTCATACTTGCAGAAGAGTATCCAGCAAAGCATTATTTTCCTCTTCTTTTCGGAAGCAGAATCTGATATATTCCCCGTCAAGCCCTTCAAAGCTTGAACAGTCACGGATCATCAGCCCTTTCTTGATACAGCGTTCAAACATCTCATGAGAAGTGGTGCCGTCCGTCAGCCGGACAAGAAGGAAATTGGCATAGGCTGGATAAATCTTAAAAGCAGGGGTGCCTGAAAGTCTGTCCGTACATTTTCTGCGCTCTTCTGCGATGTAAGCCTTCGTCTTTTTAATATAGTCTGTATCCATGAACATTGCTTCTCCTGCAAGCGCTGCAAGAGTATTGATGCTCCATGGATTTTTTTTGTCTTCCACTGCCCTGATAAAATTCATATTTCCGCTGATCCCGTAGCCGAGGCGGATGCCCGGTGCAGCAAAGAACTTTGAAGTTCCCCGCAGGACAAACAGATTGTCAAACTTTCGGGTCAGGGGTACGGCAGTGACATCGTCTATATCCGGGGCAAACTCTGCGTAAGTCTCGTCTGCCAAAACAAAGATGCCGTGCTTTTTACAGTGGGAAAGGATCTCCGAGATTTGGTCCTTGTTTAATGCACTGGATGTGGGATTGTTTGGATTGCAGAATGCGAATAAATCCACATCATCGGTGAGGGAGTGTTTCAAGTCTTCGATGTCCAGGCAAAAGTCCAAGGATTCCTTCAGGTTATACTCCAGACAGGTGCCGCCGATCATAGAAATTTCCCGCATGTATTCAGAGTAAGTCGGGGAAAGCAGCAGAGCTTTCTTCGGACGGAGAAGGTGCATGGTCAGGCTGATCAGCTCTGTCACTCCGTTTCCGACAATGATATGCTCCATAGGAATCCGGGCATACAGGCTCAGTGTGGAGCGCAGGGACTTGTAGTCGCGGTCGGGATACGTGCAGACAGCATCTACATGGCGGATCAGGCTTTCCCGAAACAGCGGGGAGATCCCGAGGGGATTTACATTGCCTCCGAAAGGAATGATGTCTTCTTTTTTAATCCCATATATTTCTTCTATTTTTTCTAAGTCGCTTCCGTGGAAGACTTGCTTCTTTTCTGACATAGTTTCACCTTTCTTTATCTTTTCTATTTTGTCGAAGTTTGCTATAATATTACGGAGCAGAGATCAAAGGGTGTGAAGCATCCATGACCTCTGAAATACAAAACTTTATTACAGCTATTATAGACCAAATACCCTGAGACCACCAGTCTTAAAATCGGAGGAACCCATGACAGAGAAGATGAAGCAGTTCATACAAATTGTACAGGAAGATGAACAGCGGGCAAAGGCCCTCTTTTTTTCTGAGGCCTTCAAAAATGAGTATTTGGAGGAGAATTCCAGGGAAAAGGAAATCTATCATCAGCTCCTGCTCGGCCGAAACCGGGGCCAGATCTTTGAAGAGTTTTTGATCTGTATCGGGGCAAAAGAACCTGCGGTGCTGAGACCGGAAAAGGATGCGTATGAGATCCGTCGGGTGAATGCGGTTGAGCCTCTGTACGTGAAGATTTACAAAGAGGGCAGCGGTTTTGTCCAGGGGAAGATCCGCCTGGATTCCACGTTTCTGTCTCTGCAAAAGACAGAATTTTCAGAAGAGGATTTTGTGGAAGGGGTACTGACCATTCCCGTGCTGTTTTCTGATGCTAGGGAAGAGAGCCGGGGAATTCTTATGGTTTCTGCCCCGTACAGCAGCTGTCAGACAGACATCCTGTTCAATGCAGAGAAAGAGAGAAACGAAGGGGCTTGGAATCTGTCCGACCAGATTTTTGATGCGTATATGGAATTTTGTCTTGGCAGATGTCATGTCACGGAGTTTGCGGAAAAGGAAATGAATCTGACCGCACAGATGGAGGGAGAGGCATCCTTAGAGATACTGAGGACTCTCTTAAACCTGCACTGTCATATTGTTCTCGGCGCAGAGGAAGCAATCGAGAGAGGCTTTGCAAGACTTGAGCCGAATATGAGTGAGGTTCAGTCAGATCCTTTTTACTATGGCTATTATTTATATTTGAAAGCACTTTATTTAAAGACACCGGATCAGACAGAGTATGCAAAAGACCGGATTTATGAGCTTTTTCAGAAAGCGGACGATCACAAGGGATATCTGCTGTGGATGCTGATTTATCTTGACGAAGAGCTGGCATATGATTTCGGACTTCAGCTTCAGAAGATAAAAGAGGTTTATGATACAGGCCGGTGCAGCAGCTTTTTATGGTTTGAGGCCGTCAGCATTTGGAACCAGGATCACAGCAGGGCAAAAAAGATCACTGATTTTGAGAGAGAGATCATTCATTTCGGCATTTGCAGGGACCTGTTTGGGAAAAGCATGAAAAAACATATTTACGGTCTTGTGCTGAAAGACAAAGGATTTTCGGAGGAGCTGCTTTTTGATTTGATACTGTCCTTTCAGAGAGAGGAGTCAAAGGAAGGGCTCCAGGCGATCTGCTCTATGCTGATCCGGGGAAACTGTACCGATGAGTGTTATCATATATATTTTAAAAAAGCTGTCCGGGCGGGGATTCAGATGATCGGACTCCAGGAATCTTACCTTCGTACGATTCCAAAAGACCGATATCCGTATCTTGAGAAGAATGTACTGCTGTATTTTTCGTACAGCAACAGTTTAAGCAGCCGGGAGAGGGCTTACCTGTATGCCAATCTTGTTAAGAACTGGCGAAAATATGAGGCAGTATTTCCATCTTTTGAGCCGCAGATTGAAGAATTTCTCTTGGAACAGCTGGCAGAAGGCAGAATCAATTCTAATCTGTTTATTCTTTACAGGGCCTTCTTTGACCGCCTTTTAGAAGGGATGAAAGGCAGGGCCGGAATCGCAGGGATTATGGCAAAGCAGAAATTGATCTGCAGGAATCCGGCGGTGGAAAAGGCCGCCGTCTATCATCAGGAGTTAAAAGAAGTTCAGAATGTTTCTCTGGAAAACGGGGAAGTTTATGTGACGGTCTACAGCGACCCTCTGGTCGTGTTTATGGATCAGGAGGACAACCGCTATCTGTCACTGGACTATGAATTTTCAAAACTGTGGACGAGGGAGCAGGAGGAGGCTGTATTTTCGGGGCTTGGCAGGAGAAATGAAGCATATTTGATCCGCAGAAGCCTGGTCTTTGCACAGAAGACAGAATATGAACCCGGAGATATTCCGGATGTGAGGGCTGTCCTTGAATGTCAGAGCCTGAAAGAAGAATATCGGCACAGATTATTTGAAAAGCTTCTGGACTATTACTGGAAGCACGGAGAGCAGGAACAATTAGAGCAGGCGCTGTCTATGGTCCAGTGGAAATTTCTCTCCGAGGAAAACTGTAAGCAGATGCTGGAGTATTTCATTGCCGGCCGCCACTACAAAGAGGCGATGAAAGGCATGGAGATCTTTGGATTTGATTTCATGGACCCGGAGCCGTTAAAAGAGGTCGTGCTGCATGAACTCACATCCCGGAGCCGGAAGAGGGTGCAGACTTTGATCGATATGTGCCTTGCGGTTTTTAAGGGACAAGTATACAACAGCGAGATTCTTGCATATCTGGAACGTTTTTTCAGGGGAGACCTGGATCAGATGCGGAAGATCTGGAAACAGGGAGACAGACACAAAATATATGATCAGCAGTTTACGGAGCAGCTTCTTGATATGGCCGCCGGGAAAGGAGCAGAGTGGGAGGACCTTCCTGTCTTCTTATCTTATGTTGAGAAGGATTCCAGAGACAAAAAACTGATAAAAAAGCTGGCGGGCCAGTTTGCAGAACTGTCTTATGAAGAAGGAGTGTACATTTCGGATGAGTTTTATCCGATTCTCGGAAGGCTGATCGATCAGGGGAATCTAAAACTGATCTGGCAGTGGGCTTATCTGGATTTTTATAAAGATAAAGAATTGTCAGAAGAAGTCAGAGTAAGAATAAAAAAACTCATAGAGTGGCAGGAGGACCGCCGCTGTATCCTGCCGGTGCTTTTAGAATATAAAGAGGAGATACCTCTTCCATATGAGTGTTATACTTATACTTATGTAGTTTACAGGGGAGAGAAAGCAGGCGGCATGGTATTTCACTATGCGGAAAACAGGTCGGAGCCGGCCAGAGAGATTCCTATGAGAGAGCTGCTGCCGGGGTATTATGTGGCGGAAGTTCTGATCTTTGCCGATGAGTCGGCAGATTATTATGTGACAGCACCGGGAGAAGAGAGACGCAGGAGAAAAGATATCGTCTTTCTTGACCATTCCGGAAGGAATCAGAAGGGAAGATTTTATCAGCTGAATCACATGCTGAAGGAAAAACAAAGGGAGAGCGTAGCCATGGAAATGGAAATCTACGCGTATGAAAAAGCAATGACGGATCTGATCCGTCCGATGACAGAGGATCTATGATGAAAATAGGCATACAGATAGAACGGGAAATGATATATCAGTGTTCCGTAACGGACGGAAAGATCGTGGAAGAAGAACCGAAAAAGCTTTTCGGGGACTGGGCGGATTATGTGCGTGCAGAATCGGAAAAGCATGCGGATACGTCCAATCTGTTTATGGGCGTTATTTTGGAGGACCCGGAGGAGGACCTGGCGTCAAAAGCCGCGGAGCTTAGAAAAGAGCTGGGGTTTTCGGAGGAACAGCTCAGGCTGTTTACGAAGGAGGAGGCTTTTCTGGGACTTGCCGGGGACCGAAAGGAACAGCTTGAACAGGGAGCTGTGGGGCTGTTTGACTATTCCGGCCAGAGATTGTTTTACTATCTGGTGAAAAAGCAGGATGGGCAGCTGCTCGTAGAGAGAGAAGACTACTCTGCTTTTATGAGAAACACCCGGCTGCCCCATCAGAAAGACATGGCATTTGAGAACGCCGCCGTCCAGGCCATGTCCCAGGAGGTTACTTCTTTAGTTTATTTGTACGGCAGAGGATTTGACGGCGGATGGCTGAAAAGCGCTTCGGCAAAGCTGTGTGCGGGACGGCGTGTGTTTATGGGAGATCATGTGTACGCGACAGGGGCCGTCTGTCTGCTGGGAAGAAAAAATGCGGCTGACCTTGACTCTGCCGTGATTCTTACCGACACGGTTATGATGTATCAGATCGGTGCCATGGTATGGAACCACGGAAAAGAAGAATTTCTGCCGGTCATAAAGGGTGGAAAGCCATGGTTTGAGAGTCGGGGAAATATGACGGTACTGGTTGAGACAGCGGCATCCATTCCTGTGGAGATCAAACCCCTGTTTCCCGGGAAAGGTGACAGAATGAGGTTTCCGATTTCCTTAAAAGGGCTTAAAAAACGTCCGGGACGCTCTACAAAGCTGAAGATTGAAGCCGAGTGCACCGGGGAGACAAAGTGCAGAATCAAAATCACGGATCTGGGGTTTGGGACATTATATCCTTCTACATACCAGGTATTCCAGCAGGTAATTTCATGGGAGAGGAGGGGACAGCCATGAGAATGGTATTGTGTGAGACAGAGGAGAGCAGGCGGACTTACACGCTGAATTCCTTTGGACAGACCATTTCTTCCTATGAAGAATTATGTTATATTATTTCAGGACAGTATTTATATTTTCTGACAGAAGGAATCCCGGAAGGGATGAGAGAGTGGATCGAAGAAGAACTTGGTCTGGTCCTGCCGGCAGAAGAGGAGACAAAGAAGCAGCTGGAGCATATTATCAGTTACCGGAATTATTTTACGGTTCCCGAGCAGAGAATGCTTGTCCAGCAGATGCGCACGGCCTATCTATATTCCTCTGTGAGAAAGCACAAAATGCTCGGCGACTTATATCTGAAACATTCCAGATATCTGAGCGCTTATCACGCCTATCAAAAATCGCTTTCCGGTCTGATGCAGCTGAAGACAAAGGAACAGCAGGAAGTTTTGTATCACACGGGACTCTGCCTGACCCGGATGTTCCGTTTTCAGGAGGCGAAGGAGTTTTTTAAAAGGAGCTGCCGCCTGAAAGAGAACAAGAAATGCCAGGAAGCATATTTCATAGTCTCTTATATGCAGGGAGATTACCAGAAGTTTTTGGAGGACGGCAGAGCGCTTTCTTTTACAGAAGAACAGCTGAGAGAGATCCATGAAAATATCTCAGCTATGGAGGAACGGTTTTCCGGAAGCGAGGAATCCACAGCACTGAAAAAGATTGGCTATCACAGAAAGAAACCCGATGACCTGATGACCAGAAGGCTTACCTGGTCGATGCTGGAACGGTGGAAAAATGAGTACAGAAGAGAGATTGTCTGAAATTGAATATCAGAAAAAACGGATGGAATTAAACCGGCGTTTTGTGGAAATGTATGAAGATGAGGTGTCTTATATTCTGGAGCAGAAGGAAGATATCGAGATCATGGAAAAGCTTTCCGGTGAAGAAGCAAAGCTGATCAGTGAGGAAGCCAGAAAATACAACCGCATCTTTGCCAGGATTTTTTATGATTCCGCAGGCGGACGAGTCTCCGATGAGGAATTTCTGCCCCTCTGGGAGAGGGAAGAGGAAATAAGACAGGGTTTGTCCCGTATCCAATCCCTGGAGGGTGAAAAAAAACAGATCGAGAAGGAAATTTCAGTCCAGGAAGATGAAGAACGTGATCTGAAAAGAAAAGAGAGGGAATTTCATGGAAAGTTCATCAACAGGAGGGCCTATTTTCTGTCTTCGCTGATCATGGCCCTGACTGCCGCGGGACTCGGTGCGGCAGCAGTATTTTATTTTGAGCTCCGGCTGAGCGTTTCTCTCTGGCCGGCAGCGGCAGCAGTGTTTGGTGCGGCTGTGATCCTTCTGATTCTCAGGACAAGAAAGAAGAAGGCGGCAGAGAAAAAGAAAATGTATCATATGGTAAGAAACCACAAAGAGACTTCGGGACGGAGGCTCAAATCGGAGTATGATACGATTGTCAATGACCTGGAATTCTGCAGAGAGAAATATCAGGTGCTGTTTGGATATATTTCCGAAGAACAGTGGAAATTATTTGAGTTTTGTGCTAAAGTTGCAGCGGAATTAAATTGCAGTGAAGAACTTTCCGCCCAGAGGAAGACGTTTGTCTCGGCCATGGAGCAGTGTGGAATGCATGCACCTCAGGCCTGGTGTTATTACCCAAAGGCAATTTATGATATACCGAAAAGGATCAACCGGATGGAATGGCTGTCCGGCCGCCAGAACATCTGTGAGCAGGCAATGGTGCAGCATGAGCGGGCGATCCGCAACAATCTTTTAGAATAAAATATAAAAAGTAGGAGATATGATATGAGTAAAGAATTGGAAAAGACTTATAACCCGTCTGAGATTGAAGACCGGTTATATCAGAAGTGGCTTGACAACAAATATTTTCATGCAGAAGTGGATCACAGCAAAAAACCGTTTACGATCGTGATTCCGCCTCCCAATATTACGGGTAAACTCCATATGGGGCATGCACTGGATGAGACTCTGCAGGATATCCTGATCCGCTTTAAAAAAATGCAGGGATACAATACACTGTGGCAGCCGGGAACAGATCATGCCAGCATTGCAACGGAAGTCAAGATCATCGAGGCGCTGAAAGAGGAAGGCATTGAAAAGGAAGATCTGGGAAGAGAGAAGTTTCTTGAGAGAGCCTGGGAGTGGAAGGAAGAGTACGGCGGCACAATCGTCAGCCAGTTAAAGAAGCTGGGTTCTGCCTGTGACTGGGACAGAGAGCGTTTTACGATGGATGAGGGCTGTTCCAAAGCAGTGGAAGAGGTCTTTATCAAGTTATATGAAAAAGGCTATATATACAAAGGGTCCAGGATCATCAACTGGTGTCCGGTCTGCCAGACTTCAATTTCTGACGCAGAAGTTGAGCATGTGGACCAGGCAGGTCATTTCTGGCATATCAAGTATCCGGTTGCGGGAACCGATGATTATTTAGAGATTGCTACTACCCGTCCCGAGACAATGCTTGGAGATACGGCGGTGGCTGTCCATCCGGACGATGAAAGATATACACATCTTGTAGGGAAAATGCTGGAGCTTCCGCTTTGCGGCAGACAGATCCCGATCGTGGCGGATGAATATGTAGACAAAGAGTTTGGAACCGGTGCTGTGAAGATCACTCCTGCCCATGATCCAAATGATTTTGAAGTCGGAAGACGGCATGGCCTCCCAGTGATCAATGTGATGAACGATGACGCCACGATCAATGAAAACGGCGGCAGATATGAGGGCATGGAGCGTTATGAGGCGAGAAAAGCCATCGTAAAAGATCTGGAAGAACAGGGATATCTGGTAAAAATAAAAGAACACGAGCACAACGTCGGAACCCATGACCGCTGCAAAGCCACCATCGAGCCGATGGTTAAACCCCAGTGGTTCGTAAAGATGGATGAGCTCGCGAAGCCTGCCATCGAGGCGGTTAAAAACGGGGACATTAAATTTGTGCCGGAACGTTATACAAAGACCTATCTGCACTGGCTTGAGAATATCCGTGACTGGTGTATCTCCAGACAGCTCTGGTGGGGACACAGGATTCCTGCATATTACTGTGACGAGTGCGGCGAAACTGTGGTGGCAAAAGAAAAACCGGAAGTATGCCCAAAATGCGGATGCACACACTTTACTCAGGATGAGGATACCCTGGATACCTGGTTCAGTTCTGCGCTGTGGCCGTTTTCCACGTTAGGCTGGCCGGAACAGACGGAGGAACTGGATTATTTCTACCCGACCAACGTATTGGTAACCGGATATGACATTATCTTTTTCTGGGTTGTCAGAATGGTGTTTTCCGGATATGAGCATACAGGGAAAGCGCCGTTTGACACGGTGCTGATCCACGGACTCGTGAGAGACGACAAAGGAAGAAAGATGAGCAAATCCCTGGGCAACGGAATTGATCCTCTGGAAGTCATCAGCCAGTATGGGGCAGATGCGCTGAGATTTACTCTGGTCACCGGAAATGCGCCGGGCAATGATATGCGTTTTTACATGGAGCGTGTGGAAGCCAGCCGGAATTTTGCCAATAAAGTGTGGAATGCATCCCGCTTCATGATGATGAACTTTGAACAGGCGGACTTTTCTCATGTGGAACTTTCCGATCTGACAAGCGCAGACCGGTGGATTTTATCTAAATTCAACACTCTGGCCAAAGATGTGACGGATAATATGGACAAGTATGAGCTGGGAATTGCCGTACAGAAGCTCAATGACTTTATATGGGAAGAATTCTGTGACTGGTATATCGAGATGGTGAAACCGCGTCTCTATAACGATGAAGACAACACGAAAGCCGCAGCTTTGTGGACGCTGAAAAAGGTGCTTTCCGAATCACTGAAGCTGCTTCATCCATTCATGCCGTTTATCACAGAGGAGATCTACTGCAATCTGACAGGGGAAGAATCCATTATGCTGGCATCCTGGCCGGAATACAGAGAGGAATACAGCTTTGCCCGGGAAGAAGCTGCAGTGGAACTCATGAAAGAAGCGGTGAGGGGAATCCGGAATATACGTGCCGAGATGAACGTATCCCCGAAAAAGAAAGCAAAAGTATTTGTTGTCTCTGAAAATGAAGATGTAAGAGACATCTTTAAACAGGGGAAGGTCTTCTTTGGAACCCTGGGTTACGCAAGCGAAGTAGCTGTGCGGGCGGACAGAGAAGGGATTGCGGAGGATGCCGTATCCACGATGGTCCCGGATGCCGTGATCTATATGCCGTTTGCGGAGCTTGTGGACATTGAAAAAGAAATTGAGAGACTGAAAAAAGAACAGAAGAAATTAGGCGGAGAGATCAAGCGGTGCGAAGGCATGCTCAATAACGAACGTTTCTTAAGCAAAGCACCGGAACAAAAAGTAGAAGAAGAGAAAGAAAAGCTTTCAAAATACCGGCAGATGCTTGAAAAAGTGGAAGAACGTCTGGGTCAGCTTGTAAAATAACATGACGGATTTTGAAGAAGCAAGAAATTATTTGAATCATGTGACGGGTTTCGCTAAAAAAACATCCTTATCCAATGTACAATGGATTCTGGATGTTTTGGGAAATCCAGAAAAAGATCTGTTCATGATCCATGTAGCAGGCACCAACGGAAAGGGTTCAGTCTGTGCATTTCTGGACTCGATCCTTACGGGCGCAGGAATAAGGACCGGGCGGTTTTCGTCCCCGCATTTGATCCGCATGGAAGAACGGATACAGATCGGCGGCAGAGAGATTTCCGAAAAAAGATTTTCAGAGGTCTTTGCAAAAGTAAAGAATGCCGTCTTTCAGGCAGTGAAGGAGGGGGCAGATCATCCTTCCTTCTTTGAATTTCTGTTCTTTATGTCACTTGTATTTTTCCGGGAAGAACATGCGGAGGTCTGTATCATCGAGACTGGAATGGGAGGCAGGCATGATGCGACCAATGTGATCATGCCGAGGCTTTCTGTCATCACTGCGGTGAGTCTTGATCATCAGGAATTTTTAGGAAACACTCTGCAGCTGATTGCGGCAGAGAAAGCAGGGATCATAAAACCGGGGGTTCCTGTGATCTGTCTCAGGCAGAAGCCTGAGGTTCTCAGGGTATTTCAGGAAGAGGCCGCACATAAAGATTCGGAATTCCTAACAATTTCAAAAGATAATCTTATTTTTTCTGAAAAAAGCAGCGATTATATTGATTTTTTGAGAAAGAGTGCGTATGATAAAAAGAGTGAATGCCTGAAATTAGGCCTGTTGGGCGATTTTCAGTATGAGAATGCCGCTCTTGCGGCAGCAGCAGTCCGCCTGCTGTTTCCTGACCTGAAAAGAAGGACGGTATTTAACGGTCTTTCCTCAGCTTTTCTGGCAGGACGGATGGAGGAAGTGAGTCCCAATATTTTTATAGACGGAGGACATAATCTTCAGGCGGCGGAGGCATTTTGCCATACATTAGAGAAATATTTTCCGCAGAGAAAACTGATTGTTTTTGCCCCTTCCCATAAGAAGGAAGAGGAGGGCATCCTGAAGCTTCTCATGGAAGTTGAAAACTTGGAAGGAATCATAAAGGTTCCGGTTGTGAACCGGGAGATACCGGAGAATGATTTCTTAAAGGCATATAAGACAATGATAAAAAAGTCAGAGGAGGGGGTTCTCTGCTTTTGTATCGGCTCTTTTTATTTAGCTGGTAAGGTTAAAACGTTTATCTTGAATGGAGGAAGAAAATGATTAATTACAGAGAAGAGTTAAAAAAATTTGAACCTTGCTTAGATGTGGACCAGGCAGAGGATGCTATTTACAGCGATGATTTAAAAGATGTAGAAGATCTGATCAATGAAATCAAAAAAGACATAGAAGAAGAGAAATAGTAAGGTGGCAGATATGAAGAGTAAGGAAAAGATTAAAAACAGTTCCAAATACTACTACAACCTTGGGCTGGAGAAAGCCAATGCCAACGATCTGACCGGGGCCGTAAAGAACCTGAAAGCTGCGTTGTTTTATGACAAGAACGACATGAACGCCAGGAATCTTTTGGGCTTAGTCTACTATCAGATGGGTGACATCGTCCCTGCCCTGAGCCAGTGGGTCATCAGCAGTAATCTGAAAAAGGAAGAAAATGCGGCCATTGATTATCTGAAAGATGTGCAGGAGAATCCTGTCCAGCTTGACACGGTCAACCAGGTCATTAAAAAGTATAATCAGGCTCTCGTATACGCAAAACAGGGGAATGAAGACCTGGCAATGATCCAGCTGAAAAATGTCGTTTCCATGATGCCGAATTTTATCAATGCACAGCTTCTGATTGCCCTGCTTTCCATCAAAGATGAGAATTATAAAGACGCCCAGAAGGCTTTAAAAAATGTGCTGGAGGTGGACTGCAAAAACCCAAGGGCATTAGAATATCTGCAGGAGACGGAAGCTCTTTTAAAACCTGCGGATATGAAAGCAGAAGACAGCGGTTTGGAGAGTGCAGAAGGGCCGAAGAAAAAGGTTTTAAGCAGCGTTGTAGGAAAATACGAGGAGCTGCCGTCCAACCGCCACCGCATGGTATATATGGTGGGAGGTATTGTGATCGGCGTGCTTGTTTCCCTGGTGCTCTTATATCCGAGCATTAAGAAGGCATCCAGCTACAAGTATTCATCCAAGATTGAAAATTATAAGGAACAGCTTCTTGCCAAAGAGACTCAGTTAAAGAGCAACGAAAAAGACATCAAAGAGGCAAAGGCTGCCGAGGAAAAGGCGAAGAAAGAATTAAAAGAATTTGTCGGAGACAGCAAGACAGAGGGAATCTATGATTCTCTGCTGACAGCCATGCAGTATTACGGCGACCGCCAGTATACGGAGTCTGCCGATGCCCTGCTGAACATCGACAGGGATAAGCTGGAATCAAAGAAGATGAAAGAGATTTATGACGATCTGGAACAGAAGGTTTACCCATATGCGGCCACCGGACTTTACAACAAGGGAATCAGTGCATATAATCAGGGCAACTACAAGGATGCCATCAGCACTTTGAAAAAAGCCATCAAAGTAAAAGACACAAATGTGGGGTCTTATTTCTACCTTGCCAGATCTTATGATAAAAATGGTGACAAGGACAAAGCCATCAAGGCATACGAGGATGTCATCAAGAAGTTCCCGGGCACCAACAGTGCAAGGAACTCACAGAATTACCTGAATCAATTACAGAACAAACAAGCAAAAAATCTTTAAAACAGCACTTGGGCTGACAAAGAAACCGATAAGACACGAAAGAGAAATATATCCGGAAGATATCAAAACCTTCCGGTGTATTTCTCTTTCATTTTTTTATCATTTAAAGGAGTGAATCATCTATGGCAACAGAATATCAGGTTGAAAACAGGACACTGTATGTAAGGCTTGACGGAGAACTGGATCATCACTTGGCAGAGCGTGTCAGGCATAAATGTGATGTGATCCTGAAGTCATATCCGATCAGGGATATTGAATTTGATTTTAAGAATACCGGTTTTATGGACAGCTCCGGTGTGGGAATGATCCTTGGGCGGTACAAGCAGCTGAAGCCTCTCGGAGGCACGGTGAGCGTGGTAAATGTCAACGATGTGGTTAAACGGATCGTACACATGGCGGGTCTGCACAAGATCATCAATGAGCGATAGGGATAGGGAGGATAAGAGATGATACATTTAGAATTCAACAGCGAATCAGAAAATGAAGGGATCGCAAGAGTGCTGGCGGCAACCTATATGATGAAGTTCGATCCGACGATGGAAGAGATGGCAGATGTGAAAACGGCGGTTTCCGAAGCGGTTACGAACTGCATCGTCCACGGATATGAGGACGATCAGGGAAAGATCTTCATGGATATTTCAAATGAAGGCAGTGTCCTTAAAATTGTCATTGAGGATTTCGGTGTCGGTATTCCGGATGTAAAACAGGCAATGGAACCTATGTATACGACAAAGCCTGATGAGGAGCGGACCGGGATGGGATTTTCCTTTATGGAAGCATTCATGGACAAGATCGAAGTCAGCTCTGAGTCAGGAAAAGGAACCAGAGTTATCATGGAAAAGAAAGTGACCGGGAAATAGGCCTTTTATATGGACGAGACAAGAGAATTATTAAAGCTTACGAAAGAAGGAGATCAGGATGCGAGAGAGAAGATCGTGCTTGACAACATGGGGCTGATCTGGAGTGTGGTAAAGCGTTTTACAGGGCGGGGACACGAGCCCGAAGATCTGTTCCAGATCGGGAGCATCGGACTTTTAAAGGCAGTGGACAAGTTTGACCTCTCCTATGATGTAAAATTTTCTACTTATGCGGTGCCGATGATCACCGGGGAGATCAAACGGTTTTTAAGGGATGACGGGATGATCAAGGTCAGCCGTTCCCTGAAGGAGATCGCCTACCAGGTCCGGCAGGCAGGAGAGGCTTTTGCCATGAAGTACAACAGGGAAGCAACGATAGACGAACTCTCCAGGGAGACAAAGATTGCCAGAGATGAGATCGTCGTCGCACTGGAGGCAAACAAAGATGTGGAATCTATTTATCAGCCAAGCTATCAAAGCGACGACAGCCAGGTGCTTTTGGTAGATAAACTGCCAGGCGAGGAAAATGAGTCAGATACTGTCATCAACCATGTGATGCTGGAAGAACTCATGGACACACTGTCCGGAGATGAGAGAGAATTGATCACTATGCGGTACTTCCATGGGAAGACACAGCAGGAAATCGCAAAAAAACTTTCAATTTCCCAGGTACAGGTTTCAAGGATGGAAAAGAAAATATTGCTCCGTATGAGAAAACAAATTCTTGGACATAGCTGAAAATTGTGGTAGTATAATCTAAGAGGGAAATTTCCCTCTTACGATTACAATTCTGTAAAGATCGGTCAGATTACAGGTCATCGGATACATCATCCATTTACCCGCACTGAATATTGCAAATCGAATCAAAACAAGAAACATCTTATGTATTTAAACAAAGGAGAATATTCTATGGTATATGAATCTATGTCTTTGCTTGAACTTCGAAAGGCGGCAAAGGAAAAGAATCTGAAAGGCATCAGCAGTCTGAAAAAGCAGGAGCTGATCGAATATTTAAAAAATAATGACAATGAACATAAACAGAGTGAGCCGGAACCGGAGACGAAAGCAGAGCAGACAAAAGACGTCAGGACAGACCGTGTGCCCAGGGATATAAAAAGCCTGGACAGCGGCAGGAAAGCCAATGGCATACTGGAAGTCCTGCCGGACGGTTATGGATTTATCCGCTGTGAGAATTATCTCCCCGGGGAGAACGATATTTATGTATCACCGACCCAGATCCGGAGGTTTAACTTAAAGTCCGGAGATATCTTAAACGGTGCCATCCGCGTAAAAAGCCAGAGTGAAAAGTTCGGAGCCCTGCTGTTTGTAGAGTCCGTAAACGGATATCGCCCCGAGGCGGCAGCCAGGAGAAAGCATTTTGAAGACCTCACGCCGATCTTTCCGAACCAGAGGCTCAGGCTGGAGACCGAGCGGGCGACGATTCCGATGCGCATGGTGGACCTTCTCTCACCTGTAGGAAAAGGGCAGAGGGGTATGATCGTATCACCTCCCAAAACGGGAAAGACCACTCTGTTAAAGCAGATGGCCCAGAGCATCAGCCATAATTATAAAGACATCAAGCTGATCGTACTGCTCATTGACGAGAGACCCGAGGAAGTGACGGATTTTAAAGAATCTGTGGAGGGACAGAACGTGGAGGTCATCTATTCTACGTTTGATGAGCTTCCTGATCATCACAAGAGAGTGTCGGAAATGGTGCTTGAGAGAGCAAAGCGCCTGGTAGAACATAAAGAGGACGTAGTGATCCTCTTGGACAGTATCACAAGACTTGCCAGGGCGTACAACCTCACCGTGCCTCCGAGCGGAAGGACGCTCACAGGAGGGCTTGACCCGGCAGCACTCCACATGCCAAAAAGATTTTTTGGAGCTGCCAGAAATATGAGGGAAGGCGGAAGTCTCACGATCCTTGCGACAGCGCTGGTAGAGACGGGAAGCAAGATGGATGATGTCATCTTCGAGGAGTTTAAGGGAACCGGAAACATGGAGCTTGTACTGAGCCGTCATCTGTCCGAGCGCAGGATCTTCCCTGCGGTGGATATCGCCAAATCCGGTACGAGAAGAGATGATCTGCTGCTTTCCAAAGATGAACAGTCTGTGGTCACCGCACTGCACAAAGAACTGTCCGGAAGCCGTTCAGACGAATTTTTCGAGCAGACACTGAATATGTTCAAACGTTCTAAAAATAATAAGGAATTTATTGAGTTTGCGAAGAAATCTCTGCTGAGAAAATAACAGAAAAAGTATTTGCATTGTAGAAGATGCTGTGATATAATGAGAAAGCTGTTTAAGAATAAACAAAAGGAATGTTTAAGATAAACTAAGATCAAAGAGGTGAAGAAACATGCGCGAAGGAATCCATCCAGAATACCATCAGGCAAAAGTAGTCTGCAACTGCGGTAACGAATTTGTAACAGGATCTACAAAGGAAGATATCCACGTTGAGATCTGTTCTAAGTGTCATTCTTTTTACACTGGACAACAGAAAGCTACTCAAGCTCGCGGACGTATTGACAAGTTCAATCGTAAGTATGGTACTAAGTAGAAAACATGAAATGATAGGTTGAGGTTGCGAAATCTCAGCCTATTTTGTTGTATAGCTATTTAAAAGGAAGGACGGGCACTATATGAAAGTAAGGATTGGCGGACAGGCGGTCATGGAAGGCGTCATGATGAAAAATGAGGACCGCTATGCAGTTTCCGTGAGAAAACCGGACGGGGAGATCGAGACGAAGACCGAACGGTATACGAGCATATCCGATCGATATCCGGTTCTGAAGCTCCCGGTCCTGCGGGGAGTCGTAAATTTTGCGGAGTCTATGGTGGTCGGCATGAAAACACTCACTTATTCGGCTGACTTCATAGAAGACGGGGAAGAGGAGCCGTCCCGGCTGGAACAGTGGCTGAACCGTCATTTCTCTGAGAAATGGGAAGGGGTCCTCATGGGCGGAATCGTGGTGTTGTCATTTGCCATTGCCATCGGACTGTTCATGGTGCTGCCTTATTTCCTCTCCAACATATTTGAAGGGTTCGGCATGAGCCGTCCGGCTGTTCTGCTGCTGGAGGGCCTGATCCGGGTGGGTATTTTTTTAGGATATATCATTCTCATATCCAGAATGAACGACATCAAACGGGTCTTCATGTACCACGGAGCCGAGCACAAAACGATCAACTGCCTGGAGGCAGGGGAGGAGCTCACGCCGGAAAATGTAATGAAATATTCCAGGCTGCACAAGCGGTGCGGTACGAGTTTCCTGTTTTTTGTCATGATCATAAGCATTATATTTTTCTTTTTTATCCGTGTGGACACGGTGTGGCTGAAAGTTGCATTGAGACTTCTGCTGGTCCCGGTGATCGCAGGGGTATCCTATGAGTTTATCCGGCTCGCCGGAAATTCAGACAATCCGGTCATCACGGCGCTCAGCAAGCCGGGGCTGTGTCTTCAGCTTTTAACGACGAAAGAGCCGGATGAGAGCATGATCGAAGTGGCAATCCGGTCAGTGGAGGGTGTTTTTGACTGGAAAACATATCTGGAGAAAGAAAGGAAGAACCGTGAATAGGAAGATTTGGGTCACATACGGGGCGGAAATGCTCCGGGAAGCGGGGATCGATAACCCGGATGGGGAAGCCTGGTATCTGTTTTCCCATTGCTTTTCTTTAAGCCGGGAAGAATACTTATTTTCTATGACTACGCCGGTGGAAGAAGGGGAAGAATTAGAGCAGTACAAGGCTTTGCTGGACCGACGGATCAGCGAGAGGATTCCTCTCCAATACCTGATCGGGACTCAGGATTTTATGGGATATACATTCCGGGTGACCCCGGATGTGCTCATACCGAGGCAGGATACAGAAAGTGTCATCGAGGCGGTTGTGGAAGGAAACTATCCCCATGAAAGCATCCTGGATGTCTGTACAGGCTCCGGGTGTATTGCCATCAGCCTTTGTCTTATGCTGAAGCCGGACGTCTGCATCGGTACAGATATTGATGAAAAGGCCCTGAAAATTGCAAAAGAGAATGGAAGAAGGCTGGCTCCTATGGTAAAATTTAAAAAGAGTGACCTCTTTTCCGGGGTGGACGGTTGTTTTGACCTGATCATTTCCAATCCTCCGTATATTCCTACAAAAGACTGTATGGAACTGATGCCGGAAGTAAAAGACCACGAGCCTATGCTTGCTCTTGACGGAAGAGAGGACGGGCTGTATTTTTACCGAAAGCTTGCAGGGACGGCCCCGAAGCATTTGAGCGCCGGAGGCACCCTCGTATTTGAGATCGGTTATGACCAGGGAGCGGCGGTAAAAACGATGATGGAGGAAGCAGGATTTTCCTCTGTGGAGATAAAGAAAGACTTGGCGGGACTTGACCGGATGGTCATCGGAACGCTGGCATAAAGGAGAAGAAGATGTTTGATAAGTTAGAAAGTTTAGTAGAGAGACTGGATACCGTACTCCAGCAGCTCAACGATCCGGATGTGGCCGGAGACCAGAACCGGTTCAGGGATTTGATGAAGGAGCAGAGCGATCTGGCACCTATCGTAGAAAAGTATAAGGAGTATGTACAGGAAAAGCAGAACATTGAGGAAAGTCTGGAACTTCTCGAAGAGGAATCTGATGAGGAGATGAAGGAACTCGCCAAAGAGGAACTTTCCGAGTCCAAGGCGAATGTAGAGCGGCTGGAAGAGGAATTAAAGATTCTTCTGATTCCAAAAGATCCAAATGACGACAAGAATATCATCGTGGAAATCCGCGCCGGAGCCGGCGGAGACGAAGCTGCCCTGTTTGCGGCAGACGTGGCCCGCATGTACCGGAGTTATGCGGAAGGACGCCGCTGGAAGGTGGAGACACTGAGTTTTAATGAAAGCGGGATCGGAGGTTTTAAAGAGCTTGTTTTCATGATCTCGGGTCAGGGTGCCTATTCCAGATTTAAATATGAAAGCGGAGTGCACCGTGTGCAGAGAATCCCGGCCACCGAGTCCGGCGGAAGGATTCATACGTCCACTATTACGGTTGCTATTATGCCGGAAGTGGAAGATGTGGAAGTGGAAGTAGATTTAAATGACTGTAAGTTTGACGTATTCCGTGCATCCGGAAACGGAGGACAGTGTGTCAATACGACAGATTCAGCTGTGCGGCTGACTCATCTGCCGACCGGAATCGTTGTATCCTGCCAGGATGAAAAGTCACAGCTTAAGAATAAGGACAAGGCATTGAAGGTGCTGCGCTCCCGTCTGTATGAGCTGGAGCAGCAGAAAGCCCATGACGCAGAGGCAGAAAAGAGAAAGAGCCAGGTGGGAACCGGGGACCGTTCCGAGAAGATCAGAACCTACAATTATCCTCAGGGCCGTGTGACAGATCACAGGATCAAGCTGACCCTCCACAAATTAGATTCTGTCATGAACGGAGATCTGGATGAGCTCATCGACAGTTTAACCGCTGCGGATCAGGCAGCCAAATTAAGTAATATGGAAGAAGAGTAGATATGAAAGATGGTTTTATTAAAGTAGCTGCGGCGACACCGAAGGTGAAAGTCGCAGATCCGGAATATAACACAAAAGAGATCATAAAGATTATCCGGCAGGCAGGAGATGAAGAAGCCAGCCTTCTTGTTTTTTCTGAACTGGTCGTTTCCGGCTATACATGCGGGGACCTGTTTTTGCAGGACCCTCTGCTGGAGGAATCCCTTAAGGGACTCATGGAGATCAAGAAGGAAACAAAAGGGATGGACATGGTCGTCACCGTGGGCTGTCCTCTGGTTGTGGAGCATAAGCTTTATAACTGCGGTGTGTTTTTATTTGACGGACGTATTTTAGGGGTGGTGCCGAAGATCCACCTTCCGAATTACGGAGAGTTTTATGAAGCCAGACATTTTGCAAAAGGAAAAAGAGAGGTAAAGGACATTCTGCTGGACGGGGAGCATGTTCCGTTTGGAGCAAACATCCTGCTGGAATGCACAAATATCCCGGAACTGACCATTGCCATGGAAATCTGTGAGGACCTGTGGGTTCCTCTTCCGCCGAGTACTCATCACGCTTTGGCCGGGGCAACCGTTATCTGTAATCCGTCTGCCAGCGTGGAGACTACCACGAAGGAGGTTTACAGGAGCGCCCTCGTGTCCAATCAGTCTGCAAGACTGCTTTCAGGTTACGTGTATGCCAATGCAGGAGAGGGAGAATCCACAACGGATGTAGTTTACAGCGGACACCATCTGATCTGTGAAAACGGAACCGTGCTGGCAGAGGCGAAGCGGTTTGTAAACGATATTATCTATGCGGACATGGATGTGAAGCGCCTCGTGGCAGAGAGAAGAAAAATGACGACGTTTTTCGAGGAAGATTCTGAGGAATACCGGCGTGTGCCGTTTATTCTTCCGGTAAAAGTAAACCAGATTACAAGAAAGTTTCCAAAGAATCCGTTTGTGCCGTCCAGCAGGGAAGAGCGGGAGAAACGGTGTGATGAGATCTTATCGATCCAGTCTATGGGACTGAAAAAACGTCTGGAACATACGAACTGTACGCATGCAGTGGTGGGAATTTCCGGAGGACTGGACTCTACCCTTGCAGTTTTAGTAACAGTGCGTGCTTTTGATATGCTGGATATTCCAAGGGAAAATATCATTTGCGTCACGATGCCGTGTTTCGGTACGACAGACCGGACATACCAGAATGCAGTATCCCTGATCCATGAATTGGGAGCCACTTTAAAAGAAGTTAATATCGAGAAAGCCGTCAGACAGCATTTTAAAGATATTGAACATGAGGAAGATGTCCACGATGTGACCTATGAAAATTCCCAGGCCCGGGAGAGGACTCAGATCCTCATGGATATCGCCAATAAGTATAACGGCATGGTCATCGGGACCGGCGATATGTCAGAGCTTGCTCTTGGCTGGGCTACCTATAACGGAGACCATATGTCCATGTATGCGGTGAACTGTTCTGTGCCGAAGACTCTGGTGCGCTATCTGGTACTGTATTATGCAGAGACGGTTGAAAATAAAGAGTTATCCGATGTGCTGATGGATGTGCTGGACACTCCGGTGAGCCCGGAACTGCTTCCTCCGGTGGACGGTGTGATCTCGCAGAAGACTGAGGATTTGGTAGGGCCTTATGAGCTGCACGATTTCTTCCTATATTATATGTTGAGATTCGGATTTCCGAAGGCAAAGCTTTACCGAATGGCAAAGCTTACTTTTGCAGGGGATTACGACGATGAAACCATACAAAAGTGGCTGGATAAATTCTACTGGCGGTTCTTCAGCCAGCAGTTTAAGCGCTCCTGCCTGCCGGACGGGCCGAAGGTGGGAAGTGTAGCAGTGTCTCCAAGAGGGGATTTGAGAATGCCGAGCGATGCCAGCGTGAATATCTGGCAGAAGTCATAGTAAATATTAGAGCCGTGCAGAAAGTTTATGCACGGCTCTAATATTATCATCTAAATATATGAATGATGGCAGCTCTTATTTTTTAATTCTATGTAATAGGCACATATAGCATTCTTAATAAAATTTATTTGGATGCCTATAATAACTATAATCGTCCAAATAATCTAAAATATTTTCTTTTTCAATTTCTTTATTAATTTCTGAGAAAAAATTTTTTATTATTTTTAAAATGGTTATTAACAATTTTATCATAATATCACCCTCGTAATTATTGTTGTAATTATTGTACAAATTATGTTAAAAATAAATGAAAAAATTATTTTTAGAACAACATTGCTCTTGAGTTTTTTGTAACGCTTTGCATTTTCATCTTGTTTCTTTTTATCACCATTAGAAATATTAAATGTATGTGATGATACAGCATCTCTTAGAACTTCAAAAACAGATCTGCCCACAAATCTAAATATCCCTTTGGCAACTATGAATAAAATAACAACAGTAAATATCACATAGCTTAAATTGATAAAGTCGGTTTTAGTAAGATCACTGATTTTGTTGAATGGTAATTGCTCTATGCTAAATGAACATATTTTAATACAACATAGTGCTAATATAAATGTAAAAAAATATTGGATGAAATAGGAGAGTTTCTTTTTATGATCCCTTAATTTTTGTAAAAAATGACTTGAGGTATCACATGTGTTTAGGCTTTTAACCCAATTTGAAACAATAGCGATTAATTCATCTCCTAATGTTGAGTCAATAAAGTCAACACTTGCTATAACTGGATATGCATCTTTATCTAGTTCTTGAATTTCATCAAATCCTCCAGAAAGCATAACTTTAAGCATATCTTCTGGTTTTATGCCATCACTCATTTTTACTATAAGAGTATGCTTCTGCGGAACTTTATATCCGGGCAGTTCCGCATTGAATTCCCATTTCACTAAAATACTGTCAATAGGTTCACTTTGAATCCATTTCTGCTGTTCAAATAATTGCCAACTATTAAAGAATAAAGATTTTTTATTATTGAAAGCGACATGAACATTTATAATGAAACCGGCATTATTATAATGAGATTTAAATTTGTTGGTAATTAAGTAATTCAGGTTAAAAATATCGTCTAAGTTTATGCACACGTCCTTTGTAAAAAGTTTCGTCTTGCTATCAGGTTTAGCATTCATCATGTAATAATAAGCCTATAAAGATTTCCTGAAATCCTCTTCTTCACTTATATTAAGCAAATTACTATCGTTAATTTGATTTTGTGTACTTTCCATATTGTTCCTCCTGAATCTTTTTTATATTACCATAAAAAACTATCTTTTTCTACTGTTTTTTACAATTTAATGTTGTTTTTGATAAAAAACTACAAATCAAAAATAAGAAGATTTAAGAGACAATTGGAAAAAAGTTTGACTATAGTTCGTAATGTTCTATTTAAACAATAATTAATCTAGGACAAGACTAACATATATTTATGGGATAATGTGGGCAAAAATATTTGCTTTGGGAAAATTGTATCTGTTATGTAAAGCTTAAAAGCTCTTCAAAAAGAGAAGAATATAAGAAAGGATGTGGATTTGCCTGTTTTGGGATATATCTTATTGCAGATTGTATTAAGTTTTATTTTCTTTTATTTATACTTGCAAAACGAAAGTTAATATGATAATATACAAGTACAAAGTAAAAGATAATAAAAGAAAACAAAATGGAGGAGTCAGAAATGAAATTAAGTGCAGATCAAATAGCAGGCATGGTAGACCACACAAATCTCAAAGCCTTTGCCGATGAAGCAATGTTCGAAAAATTATGCAGCGAAGCCAGGGAATATGGTTTTAAGATGGTAGCCATCAATCCTGCACAGACAGAGCGGTGCAAACGCCTTTTGGAAGGATGTCCGGTTCACGTAGGGGCAGCCATAGGATTTCCGCTGGGACAGACAACACTGGAATGTAAAGTATTTGAGACAAAGGATGCCATCGAAAAAGGCGCAGACGAGATCGACTATGTCATCAACATTGCGGAATTAAAGAACAAAAACTATGATTACATAAAAAAAGAGATGGAAGAGATCGTGGCAGAGTGCCGAAAAGCCGGAGTAATCAGCAAGGTCATCTTTGAAAACTGCTATCTGACCGATGAAGAAAAGGTGAAAGTATCTGAAATAGCAAAAGAAGTAAAACCTGATTTTATTAAGACATCAACCGGGTTTGGAACAGGCGGGGCTACACCGGAAGATGTGAAGCTTATGAAGACCACAGTTGGTGATGAAGTGAAAGTCAAGGCTGCCGGGGGAATCAGGGACTTAAAGACCGCACTTCAGATGATTGAAGCGGGAGCAGAGCGTCTGGGAACAAGTGCAGGAGTGGAAATTGTGGAAGAATTAAAAAAACAGGACTGAAGAGGTGGACAAAATGAAGAAAGTTAAAGTGTGTTTGATCGGTTCCGGAAGAGCAGGGATGATTCATGCAAGAAATATGGCGGGAAGTGTTCCGGGCGGTGAGATTTATGCCGCCTGTGACCCGGACATCAGTGCAGCCAAAGCCGCGGCAGAGGAGCTTGGAATTGAGACTTATTACCAGGACTATACGGAAGCGCTCAGTGATGAACAGGTTGACGCGGTAATCATTGCCTGCCCGACCAAATATCACAGAGAAATCGCGGTGGCTGCGGCTAATGAGGGAAAACATATTTTCTGTGAAAAGCCTATGGCGATGAATGAAGAAGAGTGTGATGAGATGATCAAGGCCGCAGTGGACAACGGTGTAAAGCTCCAGATCGGATTTATGAGGCGGTTTGACGACAGCTTCAGAGAAGCCAAAAAAATGATCGAAGAGGGAGAAATCGGAGATGTTGTCCTGGTGAAATCTCACACGAGAGGACCGAGCAAGCCTCGTGAGTGGATGTATGACATTGAAAAGAGCAACGGTCCGCTGGCGGAGGTGTGCAGTCATGACATTGACACGGTACGGTGGTTTGCAGGAAGTGAATTAAAGAGTGTCTATGCATTGGGAGGGAATTTCCGGAATAAAGAAATCGCAGACAAGTATCCGGACTTTTATGACAACGTGATTGTGAATGCGGAATTTGAAAACGGAGTGCACGCCTGCATTGAGGGAGCGCAGTATGTGCAGTATGGCTACGATGCCAGAGTCGAGATCCTTGGCACAAAAGGGGTGATCTGTATCGGGGATATGCATGAAAAGAAGATTACAAGTGCCAATGAAACCCACGAACTCAAGAGACCTTCAATGCACAGCTGGACTCATCTGTTCAAGGATGCGTACCTTTTGGAAGACAGAAGTTTTATCGAAGCGATTTTAAATGACAGCGAAGTGGAATGCAGCGGCCATGACGGAAAAATGGCAGTGAAAATTGTGAAGGCGGGGAATGAATCAATTGTACAGAAGAAAATAGTGAAGTTATAAGAAGGATAGGAGGAAATTATGGGAAATGAAGCGACAGGATTCCGTGCCAGGATCCAGAAGTTCGGAGGAGTTTTAAGCGGCATGGTAATGCCGAATATCGGGGCGTTTATCACTTGGGGACTGATTACGGCAATGTTTTTAAAGACAGGCTGGTTTCCAAATGAAAAGATTGCCGTACTGATCGATCCGATGTTAAAGTATCTGCTTCCTACTTTGATCGGTTATACGGGAGGAAAGAACTTTTACGGCGACCGCGGCGGTGTCATTGGTGCGGCAGCTACCATGGGAGTTATCGTAGGATCTGATATTCCGATGTTTATGGGAGCCATGATTATGGGACCTTTGGCAGCTCTCTGTATGAAACAGGTGGACCGTTTGTTTGAAGGCAGGGTAAAACCGGGATTTGAAATGATCGTCAACAATTTTTCCTGCGGGATTCTTGGAATCTTCTTAGTGCTGGCAGCATTTTTTGCGATCGGACCGTTTGTACAGGTATTAAACCATGTGATGTCTGCCGGAGTTAATGTCATCATCGATCACGGCCTTACACCTTTTGCGAGTATTTTTATTGAACCTGCGAAAGTTCTGTTTCTTAACAATGCGATTAACCACGGGATTCTTGGACCTCTGGGAATCACCCAGGCGGCAGAGGCAGGAAAATCAATCTTATTTATCCTGGAGCCGAATCCGGGTCCAGGAGTGGGTGTTTTGCTGGCCTATACATTCTTTGGTACAGGAACAGCGAAAAAGACGGCGCCTGGTGTAGCAATCATCCATGCATTCGGTGGAATCCATGAACCTTATTTTCCATATATCCTCATGAAGCCTCAGATGATCCTTGCATCTATCTGCGGTGCGGTGTCAGGAAACTTTATTTTCCAGATGTTTAACTGCGGACTGGTGGCAACCGCTTCACCGGGAAGTTACTTTTCCGTGCTGGCAGTGGCGCCGAAATCTGACTATCTTCCGATCATTGCCGGAATGCTCGTATCCACTGCCGTATCATTTGGGGTCGGCGCATTCATCCTGAGGCTCTGCCGTGATTCTGATGAAGAAGCACTCCAGAAGGCAGTGGCAAAGAAAGACTCTATGAAGGCAGAAGGCACAGGCGGCGGAGGCCGTATCGGAGCGCAGGAAGTCATTGATTTCACAGGGAAAGTCATCAAAAAAGTATATGTGGCATGTGACGCCGGAATGGGTTCCAGTGCCATGGGAGCATCTATACTCAAAGATAAGGCAAAACAGGCAGGCCTCGATATTGAGGTGAAAAACGTGGCAATCCCCAATCTTCCGGCAGATGTGGATGTGGTTGTTACCCATGAATCACTGACGGAGCGGGCTATGAGAGAGCGCCCGGAGGCGGTACATATCTCCGTGGATAACTTTCTTTCCAGTCCAAAGTACGATGAGATCGTAAAAAAACTGACAGAGGCAAAAAATCCTCTTCCGGTACTGAAAAAGGAAAATATCAAAGTCACAGATCAGCCAAAAACAAAAGAAGATGCAATTCATATGATTGCGCAGATGCTTTTAAAGGACGGATATGTCACAGAAAGCTATGAGAATGGCATGCTTTTGAGGGAAAAAGAAAATCCGACCAATCTGGGCAATGGAATCGCTATCCCGCACGGTGTTCTTGAAGCCAAGAAGGAAATTAAAGCATCGGGTATCGCTGCATTAATCGTACCGGATGGAATCGTCTGGAATGATGAGACAGTGAGGCTGGTGATCGGGATCGCAGGAGCCGACCAGGAACACCTGTCCATTCTTTCAAATGTCGCACTTACTCTGAATGAGGAGGAGGCAGTAAGAAAGATCGTAGACGGCAGAGACGCAGATGAACTGTATCATATTTTGACAAAATAGCAGAAGCAAAGCTGCGGGGGCGGTAGTTCCCGCGGCTTTTCCTTTTGAAGCCTCTGTGCTATAATTTATCTAAATATAAAGTACACAGAGAGCACGGAGGGATCGCATGTTTGCAGAAGAAAGAAAAGAAAAGATCATGGAGCTTTTAAGGCAGAATAAGAGGACGAGCATCGGGGAGCTCACCGAAATGTTTCAGGTCAGCGGGACAACGATCCGTACTTATCTCACAGAGCTTGAAAAGGCTGGAAAACTCGTCCGGACACACGGAGGAGCCATGCTGAATGAGGATGTCCTGGACATGGAGGAGTCTATCTCCGCGAGAAAAGATAAACGGATGGAAGAGAAGCAGAAGATTGCAAAGACTGCCAGAGCAATGATCGAAGACGGCGACATGATCCTCCTGGACAGCGGGACGACGACACTGGAACTCGCCAAGCTCTTAAAGGATGCAAATAATCTTACGGTGGTGACCAATGACCTTCAAATCGCTTTGGAACTTCAGAGACATCAGGGGATTTATCTTATATTTTTAGGCGGTCATGTGAGAAACTATTTTGAATGTACGGTGGGCAGTATGGGACTTAAGTTTTTGGAAAATCTGTCTGCAGATAAGGCTTTTATGTCTGCCAATGCCCTGTCCCTGGCCAAAGGTGCCACTACTCCAAATTTGGAACAGGCAGAGATCAAGAAAGGAATGATGGGGATCGCAGAGCGGAAATATCTGATCTGCGACAGTTCAAAAATCGGAAAGCGCACCATCTGTTCCTATGCAAAAGCGGAGGAGTTTCACCGTCTGATCACCGACGCACAGATACCGGACCATGCAAAGGAGGCCCTGGAAAAGCAAGGAATAGAAGTGGTTTGTTCCTGACAGGATAAGGAGGAAAGTCCGCACAATTTTATATAAAATAAAAAATCCCGCAGACAGTGGTGCACACCGTCTGTGGGATTCTTGCAAAATCTATTTAATTCAAAAAGAAAAAGATTAAGCTAATTTGGATACGTTCTCAGCCTGTTTTCCGCGAGGTCCTTCTGCGATTTCAAAGCTAACCTGCTGTCCTTCTTCTAAAGTCTTGAATCCATCACCTGAGATTGCTGAGAAGTGTACGAATACATCGTCTCCGCCTTCCTGAGAAATAAATCCGTAACCTTTTTCTGAGTTAAACCATTTTACTGTACCAGTGTTCATTTGGGTACCTCCATTAAAAATAAAAATTAACATTACTTTCATTATCAGCGAAATAAAAAGATCACGTTCCAGAGGGATACATAGCAATGCAACATCTACCCGGACGTGATCTATACATTCACTAATAACAGTAATTATCATACCACAACCATTGTTTTTTTACAAATACTTTTTTAAACTATCGATACTTTCTTCGTAGAGTTTTACAAGATCAGTTGACATCGACAAATTGTCCTTAGAAGCGTCACAATTTTTGTGGGAGCTCTGGATCAGCTGGATCATTCCCATGGTATATCCCTGGATGGACATTTCCGCTAAATGGCTTGTGGATTTATCTGCGATGGCTTTCATCTTGGTCATCCATTCCGCATATTTTTTCTGGATTTCTCCGATTTCTTCCGGCTGCTGCATATCTTTTGTCATAGCCTGTTTGACTCTTGAGAAAAAGTCCTGGAACTGCTGTTCCTGCTGTTCCAAACATCCTTTCAAATCACAGTCTGAGGTGGCCTGGGTAAGCTCCGGCATGGTATTTAACACCATCTGAAGATTTTGATACATCTCGTTTAATAAGTTCTGATTATCCATAATGAAACTCCTTTCAAATACATCTGTTACAGGTAGCATTTACATAAAAGAGAATTATTATACAAAAGCAAGGATCTGTGTTAAAATTATCAGAAAGGAAAAAGAAGGGAAGTGAATCTTATGGGAAACCGTGAGAGTTTTGAGAAAAATATGAGACGCAGAGTGGAGGCCATCCGCCATGTGAGCGACCACAGTATTTTCAATGAATTGAGAGGAAAGATTGTGGATTACAATTATGATGAAAAACGTGTGACGATGGAATATGAGGTCGGGGATTTCCATCGAAACGGGTTTAATATTATGTTTGGAGGATCTTTGGTTGGGATGTTCGACATCACCTTCGGCACGCTGACAAGCGGACTGGGCGATTATGATATCGCACCTACGGTCCAGCTCTCCACTTCCTTTCTGAAGGGAGTACCCATTGGATCTACAGTGACAGTAAAAGCCGAAGCTGTGTCCACTGGAAAAACGATCATGAATTTCATGGGAAAAGCGTATGTGGGAGACGAGCTGGTGGGCAGCGCTACCGGAATATTTAAGACTCCGAGACCATTTAAAACATTTCGGTAATCAGTAATTTAAGACATTCTCCACATGATTTCCGTTCGGCTCTTAGAATGCCTCACTCCAATCATGTAGAAAATGTCATGATAATTTACAGGGATTGGTTTTCCTTGTGTACCTTCTGCACCGCATTTACGATATTTTCATAGCCCGTGCAGCGGCAGAGGTTTCCTGCCATATGTTTCCGGATCATATCCCGAGTCAGGTTTTTTTCGCCTCGTTCCAGAAGGACTGTGGCGGACATAATAAAACCCGGGGTGCAGAAGCCGCACTGAATGGCGCCTTCTTCGATAAATGCCTCCTGGATTCTTGTGAGTTCTCCATTCGGTCCCATGAGGTCTTCCAGAGTGCGGATCTGTTTTCCCTGGGCCCACACGGCCAGATAAATACAGGAATCGATGGTCTCTCCATCCACAATGACCGTACAGGCACCGCATTCACCCACCTCACAGCCCTTTTTTACGGAAGTCAGGCCAAGGCGGTTTCTGAGCATTTCTAAAAGGGATTCTCTCACATCTACATATTCAGCCACTTCATGCCCGTTGACCGTACAGGTTACAAGTTTTTTCTGCTGTTCCATACTACCTCACCTCCTGGAGTTTTACGGCTTTTTGCAGTGCCCGTCTGGCGATCTCGCCTCCGATCTGGATGCGGAAACTGCGGGATGCACGCCAGGAATCTCTCGGATTGATTTCGGTGCGGACGGATTCCTCGATCTTGTCGTAAAGACGGTCACCAACAGCCATCCCCTTTAATTTTGATTCTGTCTCCACGCACCGGAAAGGTGTGGGAGCCGCAACGCCAAACGCTATTTTCACATCGTTCAGTGTCCGGGCAGACAGATCGGTCCTGCACAGGACGCAGCAGCTCAGCGCTGCAATATCCATGGCATTCCTCATGGCATATTTAATATAGTGCCCGGTATAACCTTCGTAATTTTTTTTGTCGATGAAGATCCGGGTCAGTATTTCTCCGTTTCTTAAATCTACCCGGCCCGGTCCCAGATAAAAATCTTTTATGGGGACGATCCGCTCTCCGCCGGGACCGGAAATCTTCAGCCGGGCATTCAGACAAAAACAGGCAGGTGCACTGTCTGCGCTGACGGCTCCGTTGCAGAGATTTCCGCCGATGGTGCCGATATTGCGGATCTGGGGACCGCCTACCTGATCTGCCGCCTCTGAAAGCACCGGGATATATTGACGGACCGCCGGGTCCTCTGTCAAATGATGAAAGGTGACAGCAGCTCCTATGGAAATTGTTCCGTCCTTTTCCATGGAAACTCCATGCAGATCTCTGATACCCCGTATACTGATCAGGCTGGAGCCTGCCAGTTTCCCTTCCCGGATACGGATCAGCACATCGCTGCCGCCGCAGATGAGTATGGCGCCGGGATGTTTTTGTAAGAGATCACAGGCATCTGCCACGGTGTCTGCTTCATAATAATCTTCTATATCATACATATATTTCCCCCTTATATCAAATCAGCTTTTTTTAATGCCTCAAATACCCTCTGAGGTGAAAGAGGGATTTCATTGACCGGAATCCCGGTTGCGTGAAGAAAAGCATTGCGGATGGCCGGAGCAGGAGGGATTGCTGGAGGCTCGCCAAGAGCCTTGTTTCCGAACGGGCCCGTTGGATCTTCAAGTTCCACAAAGTCTAAATGGAGATCCGGGGAGTCCATCATAGTGGGAAGCTTGTAGTCTAACAGGCTGCCGTTCAGTACGCGTCCGGTCTTTTCATCCAGGAGCATCTGCTCACTCAGACCATAGCCTATGCCCATGGACATGCCGCCGTGGACCTGCATGGAGGCCAGCTGTGGATTGATGATCTTTCCGCTGTCATGGACATTGATGATATCGAGTATCTTAATCTTAGCTAGTTTTAAATCTACTTCAATTTCCGCAAAACAAGCTCCGAACGCAAGGGTGTTTTTCTTGATCTGCCGGGATACATCCGACGTGATGGCGGCAGAAGAAGTCCTGCTGTAATAGCTGTGAAAAGCCAGTTCTTCAAGGGACAGGACCGGCTTCCGGCCGCACAGGATCTGTTTATCATACAGAGAAAGCTCCTGATCCCTATATTCTTCAGCAACTAGAGTCCTGGCATAGGTAAGAATTTTTTCTTTCAGGAGTTCGGCACATTCTTTGACGGCGATGCCGCTGATATAGGTTTGTCTGGAAGCGTAAGCTCCCGTGTCAAAAGGGGTAATGTCCGTATCCTGAAAGGACTGAATGTGGACGTCATCAGGGGAAAGACCCAGGACCTCCGCCGCCATCTGTGTAAATACAGTGTCGGAACCCTGCCCGATTTCTGCGGCGCCGGTCTGGAGCTGGACACTCCCGTCCTGATTGAGGATAAGCCTGGCTCCGGATATTTCCAGGGAAATGGGCCATACACCGGTCTTATAGCTGAACAAAGCCATGCCCACACCGCGCCGGATATTCCCGGACTGGTTTTGATATAAGCTGCGTTTTTTCTCCCAGTGTATGTAGTCTGCTCCGCGCCTCATACACTCTCTGACGCCGTTGGTGTTTGCGGCGAGAGGAGTTAAAACAGGATCTTCATAATATCCGTCATATAGGTTGAGCTCCCGGAACTTTAACGGGTCCATGGAAATTTTACAGGCCAGATCATCCATCAGACATTCGGATACGAAGCAGAACTGGGGGATACCATAGCCCCTCATGGCTCCGCCTACCGGTGCATTTGTATAGACGGTATAAGCATCGGCCCGGATATTTTTTACATCATATAAATGGCGCCATGCGGTAGCGCCGTTGGCTGCGATGGCATGGCCGTGTGAGGCGTAGGCCCCCTGGTTGGAATAGGCTTTCATATCTTTGGCGAGAATTTTACCGTCTTTTGTTACGCCTGCCGTCAGGTCATATTCAATGGAATGGCGGGTCCTGGTGTTTGTAAACGTTTCCTCTCTGGAAAGCTCCAGTTTCACCGGACGGCCGCCGACAGAGGCAGTCAGAAATGCATTGAGAGGTTCATAGAGAACCTCCTGTTTGTTGCCGAAGCCTCCGCCGATATATGGCTTTATGACACGGACTTTTCCCCATGGGATGCCCAAGGCCTGCCCGATGACTCTCCTCACGATATGGGGGATCTGGGTGGAACATATGACAACGATCCTGTCTTTTTCCATGTAGGCATAGGAAATCGGCGGCTCAATGTGGCAGTGCTGGACGATAGGGGTGCGGAAACTTTCGCTGAGTACGGCATCTGCCTGCGAGAGTGCATCGTCCACATGTCCGATCTCGTAGTTGCTCTTTGCAAGAATATTGTCCGGATGTTCTTCGTGAACCGGCGGAATGGTTCCCTTCATGGCATCCCGGGGATGAAGCACCGGGGCATATTCTTCGTACTCTGTCCGGATCAGTTTTAAAGCCCTGGAAGCGGTGACTTCATCTTCGGCGATCACGGCGGCAACATCGTCGCCGTAATAACGGATTCTACCGGTCAGCAGACGGCGGTCCGCCGTATCCTGGTGAGACGGATCCACGGACCAGGGATGGCCGGGAGTGGGATATGTATGCTTTGGGACGTCACGGAAGGTGACGACTTTTACCACCCCTTTGAGGGCCTCCGCCTCACTTGTGTCTATAGAAGCGACAATACCGCTGGCAATGGGAGCATGCAGCACTTTCGCAGTGAGACAATGCTTCGGGATCAGATCATCGGTAAATTTGGCTCTTCCGGATACCTTCTCGTAAGCATCCACTCTTTTTATGCTTTGACCAACAGTTCTCATAGGCAGTCCCCCTCTGAATATAAAATACCTGAGCGTTCTCTAACAACATTCTATGTAAAAGAATGCTGTCAGAGACGCCCAGGCCACGATCTTTTAATTGTAAGTAAATTGTACCAAATTCCGTACAATGTGTCAACGAAAGTCAGCTTACGCATTAAAGAGGGAAAGCGTTATTTGTGAAAAATATATACGGTAACAGATTCCGCGTAAAATATTTTATCTCTGACGGTTCCTTTCAGAAGAACACTGCGGTCCTTTTTCAGATCCTTTAAGCTGCCTTTCCGGCAGCTGGTTTTTGTTCCCTGATTATAGGCATCACAGACAGTAACCTTCAGATCTTTTTTATATTTTACTGTGATATGAATATCAGTGCTTTCGGCAATCTGTCCGCCGTTTTTCTTGTCATCGTATGTGTTGATCTTGCTGATCACAAAGGTTTCTTTTCCTATACTTATGACAGTGCCGTTCAGTTCTTTCTTTTCCACATAAGCGCCGTCTGCCTTGACGCTTTCGCTGTCTGTATTGACAGGGTCAGACAGAACGATGATATCCGCATTCCTGCCATTTTTAGTAAACCAGACAGAAACTTTGGAATGTTTTTTCACAGACTTCAGCTGGGATAAGCTGTATCGCTTATAGACAGTATTAATCTGATGAAAACTGGTCTTCTCCTTTTCATAGCTTAAATGAAAGACTTTTGTCTCAGGGGTGATATTTATGACAGAAGGATCGCCGAAGGCCTCATCTGTGTCGCTGGTGCAGCGGAGCTTTCTGTCACTTCCGGACATAAAGTAACCAGTATAACCAGGCTCTTTTTTTGGTATATCCTCCCCGCCTATGACTGTACTTTTATAATGCACGAGACCCAGGCGGCTCCCGAATTCCACATAGGCGATGGCACCCGCTCCGGCAAATGAAAGGAGTCCAAGGATCAGGCTGATAAGATAGATCCGGTGCAGATCATTCCTGCACAGAGCCGTCAGAATATGAAAACAGAGAATTCCCGCGGCAGCGCCGAGTACATTCAGAAGCAGGTCGTCAATGTCGGCAGAACCAAGATAAAAAACATATTGGCTGGTCTCAAAAAAGAGACTTAAAAGTGCCGACAGGAACAGAATCTTTCGTTTAGAAATCTTCGGGCTTTTCAACAGAGCAAGAAGATAACCAAAAGGGAGGAAAATCAGGCTGTTTCCCAAAAGATTTGATATGCTCCACAAAAAATTCCCGCTCCCTGCAATACGGGAAAAATTAAGAAAGGTCTGAAAAGGAATCAGATTGAATGAGCGGAATCCCTTTTTCTCACCGGTCAAAAATTTTGGAACAGCAGAGAGGTCCGTATCTTTTAACAGAACGATCTTGATCAAAATCAGCAGATAAAATAAAAATACTGCCCAGAAAAATCGTTTGAAATATTTGTTTGCTTTTGTTTGTTTTTCTTTGTTCATAGTGATCTCCTTTGCTATGTGTGGAGACCAGGCAAAACGGGATCATTCAGATCTGGTAATTTCAAGGTGCTGGATGAATTTCCCGTTGTTTGTATAGGAGTTTAAAATAATATTAGGATAGGTTTCCAGTATCTTATGGACGATCATCAGCCCATTGCCCCGGCCCAGTCCTTTATCTGACAAGCCGGGCACTACCTCCTTCTCCCTACGGACAGAGTTTGAGATAACAGCCTCATACATATCTTTATTTGAAACGAACCGGATATCGATTTGTTTGTCCATGGTAAGTGCGGCTTCCTCCATGGCATTGTCGAGAAAAATCCCTAAAATGCGGATAAAGTCCAGAAAATCAATGCTGTCTGTGATCAGGCTTTCTTTAAAAACACCGTCGAACGACAGGCGGATATCTAAGTGCTCCCGAAAGCCGGCAGAGATTTTATAATATAGAAAAGCTCGGAGCTGTTCATCGTCCGCCTGCTGCAGCTGGGCATATAAATCATTTTTCTTAAGCTCATCCTGAAAATAAGGATTGACGGTTTGCTTAAAATATTCTTTCAGAGGTTCATCATGGCTGTTCTCAATCAGATGGCCCAGAGTAAAAAGAATATTTTTCATATCATGCTTTAAATTTCTGATCTCTGTCAGGTTTTTCTCCAGATCATTGCTGTACAAAAGGAGGTTTTCCTCATAGCGCCGTTTTGCGTCGATGGTAAAACGATACTTGGAAAACATAAGAAGAGTTGCCAGGATGATGATCTGGATCAGCAGGACACAGACTGTTATCGTATCCATACAATTCATGATCTGGTGATAAAATTCAGAATAATCCGCCGTATAAAAAAGTGTCATAAACATGGAGAGCTGATATTGAAAAACCAGAGCCAGCACAAATAAACAAACGGTACATAGAATAAAATTCCGGGCGATCTTCGGATAAGACTTCTCCAGCACTGAAATTTTAACCAGATATCTTCCAAAAATTTTTCTGATCAGCAAGATCAAAAGGGTATCCAGCAAAACCACAGCAGCGGACAGAAGAATAAAGATCCCTGCTTTGACCAGATATTCAGTCTCAAGCCCGTTTGCATAGCGGAAATAAAAACCTTTGAAAGAGTCATAAATATTCCGAAGAAACACACGGTTTGCCACATACAGGATAAATGTGATCCATGAAAACAAAACTTTGCCTTTCTGAAGCTCTTTTCTGTAGTAGCCGATACCAAAAATCAGAAAGAAGATCAGGAAATCTGAAAATCCTTCAACAAAGTCCGGTTTCGACACGACCATGAAAATGACAGTAAATAACAGCAGAAAATCGGGGAGCCGGAAGCGCAGCAGATTTAAAATGGCGATAGACAGAACAGAAACAAGGCTGATCACGAAATACTGCATAGCCGTAGTACCAGTCATTAACAGTATTCTCGGAAGCTGCGTGTACCATATCAGCCCCATGACTGCGGGATAAAGCAGCCACAGGATTTTTTTAGCTTTGCTTTCCATATATGACTCCTTTTATTTCATTTCTCTGCCGGAAGGAACAGGGGACCGTATCCCCATTGATAAACTTGATCATTCCATCGGAGAGTCCGATCATATGGCACTTCTGGACAATGACGGAGCGGTGGCTCTTCATAAAGCCTGCTCCTAAAGTCTCAAGTGCATGGTCGATTGTTTCTCGGACTGTAATGGAAGAACCGTTCACTGTATGATAGCAGATACAGTGGGACTTTGTCTTGACTGCCTCCACATACAGGATATCGGCTTTTGGAAGTGACAGTTCCTCATCGGTGCCGATTTTTAAAGTGACAGTTTCTGTATCCTCTTCAGATTCCTTAGAGGGAAAGCTTTTTTTGGCCAGATAGATATACTGATAGCAGCACTGGTTCATTTTCATAATGTCTGTGGTCTTTTCGATAAAGCCAAAAGGCTCCACTCCGGATTTCAGTACATTGAGTGCCAGTTCATAGTGGTTCGTCACAAATACGATCTTTGAGCCGGGAAAACTTTTTTTGATCTGTTTTGCTATATCAATTCCATTAAATTCATTGCTTCCAAAATCCAGATCCAGAAAAAAAAGATATTCACCGGGATGTTTCTTTAAATAAAGAAACAGTTCCTGATAGCCGGAGGCAACACATGCAATCCGGCCTTCGGGGATGGACTCTGATAAAATGTGTTCTACCTGTTCTCTGATGATCTTTAAAATAAAAGGATCATCATCGCAGAGAATGATTTCTAACATAAAACTCCTTTCTGATTGCCTGATCTCTTTTGTTTCCTATACAGGAACTACTATAAGAGAAGAAAACAAGAATGTCTTAAAAATATCCTGTGATACCTGGGACAGAACGTGAAGTTTTAAGGATTGATTACGTTCAGGACAAAGACCGTGCATTCGGGATATTTGAAATATTTTAAAAAAGTAGTACAATAAAAAATACTGTGGTATAAGTAGAATTATATGTGACCCGGCCGCAGGATGCAATCATCCAAAGAAAGGAAGTAAGAATTATGACAAAAATAGATATCATTTCAGGATTTTTAGGAGCAGGGAAGACAACGCTTATTAAAAAGCTTTTAAAAGAGGCTCTGGGACAGGAAAAGGTTGTCCTGATCGAAAATGAATTCGGCGAAATCGGCATCGACAGCGGATTTTTAAAAGAGGCCGGGATCCAGGTGACGGAGATGAATTCCGGATGTATCTGCTGCTCTCTGGTAGGAGACTTTGGAACGGCGCTCAGAGAAGTAGTTTCACAGTACTCCCCGGACCGCATCATCATTGAGCCGTCCGGTGTGGGAAAACTGTCCGATGTGATCAAAGCAGTGCAGAAGGAAGCAGAAAACTGTGATCTCTCACTGAACAGCTTTGTCACTGTGGCAGATGCAAAGAAGTGCAGGATGTATATGAAAAACTTCGGGGAATTTTACAATAATCAGATCGAATACGCAGGAACTGTCATATTGAGCAGGACCGGTCAGGTAAAGGAAGATAAGCTCGGACAGGCCGTCGGCCTTATCAGAGAACATAACTATAAGGCAGCCGTGATCACGACGCCGTGGGAACAGCTGGACGGAGAGAAGATCCTTTCTGTGATGGAAGAGGGAAACCAGCTGGAAAAGCAGCTGTTTGAGGAAGAAGAAATCTGTCCGGAGTGCGGACACCATCATGAACACGGAGAGCATCATCACCACCATGGAGATGAACACCACCATGAACACGGCCATCATCATGCGGATGAGGTGTTTACAAGCTGGGGAGAGGAAACACCTCACAAATATAAGAAAGAAATGCTGGAACAGATCCTGAAGAAGCTGGCAGAGTCAGATGATTTCGGCATGATTCTGAGAGCGAAAGGCATCGTGGAAGGGCCGGATCATACATGGCTGCATTTTGACATGGTGCCGGGTGAGTACGAGATCCGTCAGGGAGAAGCGGATTATACCGGCAGAATCTGTGTCATCGGATCAGATCTCAACACGGAAAAAATCCAGGCTCTTTTTGGGCTTAAATAGGGAGGTAAAAAACTATGGAAATGCCGGTTTACCTGATATGGGGATTTTTAGAGAGCGGCAAAACTTCTTTTATAAAAGACACTTTGAACCAGGAATATTTTGCGGACGGTGAGCGGACGATGATTCTTTCATTCGAAGAAGGGGAGGAAGAATATGAAAAAGAGTTCCTGGAGGAGAGTAATTCCTTTGTTCTACAGATAGATGACATAGAAGATTTTACCCCAGCCTTTGTAGAAAACTGTGAGAAAAATTACCATCCGGACCGTATTATGATCGAATATAATGGAATGTATCAGATCGAGGATGTCATGGATGTGATCGATGAGACAGACCTGGAATTGTATCAGATCATTGTCACGGTGGATGCGTCTACTGCGGATCTGTATTTAAAAAATATGCGGTCTCTGATGGTGGAGATGTTCAAGATGGCGGATATGGTCATTTTCAACCGCTGTACCGATGAGACCAATGCGTCCTCCTATAGAAGGAGTATTAAGGCAGTCAGCCGGAGGGCGCAGGTAGGATTTGAACGGGCGGACGGAAAAGAATTTGAACTCAATGAGATGCTCCCGTACGATCCGGAGGCAGAGATCATCAGGGTCAATGAGGATGATTTTGGAATCTGGTACATTGACGTTTTGGAGCGGCCCAATGTTTATATGGGCAAAGTGGTGGAGCTTTCCAATGTATTTGTCAGAAGGCCTCATGGAATCCCTGCCGGGCTGATCCTGCCGGGCAGGTCTGCTATGACATGCTGTGAGGACGACATAACATTTATCGGTTTCATCTGTCAAATGCATCATGTCAAGTCCTCTACAATGAAGAAAATACAGGATGGTTCCTGGGCCGTGCTGACGGCGAAAATCAGTATGGAAAACCATAAAGCGTACGGAGGAGAGAGGGGCCCTGTTCTAAAGGCGCTGCGCATAGAACAGGGAACACAGCCAAAAGAAAAGCTGATCTACTTTTAAGCAGCACATCGTAAGAAACGGAGACAAACGTCGGCCGTTTGGCCTGAACGTTTGTCCCTTTTTTATTTGGGGCAGGATGATGCTCAACACAAGGTTTTTTTGTTACGGTTCTTTTTTTTATCTTTATACTGAAAATTAGAAAAAAACTGAAAGGATAAAACAGGAGGGACTAGAATGAAAAGAAAAAGAATATGCTTGCTGATCATCATTTTTGCCATAGGATTGTGGGCAAAAGGCGGAGAGTGGTTTCCTAAAGACATCCCATTTGGAGATGACGTTTTCAGGGAGGTATCAAACTTAAGGCAGGTCTCAGATCAAAAGATTTACAGCGATGCTGCGGTTTTGGCAGAGCAAAAATCCGGCAGGATCCTAATGAATAAGCAGGGAAATAAGAAAATATATCCTGCATCTTTAACAAAGATCATGACAGTTCTGCTGGCTGTAGAATCTGTTTCTAATGATGAAAAGGAAATCCTGATGAACCAGGATATTTTTCAGTCGCTGGCCCAAAGCCATGCCTCCGTTGCAGGATTTCTGCCGGGGGAGAGAGTAAAGATAAAAGATCTTTATTATGGAGCAATGCTGCCGTCAGGAGCGGAGTGCTGTCTCAGGCTGGCAAATTATCTGGCAGGAAGTGAAGAAAAGTTTGCCCTGCTGATGAATCAGAAAGCAAGGGAAATTGGAATGAAGCACACAAACTTTGTTAATTCAACCGGCCTGCATGATCCGAAGCACGTTTCAACAGCAGAGGATTTGGAGATCCTTCTCCGGTATGCTCTGAAAAACCCCCGGTTTAGAAAAGTGTTTGAGACAATGCAGTATCGGACAGAACCAACACAAAAGCATCCGGAAGGACTTCTTCTGCAAAGTACTCTGACAGATTATAAAGACCAGCTGAAGCCAACGAACGGAAGTTTTCTCGGCGGAAAGACCGGCTATACAAAAGAAGCAGGACTCTGCCTGGCAAGCTGGGTCAATATACGCGGAAAGAGGTATATACTGGTGACTGCGGGTGCCAGAGGAGACCATCAGACAAGACCGTTTCACGTGCTGGACGCAGAATCTATATATCAAGAATTATAGGAAGGCATATTGGCGTAGGCGTTCAATGATGAACGCCTATTTTTGTTGCTCTCATAATGTAAAGAACGTTTATATTTTGAAATGATAGTCATCGGCTAAAAGGATGATAAACATCTGGAATACCATGAAAATGTATAAAAAACAGAAAATAATTTGGAAAACAGTAACAAAATCTTTGAAAACAACATAAAATGCTTGAAAAACAGAAAAAGTGATGATAAGATGAAACCATAACAAATGAAAGGATGCAACATTTGTTTTCGGCCGAAACCAGTTAACAACAAGATTCATAATTTGGAGGAAAAGTGATGAAAGCATTAGCAAGGTATGGCAAAGAATTTGGAGGATACAGAATGATCGATGTTCCGGAACCGGAATGTGGTCCGGAGGATATCATCATCGAAGTGAAAGCAGCTGCAATTTGCGGAGCGGATATGAAACATTATAAGGTTGAAAACGGATCTGATCAATTTAATTCTATTCGAGGACATGAATTTGCCGGAGAGATTGTTAAGGTTGGCTCAGAGGTAAAAGATTGGAAAGTTGGAGAGAGAATTGTATCTGACAATAGTGCCCATGTTTGTGGTGTATGTCCGGCGTGTGAGCGTGGCGATTTCCTTTGTTGTGAAGAAAAAATAAATCTTGGTTTGGATAACAATACATGGGGCGGAGGTTTTTCGAAATATTGTAAGATTCCGGGAGAAATTTTAAGAATTCACAAACATGCAATATGGAAGATTCCAGAAGGTATTGAATATGAAGAGGCGGCAGTGCTTGACCCGATTTGTAATGCCTACAAAGCTGTCGCACAGCAGGCACATCTTCTTCCGGGACAGGACGTTGTAGTATTTGGAACAGGCCCGCTCGGCTTATTTTCTGTTCAGATTGCGCGCATTATGGGTGCGGTGAATATTGTAATGATAGGTCTTGAGGAAGATACAAAAGTACGCTTTGATGTTGCAAAAAAATTAGGTGCTACACATTGTGTGAATGGGTCCAGAGAGAACGTAGTAGAACGCTGTCAGGAGATCTGCGGTAAAGAAAATCTGGGACTGGTGATTGAATGTTCCGGCGCCAATATTGCACTTAAGCAGGCAATTGAAATGACAAGAGCAAATGCAGAGATTGTCCGCGTTGGTATGGGATTCAAACCGTTAGAGTTTTCCATTAACGACATTACTTCCTGGAATAAGAGCATCATTGGACATATGGCATATGATTCTACTTCCTGGAGAAATGCGCTTCGCCTTCTGCAGTCAGGTGCTATTAAAGTAAAACCTATGATTACACACAGAATCGGACTTTCTGAGTGGGAAAAGGGATTCCAGGCTATGGCAGACAAAGAAGCAATTAAAGTAATTATTACTTATGATTATGCGGACTAACAGAGAAGCGCAACAAAGTATTTAAGGGAGAGGTTATGAAGAGGAAATTAATGATTGCGCCATCGGTAGGGTGCTGCGATTTGTTTCATGTGAAAGAACAAATGGAAATAATCAATCAACACTCAGATTATCTGCATATGGATATCAAGGACGGAGTCTATGTACCAAGTTATGGAATCGGACCGGATTATCTGGACTATTTAAATCGGAACATGGATCAGCTGAAGCCGATGGACGCGCATCTGATGGTAAAGCAGCCACAGCAGTATCTTGAGATGTTTGCCAAGGCGGGCGCGACATATATTACACCTCATACAGATTGCATCGAGGGGGATGCGTTTGTGACAATTCATAAGATTAAAGCATTAGGCTGCAAAGCCGGTGTTGCGCTTAGTCCGTCTGTACCGCTGTCAACAATTGAATATTATCTCCCGCTGTTGGATAAGGTGACAATTATGATTGTAGATCCTGGTATTGCCGGACAGCCAGTTGATTTTCAGATGTATCGTAAAATCAAGAAACTGGCGCAGATGCGAAAAGAAAGAGGCCTCCACTTCCTGATTGAGGCGGATGGTTCCATGAACAAAAGTTTATACCGGCCGTTATATGAGGCAGGGACGGATCTTGTAGTGATGGGACCTCCGGCGCTTTGGCAGAATGACAAAGATTTTAAAAAGGCGTGGGATATTATGGAAGGAGATCTTGAGAGGGAACTCAGGGACGCCATACGTGACGAAGAAATTCTGTAGTCACGAAGAAATGCTGTATGAAAAAGTTGATATTTTACCGAAAGGAAATAGAATATGAATAAAAAGAATGCAAATATTGGAGCAAGGCTGGACCGTCTGCCTAATTCATCATGGCATATTAAAATGTGGCTGGTAACAGCCTTTGCACTGCTGGTTTGCTGGTCAAACGGTATTGGCGGTGCGGTACAGAATATTTTGCTAAATGAGATTCATTGGCTGGAGCCGGGGTCTAAACTCCTTGCTATGTGGGGAACCATATATACAGCGGGGCAGTTATTTGGAGCATTAATTGGGGGACCAATCGGAGACAAGATTGGACGTAAGAAATCTATTCTTTTATATGAAATAGTACATATTATTGCCATGATTGGAGGTGCGCTGTCACCAAATGTATATGTACTTTATGTGTTCAGACTGATACAGGGTCTCGGACTGGGAGCGCTGCTGGTTGTTTTATTTGCCGGATTTACAGAGTATGTACCCGGAAGAAATCGTGGTACATGGTCAAGCCGTACTTCCTTCATTGGAAACTGGGCACATCCTGTCTGTAATGGTATCGCGCTGCTGGTTGGTTCTATCGTGGCAAGTTATGCGCTGAACTGGAGAATTCAGTTTATGATTCCATCTGTACTTTCTATCATTGCAAGTATCCTTGTGTATAAGAAGTTTCCGGAATCACCAAGATGGCTTGAGTCACAGGGTAGAGTAGATGAGGCAGATGAAATTGTTACAAAGATTGAAAAAGAGATTGAAGCAGCGACAGGCAAACCGCTTCCCGAAGTGACAGAGGAGCCAAAGCCGGTGAAACAACTCCCGTATTCTGCTTTATTTAAAGGAAAGCTTTTAAGAAGAACGATTGTAGGTTCACTTGTGTTGATTGGTATGAACACTATTCAATATACATTGATGAACTGGATGCCGTCTATGCTTTCCTCTATGGGATTTGATACATCACAGTCACAGTTTATGACAATGTTTGGCCTTTTTGGAGCGCCCTTTGGAATATTCATTGCGTCATTAATTATGGATAAGGTTCCAAGAAAGGCAATGGGAGTTGCACTGCTGGCAATTATGGCCGTATTCGGAATTATTACAGGTCAGCAGTCTTCAATGAGCGGACTGATTATTTGGACATTCCTGCTTAACACAGCGATTTATATGTACGTATGTTATGCATCCGCAGTATATGTGCCGGAGATGTGGCCGACATCTGCAAAGCTTTCCGGATCTGGTTTCAGTAATGCCATGGGACGTGTAAGCAACATTTTCTTTCCTTTTTTGGTAACATATGTTGCCAGTGCAATTGGAGCAAATGGTGTGTTCGTTCTTATTTCAATTGTTGCGGTAATCATTGCTGTAGCTATCTTATTCCTCGGCATTGAAACAAGAGGAGAATCGGTAGAAGATATCGGAAACGTTGACTGACAGACAGATGAAGGAGGTTTTATTATGCAGAATTCAGAAGCTATTTTAGTGACACCGAAACAATTCGTGATTCAGAATTGCCCGATGCCTGAGCCGAAAGAAGATGAGATTTTGATGAAAGTGGAGTATGTGGGAATGTGTGGGTCAGATATTCATGGATTTGAATTTGGACCGTTTATCCCACCGAAGGATCCTAATCAGAAAATCGGACTTGGACATGAGGTGTCTGGCAAAGTTGTCGGTGTAGGTGAAAAAGTTACGAAGTTCAAAATAGGTGATAAAGTTCTGATTGAGCCCGGAGTGCCGGATGATACATGTGAATATTGCAGAAGTGGCCGCTACAATATCTGTCCGAAAGTTGATTTTATGGCCACACAGCCTAACTATAAAGGGGCGCTGACACAGTATATGACTCATCCGGAAGAATGGACTTATCATATTCCGGATGAGATGTCTACACTGGAAGGCGCTCTGGTAGAACCGGCGGCAGTCGGTATGCACGCCGCAATTTTAGGAGGTGCACAGACTGGAAAAAGCGTTGTGATTCTAGGAGGCGGAACAATCGGACTTATGGTACTTCAGGCTTGCTTAAGTCTTGGTGTTACAGACATTACCGTAGTGGATGTGATTCAAAAACGTCTTGATCTTGCTAAAAAGCTTGGTGCAAAGAGAGTTATTAATGGGAAAGAGGAAGATACCGTTGCGGTAATTCGATCAGAGGAATTATACGGAGATCGTGGTGTGGATTTGGTGTTTGAGGCAGCAGGTTCTGCATTTACAACGAATCAGGCAGTACAAATGGTAGCGCGCGGCGGGAAAATTATGATGGTTGGAACACAGTCCCAGCCGGTTCCGATTGACTTTTTAAAAATTAACCGGGAAGTGACAATTCAGACTTCCTTTCGGTACTGTAATAATTTCCCACAGACGATCGAAGCGATTGCAGCCGGGAAGTTTAATGTAAAAGATATGGTAACAAATATATACGATTACAAAGACGTTCAAAAGGCATTTATGGAAGCCATCGATCCGGTGAAAAAAGCCGGTATAGTAAAAGGTGTTGTGAAAATTTCTGAATAAGTAAAGGAGAAGAATATGATATCAGATATCAGATATTGGGAGAAAAAAGCAAAAGGAGGACATTATGCAATTCCTCATTTTAATGTATGGAATGCGGAGATGCTGATGGGAGTAATTGATGCGGCAGAAGAGCTTCGTGCACCGATTATTATTTCTTTCGGGACAGGATTTGTTGGAAATACTTCCTTCGAAGATTTCTGCTATATGATGGAATCTATGGCAAAAAATGCGGCGATTCCAGTAATTATGCATTGGGATCACGGACGCAGTATGACGATTCTTCAGAATGCAGTCAATCATAGTATGAATTCTGTAATGCGTGATGCGTCTGCTCTTCCATATGAGGAGAATGTGAAAGAGATTAAACGATGTGTAGATTATTTCCATGCATATAACATTCCGGTGGAGGCAGAACTTGGACACGTAGGCAATGAGACTGTTTATGAAGAAGCATTGTCAGACTATCATTATACTGACCCGAAGATGGCAAAGGATTTTGTGGAGAGAACAGGCTGTGATTCTCTGGCAGTTGCCATTGGAAACGTGCATGGGGTATATACCTCTGAGCCGGAACTTGCATTTGATATTTTGGAAGAAGTTTCTAAAGCAGTAGATGTGCCGCTTGTCCTTCATGGCGCTTCAGGTATTGGCGATGAGGATATCAAAAAGGCAATTTCGCTCGGTATTTCTAAAATTAATATTCACACAGAACTTTGTCAGGCGGCAATGGAAGCAGTCAATGCACATAAGGATGAGCCATTCCTGGCAGTTCAGCGTGAAGTGAGAAAAGCAGTTAAAGAACGTGCAATGTATAAAATTAAACTGTTTGGTGATGACGGAAGGGCTGATGAATAAAGTGGACAAGAAACCAGAGGTAATTATTATTGGCGCAGCGCTTGTAGACCTGCCCCTCAGGCCAGTGGGTAAGGGAGTATTTGATGTAGTATCTTATCCTGTAGATGGTATTAAAATGACCATTGGAGGCGATGCAATCAATGAAGCGACAATTATTACTCGCCTAGGACATAAGGTGGGGCTGATGAGCTGTGTCGGAACAGATCTGCCGGGGTGGTTTGTCATGGATCACTGTAAGGCAAGCGGTATTGATACAACCTATATTAAGCAGGATCCGACTAAAGATACCTCTATTAATGTAGGACTTGTAGCGGAAGACGGAGAAAGAACATTTATTACAAATCGCCAGGGAAGCTTATGGAAATTCTGTCGTGAAGATCTGGATATGTCTGCATTAAAAGACGCAAAGATTCTTTCATTTGCAAGCATTTTCAATAATCCCTTATTTGACAATGAAGCGCTTGTCTCAGTATTTTCAAAAGCAAAAAAAGAAGGAATGATAATTTGTGCGGATATGGTAATGCCGAGGGGAAATGAAACCTTAAATGACATTCGCGAGGCATTAAGCTATGTAGATTACTTCTTCCCAAATTTTGAAGAGGCCAGTGAGATGACGGGAGCAGTCAAAGAAAACGAAGTAGCTGATATTCTGTATGGATGCGGTGTAAAAAACGTTGTTATGAAGATAGGAAAGCGTGGCTGTTTTATCCGTAATTCGGAAGGAGCAATGATTGTTCCGGCGGCCAAAGGAGTGACGGCAATTGATACAATCGGAGCAGGGGACAATTTTGCTTCTGGATTTATCACAGCACTGCTGGAGGGCAGTACGCTTCGGGAATGTGCTGCCTATGCAAACTGTACTGCAGCGGTTTCGGTCCAATATGTTGGCGCCACTGGCGGAGTAAAGGACAGAGCGATTGTGGAAGACATGCTTACAAGGTATCGTAAAGATTATGGAGTGTAGTACATGCAGTATTGTGTGCAGAGACTCTATAAACAAGAAAGGAACAAAACAGTATGAAAACAATGAAGCTTGGTAAGACAGGAATTGATATTTCAAGGATAGGTCTCGGAACGTGGTCAATCGGAGGAGGCTCTGCGTGGGGCGGAGATCACGATATGCAGGTTGTGGTAGACACTATCAGAGAGGCTCCTAAGGCAGGTGTGAATTTAATCGACACCGCACCGGGATATAACTTCGGTAACAGTGAAAAAATCCTCGGAAAAGCTTTGGAGGGAATGAACCGGGATGAGGTAGTCGTTATTACAAAATGCGGTGTTACTTGGGATCAGGAGATGAAAGGAGACCTTTTTAACAAGGTAAACGGAATTCAACTTTACAAGAATTTAAACAGTGCTTCTGTGAAGAAAGAAATTGAAGAATCTTTGGAACGTCTGGGAACGGATTATGTAGACGTTTATATGACACACTGGCAGGCAGTAGAAGGAAGCGAATATTACGTGCCGATTCAAAAAACAATGGATGTGTTAAATGAATTGAAGGAACAGGGAAAGATTAAAGCAATAGGTGCAGCAAATGTGGATATCCATCACATCGAAGAATACCTGAAATGGGGGCAGCTCGATATTGTGCAGGCAAAATACTCAATTCTTGACCGTGCTATTGAAAAAGAAATCATTCCTTGCTGCCGTGAAAATGGAGTGACAATTCAGGCGTATTCTCCACTTGAGATGGGGCTGCTCTCAGGGGCAATGCCGAGAGATTATCAGCCGGTAGGCGCACAGATTCCGAAGAAATGGTTCCAGCCGGACCATATGCAGGATGCTATGGATATGATGGATGAGTGGAAACCGCTCTGTGAAAAATACGACTGCACAATCGCAAATTTGGCACTTGGCTGGATTCTTGCACAAGGAGACTTTTTGAACCTGCTGAGCGGATCTACGACTGTGGAGCAGATTAAAGAAAATGTAAAATCAGCAGAGTTGGAATTAGATCCAAAAGACGTACAGATTATGCGTGATATGGCAGAGGAAATTGATAAATAAAGAAAACAGCAAGTAACACTCCTTTAAATGTTGAAATTAAAAGAGTAATCTTTGATTTCAACATAAGATGTGATATAATGATTTCCAAGTGAAATAGCGGAGATGGCATAAAGAAAGGGAGTGAGCTGGTGACAGCAAAGGATAGGCTTGAATTGATCAAAAAAATGATTCAGACAGAAAAAAAGGTGATTGTATCAGAATTAAGTACATCATTCGGTGTGACAGAGGAGACAATCAGACGTGATCTGGAAAAATTAGAGAACGAAGGGGTTTTGAACCGTACCTTTGGCGGTGCGGTTCTGAATGTTGAAAACCAAAGAGAAGGCATTCATTTTTATCAAAGAGCGGGAATCCATGTAGAAGAAAAACGGAGGATGGCAGCAGTATTTGAACCGATTTTAAAAGATAAAAGTACGATTGCCGCAGATGCGAGCACCTCTGTGATGGAAGTTGTTAAAAGGGTGAAGAACAGCCGTGATATTACGATACTTACAACTTCAACGGCCATGCCGGCAGAACTGGCAAGCACTGATATCAACATCATTTTAACCGGCGGAGTCTTTAACCGCAGTACCTTATCTTTACAGGGAAAGACAGCAAGAGAAAATATTCGTAATTATCATGTGGATATTCTGTTAATCAGCTGTAAGGGAATTGATATAGAAAAGGGTGTGATGGATTCTAAAGAGACGGAAGCGGAAGCAAAGAAGGTTATGATTAAACAGGCAAATGAGGTCGCGCTTTTTGTGGATCACTCCAAATTTGATAAAACGGCTTTTGCTCATTTGGCGTCATGGGATCAGATTGATTATCTGGTTACCGATCGCAGACCAGACGACAGTTGGGCGGAATTTTGCCAAGAGAACGATATCAAGCTTATATATTAGAAAAAAGTATCCGAAACAAGGATAGAGGGATTTCGGTGTAAGCGGAGGACTCTTGTGAATGTTAAATCTCAGATGGGATAGCATGCACAAGGGTCCTTTTATGGTTCATGGAGAACGGAGGAATTTCATGGGAAAGCGACAGGATAAGAAATCAATGTCCATTATGAAAAAAATGGCGATTGCATTGTTTGGGGGCATTGGTGTGGGAATTCTCTTCCTGATGTTACGTGAGTATTTGAATACAAACGGAATGGGGCAGGTTTGGGATATAATTAACAAAATCTTTTTTAACGATATTACAAGAGATAGCGGATTTAAATCAATAGGAATTTTTTACATTATAAGCCAGTTGTTTATGAATGGATTACAATTGGCAATCGTGCCACTGGTGCTGGTATCACTCAGCTTGTCACTGTGCAGTATGGCAAATCCACAGAAACTGGGGAAAATTGCAGGAGAGACAATTTTTTGTTTTCTATCATTTTATGTGGTTGGAGCACTTTTGGGGGGCTGTTTTGCATACATGGTTAAAACAATGGGTTGGTTTTCCGTTCAGCTTCCTACTGCGGATACATCGAATCTGGCAACAATGGATTCTTACAATCCGCTTACAACCATAGTAAATGCAGTACCAAATAATATCTTTTCTGTATTTACGACTAATACGAGCATTCTTGCAGTTGTAGTGATTGCGGTAATCACTGGACTTACCATGAATGCGCTCAGAAAGCAGTCTGAACCCGTTAAGAAGGTTTTGGAGAGTTTGAATGAGATGATTCGTGTGTATATGGAATTTCTGATTAATAAAATCAGTCCCATTGCAATCTTCTGTATGATCAGCAGAACCTTTGCAACTTATGGAGTAGAATATCTTTGGCCTGCACTGGCATGGATTGTATCAACAATTTTTATTTGTATTCTGCTTGTATTTACGATCTACCCATTGGGAGTTTGGGTTACTACTGGGTTAAATCCGCTGACATTTATCCGTAAGGTATTAAAAGTAGGGCTTTTTGCGGCGGCAACACAATCTTCAGCTGCTACCCTCCCACTGAATAAAAAGACTTGTGTCGAGGAGCTTGGATGCAGTGAGGAGATTTCAAATTTTGTATTGCCTACTGGTATGACAATCAATATGAATGGAACTACTGTCATGCACATGATGGCAATTACATTTATTGCAACTTCGGCCGGAATTGATGTCACACCGGCTCATCTTTTGCTTGCGGCATTTCTTTCTATTTCTACAGCGATGGGGACTCCGGCGATTCCGGTTGCGGGGACTACAATGGTGTTCGCGGTATTAAATGGATTGGGATTTAACTCAGAACTCTGCATGATAGGATATGCGTTGGTTCTGGCAATGAACTATCCTCCGGGAATGGCAGTAATTACATTGAATGTAGTAGGAGACGCTGCTGCAAATGTAATTATAAATGCAAAAGAAAAGGAACTAAATAAAGAGATATATAACAGTAAGGGCACAGAATGACGGAATATGTAAGTATCCGGCCTTGGCTCTGAGCCTTAAGCAATAGCTGGTGAAATCAAGGAATAAGCCCCAGAGCCTATGCATACACTGTAAAAACAGAGAATGCAGGGGATTTTTATGAAAGAGTACATTGAAGAACGCGCGGTAGAAGTCGGCAATTATATTGTAGATAAAAAAGCCACAGTCAGACAAACTGCCAAAGTGTTCGGAATCTCTAAATCTACGGTACATAAAGATGTGACGGAACGATTGGAAAAGATCAATCAGTCCTTGGCCAGAAGGGCCAGAGAGGTACTGGATCTCAACAAATCGGAGCGGCACATACGGGGCGGCATGGCGACCCGTGGAAAATACGAGAAGATTAAAAAAAATACAAAAGCAATTCAGGGGTGAATTGCTTTTGTATTTAAGATACGGTATGCCAAAGAAGGCAGCACTTTTATGGGTCAGCGGCCGGCGTTGACATTTCCCGTCTGATTATGTAGGAGCTGTTCATTGAACTTCAGCAGGGAGGATACCGGTTTTGAAAGTGTCAGATACTGTCTTGTATGACACCTGAGCGAAGACTTTTTCTGAGCGTATAACTTTTGCGGAGTAAAAAAGTCAGAGCCCTCAAACGGTGTCCTTTTTATAGAAATATCAATCACGATATCTAAAAAACGATTCTGGTGAAAGATCTTCCTGGTACACTCCTTTTTATAAGTAGGATGGAGCTTGTTGATGGTGAACTGGAAATACAAAGAATTCATCGCCGGCTCTTCACTGTCCAGCAGGAATTGATAATCTCCGCTGAGAATTTTCTCTACTTCTTCCTGTGTCAGGGAAAACTTTGTCTTATGGACCACATGTCCGCTGGTCTGATTCTGAATGAAGAAAAAGTTTGTGTGGTCTTCTTCATAAATATAGTAACGGATATTCGGTTCTCTCTCAAGCCCCTCAAACATCAAAACTCTTACGGGCATGCTTATCATGTATTTTTCAGGAGACCTGGACAGCAGATATTCCTCCTGTATCTTTTCGTATTCTGTCTGACTGATATTTTTGTTGACTTCGGTGTAAGAAAGCTTTTCTACTAATATTTTACCCATAATAACTCCAATACGCAGTTTTGGTTTATTGTTTCTTATCAATATACTAGTGACATTATATCAAATCGTGCATATAAAATCATGACTTATTTCTAAAAAAAGTCTTAAATTTGCGTGGATTTTCATCGGTCTCTATGTTAAGATTACCAAAAAGGAGGAGCTATGGATTTATTTGATTATGCAAGACAGAAAAACAGCAGGAAAGAAGCTCCGCTGGCCGGCAGAATGCGGCCCAAAACCCTCGATGAAGTCGTGGGACAGGAGCATATTATAGGGAAGGACAAGCTGCTCTACCGGGCGATTCAGGCGGACAAGCTCAGTTCCATCATATTTTACGGACCTCCGGGTACCGGAAAAACGACCTTAGCCAGAGTCATTGCCCAGACGACCCAGGCAAACTTCGTGCAGATGAATGCTACCACTTCCGGCAAAAAAGAAATGCAGGAGGCCGTGAAGGAGGCAAAGGAAGCACTGGGGATGTTCCAGAAAAAAACAATCCTGTTCATTGATGAGATCCACAGGTTCAACAAAGCCCAGCAGGATTTTTTGCTTCCTTTTGTGGAGGACGGGACGATCATTTTGATCGGCGCCACTACGGAAAATCCGTATTTCGAGGTGAATCAGGCGCTGATTTCAAGGTCCAATGTCTTTGAACTTAAGTCACTGGAACCAGAGGACATTAAAAAACTTTTAGTCAGAGCTGTGACCGATGACGAGAAGGGCATGGGGATTTATCGCGCCAAGATTACCGATGAGGCCCTTGATTTCCTGGCAGATATGGCCGAGGGAGATGCAAGAAGTGCGCTGAATGCCGTCGAGCTTGGGATTCTTACCACAGAACCGGGAGAAGACGGAGAGATTGTTATCGATATCAATGTGGCTCAGGAGTGTATCCAGAAGCGGGTCATGAGGTATGACAAAGGCGGGGACAACCACTACGATATTATCTCGGCATTTATTAAGAGTATGAGGGGATCTGACCCCGATGCGGCAGTTTATTATCTGGCCAGAATGATCGATGCCGGAGAGAGCGTTACCTTTATTTCACGGAGAATCATGATCTGCGCTTCGGAAGATGTAGGAAACGCAGATCCCCAGGCTCTGCAGGTCGCAGTCGCGGCATCCCAGGCTGTGGAGAGGATCGGACTTCCGGAAGCCAGGATCATTCTTGCCCAGGCGGTGACCTATGTGGCGGGAGCACCCAAGAGCAATGCGGCTTATATGGCTGTGGATCAGGCTCTGGAAGCAGTCAGGAAAAGAAAGAACGGGATGGTTCCAAATCATCTGAGGGATTCTCATTACAAAGGGGCTTCCAAACTGGGCCGGGGAATCGGATATCAGTATGCCCACAATTTTCCGGGACATTATGTCAAACAGCAGTATCTTCCGGATGAATTACTGGGGACCGTGTTTTATGAACCGACAGAGAATGGATATGAGAAAAATATTAAGAAATATTTGGACAGCCTGAGGGAGGAATGAGGCATGGACAGTTTACAGGATGGATATATGCTGAGAAACGGAGTAAAGATACCGTGTATTGGGTTTGGGACATGGAAGTCTCCCGACGATGTGGTCTGTGAGAGCGTGAAAATGGCGATTCAGGCCGGATACCGGCACATAGACGGTGCAGCCGCATATGCCAATGAGGCAGGTGTGGGGAAAGGAATCCGTGAGAGCGGAGTGCCCAGGGAAGAGTTGTTTATTACAAGCAAACTCCCCAATGCAGATCATGGATATGAAAAGGCAAAGAAATCGTTTGATAAAACACTGGAACACTTAGGTCTTGACTATCTTGATCTCTATTTGATCCACTGGCCGGTTGTGATCGAGCATAAGGATGACTATGAGCAGGATATTCTTGACACATGGAGGGCTTTTGAGGAGCTTTATGGGGCGGGTAAGATCAGAGCCATCGGTGTCAGCAATTTTATGATCGAACATCTGGAAATATTAAAGAACCATGCAAAGATTATGCCGATGGTCAATCAGGTGCAGCTTCACCCGCAGCATCCGCAGGAAGAGATGGTTGATTACTGCAAAGAAAACCAGATCGTGCCGGAGGCGTGGAGTCCGCTGATCCAGGGACAGGCATTTAAGAGAGAACTGTTAAAAGAAATGGCCGCAAAATATGACCGTACCGTGGCGCAGATTTGTATCCGATGGATCATGCAAAAAGGAGTGATCCCGCTGCCGAAAGCATCCAGTATGGAACGTATCAGCGGAAATGCAGATGTCTTTGATTTTGAGATCGGGGAAGACGATATGGAAAAGATCGCGACGCTCAGAACTTATGGGATGATCGGGGAGGAACCGAGTATTCCGAGAACAAGGCAAGTCGTAGGATTTTAAAAACAGAAGGTGCATTCCGGGGATGGAACGCACCTTCTGTTTCAGTCTTTGTTTTTTTTGTATAGAAAGATAAGCACCCACAGGAGCAGCGGATAGAAGAACATCAGCGCCAGCATACCATAGAATGCTCCATTTCCGGTAAATGCACAAAACAGAGTGAGGCCTATGACGAGAAAAATGGACAGGATCACAAGGATAGACAGGATACGTTTTGTTTTTTGTTTCATGAGCCTTTCCTTTCCAAGACAAGATCTTTCAGGTTTGTAATTTCAGAATCGGGCAGTCCATGTTCTGTAAGATAGGACGTAAGGTGAAGTTCTTCAAACAAGTGAAGAAGCTGTTCCATATGGGCGGCATCTGAGCCGAGCATCGGAAGCATGGACTGATAGTCAGGAAGTTCCATGGCTGCTTTGTTAACGCCGCGCTGATTGTATGTAAAGGAAACCTGATATTCTGCGATGATGTCTTCTCTGTCAGCACCAAGAAGTGTTAAGAGTACAGCAGAAAGAACACCGGTCCGGTCTTTCCCCGCGGTACAGTGGAAGAGAACCCCTCCTTTGTTAAGACACTGAACGACGGTTTTTACTGCGCCGGCAATCAGCTCAGGACTGTCATACAGCATTTTCTGATAGCCGTCTGCCAGACTTTTCGTGAAGGCTTTGGAAGCAGATTCTGCTGCATTTTCAAAATCAATTTCTTCTTTTTGAAGGGGACAGTGATAATACTGCATTGTCTCCGGAACCTGATCTTTCATGAGGAGCGTCTCGGATTTGCTCCGAAGATCTATAATAGAGACAATTCCGCAGTCCTCAAGCTTTTTCCATTCGTCTGGGGAGAGGAACGCAAGACAGTCACCCCGGTACAGCCGGTTCCAGCGGATGACTGAGCCATCCGCTGTTTCCAGGCCGCCCAGATCCCTGATATTAAATGCATGTTCTAACCGGATTCTTTTTACTGGTGTGTTATTAAAATTCAAAAGATAACCTCCCGCACAATAGATTTGTTTCTTCTATTCTAATGGGAAGAGAAAGAAGATACAAGGGGTTATTTTGGACAGAGCGTGACATTTTTCTCTATAGAAACAGATACTGGAATGCATTGAAAAAGTATCCTACAAAAATAATACCAAGGGTACAGATGACTGCAAAAATCAAGAGAAGCTTTGGTTTGACTGCTTTTTTCAGCATGATTACAGACGGCAGAGAGAGAGTTGTAACCGCCATCATAAAGGACAGGACAACACCTAACTGGGCGCCTTTCGAGAGCAGTGCCTCTGCAACGGGAATGGTACCGAAGATATCCGCATACATAGGAATCCCGGCGGGCACAGCGATCAAAATGCCCAAAGGGTTCCCTTTTCCGAGAATTTTTATAATCAAGGTTTCAGGAATCCAGTTATGAATCACCGCACCTATGGCGACACCCGCCAAAATATATGGAGTGACCCCTTTTACTGTAATTTTTGCTGTCTCCCATGCATATTTGACTCTGTCTTTAAAACACAGAGATTCCTGCGGCACATCCGGGACATGATCAGATTTGTTAAAATCCCGGATCTGATGCTCTAAATGCAGCTTTTCAATCACGGTGCCGCCTGCCACTGCAATGACAAGTCCCAGAAGTACATAGACGAGAGCTACTTTTCCGCCAAAGATACTCGTTAAAAGCACAAGTGATCCGAGATCTACCATAGGAGAAGAGATCAGAAAAGAGAAGGTAACTCCAAGAGGCAGTCCCGCATTTGTAAAACCGATAAAAATCGGAATAGAAGAACAGGAACAAAACGGAGTCACGGTGCCCAGCAGAGCAGCAATGATGTTTGCCCTGATACCGTGTAAACCTCCAAGAATTCGTTTAGTTCTTTCCGGCGGAAAGTAACTTTGGATGTAAGAGATCAGGAGGACCAAAATTCCCAGCAGCACCATGATTTTTACGGTGTCATATAGAAAGAACAACATACTGTTTCCGACCCTGGATGAGGTATCGAGTCCAAGGGATTCTAAAAGATTTTTTATGATTTTGTTCAGCCAATTCATTCCCAGTATTTCGTTCTGAAAGAAATCCCACATTGATTTTATTGTTTCCATGTTATTAACGTCCTTTCTTTTATATAGATAAATAGAAATGTTTCGATATAATGTATATAAAAATCTTACAGGCACTTTTGTGGATTGCCCAGACTACAATTAAATTTTTACGATATTTTTTCGCCGGTCAGTTCATGCAAAGTCCGAATGGCAAGGGACATTCCTTCAGATGAAATGGAATAGTAGGTCCATTTGCCTTCTCTGCGGCCCGATACAACTCCGGAATCACACAAAATTTTCATGTGATGGGACATGGTAGGCTGCGAAACATTAATTTTTTCATTGAGCTCACAGGCACATTTTTCACCAGTAACTAAAAGTTTTAGAATTTTGATGCGGTTTTCATCACAAAAAGCTTTAAAGACGGCGGAAACCTTCTTTTCATTAATCTCCAATTCAGATACCTCCCATAGATGATTATCTATATTTACTATATGACAAATATAGATATATGTCAATGTGTTTTGGAGACTTTACAGGCGTTGTGGGAAATGAAGAGAACTGATACAATAAAAAAACATGCAGAAGGCCCTGTAACACAAGGCCTCCTGCACGTCAAGGGGAGGATAAGTAATCTAATCTGTTGATTAGACATTAAGAGTATGTCCCCTGTAATTTTTTTTATACACAGATTGAAAAAATATTTTAAATTTGTTATAGTATCATAAGTATCACGAAAGCAATGAAAACAGTTAAAGGATGGATAAATCATGGGATTACTTCAGGAATGGCGCGACTATGCGTATAAATTTGACGACCGTACACAGGAAGGACAGCAGTTCTGGCTTTCTTATTTTGGGATCGAAAAAGAGATTTATGTAAAGTTATTATCAGATAAAGACTTTGTAGAAAAAGGAACCGTCAAAGAACTGGCAGAAAAATACGAGACGGAACTTCAGTTTTTTGTAGGTTTTCTGGACGGGATCAATGACAGCCTGAAAACTCCGAATCCGATCGAGGAGATGGAGGAAGATACGGAAGTAACGTTAGATATTGACTTTGAAAAATTATACTACAATATGGTTGCCTGCCGTGCAGAATGGCTGTATGAACTGGAACAGTGGAACGATATTCTGTCAGAGGAGAGAAGAAAAGAGCTGTATAAAGAACAGAAATCATCCACGACAGTTGTAAAAGGCGAGAAGATCGGAAGAAATGACCCGTGTCCCTGCGGAAGCGGAAAGAAATATAAAAAGTGCTGCGGAAGAAATGCATGACATTTTCTACATGATTTCCGTTCGGCTCTTAGAATGTCTCACTCCAATCATGTAGAAAATGGACGTAATGTTTGCTGGAGATGGTGCCTTTCAAACAAAAGATGCTGTGCTCTGGTTGTGCTGTAATACTGTTTATAACACCCGAAAAGTTGTCAATTAGGTTTGGCAGCTTTTTGTTTGTAGACAGAATTTTCTTTTGATTTTGCTTTTCAGGAAGGTAAGAATTATGAAAAAGAGAGATGATCATATTACATGGAGGAAGCTTGACAATACGGCCCAGCTTTTTCCGGTGATCGCAAATAAGGAGATCAGCCACGTTTACCGTATCTCGTCCACTTTAAAAGAGGAGGTGCGTCCGGATCTGCTCCAGCAGGCGCTGGAAGATGTTCTTCTGTGGTTTGACGTGTTCCGGGTGCGGCTTCGCAGGGGATTTTTCTGGTTTTATTTTGAAGAAAATAAGAACCGGCCCCAGGTGGAGGATGAGACCGAATATCCCTGCCGGTACATCGATCCCCATGGCAGGAGGAAGTTTCTGTTCCGTGTTTCTTATTACAGAAGGAGGATCAATCTGGAAGTATTTCACGCTGTCTCAGACGGCATGGGAGCCATCACATTTTTAAAGGAACTCACTTATCGCTATATTGACCTGTTCAGGAACGAGTCCAAAGGAGAGGTGAAAAAATATTCACCCAGCGAAGAATGTATTTTGGATCAGGAAGACAGCTACTTTAAGCATTACCGAAAGAAAAAGGGAAAGGGTTACAGCACGCAAAGAGCCTATCAGATCAAAGGAAGAAGGATTTACGGAGGCGCTATCAGCGTCATTCACGGTTATGTAAGTATTGAGGATCTGAAGAAAACCTGCAGGAGCTGCGGGGTCAGCGTCACCAAATACCTGACTGCTGTATTAATATACAGTATCTATGAGGAATACATGAACAGGCAGCAGGACAAAAATCCAATCGGAATCAATCTGCCGATCAATTTAAGGGCTTTTTTTGACTCCAGTACGACCAGCAACTTTTATGCGGTAACCTTGATCGAATTTTTATCCAGGGGGGAGAATCATACATTTCAGGAGATTCTCTCTGAAGTCAGCCGGCAGATGGACGAAAAGATTAAAAAGGAAAAGATCGAGGAGGTACTGTCTTATAATGTTTCAGCAGAAAAGAACCCATTTATACGGATTCTGCCGCTTGTTTTGAAGAATCTCGGACTCAGTTATAAGTTCAGGCGTTCCAGCAAGTCAGCGACGACTACGCTGTCCAACCTGGGACAGATCAGGGTGCTTCCCGGATATGAGGATGAGATCGAGCAATTTCATGTGATGATGGGTGTCTTCAAGACACAGGAGATGAAATGCGCCATGCTCAGTTATAAGGACCAGGCGGTCATCACATTTACGTCGGTTTTCCAGGAAAGCTATCTGCAGAAAGCCTTTTTCAGGAATCTGGCGAAGGAAGGAATCAAAGTAGCCATAGAAAGCAATGGGGTAATCAATGAAAAGGTGTAAGAGTTGCCAGGTGGAAGTCCTGGATGAGACCGTGACGTGCCCGCTCTGCAACAGGGTATTAAGTGATGACGGAAAAACCGTTAAGCGGGAGAGAATGTACCCTGATCCGGAAGAAGAAAGAATGAGGCTTTACGGGATTAAAAATATTTTTTTCATCCTGCTCGGTATGATTGCAGTCCTTATGGGAATCATCAATTATATTACATATAATGGATTTCTCTGGTCGGCAATCGTCCTTGCAAGTATTTTATATCTAATGGTGACTGTATCCTATTCCATTGTACACAGGAGAAATCTGGCCGCAAAGATCGTTGTGGAGGTCATCGGCGGAGGAATTCTGGTATCTGTCATTGACTATGTCATCGGATATGAGGGATGGTCTGCGGCTTATGTCATACCGGGGCTGATCCTGACGGCAGATCTGGCAGTGGTAGTGCTGGTACTGGTAAACAGAAAGACATGGTACAGTTATCTGATGTACTTGATTTTTATAGCGGTCTTGAGTGTGGTACCGGTCATCATGTACCTGTTCGGACTCTTTGAACAGCCGCTGATCGCATGGATATCCTGCGGAATTTCAGTACTGACGGTATTTGTTATTTTAGCGGCAGGGAACAAGCAAGGGAAAAATGAACTGGCCAGAAGATTTCACACCTAATCAGAGAAGGAGCATACTATGAAACGAGCAAGTTTGCGCGGACAGATGGCCGTTCAATGCATCAGAGGATTTACAGCGACACCCAGAGGAAGGACATATGCCACCGGCATGGGACATCAGAATCCGAAGGAATACCGGTGGAAGTGCCCAAAAGGGTATACAAACGAGAAACTGGCACATGAGAATTTTCAGATGGAATTTCTGTCTCCGGATCAGGATAAAAATGACCTGGCGGTATTGCAGCTGCACGGCGGCGGATATATCGGGACTCTTAGAAACGCATACCGCAGAGCTGCCCTCCAGTACTCTATTTGTAGCGGGGGAGGAAGTGTCCTGTCACCGGATTACCGGGTCGTGCCGGAGCATCCGTTTCCTGCGGCGCTTAAAGACGCTGTCTCAGCCTACCGGTGGCTGACAGAGGAGAAGGGATTCCCGCCGGAAAAGATTGTGATTGCGGGGGATTCTGCCGGGGGAGGACTTGCGCTGGCTCTAGGTTTATATCTGAAGGATCATGGAATTTCCATGCCGGCAGGTTTTATTTTGATGTCACCGTGGACGGATCTTACACTGAGCGGAGAAAGTCTCAAATATAATTACGGAAGAGACCCGCTGTTCGGCAGATCAAAGGTCACGATGCTTTACGATTCTCTGTATCCGGGAAGTGAGGATGTCAGCAATCCGTATATTTCCCCGCTGTTCGGAGATTATCATGGATTTCCGCCGATGCTGTTTCAGGTAGGCGGCAGGGAAGTTTTGCTGGACGACACACTGAGAGTGGCAAGAAAGGTGAAGGAAAGCGGTGTTTCGGTGAGAAACAGTGTCTATCCCGACATGTTCCATGTGTTTCAGCTGGCTATGGGAATGCTGCCGGAGAGCAAAGAGGCCTGGAGAGAAATCAGGACCTTTTTCAGAATGATTTTCGGGACGAAAAAACGTCACTGAATCTTCACAATTCTTTTCTTGTATTTCCATTTGCACTGTGCTATGATAACCATTAGTCAACTAATGATTAGATAACTAATATATTTTTTGAGGTTTAAGAAAGGAGTCATCATGTATGAAGATGACGGCATTTATCACCTGCTTCTGAAGATCAACCATAAAAATTTTGCAATCGGATTTGCTTACCTAAAGGAGGCAGGTCTGCATCCGGGGCAGATGCCGCTGATCACCGGCCTTTACAAGAAAGAAGGAGTGACTCAGAAGGAGATTGCAGATAGATTGGGCATTAAGCCTTCGACGATCAATGTCATGATCCGCAGGCTTGAAAAAAGAGAATTTGTCATCAGGAAGCAGGACCCGGAAGATCAGAGGAGAAGCCTCGTGTATCTCACGGAACACGGACGGCAGATCTATGAGAAAATTTCCGAAGCTACCGTCGAAGTTAAAAATCAGGTCATGAAGACCTTCACGGAAGAGGAAAAAGAAGAACTGTTCCGGCTGCTCACAAAGTTTTATGAGGGGCTTGATAAATTAGTTGATTTGGAAATAGGAACTTGTAAATGTAAGGAATAATCGTAGAAAGGAGACATCATGCTGAAAATATTCCGATATCTGAAAAAAGCATATATCCCGATCGCATGCATTGTTTTGCTTTTGTGTGTGCAGGTCAGCTGTGAACTGACGATCCCGACGTATACGTCCAATATTGTCAATGTAGGAATCCAGCAGGGCGGAATCGAGGACGCAGTGCCGGATGCCGTCCGGGAAGAGTCCATGCAGGCACTCATGGGAATGATGAAGCCGAAAGATGCAGAAAAAGTGAAGGATGCCTATGAGCTGTACACGAAAAAACAGGTGAAAGACTCTGATTACAGCTCTTATAAAAAAGGCCGTCTCTATGTGAGAAAAGACATCAGTAAAAAGGACAGGGAGGATTTAGACAAAATCCTTTCAAAACCGATGCTGATGCTGGAAATGAAAATGATGGAGCAAAGCGGCCAGACCAAAGAAAATGCCAAAATGGCGCAGAAATTTAAGGGAAAGAGCATTGATGACATGCCGGAAAGCATCATCAGCCAGGCCGCGATCTCTTTTGTAAAAGCGGAATATAAAGCCATGGGGCTCGACTTAGACCAGATACAGACCAATTACATGTTGAAGACCGGAGCCATTATGGTAGGGCTTGCACTGCTGGCTATGGCTGTGGCCGTAACTGTCGTTTTATTATCCGCAAAACTGGCAGCCAGGCTGAGCAGAATTCTCCGTGACCATATTTTTAAAAAGGTAATGGATTTTACGAACTCAGAGTTTGATAAGTTTTCCACGGCATCCCTGATCACCAGGAGTACGAACGATATCCAGCAGATCCAGATGTTTGTGACCATGATGTTCCGCATCGTTGTATTTGCACCATTGATGGGGCTTGGAGGTATCTATAAAGTACTGAAAACCAACGTGGATATGACATGGACCATTGCCATCGGAGTCGTGGCGATCATGACCGTGATTTTAGTCCTGTTTACTGTGGCTATGCCGAAATTTAAGGTTTTGCAGAAACTGATCGACCGGCTGAACCTTGTATCCAGGGAAATTCTGACCGGGCTTCCCGTCATCCGTGCATTCAGCACCGAAAAGCACGAAAAAGAACGGTTTGACACCGCCAATAAGAACCTGATGAAGACCAACCTGTTCGTCAACAGGGCGATGACGTTTATGATGCCGCTCATGATGCTGATCATGAATGCCATGACGGTCCTGATCGTCTATGTGGGAGCAGACAACATTGACCTGGGAAGGATGCAGGTGGGAGATCTGATGGCGTTCATTCAGTATGCGATGCAGATCATCATGTCATTCCTTTTCATCTCCATGGTTTCCATCATGATGCCGAGAGCCCAGGTGGCAGCAGAGCGTGTCAATGAAATTTTAGATATGGAGATCATGATCAAAGATCCAAAACAGCCGAAAGAATTTCTGAATGAGAAAAAGGGAGAAGTGGAATTTAAGCATGTTTCTTTCCGATATCCCGATGCAGGGGAGGATATGCTCCACGACATCAGCTTTACGGCGCCTTCCGGAAAGACCACGGCGTTTATCGGAAGCACCGGAAGCGGAAAGTCTACGCTGATCAATCTGATCCCGAGGTTTTTTGATGTGACAGAGGGAAGTATTCTCGTTGACGGAGTAGATATCCGGGAGGTAAAACAGTCGGATTTAAGAGATAAACTGGGCTATGTACCCCAGAAGGGGGTTCTGTTTTCCGGAACGATTGACTCGAACCTGCGTTACGGAAAAGAGGATGCATCTGAAGAAGAGGTGAAGAAAGCGGCAAGGATTGCACAGGCCGCAGATTTCATTGAAGAAAAGAAAGAGGCATATGATTCTCCGATCGCCCAGGGAGGTTCCAACGTATCCGGAGGGCAGAAACAGAGACTGTCCATTGCCAGGGCGGTCGCCAAAGATCCGGAGATCTATATTTTTGACGACAGCTTTTCCGCACTTGACTATAAGACGGATGTGACACTTCGGCAGGCACTGGCCAGAGAGACAAAAGGAAGCACGACTCTGATCGTGGCGCAGAGGATCAGTACGATCCTGCACGCAGACCAGATCGTTGTCCTGGATGAAGGCCGTGTCGTAGGCACAGGCACTCATGAAGAACTGCTGGAGTCATGTCCGGTCTACTTACAGATTGCAAAATCCCAGTTGTCTGAGGATGATTTTGCAAAAGCTAGAGGGGAGGCGGCAGAACATGAGTAATCAGAACAGAGGACCGGCAAGGAGAATGGGGCATGGACCGATGCAGGGCAGCGGTGAGAAGGCAAAAGATTTCAAAGGAACGATTAAGAAGCTGTTAAAATACATGAGACGCTACTACGGCGCCATCGCTTTTGTTATTTTGTTTGCCATTGCCAGCACGGTATTTAACATTGTAGGACCGACCATACTTGGAAATGCCACAACTGAAATTTTTAACGGACTGGTGAAAAAAGTCCAGGGAACCGGCGGAATTGATTTTTCCAAGATAAGGGGCATACTGCTGACGCTTCTCGGACTGTATCTGACATCTGCGGCATTTTCATTCCTTCAGGGACTGATCATGACCCATGTGTCCAACAACACCACATATCAGATGAGAAAAGATATTTCTGAAAAGATCCACAGGATGCCGATGAAATATTTTGAGAGCAGAACATTCGGTGAGGTGCTCTCAAGGATCACCAACGATGTGGATACTCTGGGACAGAGTCTGAATCAAAGTATGACACAGATCATTACTTCTGTGGCTACCATTATCGGTGTGTTCGTTATGATGATCAGGATCAGCGTTCCGATGACGGTCGCCGTGGTCGTGATCCTTCCGGTATCCTTCCTGATGATCGGTGCGATCATGAAAAAATCCCAGCCTTATTTCCAGGCGCAGCAGGCACTGCTCGGGGAAGTCAACGGCCAGGTAGAAGAAATTTACAGCGGCCACAACATTGTAAAAGTATTCAATAAAGAAAAGAGTGTTGTGGAAGAGTTTGAAAAAGTAAACGGAAAATTATATAATTCTGCGTGGAGATCTCAGTTTTTCTCCGGGGCAATGATGCCTCTGATGCAGTTTGTGGGAAACTTAGGCTATGTGGTCGTTGCGATTCTGGGAGGATTTCTGGCAATCAAGAATACCATTGAGGTAGGGCAGATCCAGTCCTTTATCCAGTATGTAAGAAACTTTACCCAGCCGATCACCCAGCTGGCCCAGGTCGGCAACATGATGCAGACGACCGCGGCTTCCGCGGAGCGTGTCTTTGAATTCCTCGAAGAAGAGGAGGAAGAAGAAGTGAAGGAGAATCCTGTGGATGTGTCTTCGCTGGACGGAAATGTAACTTTTGAACACGTATCCTTCGGATATAATGAGAATCAGAGAGTCATCAACGATTTCTCCGTGGAAGTCAAAGAAGGACAGAAGATCGCAATCGTCGGCCCGACAGGCGCAGGAAAAACAACGATGATCAAACTTTTGATGAGATTTTATGATGTCAGCGGCGGATCAATCAAGATTGACGGCTATGATGTCAGAGACTTTAAAAGAAGCGATATCCGGCAGATGTTTGGAATGGTTCTTCAGGATACATGGCTTTACAATGCTTCCGTCCGTGACAATATCCGGTACGGAAAGCTGGACGCCAGTGAAGAAGAGATCCAGGGAGCGGCAAGAGCTGCCTTTGCCCATCATTTTATCGAGACACAGCCGAAAGGTTATGATATGATAATAAATGAGGAGAGCAATAACATTTCCCAGGGACAGAAACAGCTTTTGACCATTGCGAGAGCGATCCTGGCCGACCCTAAGATCCTGATCTTAGATGAAGCCACCAGCTCCGTCGATACAAGGACGGAAGAGCGGATTCAGAAAGCAATGGATAACCTGATGGAAGGAAGAACCAGTTTTGTCATCGCGCATCGCCTTTCTACGATCAAGGATGCGGATATGATCCTCGTCATGAACCATGGGGACATCGTAGAACAGGGAAATCACGAGGAACTGCTTGCCAAAGGCGGTTTCTATGCGAACCTCTACAACAGTCAGTTTGAAACAGCGGACTAGAAGGGAATTTATCTTCCGGTCCTGAAAGCCTCCGGTACCGTCGGCGAATTTTTGCCCCGGCGTGCCAGAGGCTAAATTGCATTTAGGTATAAGGAGGAAATTATGGTACGGTTGGCATGTATAGGAACAAATTTTATCACGGACTGGCTCCTGGAAGGCATCCGGGAGGTCGAAGGGATCGAGCTTTCAGCAGTCTATTCAAGGACGATGGAAAAGGGAAAAGAATTTGCGGCCAAATACGGGGTCGATAAAGTTTATGATAATTATGAAGAACTGGCAAAGGACCCTGAGATCGATGCGGTCTATGTGGCAAGCCCTACTTACTGCCATTTCAAACACACGATGATGATGCTCAACTACAAAAAACACGTGTTATGTGAAAAGCCGGTGGCATCCAATTTAACGGAACTTGAATTGATGATCCAGGCGGCAAAGGAAAATCAGGTCGTGTTTATGGAAGCTATGAAGTCCATACATACACCCGGATTCAAAGCAATGAAAGAACATCTTCCGAAGCTCGGCACCGTGCGCCGTGCCACGATCCAGTACTGCCAGTATTCTTCACGATATGACAAGTTTAAAAACGGGATTATTGAAAATGCTTTCAAGCCGGAACTTTCCAATGGAGCTATTATGGACATCGGCGTGTACTGCGTGCACTTTCTTGCGTCACTATTCGGGATGCCGGAAAAAATACTGGCAGACGCCATATTCCTGAACAACGGTGTGGACGGGGCAGGTTCTCTCATCGCATCTTATGGGGATAAACAGGCGGAGGTTATTTATTCAAAGATCACCAATTCAAAGCTTCCGACCCAGATCCAGGGAGAGAATGGCTGCATGATCATCTCAGAGTGCCCGAATCCAAGAGAGATCAAGATTCTTTATAACGATGGCAGTGAAGAGATCATTGAATGTGACAGCCGTTCCAACCCTATGAATTACGAAGCACAGGTTTTTGTAGAACTGATCGAGACGGGGCAGACAGACCATCCGCATCTGGAAGCTTCAGTAATGGAAATGAAGATCATAGACGAAGCCAGAAGGCAGACCGGAATCGTATTTCCGGCAGATAAAATCAGAGAACAGTAAAGGAGAACAGATCAATGAAAAAGAAACTGATCGCAGGGGGACTGCTCCTCTGCACATTAGCGCTTTCTGCGTGCCAGACTGAGAAAAAACAGGAGAAAACAGAAAAAGCAAAGACGACTGCCGAGAAATCGACGGAGGCAAAGGTGCTCAGCAAATATAAAGAGATCAAGATCAACGGAGCCAAAAAGACTGTGCAGATCGGGGACCCGTCCAAAGGGGAGACGGTTGCCATTGTGAAAGTCAAGGGCTACGGAACAATGAAATTTAAGTTTTTCCTCAAGGATTCCCCGCTGGCAGTCAAAAACTTTTTGACGCTGGCATCCAACGGATATTATGACGGGATTATTTTTCACAGGGTCATCAAAGACTTCATGATCCAGGGAGGCGATCCGACGGGAACAGGAAAAGGCGGACAGAGCATCTGGGGAAAAGAGTTCAAGAATGAGACTTCTGACAAGCTGATCCCGGTGAGAGGAGCACTCTGTATGGCAAATGCAGGTCCGGATACCAACGGAAGCCAGTTTTTTGTAGTGCAGAACAGGGAAGTTACAGATGAAATGCTGGATTCTTCTCCGATAGAACTTACAAAAGCTCAGAGGGATCTTTTTAAAGAGCAGGGAGGATACCCGTCTTTGACCGGAGACTACACGGTATTCGGCCAGCTGTATGACGGATACGATGTTCTGGACAAGATTGCCCAGACTCAGACTGTGTCAGATGCAAAGGCCGAGAACAAACCTAAAAAAGACATTGTCATTGAAAAAATCACCGTAAAGAATTACTAGAAAAACCGCCGGGAGGGACAGATGCTTACCATCGGACTGGATCACACAAAAAAAGAACCGTTTTACAGGCAGATTTATGCTTATATCCGGGATGAAATACGGAGCGGGGCCCTGCCCTGCGGGTCCAAGCTTCCGTCCACCAGGAGGCTGGCAAAGCACATGGATCTGAGCCGAAATACGATCGATCTGGCCTACGGTCAGCTGACCGCAGAAGGATATATTGAGGCAAAGCCCAAGTGCGGATACTTTGTCTGTCAGGTGGAAGATCTTGCATCTTTAAATATTCCTGTGGAGACAGAGGAAGAAGATCCAGTGCAGGAGGAAGAGCCGATCCCCTTTGATTTTTCTCCTGTGGGAGTCGACATGTCCCTGTTTCCCTATAATGTTTGGAGACGGCTTCTGAAAGAAGTCATGATGAACGACAACAGTGAGCTGTTCCAAAAGGGAGAAAATCAGGGAGATTTGGGACTGAGGAGGGCTATCATGTATTATCTCAGGCAGTCCAGAGGCGTCCATGTGGGCACCAGCCAGATTGTCATTGGAGCGGGGATCGAAAACCTGCTGTTCCTTCTCAGTCTTACTCTGGGGAAAGGCCGGACCATGGCCATGGAAAATCCGGCATATTTAAACGCCTATCAGACGATCCGGGAACTTGGATTTCAGGTACTTCCCATAAACATGGATGAGGAGGGCCTGAAGGTTTCACAGCTGGAGCAGAGCGGCGCGGATCTCGCCTATGTGACGCCTGCCCGCCAGTATCCAACCGGTGTGGTCCTTCCCATCGGCAGAAGGAGCCGGCTGATCAAATGGGCCAGAGAAAAGAAAGAACGGTATATCATCGAGGATGATTACGACAGTGAGTTCCGATACTATGGAAAACCGATCCCGGCCCTCCAGGGCATCGACGAGAGCGACAAGGTGATCTATATGGGTACTTTTTCTAAGGCGATCGCTCCGGCCATACGGATCGGCTATATGGTGCTGCCCAAAAGCCTTGTGTCTGCATACAGAAAGACCGCGGGTATTTTTTCCTGTGCGGTATCCAGGATCGACCAGAGTGTTCTCACCTCTTTTTTGTCGGAAGGGCATTTTGAACGGCACTTAAACCGGATGAGAAATGTTTATAAAGAAAAGCACGATCTCCTGATTCAAAAGCTGAAGGAAATCGACAGCCGGATCACGGTTTACGGGGCCGGAGCAGGCCTTCATGTGCGCGTTGATTTTCCTATTCAGGATACCAGGCGGTTTGAAAAAGAACTGCTGAAACGGGGAGTCAGGATTTATCCCCTTTCGATGTATTATATAGATGGGGGTCCCGAAAAGGAGCAGTATATTTTAGGCTTTACGAAAATGCAGAAAGAAGATATGATAAAAGGACTTAAGGCCATCCGGGAAGTTTACCGGCTGGTATGATATTTTCTACAAGAAATGAGGTACAAATAATGTCTGAAGAGATAAATGAAACAGAATTAGAAGAAAAAGAAGTGCCTGCAAAAACTGATGAGGAGAAAGACGAGCCTCATGATGTGGAGCACTACTGCTATCTGTGCCGCAGGCCGGAATCGGCTGCCGGAAAGATGATCACACTTCCCAAGGATATACATATCTGCGTAGACTGTATGCAGAGAACGATGGACAGTATGGGAAACGGACAGTTCAGCTTTATCGATGCCACAAACATGGACCTGAACAATATGGATCTGTCCCGTCTGATGGAAAATATGCAGGAACCGCCTGTGCAGGCAGTGAAGAAGAAAGATAAAAAGAAGAAAAAGAAAGAAAAAAAGGAACTGAATTTAAGAGATATTCCGGCACCGCATAAGATCAAGGCTATGCTGGATGAATATGTCATAGGACAGGACTATGCGAAAAAGGTCATGTCTGTGGCGGTCTACAATCACTATAAGCGGGTGGTGACCAACACCATGGAAGAGATCGAGATCGACAAATCCAACATGCTCATGGTCGGGCCTACCGGTTCCGGAAAGACGTATCTGGTAAAGACTCTGGCGAGGCTTCTTCAGGTACCGCTTGCCATCACGGATGCCACTTCTCTGACGGAGGCCGGCTATATCGGAGACGATGTGGAGAGCGTACTCTCTAAGCTTCTACAGGCGGCAGACAATGACGTGGATGAGGCAGAGCACGGTATTATTTTTATCGATGAGATTGATAAGATCGCAAAGAAACAGAACACCAACAGCCGTGACGTCAGCGGAGAGTCCGTGCAGCAGGGGCTGTTAAAACTTTTAGAGGGCGCGGAGGTAGAAGTGCCGGTAGGTGCAACAAGCAAAAATGCTATGGTGCCCATGACGACCATTAATACAAAGAACATTCTGTTCATCTGCGGGGGAGCCTTCCCCGATCTGGATGAAATCATCAAAAAGCGTCTCATGAAGCAGACATCCATCGGCTTCCATGCGGACCTGAAAGATAAATTTGACAAAGACGAGAATATTCTGTCCAGAGTCACTGTGGATGATCTGCGGGAGTACGGAATGATACCGGAATTTTTAGGGAGACTTCCGATGGTATTTACGCTGGAAGGATTGTCAAAAGATATGCTGGTAAGGATCTTAAAAGAGCCGAAAAATGCAATCTTAAAACAGTACCAGAAGCTTCTGGAGCTGGATGAAGTTGAGCTGATATTTGACGAAAGTGCGCTGGAAGCAATCGCGGAAAAAGCGCTGGAAAAGAAGACTGGTGCCCGCGCATTAAGGGCGATCATAGAGAAATTTATGCTGGATATCATGTTTGAGATTCCCAAGGATGACACGATCGGAAGAGTGATCATCAACAGGGATTATATCTTAAATTACGGTACGCCGGTGATCGAACTGCGGGGACAATAACAGAAAAAAAGCCGGATCATATGATCTGGCTTTTTGCCTAATATTTTTGCTGAGGAGATGATATAATAGCTTTATGGAGGATTGTGTATGAATGATTTTAAGTATTTGAAAGAACTGTCCAAGCAGTACCCGAATATTTCGGCGGCTTCTGCGGAAATTATTAATCTGCAGGCGATTTTAAACCTTCCCAAAGGAACAGAGCACTTCGTTTCCGATCTGCATGGGGAGTACGAGAAATTCAGCCACATATTGAGAAACGGTTCCGGGGCGATCAGGGGAAAGATCGACGATCAGTTCGGCAATATTTTAAGTATCAAAGAGAAAAAGAACCTGGCGTCCGTGATCTATTACCCCGAGCAGAAGATGGACCTGATGGAAGAGGAATTGTCCGAAGAAGAGCTGGATTCCTGGTACCGGACTACGCTGATCCGGCTGATTCTCATGGCAAAGTTGGCCGCAAGCAAGTATACGAGATCGAAAGTGAGGAAAGCGATGCCTCCGGTGTTTGCGTACATTATGGAGGAATTGATCACAGAACACGGAATGCTGGACAAGGACGAGTATTTTGACCAGATCATCGAGACGATTTTAAAGACCGGGCAGGTCAGGGAACTGATCGCGGCCCTGGGCCATCTGATCCAGCGGCTGACCATCGACCATCTCCATGTGATCGGGGATATCTATGACCGCGGACCGGGAGCTCACCGGATTATGGACTGTCTCATGGATTATCATTCTCTGGATATCCAGTGGGGAAATCACGACATCCTCTGGATGGGGGCTGCGTCCGGACATGGGGCGTGTATTGCCAATGTGGTGAGGATCAGCGCCAGATACAATAATCTCGACACCCTGGAAAACGGATACGGGATCAATCTCATCCCTCTGGCAAGGTTTGCGCTGGACTGTTACAAGGATGATCCCTGTGAACTGTTTACAATCTCGGGGGATGTCCAGGAAGAGGATGTCAGGGAGCTGGACCTGAATAAAAAGATGCACAAGGCCATTGCCGTCATTCAATTTAAGCTGGAGGGACGCCTGATCAGGAGAAGACCGGATTTCGCCATGGAGGAGCGTCTGCTTCTGGATAAAATCGACTATGAAAAAGGCACTATCTGCATCCGGGGAAAAAAATATCCGTTAAAGGATACTCATTTTCCAACCATCGATCCAAAAGATCCGTACCGGCTGACCAAAGAAGAAGAGTATGTGATGGAACATCTGATCACTTCGTTCAAATACTGTGCTCATCTGCAGGAACATGTGCGGTTTCTTTTTTCTAAAGGCAGCATGTATCTTACATATAACGACATGGTTCTCTACCACGGCTGCGTTCCGCTGAATGCAGACGGAAGTTTCCGTCAGGTGAAGATCAACGGAAAGAAATATGCGGGGAAGGCCCTCTACGATGTGCTGGAACACCACGCCCGCCAGGGATATTTTGAGCAGGAAAATTCGCCGAAGAAAAAATATGGCCAGGATATCATGTGGTACATATGGTCCAATGAAAATTCACCGGTGTATGGGAAAGATAAGATGGCCACCTTCGAGCGCTATTTTGTGGATGATCCGGTCTTGAAAAAGGAGACAAAGGATTATTATTATCAGCTGATCGAGGAGGAGGCAGTCCTCTATCAGATACTGGAGGAATTTGACGCCGACGGCGTGAAAGGACATGTCGTCAACGGCCATATGCCTGTCGCTGTCAAGGACGGAGAAAGTCCGATCAAATGCAAAGGAAAGCTGTTTATCATTGACGGAGGCTTCTCAAAGGCATACCAGAAAAAAACAGGAATTGCAGGTTATACTCTTGTTTCTAATTCTTACGGAATTAAACTGGTTGCCCATGAGCCGTTTAAATCAAGGGATTTTGTCATCCGTGAAGAAACAGACATACATTCAGATACGGTCCTGTCGAAAAAGGTGATCCGCAGGAAACGGGTCGGGGATACGGACAACGGAAAACGAATAAAGGAAAGCATTAAGGATCTGGGCTGTCTCGTGACAGCATACCGAAAAGGAGAAATTTCAGAAAGAATCTAAGGAGAAGATGCTATGGAAAAGACATATTATCAGGCACCTACGGCTGCAGTGCTGGGAGACGTGGAATTGGGAGACGGAGTATCTGTCTGGTTCTCCTCTGTGGTCAGGGGCGACGAAAGCCGTATAAAGATCGGAAACCAGACTAACATTCAGGAAAACTGCACGGTCCATGTGGAGGAAGGACATCCGGTCCTCGTAGGGGAGCGGGTGACGGTAGGACACAACACGATTCTGCACGGGTGTACCATTGGGGATGAGACAATGATCGGCATGGGAAGCATCATCATGAACGGAGCCCAAATAGGCACACATTGTTTTATTGGGGCGGGAAGCCTTGTGACGGAAGGAACCGTAATCCCGGACGGAAGTCTTGCGTTCGGACGTCCCGCAAAGGTGGTCCGTCCGGTGACAGAAGAAGAAATCCGGGATATCAGGGAAAGCAGCAGGTATTATGTGGAAACTGCACAAAATCATCTTACAGAGAAAAATTCATAATTTACACAAAATCATCTTACAGAGAAAAATTCATAATTTAAATAGATGTTTCATACTTATTAAGCAAGATTATTTTTTGGAGAATTTTATGCCGGATGATTGTATTGGGGCGGCAGTCAATGAAAATTACCGCGATTTTATTTCCGGATTCAGGACCAGTCCGAATGAACTTCGGGACTTTTATCATTCAGACTGCATTACTCAGGTGAATTTTCAATATGCGATTGTCTATGTAGATGAGCAGCAGGCGGCTGCTTCCCCTGTCTCCAATTTTTCAGGAAATGCAATTCCCAGGTGCTATGGTCTTATGGATATGCAGGTTCTGGAGGAGACCGGGGCGGCACAGGTGCGGCGGTCGGGGCTTGATCTTACAGGACAGGGAGTTCTGGCGGCAGTCATAGATACAGGGATCGATTATACGAATACTGTGTTCCAGCTTGGAAACCAGACTACAAAGATTCAATATATATGGGATCAGACGATACAGGGAGAAGATCCTCCGATGCCTTATGGATATGGGACGGAATACACAAAAGAGCAGATAGATGAGGCGCTGCAGGCAGAAAATCCCCTGGAGATTGTTCCGAGCCAGGATACATCGGGACATGGAACTTTTCTTGCAGGCATGATCGCGGGAAATGAAGTACAGGAAGAGAATTTTTCAGGGATCGCGCCGGGGTCCGAACTGGTGGTGGTAAAACTGAAACAGGCAAAAAGCTATCTGAAAGAATATTACTGTATTGATCCTTCAAAGGAAGTCTATGCAGAACCGGATATCATGCTGGCGATCCGCTATGTTCTGGAGAAGGCAGATGAACTTAATATGCCGGTTGTGATTTATCTGGGACTTGGGACCAATCTTTCCTCCCACACCGGAACTTCACCGCTGGCCAGGCAGATTTCAGCCCTGGCATACCAGCCGGGAATTGCGATCGTTGTGACCGGGGGAAATGAAGGGCAGGCCAAACATCACTATGCGGGTGCACTCTCGGACGGAGAAGTTGTGGTGGAAATAAAGGTGGGGCCGGGGGAATACGGATTTACGGCGGAACTTTGGGGCTTTCAGCCAAACCAGTTTTTTGTGGACATCGAATCGCCTTCGGGCCAGAGGACCGGTGTAATATCAGGAGGCTATAGGGGCAGAAGGAATATCACATTTCTGCTGGAACAGACGAGTCTCATCGTAGATTATTTTACCATTGACGTATCCACAGGTTCTCCTTTTATCCGTATGAGATTCCGTGCCCCAGCAGAGGGAGTCTGGAAGGTTCATGTGACAGACGAAAATGTGGGGAGCAGGGAGTTTGACATGTGGCTTCCCATCCGGAATTTTATCACCGATGAGACCTATTTCTTAGAATCTACACCATATAATACACTCACTGCACCTGGGAACGCGGCACCGGTCATTACCCCTTCCACTTATAATCAGAGTAATAACAGCTTTTTTATCGAAAGCGGAAGAGGATATCCCAGGACCATGACCATACAGCCGGATTTTGCGGCGCCGGGTGTCAATGTGATCGGAGTCCTTCCCAGGAATCGGTTTGGGATGAAGACGGGCGCCAGTATTTCAGGGTCAGTGGTCGCCGGTCTTGCGGCACTGCTGCTGGAGTGGGGCCAGGTCAAAGAAAATGACTTGATCATGAATACACTGAGACTGAAGAATTATCTGATCCGCGGAGCCAGGAGAGATCCGGACCGAAATTATCCAAACAGGGAATGGGGATTTGGAGCCGTGGATGTTTATCAGGCTTTTTTAAGAATCCGTTAGAGTCGGTACTATAAAAGAAACTCCATGGCTGCAGTCTTATTTCCAGTTTTTTATTATGTTTCGGAAATAATTAATTTATAGTAACAAGCAGAACACATAGGAGTAATAAGATGGAGAGAGATAATATTTATGAAAAGCTGTGCCCTTATGTAGAGAGGGCAAAAGGCAGGGACGAACAGGCCTTCGAGTATCTCTATCACCATACGCATGAGATGATGGGGGTTTTTGTCTCAAATTTTTGTATTATCAGAGTGAAGTTAAAGACATCGTGCAGGCGATCTATCTGGAGGTCTTCTGTTTTCTTCCTTTGCTGAAAGACGATATGGCTTTTTGTGCATGGCTCAGATCAGTGGATTACCACTGTTGTCTCAAAGCTGTCCGGAAACAGAAGGAAACCAGTATCGGCGACGAAAAGGTGGAGCACATTAAAAATCTGCTGGAACAGATGGAACAGCCGTAGGAATTTTTTTGCTGAATCAGAAGCCGCTGCCGTCTGACAGTTTTACATCTGTTAGGACACAGGAGATAAAGCTTCAGGCAGAAAGCTTAAAGGGAATTGAGATTCCCAAGCCAGAACCGGTTCAAAAGAAAATAGAAGAAACAAAAGTACAAAAAGGTAAATAAAAACAGCCGGGGATATACACGCATCCCCGGCTTCACTAATATAGACAGATTTTATTCCCGGTAATCACCGCGGCTGAATTCCAGGTGATAACCGATGCTCTCCATCCTGCGCCCGAGACAGCCTACACATTCGGCAGCCTCATCTCCGGTGCAGATCTTGTTGTCATAAAGAGCATAATCTTTTCTGACATCAATCGGGGAGAGGTTCGGCATGACCACATTGGCGCCGGCCAGGATTCCTTTTTCACGGCCGTTTGGATCGATCGTTCCAAGTGCCGTGGTGGAAGGAAGCAGCAGATGGTGGTTCATCAGGCGCAGGATGCTGATCATGTAAGTAGTGAGGTCCGCTGTGCCGGAAGGCTCATCCTTAAAAGGTGTATCGTGATGAGGAATGAACGGCCCGATCCCTACCATTTTAGGATTCAGCTCTTTGATAAACAGAAGATCTTCGGCCAGGTGGGCAGCTGTCTGTCCGGGGGCGCCTACCATAAATCCGGTACCGACATGGAAGCCGGCTTTTTTTAAGTCCCACAGGCACTGCTTGCGGTGGGCCAGGGACATCACTTCTGGATGAAGCTTTTGATAGTGTTCCTCGGTAGCCGTCTCATGGCGCAGAAGATAGCGGTTGGCCCCTGCCTCATAGAGAGCCTGATAGCTTTCCGGTGAGCGTTCCCCAAGGGACAGGGTGATCGCGCAGTCTGGATAGGCTTTGCGCATGGCGGAGACAATAGAAACCATACGCTCATCATGAAAATAAGGATCTTCTCCTCCCTGAAGGACAAAACTCCGGTATCCAAGCTCATATCCGCTCTCACATGCAGAGAGGATCTGTTCCACGGTCAGACGGTAACGGCTGACATTTGGGTTGGAACGGCGGATGCCGCAGTATAAACAGTCATTTTTGCAGTAGTTGGTAAATTCAATGAGCCCTCTTGGAAAGACTCCGGTGCCGTATATTTTCTGAGCTTCTTTCCGGGCCAGGGATGCAAGATAATCGGCATCCTTCGCTGTCCTGTGTTCGATCAGGTGAATAAAATCTTCTCTCGGCAGAATTTGTTCTTTATATAATCGGTTGATCAACTCAAAATGATTCATGAAGATCAGGTTCCTTTCTTAGCATATTCGTGAAAATATCATACCATAATAGAAATAGAATAGAAAGGATTTCTATGTGGGTCTGTTTGTGATAAAATTTTTATCAGAAACTACAGAAGATACAGAAAGGAAACTGTTATGAACGAAAATGTAACTGTTTTTAGCCATCCGTTAATCAAACATAAAATTTCCCAATTACGGGATGAAACGTGCAAGACTAAGGAATTTAGGGCGCTGGTGGAAGAAATTTCTATGCTCATGGGTTATGAGGTGCTCAGGGATCTGGAAATGGAAGAGATCGAGATCAAGACACCGATGGAGACAACCACTGCACCGATTATTAAAGGCAAGAAGCTTGCGCTGGTCCCGATCCTCAGAGCAGGACTTGGCATGACCGGAGGGATTCTGTCCTTGGTGCCGTCTGCCAAAGTAGGACATGTGGGGATGTACAGAGACGAAGAGACGCTTGAACCCAAAGAATATTACTGCAAACTGCCGGAAGGGATCGACCAGCGTATGATTCTGATCGTAGATCCCATGCTTGCAACCGGAGGATCTGCGGATGCGGCGGTTCAGTTTGTAAAGAAAAAGGGCGGTAAGCAGATAAAGTTTGTTTCTATTATAGCAGCGCCTGAAGGAGTAAAACGCCTGTCAGAGGCACATCCTGACATTCAGATTTACTGTGGGGAGATCGACAGGGGATTAAATGAGAACGGATATATTCTGCCGGGACTCGGCGATGCCGGCGACCGCATTTTCGGAACGAAATAAAGAATGAATGAGATAAATACATTGGGAAACAATGAGAGTAATATTTGAATCTTATATCCGTATGTGCTAAACTACAAAAGTTGACGTTTTTTAAAGGAAAGTGAGTATAAGATGGTAAGAGAAGATATCAGAAATATTGCGATTATTGCCCATGTAGATCATGGAAAGACCACATTGGTGGATGAATTATTAAAACAGAGCGGTACCTTCCGTGAAAATCAGGAAGTGGAAGAAAGAGTCATGGACTCTAACGATATTGAGAGAGAACGCGGTATCACGATTTTGTCAAAGAATACCGGCGTGCGCTATAATGATGTAAAGATCAACATTATTGATACACCGGGACATGCTGACTTCGGCGGAGAAGTAGAGCGTGTGTTAAAGATGGTAAATGGAGTGGTGCTTGTAGTAGACGCCTTTGAAGGCCCTATGCCTCAGACAAAGTTTGTATTGAAAAAAGCGCTGGAACTGGATTTGTCCGTGATCGTCTGTGTCAATAAAGTAGACCGTCCGGAGGCAAGGCCGGATGAAGTTGTGGATGAAGTGCTGGAATTACTGATGGAACTGGACGCAGACGATAAGCAGCTGGACTGTCCGTTTGTCTTCGCGTCCGCAAAGGGCGGATATGCGGTTGCCGATCTTTCCGATGAGAAGAAAGATATGAAGCCGCTGTTTGATACGATCATTGAACATATCGAGGCGCCGGAGGGAGATCCGGAGAAACCGACCCAGGTTCTGATCAGTACGATTGACTACAATGAATATGTGGGAAGGATCGGAGTCGGTAAGGTTGACAACGGTTCTATCAAGGTGAATCAGGAATACATGGTTGTAAACGCCCATGAAGAGGAAAAACAGCAGAAAGTTCGCATCACCAAGTTATATGAATTTGAAGGCCTTAACAAAGTGGATGTGAAAGAAGCCGGGATCGGATCGATTGTAGCCATCTCAGGGATTTCTGATATTCACATCGGAGATACGATTTGTGATCTTGATGAGCCTGAAGCTATCCCATTCCAGAAAATTTCAGAGCCTACCATTGCCATGCAGTTTATGGTCAATGACAGTCCTTTAGCCGGACAGGAAGGCAAGTATGTGACCAGCAGACATTTAAGGGACAGGCTGTTCCGTGAACTGAACACAGATGTCAGCTTAAGAGTAGAAGAAAGTGATACCACAGACAGCTATAAGGTATCCGGCCGCGGAGAACTTCATTTATCCGTACTGATCGAGAACATGCGCCGTGAGGGGTATGAGTTTGCAGTGAGCAAAGCGGAAGTTCTCTATAAAGAAGATGAAAAAGGCAAAAAGCTGGAACCGATGGAAATTGCCGTAGTTGACGTGCCGGAAGAGTTTGCCGGAGCTGTCATCGATAAATTAAGCCAGCGAAAGGGTGAACTTCAGGGTATGAGTTCTGCCAAAGGCGGTTATTCAAGGCTTGAATTCTCTATTCCGTCCAGAGGTTTGATCGGATACAGGGGAGAATTTTTGACAGATACCAAGGGAAACGGCATTTTAAATACAGTATTCGACGGTTATGGACCTTATAAGGGAGACATTCAGTACCGCAAGCAGGGTTCTCTGATCGCTTATGAAACCGGGGAGACGGTAACTTATGGCTTATTTGCGGCCCAGGAGAGAGGAACGCTGTTTGTTGGAGCCGGAGAGAAGGTTTACAGCGGCATGGTGATCGGCCAGAACGGAAAGGCCGAGGATGTTGAAGTAAACGTGTGCAGGACGAAAAAGCTTACCAATACCCGTGCATCAGGCTCTGACGATTCACTGAAGCTTTCACCTCCTAAAATTTTAAGCCTGGAGCAGGCCTTAGAGTTTATTGACACCGATGAACTACTGGAGATCACCCCGGAAAATATCAGGATCCGAAAGAAGATTCTGGATCCTACGATGAGAAAAAGACAGGCGTATAAGAAACAATAATGTCAAAACCTTCCGAATATTTTGTCGAAGGATTTTTCTTCTAATTGATGCCAATTTAGAATACTCTGTATAGTACACGAATTGATACAAGAAGGGAGAAAAAGTATGACAGAAAAAGGAATCAATAATAATCAAGTGGAGGTAGCGGGCGAGATTATATCCACCTTTGAATACAGCCATGAGATTTTTGGCGAAGGTTTTTATATGGTCAAACTTTTAGTAAACAGGTTAAGCGAAGCGACTGATGAAATACCATTGATGATTTCCGAACGTTTAGTGGACGTAACAAAGGACTGCCGGGGCAAATATCTCAGGGCTTTCGGTCAGTTCCGGTCGTATAACAAACATGAAGAAAACCATAACCATTTGATTTTATCCGTCTTCGTAAGGGATTTGGAATTCCTCGATTCCATGGAAGACGTGAAGCCGAACCAGATCCAGCTGGACGGGTTTATATGTAAGCAGCCGGTTTACCGGATGACACCCCTCGGAAGAGAAATCTGTGACATCCTGCTGGCTGTGAACCGTTCTTACGGGAAATCCGATTATATCCCTTGTATCTGCTGGGGAAGGAATGCCAGATTTGCGGGGAGTTTAGAAATCGGCGCCAGGATTGAACTTGTGGGAAGGATTCAGAGCCGTGAGTACCAGAAGCGGATCAGTGAATTTGAAGTCGTAAAGAGGACTGCATATGAAGTTTCTGTGAACAAACTGGAAATGAAGGTCCCGGAAGAAGAGTAAAACTCCCTGTTTTACAGGACATGACAGGGAAATCAGCGCGATAGATAAAGTATGGATTTTTTGCCGGAATGGTGATATAATAAAGCGATATTACTAAAGGAAGATTCTTTGAGGTGAAAAGATGAAAGGACGAGTGGAAGTTTACTGCGGCCAGGGCAAAGGGAAGACATCGTCGGCCTTAGGCCACTGCATCAAAGCAGCAGGACAGGGGAAGCAAGTCATTATTGTTCAATTCCTGAAAGGAAAAGACACGGAGGAGATCAGCTTTATAAGACGCCTGGAACCAGAGATTCAGCTGTTCAGTTTTGAGAAGTATGAACAGCACTATATGGATCTGACACCTGAACAGAAGAAAGAGCAGGAGCATTTCATCGGCAACGGCCTCTGTTATACGAAGAAGGTCATTGACACCAGACAGTGCGATGTCTTAGTGCTTGATGAGGTACTCGGACTTTTAGATCTTGGACTTCTTTCTGAGGAGGAACTGGTGGCCCTGGTCTCCGGAAGGGACGAGGAACTGGAAGTCATCATGACAGGAAGAAGACTGCCTGATTCTTTGAAGGACTGGGTGGATGACATCTACTGCATTAACACAATTAAAGAATCATAAGATTACATAAGAGATTAGGAGGAATGTATATGGCTATATTTACCGGAGCCGGCGTTGCATTGATCACGCCGATGAAAGAAGACTTATCAGTAGACTATGACCAGCTTGAGAGGGTCATTGACGATCAGATTAATCACGGCACCGACAGCATCATCATCTGCGGGACCACAGGGGAAGCTTCTACGATGTCTCACAAGGAGCAGATCGAGGTCGTTGCCGCATGTGTTTCCTGTGTCAACAAACGGGTTCCGGTCATTGCCGGGGCAGGTGCTAATTGCACAGACGAAGCCCTTTATCTCGCCAGGGAGTCGGAGAGAGTCGGAAGCGACGGGCTTTTAGTTGTAACTCCATACTATAACAAAGCCACACAGGCAGGATTGGTCGAGTATTACACGAGCATAGGTAATTCTGTAAACATTCCTATCATTATGTATAATATCCCGGGAAGGACCGGAGTGAACATTCAGCCTGAGACGACGGCAAAGATCTTCAAATCAGTGGAGAACATTGTAGGTATGAAGGAAGCCAGCGGCAATCTTTCACAGGTTGCGGATGCCCTCTATCTGACAGACGGAGAACTTGACATGTATTCCGGAAATGACGACCAGATCCTTCCGGTCTTATCTCTCGGAGGCAAAGGTGTGATCTCTGTTTTGTCCAACATCGCACCGCAGGAGACCCATGATATGGTCATGAAGTTCTTAAACGGAGACGTAAAGGGCAGTCAGGAACTTCAGATGAAGTATATGGACGTGATCCATAAACTGTTCTGTGAAGTAAACCCAATCCCTGTAAAAAGAGCTATGGCAGAGCTGGGATTCGGAGCCAACGCAGTGAGAAGGCCTCTTACAGAGATGGAAGAAGATCACGCACAGGAACTCATCGAATCTATGAAAAATGTAGGAATTCTTTAAGGAGCGGCACAAATGATAAAAGTAATGATGCACGGCTGCAACGGTGCTATGGGACAGGTGATCAGCGGGATCATCGAAGAATCCGAAAGTGCGGTCATGGCGGCGGGAATAGACTTTAAAGACGACGGACACAATCCGTATCCGGTATTTAAAAATCTGGAAGACTGCAATGTGGATGTCGATGTAATCATTGATTTTTCCTCCTCCAAAGCCACGGACCGGCTGTTAAGCTATGTGGCTGAAAAGCAGATACCGCTTGTCTTATGTACGACGGGTCTGAGTGAAGAACAGTTAAAAAAAGTCGAGGAGACAAGCAAAAAGACCGCAATTTTAAGGTCTGCCAACATGTCTCTTGGGGTTAATGTTTTATTAAAGCTTGTGAATACGGCAGCAAAGGTGCTGGCAGATGCGGATTTTGATATTGATATCGTAGAGAAGCACCATAAACTGAAAGTAGACGCACCGTCAGGAACTGCCCTTGCGCTGGCAGACGCAGTCAATGAAGCGCTTCACAACGAGTACGAGTATGTTTATGACCGGAGTCAGAGAAGGATCAGGCGTCCGAAAAAAGAGATCGGCATTTCGGCGGTCCGCGGAGGGACCATAGTCGGACAGCACGATGTGATCTTTGCCGGACAGGATGAAGTCATTGAATTTCATCACACGGCCTACTCCAAAGCAATCTTTGGAAAAGGGGCAGTCAGCGCGGCTATCTACCTTGCGGGCAAACCGGCCGGTATGTATGATATGAGCGACGTGATCGGTTAAATATTGTTTGAAACCAAAGGCGGTACGGCTGATGATGCGTACTGCCTTTTTGTGAACATACGAAAGAAAGAGTGGGATTTATGTTATCAAAAAAAGTATTAGAGTTATCGAAGCAGCACTCCGTGATCCGGGATATTTTTGAATTCGGCATGGAGAGGGCCAAAGAAGTGGGGGCTGAAAATGTATTTGACTTCAGTATAGGAAACCCATCGGTTCCTGCCCCGAAGGAAGTGGATGAGACGGCTATGAAGTACATAGAGAACGGCGATCCGGTGGCAGTCCATGGATATACAAGCAATGCGGGCATATTTGAGGTAAGGGATGCAGTGGCAAAGTCATTGAACAAAAGGTTTGACACGGCTTACAGCGCGGATAATATTTTCATGACGATTGGCGCTGCGGCGGCTGTGGGCATTTGTTTTAAAAGTCTGGTGGACGGGCCGGAGGATGAGATTATCACCTTTGCGCCTTATTTCCCTGAATATCAGGTATATGCCGAGGGAGCCGGATGTAAGCTCACCGTGATTCCGGCTGAGACTGAGACATTCCAGATTGATTTTGAAAGGCTTAAGTCTGCCATCAATGTACACACGAAGGCTGTGCTGATCAATTCTCCGAACAATCCTTCCGGAGCCGTTTATTCCAGGGAGACGATTCAGAGGCTTGCGGAGCTTCTCACAGAGAAGCAGAAAGAGACAGGCCACAGCATTTATATCATATCCGACGAACCATACAGGGAGATCGTCTATGACGGAATAGAACTTCCCCACGTTCCGAAATATTATGATAACACATTAGTCTGTTATTCTTTCAGCAAATCTCTTTCTATTCCCGGAGAGAGGATCGGCTATATCATCGCACCGTGTAAGGCGGAAGATTATGCGGATCTTCTGCCCGTGTTTATCGCTTCAGGAAGGCTGCTTTCTTATGTGAGTGTGCCTGCTTTATATCAGAAGGTAGTCGGCGACTGTGCTGATCTCACGGCAGACCTGTCCGTATATCAGGCAAACAAAGACTTATTTTATAATGCCTTGACGGATATGGGCTACGAGTGTGTGGAGCCGGGAGGGGCATTTTACCTGTTCCCCAAGGCTTTGGAACCGGACGCCAACGCATTTTGTGAGCGGGCAAAGAAGTATGACCTGCTGATGGTTCCGGGGGACAGCTTTGGATGTCCGGGTTATGTGCGGATTTCCTACTGTGTACCTACGGAAAGGATTGAGAAGGCGCTGCCCCTGTTTCAGAAACTGATCGATGAATACAAGGAGAATTAAAATGAAATCTTGGAGAGATAATATAAGAAATGTAGTCCCGTATACCCCGGGAGAACAGCCGAAAGAGGACGGTGTGATCAAGCTGAATACCAATGAGAATCCATATCCTCCTTCTCCGAAAGTTTTAGAAGCGATAAACCATATTAAACATCTGAGAAAATATCCGGACCCGGCAGCGGCGGATCTCACAGAAGCGATCAGTTCCTACTACGGTCTGAATCGGGACGAAGTCTTCGTCGGAGTCGGCTCAGATGACGTTTTAGCCATCGCTTTTCTGACGTTTTTTAATTCCGGAAAGCCGGTGTTTTTCCCGGACATTACCTATTCTTTTTATGATGTCTGGGCCAGTCTGTTTCAGATCCCGTATGAGACCAAAGCATTGGATGAAGAGTTCGGCATACATGCCGGAGATTATTACGGAGAAAACGGGGGAGTGATCTTTCCGAATCCCAATGCGCCGACAGGGGCTCTTTTAGAATTGGAGACAGTCAGGGATATTTTAGATCATAACAGAGATGTTCTTGTGATCGTGGACGAGGCTTACATCGACTTTGGGGGTGAGAGCGCGAGAAGCCTTATCCCTGAATATGATAATCTGCTGGTCGTACAGACATACTCTAAATCCCGCTCTCTTGCCGGGCTCAGGATAGGATATGCCATGGGAAATAAAGAGCTGATCAAGGCTATGAACGATGTGAAGTATTCCTTTAATTCTTACACGATGAACGAGCCGGCCATTGTTATGGGGAAGGCGGCGATCGAGGATGAAAAATATTTCCAAAAGACAAGAGAAAAGATTATAAATACCAGAGAATGGTTTCAGGAGGAACTTAGAAATCTGGGATTTGCATTTGCGGATTCCAAGGCAAATTTTGTCTTTGCATCACACGAATCTATTCCGGCCAAAGAATTATTCGAAGCAGCAAAGAGAGAAAAAATATATGTCCGATATTTTGACAAGCCCAGAATTGATAATTATTTAAGAATTACGATCGGCACAGATGATGAGATGCAGACTCTGGTGAAGTTTTTGAAAAAACAAATAAGGCCATAGGATAAAGCAGGCAGGTCACGGAAAATTTCCCGGTACTGCTTGCTTTTTTAAAAACTTTGAGTTAAGATAATAATGTAATTATTTCTAAAATATGGAATATACGAGGAGGGGTATGACGTAGACTTCCGTTTCAGCAAGGAAGGAGACGGTTATGTTGACCAGACCAGAGTTTTTAACTTATGTAGAAGAACACATACTGGAGTATGTGAAGGACCCGGAGGAAAAGCAGGCCTCCATCCGGCAGGTGACAAAGAACAATAACATCAGTTTAAACGGCCTCTGTATCGGAAAAGGAGAAGAAGTCTGCCAGCCTATCATTTATTTAGATTCCTATTATGAGGACTACCGGGAGGGAGCAGACCTGGGAGAGATCCTATGCAGGATAGGTGCGGTCTATGAGGACAGCAGGGCAGACAGTCCGATCGATGCTTCCCTTTACAGGAATTACAGCCACATGAGGGATCTGCTATTTTTCCGTCTTGTAAATTATGAGAAGAACAAAGAACAGTTAAAGGACTGTCCCTGTGAGAGAATCGAGGATCTGGCCGTGACTTACCGGTGGTTTGCCCACCATGACAAGAATGGGATGGCCAGTGCTCTGATCCGCAATCAGGATCTTGACTTATGGGGCATCACAAAGGATCAGCTCATGAAAGATGCAAAAGCAAATACAAAGAGAGTTTTTCCGCCCCAGCTCCGGCCTATGGAGGAGTTATTTCCTCAGATGGATGCGGCAGGAGAGCTGTTTGTCCTGACCAATGAAGAGGGACTCAATGGTGCGGGAACTGTCCTCTATGAAGGAATTCTCGACAGTTTTTCCGATCAGATTAAAGGTGGATTTTATATTCTTCCCAGCAGTATCCATGAGGTTCTGCTTGTGCCTGAAAAGGAAGGAAGTGATCCTGCGGCCCTCTCGGAACTGGTGAAAGAAGTAAACCGTACCGTGGTGGATGACGGTGAGATATTGTCTGACCGGATTTACTATTATGAAAAAGGGCAGAATGTATTTATGTCGAAAGTGTGAATTTTACATCCGGAGGGACTGTGACCTTGTCATCCGGAGAACGTTACTTTATAATGTAAATAATTAAAAAGCTGGGGTGATGAAAGATGAGACGTTGGGAAATATATCTGGAAATATTCATGGAACTTATAGTGATCGCGGGAGGGGCCTTTCTTCTGATCTTTGTCCTGCCTAAGTGCATCGGATTCTTATGGCCCTTTGTGGCTGCTTGGATTGTGGCGATGCTGGCCCATCCGGTGATTGCGTTTTTGGAAGACAAGATCAGTCTTCCGAAGAGATTCGGCTCGGCACTGATCATTATTGCGGTGATTGCAGGCCTGATCGCACTGATCTCATTTATTGTCAGCCAGCTGGCCGCCCAGATCGTGGGATTTGCGGCCAATCTTCCGGATCTGAGGGAGACGGTCCAGACACAGCTGATGAATCTGAAAGAACAGGCAGTGCACCTTCTGGATTCTCTGCCATATGGAATGGGAGTAAAGTTTGATACGATGCTCGGTTCCACGGACAAGGTGCTGGACAAGGCAGTGAGTGCCATCGGGAATTACGGCATGGAACATTCCGGCAATGTGGCCAAAGGCATGACCAGCGGATTTATCGGAACGGTGGTTATGTTCTTTGCCTCATATTTGTTTATCGTGGATAAGGATAAGATTGTGCAGGGATATGAAAAGCACGTTCCAAAGATGGTCCGTCATAAGATCGGTATCTTTTACCACAATACACTCGGAGTTTTGGCAAGCTACTGCTGGGCACAGGTAAAGATCATGGTCATTATAGTTGCGATTCTCTGGATCGGCTTTATCCTTGCGGGGATCAGCTATGCATTTTTCCTGGCCGTTGTGATCGCGATTCTTGATGTGCTGCCGATTCTTGGGACCGGGACGGCGATCATCCCTTGGGCACTCTACAAGATCCTCACAGGAGATATTAAGACCGCCATTATACTGCTGATCATCTATGTGATCTGTCTTGTGACCAAACAGGTGCTTCAGCCTAAGATGATGGGAGACAGTATGGGGATTTCACCCCTTGCCACTTTGTTTTTGATTTATATCGGTTTAAAGCTCTCGGGCATTGGAGGCATGCTTCTTGCTTTAATTCTGGGCATCTTTGTGTATAATCTATATAAGCTGGGGATCTTTGACCGGAAGATTGCATTCTTCCAGCGAAGGATCGAGATGCTGACGATCAACAGTGAGAAGGAAGAAGAACAGATAAAAGAAGAACTTGACAGAAGAGAAAGAGAGGGAAAAGAATCATGAGTTACGCAGATACTCTGTTCATCAACATGTGCAGAGATATTTTAGAAAATGGAACCAGCACAGAGGGAGAAAAGGTCAGGCCCAAATGGCCGGACGGCACACCGGCTTATACGATCAAGCAGTTTGGCGTTGTGAACCGTTATGACCTGTCAAAGGAGTTTCCGGCGCTGACACTGAGGAAGACATTTGTCAAGTCTGCTGTAGACGAACTGCTCTGGATCTGGCAGAGGAAGTCAAACAATATCCATGATTTAAAGAGTCATGTGTGGGATGAATGGGCAGACGAAGACGGATCCATCGGTAAGGCATACGGCTATCAGATGAGGGTAAAGCATCAGTATGCGGAAGGCATGATGGATCAGGTAGACAGGGTGATCTACGACTTAAAGAACAATCCATACAGCCGCAGGATCATGACGAATATTTACGTTCATCAGGACCTGCATGAGATGAACCTTTATCCGTGTGCTTACAGCATGACATTTAACGTGACCAAGAAACCGGGCCATGAAAAGCTTGTCCTGAACGGCATCCTAAATCAAAGATCTCAGGACATTCTGGCGGCGAATAACTGGAATGTAGTCCAGTACTCGGTTCTGCTTTATATGCTGGCACAGGTGTGCGGCATGGAGCCGGGAGAGTTTGTCCATGTGATCGCTGACGCACACATCTACGACCGGCACATTCCGATCATAGAGGAACTGATTAAGCGCCCGGTTTATGATGCACCGAAGTTTTCCATGAATCCCGATGTGAAAGACTTTTATGAGTTTACTCTGGATGACTTTAAGATAGAAGATTACAAAGCAGGGGAGCAGATTAAGGATATCCCCATTGCCATATAGGAGAGAAATATGAATTTGATTGTGAATGCGGACAAAAACTGGGGGATCGGCAGGGAAAACCAGCTTTTAGTTCATATCCCAAATGACATGAAGATGTTCCGGCAGACGACGACAGGAAAAGTCGTAGTGATGGGAAGAAAGACATTGGAGAGTTTTCCAAACGGCATGCCTCTTCCAAAGAGGACGAACATCGTCCTGACGACAGATCAGGATTACGACGGCCGGGGAGCCATTGTGGTCCACAGCCGGGAAGAATTGTTTGAAGAACTTAAACAATATGCGGATGAAGATATCTTTATCATCGGGGGCGAGAGTATATACCGGATGATGCTTCCTTACTGTGATACGGCCTATGTTACCAGACTCGACTATGCATATGATGCAGACACCTATTTTCCGGATCTTGACGCACGAAAAGAGTGGGAGATTGTAAAAGAAAGTGAAGAACAGACTTATTTTGACCTTGAATATGTATTTTTGAAGTATCAAAGACGGAATGACGATTGACAGAAGATTCAAAAAGTTTCATAATAAAACTTAATGAAAAACTACATATAACAGGAAGGAAGAGATAACATGTTAGATATCAAAGTTGAAAAGACACAGTGTCCGAAAGAAAAACCGGGAAAAGATGATCCGCTTCTGTTTGGGACCATTTTTACAGATCACATGTTTGTGATGGACTATGATGAGGAAAAGGGATGGTATGATCCGCGCATCGTTCCCTATGCTGATCTCACATTGTCTCCGGCTGCAACGATCTTTCATTACGGACAGGGTGTTTTTGAAGGGCTGAAGGCATATAATTCAGAAAACGGAAACGTGAATTTATTCCGCCCGGACATGAACGCAAAGAGATCTAACCGTTCATCTGACAGGCTGTGTATTCCGAAAATCCCGGAAGAAGACTACATCCAGGCGATTGAGCAGTTAGTTGCGCTGGACAAGGACTGGATTCCGAGTGAACCGGACCATTCTTTATACATCCGTCCGTTTATTATCGGTACAGATCCGTTTTTGGGCCTGAAGACTTCCAGATACTATCAGTTCATTATCATTCTGTCACCGGTAGGACCTTACTATCCGGAAGGATTGGACCCTGTCAGCATCTGGATCGAAGATGACTACGTAAGAGCTGTACGCGGAGGAATCGGAGAAGCCAAGACCGGGGGCAATTATGCGGCCAGCATTTTATCCCAGGTGAAAGCACATGATGAAGGATATTCCCAGGTACTTTGGCTGGACGGAGTGGAAAGAAAATATATAGAAGAAGTAGGAGCTATGAATATCTTCTTCAAGATCGGCGGCAAGGTAGTGACTCCGAAACTAAACGGAAGTATTCTGCCGGGTATTACCAGAGACTCAGTGATACAGCTCTGCAAAGAGTGGGGATATGAGGTAGAAGAAAAGCGGATTTCCATAGATGAGATCTATGAAGCCCACAAAGCAGGAATTTTGGAAGAAGTTTGGGGAACCGGAACCGCGGCCGTCATCTCACCGGTTGGCAAACTGCGCTGGGGAGATGAGATCATGCAGGTAAAAGACGGAGGAATCGGCGAATTAAGCCACAAACTCTATGACACTGTGAGCGGAATCCAGCTGGGCAAAATCGAAGATACCCATGGATGGATTGTGGAAATCAAATAAATGTTACGTCTGGAAGAGGAGCCTCTCTTCCAGTCTTTTTTTAATTGAAATATTGTATTCTTGAAATGACTTTGGTATAATATTAAAACGTGACTAAAAGTCATAAACTCAAATTCATATATTATGAGGAAATGAAAGGAGATTGGACAATGGAAATGTACATTGCGATTGCAGCCGGAATCTTATCTCTGGTTGTTGCATTTGCACTGATGACGAAAGTAAAAGGTGCGGATGAAGGAAATGACCAGATGAAAGAAATCGCCGGAGCGATCAACGAAGGAGCCCATGCATTTCTAAGGGCAGAATACAAGCTGCTTGTAGTATTTTGTATTGTAGTATTTGTATTGATCGGCCTTGGAATTCAGAGCTGGGTATCAGCAGTATGCTTTTTAGTGGGAGCATGTTTTTCTGCTCTTGCAGGATTTATCGGGATGCATACAGCAACAAAAGCAAACGTAAGGACTGCAGAGGCAGCAAGATCAGGCGGGATGAGCAAAGCTTTATCCATCGCGTTTTCCGGCGGTGCCGTTATGGGACTTACTGTGGTAGGTCTTGGACTGTTCGGTGTTACTATGGTTTACAAGGTGACTGGAGATGTCAGCGTACTGACAGGATTCAGTTTGGGAGCATCCTCTGTGGCATTGTTCGGCCGTGTAGGCGGTGGTATTTATACAAAAGCCGCTGACGTCGGAGCTGACCTTGTAGGTAAAGTAGAAGCAGGTATCCCGGAAGATGATCCGAGAAACCCGGCAGTTATCGCCGACAACGTGGGTGACAACGTAGGTGACGTAGCAGGAATGGGTGCCGACTTATATGAATCCTATGTCGGATCTATCGTATCTGCCATTACCATCGGTGTTGTAGCGTTCAGCGTAAAAGGGGCTGTGTACCCGCTGGTACTTGCAGCGATCGGAATTGCGGCATCTATTCTCGGTGTTATTTTTGTAGTAAATACGAAGAGCCAGAATCCGCACAGGGCACTGGACGGAGGTACATACTTCTCAAGTGTCATCGTTTTGATTGCGGCATTCTTCTTAAGCCGTCAGTTCTTCGGAAACCTGGATACTTTCTGGGCAATCCTTGGCGGTGTCCTGGTTGGTAATATTATCGGTAAATTAACTGAGTTCTACACATCCAGTGACTACGGCGCAGTTAAGAAGATCGCTGATCAGTCTGAGACAGGATCTGCGACAACGATTATTTCAGGACTTGCAGTGGGAATGGAATCCACAGCATTCCCGATTATCTTCATCAGTATCGCGGTTATCGTTGCATATCAGTTTGCAGGTTTATATGGAATCGCTCTCGCGGCGGTAGGTATGCTTTCCACAACAGGTATTACCGTAGCAGTTGATGCTTACGGACCGATTGCGGATAATGCCGGCGGTATCGCAGAGATGGCTGAGTTAGACGAATCTGTGCGTAAGATCACAGATAAACTTGATGCAGTAGGTAATACAACAGCGGCTATGGGTAAAGGATTCGCCATCGGTTCAGCAGCATTAACCGCATTGGCTCTGTTCTCTGCTTATTCACAGGCTGTTGACCTGGCAACAATCAACTGTCTGGATCCGAAAGTAATCGTAGGTGTGTTGATCGGAGGAATGCTTCCGTTCTTGTTCTCAGCGTTCACCATGCAGTCTGTTGGTAAGACAGCAAACGAAATGATCGTGGAAGTACGCCGTCAGTTCAAAGAGATTCCGGGAATCCTCGAAGGAAAAGGAAAACCGGACTATAAGAACTGTGTTGAGATTTCTACATCAGCAGCATTAAAAGAAATGCTTCTTCCGGGTGTTATGGCAATCATTGCCCCGTTGATCATCGGTGTTCTCTTAGGAGTGGAAGCTCTCGGAGGATTATTAGTAGGATCTTTGGCATCTGGAGTTATGATGGCGATCTTCATGGCAAATGCCGGAGGAGCCTGGGATAATGCGAAGAAGTATATTGAAGAAGGACATCACGGAGGAAAAGGCAGCGATGCCCATAAAGCAGCTGTTGTCGGTGACACTGTAGGTGATCCTTTCAAAGATACATCAGGACCGTCAATCAACATTTTGATCAAGTTAATGACGATCGTAGCTTTAGTATTCGCACCGTTATTCTTAAGTATCGGCGGAATTTTATAAGAAATGAATTAAAATCCATGGAATCGAAAGGTTCCATGGATTTTTTTGTCCTAATACAGGTTTCGTTGGAATTCAGTTTTCTGCGGCCGCTGCACTGCAGGTATGAGAATCAGATGATTTTTTCATCATGAGAACAGCGATGAAGGTTACTGTACATTCTGCTGCGATAATTCCGGTCCAGAGGGCCTGCCTGCCAAAGACTGCAGGCATGAGAAAGATAAATGCGACATTTATGATGAAACTTCTCAGTGAGGCTATCGTCAGGGCTTTGAATGTCCTTTTGGACGCCAGATGGTAAGTAGTAAAGATCATATTGACTGCCGCAAACAAAAAGGAGACTCCGTAGACAGATAAACTCTCACCGGCAAGCTTTACCAGCGCCGGTTCCCGGTTAAAGATGTGAATGACCGGTTCTCCAAACAAGAGCAGTACGGCATACAGGAGGAAAGCAAGAAGAAAGTTTACGGCGATACCTTTTTTGAGGAAGCAGCGTTCCAGTTCTTTCTTTCCCTCTCCGGCGGAACGGCTGATCAACGGCTGTATCCCGTCAGAAACGCCGATAAATACGGAGAAGACCAGTGTTAAAAGATAACATACTACGGAAAAAGCAGATACCCCGATGTTTCCAAGATAACGTATGACGATCAGATTATAGCAGAAGATGGTGACCGGCTGGCTCATCTGAGTGATCAGTTCCGGTATCCCCCGTCTCAGGATCTCTGAAGTGTAATATTTTTCTATAGGAAGAAGCTTTAGCTTCAGCCTTCCTTTCCCATGAATAAAATGAGGAAGCATAATCATACAGGAAATTACCTGCCCAAGACCGGAAGCGACGGCCGCTCCGTGGATTCCCATTTGAAAGACAAAGATAAACAGCCAGTCGAGAAAGACATTGCTCAAAGCTCCGGCCGCCATACCGGCCAGTCCCAGTTTCGGGTTTCCGTCATTCCGCACAAACGCTGCTAGTACCATAGCCATGCAGAAGAAGATTCCGAATAAAATATAGTACCGGAGATAATCAGATGTAAGAGATAGAAGATCTCCGCGTGCCCCTAAGAGCCTGGCAATCTGGTCTGAAAACAAAAAGCTGAACACTGTCATAAAAGCTGAAAATATCAACACCAGATAAATGCTGTTCATAAATGAGCGCAGAGCTTTTTGTTCATTTCCCTGACCAATGAAGATGGATGTAATGGTTGATCCTCCCATAGCGATCATCATGGCAACTGCAGTCAAAATACATATAAAGGGAACTGCTAAATTAATGGCGCCAAGACCGTTTGAACCGACCCCGCGGCCTACAAAGATACCATCAACCACAAAATACAATCCGGTTACCATAGATGCACAGACTGACGGTATCACAAACTGATAAAATTTATGTTTGTTCATTATAAAATAACCTCCAAATTTTTGTTATAATAAAAGTATAAAGTATCCCATCATGGGAGAGTCAAGGAGGAATTAAATGAAAGAATATTTGACAATCGGGGAAGTCTCCAAGATGAAAGGAGTCGGCATTAAATCTCTAAGATATTATGACCGCCTCGGTATACTAAAGCCTGCATATATAAATCCCGATACCGGTTACCGATATTATTCAATTGAGCAGATGCTCATGCTTGACATGATCCTGCTGTGCCTTGGGCTGGACATTCCATTGAAACAGATGCAGGAGTATATGGATAATGAGGGTCATTTAGATATGAAAGGACTGCTGAAAGACGGAAGGAAAAAAGCAGAGGAAAAAGCCAAAAGGATACAGGACACACTGTTCCAGATAGACGGGCTGGAACGGCGGATCAGGGGAGCCGAGGAAATACGGAATAAGGGCAGTGACAGTTACAGCAAATATATTGGGGAGAGAATGGTCATCGCGCTGCCTTGGAATCACCCGTCCACGGATGATAAAGCGTATATGAGTGAAGTGACAAAATTATATTCGCTGTCCCAAAAGTTGGAGCTGACGGTTTTTTATCAGCAGGGTATCATACATCATAGAAAAGGGGGAGAAGCCAAATCTTATATCTTCCTGGAGATACAGCAGACAGATGTAAAAGATCCCGGGATTTTCAGTCTGCCGGAGGGAACTTATGAGTGCAGCGTATCTGAGGACACCAGAATCGATGAAGAGGCAGAGACAAAAAACCAGCCAGAAGATCTATTAATAGTAGAAACAGACTTTTATTTCGGAAAACAGCCAAAAGACAGATACTTCTTAGAACTGCAGATATATAAAGGAAAAGACGGTGGGAAATAAAAACCCACCGCCTTTATGAATGGACGTTATTTTTGCCGGATAAGTGTCCTTTGAACAAGAGGAGCCAGCCAGCGATTGTTTTTTATCACTATTGGAGGAACGCATTTTAAAGCGTGACGGAAATAGTGAGAAAAACTCAAGGGTTAAGTTCCGCAATCCGGCTTACAGCCACATAAATCTCGCTGATTTTATACCAGGTCGGATAATCTACGACTCCGGTCTGCCCAAGGCCGAATACATTTTGGAATACTCTTACCGCATCGGCCGTCTGCTGTCCGTATGTGCCGTCCACCGGTATCGTAGGGATAGAAGGATAGTCCTTCGCAATCCGGTTTAATTGTTCCTGCATCTGACGGACTTTATCACCGGTGGAGCCTATGGTCAGATCATAACCCGGCCAGGAGGAAGGAATGCCTGAAATCTGCTCCGCGGTATTGATATACATACTTTCTCCATAGTAATATCTGAGGATTTCGATAGGAGTATATCCCTGATCTCCCAGATATTTAGATCCCCACTGTGTCATCCACTCCGGACAGCTTACCCGTTTGCCGTCACAGTATTGTGTCAGGATCGGCTGGCGTACGTTCGGCCGGGACAGATAGCTGGCAAAGATTTCATCTACAATCGTATTGATGGAATCATATGTTGTCTTTCCATTGATCCACTTATGATCATATGCAGTGGAGGAAGTAATCGTAAAGTCGTGTCCTTTGTTTCTGTACCACTCAGTGTAAACTCTGTTGAGAGTAAAGGACATGATTGCCAAAATGTTGGCCTCCAGGGTCGAACGAGGCCATGTTGAGTAAACTTCACAGGCAGCCACATTCTTAATGTAGTCTTTATAGCGCACATAATAGTTTTGGGCAGTCTGGTCAGTAATAGCTCCGTCGTGGACAATGACGAATTCGGGAATCACTACCCGGCTAAGTACGATCTCACCGGATTCATTGACTGGCTTGATCTCATCTTCTGCAATTTTAGGAGGATAATCCCCCCAGAGAGTATGAGGGCCTATGACTATATTATCGAGTGTTGTAGATGCAGTTTCCAGGGGAACCATGGAAACATTTTGGAGACCATTTGTATCTGCCAGAATCTGAGCTCCCGAGATCGTTACCGGCTCATAGTCGGGCGCCGTCACATGCAGATTATATTCTGAGTATGGCTGATTTTCACTCGGGGAAAGGCTGTATTCCACCGGCGGAGCATCAAGTGCTACCTCTTCGGTCTGTCCGTTCTGATCAGTGGTTACTTCCTCGAGAACCTGATCGGATTCTCCGGTATAGGAGATAGATATAGTAGCATTCCGCACCGGAACATATCCAATGGTAGAGTTTACTTGAATTTTTAAGTTTCCTTTGTCTGCCATTTAAAAAATCCTTTTTCTTTTACTATATGCCGGTGTGATAAAAATATAACCAGAGTCACTTCTGATGTGTGTTTCCTAGATTTAAGAAATATGATAACATTAGAAAAGAATAGGAAGCAAAAAGAGAAAGAGGTAATCATGGATAATCAGGAAGAAAAACAAAAGCACAAGAGACGTATTCGGTACAGCGGGACCCATCCCAGAAATTATAAAGAAAAGTATAAGGAACTTCATCCGGACCAATATCCGGATACGGTTGCAAAAGTCATTCAAAAAGGCAGTACGCCTGCCGGCATGCATATTTCTATCTGCGTAAAAGAAATCCTTGAGTTCCTTCAGATTAAACCGGGACAGACCGGTCTGGATGCGACTCTGGGATATGGAGGTCATACGCAGGAGATGTTGAAATGTCTTGACTCAAAAGGACATTTGTATGCTCTGGATGTGGATGCCATAGAACTTGAGAAAACAAGAAAACGTCTTGAAAAGCTCGGATATGGGCCGGAAATTTTAACGATCCGGCAGATGAATTTTGCGGATATCGACAAAATAGCGGAAGAAGCAGGACCGTTTGACTTTGTTCTGGCAGATTTAGGGGTCTCATCCATGCAGATTGACAATCCGGACAGAGGGTTTTCTTATAAGACAGAGGGGCCGCTGGATCTGCGCCTAAACCCCGAAAAAGGAGTCTCTGCCGCGGAAAGGCTCAGAACCATCACAAGACAGGAGTTACAGGGGATGCTGATGGAAAATTCTGATGAGCCTCATGCTGACGTGATCGCCCGTGCCGTTGTCTCTAAGATAAAAAAGGGAACAGCCATCGATACGACTACAAAACTCCGGGAAGTGATCGAAGAGGCTCTGGAATTTCTGCCGGAGCATGAGAAGAAGGAAGCCGTGAAGAAAACGTGCCAGAGAACATTCCAGGCTTTGCGCATTGACGTAAACAGTGAGTTTGAAGTCCTGTATGAATTTTTAGAAAAACTGCCCAATGTGCTGGCAAAAGGCGGCCGGGCAGCCATCCTGACCTTTCACTCCGGGGAAGACAGGCTGGTAAAAAAATCGTTTAAACGTCTGCTTCGGGAGGGTGTCTATCAGGAGATATCAACCGATGTGATCCGTCCGTCGGCAGAAGAATGCAGGATGAACAGCCGGGCACGGTCGACAAAGATGAGATGGGCTATAAAAGAATGAGTTATTCACCACTATTTCCGTCGCGCTTTTGAAATGCGCTCCTCCAATAGCGGTAAATAACTTTCGAAAAGTGGCACCTTTTTTGACAGAGGCCCTTCTCCAACAGACATTACGTCCATTTTCCACATGATTGGAGTGATGCATTCTAAGAGCCGAACGGAAATCATGTGGAAAATGTCATAGTTTAATCAGTCAGGAGGTTGATGAGATGATTTATAAAGAAAAAGAACTGGAAATGGAAGGTGTGCTTCAGACAGCCAGACAGATGTGTACGGCGGCCAGAACCGCACCGAAAGCAAGGGGACTGGATTTTATCCACACTGCGGTAGTGACAGGGGAGGATCTTAAAAATCTTGCCGATGAGACAGAGCGTCTTGGAAAAGAACAAGGTCAGGATTTCTATGTGAGAGATGCAGATAATCTCCGCAAAAGCCAGGCGGTGGTTTTGATTGGGGTGACTTATCAGCAAAGAGGACTGAATGAGTGCTGTGGTTGGTGTAATCAGACAAACTGCCAGGGCTGCAGGGAGAACCAGAGCGTCTGTGTATTTGATCCGGTGGATCTGGGAATCGCATTGGGATCGGCAGTCAGTGTGGCATCCTTAAACCACGTGGACAATCGGATCATGTTTTCTGTTGGAAAAGGAGCACTATCCTTGGGGATGCTGGGACCGGAAGTGAAGATAATCCTTGGAATTCCGTTGGCTGCTGCGGGAAAAGCGCCATATTTTGACCGTAAATAACGGTGTAGTTTTCCCAACCGGCTAAATTTAAAAAGTGGTCCAAAACGTTGATTTTACAGGGGCTGCAGAGGATTTTTAGGATTAGTTTTGAAAATGGACGGCCGGTTGGGAAAAAAGCTGGAAAACGTTGAATATATCTAGGTTTAGAGATATAATGGAAACTGAAGAATGGCTTAAAAACGTTGGATAAACAAAAACAAGAGTTGTATTGAAATCACATGAATTTCGGTCGTGCACATAAATTACGGCACCGATAAACAAAAACAAGAGTTGCATTGAAATGAAGAAACTGTTGTTCCGGTAGAAGAATTTAATCTTAGATAAACAAAAACAAGAGTTGTATTGAAATTGATGAATTACTACACCTCCAATAATACTTGATTCCGATAAACAAAAACAAGAGTTGTATTGAAATACACTTACCTCCTCTTTTGTCAAAGGACGTCCACAGATAAATAAAAATAAAATGAATAATAGATTGCTTATCTTAATTTGAATTGTTTGAAAGTACTATGAAATGTTGTATTATTTTGGAAAATATAGTAAAATAGAACAATAGAGTGGTTTGTGTATAAAAGCTACTAATGAATCATTCCCTCCAGGGCAGTCGTTACGATAGGTACTATCAGCATGTATACGATACGAGGGTGCATACAAAAGAAAGGGGTGGGGCAGTGGATTTACAAGTTTTTGAAATCCGGCTAAAAGTATATCTGTTAGAAGATATCCCTGTAGAAGCAGTTCAAAAGAAGACAGCCGCACTGATTGACATTTGTCTGAGCAGAGACGAAGCACTTCTGAAATTTCATGAGACGAATCAATTTAAGAATTATTCTTTCGGAAATCCATATCCATTGGAAAAGGACAAAATTTATAAAAAGGATAAGGTGTATGTCATAACAATCCGCACCATTGATCCACAGCTTGCAAAAGTATTTTCCGAAAAATTAATTCATGAGCGATCCGATGAGATGCAGGCATTAACCTGCGAAATCAAAATTATCCCCAAAGAAAATAAAATTATTGATACGATTTATTCTATCTCTCCGGTGATTGTGAAAGCAGAACGCTACTGGAGGGGTGTTTTTTCTTTACAGGAATATGAGAAAAGACTTACAGTAAACCTTGTTAAAAAATATAATGCGTTCTGTGATACAAAGATCAATGAAGATTTTGAATTCATTCGTATGATTGAGGTCAAAAACAGAACGCCGATCACTGTATCCTATAAGAAAATAAAACTTTTAGGAGATAAAATCGCGTTAAAGGTAGCAGATAATGAATTGTCACAGGAATTAAGCTATATGACGCTGGGAACAGGACTGGGAGAAATCAATGCGCGGGGGGCTGGTTTTGTAAATTACAGGTGGATGTAGGAGGTGGCATTTTGCTTAGAGAGTGTACGGAAATATTCAGGGAACAATTACAGCAAAACAGAAATCTGCTGTTCGACTCTTACATACCGGCCAACGGAACCTATCTGATTGTGAAGGAAGACGGAAGCTTATGTGAGCCTGTGGAAATTGAGCTGGATAAAAAAAGTGGTCAGATAAACCGCACCAACCGTTATTTCACTCAAATCTGCCAGTATGACTATTACAGCAGGCTGATTGATATGAATAAACCGCAGGACAATAAAAAGATCATTCATTCCAATAATTATCTTTCATTTTTTGTAAAAAAAGAGAGTTTTCAAAATGGAAAACTGAACACGGAAGCTATTGACCGTTACTTCGATGCAGTCATTTATCCGGAGCTTAAATATAAGGGACAGACATTAAAGATTTATCAAATGCTGGAAGAAGAAATCGGATGTGTTCCAAAGGATATCGCAGAAAAGATCCGCATGTGGATAAAAGAGAATATCTTTCATCTGGATGTGGATCTATCCAAAAAAGATTATCTGAAAATATTTTTTGAAGCGCCGATGGAGCAGTATCAACGGGAAAATGACAGATATCTGGTGCCGAATATTTATAACAGCAATGATTATAATCTGGAGGTGGAAGGCGAAGTATACGGACTGCCGAATAACAATCTCGGAATGAACGCAAAAAAACCTTTTCTGTCCAGCCGAACGAAGAAAATTGAGGTGCCGTTTCTGCTGAACAAAGAAGAAGTTCTTCTTCAGAAACAGTTTTTTGATCATCTGATGAACTATGCCATGGCGGGTAAATCCAATGTATATATAGATATGGATGAAAGGACGATATGTGCGTTCAAAAACAATGAAATCATTGACCGTGACTTTAAGGGATATTATCTTCGGATTCAAAAAGGAAAAGAAGTAGAAATCCACAGCAGCGATATTGTTCCATGTTATCATCCTTCTGTGAAAAAACCATTCGTATATCGAAATGCCCTTTCCTATACTCCGAAAGAGCATAAAGAAGGAACGGAATATGGCGCTTATTATACGAAAGAGAAGATACAGAGTCTGCTGGACGCAGTTTTCTTTTCTAAATTTCTTAGGGGCAATTATTTTACTCAGCAGGATAAACTGGGAATGAACGATGGATATATCAAGCGGAATCTTATCATTTCCAGGGAAGCTGTTTTTGACTGGCTGTACAAAGATGAAGAGGTGCAGGCAGCAAAAGTTCTGGGAAACGTATCTTTAGATTTAGTATTGGGAGCATTGAAAGAAGGCTACATTTTTAAGACCATGGACTGCTTTAATTTGCGCCACTCACTGTTGGAATATTTTTCGGATAAAGGAGAAGATACGATGGAGAATAGAATAAATCAGATAGTGACCGATCTAAAGGCAAAACTGGATGCGAAGGAAACACCGGAGATACAGTCAGCTGATGAATATTTCTTTGCAGTCGGACAGCTGGTGCAGTATTATATTTCATTAAACAAAGGAAAAAAGAAGACACATGCATTGGCAAATCCGTTTATAAATGCAAAAACAGATGCAGTCTTAAAAAAGAAACTGGTACAGTTTTTCTTGAAATATAATTATGATATTGGAGTATCAAGCAGACGTTTTAATAACCTTTACTGCATGATAACAGAATATGAGCTGAAAGGGGATATTGAGAAGGACTTGATAATCGCAGGGTATTTACACAGCAGTTTGATTTATGTACCAAAGGAGGATAAGTAAATGGATAAAAGAGTATATGGGGTTTTGGGGATTTCTTCAATCATGGCCAACTGGAATGCGGATTTTACCGGGTATCCCAAAACTACGCAGGACGGAACAACCTTTGGCAGTGATAAGGCACTGAAATATCCAATGAAAAAAATGTGGGACAATGAAGGAAAAAAGGTTCTTTATATCAAATCTATGAAATTTTCCGAGGGGAAAAAGGGCGAAGTGACATTGGTTCCAAATTCCCTGAAAGAGCGTTACGAACATTTATATGACATAGAAGATCTGAAAAAATGTAATGACACGAAGGAAGTAATCGAAAATTTGTTTCAGGCAGTAGATGTAAAAAACTTTGGAGCAACATTTGCCGAAGAAAAAAACAATATATCCATCACTGGAGCCGTTCAGTTTGGGCAGGGATTCAATAAATATGAGGGGACAAGCCCGGAGGAACAGCAGATTTTATCTCCGTTCAGGGACGGATCAAAAGATGATAAGAAGGAAGAAGCGAAAAACTCTACACTCGGAACAAAAATCGTCAGCAATGAGGCTCATTATTTCTATCCGTTTGTGGTGAACCCTCTGGCATATAAAGAGTTTGTACAGCTGGGTGTGACTGACGGGTACACAGAAGAAGACTATGAGAATTTCAAACGCACAGCGTTAGTTTCAGCAACTGCTTTTGCCACCAACGCAAAAGAAGGCTGCGAAAATGAGTTTGCTCTGTTTGTGGAGACAGAGCAGGATTTATATTTACCAAATCTTTCTGAATACATCACCTTCACAAAGGGTGAAGACAAAAATGTGATTGCATTTAAAGATACAGAATTTTTAGATGCACTTGCTGACAAAATCAAGAGTGTGGAAATTTACTATAATCCATATACAACCAAATTAGAATGTGAAATCAAGGGAGCAAAATACTATAATATTATTACACAAAAAGAGGTGTAGCCAATGGAAGTATGCAAGGTTACTCTGAAAGGAAGGACTGCTTTTTTCAAAAAGCCGGATGTGAACAGTTATTACTATTTTACTTATGACCAGATTCATAAAGTTGTTCTTCTCGGAATCTTTGGAGCCATACTTGGCTATTCAGGCTATGAATCCATAAAAATAGAAAAGCGGAAAAAGGATTCTGCGGAAGGACCAGGTTTCCCGGAGTTTTATGAACGTCTCAAAGACTGCAGATTTTCCATTGTGCCAAAGAATGAGAAAGGCTGGATTCCGAAAAAAATCCAATACTTTAATAATTCCGTCGGGTATGCTTCCAGAGAGCAGGGCGGCAATCTGATCATAAAAGAGCAATGGCTGGAATCACCGGAGTGGGATATTTTTATTCTTCTGGATGGTGAGGAGAGCCGTAAACTTTCTGAAACTTTGATGGATAGGCGCTGTGTTTATTCTCCTTATCTTGGGAAGAATGATCATCCTGCGGATCTTTTGAATCCTGAGATCATGGAGGCAGAGGAAATTCCGCCGGAAAACAGACAGCTGGATTGTCTGCTGCCAAAAGGGAAAGTCACATTTGCATATTTGGATGAAGACGACGATGAGGAAGAAGACTTCTATAAGTATGAGGAAGGACTGCCGTATGCATTGGACCCTTACACAAATCTTTATGTCACAGAGCCGTTTGTCTATACGAACCAATATGTAAAAGAGTGTGAACTGCCCTTATACCGGGCAGGGAAAAATATCATTGTATTTTATTAAAATGCCGTCGGAGAGAATTCTGCCTATATGCAGGATTCTTTCCGGCGGATTTTTACATTATAGGGGGGAACAGATATGTATTTTGATAAAGACGTTGTAAAAATAGAGGATCTGATCAAACAACCGGAGCGGTATTTTGCTCACAAGCCAAAGAAAGATGACAGGAAAAAAGAAACATTAAAAGAGCATACCAATCTGGCAGAAGCTTATTTTCTGAGAATTTTTGAGGAAAAGAAACTGGGGCACTGCATGGAAGTTTTTGAAGAAAAATATTTTGATCATCTCACCTGGGAAGCGAAGAATCTTTTTCGGAGTATGATCTTTGGAATTGTGACCTTTCACGATTTTGGAAAAGTAAATCCTTATTTTCAGAAGGAAAAGATGGGTCATGAAATGCCGGAGGCTAAAAAGATTTTTTCAAATAGCCATCATTCTTTGATTTCGGCTGTTCTTTATTTTGAATATTTTATGGAAAAAGTATGGGCACTTGACAAAAGTGATCAGAAGCAGCTGAAAGAGTTCCTGTTCCTGAATTCTTATCTGATAGCAAAACACCACAGCGATCTAGACACATTTGAAAAACATCTCAAAAGTTTTGAAGATGAAGATATCTATCATTTGATTGAAATGCTGGAAGATCAAGACCATCTTAATTTTTATAAAAAGCCGTTTCAGTGTTCGCTTAAAAGAGAAAGACTTGGGAAAGCCGCAGGAAATTTAAAAAAAGCAGCGCGCGATCGAAAAAGCCGGACCAGGCAGATTCTTTTTTACGCGTATGAACGGCTGGCTTATTCTCTGCTGGTCGCCAGTGACCATTATGCTGCATCAGAATATATGAGTGGAGTGCAGATCAGACATTTTGGCGGAATGGAGCATATGGATGAGTTCTGCAGACAATATTATGGGACAGAAATTTATCACGGAATCCGTAAATACGAGCAGGAAAAGTATTTGAAAGAAAAGGATCTGCGGAAAGAAGAGAATATGAATATAATGCGGACGGAGCTTTTTTTGGATGCTGAGCAGGAATTAAAAAAACATATGGATCAGAACGTTTTTTTCGTTGAAGCGCCGACCGGAAGCGGGAAGTCGAATTTGGCTGTCAACTTAAGCTTTCAGCTTATGAAACAGAACTCTGGTATCGGAAAGATATTTTATGTGTATCCATTTAATACTTTGATTGAACAAAATCTTGAGTCCATGGAAAAAATATTTGGGGGATCAAAGGTTATGGAGGACATCGCAGTGGTAAACTCCATGAAGCCGATTCCAATGGACCGGGCCAAACGAAAAAACGATGAGCTTCAATATTATCAGGAAGCACTGCTGAACCGCCAGTTTTTAAATTATCCGATGATCTTGACGACTCATGTCAGTCTGTTTGACACGATGTTTGGAAGAAGAAAAGAAAGTACCTTTGGATTTCATCAGCTGGCAAACAGCGTTCTTGTATTAGATGAAATCCAGAGTTACCGAAACAGTATCTGGACAGAGATTATTTTGTTTTTAAAAGAATTCGCCTCATTTCTTAATATGAAAATTATTATAATGTCCGCCACACTGCCCAACCTGGATGTGTTATCTCCGGAACTTGAAAATGCTGTGCCTCTGATCAGAAACAGAGAAAAATTCTATTCCCATCCGGTTTTTAAAAACAGAGTACGTGCAGATTACAGTCTTATGAAAAAAGAGTTTACCATGGAAGATCTGCTGGACCATGTTTTAGAGCAGCAGAAGCTTAAGAAAAAGATACTGGTAGAATTCATAAAAAAAGAATCTGCGTATACATTTTTTCAAATGCTTCAGGAGGATGGACGGCTGGAACTTCCGGCGGAACTGCTTACAGGAGATCAGAGTATTCTGGAGAGAAAGCAGGTGCTGAAAAAGATTGATACTGCAGGACAGCAGGGCATGATTTTGGTGTCAACCCAGATGATCGAGGCCGGCGTGGATATTGACATGGACATCGGATATAAAAACTGGTCCAAGCTGGACAGTGAGGAACAGTTTATGGGAAGGATCAACAGGTCCTGTAAGAAGAAAGACGCAGTTGTCTATTTCTTTGAAATGGATGATCCGCGGCACATTTACCGGGATGGAGATGCCAGAATTGATAATCTGGAATATACGCTGGCCAATGAAGAGATGAGAACGATTCTTTCAGAAAAGGATTTTCAGAAATATTACAAGTCTGTTTTAGAGGTGTTGAAACAAACATTCATGGAAAGTACGGGAGATCACGGGATTGAAGCTTTCTTTGCGACAAAACTTGGGCTGTTAGAGCATCCTGAAATCGAAAAAAGAATGCAGCTGATCCAGGATGACATGTGGAGTATGTCGGTTTATCTTTGCCGGAAGGTGGAGGAGGAAGATGGGACTGTGGTTGACGGAAGGGAGATCTGGAACAAATACAAAAAACTTTTGATGGATCAGAAAATGGATTATTCCGAGAAAAAATATAAACTTTCAGAAGTCAGGAGTAAGATGAATTACTTTACTTATACCATCCAGAGAACAGACCTAATGTATAGTGACAAAATCGGAGAGCTTTATATGATCGAGGATGGAGAGAAATATTTCCAGAATGGAATACTGATGATAGATTTTATGCAGAATGTAGGAGAAAATATAGAAATATTTAATAATATATTGGTTGATTGACATCGAAAATTCAAAGTTGAAATACAAATTTAGGTTATTGACATAATAAATTAGTATAGATATAATTGTAGCTGATAAACTATAACTTAAGAGGTTTTGAAATATTAACATACGGGCTTATCTTTATGATGCCTAACGATTAACAGTAACATATGATGTAAATGTCTAACTTGATAGAAAAGTTAGGCATTTTTTAATATCTTAAAGATTTATTTTGTGGAATATAAAGCACATATATTAATTGATATTTAACAATCGGATAAGATGGTGATACATTATAAATGAAAATAATGTCAGAAAATTAAAAGTATATCTAAAAGTGGAGGTCAAATATGGATTGTTTTTCTAAAATTAATAATATTCAGAAAAAGGATGATTTTGACTATGTATGTCTTAAAAAAACATACATAGTAAAACCTACAAAATTAAGAAGACTAAAAAAAGTTTTTTTAGTTCATGGTCATGATATAGCCTTAAAAGAAGAGATTACTAAAGTGCTGGAAAAACAAGGAATAGAGGTTGTGTTATTGGATGAATGTATGAATGTATGAATGCAGGTCTCACAATATTTGAAAAGCTAGAAAAATATAGTGATGCAGATGCTGCTATTTGTCTCTTAACCTGCGATGACATGGGAAAAGAAAAAAATGAAAAAAGATTTAAAGGCAGAGCGAGACAAAATGCTATTTTTGAAACTGGGTATTTTATTCACAAATTAGGTAGGGATAAAGTATTGTTAATTTGTGATCCAGAAGTAGAATTACCAACAGATTTGCAAGGTGTTGTCTATAATAGAAAACAAGATTGGCGTTTAAAAGTATTGAAAGAGCTAAAAGAAATTGGCTTCGTCATTAATTTGGATAAAATTTTCTAATTGACTTTTCACAAATTTTATTATATTATTGTATTATATCATTAATACAAAAAGGAGGCGCATCATATATGCAAAAAAAGCTGATTGCCCCGATCATTGTGACGGTTATCACAATCGTATTTTTATTAGGTTACTTTGGAATGATTTTTGTGCTCATTCCATTATCTGTCGGTCTCCGTCTGCTGATCGGTATGATCCCGCTTTGCCTGGCAGGTGTCTCCGTCTATGTACTCGTTGAACGCATTAAGGAAGTAAGGAGTGGTGAGGAAGATGATCTTAGTAACTACTGAAACAATACCAGGAAAAGATTTTGAAGCATTAGGAATGGTCAAAGGCAATACTATTCAGACCAAAAATGTGGGAAGAGATATTACCCAGGGCTTTAAGCATTTGGTTGGCGGTGAGTTAAAGGCCTATACAGAGATGATGAACGAGGCCAGGGCTCTTGCCACAAAGCGTATGGTAGAGGAAGCAGAAGCATTAGGGGCAGAAGCAGTTGTATGTGTCCGGTATGCATCGGCGGAAGTCATGTCTGGTGCTGCCGAGATTATGGCTTATGGCACAGCAGTTAAATTTAAATAAAGAACGCAGGTGTAAGAAAATCTTTTGACTGATCAAATCGTATCTGGCACGCAAAATTGTCAAGTTCCTCAAAAAGAGAGGGGCTTGACAATTTTGTTTTAAATGATTTTAATGAAATACAGAGAGGGGAAAACGGAAGGAAGAGAATTTGTTATTTTCTGGGGAGAGTGAGACTGTGGAAAGTAAAAAAGGATTAAAATTAGTTCTAAAGAAAATCTACAATTTATTGGACGGAAAACAGAAAAGAAACTTTGTATTAATTATATTGATTATGATTGTGTTTGCTGTCTTATCACAGATTACTCCTAAAGCAATCGGATGGCTGACAGACGATATGCTGATACAAAATCAAATTAATTTTTTAAAAGTGATACCGCTGCTGTTTCTTATTTTGGCTGTCAATGTCATAAATGAACTTATGAAGATACTGCGCAGAATCATGGTTGAAGATACGGCAACTAAAACAGAAAAAAAGGCAAGGGGAATCGTGATTACATCGCTTCTGAAAGCTCCGTTATTGTATTTTAAGGAAAATATGACGGGAAATATTCATGGAAGATTAAATCGATGTCTGGAGGGAACCATTAAACTTGAAAAACTCATTTTTATGGATTTTGCTCCTGCAATTTTTAACAGCATTGCGGCGATCGTTGTTATATTTACTACGCTGCCTGTCTTTCTGGCTTTGCCGATGCTTTTAGTTATTCCGATTGGAACGGCGATCGTATTTCGGCAGATCAGCACCCAAAGGGGGATACGCATCGAATTATTAGAAACAAAATCAGCTATGGACGGAGCGATCGTCGAGTTATTAAACGGCATTGAAGTCATAAGAATGACGGACAGCATTGTATTAGAAGAAAAGAGATTTGACAATAAATCCGAGTTTTTAAGAAACAAAGAAATGAATCACCACATACAAATGGCGAAATATGACAGCCTGAAATTCTTCAATGAAGTGTTTTTTACGGTCTTAATGATAGGAGTCTCAGCATATCTTGCAACGCAGGGCATAATCAGCGTTGGAGCGGTTCTGACATCCTATCTCTGCTTTTCACAGCTGATTAAGCCATTGGAAGAACTGCACAGAATCTTAGATGAATTATCAGAAAGTATTGTGTTAGCAGAAGACTTTTTTAGAATGACGGATATACCCCATGACTTTTCTTATTCCACAGTTTGTGAAAGTTGCGAAAATAAAAACAGAAGCAGTCATATAATAGATATTCATGGCCTGAATTTTTCTTATGATCAGAAGAATACTATTTTAAAAGAAATAAATATCTCCGTTGAAAAAGGAACCTTTTTGGGGATCGCAGGGCCAAGCGGCTGTGGGAAATCATCTTTGATAAAAGCCATATGCAAACTGGAAAAATGTGAAGGAGATGTCTTAATTGACGGTGCAAATATTACTTCACTATCAAGAAAAGAAATGTCGCAGATTATAGCTTTAGTTCCGCAAAGCCCGTTTTTAATTGCAGGAACGATCTATGAGAATATCTGCTATGGCCTGGACAGAGAACCGAGTCAAGAGGAAGTTGATGAGGCCGTCATAAAGGCAAATCTTCATGATTTTATAAACAGCCTGCCCGATAAAATGAATACTTTAATATCTGAAGGAGGAAGCAATTTATCAGGGGGACAGAAACAGAGAATTGCAGTCGCAAGAATTTTTTTGAGAAAACCAAGCGTTTTGATTTTAGATGAGGCGACTTCTGCTCTGGATAACACTTCTGAAAGGTTTATTCAGAATGAAATTGAAAGACTGAAAAAAGAAAATAATATGACGATAATATCAATAGCGCACAGACTAACTACTTTAAAAAACTGTGATAAGATCATAGTCATGAATAGAGGGGAAATCGTGCAGGAGGGTAAATATCATGAGCTGATACAGAAAGAGGGCATATTCAGTGATATGTATTATGGAAAACTAAAGTAGAAATCCTGCTGGTTTCGTGTATAATAATACACAGGAGTGAAAATGATGAAAGAAAATTATCAAAAAAAGCTGGATGGTATCATAGAAGGGCTTCAGGGAAAGAGGCCTTCTCTTTTGCTGCACAGCTGCTGTGCCCCGTGCAGCAGTTATGTTTTGGAATATCTCTCGAAGTATTTTCAAATCACAGTGTATTATTATAACCCTAACATCGACACCGAAGAAGAATACGAGAAAAGGGCCGAGGAGCAGAAGCGTCTGATCTCGGAGATGGAATTTCCGGATAAGGTATCTTTTATAAAGGAAGAGTTTCGTCCGGAAGAGTTCTATCAGGCAGTCATAGGATATGAAAAAGAGCCGGAGGGCGGGAAGAGATGTCTTCGGTGCTATCGGCTGAGACTTTCCGAGGCGGCGAAAAAGGCAGGAGAATTGGGGAGTGACTATTTTACCACGACACTTACCATCAGCCCGCTGAAAAATGCCCAGTGGCTCAATGAAATCGGTCAGGAATTAGAGGCGCAGTATCAGGTAAGGTTTCTGCCGTCCGATTTTAAAAAGAAAAACGGTTATAAACGTTCTGTGGAATTATCACAAAAGTTTGACTTGTACCGGCAAAGTTTTTGCGGGTGTGTTTTTTCGAAAAACGAAAAATAATTGTCAAAAACCCTTGCAAAAGGTTTTTATTTGTGATAGAATTTTTACAATTTGTAGAGAGATATATCTAAAATAATACCACATATTGCATTGAACTGCGTCTGCGCATCAATGCTTGGATTCGTGATTTTTATTTTTGGATATATTTTTTTTATGCACATTTTTAAGGAGGAAACAGATTCATGGACGCATTTTTGATTTTGGAAGATGGGCAAGTGTTTAAAGGAAAAAGTTTCGGCGCCAGGAAAGAAGTTATCTGCGAAGTTGTATTCAATACATCGATGACAGGCTACCTGGAGGTGCTTACGGACCCGTCCTATCAGGGACAGGGTGTCGTCATGACATATCCGCTGATTGGGAACTACGGCGTATGTCTTGAGGATGCAGAATCCGTAAAGCCATGGCATTCAGCTTTTATTGTAAGAGAGTTATCAAGAACCGCAAGTAATTTCAGAAGTGAGCAGGATTTGGAAAGTTATCTGATCGCCAACGATATTCCAGGAATCCAGGGAGTGGATACGAGAGCGATCACGAAAATTTTGAGAGAAGAAGGCTGTATGGGAGGCATGATCACAACCAATCCGGACTATGATCTGGATGAGATCCTTCCAAAATTAAAAGGGTATCAGGTAAAAGATGCAGTCAAGACCGTATCAAGAACAGAAAAAGAACATTTTCCGGGAGACGGACTGAAAGTTGCCCTGTTAGATCTGGGCACAAAGAGCAACATTGCAAATTCTCTCAACAAAAGAGGCTGTGATGTGACCGTTTATCCGGCGTTTACAACGGCAGAGGAAATCCTTGGGGATCAGCCGGACGGGATCATGTTATCCAATGGGCCTGGAGATCCGAAAGAATGTGTGTCCATTATAAAAGAAATAAAAAAATTATATGCCAGCGATGTGCCGATCTTCGCGATCTGTCTGGGACATCAGCTGATGGCTCTGGCAAACGGAGCGGATACGAGGAAGATGCGCTTCGGGCACCGGGGCGGAAATCATCCGGTAAAAGATCTGGCTACCGGCCGTGTCTACATTTCTTCTCAGAACCATGGATATGTGATCAAAAAAGAGAGCGTACCAAAGAATCTGGCAGAAATCTCATTTATCAATGTCAATGACAAGAGTATTGAAGGACTGCGGTATAAGGGGAAAAATGTCCGTACCGTGCAGTTCCATCCGGAGGCCAGTCCGGGACCGGTAGATACCGCTTACTTGTTTGATGAATTTATTGAAATGATGAAAGGAGCAAAAAATGCCTAGGATTGAAAGTATTAAGAAAGTATTAGTCATCGGGTCCGGACCGATCGTCATCGGACAGGCAGCAGAGTTTGACTATGCAGGAACCCAGGCCTGCCGCGCCCTTCAGGAAGAGGGAATCGAAGTTGTCTTGGTGAACTCTAATCCGGCTACCATCATGACCGATAAGGATATCGCAGATAAAGTTTACATTGAACCGCTGACTGCGGAAGTTGTAGAAAAAATCGTAGAAAAGGAAAAACCGGACAGTATTCTCCCGACATTGGGAGGACAGGCTGCACTGAATCTGGCGATGGAGCTGGAGGAAAACGGCTTCCTTGAAAAAAGCGGAGTGCGCCTGATCGGTACCTCCTCCACTACGATCAGAAAGGCTGAGGACCGCCAGGAATTTAAAGATACGATGGAAAAGATCGGTGAGCCTATCGCGGCAGGAAAAGTTGTCACAGACATTCCTGCGGGTGCTGAGTTTGCCGAGGAGATTGGGTATCCGGTCGTCTGCCGTCCGGCCTATACGTTAGGGGGAAGCGGCGGAGGAATCGCCCATGACAGAGAAGAATTAGAAGTGATCCTGGAAAATGGTCTCAGGCTGAGCCGTGTCGGAGAAGTTCTGGTAGAGCGTTACATCGGCGGATGGAAAGAAGTCGAATATGAAGTGATGCGCGATGCCAACGGAACCTGCATCACCGTATGTAATATGGAAAACATTGACCCGGTCGGCGTTCATACCGGAGACAGCATCGTAGTAGCTCCTTCCCAGACATTAGGGGACAAAGAATACCAGATGCTTCGTACTTCTGCATTAAACATTATTACAGAACTGAAAGTAAACGGCGGATGCAACGTACAGTTTGCTCTGAATCCGGACAGTTTTGAATATTGTGTCATCGAGGTAAACCCTCGTGTCAGCCGTTCTTCTGCACTGGCATCCAAGGCTACAGGATATCCGATCGCAAAGGTGACGGCAAAGATCGCCATCGGATATAATCTGGATGAGATTCCAAATGCCATCACAGGAAAGACTTATGCAAGTTTTGAGCCGATGCTGGATTACTGTGTGGTAAAAATGCCGCGTCTTCCGTTTGACAAGTTTATTCATGCAAAGAGGACACTGACCACTCAGATGAAAGCAACCGGGGAAGTCATGAGCATCTGCAATAATTTTGAAGGTGCACTGATGAAGGCCATCCGTTCCCTGGAACAGAACGTGGACAGCCTGATCTTCGGTAATTATGGGGAAATGTCAGACGAAGAACTGACAAAGGAATTAGAGAAGATCGACGACTTGAGAATCTATGTGATCGCAGAGGCGATCCGCAGAGGATTTGACTACGACACGATTTTCAACATCACGAAGATCGACCGCTGGTTCTTGGACAAGATTGCTGTTTTGGTAGAGATGGAAAAGAAACTGAAAGAAGCAGGAGAATTGGAGAAAGAACTGCTGGCAGAGGCTAAGCGCTTAGAATTCCCTGATTCTGTGATCGGAAAGCTGACAGGAAAAACTGCAAAAGAGATCAAGGAACTGAGAAACCAATTCGGTATTCATGCGGCTTATAAGATGGTCGATACATGTGCAGCAGAATTTGAGGCGAGTACTCCTTACTATTACTCCATCTTCGGAAGTGAAAATGAAGTAGAAGAACTGAGTAAGAAGAAAAAGGTCATGGTACTGGGCTCCGGACCGATCCGGATCGGACAGGGAATCGAGTTTGATTACTGCTCTGTGCACAGCGTATGGGCATTAAGAGACGCAGGGTATGAGACCATCATCGTCAATAACAACCCGGAGACGGTTTCCACAGACTTTGACGTGGCGGATAAGCTCTATTTTGAACCTTTGACTGCTGAGGATGTGGAGAGCATCGTGGATCTGGAAAAACCGGACGGAGCCGTGGTACAGTTCGGAGGACAGACTGCGATTAAACTGACGCAGGCTCTGATGGAGATGGGAGTTCCGATCCTCGGAACAAGCGCAGAAAATGTAGACGCGGCGGAAGACAGAGAACTGTTCGATGAGATTCTGGAAGAGTGCTGTATTCCAAGACCGAAAGGAACGACCGTATTTACATGTGAGGAGGCGCTTTCCGCAGCACATGAACTGGGGTATCCGGTTCTGGTAAGGCCGTCTTATGTTCTCGGCGGACAGGGAATGCAGATTGCTGTTTCCGATGAAGATATTGTATCCTTTATTGAGATCATTAACCGCCAGACCCAGGAGCATCCGATCCTGATCGACAAATATCTGGTCGGAAGAGAAGTGGAAGTGGATGCCGTATGTGACGGGGAAGAAATTATTATCCCTGGTATCATGGAGCACATCGAGCGCGCCGGAATCCACTCCGGTGACAGTATTTCTGTTTACCCGTCCATTAACCTGAGCGAAAAGGTGAAAAGGGTAATCGCAGAGTATACAAGGAAACTGGCAAAATCACTGAACGTTATTGGACTCATCAATATCCAGTTTATTGTCTGTGACGAGGAGGTTTATGTCATCGAGGTAAATCCTCGTTCCAGCCGTACCGTTCCTTATATCAGCAAGGTAACCGGAATTCCGATCGTAGATCTGGCGGCCAAAGTGATCGCCGGAGCCAAGATCAGGAATCTGGAATATAAGCCGGGACTCCAGGAAGAGTCTGAATATTATGCAATCAAGAAACCGGTGTTCTCTTTTGAAAAACTGAGGGGCGCAGAAGTCAGCTTAGGGCCGGAAATGAAATCCACCGGAGAGTGTCTGGGAGTTTCCAAAAACTACAATGAGGCATTGTACAAGGCATTTCTCGGAGCGGGCATTAACCTTCCGAAGTACAAGAAGATGATTCTCACGGTGAAGGATTCAGATAAAATCGATGCGGTGGATATCGGAAGAAGATTCGTGGATCTCGGATACGAAATTTTCTCCACGAGGAGCACGTGCAGAGTGCTGAATGAAAACGGCGTGCCTGCCCATTCGATCAACAAGCTGGAAGAAGAATCTCCGAACTTGCTTGATTTGATTTTAGATGATAAAATAGATTTGATCATTGACACACCTTCTCAGGGAGTAGGGCGCAGCAGGGACGGATTCCTGATCCGCAGGTATGCGATTGAAACCGGTGTGACTTGTCTGACCAGCCTGGATACGGCAGATGCACTGCTCACCAGCCTGGAATCAGGAAGCAGAGACAATTTATCAGTTGTGGACATTGCACAAATTTAAACGTACAACGGGGTACCTTTAAGTCTATTAAAGGTGCCCCTTTTTTCTTTCATCGGAAAGTTCTATTTCAGGAGGGCGGTGTTCCCTCTGCTCTGATTGACAATAAAAATGTAACTTGATAAAATTATGTTAACTGCCGGCTGTATTTTAAAGCCGAATAAAAAAGAAAAGAGGAGTGATGATATGGACCGATATACTAAGCAGGACGTCATAGATCTGGTCAGGGAAAATGACGTACAGTTTATCCGGCTGCAGTTTTCCGATGTGTTCGGGACGCTGAAAAATGTGGCGATCACCGCAAGACAGCTGGAAAAAGCATTGGATAATAAGTGTATGTTTGACGGATCTTCCGTGGACGGTTTTGTGCGGATAGAAGAATCCGACATGTATCTGTACCCTGATCTGGACAGTTTTCTCATATTTCCATGGCATTCCCAGAGCGGAAAAGTCGCGAGGCTGGTCTGTGACGTGTACGGACAGGACGGGCTTCCATTCATCGGGGATTCCCGCTATATCCTGAAGAAAGTGCTCAGGAAGAGCAAGAAACTCGGATATAATTTTAACGTAGGGCCTGAGTGTGAATTCTTTTTATTCCACACGGACGAGGAAGGATGTCCTACGACGCTGACACACGAGAAAGCCGGCTATTTTGATGTGGCGCCTCTGGATCTTGGAGAAGCGGCCAGAAGAGATATGATCCTGAATCTGGAAAATATGGGATTTGAGATCGAAGCCTCCCACCACGAGGTGGCACCGGCTCAGCATGAGATAGATTTTAAATACGACAATGCACTGCGCACTGCAGATAATATTCTTACATTTAAGTTTGTCGTGAAGTATATTGCAAAGCGGCATGGGCTGTATGCGAGCTTTATGCCAAAACCGATCTCCGGTGTGGACGGTTCCGGAATGCATCTGAATATGTCGCTCTGGAGTGAAGGGCAGAATATATTTGCGGATTCCAGAGGCGAACTGGGACTCAGCGACGAGGCGTACCACTTTATGGCGGGTCTTATGAAGCATGCGCCGGAGATGTCGCTGATCACAAACCCATTGGTGAATTCCTACAAGCGGATCGTGCCGGGCTATGAGGCTCCGGTGGATATTTCATGGTCTCCTGCAAACAGGAGTCCGCTGATCCGTGTGCCGACGGCCAGAGGAAGCGGAACACGCCTGGAATTCAGAAGCCCGGATTCCGCGGCCAATCCTTACCTTGCGCTTGCAGTGAGTCTGGCGGCAGGAATTGACGGTCTTGAAAATAAACTGCAGCCTGGAAAGGCATCTACAAAGAACCAGTACGAAGTTACAGAGAAGGCGAAATTAAAGGCCGGCATCGGGGCTCTTCCAAGGGATATGAAGGAAGCGATGGATTTGTTCAAGGACAGTGAATTCATGAAAGAGGTTCTCGGAGATCATATTTTTGACCGGTATCTGGATGCAAAACAGGGAGAATGGGAATCCTATCAGAAAACTGTCTCTCAGTGGGAAATAGATGAATATTTGTACAAGATTTAACCGGCAGAAGGCAGGCGTCATTCATACGGGGAGGTGGGAAGCTTGGTTCATATTTTTGTTCTTTTCCCGAAACAGGAGCAGACAAGGAGTATCCGAAATCTGCTTGTGAGAAACGGATTTGAAGTGACGGCTGCCTGTGTCACAGGCTCCCAGATCATGCAGCGGGCGGAAAGCCTGGAAGACGGGCTGATCGTCTGCGGATACAAGTTTGCGGACATGGTCTGCAGTGAACTGAGAGAATATCTCCCTGACGGATTCAGGATGATTGTTTTAGCTCCACAGGCGAGTCTGGAATTTTTGGATATCCGGGGGATGGAGTATCTGCCGATGCCTTTAAAGCCTCCGCTTCTGATGGAAAAAGTACGGAAAATGTCGGACGCTCTGAGCAATGCCCAGAAGAAAAAACAGCAAAGGCCGAGACAGCGCACGAGAGAAGAGCTGGAAATAATCGAAGAAACGAAGAAACTGCTGATGAAAAACAACCGGATCTCAGAACAGGAAGCCCACGAGTATATTCAGCGCCGCAGTATGAACAGCGGTGTGGGACTGATTGAAATGGCAAAGATGATCCGGGATTCATATAGATACTAAACGGACTTTCACAGTAAATTATTAGGAGGACATCATGTTTAAGATCAACGAAAATTATTTGAAATTACCAGGAAGTTATTTATTTTCAACCATTGCCAAAAAGGTCAATGCATATCAGGAAGCCAATCCGGAAAAAGATCTGATCCGTCTGGGAATTGGGGATGTGACACAGCCGCTGGCTCCGTCAATCATCGAGGCGCTTCACGGCGCTGTGGATGAGATGGCCGCAGCGGAGACCTTTCACGGTTATGCACCGGACCTCGGATATGAATTTTTAAGAAACGCTATTGTGGACGGTGATTACAGATCACGGGGTGCGCAGATTGAGGCGGATGAGATCTTTGTCAGTGACGGAGCAAAGTGTGATTCGGGAAATATCCAGGAGATCTTTGCACAGGATAATAAGATTGCGGTCTGTGATCCGGTGTATCCGGTTTATGTGGACACCAACGTCATGGCCGGACGGACAGGAACCTATGATCCGAAATCCGAGACATGGAGCGATGTAATCTATATGCCGTGTACGGCGGAGAATAATTTTGCACCGGAATTTCCGAAAGAGGTTCCGGACATCATTTATCTCTGTTTCCCGAACAATCCGACGGGATCTACGATTACAAAGGATCAGCTTCAGGGATGGGTAGACTATGCAAATAAAAATGGGGCAGTCATTATTTATGATGCTGCATATGAGGCATATATCTCAGAGGATGATGTGGCACATACCATCTACGAATGTGAAGGCGCAAGAACCTGTGCCATTGAGTTAAAGAGTTTTTCTAAAAATGCAGGATTTACCGGAGTACGATTGGGATATGCTGTAGTGCCGAAAGATCTTACATGCGGTGATGTAAAACTTCACGACTTATGGGCAAGGCGCCACGGTACAAAGTATAACGGCGCACCGTATATTGTGCAGAAAGCGGGAGCGGCTGTCTATTCTGAAGCCGGGAAAGCACAGCTTAAAGAGCAGGTGGGCTACTACATGAACAATGCCAGGGTGATCTATGAGGGTCTGAAAGATGCGGGATATACTGTGTCAGGAGGAGTCAACGCTCCTTATATCTGGCTGAAGACTCCGGATGGAATGTCCTCCTGGGATTTCTTTGATCATCTGCTGGAACACGCAAATGTTGTGGGAACACCGGGATCAGGTTTCGGACCGAGCGGGGAAGGCTATTTCCGGCTCACGGCTTTCGGAAATTATGAGAATACGGTGAAAGCCATTGAACGGATTAAAAATATATAACTGTATTTTGCAGGACCATGCCTTTGCCGGCATGGTCCTTTTAATGTTCCTGACATAGAGTTTTGTCAAAATATGACGATTCGTTGACATTTTACACAGAATGTGTTAAGTTAATTTTAATAATGTTGTAATAAGTTCACAATACGCAGGAAGGAGAGGGAGACACAGAGGGATATGAAGCATAAGATAGCAAAGGGAACGATGGCAGCCGGACTGTCACTGGCATTCATTCTCGGAGTTTCCACATTCGCAGACGCCAAAGGCGATCAGTACCAGACCGGTCTTGCGGGATCTGCGGCAGCTATGGAACAGTACACAGAGTCAGACAGTTCAGCACCAAAGAAGAAAGTAAAAACACCTTCGGCTGCAGCAGCAGTGAAGAAGACGACAAAGACGCAGCATATTACAGAAGTTAAAAAGCAGGCGGCAGCGACTTCCGCAAAACCAAAAGTGACAGCAAAACAGGCGGCAGCGGCCGCGGTGCAGAAACAGACAAAAGAGCCTGAGTTTTCCGCTTCTTTTTACAAAGGAAAAGCAGCACCCGACGTGCGCTCCGTACTGAACATCAGAAAGAAAAAGAGCATTTCCAGCCCTGTGGTGGGAAAGTTCAAAAAAGGAAACATCGGCACTGTATTGAAAAAGGGAAAAGAATGGAGCAGGATCCGTTCCGGAAAAGTGACCGGTTATGTGAAGAACGAGTATCTGATCTGGGGAAGTGATATCCACAGTTACGCTAAGAAACATAATTTTCCGAAACAAGCCGTCGTGAAAGTGGACACACTGAAAGTCAGACAGAAACAGTCCACCAAAGCAAAAGTTTTGACCCTGGTTTCCAGAGATGACAGCTACAAAGTTCTCGGAGAATCCGCAGAGTGGGTCAATGTGAAGGCAGACGGAGACAAAGGCTATCTGGCAAAAGATTACGTCAGTCTTGGGTATTACTATACCAGTGCAAAGTCAACGGTGAAAAAACAAAAGCCGGCAAAGAGTACCACGAGTACAGAACGAACAACCGAGAGCGAAAGACAGAATTCCTCTTCTCAGGAGAGCGGAGACAGTTCCTCAGGAACTACCCGTCAGCAGGTCGTGAACTATGCCCTGAAGTTTGTGGGGAATAAGTACCGCTACGGCGGAAACAGCCTGACAAACGGTACGGACTGTTCCGGATTTACTCAGCAGGTGCTTGGACATTTTGGCTACAACATCAGCAGAACATCCTATTCCCAGGCAAACGATGGACGCACCATCTCCATCAGCAGCGTCAGACCGGGGGATCTGCTGTTCTATAAACGGGGAGGCCGGATCAACCATGTGACCATGTACATCGGAAACGGTCAGGTCGTCCACGCGAGCAATTCCGCCCCATATCCAAGGGGAGGCATCAAAGTATCCAGTATGGGATACCGGACACCGTGCAAAGCAGTGCGCATCATCAACTAAGTGAGAGAAGATTATTTACATATACCAAGAAACCGCCGCGGTTCACATTTGTGAACCACGGCGGTTTCTCTCTGCAAGAAGAAGCTGCTGCAAGACAGCACTTTCTATCCGGCAGGATGTCTTCTCCAGCAGATATGATATCTATTTTCTGTATGATTGGAGTGAGGCATTCTAAGAGCCGAACGAAAATCATACAGAAAATTTTACACATTAAACTTAAACACGATCACGTCTCCGTCCTGTACGACGTATTCTTTTCCTTCCTGTCTCACCAGCCCTTTTTCTCTGGCTGCTGCGATGCTTCCATTTTCAACAAGGTCATCATAGGAAACTACTTCGGCACGGATGAAGCCCCGCTCGAAATCCGTATGGATCTTTCCGGCTGCCTGAGGCGCCTTCGTTCCTTCTGTGATCGTCCATGCCCTCGTCTCGTCTTCCCCTGATGTCAGATAACTGATCAGGCCAAGCAGTGAATAGCTGGCAGAGATCAGTTTATCAAGGCCTGACTCACTAAGACCCAGATCCTCTAAAAATTCTTTTCGCTCTTCATCATCCAGTTCTGCGATTTCCTGTTCAATCTGGGCACAGATCACGAAAACACCGGCGTCTACATCTTTTGCATAAGTTCTCACTTCATTTACAAACTCGTTGGATGCGGCATCATCCATGAGATCATCCTCACAGACATTGGCGGCAAAAATCACAGGCTTGATCGTTAAGAGATTGCAGGAATCCAGGATTTCCTGTTCTTCTTCGTCATCGGTCACGAATGTCTTGGCCAGCTTCCCGTCCTCAAGATGAGCTTTTACCCGTTCCAGAAGTTCTACCTCCCGGGCGAGGGACTTGTCATTTCGTGAACCTTTTTTTGACTTGGCGATCTTTCTGTCAAGAACTTCGATGTCGGAAAAAATCAGCTCAAAATTGATGGTTTCGATATCGCGAAGCGGGCTGACTGAACCGTCTACATGGACGATATTTTCATCTTCAAAGCAGCGGACTACATGGACAATGGCATCGACCTCACGGATATTGGCCAGAAACTGGTTGCCAAGCCCCTCCCCTTTGGATGCTCCCTTGACGAGACCTGCGATGTCTACAAACTCGATGACTGCGGGAATGACTTTTTTTGAGTGATACATCTCAGACAGCACGTCCAGCCTTTTATCCGGCACGGTAACGATCCCTACGTTCGGATCGATGGTGCAGAACGGATAGTTGGCAGACTCGGCACCCGCTTTTGTGAGAGAATTAAACAAAGTACTCTTACCTACATTTGGCAGTCCTACGATTCCTAATTTCATTGTGTATTGATTCCTTTCTTCATGTCTTTGCATAAATATAGTCCTGTGATCCAAGGACATTGATACAACAAGTCTACCATAAGAACCTTGAAAAGAAAAGAAAAATGGGATAAGATGAAACGACGGAAAGGAGTAATGCGATTATGGAAAATGAAATCCGGTTTCCATTTTTGGGCATTGTGTTCAAACATGTGGGAGAGGGCATCAGCATCGGAGGATTTGAGATCAAATATTACGGTATAGTCATTGCACTGGGATTTCTTCTGGGGATGCTTGCGGCGGCCAGAATGGCTAAGAAAAACGGAGTCAATCCGGATCTGGTCTTTGATTTCATCATCGCGGTGATGATTCCTGCTATCATTGGGGCGAGACTTTACTATGTTATTTTTTCCTGGGATTACTACAAAGATCATCTGACGGAGATACTGAATACCAGGAGCGGAGGCCTTGCCATTTATGGAGGGATTATTGCTTCGGTCATTGTGATGGTCATCTTCTGCAGAGTGAAGAAAATAGAATTTTTCAAACTGGCGGATATTGCGGTGCCGGGGCTGCTGATCGGCCAGATCCTGGGCCGATGGGGGAACTTTTTCAACAGGGAAGCATTCGGAGGCTTTACCAACGGGCCTTTGGCTATGCAGATCCCCACAGACTATTTCGTAAAGCACGGAAGACTTTCAGAGATTGTGGATGCCGGGCTGTATGACCAGGCTGTGTTTGTGGGAAGCGGAAGCCATATGAATACTTATATTCAGGTACACCCTACGTTTTTATATGAAGGGCTGTGGAACCTTGCACTGCTGATTCTCATTGTTATCATGTTCAGACACAAAAAATTTGACGGCCAGATGCTGGCAATTTATGCCATCGGATATGGAGTCGGACGATTCTGGATCGAGGGCCTTCGGACAGACCAGCTGCTGATCCCGGGAACACAAATCGCCGTATCTCAGGTAGTTGCGGCACTTTTTGCTGCCGGGGCACTGCTTGTCCTTCTCTATCAGTGGAAAAAACGGAAACATTAAAAGTGTAGAAAAAAACTGTTCACAGAAAAAATTCTGTGGACAGTTTTTTTATTTCTTGATTTTTTGTGGACAATCCATTAGAATGGAGACAGTAGTGGTGAGAAGTGGTGGATAGTGGGTAGAAAAGACCACAAAGTGTCACGACTGATCATCAGGTGGAGCGCACCCGATTTGGGAAACGGCAGGTGATTACCATGTTCATGGGCGAATACAATCACACAATCGATGCGAAAGGCAGACTGATAATCCCCTCAAAGTTCAGAGAAGCACTGGGCAGTGAGTTCGTTCTTACAAAGGGATTGGATGGATGCCTATTCGTGTTTCCTATGAAAGAATGGGAGGCTTTTGAAGAAAAATTAAGAAGCCTGCCGCTGATCGATAAGAATGCACGGAAGTTTTCCAGATTCTTTTTGGCCGGAGCATCCACTTGTGAATTGGACAAGCAGGGCAGAATCCTGGTGCCAGGCACACTGCGTGAATTTGCACAGATGGATAAAGAAGTAGTTCTTACGGGCATGCTGGACCGTATTGAGGTATGGAGCAAAGAACAATGGCTTGAAAATAATGCTTATGACGATATGGACGATATTGCCCAGAGTATGCAGGAACTAGGTTTGAATATCTGAATGGAAGGAAAGACAAATGGATTTTGAACATGCATCTGTGTTGTTGGATGAAACAATAAGGGAACTAAAGATAAAACCGGACGGTATCTACGTGGATGGGACTCTTGGAGGAGGCGGACATGCCTTTCATGTCCTGAACAGACTCTCTGAAAAGGGACGATATATTGGCATTGACCAGGACGAGGATGCGATCAGGGCAAGCACAAAACGGCTTGCTCCGTTTCAGGATAAAGTTACGATTGTAAGAGATAACTATGTGAATATGCCGAAAGTGCTGAAGGATCTGGGGATATCCCGTGTGGACGGAATTCTTCTGGATCTTGGCGTTTCCTCTTTTCAGCTGGATGAGAAGGACAGGGGATTCACATACCGCGAAGACGTACCGCTGGATATGAGGATGGATCAAAGGCAGACTTTTTCTGCAAGAGACATAGTCAATGGATACAGTGAACAGGAGTTGTTTCATATTATCCGCGATTATGGAGAGGACAAGTTTGCTAAAAATATTGCCAAACATATTGCAGCAGAGAGAGAGAAAGTACCGATTGAGACAACAGGACAGCTTATTGAGGTGATCAAACATGCAATACCGATGAAGGTGAGGGCTGTGGGAGGACATCCTGCAAAAAGGACATTTCAGGCCATCCGGATTGAATGCAACCGGGAGCTGGAAGTGTTAAAGACAAGTCTTGACCAGATGATCGAGCTGTTAAACCCCGAAGGAAGACTGTGCATCATTACCTTTCATTCTCTGGAAGACAGAATTGTGAAACGGGCGTTCAGAAAAAATGAAAATCCGTGTACCTGTCCGCCGAATTTCCCGATCTGTACCTGCGGAAATGAATCGAAGGGTAAGGTTATCACAAGAAAGCCGATTATACCGACCGAAGAAGAACTTATGAGGAACAAAAGAGCAAAAAGTTCAAAATTAAGAGTGTTTGAGAGAAAATAGTGAGGGGGAGAACAGCGAAGTGAATAAGACGAGACAAGAGCGATATGAATTTATTTACGGAAATACTGCGCGGAAAATGGAAGCGGCACCGGCAAAACCCGAGTATGAACCATCCAGGCAGCCGAAAAGGAAACCGGCAGTACGCACCAAAAGAAAGACAACACCTCAGACAAAAGCAAACCAAACAAAAGCTCTGGAATTTGATTTTGCGTTTATCAAAGCGCTGGCAGCAGGTATGGCTGTGATCGCACTGGTAAGCTTCTTCTATTTGTCGGAGCAGTCAAAACTGGAGCAGCAGCGGTCCGCAGTCTCTGCCAAGAAATCGGAGCTCAGCACACTGCTGGTCGAAAATGAGGATCTGAATCTGGAGATCGAACAGAGCATTAATCTTCCTGCGATCCAGGAAACGGCCATGAAGAAATACGGAATGAAGAAACCTGCGCAGAGTAAGGTAATTGCATATGACAGTAAGAATGTTGACTATGTGAGACAGTACAATAAAATACCCGATTCAAAGTAAGGAGCGGTTTTATTGAAAAAAAAGAAATATAAGAAGATCAAAAGAATAAACAATGCTATGAGAGTCAGGACTCTGTCTGTATCGGCTCTCATAGCAATTCTTTTTATTTGCCTTATGGGCCGGCTGGTTTATTTCAGTGTGGCAAAAAATAAGACATATGAAAAAAAAGTTCTGGCCCAGCAGAATTATCAGAGCCAGACCCTTCCGTACAAAAGGGGAGATATCCTCGACAGAAACGGAAACACGCTGGCTACCAGCCAGAAGTTATACAGTCTGGTCCTGGAACCGAAAAATATCCTGCGTACAGAGCAGACTCAGAAAAATGCTTTGAATGCACTGACCAAATATATGGACCTTGACCGGGATGATCTGCTGTCCTATATAAAAGACAACAAAGACTCTTATTACTCAGTGTACAAAAAAGACATGAAGTACAGTGAAGTGGCAGATCTGAAAGATTTTCTGAAATCGAAAAACGGAAAAAAGGTTGTGGGGATTACTTTTTCTGAAAAGTATGTGAGAAGATATCCCAATAAGAGTCTGGCAAGCCACCTTCTTGGGTTCGTATCTGACGGAAGCATTGGAACAACGGGGATAGAGCAGTATTATAACAGTACACTGTCCGGTGTGGACGGAAGAAAATACACGTATCTGAATGAGGAACTGGAACAGGATGACTCTATAGTAGATCCGGAAAACGGCAAAACACTTGTGTCTACGATCGACATCAATATCCAGAAAATAGCCGAAGACCGCCTAGAAAAGTTTGAAAAAAAATACGGCAGTAAGGGAAGCTCTATTCTGGTCATGGACCCGAACAATGGGGAAGTCCTGGGAATGGCCAACTCCAACAAATATGACCTGGAACACCCCAGAGATGAAAAAGGTCTGCTCTCGAAATATTCTCAGAGCCAGATTAATTCCATGTCAGAAAAACAGAAGGTAAAAGCCTTTAATGAACTGTGGAAGAATCCGATCGTATCAAACAGTTTCGAGCCGGGATCTACCTATAAACCGTTTACGGTGGCAGGAGGACTGGAGGACGGGATTCTCAAGGGAAATGAACATTATTACTGCAGCGGTTACAAACAGGTGGGGAAATACAAGATTCACTGTTCTCACAGAGAAGGACATGGAAATCTGAGTCTGTCTGACAGCATCGCATATTCATGCAATGTGGCGCTGATGGATATTGCCTTTAAAGAAGGTAAGGATGTATTTGCAAAATATCAAAAAGATTTTAACTTTGGAGTAAAGACGGGGATCGATCTTCCGGGCGAAGCGGAAACCGCAGGCCTTCTGCACGGCGCAGACCAGATGACGAATGTTGATCTGGCTACCAGTTCCTTCGGACAGTCCTTTAACTGTTCTATGATACAAATGGCATCTTCTTTCAGTTCATTGGTCAACGGAGGCAGCTACTATAAGCCTCATGTGGTGAAGCAGACCAGGGATGACAAAGGAAATGTAGTGAGCAACAAGGAATCCGAACTGGTCAAACAGACGATCTCGGCTGATACATCCAAGAAGCTGCGCACTTATATGGAAGAGACAGTCGAAAAAGGAACCGGGAAAAAAGCACAGATCAAAGGCTACAGCGTCGGAGGAAAGACAGGGACCGCACAGAAAATTCCGAGAAGTGCAGGGACTTACATCGTCTCCTTCTGCGGATTTGCTCCCGTAGAAAATCCTAAAGTTGTTGTATATGTGGTCATAGATGAAATCCAGAAAGACTCACAGCTCAACACCGGACTGGCTGTTGAAATGGCGAGAGATGTATTAAAAGAATCACTGAAGGACATGAATGTGCAGAAAACGAAAAAGTAAAACATGTCATACTTGTTTCCTTGGATTCATATATTTTTATCAGTATGGATTCCGGAGTTTTTTATGAAAACAAGTTATAAACGAAGGATGCTTCTCATGGGCGGCATCTTTGCATTCTGTCTGATCTTTATGGCGGGAAGGCTTGGCTATCTGATGATCGGGCAGGCAGATAAGTATCTGGCGCTGGCCAAAGACCTGCACCAGAGAGAGCGGGAAATCAAGGCTCCCAGGGGAAATATTTATGACAGAAACGGGGTGAAGATCGCATCCAACAAAGCGGTTTACTCTATCTCTGTGATTCATTCCCAGACAAAGCAGAAAGAGAAAGTCGTATCGGTCCTTTCAAAGGAACTTCAGATAGATGAGTCAGAAATCAAAAAAAAGGTTTATAAAAATTCAGTTAGGGAAAAGATTAAGAGTAATGTAGATAAAGACGCAGCAGACCGTATCAGAAAATATGAACTTGCCGGCGTTAAAGTGGATGAGGATTATAAACGGACTTATCCTTATAATGATCTGGCTTCAAAAGTCCTGGGATTTACAGGAGGAGACAATCAGGGGATCGTTGGGCTTGAGGTGACATATGACTCTTATCTGCAGGGCAAACCCGGAAGAATCCTGACACTGACGGACGGCGGCGGAAGAGAAATTGACGGTGCCTACGAGGAGAGAGATGAACCGGTAGCCGGCAATGACCTGTATACTACACTGGATGTGAACCTGCAGAACTATGTGTGGCAGGCATGTGAAAAGGTAAGAAAAGAAAAGGGAGCAAAACGGGTTTCCATGATTATCATGAATCCTCAAAACGGAGAGATTTATGCCATGGTCAACACTCCTGAATACAATTTAAATGAACCGTTTAAACTGAAAGGGAAAAAAGAGAACACCACAGGAAAGAAAAGACAGGAACTGTTGAACCAAATGTGGAGAAACACATGTATCAATGATACATATGAGCCGGGATCTGTCTTTAAGATTGTGACTGCAACCGCCGGTCTGGAACTTGGCAAAGTGAAAGTGACGGATCACTTCAGCTGTCCGGGATTCCGGATCGTGGAAGACCGGAAGATCCGCTGCCATAAAACCACGGGGCACGGCGCCGAGACCTTTAAGGAGGGTGTTATGAATTCGTGCAACCCGGTTTTTATGGAAGTTGGAGCCAGGGTAGGAGTAGACGGGATGTATACGATATTCCGCCAGATGGGCCTGTTTGAAAAGACCGGCATCGATATTCCGGGTGAGGCAAATTCCATTATGCATAACAAAAAGAATGTGGGAGCGGTGGAGCTTGCCACGATGTCTTTCGGGCAGTCCTTCCAGATTACTCCTCTGCAGCTGATGAGAGCTGCCAGTGCCGCAGTTAACGGAGGAACTCTGGTGACACCTCATTTTGGCATGAAGGCAGTGGATTCATCGGGAAAGACAGTGAAGACTTTTGAATTTGCGAAAAAGAAAAACGTGATTAAAAAAGAAACATCTGAGACAATGAGGGAGCTTTTGGAGGCAGTGGTGTCAGAAGGTTCCGGAAGGAACTGTAAGATTGAAGGATATTCCATTGGAGGGAAGACTGCGACCAGTGAAAAACTGCCCCGCGGAACAGGGAAATATATTTCCTCATTTTTAGGTTTTTCAAAGGCAGAACATCCAACCGTGATGGCTTTGGTCATGATCGACGAGCCGAAGGGCACTTATTATGGAGGAACCATCGCAGCGCCGGTGGTACGGGAGGTATTTAAAGTTGCACTTCCTTATCTTGGAATTTCCAAGGATTATACGGTTGATAAAACAAAGAAATAAAGATATACTGGAAAGATAAGAAAAACAAATGAGGTGAAAACATGAATTATAGTATCGTAAAACCTATTTTAATTGCATTTTTCGTCAGCGTGGTGCTGAGCCCGATGATGATTAAATATTTACAGAAGCTGAAATTCGGCCAGTTCATCCGGGGCGAGGGACCCGAGTCCCACCTGAAGAAGTCAGGGACCCCGACGATGGGAGGACTGATCATCCTGCTTGGCATCATTGTGGCTTCTCTGTTTTATGTGAAAGATTATCCGAACATTATACCGGTTCTCTTTGTTACCCTCGGATTCGGCTTCATCGGTTTTATCGATGATTATATCAAAGTCGTGATGAAGAGAAATCTTGGACTCAGGGCCTGGCAGAAGATGCTTGGACAGATCATTGTGACCGGAGTGTTTGCATACTATCTGATCAATCATACGGATATTGGAACCTCCATGCTGATCCCTTTTTCACACGGAAAATATCTGGAGCTGGGAGCACTGTTTGTTCCCGCTATCTTTATTATCCTGCTGGGAACTGTCAATGGGGCCAACTTTACGGACGGACTCGACGGTCTTGCATCCAGTGTCACTGTTTTGATCGCTACCTTTTTTACGGTTGTAGCCATCGGAGCGGGTATCTCCGGAAATGATCCGGGATTATGGCCCATCACTTGTGCCACGGTGGGGGCTTTGCTCGGATTTCTCGTGTTTAATGTTTACCCTGCGAGAGTATTCATGGGAGACACAGGGTCCCTTGCACTGGGCGGGTTCGTGGCTGCCACAGCGGTTATGCTGAGGCTCCCTCTGTTCGTACCGCTTGTGGCTTTTATCTACATGATCGAGGTATTGTCGGTTATGATACAGGTCGTTTATTTTAAGAAAACAGGGAAAAGAGTTTTTAAGATGGCGCCGATCCATCATCATTTTGAGCTGTCCGGCTGGCCGGAGACAAAAGTTGTTGCCATATTTGCCATCGTCACAGCAATCTTATGCCTGATCGGCCTGATCGCCATTTAGATAAGGAGCAGGAAATGACATTAAAAGATAAGAAGGTTTTAGTTGCGGGAGCGGGGAAGAGCGGAATAGGATCTGCCAGTCTCCTGATCCGTTCCGGGGCATCTGTCAGTCTGTATGACGGAAATGAACACTTGAAGGCACGGGATATTTATGACAAACTGGAGGGAAAAAAAGAGATTCCGCTGATTCTTGGAGAACTCACACCGGGAGCAGAGGAGGAGTTTGATCTCTTAGTACTTAGCCCAGGAATTTCTGTCAATGCTCCGGTATCAAAGCAGTTTATGGATTCCGGCAGGCCTGTCTGGAGTGAGATTGAACTCGCATATCAGGTTTCCAGGGGACAGATTGCGGCTATCACAGGCACGAATGGAAAGACAACGACCACAGCGCTGGTGGGAGAGATCATGAAGTGTTTTTACAGTGACGTGTATGTGGTTGGAAATATCGGAACGCCGTATACGAGCGTTGCTTTGGATACAAAAGACGAGAGCATTATTGTGGCCGAGATCAGCAGTTTTCAGCTGGAAACGATACAGGACTTCTGCCCTAAGGTTTCAGCCGTTTTAAACATTACACCGGACCATCTGGACCGGCATGGGACAGTGGAAGTCTATGCAAAGACAAAGGAATCCATCGGAAAGAACCAGACCGGAGATCAGGTTATGGTTCTGAACTATGAAGACCCAGTGACCAGAAATATGGCTGAGAGGGCAAACGCCAGGGTCGTATTTTTCAGCCTGGATCATGAACTGGAAGAAGGAGTCTATTTTAAAGACGGATCTTTCATGCTTGCAGAAAACAAAACAGTACAGACCATATGTACAGAAGCCGATATCAACCTTCTGGGCGGGCATAATTATGAAAATATTTTGGCGGCGATCGCGGTATCCCACTATATGGGGGTTCCGGCAGAGCAGATCAGAAAGGGAGTTTCTGGTTTTAAAGGAGTGGAACACCGCATAGAATATGTAGATACCATTAAAGATGTTGCATACTACAATGATTCTAAGGGAACCAACACCGATGCAGCCATCAAAGGGATCAAGGCCATGAACCGTCCCACGTTCCTGATCGGGGGAGGGTACGATAAGAAGGCAGAATATGATGACTGGATCGAGGCCTTTGACGGCAAAGTGAAGGAACTGATCCTTTTGGGCGCGACGGCGGAGAAGATCGGTAAAACAGCCGAGGCCCATGGTTTTTCCCGAATTGTATATGTAGATACTCTGGAAGAAGCAGTGGAGTATGCATCAAAGCATGCAGTTTCCGGCGATGCAGTTCTTTTATCTCCGGCCTGCGCAAGCTGGGGGATGTTCCCGAACTATGAGGTACGGGGCGACCGCTTCAAGGAGTATGTAAACAAATTAAAGGAGCGCTAAGATTTGAAAAAAAGCAGAGTCAGTGAAAAATACATGCCAAAGCGGCGTTATCTCGATTATCCGATGCTTTTTATCGTGATGTTTCTCGTGGGATTCGGCCTGGTTATGATCTTTAGTACAAGTTCATATAAGAGTACACTGAACTTTGGGAATCCGTATCACTGGCTCATCAGGCAGTGTTTTGCAGTTGGAGTGGGAGCGGTCTTTATGGCAGCACTCACATGGTTTGATTACAGGATTCTCAACGCAAAGATCATTGCCTATGGCTGCTACGGACTCAGTGTAGCACTGCTGATCATCGTATTATTTATCGGTGCCGCTAAAAAAGGAGCTGTGCGCTGGATCTCTATCGGAGGATTCCAGTTCCAGCCTTCCGAAGTCGCAAAAATTTTCCTTGTGATCTATCTGGCATACATATTATCACAGAATGCCCATCGGATGCGTACGATGGCTGCTGCTGTAAAAGTTATCATCCGATGTCTGCCGATCATCGGACTGGTTGCCTATCAGAACTTAAGTACGGCGATCGTTTTGACAGCAATGGTCGGGGTCATGATTTTTGTGGTAAGTCCGAAAACCAAAGAGCTTCTGGGAATTGCCCTTTCAGGTGTCGCAGGATTAGTGCTTTATCTGACGTTTTCCAACAGTTACCGGAACGAACGTGTGGCGATATGGAAAAATCCGGAGACTCACCCGAAAGGACTTCAGACGATGCAGGCACTGTATGCTATCGGTTCCGGAGGCCTGTTTGGGAAGGGCCTTGGCCAGAGCATGCAGAAGATGGGGTTCATACCGGAATCCCACAATGATATGATCTTCTCGATCATTTGTGAGGAGCTGGGCTTATTCGGCGCTGTCTGTCTGATCCTTCTGTTTATGCTTTTAATATGGAGAATGCTTTTGATCGCTATGAATTCGGATGATCTGTTCGGGTCCCTGATCGTGATCGGATTTATGATTCATATCGGAGTGCAGGTATTTATTAACATAGCGGTTGTAACAAATACGATCCCTCCGACCGGTATCCCTCTGCCGTTTATAAGTTACGGCGGAACTTCAATCCTGGTCGTTATGGCGGAGATGGGGCTGGTTTTATCGGTATCCAGGAAGATACGTATGTAGAGGAACTGATTATGGATAAAAATGAAAAAATAATTACAATCAGTCAGGCAAAAAAACAGCAGAAGGGCCTTGGGAATAAGAAAAAAATTATCGGCTGCATTGCCGGCCTGCTGTTTCTTCTCTGTATTATTTTATTTGCAGTATTCCAGACGAAAAAGATTGTCATAAAAGGGAACAGCCATTACACAGAGGGTGAGATAGCGGCCGCACTGAAGGACAATACATACACGGGCAACGGGCTGATCCTGTTTCTGAGAAATAAGATTGCGCCTGTAAAGACGCTTCCGTTCGTAGATTCTGTAACGATAACTCTTAAGGGGACGAATCAGGTGACGGTGCAGGTCAATGAGAAAAAACGGGCAGGGTGTCTGAATTATAACGGGAAATATGTTTATTTCGATAAGGAAGGCTATGCGCTGGAAATTTATGAGAAACACTATGATGATGTGCCGCTGGTCACAGGGCTGAATTATAAAAAAATTGCTCTCGGTGAAAAAATACCGGAGAAGAAGACTGCCGTATTTGAGCAGATACTAAAAATTACCATGGCCATCGACAAGTATGATCTTCCGGTAAGCCAGATCCATTTTAATGCAGAAGGGAAAGCCCTTCTGATCAGCGGAGATTTAACGATTAATCTGTGGAACAGCCGGGAGCTGGACTTGAAGCTTACAGAGCTTACAGGTATCCTTCCTAAGATGAAAGGCAAGAAGGGTACCATCTCGATGAAATATTTTACAAAGGACAATCCGGTAGCGATTTTCAAGAAGAAAAAGTAGTTGAAAGTTTAACTGAAAAACTGTATCATGTAAGAAGATAACATGAAATGATAATGTGGATGAGTATAAGAAAATTTGAGATAGAGATTGAAGGAGGAGCATCGTGGTCGAGATTATGCCGAATGTAGAAAGCACACAAGCCAGAATTTTAGTCATTGGAGTCGGGGGAGCCGGCAACAATGCAGTGAACCGCATGGTTGACGAAAATATACAGGGAGTGGAACTTGTAGGAATTAACACGGACAGGCAGGCCCTGTCTTTATGCAAGTGCTCTACGAAGATCCAGATAGGAGAAAAGCTGACCAAAGGTCTCGGTGCCGGTGCGAAACCTGAGATCGGAGAGGCAGCGGTGGAAGAAAACCGGGATGAGATCACACAGCTGGTACAGGGTGCCGATATGGTCTTTGTCACCTGCGGTATGGGAGGCGGAACAGGTACCGGAGCAGCACCGGTGATTGCCGAGATTTCAAAGTCTCTTGGTATTTTGACCGTCGGTGTTGTCACAAAGCCTTTTACTTTTGAAGGAAAGCCAAGAATGAATAATGCTGTCGCGGGAGTGGCGCGTCTTCAGGATCAGGTGGACACGATGATCGTGATTCCGAATGACAAGCTGCTTCAGATCTGCGAGAAGAAAACAACCATTCCGGACGCACTCAAAAAAGCTGATGAAGTGCTTCAGCAGGGTGTTCAGGGAATTACCGATATGATCTACAATCCTGGTCTTATCAATGTTGACTTTGCAGACATCCAGACGGTTATGCGCGATAAGGGTATTGCACACATCGGTATGGGTGTTGCGGATGAGGAATTGGAAGCAATCAAGGCAGCCATGGAAAGCCCGCTTCTGGAAACTACAGTTTCCGGAGCGACCGATATCATCGTCAATTTCTCAGGTGATGTGGGTATGCTGGAGGCACAGCAGGCAGTAGAGTACTTGAAGGATACGGCTGGACAAGAAGTCAACGTTATCTTCGGCACTGTCAACTCTGATATGGGTGACCAGATCAGCGCAACTATCGTTGCCACGGGGATCCAGTCTGAGGCAGGAGCCAGAGGAGCAGGATTTAAGAAGAAAAGCATTACTCCTCCTCCCGTTTTTTCCGGACAGCCTATCTACAGCAGTCAGCCGAAAAGTGAGCCTGCTGAAACAGCAGAATCTACATATGGGAGCAAAGAACAGGAGACTGCCAGTGTAGAGGATCATGATTCAAAGATCGTGATTCCGGAGTTTTTATTAAAGAGCAGAAGAAAATAAAATAAACGTGGGACAAGCCCGTATCTTGCCGTAAGGCAGGATACGGGTTTTTTTGTAGAATTAACGTATCTGCCACTTCTCTTTTTTGACAAAGTACGTGCACCTCTTTTTTTATAATAAGCTTATGTTTTTTTTGATGATGTTTTTGGAACAGTGGCTGGTCCTCCTGGGGCTGCTGCTTATTTTAAGAAGTTCGCTGAAATCACAGAGTTCTGTCTGGCGTATCCTGCTGGCATCAGCGGCCGGAAGCGGACTCGGGTGTCTGACGGCATGGGCGGCGGAAGGAAATCAGGCAGTCCAGCTTGGATTTCTCGCGGCAAGCATCGGAGCGACCTCCTGGCTTGCATTTCCGCTCTCTCTGAGAAAAAGTCTGATATGTTCCGGATATTTATTTGCACTCTCAGCCTTGCTGGGCGGACTGTGGAGCTTCGTGAAATACCGTTTATCTATCCATATCTGGATTTTCGGCTGTTTTGCGGCGTTTCTCCTCTTGGCTTTTTTGTATTGTGCAGTCTGGGAAAATATCAGGAGCCAGAAAGATTCCTTATACCAGGTATCATTTGAACTCCTTGGCAGGACGGTCAGAGTCACTGCCTATTTGGATACGGGGAATTTTTTATACGAACCTATAGAAAAGATCCCGGTTTCCGTCATGGAGGAACAGGCACTGAATCCATATTTAGATGAATCATTAACCATTTTAATAGAAAAACATAAGCTAAAAGATATAAGAATGATTCCATACAGGACGGTTGGCAGGGAAAACGGCCTGATGATGGGGATTCTTGTAGCTAATATCAGAATCAAGAATAGCAGCCAGACATGGATGGCAGAAAGAGGATTGATAGGACTGTCAGAGCACCCGCTTTCCCGGGACGGCCACTATCAGTTACTGCTCCATCCGGATCTGGTCAGATAAAGTAATGGGAGGTTGTACAGTGCTGAAACTTAATGTGACATGCCAAAAGAGGACTTTTTTAGCGAAAGGAAAAGAAATCCACTACATAGGGGGTGCAGAAATTCTGCCGGCTCCTCTGGAAGCAAAGGAAGAGGAGAAGATGATACATAAGCTCGGGACAGCGGAGGAGCCGGAAGCCAGGGCAAAATTAATTGAGCGGAATCTGCGGCTTGTAGTCTACATAGCAAAGAAATTTGACAATACAGGGATCGGTGTTGAAGATTTAATATCCATTGGGACGATCGGACTGATCAAAGCCATCAATACATTTAATCCGGCCAAAAAGATCAAACTTGCTACCTACGCTTCCAGATGCATTGAGAATGAAATTCTGATGTATTTGAGAAGAAATAACAAGACGAAGATGGAAGTGTCCATCGATGAACCGCTGAATGTGGATTGGGACGGAAATGAACTTCTGCTCTCGGATATACTCGGAACAGACGAAGACATTATTTACAGGGACCTGGAGCATGAGGTGGACAGGAAGCTTTTGCTGAATGCCATGAAGATCCTCTCTGACCGGGAGAGAAAGATCATTGAGCTGAGATTCGGCATCAACCAGAAGGATGGGGAGGAGAAAACACAGAAAGAGGTTGCCGATTTAATGGGAATCTCCCAGTCGTACATATCCAGATTGGAAAAGAAGATTATTAAAAGATTAAAGAGAGAGATGTCCCGGATGGGGTGTGTCTGATCAGTGAAAAAGAGAATGCCGCATGGGAGAAGTCCTGATGCGGCTTTTTCATTTCATAGAAAAGTTCTACGACCTTCTCTATGAAATACAAAATCTCCGAGGGCTGTCCACAGATGCGTAAGGAAAACTTTGTTTTACATGAAGACTCATGGAAAAATTTTCTGTGTGATTGGGTTTTGAAAATGAGCGGAAAGATGTTATACTACTGACATAGAAAAAGGAGGAGACAAGTGAGAGTAAAAGGGGTAAAGAATAAACTTGCAGTATTTGTTTCAGCAATCGTATTGGCGGCTGGAATTTCTTACGTCAGCCATGCTTCTGTTTTTGCGGAAGAAAAAAGTGCGGAAGAACATGATCCGGCCAACAGTTGGCGGTTTAAAGATGGAAAACCGGTAAAACAGCAGGAGCCGATAGGTCCATCCATATCAGCCAGAGGAGGCAGGGCAGTTTCAAATGCTTGGAAAAATGTAAACGGTGTATTTTTGAATTCCCTGGGGAATCCAATTCCAAATGCCACTGCAAAGGGAATCGATGTGAGCAAATGGGACGGTAAAATTGACTGGAATAAAGTCAAAGCAGACGGAGTTGATTATGCCATTCTAAGGGTGGGATACGGAGAAAATCTTAAAAGCCAGGATGATCCAACATGGGCATACAATTCATCCGAATGTGAGAGAATCGGGATGCCTTATGGCGTATACATATATTCGTATGCAACTAATACGACGAAAGCAAAAAGCGAAGCAGAACACGTGATACGCCTGGTCAAGGGTAAGAAGCTTTCCTATCCGATTTATTATGATATGGAAGATGAGAAATTTCAGGGAGGATTGTCAAATAAGAAACTAGGAGAAATTGCCGATACTTTTATAAAGACACTGGACAGCGCAGGTTATAAGAATGTCGGTGTTTATGCAAATAAATACTGGTTTACTTCACGGCTGACAAGCAGTGTATTTGATAAATATCCAAGATGGGTTGCACAGTATAATTACCGCTGTGATTATGACGGAACTTATCATATGTGGCAGAGTACAGATTCAGGAAAGGTCAGTGGAATCGGTACAAATGTAGATCTGAATTTTAAAATAGGCTCATGGAACGTCAATGCACTGCAGACGACAGCTGTTTCGTCAATGAAGCTGAATAAGACAAGCCTGAAGCTTAAGAACGGTTCTTCCTATACATTGAAAAAATCAATCGCGCCATCCAATGCTTCCAACAAAACGGTGACATGGACCAGTTCCAATAAAAAAGTGGCAGCTGTTTCTTCCGGGGGAAAGATCACTGCAAAGGGCGTGGGGAAAGCAACGATCACAGCGAAGACATCCAACGGGAAAAAGGCAGTCTGCAAGGTTACGGTACGGCCCAGGACGAACAAAATTAAAAAGCTTAAAAAATCGGGAAGGAAAAGCATTAAGGTTACCTGGTCAAAAGTTAGCGGTACTACAAAATATCAGATTTATATGTCAAAAAAGAAATCTTCCGGATATAAAAGGGTAAAAACTGCATCAGCTAAAACATTCAGTTTTACCAAAAAAGGACTGAAGAGAGGCAAACGTTACTATTTTAAAATACGTTCTTATAAAACAGTTGGAAAAACCAAGTATTACAGCAGCTACAGTCCAATCAAATCAATAAAAAGATAGGAATAAAAAGCAATAAAAAAGATCCTGAAAAGGATCTTTTTTATTGCTTTTGAATATCGAAACTAAAGAATGATTTATTTAATGGTGACGGTGTTATCGTATCTCTGATAAGTATAGTTTTTAGATTTATATTTGTAGATAATCGTCAGGCGGTCCGGGCTGATGTATAAATACTGGACTTTACTAAAGTCAATGTCACTTCCCAAATAATGCATGAAGGAATCCTTAAAATCGGTATCTATGGTGGTACCCTGCTCATGGCTCCAGTCGGCTCCCGAAGAATAGATTACTTCACCATTTTTACTGTTGTTGTCAGCATAAACCTCCGCATAGGCAGAAGTAGCAGCGTTTGCGATCAGCTTTAAATCCGCATGGGCCGAGCGTTTGTTGGCTCTGTCTATGTACCCGGTCAGAGTCGGCACCAGCAAAGCGATCAGGATCGCCAGAATAACCAGCACGACGATTAATTCAACTAAAGTAAATCCTTTTTTTGTTCCCTCTTAAACGATTCATATAAACCCCATCCTTTGTCGTTTGTTTTTTTTAATTATATCACAGGAGAATGAAAATTTATACCCACAGGCGGACAACTTGTGATATAATAGTCCTACAAATGTAGGATTATCGAAAGGGGACAGGGATGAAGAAAAGTTTTTTAAGAGCGGCAAAGAAAGTTTTCGCGGTACTTTTGACTGTCAGTTTGATGTCGGCTGCACTGCCGGTACTCGTAAACGGTAACCAATCAGAACCTAAACAGAAGGAAGGACAGGGAGCAGAGAACAGCTGGCGTTACAAAAACGGTACACCGATCTATCCCGGACAGTCTTTCAGCAGAGCTTCAAAACCATATTCAAATGCCTGGAATAAAGTCAACGGCATGTTTGTCAATGATCTGGGGAATCCGATTCCGGGAGCAGTGAAAAAGGGGATAGATGTCAGTCAGCATCAGGGAAAGATTGACTGGGAGATGGTGAAAATATCAGGGATTGATTTTGCTGTTATCCGGTGTGGGTATGGAATGGATCAAACAGACCAAGACGATGATCAATGGCTGCGGAATGTATCAGAATGTGAGCGTCTGGGCATTCCCTATGGAGTTTACCTTTATTCCTATGCAGACACAGTAGAGAAGGCGAAAAGTGAGGCAGATCATGTTATTCGTCTGATTAAGGATAAAAAATTATCATATCCTGTTTATTACGACTTGGAAGATGATTCTTTATTAAAGCTTTCAAATTCCAAATTGGCACAGATTACAGAGGCATTTGCCGGAAGATTAAAGGCAAACGGTTATAGCAAAGTAGGAATATATGCAAATAAAAATTGGTTTGAGAAGAAACTGACGAATAAGACATTTCAAAAATATCCAAAATGGGTTGCACAATATAGCAATCTGTGTACTTATTCCGGAAACTATGTTATGTGGCAGTGTACTAACAAAGGAACGGTCAATGGCATCAGAGGAAATGTGGATATAAACTTCCTGATCAGCAGCATTCCTGCAAAAAATATCAAACTGAATAAAAAGTCCCTGTCGCTGAAGAAAGGTTCCTACTATACACTGAAAAGTTACATAGAACCTAAGAACTCCTATCCTTCAGTTAAGTGGTCCAGCTCCAGTTCGTCTGTGGCATCGGTCAGTTCGTCAGGCAAAGTAACGGCGAAAAAGGTAGGGACAGCGGTTATCACCGGAAGAACAGGAAATGGAAAAAAGGCTTCCTGCAAAATTACGGTGATCCCAAAGACGAATAAAATAAAGAAGCTGAAGAAGAGCGGATCAAAGGGGATTAAAATAAGCTGGTCAAAAATTTCCGGCGTGTCTAAATATCAGATTTACATGTCCAGGAAAAAGTCTTCCGGTTTTAAAAGGATAGCAACTGTATCTGCAAAAAAAGCATCTTACACAAAAGGCAAGTTAAAAAAGAAAAAAAGGTACTATTTTAAAGTCAGATCGTATCAGACTGTAAAGAAAAAGAAAATTTACAGTAAATTTTCTAAAGTAAAATCTCTTAAGCGGTGATCTAAAGATATTCCTCTTGTAAAAGTGGCTTCTTTAGTGTAGATTAGCCTTACAGTCATTAAACATCAGGAGGATAAAGATATGATTATTGCATTGATCGCACATGACAAGAAAAAAGACGAGATGGTGGAATTTGCAAAGAAGCATAAAGAAACATTAGCAAAATATGACTTGGTCGCAACCGGTACAACCGGAAAACGGGTAGAGGAAGCCACAGGACTTCCGGTGAAGAAATATTTGTCAGGACCGTATGGAGGAGACCAGCAGCTGGGAGGCAGAATTGCAGAGGGAAAGATCGGACTGGTTGTTTTTTTCCGGGACCCACTGACTGCACAGCCCCATGAGCCGGACGTGTCTGCACTGCTTCGTGTCTGTGATGTGCACAAGGTACCGGCAGTCACCAACACTGCGGCGGCAGAACTGATGATTCAAATGTTTTAAACTGTCAGGACTGAGTATTTTGACTTGAAAAATGACAGATCATAGTGTATATTTATTTTGAAAGCTGTGCGACTGGCGGATAGTGGAGAAACCACGGGGAGCACGGCAGCAGAAATGCCGGCCGCCTGGGCAACTTTTATTTAGTGTGCCCAGGCGGCTTATTTTTACATAAAAAAGGTCTGCGAACCTTTCGTATGGAATGAAAATCTCTCTGCGAAGCTGCACACAGATACAAAAGGAGGATACAGGACAATGAAGATGTTGTCATTAGAAAACGAGTTAAAAGGGAATTCATACCCTGGAAGAGGAATTGTGATCGGGAAGTCACCAAACGGGGCCTATGCAGTGACTGCATATTTTATCATGGGAAGAAGCGAAAACAGCAGAAACCGTGTGTTTATTGAGGACGGAAAAGGTATCCGGACACAGGCTTTTGATCCGTCAAAGCTGAGTGATCCGAGCCTTATCATCTATGCTCCGGTCAAGGTATTAGGAAATAAAACAATCGTGACCAACGGAGACCAGACGGATACGATCTACGAGCTCATGGATAAACAGCAGACATTTGAACAGGCATTGAGGACGAGAGAGTTTGAGCCGGATGCACCGAATTATACTCCGCGTATTTCAGGCATTATGCATGTGGAAAACGGAACCTACAACTATGCAATGTCTATTTTAAAGAGCAATAACGGTAATCCGGATGCATGTAACCGGTATACATTTGCCTATGAGAATCCGGTAAGCGGGGAGGGACATTTCATTCATACCTATATGCAGGACGGAGATCCGCTTCCGAGTTTTGAGGGAGAGCCTAAATTAATCGGTTTAGACGATGATATTAATGCGTTTACAAGCCGTGTGTGGGAAAGCCTGAATGAAGACAACAAAGTATCTCTGTTTGTGCGCTACATTGATATCAAAACAGGAGAATATGAAACAAGGATCGTGAACAAGAATCGATAGGAGGAGACCATGAAGGAATTAGAATTAAAATACGGATGCAATCCGAATCAGAAGCCGTCAAGAATTTACATGGAAGACGGTGAACTGCCGATCAAAGTGTTAAGCGGCAAACCGGGATATATTAATTTTCTCGATGCATTAAACGGATGGCAGCTGGTGAAGGAACTAAAAAAAGCGACCGGGCTTCCGGCGGCAGCTTCCTTTAAGCACGTCTCTCCTGCAGGCGCTGCGGTAGGGCTTCCGATGACTGATGTGGAAAAGAAGATTTACTGGGTAGATGACATGGATATGGAATTTACTCCTCTTGCCAATGCATATGCCAGGGCGAGGGGGGCTGACCGTATGTCTTCCTTCGGAGATTTCATTTCACTTTCCGATGTGTGTGATGCGGCAACAGCCAAAATTATAAAAAGAGAGGTGTCTGACGGGGTTATCGCACCGGGATATGACGCAGACGCTCTTGAAATTTTAAAAGAAAAGAAAAAAGGAAACTATAACGTGATCGAGATTGATCCGGATTATGTGCCGGCTCCGGTGGAGCGCAAGGAAGTGTTCGGTGTTACTTTTGAGCAGGGCAGAAATGAACTGAACATTGACAAGGATTTCTTTAACGATATCGTGACAGAGAATAAAGAACTGCCTGACTTTGCTAAAATTGACTTGGCGATTGCAATGATCACATTAAAGTATACCCAGTCTAATTCCGTATGCTACGCAAAGGGCGGACAGGCCATCGGCATCGGTGCGGGACAGCAGTCCAGAATCCACTGTACCCGTCTGGCAGGACAGAAAGCGGACAACTGGTATCTGCGCCAGGCTCCGAAAGTCATGGGACTTGAGTTCGTGGACGGTATCCGACGTGCGGACCGTGACAATGCCATTGACTTGTATATCGGAGACGACTATATGGATGTTTTAGCCGACGGGGCTTGGGAAAATATCTTTAAAGTAAAACCGGAAGTGTTTACGAGAGAAGAAAAGCGTGAATGGCTGGATCAGATGACGGGTGTGGCATTGGGATCAGATGCGTTTTTCCCGTTTGGCGATAATATCGAAAGGGCACACAAAAGCGGCGTTTCTTATGTGGCTGAGCCGGGAGGCTCCATCAGAGATGACCATGTCATTGCCACATGCAATAAATATAACATGGTGATGTGTTTTACGGGAATCCGTTTATTCCATCATTAGAAGATATAAGAAGGAGAGAAATCAAGCTGGTTTCTCTCCTTCTGTATTATAGGGTCTGGCAGTAAATATGAATGGCCTTTGAGACGAAACGGGCGGTTCCCTCTCCGCCGGCACGGTCTATAGACTCTTTCATCCTGTCATCACAGACGTACATTTCGCCCAGAGAGGCCAGAATATCGTCTGTACAGGTATAATATTGATCCGTAATAGACTGTTTGAGGAGCTCAACCTGGTGCATCACCGGTTCGGAGGCCGGGTCTTCGTTTATGAGACGGCCAAATTCCGCAAAGTTTGCCATAAACTTGGTATTCATGACCTTCCAGTCCTCCTCTGTATAAGTTTTTGCTTTCTGCTCATATTCACGGAAAGCATCGGTACCGCCCCAGCTTTTTCTGGCCTCGGATTTATAGCTTTCCAGCGTTTCTTTGTTCAATGTCTGATAATTCAATGATTCCACTCCTAACTTTTGAATTCCAAGAGCGAAGTCGATCAGATGTTCCAGCCGGTCCTTTTTAAGCCTCAAAAGCTGTATCTGCTGATCTAATGCTTTTTGGCGGTCAAAATCCGGACGATCCAGGATCTCTCTGATGTCCTTTAATGAGAATTCAAGTTCCCGGAACAGTAAAATATGTTGAAGGCGTTCCAAAGCTTTGGTGCCGTACAGCCGGTAGCCAGCCTCCGTGACACGGTCGGGACATAAAAGTCCGATCTCGTCATAATAGTGGAGAGTGCGCACACTGATACCGGTTAATCTGCTTACTTCTCTTACTGTTTTCATCTTGGTCTCCTCCTCCTGGTAAGTACAGAATAGCCTATCACGCTGCGTGAGAGTCAAGAGATAAAATAGATTAAAGGAATTCTGTCATGTGTTTGCGGTACCAGAGCGGCATCATGGTTTTCTGACAGCGGGGATTTTTTCTGGCTTCTACACCGATCGTCTCAAAAAATACTTTCCAGAGATCTGTGTAAAGATCAGAAATCTCAGAGGTCTTCAGACGGTTTAATTCATCCTCTGAGAGGGTGGTCATATAGTAATCATGATCACAGGGATGAACGACGGCAGTTTTCCGGTTATCGTCGATGATCATCCAGTTCTCGGAGGGCATGCGGTCCGTAAACTGGGGAGCCAGGATGGTCAGGACATCACACTTGGGTTCAATATGGGAGATAAGAACATGATCTATTTCGGAAAAACGCAGAAACTCCCGGAATAAGTGAGCTTCATTCATAACTTTACGGTCCAGTTCAAACAAATTCATCACAGCAGGCTCCTGCAGCATATTGACAACGGCAGGCCCATAGTGAAACCCATAGATCAGGAACCGGTAGATCATATCCAGCTTTTCTTCCTGAAAAGACATGGCAGCGCGGTATACCATCTGGTAGGCGCGAAAAGAGATCTTTTTTTGGATGGAACGGATGACACTGGCGGTCTGATCGGGATCGTGATCTACATGGCGGTAATCACAGAACAGTTCCAGATTCCCTATGGGTTCAGTTTTTAATCGGATGTTTTTGTGGCCTAAGCGGGATGCCCAGGCAGTGTATATACAGGACATCATATCCTCAAACGTATCTTTGCAGGTGAAAATGGTCATGCGTTTTCTCCATTATTTTCAGTCGGCCGTTTTTCAGGCAAATATTAAAACTGTTACTGGTTTTTATATTTGTCCGCTCAGAGACTTGCAGGTATCTTCGGCTGAGGGGGCCGATGCAAAATTCTTATCGTCAAACAGGGACAGCTGTTCATAGGTCTGGGGATGATCAATCTCCCAGGACTTTTTGTAATCCTCTCCGATCAGCTGACGGGTGATGAAGTTCTCCTCGATCGGGATATGAAACATCATCTTTCCGTTACAGGTTATAAAATACTTGGCCCGTTTCAGGACGATCCCCATCTTTTTCAGGTTTTCAAATGTCAGGGAGCGCTGTCGGCGGCTCTTGACAATACGGTAGGCGGATTTGGTGCCGATGCCGGGAACTCTCAGAAGATCTGCGTAGCTGGCGCGGTTGATCTCCACAGGGAAAAGCTCCAGGTGCCGCAGTGCCCAGTCGCACTTGGGGTCCAGCATGATATTGAAGTTGGGCCTGTCAGTACTCAGCAGTTCCTCTGCATGAAAGCCGTAAAACCTCAGCAGCCAGTCGGCCTGATAGAGACGATGTTCCCTTAACAGAGGAGGGGCGGTATCCAGGGAGGGAAGGCGGGAATCTTCATTGAGCGGGACATAGGCTGAGAAGAAGACACGTTTCAGATCAAACTTCTGGTACAGCTGCTGAGTGACAGAAAGAAGCTGAAGATCATTCTCTGCGGTAGCTCCAACGATCATCTGAGTGCTCTGCCCGGCGGGGACAAAGGGTGCATTCTTGTCCTTAGCGGGCGGGAGGAAAGAGTTTGATGCCAGCTGTCTGTGCTCCTCGATGCGGCCGGATCGGACATCATCGAAGATCGTGTGCTTTAGACTGCGGTTGCCGCCGAAGCGTTCCATCATAGGGTCCTTGCCGATGGACAGCCGGTGATCTGCGATGCCGGAACGGATCTGTTCCATGGGTTTTAAGATCGTTTTCTGTGTCTTGTGAGGGGCCAGATCCTTCAGTCCTTCCGGTGTGGGCAGTTCCAGATTAATGCTGACGCGGTCCGCGAGATATCCGATGGATTCCAGAAGTTCTTCCGGCGCTCCGGGAATGGCTTTCACATGGATATAGCCGTTGAAATGATACTGATTTCTTAACATAGACAGTGTCCGACACATGAGTTCCATCGTATAGGAAGGACTCTTTACCACACCGGAACTTAGAAACAGCCCTTCGATATAGTTTCGGCGGTAGAACTCGATGACTAAGCGGCAGACTTCTTCCGGGGTGAACGTAGTGCGCACCCGGTCATTGGACGAGCGGTTTAAGCAGTACCTGCAGTCGTAGATACATTCATTACTTTGAAGTATCTTTAAAAGGGAGACACAGCGGCCGTCGGATGCAAAGCTGTGGCAGATGCCTGCAGCCACTCCGTTGCCCAGTTTTCCCTTTTCACCTCTGCGGTCGGCTCCACTGGACGTGCAGGCTACGTCGTACTTGGCTGCGTCTGCTAGAATTGTTAGCTTCTCCTGCAATGACAGGGAAGGACTGATAGTTTCCATAATCCACCTCACAATATCGAATGTTTGTTCTCTTATTCTAGCATAGTGCCATATAAAAAGCAAGGAGGAAAAGAACAAAAGTTCGGGTGAAAAGAAGTTGCGGCAATGTATTGGTAAATGGTATTATTATACTTAACGGAAAAACAATTCAGAAGGATGAGGGTTTGTATGAATAAAAAAAATAAAACGAAGCTCGGCAAGGCAGCGTTGTTCGGTTCTGCACTGATATGGGGCAGTTCCTTTTTTATTATGAAAAATACCATTGCTAATGTCCCGGAAAATTTTCTGCTTGGGACAAGATTTTTAGCAGGGGCATTGCTCTTGTGTATCTTTTTTCATAAGAGACTGGGGAAAATAGATAAAAGTTACTTTAAGACAGGATTTGTGCTGGGAGGATTTTGGTTCTGGGCTTACTGGTTCCAGACCGAAGGACTGTATCACACGACGCCCGGAAAGAATGCATTTTTAACGGCGATCTACTGTGTGGCAGTCCCTTTTGTCACATGGATATGGCAAAAGAAGAAGACTACAAAGCAAAACTTCCTGGCCGCATTGATCTGCATTACGGGTATTGGACTGATTTCACTGGATGGGAACCTTAGTATAGGAATCGGTGATGGATTGACTCTGGTGGGAGGCCTTTTTATTTTCCCTTCATATTGCCTATCTTGGCATGAAAAGCGGTCAGAAAGATCCGGTGCTGCTGACGATCGTGCAATTTTTATTTGCTGGACTCTGGGGTGCAGGGATTTCTGTATTTACCGAAGACATCAGTGCTATCCACTGGACGGTCGGACAGGCAGGAAGCCTGGCCTATCTGGTGATCATGTGTACGGCTGTGGCTGTTACCTTTCAGAGTATAGGGCAGAGCCGGGTGAGTTCATCTTCCGCATCTCTGATCCTGAGTCTGGAGTCCGTGTTCGGTGTGCTTTTCAGCGTGATTTTTTATGGTGAGAAGGCGACGGTGAAGATCCTGATCGGTTTTGCCCTGGTGATGGCGGCGATTTTGATCTCGGAGACGGATTTGGGCAGAAAGTCCGGGCACACCGAAAATAATGAAAAAAAACGCATTAATAAGAAAACAGCAAATGTGGTATAATTTATCATGAACAGTGAAATATTTTCCGCCTGTGTGCACGGCGGATCAAGCATAAAATAAAGAACGAATTTCGGAGGCTATGATGAAGAATTATGAATTGGTAAAAGAAGAACAGATCAAAGAGCTGAATGGAACCGGGTATGTGTACCGCCACAAAAAGACAGGGGCCAGGGTTGTGGTAGTATCCAACGAAGATGACAACAAGGTATTCCAGATTGGATTTAAGACACCGCCGAAGGATGACACCGGAGTTCCTCATATCATGGAACACTCTGTACTCTGCGGCTCCAGAGAGTTTCCATTAAAAGACCCGTTTGTGGAACTGGTCAAAGGGTCCCTGAACACATTTTTGAATGCAATGACCTATCCGGATAAGACGGTATATCCGGTGGCAAGCTGCAATGACAAAGACTTTTTTAATCTGATGCATGTGTATTTAGATGCGGTATTTTACCCGAATATCTATACGAAACCCGAAATCTTAAAACAGGAGGGATGGCATCACTCTCTTGAATCAGAAGATGCGCCCGTAATCTACAACGGCGTCGTTTACAACGAAATGAAGGGTGTGTTCTCATCTCCGGATCAGCAGCTGGCGCGTCTGATCCAGAAGTCCCTGCTCTCAGACACTCCGTATGGATTTGAATCCGGAGGCGACCCGGAAGCGATCCCGGAACTCAGCTATGAGCAGTTTTTGGATTTCCACAGGACTTACTATCATCCGTCCAACAGCTATATTTATTTATACGGGGATATGGATGCGGAAAAGTACCTGACATTCATAGACGAACATTATCTGTCTGATTTTGAAAAGAAGCAGGTGGACACATCCTGGAAGCCCCAGGAAGCCTTTAAAGAAGTAAAGAGAGTGGAGGCAGTATATCCGGTCAGCGAGCAGGATGAGATACAGAACAAAACGTTTCTCTCCTATAATGCAGTGATAGGGACAAGTCTTAATAAAGAACTGTATATCGCATTTCAGATTCTTGACAGGGCACTGTTCTCTATGCAGGGCGCGCCGGTGAAAAAGGCTCTGATGGAAGCCGGGATCGGCAAGGACATCAGCAGTTCCTATGACAATGGGATCGAACAGCCTGTGTTTTCCGTGGTGGCCCAAGAGGCAGATGAGGAAAAAGAGGCAGACTTTGTGCGCATCATCGAGGACACCCTGCGTAAGATTTCTAAAGAGGGGATTCAGAGACGAAGCCTGGAATCTGCGCTGAATTATTATGAGTTCCAGTATAAAGAGGCTAATTTCGGCAGATTTCCAAAGGGACTGATGTATGGACTTCAGATGTATGACAGCTGGCTCTATGACGATCATGAGCCGTTTATGCATATCAAGACCAACGATGTGTTTGAGTTTTTGAGAAAACAGCTGGACGGAAGTTATTTTACGGATTTGATTGAAACTTATCTTCTGTCCAATACACATAAATCCATTGTGGTGCTGAAGCCGGAGAGGGGCCTTCAGAGCCGGAAGGACCAGAAGACGGCGCAGAAGCTGAAGGAATTCAAAGAAAGTCTTTCAGAAGAAGAGATCAGGCAGCTCGTTCAGGCTACAAAAGAGCTGAAAGAATATCAGGAGGCGGCAACTCCGAAAGAGGACCTTGAAAAGATCCCGCTTCTGGATATTAAGGATATCAAGAAGGAGATCCGGCCTCTTTGCAATGAAGAAGTATCAGTGGACGGAGTTAAGGTGATCTGGCATCCATATTTTACAAATGGTATCTGCTATCTGAAGATCGTATTCGACATGTCAGAGGTTCCGGCAAGGCTCGTGCCTTATGTGTCTCTCATGTCAGAAGTATTCCGAAGCGTAGATACTAAGAAGCACAGCTACTTTGAGCTTGGAAATGAAATCGGTATTGAGACCGGAGGCATGGTGACGACGATGGACGTTCTGCCGGCCGGTGCTGAAGGTGTAAAAAGTTATTTTGTCATCAGGACAAAGTGTTTTTATGAAAATGCAAAAAAGGCATTTGAACTCATGGAAGAGATCCTGTTTGAGAGCAAACTGGAGGACAAGAAACGTTTGAAAGAGATCATCGGGCAGATTTACACTAATATGAAGACAGATCTTACACAAGCCGGACACAAAACGGCATCCAACCGCGCCATGTCCTATTTTTCTCCTTATGCAAGGTATAAAGAACAGATCCAGGGCGTTTCCATGTTTGAGTTTGTAAAGGACTGGTATGAATCCTTTGAGCAGGAGAGCGGAAAGATCATTGACAGCATGAGAGAGGCGTGCAGATATATTTTCCGGAAGGAACATATGATGGTGAGTTACACAGGAAAAGAAAAAGAACCGTCCTTTTTGGAAGATGCGGTGCACAAGTTCTCAGCACGCATGTTTACCGGCGAATTAGCCAAAGAGGAGACAAAAATTCTTCCGGAGAAAAAGGAGGAGGGCTTCGCTACGGCGGGCGGTGTCCAGTATGTGGCCTGTGCAGGAAATTTTGCTGAGCAGGGTTATGAATATACGGGAGCCTTAAATGTTCTCCAGGTAATCTTTTCTTACGAGTATCTCTGGCTTAATATCCGTGTAAAAGGCGGAGCCTACGGATGCATGTGCAGCTTTATGCCTCAGGGAGACAGTATGTTTGTATCCTATCGGGACCCGAATCTCTTAGAGACTTACAAAGTCTACGAAAATGCGGCTGATTTTGTGGAGCATTTCGATATCGATGACCGTGACATGGTAAAATATATCATCGGAACGATCAGCAATATGGATACCCCGCTGGAGCCGGATGATCTGGGAGAGAGAAGCTTCCAGGCTTATCTTCTTGGAAGGACAGAAGAAGAACTTCAGAAGTACAGAGACCAGGTGCTGTCCTGCAGTCAGGAGACGATCCGTTCGCTGGCACCGTATGTGCGCTGTGTGGTGGATGCGGGAAATAATTGTACTATCGGAAATGAAGATAAACTGAGAGAAGCTGAGGATAAATTTAAAGAAATTAAACACGTATTTTAGGAAGGAATTTTATGAACACAGGAATGAAATCGGGATTTGTGACATTGATCGGCAGGCCAAATGTGGGGAAATCTACGCTGATGAACCAGCTGATCGGACAAAAGATCGCGATCACCTCGAAAAAACCCCAGACAACCAGGAACAGAATCCAGACCGTATTCACCGACGAGAGGGGACAGATTGTATTTTTGGACACTCCGGGGATCAACAGGGCAAAGAACAAGCTCGGCGACTATATGCTGAAAGTCGCCGAGAGGACTCTTAACGAGGTGGATCTTATTTTATGGCTGGTGGAGCCGACTACCTTTATCGGAGGCGGAGAGCGCTATATCATCGAACAGCTGGGCAAGGTGAAGACCCCGGTTATCCTGGTGATCAACAAGACGGACACGGTGAAGGACGAAGAGATCTTAAAAGCGATCACCACCTACAAAGATGTATGTGAATTTGCAGAGATCATACCGGTTTCCGCGCTGAAGGGACAGAACACGGATGATGTCACAGACAGCATTTTCAAATACCTTCCGGAGGGGCCGATGTTTTTTGATGAAGATACAGTCACGGACCAGCCGGAGCGGCAGATCTGCGCGGAGCTGATCAGAGAGAAGGCGCTGCGTCTTCTGGATCAGGAAATTCCGCATGGGATTGCGGTAGTCATCGACTCCATGAAAGAGAGAAGACACGGCCATATCATCGATATTGATGCGACGATCGTGTGCGAGAGAGACTCTCATAAAGGAATCATCATCGGAAAACAGGGCAGTATGTTAAAGAAGATCGGAAGCCAGGCCCGGATGGAGATGGAAAACCTTCTGGATATCAAAGTGAATCTTCAGCTGTGGGTGAAAGTGAAAAAGGACTGGCGTGACAGTGACATGCTTCTCAAAAATTACGGGTACAACAAGAAAGAAGTATAAAAAATGGGTCAGGAGATCAAAGTAACCGGTCTGGTACTGAACGCCGGAAATATCGGAGAATTTGATAAGAGAGTCACGCTTCTCACAAAGGAACGGGGAAGGATCACGGCGTTTGCGAGAGGGGCGAAAAAAGCCACCAGTCCATATGCCGCGGCCTGTCAGCCTCTGACATTCGGAGAGTTTTCACTGTATGAAGGAAGAAGCTCCTTTAATCTCATGTGGGCAGATGTAGGCCATTATTTTGAGGGCGTCAAGGAAGATCTTCTTTTGGTTTCCTATGGCAGTTATTTTTGTGAATTTGCATCTTATCTTACAAGAGAAAACAATGATGAAAAAGAGATTCTGAAGCTTCTTTACCTGAGTCTTAGAGCACTTGAAAAAAAGACCATAGATCCGAAGCTCATACGCAGAGTGTATGAAATTAAACTCATGGCTCTCTACGGACAGGGGATGGAAGTATTTTGCTGCACCCAGTGCGGCAGTACAGAGGACCTCAGTTACTTTGACAGCGGTTCGGGAGGGATTCTCTGCTCAAACTGCACAAAATCCGGGGGACGTACAGTACATATATCCGGATCTGCGGTATATACGCTTCAGTTTATTATAAGCAGCCCCCCGGAGAAGCTGTATACGTTCAGGGTCTCTAAGGAAGTTTTGAAGGAACTTGATTCTGTCAGCGAGTCATTTTTAAAACAGTATGTCAGCCATCATTTCAAGTCTCTGGATTTTTTGGAACTGCTTTGACTTTTTTAGCTTATCTCTTGAAAAAAGAGGGGTTACACGCTACAATAGAACAGATTATAGGAAATGAAGAAACGGTGAGGTAGAAACAATATGGAATTAACAATGGAGAAAATCGTAAATTTAGCAAAGGCCAGAGGTTTTGTGTACAGCGGATCTGAGATTTACGGCGGATTGGCAAATACATGGGATTATGGAAATCTTGGCGTGGAGCTTAAAAACAATGTAAAAAAAGCATGGTGGAAGAAATTTATTCAGGAAAGCCCGTATAATGTAGGTGTGGACTGTGCGATACTTATGAATCCGCAGACCTGGGTTGCTTCCGGACATCTGGGCGGGTTTTCCGACCCTTTGATGGACTGTAAAGAGTGCCACGAACGTTTCCGCGCAGATAAGATCATCGAAGATTATATGGATGAACACGGCATGGAGATTGAGGGCGGCTCTGTGGACGGATGGACCAAAGAAGAGATGGTGGATTTTATCAATGATCATGACATCGTATGCCCGTCCTGCGGAAAGAAAAATTTTACGGATATCCGTGAGTTCAACCTGATGTTCAAGACGTTCCAGGGTGTCACCGAGGATGCAAAAAATACAGTTTACCTGCGCCCGGAAACAGCTCAGGGTATTTTCGTAAACTTTAAAAACGTGCAGAGGACATCCAGAAAGAAGATCCCGTTCGGTATCGGACAGGTCGGAAAATCTTTCAGAAACGAGATCACTCCTGGAAACTTTACGTTCCGTACAAGAGAGTTTGAGCAGATGGAACTGGAATTTTTCTGCGAGCCGGATACAGATCTTGAATGGTTTGCCTACTGGAAAGAATTCTGTATCAACTGGTTAAAGACACTGGGCATCACCGATGACCAGATGAGAGTCCGTGACCATGGAAAAGAAGAACTGTCTTTCTACTCCAAGGCAACTTCAGATATCGAATTTTTATTCCCATTCGGATGGGGAGAACTGTGGGGTATCGCTGACCGTACAGATTATGACCTGACACAGCACCAGAATACTTCAGGGGAAGATCTGACTTACTTTGACGATGAAAAAAAAGAGCGCTACATTCCATATGTAATCGAGCCGTCTCTCGGAGCCGACCGTGTGACTCTTGCATTCTTATGCGCCGCTTATGACGAAGAAGAACTGGAAGGCGGAGACAAACGTACCGTCCTTCGTTTCCACCCGGCTATCGCACCGGTGAAGATCGGGGTGCTTCCTCTGTCCAAGAAATTAGCTGAGGGGGCAGGGAAAGTTTATGAGACGCTTGCGAAATACTACAACTGTGAGTACGATGAGCGCGGAAATATCGGAAAGAGATACAGAAGACAGGACGAGATCGGAACACCGTTCTGTGTGACATACGATTTCGATTCCGAAGAAGACGGAGCAGTAACCGTCAGAGACCGTGATACAATGGAACAGGAACGGGTGAAGATCGAAGATCTGAAAGAATACTTTGAGAAGAAGTTTGACTATTAAAAACTATCAAATAATTGGACCGGCGGGATTTGTTATCCAGCCGGTTTTTCTATTCTGTCAATATGGGTTCTGCACGATCATGCAGGAATCAACTTACATGGATTTTTGATACGCCAGACGTTCACTGCAGTCGTTCAGACAGATGATCCCACAGTATGAGAAACCATTTTTTTTGAGCAGATTCTGCATGACCTTGTTGTCACGGTGGGTATCGATCTTTAAATTTCCGCACTGTTCCAGAGCCCAGGAAAGACAAAAAGAAGCGCATCCTTTCTGTGTTGTTTTGGAAGCAAGTCTGTGTACAACACCGTAAGGGCTTTCATTTCTCCATTTACCGTCATAAATTTTTTTATAAGAAAAATCTTGCCCCATTTTATAAAAAAGACAGCTTGTATTTGTTCGTTTTCTATGCATACATAACTATTTCCAGCTTCTATATCCATGCGGATCATGGACTCTTCCGGATAATGTTCTCCCCATTGATCCGGGTTTCCATGCTGTTTCATAAATAGCCTGGCACCAGAATAGAGAGCCATGATTTCATTCAGCTGTTCGATTCTGGATTTCTGGATTTTCATCATAGATTCCTTTCCCTTTAAAAAGTAATAAATTTGGTTTTGTGTATCTTTTGATGCAGACAAATCATGGGGATGAATTTATAATTCTAGATACAGTCCGGCCGGTTCAAAGAGTTTCCAGCGAACAGTATTCCGTTAGTGCAGGCAGATCCCTGATCTCTATCTGTTTCCGGCGGGTGAGAATAATTTCCTGCTCCCGGAGCTGTGAAAGACCGCGGGTTACATGGATACGACTGATTCCAAGAAGATCGGAAAGATCATCCTGCGTCATGTCGATGTACAGATCCGGATGATCCGTCTCGTTTCCTGTGAGCAGGTAAAGCAGATTGCACAGACGGGTTAAGGAACTGTTGTATTCCTGATGTGCTGTTTCATAGAGCAGACGATTTACATACGTGGAATACCAATCTACAATATTGGCGCTCAGCTGAGGATTTGTCTCAAACATCTGCCGGAATTGCTCTTTTGTAAATTCCAGAACGTTCATATCCGAAACTGCTGTAGTTATGAGAGATTGTTCGATTTTATAGTCATGCTGGTGATAACCAGGGAACACGGTACCCTCCCCGTGGAAGGATATAATTTTCCTGTGGCCGTTTTCGTGTTCCATATAGTTTTGGGCAGCGCCTGAGATTATGTAATGAATTCTTTGGAAGGGTTCGCCGCTCTCCCACAGAAATTCACCCTTTCGAAAGAAACGTTTTTTATGAGGCTGAGTGAGAAAGTAACTGTAAAACTGTTTGAAATCATTGGCAAAAAAGTACCGAGGGGTAAGCATACAAAGACCTCCTTTTGCTCAAAGTGGTTTTTTTATTTTAACACTTTTTTGCTAATGTATCAAAAATGATTGATGAGTCAAAAGGAAGGAGATTAAAAAATGAAAAAAGTAAAAATTACAGTCTTGAGAACCATGTTTAATGAGGACCTGGCTGCCGAGTACGGTGCAGAAGGGCTTGCAGCATGTCCTTTTCACAGGGAGGGTCAAGTGTTTTACGCCGACTATGCAAAACCGGAAGGACTCTGCGATGAGGCGTGGAAGGCTATTTACCAGTATGTATTTGCACTGGCCCATGGAGCGGGAAATGAAGTGTTCTATTACGGAGACTGGATCAGAAAGCCGGGCACTGCCATATGCAGCTGCAATGACGGGCTGCGCCCGGTAATCTTTAAGCTGGAGACGACACAAGAGGAAGAGTGACATTTTCCACATGATTTCCGTTCGGCTCTTAGAATGCCTCACTCTAATCATGTGGAAAATGAACATAAATTTTATAGGAGAAGCATCCATCGAACAAAGGGGGCTATCCAACGATTGTTTTCTATTCTTCTTTTATTTTGGCGATCTCTTTAGCCATTTTTTTCTTCAAAGTGAGATTACTCTGGCGTGCGATCATGATCCGCTGTGCCTGCGGTGACCCCGCACCGTGCATGGATTCTGTACGGTATCCGACGGCTGCGCTTCCAAGAGTCAGATTTTCAATCAGCCTCATGATGCGAAGTCTGTTTTCTGTGGAGACGCCTGACACTCCGCGGAGATACTTTTCAACATAAGCGCCCAGCTTCGGATCTTTCAGATCTTTTTCGGAAGGAGCGGTAACCATCAGACCTCCTGCGATATCTTCTGCAAGACGTGCGATTTCATATGGAAAGCGGGTAACATTCTGTTTACATACATTGGCCAGAAGCAGATCGATCAGATAGTTTCCGGACCTGGTGGCTGCACCTTCGGCAGAACATGCGATGCCGCAGCAGTACAGGGTTTCGTTTAAATGGGTCATTTCGATCAGCTTGTCTTTTACATGGGAGGCACGTCCCGCTCCATTGTATTCTGCTGCAGCTGCAGACGCACCGATCAGGACATCGCCAACACCAACTTTACATCCGCCGTAGGACTGTCTGTGGTATCCGGCAAAACGCTCCACCAGAACCCCGGCAAAATCATATTCCCCATTTAAGAAAATACGGTCGTTTGGCACAAAGACATTATCAAACACAACCAGAGCTTCCATTCCTCCGTATTCGGAATTTCCTACATCCATTTGAGAGCCTTCTAATTTTCTTGTATCACAGGACTGTCGTCCGACAATCATAAAAATGCCATCAGAGTCTGTCGGCACTGTAAAAGAAACTGCATAGTCTTTGTCATCTTCGCCCATGGCTATGGTAGGCATGACCAGCACTTCATGTGAGTTGATAATTCCGGTTTGATGGGCTTTGGCTCCACGGACGACGATCCCGTCAGGCCGGCGTTCCACGACATGCAGAAAAAGGTCAGGATCGGCCTGAGCATGAGGAGCAAGGGAGCGGTCTCCTTTTGGATCTGTCATTGCGCCGTCTGTGGTCAGATCCTTTTTCTGTGCATATTTTAAGAAGTTTTTAAAGTTTTCGTGGTAGCTGGTGCCGTATTTTTCATCCACCTCATATGTAGTACTGTAAACTGCATTAAACGCATCCATACCTACACAGCGCTGGAAACAGGCAGCGGTTTTTTGGCCGCACAGTCTCTGCATTTTCACTTTTTTAATCAAATCCCCGGCGCTTTGATGGATATGGGTAAAGCGGTTGATCTTTTCTCCTGTTTCAGAAGAAACTGCAGTCATCAGATCCTCATATTCCGGCATCTGTGCCAGGTCATAAGTCGCTTTTACAGAATTCAGGGACGGTCTTAAAATAGGATCATCCACCGGATGTTCAATTTTTTCCCCAAACATATAAACCTGAAGATTCAGTTTTCTCATGCTCTCCACATATTCGTTTCCTGTCATTAAAGCCATATGATCTTACCTTCCTTTCATAAACGGCGGAAGCTTTCTGCTCCCGAAAATAAGTTTGACATCAGAGTATATAGCAAAAAATGTGCCAAGTTTTTGGGAAACTGAAAAGCAATCGTTGGAGACATACCTGACAGAGATTATGTCTGTTTTTTCAGCAAGATAAAATATCTTTTGTGTTCAAGAAATGGAACAAAAAACAGTGATTATTTTATTTTTGGAACAATAGATGGGAGATTGTGCATAAAAGCAGGAGATGCCGGTTGGCATGGTATTTGCTATATATAAATATCAGGAGGTGATTGTGATGTTAAGGGAAATAGAGAAGGTGCTGGAAGAAGATGTGCGTCCATATTTGCTCGAACATGAAGGAAATGTCCGGATATCAGAATATAAAGAAGGTATTTTGAAAGTCCGCCTGACAGGACAGTGCTCCGGATGTCCATCCGCAGCCCTGACAACCGAAGAATTGATTGCAGAAGCGGTGAAAAAGAAAATACCTGAGGTAAAGGATGTAGTGCTGGTGAATGAGGTAAGTGATGACCTTATCGAAATGGCAAAAAAACTGATGAGCCATTCGGGAAAGCAGGGGGTGTCATGGAGATAGGGATAAAACACTGTCTGTTCCATATATGAAACAAATGAGCCGCGTAAACTTGGACGAAACTGCCCGGTGTGTTAAAATAAAACCAACGAATGATTCTTTTGAGAGAAGGAGAGAGAATGGACGGGAAGCAGGAAAAACCTCAGATTTTTTCAAATATACAGGAAGCCAGTGAGCGGCTGGATGCTATCATTGAGAATTCCTTCGATGGCATTTATATCACGGACGGCAGGGCAAACACAATCAAAGTCAATCGGGCATATGAGACGATCACCGGACTTGACAGAGCAGATATGCTCGGGAAAAACATGGAGGAACTGGAGCGCGGGAATGTAATTTCCGTGTCCGGTTCTCTTATGGCTATCAGGGAAAAAAGAGTGGTGACCCTGGAGCAGGAGTTTAAGACAGGAAAAAAGGCGGTCATAACAAGCAGCCCGATCTGCGACAAGGAAGGGCAGATCATCATGGTCGTCACAAATGTAAGGGACCTGACTGAGATTTATCATCTGAGAGAAGAAATGGGAAGGAAAAAACAGGAGGAAGAAAAACTCCGGCAGAAGCTCCGGCACGTCCAGGGGGAATTTTTCGGCAGCTGTATGGTGGCCCAGGATAAAAATACCCTGGATGCCTTGTTCTGGGCAGACAAAGTATCCGGGCTGGATGCAACGGTCATGCTGCTTGGGGAGACCGGAGTCGGAAAGGAAGAGTTCGCGAGATATATTTATCAGAACAGCAGGCGGAAAGACGGAAGTTTTATCAAAGTTAACTGCGGTGCAATTCCTCCCAATCTGTTGGAAAGTGAATTGTTCGGATATGAAAAGGGAGCATTCACGGGCGCCAGTAAAAACGGAAAGCTCGGTCTGTTTGAACTGGCAGATAAAGGAACCATTTTTCTCGATGAGATCGGGGAACTGCCGTTTGATATGCAGGTCAAGTTCCTGCGGGTTCTGCAGGAGCAGGAGGTGGAACGCATCGGAGGGAGCAGGCCGGTAAAGATCGATGTGAGAATTGTTGCGGCCACAAACCGGAATCTGGAAGAAATGGTGAAACAAAAAGCATTCAGGGAAGACCTGTTTTACCGTCTGATGGTATTTCCGATCCACATCCCGCCTTTGAGAGAGAGAAGAAAAGACATAGAGCCGCTTGCCAGGCTCTTTTTGGGACAGCTCAATAAGAAATACGGATTTCGGAAGGAGTTTACGTTTGAGGCTTTGGAACTGCTGAAGGAATACCGATGGCCGGGGAATATCAGGGAATTGAAAAATCTGGTTGAGAGGGCTGTGATCATCAGCAATGAGGACCTGATCGGACCGGAGAGTATCCCTGTAGAGACAGGGGAAAGAACACTTAAAGCAAAAAAACGGAAAAAAGAAAAGAGTACATCCATCGACCTGAAATCTGAACTTCACAGAATTGAACTTCAGTATATGGAACAGGCTTATAAAACATTTGGAAATGTGAGGGATGCAGCATTAAGCCTGGGGATGACAGCGCCGACCTTTGTGAGGAAACGGAAACAATATGCCGAAGAAAACAAATACCAGGTTCCCAATGGAAAAGCTGATTGAATGGGGTCTAATCGATATACGGGTAGAAGAGAATCAACGGTCGGTTGTCCGCTGGGGGAAGATCTTTTTATTATCCTAAGAAATTTGTAATATTTTCTGCATAGTTTTATCATACTTTTCTGGTATACTAAATCATATCAGGCAACAGGAAGGGAGAAACTATGAGAAAATTGGTATTCAATAAAAAGTTTTTGGCCGCAGTGGGGATTGTTCTGGCAGTGGGCGGATGCTTTTTTGTAAAGGGAAGGATGAATACAAAAGCTGCGGATGACAGCATTTTTGTTCAGAATATGAGCGTTCAGTACAAACAGTGCGAGGGAACTTCCAAAGAAATTCTGGAAGAAGATATCGACGAACATATCTCAGAGGAGATTATGGCGCTGGAGGAAAAGGGACATACCTACGAGATCGGCGAGGCCTTGTCCGCCAAAGACAGTGAGTTTATCCCGGTGATCAAGCAGATCAACGATGAGACTGCATATGAGGCCATCGGCGGAATCACAGTGAAAAATAAGAACTATGTCGTAAAGGTCAAATCGGCTCAGAAGATTACTGAGGAAGATGTGGAGAACGCACTGGAGGCGGTAAAGGACCAGTTAAACTAAATACAACATCAAAGATTTATACGAAGCACAGAGGAATTCCTTTTTAGCCGGGCGGCAGGAAGTTTTTCTCTGTGCTTTGTTTTATTGCCCGTATTCAGGCTCATATGTTATGATAAAATAAAATCAGCAGGAGGAGATTTATATGATTTTAATTAAAAACGGAAGAGTCATGGACCCGGAAACCGGATTTGATAAAGTGACTGATCTTGTTCTTTCTGGTGGAAAGATTAAAAGTATAGGAAATACAGAAACAGCAGATTTTGAGCAGATCATAGATGCAGAAGGTATGGTTGTGGCTCCTGGTCTGATCGATGTCCATGTGCATTTCAGAGACCCTGGATTTACACACAAAGAAGATATGCAGACCGGGAGCCGGGCGGCCCTTCACGGAGGTGTCACCACGGTGGTTTGTATGGCAAATACAAAGCCTGTGGTGGACAGCACGGAGATTCTGGATGATATTCTGAAACGGGCACAGAAACTGCCGGTCCGGCTTGTCCAGACTGCGGCGGTATCCAAAGGATTTAAAGGGAAAGAACTCGTTAACATGGAGGTGCTGAAAGCCCATGGGGCATTGGGATTTACAGATGACGGTCTTCCGCTCATGGACGAAGAGATCGTCCGTAGGGCTATGGAGACTGCGGCAAAACTTGATGTTCCGGTCAGTCTTCACGAGGAAGATCCGAAATATATTAAGCGCCCGGGAGTCAATGCCGGAAAGGTTGCCGAACAGCTTGAGTACGGCGGGGCTTCTGACGAAGCGGAGGCGGTGATGGTAGAGAGAGACTGCCGGCTGGCGCTGGAAACCGGGGCATCTGTGGATATCCAGCATATCAGTTCTGCCAAAGCCGTTGATCTTGTAAAGGATGCCAAAGCGAAAGGTGCTCATGTGACAGCGGAAGCTGCACCCCATCATTTTACGCTGACAGAAGAGGATGTTCTCACTTACGGCTCCCTGGCCAAGATGAATCCGCCGCTCAGGACAAAAAAAGACAGAGAGAGGATTATCGAGGGACTGAAGGAAGGCACCATAGAGATTATCGCCACAGACCATGCGCCTCACTCTGTGGAAGAAAAGGCAACAGGCCTTGAAAAGGCACCGAGCGGTATTACCGGACTGGAAACTTCTCTGGGACTTGGTATTACAAAACTGGTAAGGGAAGGACATTTAACTTTGATGGAACTCCTGGAAAAAATGACGGTCAATCCCGCAAAACTTTATCACCTGGAACAGGGAAGAATACAGGAGGGAAAACCGGCAGATTTGGTTCTGTTTAAAGAGGACGAGGAGTATATTGTAGAGAAGTTTTATTCCAAGGCCTCAAACTCACCGTTCAAAGGCTGGAAACTTTTCGGCAAGATTTATTACACAATCTGTAAAGGGAATGTTTACGATCTGTCACAAGATTAAAAACTTCATGTTAATGTCATAGTTCTGAGATATCTGCATGATATAATGATACTATAAACAAATTTCTGACTGATCATATAAAGCCGCTTTGACAGGGCAGATACGAAGGAGGGGTGTCTTATGAAAAGATACGGTATCTGTTTTACAAGTATCATTGTAGCTGTTGTTCTGTGTGCAGAACTCATCGGATTTCCGGTATCTGTTTCTGCCAATGAGCCTGAGAGTGCGGGAAATATCTCAGCGGACGTAAAAATAAAAAGAAGTGCTAAAGCGTCCGGAATGAATGAAGAAAATATGGAAGCGAGCCGGTTCAGCAGTATGGATGAGGCTTCCATGTATATGATGTACGGAGACGGCATGTATACTTTTACCCAGTCCTATCTGAGAGATCACAGTGACAGACTGGTCGAACTCAGGGTGAAGGAAGCGGGAAGTTTGATCCTTGTATCTTTTCAGGAAGAAGACAACGCACAGATGCCGTCTCTCCTGGATAGTCAGAAGCAGCCTGTGGGACAGCGGATACCGGATGGGGCCGTGAAACTTAAAGCAGAACCGGGAACCTATTATGTGAGGCTGCCGAAAGACTTTACCACGGTTTTTATCGCACCGTTTGTCATCAAAGATAACCCGCGTAAGCTATCCAATGAGGTTTCCTACATTCAGAGCGGACAGGGAAAATACACGTATCACTCCTTTACCATGGCAAAACGGGGGACAGCGGATATCACAGCATCTCCGATCGTGAAACAGAAAACTCCGGTTGTATTTTACGTCCAGAGAAGAGAAGACGGACGCTGGAAGAATATAGGACGGCAGCAGAAGTCTTATTTTACCAGTGATACAGGAACGGTTGTCTATGGACTGAAGAGGGGAACCTACCGGATTGCAGCAAAGGCAGACATAAAACAGGGATATTCACTCTGTGTGATCAAGACATTTATCCCGGCAAAGTATAAGACGAAGAAAACAAAAGCAAAGACGTTAAAAAGATTTCGGGAACAGTATGATTTGTATACAGTAACAGAAAGAGCGTCCAGATGGTACCGAATTTCAGTTCCGAAGAAACGGAAAAAGATATCAATGGAAGCAGAAACTTATATGAACTCCGGAAAGATCAGGTTTACTGTCTATAAAAAGGGCAGAAAAAAGCCTGTAAAATCTCTGACTTTGTCAGGAGAAAAAATCAAACGGTTCAGTTTTAAGGGCAGCAAAGGCACTTATTATATAAAGGTCGCAAAATCAGGAAGACAGACAAATGGGTCTTATTGGCTGTATCAGTATTGATCTGAGAATAAGAAGGAAAAAAAGAATCTATGAGCTGATCCATAGGTTCTTTTTTGTTTTTTTCATAAAAGTAAAATACCGATATGTTTTCTGTGAAGTTTTACTCAGATTTAACATAACCTGTCTTTTGAATTTTACATTGGACAAGTAAGATATGACTTGTAGCGATGAAAAGCCAAAAGGAGATTATTATGAGAAAGATGAGGAAAAGAATTTTAAGTGTTCTTCTGACAGCAGTGGCAGCGACAACTTTACTGGCAGGCTGCGGAGGCAAAGACGAAGGTAAAAAAGCAGCAGGTGAAGATATCACCGTTGTATCCAGAGAAGACGGATCCGGCACAAGAGGAGCGTTTATTGAGTTATTTGGGATCGAAGAAAAAGACAGTGACGGAAATAAGATAGATAACACGACAACGGAGGCAATGATCACCAACTCTACTTCCGTTATGATGACGACAATCGCCGAGAATGAGGCAGCAATCGGATACATATCTTTAGGGTCCTTAAATGATACAGTAAAAGCCCTGAAGATTGACGGAGCAGAGCCGAGTACCGAAAATGTAAAAAACAAGACTTATAAGATCGTGCGTCCGTTCAACATTGTGACAAATGAGAAGAAGCTGAGTAACCAGGCTAAAGATTTTATGAAATTCATAATGAGCAAAGAAGGCCAGGAAGTGGTCGCAGACAATGGATATATTACGGTCGATGACAAGGCTTCCGCATACAAAGCAGCCGGGGCAAAAGGCAAGATTGTTGTGGCAGGATCATCATCTGTTACCCCTGTCATGGAAAAGTTAAAAGAGGCCTATACGGCACTGAACAAAGATGTAAAGATCGAAGTTCAGCAGAGTGATTCTACAACAGGAGTGACTTCCACAGTGGACGGAGTCTGCGACATCGGGATGGCATCCAGAGAACTTGCAGACAGCGAGGTGAAAAAAGGCGTGAAGCCTACAGTCATCGCACAGGATGGAATCGCAGTGATCGTAAACAAGAAAAACGAGGTATCTGAACTTAAAAGTGACCAGATAAAAGGTATTTTTACAGGTGAAGTGATTTCCTGGGGCGACGTGAAATAAAGCTATATAGTGCAAATAGAGAGATAGTGGGGAAATAAAGATGAAACAGTACAAAGAAAAGATCATGAAAGGCGTATTCCTGACCGCAGCCTGTACTTCCATACTGGCAGTCATACTGATATGTGCATTCCTGTTCATGAACGGCTTACCCGCTATTGGGGAGATCGGACCGGTAAAATTTCTGGTCGGAGAGCGATGGATGCCAAAGAATGGATTCTTTGGCATCTTCCCAATGATCATGGGAAGCCTTTATATCACAGCGGGAGCCATCATCGTGGGTGTCCCTGTCGGAATCTTTACGGCGGTCTTCATGGCAAAGTTCTGCAGCGGGAAGCTTTATAAAATACTGAAGCCGGCAGTGGATCTTTTGGCAGGAATTCCATCTGTGGTTTATGGCTTCTTCGGCATGGTCGTTTTGGTGCCGATGGTCAGAAATATTTTTGGCGGCAACGGAAACAGTATTCTTACGGCGTCACTGCTTTTAGGGATCATGATTCTGCCGACGATTATCGGTGTTTCTGAGAGTGCCATCCGTGCAGTGCCGGACAGCTATTACGAAGGTTCACTGGCCCTGGGGGCGAGCCACGAGAGAAGTGTGTTTTTTACAGTACTGCCTGCGGCGAAATCCGGTATTTTGGCAGGTGTGGTGTTAGGGATTGGAAGAGCCATAGGAGAGACTATGGCGGTTGTCATGGTTGCGGGAAACCAGGCCAGGATGCCGATGGAACTTGCTAAGGGAGTCAGGACACTGACGGCGAATATCGTATTGGAAATGGGATATGCCACGGATCTGCACAGAGAAGCGCTGATCGCCACGGCTGTGGTGCTGTTTGTCTTTATCCTGCTGATTAACCTTTCTTTTTCTGCATTAAAACATAAGGAGGAATTCTGATGGAGGCGATGACAGCAAAGCCATTAAACGGTATAAAACAGGTGAATAAGGTCACAAGGAAACAGAGATTTTCTTCTTACAAAAGAACTCCGCTCTCTCTGCTTCTGTATCTGCTGGTGCTGATATCCACGGTCTTTACGGCGGGAATTTTGATCTATCTGATCGGATATATTTTGGTGCATGGGGTTCCGTATCTTACAAAAGATCTGTTTTCTTTAAAATACACATCGACGAATGTATCACTTTTTCCGGCCATGGTCAACACGGTCAGCATGACAGCACTGGCGCTCTTATTTGCAGTGCCGCTGGGAATCTTTTCTGCGATTTATCTTGTGGAATATGCCAAGAAGGGAAACCGGCTTGTGGGGATCGTCAGGATTACTGCCGAAACTCTTTCAGGAATTCCGTCGATTGTATATGGACTGTTTGGTATGCTGTTCTTTGTGACCACATTAAAATGGGGACTGTCCATTTTATCGGGAGCCGCAACACTGGCGATTATGATTCTGCCGGCTGTGATGAGAACCAGCGAGGAGGCATTAAAATCTGTCCCGGATTCTTTCAGGGAAGGAAGCTTCGGGCTTGGAGCGGGAAAACTTAGGACGGTCTTTCAGATCGTGCTTCCGTCTGCGGTGCCCGGCATTTTGTCCGGAGTCATATTGGCAGTGGGAAGAATCGTAGGAGAGACGGCGGCGCTGATGTATACAGCCGGAACAGTGGCAGAGATACCATCCAATGTGATGGGTTCCGGGAGAACATTATCAGTCCATATGTATGCACTCTCCAGCGAGGGTTTGCACGTCAATCAGTCTTACGCCACAGCGGTGGTTCTGCTGATCGTAGTGATCGTCATTAACGCGGTGTCGACATTTATTGCCAAGCGGATAACGAAAGGATAGAACATGGAATCTAAAATCAAAGTACAGAATCTGGATTTATATTACGGGGATTTTAAAGCGCTCAAAGCGATCAATCTTGATATTTCCCCGAATGAGATCACGGCATTTATCGGTCCGTCCGGCTGTGGAAAATCTACACTTTTAAAGTCATTAAACCGTATGAATGATTTGGTGGAAGGATGTAAGATTACGGGAAAAGTCACTCTGGACGGAGAAGATATTTACGGAGATATGGACATTAATCTGCTCAGGAAACGGGTGGGTATGGTATTTCAGAAACCGAATCCGTTTCCTATGAGTGTCTATGACAATGTAGCCTACGGACCGAGGACACATGGAGTCAGGAACAAAGCGCAGCTGGATGAGATCGTGGAGAAATCTCTGAGAAACGCGGCAATCTGGGATGAACTGAAGGACCGACTGAAAAAAAGTGCCATGGGCCTTTCGGGAGGCCAGCAGCAGAGACTCTGTATCGCCAGGGCTCTGGCAGTGGAGCCGGAGGTGCTCCTGATGGATGAGCCGACGTCTGCCCTGGACCCGATTTCCACCTCAAAGATCGAGGACCTTGCGGCAGAACTGAAATCCAAGTATACTATCATTATGGTAACCCATAATATGCAGCAGGCCGTCCGTATTTCCGATAAGACCGCATTTTTCCTCTTAGGGGAAGTCGTAGAGTATGGAAAGTCCGATCAACTGTTTTCCATGCCGAAAGATCAAAGAACAGAAGACTATATTACAGGAAGGTTTGGTTGATATGAGAAATCGGTTTGACAGACAGCTTGAACAGCTGAATATTGAAATGATCGAGATGGGTGCCCTCTGTGAGGATATGATTCATCTGGCAGGGAAATTGGTAGATACAAAGAGCAAAGAGATGATTTCAAGGATCAATGATCTGGAAGAAGAGATCAATCAGAAAGAGCGGGACATAGAGAGACGATGTATGAAGCTTCTGCTCCAGCAGCAGCCGGTGGCCGGGGATTTGAGGGTGATTTCAGCAGCGCTTAAAATGGTTTCTGATATGGAACGGATCGGGGATCAGGCTGTGGATATCGCGGGCATTGTAAAAAAGAGTGATGTGGTGACTGTGATGAATCATCACACCCATGTTCTGATGATGGCTGCAAGAACGCTCGCCATGGTCACAAAAGCTGTGGATTCTTTTGTAAAAAAAGATCTGGATGCGGCCAATGAGGTGATCAAAGCAGACGACGAGGTGGACGCTCTGTTCTCAAAGGTGAAAAAAGAAGTGATCTCTTTGATTCATGAGGACCCGGAAAAAGGAGAGGCCTGTGTAGCGATTGTCATGATTGCCAAGTATTTTGAGCGGATCGGCGATCACGCCAGCAATATCGCCGAATGGGTAGAATTCTCTATGACCGGGGAATATAAAGGAGGAAGTTTGTGATTTATATTGTCGAGGACGATGCGAACATACGGGAACTTGTCATTTATACTCTTCAGAGTACAGGATTTGATGCGGGGGGATATGAAAGCGGCATCAGCTTTTTTAAAGATCTTTCGGCTGGAAAGATTCCTGAACTGGTGCTTCTGGACATTATGCTTCCTGGGGAAGACGGCATTAGTATTTTAAGGAAGATCAGGAGCAATCCTGAGACAAAGCATATCCCGGTGATCATGATGACGGCGAAGGGCGCCGAGTATGACAAGGTGCTGGGCTTAGACAGCGGAGCGGACGATTATATTACAAAACCTTTCGGCATGATGGAACTGGTATCCCGGATCAAAGCGGTTTTAAGGCGGGTAAAAAAAGAGGAGCCGACGGAAGAACTTTCGGCAGGAAATCTCTATATCCATGTGGGAAAGCATAAGGTGCTGGCAGACGGTGAAAAGGTGGAGCTGACCTACAAAGAGTTCCGCCTGCTCTGTATGCTGATGGAGAGCAAAGGCAATGTGCTCACCAGAGACCAGCTTCTCACAAATATTTGGGGTTATGATTTTGACGGCGAGACCCGGACGGTGGATGTCCATATCCGTACCCTGCGCCAGAAGCTTGGAGAATGCGGATCTATGATCGAAACTGTGAGAGGGATCGGTTACCGCATTGGAGGAAATGAATGAAGCGTAAGATATTTCTGAATATGAGCTACATTGCCCTGATCACGGTGGTGTGCACTACGGTATTTTTATCTGTGGTCGCTTACGGAAGATATATGTCCCAGGTAAAAGAGGGAATTCAGAACGAGGCCGGATATATGGCGGAGTCCCTGAACCAGCATGAGAACCAGAGTCTGGATGCATACAAAGATATCACGATCAGCAGGATCACGCTGATCGCTGCGGACGGGAAAGTCCTGTATGACAGTACGGGAAAAGAAAAGTCCATGAGCAATCACAGAAATAGAAAAGAGTTCAAAGAAGCGGAAAAAAATGGGGCCGGCGAGAGTACAAGGATTTCTAAGACCCTCAAAAAACAAACGTATTACTATGCTGTAAAGCTTTCGGACGGCAGTGTCTTACGGCTCAGCCGGGAGACTCAGACTATTTTTAATCAGGTGGAGGGCGTACTGCCTGTTCTGATTTTAATGATGGCAGTGGTTTTTGTTTTGGCGCTGGCCCTTTCAAGACTCCTCACCGGAAGGATTATTGAGCCGATCAACCGGATCAACCTGGAGCATCCGGAAGATGAAAATACCTATGACGAGCTGTCACCTCTGCTGGTGAGGATTCACCGGCAGAATGAAGCGATCAAAGAAAAGATCAGAGAGATCAAGGAAAAGCAGATCGAGTTTACGACGATTACAGAAAATATGAGCGAAGGCTTTCTGATCCTCAATGATAAATCTGTGGTGCTTTCTTACAATACGAGTGCTCTTCGGATTCTTGACATCAGGGAAGATCAGTGCAGCAACCAGAATGTATTGTCCATTAACCGCAGCCATGAATTCCGCAGGGCGGTGGAGGCAGCTTTGAATGGTGAGGCTTTTGAGGAAGTGATGGAATTTCGCGAGCGCAAGTACCTGCTGATGGCCAATCCGGTGACGGTATCAGGCGCAGTGAAAGGAGCGGTGCTGATGATGATTGATGTGACAGAAAAAGAAGAAAGAGAAGAACTGAGAAAAGAATTTTCTGCCAATGTATCTCATGAGCTGAAGACTCCGCTGACGACGATTTCGGGATATGCGGAGCTTATGAAAGACGGACTCGTAAAGCAGGAGGATGTAGGCCGGTTCTCGGAAAAGATTTACACAGAGGCCAGAAGGCTCATTTCCATGATAGAGGGTATCATCAAACTGTCCAGACTGGATGAAAATCAGATTATACAGGAAAAAGAAGAGGTTGATCTGTATCAGCTGGCTTTGGAGATCAAAAACTCTCTTTCTATGAAAGCGGCAGAGGAAGGAATTGACATTCAGGTTCTCGGCTCACCGTGTAAAGTCTCAGGGGTACGCCAGATCTTATACGAAATGCTGTATAATCTCATGGAAAATGCAGTTAAGTACAATGACAGGGGAGGTCATGTGTTTGTAACCGCCGCTGTCATGGAAGGGCGGGCTGCCGTGATTGTAGAAGATGACGGTATCGGCATTCCGCCGGAAGATGCGGACCGTATTTTTGAACGTTTTTACCGGGGAGATAAAAGCCACTCCAGCGAGAGGGAAGGAACGGGACTTGGACTTTCTATCGTAAAACACGGAGCAAAATACCACGGCGCAAAGATCGAAGTGGAAAGTGAAGTAGGCAGGGGAACAAAAATTGCAGTTATTTTTTAGCCTAAAAGAGGCGGTCCTTTTTGGATCGTCTCTTTTTTTCTCCTTCTTTTTATGTTATGATTTCAGTTAAGTATGACATTTTCCACATGATTTCCGTTCGGCTCTTAGAATGCCTCACTCCAATCATGTAGAAAATGGACATAATGTCTGCTGGAAAGGTATTCTTCGAATAAAATGGACTATTCAAAGTAAAATTTCTTTATTCGTCGGCTTTTTCCAGAAGAAACTATGTCCATCTCGTCCATTTTCATTAATATAAAGGAGAATTGACATGATCAATGAATTAGTAAAAAAAATAAAACAGCTGGATGCACCGATCGTGGTGGGACTGGACCCGATGCTTGATTATGTGCCTGACCAGATAAAGAAGAAAGCATTTGACGAATTCGGTGAAACTTTGAAGGGTGCCGGGGAAGCAGTCTGGCAGTATAATAAAGGAATTATTGACACTACATACGACCTGATTCCGGCGGTAAAGCCTCAGATTGCTATGTACGAGCAGTTCGGGGTGGAGGGCCTCATTGCTTTTCATAGAACCTGTGAATATGCAAAGGAAAAGGGACTTGTGGTGATCGGCGATATTAAGAGGGGCGATATTGGCTCCACATCAGCGGCCTATGCGGTGGGACATGCCGGAGCAGTACAGGTGGGCAGCAAAAAATACCGCGGATTCGATGAGGATTTTCTGACGGTAAATCCATACCTTGGCAGTGACGGTATTCTGCCTTTTATTGATGTATGCAAAGAGGAGAAGAAGGGTCTGTTTATTCTGGTCAAGACGTCCAATCCTTCCAGCGGAGAATTTCAGGATCAGCTTGTAGATGGAAAACCGTTATACGAACTGGTGGCAGAGAAAGTGGCTGTGTGGGGCGAAAGCCATATGGGAGACAATTACAGCTATATCGGAGCCGTCGTAGGGGCAACTTATCCGAAAATGGGAGAAGTCTTAAGAAAAATCATGCCGAAAAACTACATTCTGGTTCCGGGATACGGTGCGCAGGGAGGGAAAGCAGAGGACTTAAAACCGTTCTTTAATGAGGACGGGCTGGGAGCCATCATCAATTCTTCCAGAGGCATCATCTGTGCGTACAAACAGGAACAGTACAGCAGCTTTGGGGCTGAGAATTATGCAGATGCATCCAGACAGGCGGTGCTGGATATGAAAGAAGATTTGAAAAAAGCATTTGTAAAATAAGGAGAAGTATATGGGAAAACAGAACATAAAGGCTGAAATCCTCAGCCAGAAGAAGCTTTCCGCAGATATTTTTGACATGACGCTGAATGTTGGAGATATGGCCAGGGAGGCTGTGCCGGGTCAGTTCGTATCTGTCTACGTCAACGACGGAAGCAAACTTTTGCCGAGACCGGTCAGTATCTGTGGTATTGAAAGAGAACAGGGCACAATCAGGCTTGTATACCGGATTGCGGGCAGGGGAACGGAACTTTTAAGTACCTATGAAGCAGGAACCCGGATAAACGTGCTGGGTCCCCTGGGCAATGGATTTACAATGAAAAAAGAAAAAGCGATCTTGATCGGCGGAGGCATTGGGATTCCTCCGATGCTGGAACTTGCAAAACAGCTGGGCTGTGAGAAAAGCATCGTGCTCGGCTATCGGGATCAGGATACTTTTTTAAAGGAAGAATTTGAGCCATACGGCGATGTCTATGTCTCAACAGAAGACGGTTCTTTGGGGACAAAAGGAAATGTGATTGATGCCGTCAGAGAACAGGCGGTACAGGGTGCTGTCATTTATGCCTGCGGACCGACACCTATGTTAAAAGGTGTCAAAGCTTATGCGGCGGAAATGGGGCTGGAAGCCCAGATTTCTCTGGAAGAGCGAATGGCATGCGGCATCGGTGCGTGTCTTGCGTGTGTCTGCAAATCAAAAGAAGTGGATGGGCATACCCATGTCCATAATAAGCGGGTCTGCAAGGATGGGCCTGTATTTGACGCAAAGGAGGTAGAACTCTGATGAATTTGGGAGTAGAGATCGCAGGAGTTTCTTTAAAGAATCCGGTGACCACAGGCTCCGGGACTTTCGGTTCCGGGAAGGAATACAGTGAATTTGTCGATCTGTCCAGCCTTGGAGCGGTGACGACAAAAGGTGTTGCCAATGTGCCCTGGCCGGGCAATCCGACGCCGAGAGTTGCTGAGACCTACGGAGGTATGCTCAATGCGGTAGGACTTCAGAATCCGGGTGTTGACGTGATGATTAAGAGAGATCTGCCGTTTTTAAAGGAGGCAGGAGCCACTGTGATCGTCAATGTCTGCGGAAAAACTACCGAGGATTATCTTGAGGTAGTGGAACGGCTGTCTGACCAGCCCGCAGATCTTCTGGAGATCAATGTTTCCTGCCCGAATGTGAAAGAGGGAGGCATTGCTTTCGGTCAGGATCCAAAAGCATTGTACGAGATTACAAAAGCAGTAAAGGCAAAGGCAAAGCAGCCGATTATCATGAAACTGAGTCCCAATGTGACAGATATTAAAGAAATGGCAAAGGCCGCAGAGGCTGCGGGAAGTGATGCGCTGTCTCTGATTAATACTCTGACCGGAATGAAAATTGATATTGAGAAGAGGGATTTTCTTCTGGCAAATAAAACAGGGGGACTCTCAGGGCCGGCCATCAAGCCGGTGGCAGTGCGAATGGTATATGAGGTGTGCAGTACGGTGAAGATTCCGGTGATCGGAATGGGAGGAATCCTTACTGCAGAGGATGCCCTGGAGTTTATCATGGCCGGAGCCGCTGCGGTAGCTGTAGGAACAGCGAATTTTACGGATCCGTGCGCGACTGTCAAAGTGATCGAGGGGATAAAGTCTTACATGGAACGCCATAACATAGAAGATATCCGGGAATTGATCGGATGTGTAAAGTAAACTGCAAAAGATGACGGAAGTGAGGTCAGCATGAATATATTATTTTTCTTGACGCCGAAGGAAGATGTGTCATATCTGCCGGAAGATTATACTTTGAGACAGGCGCTGGAGAAAATGAAATACCATGGATACTCGGCAGTTCCTATATTGACCGGCGACGGAAAGTATGTGGGAACCGTGACGGAGGGGGACCTTCTATGGGCAATGACGGATGATGCCGGATTTGACCTTGAGAAGGCAGAACTGATCTTTTTAAAAGATATGAAGCGCAGAAGGGACAACAGGCCCGTGACAATCAATACAGATATGGATGACCTGGTGGATGTGATCAAAGACCAGAATTTTGTTCCGGTCATCGACGATGAACAGAGGTTTATTGGGATCGTCACAAGAAAAGATGTGATCGGGTTTTATTACAGAGAATATCAGAAGGCTGAACATAAGGAGGAACATGATGGAACAGTATAAAAAAGAGTTTATTGAATTTATGATCGACTGCAACGTTTTGAAATTCGGAGATTTTGTGACCAAAAGCGGAAGAAACACGCCGTTCTTTGTAAATACGGGATTTTATCGGACCGGTGCCCAGTTAAAGAAGCTTGGAACTTATTATGCAAAGGCCATTGAGGCGAAATTCGGATTTGACTTTGATGTCTTGTTCGGACCCGCATACAAGGGAATCCCGCTGAGTGTAGCCGCCGCCATTGCAATCTCTGAAACCTATGGGAAGGATATCAAATACTGTGCAAACCGCAAGGAAGTAAAAGATCACGGGGACACAGGAATCCTGCTTGGAAGTCCGATCGAAGACGGAGATAAGGTCGTGATCATTGAAGACGTGACCACAGCCGGAACCTCCATCCAGGAAACACTTCCGATCGTGAAAGCCCAGGGTGATGTGGATGTATTGGGGCTCGTGGTTTCTGTGGACCGGATGGAACGGGGACAGGGAACAAAGAGCGCCCTGGAAGAGATCCGTGAAAATTACGGGCTGGAAACTACGGCCATCGTAACGATGCAGGAAGTGGTGGAACACTTGTATAATAAACCTTATAATGGAAAAGTTATTATCGACGATACATTAAAGGCAGCTATTGACGCATACTATGAGAAGTATGGCGTTCAATAAAGAAGGGTTTATTTGTGACAAGAAAAAAGAAAAGGGCAGCCAGGTTTGGCTGCCGGATTTTATTTTATTTGTATCTCATTGTGATGTTTTATTTTGTGCTGTTCAGTGAGCGTTACGGCAGAGAGACTGGGTATGATACATCCCATGTAAATCTGGAATTGTTTAAAGAGATCAAACGGTTCTGGATGTATCGATCCCTGCTTACCCCGGAGGCATTTATAACAAATTTGGTCGGAAATGTTTTTGCATTCAGTCCGTTTGGATTTCTGCTGCCTGTCATGACAGAGAAAAAACGGGGACTGATAAAAGTTGTCCTCGGATCATTTTTATTCAGTTTGATCATTGAAAGCTGCCAGTATATTTTTAAGGTTGGGGTCTTTGACGTGGACGACTTACTGTTAAACACGATTGGCGGACTGATCGGTTATATCATCTACAAAATTTCCGTCACGATTTACCGGAGGAAATAATATGCGGGTTAATAAAAAGAAACGTCAGGCCTATCGTCCGTCGGATCACGTTGTATCCAGGGAGTCAGCAGTTTCCAGTATTCTCGGAGCCATAGGAATTTTCGGCTATCTTATTTTAGTCGGAGCTTCCTTTCAGGCGGCCGGAAACGGGGGAATACTGCTCGGCGCAGCTGCGTGGGTGCTGTTTGGCATCTCTGTCTTTGGAATGATGCTGGCAGTGCGCAGCTATCATGATACGGCATCCATCAGGGTCTGGAAAGTGGTCGGAAGTATTACAAACGGAGCGGTGCTTTTGTTTTCAGCTGCTTTGTTTGTGATCGGATTGATTTAGGAGGGAGTTATGGAACGACTTAAGAAACAGATGGAGTTTATCATAGAGGTGGATAAGCTCAAAGACATTATTCGTCAGACGAATCTGACAAATGGGGAAAGAAAAGAAAATGATGCGGAGCATTCATGGCATCTGGCACTGATGGCTGTTTTTCTATCTGAATATGCAAAGGAACCGGTGGATGTCCTTCAGGTGATCAAGATGGTTCTGATCCATGATCTGGTGGAAATCGATGCAGGAGACACTTATTTGTACGACGAAGCCGGAAATGGTACGAAAGCGGCAAGAGAACAGAAAGCGGCGGAACGGATCTTCAACATTCTTCCCGGAGATCAGGCAGAAGAGCTGTTTCAACTGTGGCAGGAATTTGAGGATCGTAAAACACCGGAATCCAAGTTTGCGAATACACTGGACCGGATTCAGCCGGTTCTTTTGAATGATGCCACAGAGGGAAGGGCCTGGAGAGAACATGACGTCTGCATTGACCAGATTATGAGCAAAAATGAGTATACCAGTCAGGGATCTGATGTACTCTGGGCGTATATTCAGGAAGTTTTTGAGAAAAATATAGAAAACGGAAATATTAAAAGGAGCTTATAACGTGGATGAATTATTAATGGAACGCCATTTTCTGAACCAGGAAAGGCTCAAGGCTATTTTACAGGAAGACTCTGTAAAAGAGCCTTTTTTGGATTATTTCAGAAAAATGGCGGAGAGGCTTTTATTTGCCGACGAAGTATATGGAACAAAAGACAAACAGCTGTTTCAGCTGAAAGAGTGGAACAAAGAGTGGTATGAGCAAATTCTGCCGTCTGAGTATGATGTATGCTATGGAAATCCGGACTACGCCCGGAATGTTTTTGGGGAAGAGTTCGGGGATATTTTGTGCTTTTTGTATGCAGAAATCCAGGGCTGCTTTGTTTATGCGGTGGAAGGACAGCTGTTTGAGCTGACAATTATGAATGAACTGTTTTTAGAAATCTATCAGCTGTTTCTGGAAGGGGATGTACAGAGAAAGACGGCAAAACAGGTCATCTTTGACCATATGAGAGATTACAGCCAGGAACTCTGCTATAACCGTGTCAGGGAGCAGCTGGATCCGTGTGTGTCTTCTGCGTCAGATATTGTGATGAAGGAGGATCTGGACAATACGGATGTTCTATATCTGTATGGTGAGTATGTCTCAGAAAATGAGACAAAGATGCTTTCTTTTTTAAACAGTCTTCCTAAGGAACGGATGAAAGAGATTGCCAAAACTTTTGTGGACGGATATCACGATGGCTTTATTATCAACAACATTGATATGTCAAAAAAAACAACCGTAAATATCCGGTATCATCTCGGGTTCGAACCAATCATCAGGGAGGCTGCACTGCAGTTTCAAGAGATCGGGCTGACTCCGATTCTGTACCGGGGCACTACGGGTGTGATTACAAGAGGGATGTCAAAAGTCGGGTACATTTCCACAAGTCCAAACCCCCAGTTTGAGTATGACCACAGATTTGACCAAGCGCTGTTTTTTAACAAAGCGTTTATGAGCCACAAGCTGGAAAGCTATCGGAATGCCTATGAAAAATTGAAGGAGGAGGCTGCAGCATTTGCAGGACCTGCATGCATGGAGACGTTCGGGGAACTGCCGTTTACGCCGAAGAATAAAGAGACTGCTCTGCGTCTTTCCGAGAAGCAGCAAAAGCTTTCTGTGGAGTACCAGAATGAGTCCGGCAGGATTGCCAACGAGTATATGAAACCGGAGGAGCGGAGTTTTACGATCATCGCATATCCGATCCCGGAAATAGGGGAAAACTTCGAAGCAATCTTCGAGGAGGTGGCTAAGGTCAATACGCTGGACAAAGAAAAATATAAGAAAATCCAGCAGCATCTGATCGATGCCCTGGATCAGGGTATGGAAGTCCATATAAAGGGAGCGGGAGAGAACGAAACAGACCTCTATGTGGCCATGCACGAGCTGGAAGATCCTGAGAAGGAGACTAACTTTGAAAATTGTCTGGCAGATGTAAACATTCCGGTTGGTGAGGTGTTTACTTCACCGAAATTAAACGGAACCAGCGGAGTGCTTCATGTGAGTGAGGTCTATTTAAGAGATCTGAAGTTTATCGATCTGAGACTGGTTTTCAAAGACGGTATGATTACAGAGTATTCCTGCCGGAATTTCGAGTCGGAAGAAGATAATAAGGCATATATAAAGCAGAACCTTCTCTATAACAGGGAGACTCTTCCCATGGGAGAGTTTGCTGTCGGAACCAATACTACGGCCTATGCCATGGCACAGAAGTTTGGGATTTTATATCAGCTTCCAATCCTGATCGTCGAAAAAATGGGACCTCATTTTGCAGTGGGAGACACCTGTTACAGCCACAGCGAAGCAACCGAGCTTCACAATCCTGACGGAAAAGAGATTGTGGCAAAGAGCAACTGTTTTTCAGAAAAAGGAGAATATTTTAACTGTCATACGGATATCACCATTCCTTATGAGGAGCTGGATTCCATCTGCGTGATCGGCCTCGGCGGCAGGAAAACGGCTCTGATAAAGGAAGGAAAATTTGTCCTCCCGGGCACAGAAATCCTGAACGAACCATTGACGTAACCGGATACAGTGGGTAGAATAAAAGAAAACAAATCGAATTATGACAAAGGAGACAGAATTATGGCAAAAGTAGCGATTGTTATGGGAAGCGATTCCGATATGCCTGTGATGAGCAAGGCGGCAGATTTTTTAGAGGAGATGGGGATTGACTTTGAGATGACCATTATTTCTGCTCACAGAGAACCGGATATTTTCTTTGAGTGGGCAAAAGGAGCCGAGGAGCGCGGAGTCAAGGTTATCATCGCAGGTGCAGGGAAAGCAGCACATCTTCCGGGAATGTGTGCAGCACTGTTCCCGATGCCGGTCATCGGAATTCCGATGAAAACTTCCGATCTTGGGGGAGTGGATTCTCTTTACTCCATTGTTCAGATGCCGGCCGGAGTTCCGGTTGCATCCGTTGCTATCAACGGAGGGCAGAATGCAGGAATCCTTGCAGCACAGATTTTGGCTTCGTCTGATGCCGGTCTTCTTCAGAAACTGAAAGATTACAGGACAACAATGAAAGAATCTGTAGTAAAGAAGGCCGATAAGCTTGACCAGGTTGGCTATAAGAACTATGAATAAGAAAAGACTTGCAGCCGTACTTTTATGTACGGCTGTTTGTGCCGGACTTGCAGGGACTGCATTACAAAATCGGGATACTCTGGCGGGGACACGCCAGATCACGGTGGCGATCGATGCCGGACATCAGAAAAAGGGTGACACCAGGAAAGAGCCAATCGGACCGGGTTCCCGGAGGAAGAAAGCAAAAGCGGCATCAGGTACACAGGGAGCAGCGACGAAAGTACCGGAATCAAAGCTGACCCTCAGTGTGGCCAAGAGACTCGAGCAGGAGCTTAAAAAAAGGGGCTATAAAGTCTACATGGTAAGAAGAAAGCAGAACGTCAACATCAGCAATAAGAAAAGAGCGCTGCTGGTGAATAAAAGCGGCGCCGATATCTGTATCCGTCTTCATGCAGATGCGGCGGGAAAAAGAGTAAGCGGTGCCTCAGCATTATACCCGACCAAGAACAATCCCTATGTAAAAAAGCTGAGCAAACGCAGCAGGAAGCTGTCCGGGGATGTGCTGAAAAAATACTGCAAAGCTACCGGGATCAGAAACCGGGGACTTTCAGGGCGAAATGATCTGACGGGCACTAACTGGAGCAAAGTCCCGGTGACACTAATCGAAATGGGATTTATGACGAATAAAAAAGAAGACAAAAAGATGCAGAAGAGTTCTTTTCAGAAAAAGATGGCGAAAGGAATTGCAGACGGCGTTGACAGTTATTTTGGAAAATAGACAGGACCTGTCCCGGGGATCGGGTCTGAGTTTAAAAAGATATACTTTTTAGGAGGATAAAAATGGATTACAAAAAGGCAGGAGTGGATATCGAAGCAGGTTACCAGTCCGTAGAACTCATGAAAAAGCACGTACAGGCCACAATGAGAGAGGAAGTTTTGACAAACATCGGAGGATTTTCCGGGGCTTTTTCATTAAAGAAGTTTAAGGACATGGAAAATCCAACTCTTGTATCCGGCACCGACGGGGTTGGAACAAAGTTAAAGCTTGCTTTCCTTATGGATAAGCATGATACGATCGGGATTGACTGTGTGGCGATGTGCGTCAATGATATCGCGTGTGCAGGCGGGGAGCCATTATACTTTCTTGATTATATCGCATGCGGAAAAAATTTTCCTGAGAAGATCGCTACCATCGTAAGCGGGGTGGCAGAGGGCTGCAGACAGTCTGATGCGGCACTGATCGGCGGGGAGACTGCCGAGATGCCGGGATTTTATCCGGAAGACGAATATGATCTGGCTGGTTTTGCCGTGGGAATCGTAGACGAGAAGGACCTGATTACCGGAAAAGAGATCAAAGATGGAGACGTGCTGATCGGCATCGCATCCTCAGGAATCCACAGCAACGGGTATTCTCTGGTGCGCAAAGTGTTCGATATGTCAAAAGAATCACTGGAGACTTACCATGAAGAATTAGGAACAACTCTCGGGGAAGCGCTCCTGGCACCTACGAAGATCTATGTCAAAGCACTGAAGGCGATCAAAGAAGCGGGTGTGGAAATCAAAGGCTGCAGCCACATTACCGGAGGCGGTTTTTATGAGAACATTCCAAGAATGCTTCCGGACGGGGCCCATGCGGTGGTCCACAAGGACGCATATGAAGTGCCTGCGATCTTTAAGCTGCTTGCAGAAACCGGGGATATTGATGAAAAGATGATGTATAATACATACAACATGGGAATCGGCATGATGGTGGCTGTGGACGAAAAGAGCGTCAACGATACGCTGGAAGCCCTGGAACGTGCCGGGGAAACGGCATTTGTAGTAGGTGAGATCAAAGCCGGTGAAAAAGGTGTGACGGTATGTTAAGAGTCGCAGTATTAGTGTCTGGAGGCGGAACCAACCTGCAGGCTGTAATTGACGCCATTGAGGAAGGACGGATTTCCAATGCCCGGATCGACGTGGTGATCAGCAATAATAAAAAGGCCTATGCACTGGAGCGCGCCAGGAAGCATGGAATCCAGGCAGTGGGACTGTCACCGAAAGATTTTGAGAACAGAGATTTGTTTAACGAAGCACTTTATCAGGAGCTGGCTGGCAGAGAGATTGATCTTGTAGTGCTGGCCGGATGTCTCGTAGTAATACCTGATAAAATCATCCGTGAGTTTGAAAACAGGATCATCAACATTCATCCGTCTTTGATTCCGTCTTTCTGCGGGAAAGGGTGCTATGGACTGAAAGTCCATGAACAGGCGCTTCAGAGAGGTGTCAAAATTTCAGGCGCCACCGTTCATTTTGTAGATGAAGGTACGGATACGGGTCCGATCATTATGCAGAAGGCTGTAGAGGTAAGAGACGATGACACACCGGAAGTTCTGCAGAGACGGATCATGGAACAGGCGGAGTGGGTGATCCTTCCTGAGGTGATCAATCTGATCGCAGAGGGAAGAGTTTCAGTTTCAGTTTCAGAAGGACATGTAAAGATTAAGAAATAAAAGAAAGGATAAAAGGATGGATATACTGATTGTTGGCAGCGGAGGACGAGAACATGCCATTGCCTGGGCAGCGGCAAAGAGCCCGAAAGCAGACAAAATTTACTGTGCCCCTGGGAACGCGGGTATTGCGGAGTTTGCAGAGTGCGTGGACATCAAAGCCATGGAGTTTGACAAACTGGTGGCGTTCGCAAAGGAAAAACAAATCGGTCTGACGATCATCGGAATGGATGATCCGCTTGTTGGAGGTGTCGTAGACGCTTTTGAAGCCGAAGGACTCAGAGTGTTCGGTCCCCGCAAAAATGCGGCGATCATCGAGGGTTCCAAGGCGTTTTCCAAAGATCTGATGAAAAAATACAATATTCCAACAGCATCCTATGAGAATTTCACCGATCCAGAGCAGGCACTCGCTTACCTCGAGAACGTTAAGATGCCGATCGTACTCAAGGCTGACGGACTGGCACTGGGCAAGGGAGTTTTGATCTGTGAGACTCTGGAGGAAGCAAAGGCGGGCGTTAAGACTTTAATGCTGGACAAACAGTTTGGGGATGCCGGCAATGAGATCGTTATCGAAGAGTTTATGACCGGCAGAGAAGTTTCTGTATTGGCTTTCTGCGACGGAAAGACCATCCGGTGCATGACTTCCGCACAGGATCACAAGCGTGCCAAAGACGGAGACAAAGGACTCAACACTGGAGGTATGGGAACCTTTTCTCCGAGTCCATTCTACACGAAAGAAGTGGAAGAATTCTGTGAAAAATATGTATACCAGCCGACGATGGATGCCATGGCTTCCGAAGGGCGTCCGTTCACAGGCATTTTGTTCACAGGGCTGATGCTTACAGAAGACGGACCGAAGGTACTGGAATATAACGCCAGATTCGGAGATCCGGAGGCGCAGGTAGTCCTGCCCCGGATGAAAAATGATATGATCGAAGTGATGGAAGCCTGTATTGACGGGAAACTTTCCGATGTTACTCTGGAATTTGAGGAAAATGCGGCAGTCTGTGTGGTGCTCGCATCTGACGGATATCCGGAAAAGTATGAGAAGGGTTTTGAGATCAAGGGACTCGATAAGTTTAAAGACCAGGATGACTACTATGTGTTCCATGCGGGGACAAAGTTTGACGGAGACAAGATCGTGACCAACGGCGGACGGGTACTCGGCGTCGTGGCAAAGGGCGGTGACCTGAAAGCTGCCCGTAAAAATGCATACGAGGCCACAGAATGGATCGATTTTGCAAACAAATATAAAAGAAATGACATAGGAAAAGCTATCGACGAGGCGTAAAAACTTGTATTCGGGAAGCAGGATGGAGAAGAAATTCTCTGCCCTGCTTCTCTATTTTTTTACATTGACATTCCGTGCTATTTATTATAGTCTAAGTATAACAAAAGATATGAAAGAAGGAAGTGATGAATATGCTGCTTGAAGTAGATTTTAACAGCGATCAGGCCATTTATATTCAACTGAGAAACCAGATCATCGTTGGTATTGCGTGTTCCGACATCCAGGATGGCGAGTCCCTGCCGTCGGTGCGCCAGCTGGCACAAATCTTAGGAGTAAACATGCATACGGTAAATAAAGCATATGCTATATTAAGAGAAGAAGGCTATTTGAAGCTGGACCGGAGGAAAGGCGCAGTCGTAAGCGTGGATGCCAATGAAAAGGCAAAGCAGCTGGAGGAATTGGAAGAGAGCCTTCAGATTTTGGTGGCGCAGGCCATCTGCAAGGGTGTGACGAGAGAAGAATTATATCAGCTGATCGGCCACGTATATGGACAGCTTGACAGAAATTAGGAGGACAGAATGAGAAAATTACCACTTACCAGATATTTAAGCCATGCATTGGAGGAGGCGGGAAAGATATCCGCGAGGCTTGGAGCAGAACATATAGAAACTTTGTCTCTTTTGCTTGGACTGCTTAAAATGAAGGGGTCTCTGGCCTGTGAGATACTGAAGATGCACGGGGTGTCTGAGGAGATTTTTTCAGAAGCTTTCAAGGCGCGTACTGCAGAAAAAAAGAGGCGTACAAAGGTAAAAACCTTTACTCCCAGGACAGAGGAGATTTTAAGCCTTGCCGCCCAGATGGCAGTTAAGTACGGAAGTGATGTGCTCGGCACAGAGCATGTTCTGCTGGCGGTTTTGAAGGACGGCGAAAATGAAGCGGTTCAGCTGCTGGCACAGCAAAAGATTCCGGTGGATGCCATATTCATTGATACATTGGTGACAATGGGAATCGATTATAAATCTGCCAAGAACGAATTTTCTAACAGTTCACCGGATGATTATTTCACGGAAGACGGAGCCGGAGAAAATATTTTGGAGAAGTTCAGCACAGATCTGACTCAGAAGGCAAAGGACGACGAACTGGATCCAATGATCGGAAGAGAAGACGAGATGGAGCGGCTGATGCAGGTATTGTGCAGGAGGTCCAAAAATAACCCTTGTCTGATCGGAGACCCGGGTGTGGGAAAGACCGCTATCGTTGAAGGGCTGGCTGCGAGGATCGTGCAGGGTAACGTGCCCCTTAATCTAAAGGATAAGAGACTGCTCTCTCTGGATCTGACAAGAGTGATCGCAGGGACGAAGTACCGGGGGGAGTTTGAGGAGCGGATGAAACAGATTATTTCCGAGGTGACGGAAGATCCTTCAGTGATTCTCTTTATTGACGAAATTCACACGATGATCGGGGCAGGCGGTTCTGAGGGAGCCATGGACGCATCCAACATCCTGAAGCCCTCTCTCGCACGGGGAGACTTTCAGCTGATCGGGGCTACAACCAGCGAGGAATATACCAAATACTTTGAGAAGGATGCAGCACTTGTGCGGAGGTTTCAGTCTATTTTGGTGGAGGAGCCTTCGGTGAAAGAAGCAGTCAAGATCCTTGAAGGGCTCAAATATAAGTTTGAATCTCATCACAGAGTGCTGATTCCTGAAGAGGTGACTTCCTATGCGGTGGATCTTTCCTGCCGGTATGTCAACGACCGGTTTCTGCCTGACAAAGCAATCGACGTTCTGGACGAGGCCTGTGCCAAAAAGCGGATGAAGTCTTTGAAAGTGCCGTCGGATATGAAAGAGGAACAGGAGCAGCAAAAGCAGATTGTAAAAGAAATGGAAGCTTACATCAGCAGCGGGCAGATTGAAAAAGCAAGAGAACTGAAGAGCAAAAAAGAGGAACTCGGCAAAAGTCTTGAGAAGAAGTACCGCAGGATGGAAAACCAGCAGAAGAAGATACCTTCCATTGAGATGGAAGATGTGGAGGAGATCATTTCTCTTTGGACCAAGATACCGGTGAACCAGCTGAAACAGGGAGAGATGGAGAGACTTCGGAATCTTGAAAAAATTCTTCACAAACAGGTGATAGGACAGGATAAGGCCGTGGAAGCTGTGGCCAGAGCCATAAAGCGCAGCAGGGTTGGCCTGAAAGATCCAAAACGCCCCATCGGTTCCTTCTTATTTCTAGGGCCTACCGGTGTGGGTAAAACAGAGCTTTCCAAGAGTCTTGCGAAAGCCATGTTCGGAAGGGAAGAAGACCTGATCCGCGTAGACATGTCTGAATACATGGAAAAGCACAGCGTATCAAAGATCATCGGATCACCTCCCGGATATGTCGGTTTCGGAGAAGGCGGACAGCTGAGTGAGCAGGTCAGAAGGCATCCATACTCTGTGATCCTGCTGGATGAGATTGAAAAAGCGCATCCGGATGTATTTAATATCCTGCTTCAGGTGCTGGATGACGGACATATTACAGACTCCAACGGAAGAAAAGTCGATTTCAAAAACACAGTGCTTATTATGACTTCCAACGCGGGCGCGTCCAGGATCATTTCTCCGAAACAGCTTGGGTTTGTCAGAACTTCCGATAAGGAAAAGAATCATGAGAAGATGACTCAGGGTGTGATGGAGGAGGTGCGGCAGATTTTCAAGCCCGAATTCCTGAACAGAATAGACGGAACGATTGTATTTACCATGCTGACTAAAGATGAGCTCCGGGAAATTGCAAAACTCTTTTTGAACAATTTAAAGGAACAGCTGATGAAAAACCATCGGATCTCGGTAAAGATCACGTCCAATGCCGTTTCACTGCTGGCAGACAAAGGGTACAGTGAGACGTACGGTGCAAGACCGCTGCGCCGTGTGATCCAGAGTGAGATCGAGGATGTGCTGGCAGATAAGATCTTAAGCGGTGAGCTTCGGGACGAAGCAGCGCTTACGATCGGAGCAAAAGACAAAAACCTTACTTTTTCGATAAAGGATGCTAGTAAATAAGCAGCAAATATTATATAATAAAATAACAAATGCAGATTTAATAGGAGGATAAGAACATGTCAGTGGTAACAGAGTTGTTTCGCAGCGAAGAAAATGGGACATTAAGCTTCGGGGATTACACATTAGATACGAAAGCCAAAAAGGACAAGATCGAATTTGAAGGGGATATGTACAAAGTGAAAACCTTCAAGACAATGACAAAGCTGGACAAAAACGGACAGCTGATCTTTGAATCTGTACCGGGTTCCGCCGTCCACAATTTTGCTGCAACAACAGACGGAGTGGCATTTGAGATCGAGGCATCAGAAGATGTCCAGGTAACGCTTGAAGTGGAGCCTGAACAGGAATACCGCGTATATATAGACAATATAAATGTTGGAAACATGAAGGCCAATCTAGGAGGAAAACTCACTCTGAGTGTGGAACTGAATCCGGGCATGACGGCTATGGTCCGTGTGAAGAAACAGTAAGGAGCAGGAACTGATATGGCAAAGGCAAAAACCGTCTTTTTCTGCAGTGAGTGCGGACATGAATCATCCAAGTGGCTGGGACAGTGTCCGGCCTGCAAATCGTGGAATACCTTTGTAGAAGAAAAACAATCAGTGACAAAAAAGGGAGGGGCAAAGCCCAGGCGGGCTTCTGCCTCTCCTATGAATATGTCAGAGGTTTCTATAAAGAGTGAGGAACGTATTCCGACAGGCATAGGTGAGCTGGACAGAGTTCTCGGAGGAGGAATTGTGACCGGCTCTCTGTCTTTAGTGGGCGGAGACCCGGGGATCGGAAAGTCTACTCTGCTGCTCCAAGTCTGCAGGAATTTAGTAAATGCAAAGCGGAAAGTTTTATATGTTTCCGGGGAGGAGTCCGCACATCAGATTAAGATGCGTGCAGAGAGGATCGGGGCATTTGAGGATGAACTTCTTCTGTTCTGTGAGACGATTCTGGAGGAGATCCTCGAGGGAATCCGCAAAGTCCGCCCGGAGTTTGTCGTGATAGACTCCATCCAGACGATGTTCAGTGAAGAACTGACCGCGGCAGCGGGAAGTGTATCCCAGGTCCGGGAAGTGACGGCTCAGATGATGAGGATCGCAAAAGAAGAAAATATCGCAGTCTTCATTGTCGGACATGTGACAAAGGAAGGTGTCGTGGCAGGGCCCAGGACACTGGAGCATATGGTGGATACGGTCCTATATTTTGAAGGGGAGAGGGAGGCGGCATACCGGATTCTGCGGGGAGTGAAGAACCGCTTCGGCTCCACAAATGAGATCGGTGTGTTTGAGATGTGCGCAGATGGTCTTACAGAGGTGGAGAATCCGTCCAAGATGATGCTGAACGGGCGCCCTGTGGACGCCTCCGGTTCTGTGGTAGTATGTTCCCTGGAGGGAACCAGGCCGATTCTTATCGAGATTCAGGCACTGATCTCTCCCACGAGTTTTCAGATGCCGAGGAGAACAGCGGTGGGAATTGACTATAATAGGGTCAATCTTCTTATGGCAGTTTTGGAAAAAAGGGTCGGTCTCCAGCTGGGCGGCTGTGACGCCTATGTGAACCTGGCCGGAGGCATGAGGCTGGTAGAGCCGGCGATTGACCTGGGGATTATTCTGGCCATTGCATCCAGCTATAAAAACATACCTCTCCCGGAAGATACGATCATCTTCGGGGAAGTCGGGCTGGTAGGCGAGGTACGGAGAGTATCCCAGGGAGACCAGAGGATCAAAGAGGCGGAAAAGCTTGGATTTAAAACCTGCATCCTTCCCAAGGCAAATGTGGACAGCTTAAAGATCAGGACAAACATGCGGCTTTTGGGCGTCGCAAATGTAAGAGAAGCCCTTGATTGTATTTAAAATATGTCTTATATTATTAGAGAATAATGAAAAGTATGGAGGAATGGAGACACGATGGAAGAGGCGATCTCAAAAAATTTTATAGAACAGATCATTGAAGAAGATCTGAAAGAAGGGAAATACGAAAAAATTGTGACCAGGTTCCCGCCGGAGCCAAACGGCTACCTGCATATCGGACATGCCAAATCAATCCTTTTAAACTATGGACTGGCGAAAGAGTACGGCGGAGATTTTCATTTCCGGTTTGACGATACGAATCCGACGAAGGAAAAGACCGAGTATGTAGATTCGATCAAAGAGGATGTGGAGTGGCTTGGAGCAGATTATGACCAGACGATTTATTTTGCATCCAATTATTTTGACCGTATGTATGAATGTGCAGAGTTCCTGATCAAGAAAGGAAAGGCCTACGTGTGCGACCTGACGCCGGAGGAGATCCGGGAATACAGGGGAACGCTGACGGAACCGGGAAAAAACAGTCCGTACAGAGACCGTACACCGGAAGAAAACCTTGCATTATTCCGCGCAATGAAAAATGGAGAGTTTGAAGACGGAAGCAAGGTGCTCAGGGCTAAGATTGATATGACTTCCGGCAATATGAACATGAGGGACCCGATCCTTTACCGTATTGCCAGAATGGAACATCACAATACAGGTGACGATTGGTGCATTTATCCGATGTATGATTTTGCGCATCCGCTGGAGGATGCCTTTGAAGGCGTGACCCATTCCATCTGTACACTGGAGTTTGAGGATCACAGGCCGCTATATGACTGGGTTGTAAAAGAGTGCGAGTTTGTACATCCGCCGAAGCAGATTGAGTTTGCAAAACTTTATCTTACCAATGTAGTCACGGGAAAACGCTATATCAAGAAGCTGGTGGATGACGGAATCGTGGACGGCTGGGATGATCCGAGGCTTGTGACGCTGTCTGCACTGAGACGCCGTGGATATACTCCGGAATCCATCCGCAGGTTTATGGAGCTGGTCGGTGTGGCTAAGAGTCACAGCTCCGTTGATTATGCCATGCTTGAGTACTGCATCAGAGATGACCTGAAGCTGAAAAAGCCAAGGGTATCGGCTGTCCTGGACCCAATTAAGCTGGTTATTACAAACTACCCGGAAGACAAGGTAGAGTATATGGAAGTAAAAAATAATCAGGAAAATGAAGAGATGGGCACAAGAAAAGTGCCGTTTTGCAGAGAACTGTATATAGAGCGGGATGATTTTAAGATTGAGAGGCCGAAGAAGTATTTCCGTCTGTATCCCGGCAACGAAGTGCGTCTGATGAACGGATATTTTGTGACCTGCACAGACTACGTGACCGATGAGGACGGAAATGTCACAGAGGTACTCTGTACCTATGATCCGGAATCCAGAGGAGGCAACAGCCCCGACGGACGAAAAGTGAAGGGGACCATTCACTGGGTTGCCGCTCCTTTTGCAAAAAAGGCCGAAGTCCGTTTATATGAAAATATTGTAGATGAGGAAAAAGGCGTGTATAACGAGGATGGATCTGTTAATTTAAATCCAGATTCTCTCATAATATTAAAAGACTGCTATGTTGAGCCGTCTCTTGAGGAGGCAGCTCCTGGGGACAGCTTCCAGTTTGTCAGACAGGGGTATTTTTGCCTGGACACAAAAGATACAACAAAGGATCACATGGTATTTAACCGCATTGTTTCTATGAAGAGCTCTTATCAGCCTAAATAGAAGCAGAAGAGAGATAAGCCGTTTTATAACGGCTTATCTTTTCATTTTCTGAGAAATGAAGAATGCTCCGCAGAGTGTGTTTGACTACTTTGTTTAATTTTTGGAAACAATGAAGGAGATGAAGATGAAAAATCTTACAGAGATGTCCAATGAAGAACTGTGGGAACTTTTTCCCATCGTTTTGTGCGGCCATAAGGAAGAATGGAAGCAGATGTATGAAAATGAAAAGAAACTGCTGCTTCATTCGATTGGGCGGGGCCAGGTGGCGAGGATCAGTCACATCGGCAGCACGGCTGTGAAAGGGCTTTTGGCTAAGCCTACGATTGATATCCTTTTGGAAATTGAAGAACACTGCGACCTGAAGGACCTGATCCGGGCGGTGGAGAAGGAAGGATATATCTATGAGAAGAAGCCGAGGAATCCTCCCCCGCATATGATGTTTATGAAAGGTTATACTTTACAGGGATTTGCAAAGAAAGTCTATCATCTCCATGTAAGGTATCCGGGGGACTGGGATGAACTTTATTTCCGGGATTATTTGAAACGGCATCGGGAGGCGGCAGAAGAATACGGGAAATTAAAGACTGGTTTTCAGAAAAAATATGAACATGACAGGGATGCCTATACAAGGGCAAAGACAGATTTTGTAAGAGAGTGCACGAAAAAGGCCCGGAAAGAGTTTGGAGATATCTACCGGCCAGACGGTGAAAAGTGAAAAAATTTTTCAAAAAAGCCCTTGCAATTTTTTGATAGGGTGTTATACTATATTTTGTGATTAGCACTCGATGAGAGTGAGTGCTAACAATAATCGGGTAAATAAGACAAAAGAATTTCATCTGAATTTTAGGAGGTAATGATATGAATTTAAAACCATTAGGAGACAGAGTAGTGCTGAAACAGCTGGAAGCTGAGACTACAACAAAATCCGGAATCGTGTTGACAACAGCATCTCAGGAAAAACCGCAGGAAGCCGAAGTTGTCGCAGTCGGACCTGGAACGGATGAAGTGAAAATGGAAGTAGAAAAGGGACAGAAAGTCATCTATTCCAAATATGCGGGAACTGAAGTGAAATGTGGAGATGATGAATACATCATCGTAAAACAGAACGATATTTTAGCAGTTGTAGAATAGGATTTTTGGAGGAGACGAATCATGGCAAAAGAAATCAAATACGGAATTGATGCAAGAAAAGCGTTAGAAGCAGGTGTAAACCAGTTAGCAGATACAGTCAGAGTTACCATCGGACCAAAAGGAAGAAATGTAGTGTTAGATAAATCTTTTGGTATTCCTCTGATCACAAACGACGGTGTGACAATCGCAAAAGAGATTGAATTAGAAGATGCATTCGAGAACATGGGTGCTCAGATTGTAAAAGAAGTTGCAACAAAGACAAATGATGTTGCGGGTGATGGTACTACAACAGCCACTGTTTTAGCCCAGGCAATGGTAAATGAAGGAATGAAAAACCTTGCGGCAGGTGCAAATCCGATTATTTTAAGAAAAGGAATGAAAAAGGCAACAGATGCGGCAGTAGAAGCAATCGCTGAGATGAGCAGCAAAGTAAACGGCAAAGATCAGATCGCAAAAGTTGCTGCAATTTCTGCCAGTGATGAGGAAGTCGGGGAGTTAGTTGCGGATGCTATGGAAAAGGTGTCTAACGACGGTGTTATCACAATCGAAGAATCTAAGACAATGAAGACAGAATTAGATTTAGTGGAAGGTATGCAGTTTGACCGCGGATATTTATCTGCTTACTTCTCAACAGACATGGAAAAAATGGTCGCTGAATTAGAAGACCCATATATCCTGATCACAGATAAGAAGATTTCTAATATTCAGGATATCCTTCCAATCTTAGAGCAGATCGTACAGAGCGGAAAGAAACTTCTGATCATCGCAGAAGATATTGAAGGCGAAGCACTGACAACATTGATCGTTAATAAACTGCGCGGAACATTCTCTGTGTGTGCAGTGAAGGCACCTGGATACGGTGACAGAAGAAAAGCGATGTTAGAGGATATTGCAATCCTTACAGGAGGAACTGTGATTTCTGAGGAAGTCGGATTAGATTTGAAAGAAACAACGATCGATCAGTTAGGCCGTGCAAAATCTGTAAAAGTTGAAAAAGAAAACACAGTGATTGTTGACGGAGAAGGATCTAAGGATGCAATTCAGGCAAGAATCGGACAGATCAAGGGTCAGCTGGATGAGACAACTTCTGAATTTGATAAAGAAAAATTACAGGAAAGACTCGCAAAATTATCCGGTGGTGTTGCAGTTATCCGTGTAGGTGCGGCGACAGAGACAGAGATGAAAGAAAGTAAACTTCGTCTGGAAGACGCCCTGGCAGCGACAAAGGCAGCAGTTGAAGAAGGTATTATTTTCGGCGGCGGTTCTGCTTATATCCATGCTTCCAAGAAGGTTGCAAAGATGGCAGAAGAATTAGAGGGCGATGAAAAGACAGGTGCAAATATTATCCTCAAAGCTCTCCAGGCTCCATTATTCCACATTGCTGCAAACGCAGGACTGGAAGGTTCTGTTATCATCAATAAAGTTGAAGAACAGGAAGTTGGATTCGGATTCGACGCATTAAATGGAAAATATGTAAATATGATTGAAGCAGGCATCATTGATCCGGCTAAGGTAACAAGAAGTGCATTACAGAATGCAACATCTGTTGCATCTACCTTACTGACAACAGAATCTGTTGTTGCTAATATCAAAGAAGATGCACCGGCAATGCCGGCTGGAGCAGGAGCACCGGGAATGGGAATGATGTAATCGGATTTCATAAGGTGTTTGATTGTAAAAGAGATACAGAAACAAAGAGAAGGCTGATAAACTCGTCAGCCTTCTTTTTTTCATGACATAAAAAATGCATTTCAGTACAAAAGGGTAGACAAAGAGTAAAGAAAGAAGTATAATATTTACAATTCCTAAAATATGTAAGAAGGAGGCGAAAAAAGTTGCCGGAAGAACAAATGATAAAAGACATGTATAATCTGATGCAGCAGGTGAATTCCAGTATGACAGCCTTTGACGGACGAATGGGATGTGTTGAGAGAAAAGTGGATCTGCTGACGGTAAAAACAGAGAATCTGGAAGAAAAAACAGATATGATCGTTCAGGACGTTCAGAGACTGGATGAGAAGACAGATGGATTAAGTCAGGATATCCAGAGACTGGACGAAAAAACAGACAGAATGGAAAGCAGTATTCAGGAATTAAATGAAAGAACCTCTGCTTTGGAAGAAAAAACAGATCAGCTGGATCAGACGACAAAATTCCTAAGTGAACAAAACAGCCTTCTCTTACAGCGCACTGATATTCTCACAGAAAAGTCAAATCTTATGTCAGAAAAAATAGATTTTATATCAGAGAAGACAAATTCCATAGAATCCCGTTTGGAGCGAACGGAAGGAGAGGTATCTGATCTTAAAACGAAAATGGAAGCTGGATTTTCCGATATTCATATGATTCTGGAGAATGAAATCTGCACCAAATTAAATGTACTCTTTGAAAACCGTGAAGATTCATCCAGATACAAGATGGTTATAAGAAGACAGGATGTTTTGGAGACCGATGTCGATCTGTTAAAAAAGACAGTCACAAATCACAGTGTAAAATTAAACAAAATATTTTAAGGAGAAGGAGCCGGTTCTTTCTCCTTTTTTCTGTGCAGAAACAAGGCAGGTTTTTTCATTTGTTAAGAGTATTTTAAGAATTTCAAAAAAATGCTTTGCTATTGTACAGTTTCACGATATAATAAAAAAGATATTAAAAGATGCAGAAAGAGGTGTATTTGGTGTATAAAATAGTAAAAAAAGAGACACTTAATAACTTGGTTGAATTGATGGAAATTCACGCACCATTCGTTGCAAGGAAGTGTGAACCAGGTCAGTTCATTATTATCCGTGTTGATGAAAAAGGCGAGAGAGTTCCTTTGACTATCGCAGATTATGACAGAGAAAAGGAAACAGTCACAATCATTTATCAGGTTGTCGGATATTCCACAGAATTATTAAGCAAGAAGAAAGAGGGAGACTATGTAGCCGATTTTGTAGGTCCTCTAGGACAGCCGTCCATCTTACATAAACGAGAGAGAGTTTTAGGTGTGGCAGGCGGAGTCGGTGCAGCACCTCTTTATCCTCAGCTTCGCAAACTTGCCGAAATGGGAGTTCCTGTAGATGTTATTATCGGAGGCAAGAGTGCAGAATTTGTTATCTTAAAAGAGAAATTTGAAGAGTTCTGTGAAAATGTATTTATTGCCACAGATGACGGAAGCCTTGGAACAAAAGGATTTGTTACGAATGTTCTGGAAGATCAGATTGCAAAAGGCGTGAAGTATGACGAAGTCATCGCGATCGGGCCGCTGATCATGATGAAAAATGTTGTAAAGATTACAAAACAGCATGATATTCCGACGATGGTATCCCTGAATCCGATCATGATTGACGGAACCGGTATGTGCGGCGGATGCCGTGTCACAGTAGGCGGAGAAACGAAGTTTGCCTGTGTGGACGGACCGGATTTTGACGGATTCCAGGTGGATTTTGATGAATGTATGAAACGTCAGACAATGTTCAGAGAAGAAGAACACGAGTGTAAGATTGGGAGGGGTAAATAGTCATGGCAAATATGAGTCCAAATAAAGTAGCAATGCCGGAACAGGATCCGAATGTTCGGAATAAGAACTTTAAAGAAGTTGCTTTGGGATATACGAAAGAAATGGCTATGGAAGAAGCAACCCGCTGCTTAAACTGCAAAAATAAACCGTGTGTCAACGGATGTCCGGTCAATGTACCGATTCCGGAATTTATCGAAAAAGTAGCTGCAGGTGATTTTGAAGGCGCTTATGAAGTAATCACGAGTGAGAATGCCCTGCCTGCTATCTGCGGCCGCGTATGTCCTCAGGAAAATCAGTGTGAGGGTAAATGTGTCCGTGGGATCAAGGGTGAACCTGTTGGTATCGGGCGTATGGAGCGGTTTGTTGCAGACTACCACATGGCAAATGCAGAACCGGCTGAAGTCAGCATCGAAAAGAATGGAAAGAAAGTCGCAGTCGTAGGATGCGGACCTGCAGGTATTACCTGTGCCGGTGAACTGATCAAAAAAGGATATGAAGTGACAGTATTTGAAGCACTGCACAAGCCGGGCGGAGTACTGAGCTACGGAATTCCGGAATTCCGTCTTCCAAAGGATCTAGTGGCGAAAGAAATAGAATCTGTTGAAAATCTTGGCGTGAAGATCGAGACCAATGTGATTGTCGGAAGATCTGTTACCATCGACGAGCTGATGGAAGACGGATATGAAGCTGTCTTTGTGGGCAGCGGAGCAGGACTTCCAAGATTCTTAAATATACCGGGAGAAAACTACCTGGGAGTTTATTCTGCCAATGAATTCTTAACCCGTGTGAACCTCATGAAGGGTTACGAATTCCCAGAGTACCCGACCCCGGTCAAGATCGGAAAGAAAGTTGCAGTCGTGGGAGCAGGAAACGTAGCGATGGATGCTGCCAGAACAGCGAAGCGTCTTGGAGCAGATGAGGTATATATTGTTTACAGACGAAGTGAAGAGGAAGCTCCTGCCCGTCTGGAAGAACTTCACCACGCTAAAGAAGAAGGAATTATCTTTAAGTTTTTAAATAATCCGGTAGCCATTAAGGCAAATGAGGACGGATGGGTAGAGAAGATGGAGATCGTAAAACAGGAATTAGGAGAACCCGATGCCTCAGGAAGAAGGTCTCCGGTTCCGATTGAAGGGTCCAACTACGATATTGATGTAGATACTGTTGTCATCGCGATTGGACAGAGTCCGAACCCGTTAATTCGTCACACAACACCAGGCTTGGATGTTCAGAAATGGGGCGGTATCATTGTTGACGAGGAGACGATGGAATCAAGCAAAGACGGAGTCTATGCAGGAGGAGATACTGTCACGGGTGCGGCAACTGTCATTTTGGCCATGGGTGCCGGGAAGAAAGCTGCGGCAGCCATTGACAAAAAGTTAAGAGGATAATCGGGAGGACAGGATATGAGCAAAACTATTTTTCAAACATCTGTCTATGAATTGGGAGACCAGGTTGATGCCTTTTATGACGAAGGGATGTTTGTGCTGTTCGGTGAGAATGTTCCGGATACATTAAAAGATTTCTGCCATTTTATCGATGTCAATGAAGTAGACGGGACAATCGGCAAAGGAAACACACTGGTGATTGACGGTGCAGAGTTTAAGATCTCGGCTGTGGGAGAGATTGCCCAGTCTAATTTAGAGACTCTTGGACATCTGACGGTAGTATTCAGCGGGGCAGCTGAGGCAGGGCTTCCGGGAAGCATCTGTGTTGAGGCCAAGCCAATGCCTAAGTTAAAAGTCGGATCAAAGATCGAAATTAAAGAAGACTAGACGATTGTACAAAGGATTATTGTTTTCGGACAATAATCCTTTGTTTGTTGACAAAGAATTTAGAATTTGTTATAGTATAAAACTATAAATTAGAATACGAAAGACATAGAAAGCGAGGAAAAAATGGGAAAGTTAATTGGCCAGGGAATCACATTTGACGACGTATTATTAGTTCCGGGATATTCAGAAGTAATCGCAAATGAAGTGGTGACAGAGACCCGTCTGACAGACAAGATTACATTAAATATTCCTTTAATGAGTGCCAGCATGGATACGGTAACAGAGCACCGTATGGCGATCGCAATGGCAAGGCAGGGCGGTATCGGTATCATTCATAAGAATATGACCATTGCACAGCAGGCAGACGAAGTGGACAAGGTAAAACGTTCGGAAAACGGTGTCATCACAGATCCTTTTTCTTTAAGTCCTGAACATACGATCCAGGACGCAGATGACCTGATGGGAAAATACCGCATATCAGGGGTGCCGATTACTGAGGGAACCAAACTGGTCGGAATCATCACAAACCGTGATTTAAAGTTCGAAACAGATTTTTCAAAGAAGATCAAGGAATCCATGACATCAGAAAATCTTGTCACAGCGCAGGAAGGGATCACCCTGGAAGAGGCAAAACAGATTTTAGGGAAGGCAAGGAAAGAAAAACTTCCGATCGTGGACAAAGACTTTAACTTAAAAGGTTTAATTACTATTAAGGATATTGAAAAACAGATCAAATACCCGCATGCTGCAAAAGACGAACAGGGCAGACTGCTGTGTGGTGCCGGTGTGGGGATCACAGCCGATATCTTGGACCGTGTGGATGCATTGGTAAAAGCTCACGTAGATGTAGTGGTTGTCGACTCAGCCCATGGACATTCTGCAAACGTATTAAAGGCAGTCAGAATGGTGAAAAAAGCATATCCTGAACTGCAGGTCATTGCAGGAAATGTAGCCACGGCAGAGGGTACAAAAGCATTGATTGAGGCAGGGGCCGACGCTGTCAAAGTGGGAATCGGACCAGGATCCATCTGTACCACCCGTGTGGTTGCCGGAATCGGTGTTCCGCAGATTACTGCGATTATGGGGGCATATGAAGAGGCAAAGAAAGCAGGGATTCCGATCATTGCAGACGGCGGGATCAAGTTTTCAGGAGATATTACAAAAGCGATTGCAGCCGGTGCCAGTGCATGTATGCTCGGAAGTATGATGGCCGGATGTGATGAGAGCCCAGGAGAGTTTGAACTCTACCAGGGAAGAAAATATAAAGTATACCGCGGCATGGGATCCTTAGCAGCTATGGAATGCGGAAGCAAAGACCGCTATTTCCAGACAAACGCTAAGAAATTGGTTCCGGAAGGTGTCGAGGGCCGTGTGGCATACAGAGGGACTGCAGAAGACACCATTTTCCAGCTGCTCGGCGGACTCCGCTCCGGCATGGGATACTGCGGGGCAAAAACCGTAGAAGAACTGCAGGAGAAGGGACAGTTTGTACAGATTACGGCTGCATCCTTGAAAGAAAGCCATCCGCATGACATTCATATCACAAAAGAAGCACCTAATTACAGCGTAGACGTTTAAGAACTTTCCTATGGAAAAATAAAAAGCAGCAGTTATAAAAATTAACTGCTGCTTTTTGAATGTGCAGGTTTACTGGTGCTCTTCAAACCATTGTCTGCTGTCTTCAAGCCGTTTGTTTACATAGTCCCAGTTGATTAGTGAAAACCAGTTGTTCACATAATCAGGGCGTCGATTTTGGTACTGGAGATAATAAGCATGTTCCCAGACATCGACAGGAAGCAGAGGATAAAGAGTATCACTGAGCGGTACATCCTGATTTGGAAGATTTATCACTTTTAGTTTTCCATTGTTATTTACAAGCCATCCATAACCGGAACCAAACTGTGACAATGCGGCCTCTGTCATTTCTTTCATGAAGGCATCAAGGGACCCGAAATCTCTCTCTATGGCTTTTCCAATTTCTCCTTCGGGAGTTGTGAATTCATCCTTTTCCATAGCGTTAAAATATACTTGATGGTTGTAAACTCCTCCGCCGTTGTTCTTAACAGGGGTTTTTGCTTCTTCCGGAATTTTGTCAGGTTCTGTAAGCAGCTGTTCCAGCGTCATGTTATGCAGATCTTGGTGGGGTTTGATTGCCGCATTCAGTTTTTCTACATAGGCGGCAAGATGTTTATCGTGATGAAATCTGAGGGTCTCAGCGTCAATCACCGGCTCCAGGGCATCATAATCGTATGGAAGCGGTTCGAGGGAAAATGGGTATGTTTCATTCATATTATAATTTATCTCCTTTTTTCTTTTTATTTTACGTGGGAATCTAAAATAATATTCAAAAAAACTTGAATCCTTTGAGCGGTCATGCTAACATTGTATTATTCTTATAATACAAAAACTCAAAAGGGGAAAAAACATGTTTTCAAAATTTAGTGTGCGCAAGCCATATACTGTCATTGTGGGAGTCATCCTGGTAATTATTCTGGGCATTGTCTCTTTTTCCAAAATGACTACGGACTTGCTTCCGAGTATGGAACTTCCATACGCTCTTGTCATGACTACCTATCAGGGGGCTTCTCCTGAAGAAGTGGAGACTACGGTGACAAAGCCGGTGGAACAGGCCATGGCAACCATATCCAACATCAAACAGGTGGCATCTTCCTCCAGTGAGAATATGTCCGTTGTCTATATGGAGTTTGAAGGCGATGCCAATATGGATTCGGCAGCTCTTGATATGCGGGAAAAGCTGGATATGATCAAAGGATACTGGCCTGACAAAGTAGGCAATCCTACGATCATGAAATTAAATCCGGACATGATGCCGGTGCTTGTGACTGCGATTGATTCGGACAACAAAGATATGTCTGAGATTTCAAAGCTGATCAAAGACAAAGTTTCTCCGGGTGTGGAGGCAGTGGAAGGTGTTGCCTCTGTAAGCGAGACCGGAATGCTTGAAGAGAATATCAATGTTATCATCAATGAGGACAAGATCAAATCATTAAATAAAAAGATTCAAAAGGCTTTGGACGGCCAGTTTGACGAGGCTCAGGATGAGCTGGACCGGGCGAAAGCAAAACTTGACGGAAGCAAGGCACAGCTGAATTCTAAGAGAACGGAGCTCAACGATACCCTTGCGAAAGCACAGACGGCTCTAAACAGCGGGAAATTAAGCCTTGCCCAGAAGGAGGTAGAGGTCACAAGTGCTCTTACCAATCTTCAAAATCAGAAAAAAGCTTTGGAACTTGTAAAACAGGCGGGGGAAGAAGGACTTAAACAGCTGGAGGCACAGCTCAAAACTGTGACAGACCCCGCACAGAAGGCGCAGCTTCAGGCTCAGATCACAGAGATTAAAAAGCAGCTGAAAACAGCAGACAGTACGATAAAGACCCTGGATAAAAATATTGAAGTTTTACAGAAGGCGTTAAAGCAGATCCAGAAGGGCAAAAAACAGATCGACGCCAATCTGACGACAGTGACTGCCCAGACCGCCAATGCCAACAGCCAGATGACATCAGGAGAGATCGGCATCGCACAGGGCGAATCACAGATTGCTGCGGGCCAGCAGCAGCTGGATGCCAGCAAAAAGCAGGCAAAAGCGGCGGCTGACATAAAAGATAAACTGACTGTGGACAATGTAAAAGCCATGCTGATCGCACAGAATTTTGAAATGCCTGCGGGATATATTTCAGAAGACAACACACAATATCTGGTCAGAGTCGGGGATAAAGTTACCAGTCAGGAAGATCTGGAAGACATGGAGCTGATGGATCTCGGCATTGATAACTTTGCGCCGATCCGTCTGAGTGATGTTGCAGATGTGGCAGTTGTCAACAATAAAAAGGATAATTACTGCAGGGTAAATGGCAATGATGCGGCGGTGCTGAGCATTCAGAAACAGAACAATTACTCTACGGCAGACGTATCAAAGAGGGTTTCCGAGAAGCTGGAAACACTCAAAAAAGAGAACCCCGGACTGCATTATACAAACTTAATGGATCAGGGAATCTACATAGATATGGTTGTAGGATCTGTTCTGCAGAATCTTGGAATGGGTGCAGTGCTGGCAGTGCTGATCCTGCTTGTGTTTTTAAAGGATATCAAACCTACTGCCGTCATCGCCTGCTCCATTCCGATTAGTGTAGTGTTTGCCGTCGTTATGATGTATTTCAGCGGCATTACCCTGAATGTTATTTCCCTTTCCGGCCTTGCGCTCGGAGTCGGTATGCTGGTGGATAACTCGATTGTTGTTATAGAGAATATTTACCGGCTGAGAAAAGAAGGGGTGCCGGTCAAGGAGGCTGCGATCGAAGGAGCAAAAGGGGTAGCCGGAGCAATCACTGCTTCTACGCTGACAACAATCTCTGTCTTCCTGCCGATTGTGTTCACAACAGGACTTACGAAGAAGCTGTTTTCCGATATGGCGCTGACAATCGGATATTCACTGATTGCCAGTCTGATCGTTGCAGTGACTTTTGTTCCGATGATGTCCGCCGGAGTGCTTCACAAAGTGACTGAAAAGGACAACAGGCTGTTTGACGGACTTCAGTCTTTGTACCGCGGAGTCATGGATAAGGTGCTCAGGAGGAAATGGATTGCCATCGTACTGACGCTGGCAGTGTTTGTGGGAGCAGTGATCGGGGCAACAAGGATTGGAACTTCCCTGATGCCGTCTATGGACAGTTCACAGATGAGCCTTACCATCGAGATGCCGAAAGGATCAGGCCTGAGTGATACGGCGGCTATGTCTGATACGGTCATGAAAAAAATTCGTGAGATTCCTGATGTAGACGGCGTCGGAGCTATGGTGAGCAGTTCATCAGGCATGGGAGGCACTTCGTCGGGAAGCAAGGCAGATCAGGATACAGCCAGCATGTATATCATGCTGAAAGAAGATAAAAAGCAGACAAATAAAGAGATAAAAAATGAGATCTTAAAAAAGACAAAGAAATTCGACTGTGAGATCCAGGTACAGGAGTCCAACATGGATATGAGCGCCCTCGGGGGAAGCGGGATTGCCATCGAAGTCAAAGGAAATGATATGAAAACGCTCCGCAGGACAGCCAGTGATATTGCAAAAAGGGTGGAATCTGTCAAAGGCACGAAGAATGTCAGTGACGGACAGGAGGAAACGACTCCCGATATCCATGTTACAGTTGATAAAGCAAAAGCCGCAAAATATGGTCTCACGGTGGCGACCGTTTATCAGCAGCTCAGCTCCAAGATTCAGGAGGGCTCCACAGCGACTACAATCAGCCAGAATGAAAAACAGTGGGATGTAAAAGTGTCCAATGACACCAAGGACAATATTACAAGAGCACAGCTGAAGAAAATGAAGCTCACTGGAACGAAGAAAGGGGAGAGCAGGGAAGTGGCACTTTCCAAAGTAGCCAGCTTCAGTGATACCGACAGTCTCTCTACGATCTCAAGATCAGCTCAGGAGAGAATACTGAATGTAACCGCAGAGCTTGAGGACGGTTACAATATCGGTATCGTAAGCCAGAATGTGACCAAAGCGCTGAAGGGGTACAAGGCGCCTGCAGGATACAGTTATAAAGTGACGGGTGAGATGGAATCCATAAATGATACCGCGGGACAGGTAGGATTGATGCTGATTTTGGCAATCGCATTTATGTATCTGATTATGGTGGCACAGTTCCAGTCACTCAAGTCTCCTTTCATTATCCTGTTTACAATTCCTCTGGCATTTACAGGTGGTCTGATCGGACTGTTTGTGGCGGGCAAGGATCTGAGCATCATTGCCATGATCGGTTTCGTCATGCTGTCCGGTATCATCGTAAATAATGGTATCGTTCTGGTGGATACGATCAATCAGCTGAGAGATAAAGGCTACGAGCTCATGGATGCTGTCATAACTGCCGGTTCCATGAGAATCCGGCCGATTTTAATGACGGCCATCACGACAATTTTGGGTCTTTCTACCATGGCACTGGGTCTTGGATCCGGGGCAGAAATGGTACAGCCGATGGCCATCGTTACAATCGGGGGACTGATTTATGGAACTTTGCTTACATTAATCTTTATCCCTTGTATCTACCTGGTGTTTAACAGAAAGAAGAAAAGGCAGAGATCCTGATTTTCTTACAAATGTATTAAATAAATGAGCTTGGCTTTACATTTTGATGATGGAAAGCTATAATAAGACAAGAATCATGTCATGTATTATGACATGGTTTTTGTTTGTAAAGGAGTGAAATATGAAAAAACTGGATGGCCATTTATGGAATATAATCCCCAAATATGCAGTGCTCCCATTGATTTGTTCTTTCACTTTTAATTCACTGATTTATACAGGTACACAGATTCTGTGCAGGGATTTTAAGCATTATGATTTTACAACGGCATTTGACCGTGCAGTACCTCTGATACCGGAATTTACGAGTATCTATCTGATCTGTTATCTGTTTTGGGCTGTGAATTATATCATGATAGGTAGGATTGGGAAGGAGCATTTATACCGGTTCTTAGTAGGAGATTTACTCTCCAGAGTCATCTGCGGTATCTTCTTTGTAATGGTTCCGACGACTCTGGCAAGGCCCGAAATAACCGGAACCGGGATATGGGATCAGATGCTGAATCTGGTTTATACGGTTGATCCGTCGGCAAATCTGTTTCCGTCCATCCATTGTCTGGTCAGCTGGTTTTGTTATGTTGGGATCAGGGGACAGAAAAAAGTACCTTTGTGGTATCAGCGTTTTTCCTGTGTTTTTGCAGTTCTGGTGTGTATTTCCACTCAGGTTACGAAGCAGCATTATATCATAGACCTGATAGGAGGGATACTGCTGGCAGAGGCTATGTATCTGGTCGGTCAGAAGACGGATTGGTATCTGAAACTGCAGAGTATGTTTACAAAGATCAACCGTGGTGTACATTTGGAGAGGGCAATCGACAAAGAGGTAGGTTATGGAGAATAAGAAGCGCTGGATTGGCAATGGCATCTTCTTTTTTGCACTGTTCGGGCTTACATTTTATGCAATCTTTCGCGGAAAAGAGCTGCCGGAACTTTTAAAGGTTATGAGAAGCGTCAGCCCTGTATACTATATATTAGGTTTTGGGCTGATCATCGTGTTTGTATGCTGCGAAGCTTTTATCATTTACAGAATGCTGCGTGTGCTCCGGTACCGCGTGCCGAAAAGGCACTGTATTCTCTATTCGTTTGTAGGATTTTTTTTCAGCTGCATCACGCCGTCGGCCACCGGAGGACAGCCGGCTCAGCTTTACTATATGAACCGGGATAAGATCGATGTTTCGGTGGGAACCGTTGTTTTGATGATCGTTACAATTTTATATAAGTTTGTATTAGTATTTCTGGGAGCGGCAATCTTTGTGTTCCGGCACAGTCTGATTACAGACTATATATCTCAGGTAGCATTTTTCTTTTATCTCGGTATCGGACTGAATGTTTTCTGCGTCGCACTGATGCTGATGCTGGTATTTGAACCGACGCTTGCGTCCAGAGTGCTTCTGTCAATGATACGGATGCTGGAAAAAATTCATATCCTTAAAAAGAAAGAAGAGCGGATCAGAAAAATAGAGGGCTGGATGCAGGACTACCATAAGGCTGCTGCAGTCATTAAAGAATATAAACTCATGATTTTTGAGATGTTTTTGGTGACTTTGGTTCAGAGAATTCTGCATTTTTCCATCACATATCTTGTCTATAAGGCGCTGGGACTCTCTGCACTTGGATTTGTTGATATTGTAGCACTTCAGTGTGTCATATCGATCTCGGTGGATATGCTTCCTCTTCCGGGAGGAATGGGAATCAGTGAAGGCTTGTTTTTAAGTATTTTCCATAAGATATTCAGGGGCAGTCTGCTGTATCCGGCAATGCTGCTGAGCCGGGGAATCAGTTATTATGCTCTGGTACTGATCAGTGCATTCTTGACTTTTGTGGCTCATGTGACAATAAAGCGTAAGGAATAGAGGTTTAATTATGATAGGATTTTATAATGTGTCAGTGATACTGACATATGCAGGTGTCGTCAGTGCTGTGTTCGGTATGTCAGCGGCATTTAACGGAAACTTTAAAATAGCAATGATTTGTCTGATGATCTCCGGATTTACAGATATGTATGACGGAACCGTCGCAAAAATGATCAAACGCTCCGATGACGCAAAGAAATTTGGAATCGAGATTGATTCCCTCTGTGATCTGATCTGTTTTGGAGCGTTTCCTGTCGTCATAGGTTATTCCATGGGGATGGATGCCTGGTATGCAAAAATCATATATATGATGTACATTCTGGGAGCGGTGATCCGGCTGGCATTTTTTAATGTCACCGAAGAGCAGAGACAGGCAGAGACAAGCGAGAGAAGAAAACATTACCGGGGACTTCCGGTCACATCGGTAGCACTGATTCTGCCCGTCGTATATCAGCTGAAAAGGTTTTTTACAGCACAGTTTCCATACATATATCTGCTGGCAGTATTGATCATTTCTCTGCTGTTTGTAATTGATTTCAGTGTGTTTAAGCCGGGAAAGAAGTGCATGTTCGCATTTGTAATTATAGGCATCCTGATCGCCGTCAGAATATATTTTCTTTAAAGGAGAAAAGAAATGAAATACGTGGATCAAAAAGGCCGCTGTTATGAGGAAGAAACTTTTCAGGATAAATTTCTGAAGCTTCTTTATGGAACTTACATCGGCCGTATCAAATTAAAGATTCTCACAAAGCCCTGGATATCCAGGCTGGGAGGTCTTTTTCTGAGTACAGGCTTCTCAAAGTGTCTGATCGAGCGGTTTGTCAGAAAAAATAAGATCGATATGAGGGAGTATGAGGACAGGATCTATACGTCTTATAATGATTTTTTCACGAGGAGGATCAAGCCTGGAAAGCGGCTGCTTCCTGAAAATCAGGACATTCTGTTCAGTCCTTGCGACTGTAAAGCAAGCGCATACCGCATAACAGAAGACACGTCATTTTGTGTGAAAGATACGGTCTATACCGTGGAGTCACTGCTTAGAAGCAGAAAGATCGCTGACCATTTCAGAAACGGCTACGCAGTCATTCTGCGCCTTACAGTCGATGATTATCACAGGTACTGCTATTTTGACAACGGCACGAAGAGCAGGAATTATTTTATAAAAGGGGCCTACCACACTGTGAATCCGACAGCCAATGACTATGTGTCTGTCTATAAAGAAAATGCCAGGGAGTTTACCATGATGAAGACGGAGCATTTCGGCGATGCAGTCCAGATGGAAGTTGGAGCTCTGATGGTAGGGCGGATCGTAAACCATCACGAAGAAGGCATCATGCACCGCGGTATGGAAAAGGGATATTTTGAGTTTGGAGGCTCCACCATCGTTCTGCTTTTCAGAGGCGACAAGGTAGAGATCGATGAATGTTTATTGGAAAGAACGAAAGACGGATGTGAGACAAAACTAAAACAGGGCCAGCGTTTAGGCATGGCAAAAAAACAAAGTCTGCAATCATAATTGTAGGCTTTTTCTGTTTTATAAATTGAGTCAGCGGGCATGATTCGGGATTTAGGGAGGAAGAGGAAAATGCTTAATTATCATGAACTTTCAAAAGAACTGCAGAAGGAAATCATCAGGGACCGGCAGGTGGGCTGGAAAAATCCCTATGCATGTACGGATGAACAGGTGATCCGGAAAAATCGGGAAAGAGATAAGGCCAGCCTCTGGAGACCGGCTTTTGTCCGGGATGTGGAAAAGATCATCCACTCTCCATACTACAACCGGTATACAGATAAGACCCAGGTATTTTCATTTTTCCTGAACGATGATATTTCCAGAAGATCTCTGCATGTACAGCTTGTCTCAAGGATTGCCAGAAATATCGGTAAGCTCCTGGGTTTAAACTGTGACCTGATCGAGGCGGTCGCCCTCGGACACGACATCGGACACACGCCGTTCGGACATGCGGGAGAACGGTATTTGGATGAACTTTATCATGAGAAGACAGGACAGTGTTTTCAGCACAATATTCAAAGTGTGCGGGTGCTGGACGGGATGTTTGAGCGGAACCTTTCACTGCAGACATTGGATGGAATCCTGTGTCACAATGGAGAATTTGAACAGCAGGAGTACCGTCCCTGCCGGATGGATACTTTTGAAGAGTTTTATGAGAAGATGGGAAACAGCAGTCAAAACAAAGACTATATCAAAACTCTGATCCCCTCAACCCTGGAAGGATGTGTGGTCAGGATCTGCGATATGGTAGCCTATCTTGGCAAGGACCGGCAGGATGCGAAGAAAGCAAAGCTGATTGAGAGCAGTGATATTTTTACTCAGGGGGAGATCGGAGTAGAAAATGCGGAGATTATCAATAACATGATCGTGAACATTGTTGAAAACAGTTACCGAAAAGACTATATCATGCTGGATTCAAAGTATTATGATGCCATGAAGATCGCCAAGAAAGAAAACTATGAACAAATTTATTTCAACAAAAAACTGGACTGTATTTATTCGGAAAATGTGGCTCCGATGTTCCGGGAAGTCTATGAAAAGCTGTATGCTGATTTGATCGCGGGAAATGAAGAATCGGTGATTTTTAAACACCATATAGAATACGTGGAGGAGGCCAGGTCTTATTATGATGCGTCAAGATCCTACGCAGAGGAGGAGCCGAACCGGATTGTGGCCGATTATATTGCGAGCATGACAGATGATTATTTTGTAGATCTCTACCATCACTTATTTCCGAAAGGGAAATACCATGTGAATTATAAGTCTTATTTTGAAAATTGATATCAATAAAAACTTGACAATTTTAGAAAAGTTGAGTATGATAAGGCTATAAATGATATTGGTTATCAATTTATAGAGGCACCGCAGAGAGACAGATGCGAATGGGAGGCAGTATGACCACAGAACTTAGCCGGGAAAGAATCATAGAGCAGCTTCGGGAGCAGGGGCTTCGGATTACAAGCCAGAGAAAAGTGATTCTGGATGTGATTTTAAAAAATAATTGTTCCTGCTGCAAAGAAATCTTTTATGAGGCGACAAAAATAGATCCTGCCATCGGCAGAGCGACTGTCTACCGGATGATGAATACCTTGGAAGAGCTAGGAGTCATCGACCGGGGAAAGCAGTACGAGATCTGTTACGAGGGATTATTCGGGACAGAGAAGGATCAGACGAGTCTGCTCACAAAAGAAGAGATGAAGGAACTTCCCAAGGATATATGGTATCCCGCCTTGAAAAAAATGCTCAGGGCCCTTGGTGAGATTAAGGATGAAGATATTTCCGTTGTTGTAAAAGTCAGCCGGAAAAGCAGTTAAAAGTGTGTCCCCGCTGGAGACAGTGCTGTCAAAGCATGATCTCCGGCGGGGATTTTTTGTTTTTCAACGGTGAGACTTTATGTTATAATACATTCTAGGTTATTTTAAAATAAAGTATGAGAAAGAGGTCAATCATGGGAAAATATTTTGGCACTGACGGCTTCCGCGGAGAGGCAAATATCGATCTGACAGTGGAGCATGCATATAAAGTAGGAAGATTTTTGGGATGGCATCTGGGCAAGGAAAAGAAACGCCCGAAAGTAGTCATAGGAAAGGATACGAGGAGAAGCAGCTATATGTTTGAACATGCGCTGGTGGCCGGACTTACGGCTTCAGGAGCCAACGCTTACATGCTCTATGTGACTACGACTCCGAGTGTGTCTTACGTAGTCCGCACGGAACAGTTTGACTGCGGCATTATGATTTCTGCCAGCCACAATCCATACTATGACAACGGGATCAAGCTGATCAACGCCAAGGGACATAAGATGGATGCGGAAGTCGAAGAACAGATCGAGGCATACATCGACGGTGAGATCGGAGAACTTCCTTTTGCCACGAAAAGCGATATCGGAAGGGCGAAAGATTACGCATCTGGAAGAAACCGATACATAGGATATCTCATCTCCCTGGCCACACGGTCATTTAAAAATGTAAAGGTCGGACTGGACTGTTCCAACGGAAGTTCTTCCAGCATTGCAAAGAATGTATTTGAAACACTGGGTGCAGAGGTCTATGTGATCAACAATGAACCGGACGGAACAAATATCAACACCAACTGCGGTTCCACTCATATAGAGATCCTGAAGGGATTTGTAAAAGAGAACCACCTGGATGTGGGATTCGCATACGACGGCGACGCAGACCGGTGTATTGCTGTGGATGAGAACGGGGCAGAAGTAAACGGCGATCTGATCCTGTATGTGTGCGGAAAATACATGAAAGAGCACGGCGCTCTCAACAATAACACGGTCGTCACGACGGTCATGTCCAACCTCGGTCTTTACAAGGCCTTTGACCGGGCCGGCATCGACTATGAAAAAACAGCAGTGGGAGATAAATATGTGTATGAAAATATGTCCAGAAACGGACACGGCCTGGGCGGTGAACAGTCAGGACATATTATTTTCAGCAAGTTTGCGACTACCGGAGACGGGATTCTGACTTCTTTAAAGATCATGGAGGCCATGCTGGAACAGAAACAGTCACTCGGTCAGCTGGTAAAGGATGTGGATATCTATCCGCAGATTCTTGAGAACGTCAAAGTACGGGATAAAAAAGACGCCAGGGAAGACGCAGACGTGATCACAGCGGTGGAAGCTGTGGAGAAGGAACTCGGAAATGACGGAAGGATTCTTGTAAGGGAGAGCGGAACGGAACCTTTGGTGCGTGTCATGGTGGAAGCTAAAACTCACGAGATCTGCAGGGAACATGTGGACCGTGTAGTGAAAGTCCTGCGCCAAAAGGGACACGTCATCGACTGATTTATGGAAACATTATACGCAGATATTATCATTAATATTTCGCATGAGGCACTGGATCGGGTATTTCAATATCGAGTGCCTTTTTCCTTATATGAGCAGATCCGGGTCGGGCAGTCCGTTCGGGTGCCGTTTGGAGCAGGAAACCGGGAACAGAGGGGATATGTTGTCAGGCTTTCGGATCAGGCAGAGTACGATCCAAAGAAAATAAAGGAAATTTTGTCTATAGAAGAAGACAGTGTGAGCGCAGAATCCAGGATGATCAAGCTCGCCTACTGGATTCGGGAAAACTATGGCTCTACCATGATCCAGGCATTGAAGACCGTGCTTCCCGTGCAGGATAAGATGAAACAAAAAGAAAAAAAATCTGTCAGGCTCATGCTGCCCAAAGAGCAGGCTCCCGGTCTGCTGGATGAATATTTAGGCAGGCATTATGCGGCAAAAGCCAGGCTGCTGGCTGCTCTCATGGATGAGCAGACGGTTTCCTGGGAGCGTGTGACGAAAGACCTGAAGATTCCGAGGACAACGGTTGCAGGTATGGAACAGGATGGCATCATCCGCGTCGAAACAGAAATGTTTTACCGGAATCCCGGCCCCGGCGGGATGGAAGCGGAGGCTGCCCTGCCCCTGAATGAGAGTCAGGAGAAGCTGATACAGGAATTTAAAGCAGATTACGCGGCAGGGGAGAGGAAAACGTATCTTCTGCATGGAGTTACCGGAAGCGGGAAGACAGAGGTCTATCTGGCGGCAATCGAAGAAGTTGTCAGAAAAGGGAAACAGGCGATCGTGCTCATCCCGGAGATCGCCCTTACGTACCAGACGGTCTGCCGTTTCACGAAGCGGTTTGGAGACAGAGTATCCATTCTTAATTCCAGACTCTCCAAAGGAGAGAAATACGATCAGTGGCTCCGGGCAAAGAATGGGGACTGCGATATTATCATCGGGCCCAGATCCGCTTTGTTTGTGCCGTTTCCTAACCTGGGGCTGATCATTATGGATGAAGAACATGAGGGCAGTTATAAAAGTGAACAGACACCCAAATATCATGCAAGAGAAGTAGCCCTGAAAAAAGCGGACATGGAAGGCGCGGCGGTGATTTTAGGGTCCGCAACGCCGTCTCTTGAGAGCTATCAGAAGGCACTGGACGGAAAATACAGGTTCTGGACTCTGAAAGACCGTGCAAAAGAAGCGGTCCTGCCCGATGTGTATATAGAAGATTTAAGGGAAGAATTAAAGCAGGGGAACCGCAGCATGTTCAGCAGAAGGCTCTATGAACTGATCGGAGACCGGCTTCGGAAAAAAGAACAGGTCATGCTGTTTTTAAACCGGAGGGGATATGCCGGGTTTGTCTCGTGCAGAAGCTGCGGCACTGTAATGCAGTGTCCGCACTGTGACGTGTCGCTTACGTATCACAGGGACGGGAAACTCCGCTGCCATTACTGCGGGTATGAAGGAGTGATGCCGGAGGCCTGTCCTGAGTGCGGCAGCCCGTTTATCGGAACGTTCGGCCTCGGTACTCAAAAGGCAGAAGCCGCCATAAGGAAAGAATTTCCGGAAGCAAGAGTGCTTCGGATGGATATGGATACCACGAAAAGAAAGCACAGCCATGAAGAGATCTTGAAGACTTTTTCGGAAGGCAGGGCCGATATTCTTGTGGGCACGCAGATGATTGTCAAAGGACACGATTTTGAAAACGTGACTCTCGTCGGAATCCTGGCAGCGGATTTATCTCTGCATGCCAATGATTTTCGTGCGGCAGAGAGGACATTCCAGCTTTTGACCCAGGCAGCCGGCCGTGCAGGGAGAGGTGAGAAAGCGGGTGAGGTTGTCATACAGACCTATTCGCCGGAACATTACTGTATTGTCACGGCGGCGGCGCAGGACTATGAAGAGTTTTACCGCCAGGAGATAGCCTACCGGACGATGCTTTGCTATCCTCCGGTTTGGCAGATGCTCACAGTCCTTCTTGCCGGGCCTTCGGAAGAGGAATGTAAACAGACAGCACAGCGCATGGCAAGGGTCATTCAGAATTCGGGTATCCGCGTCATCGGACCCGGCGAAGCCTCTCTGGCAAAAGTCAATGATATTTACCGGCAGGTGCTGTACGTAAAAGAGAAAGACTACAAGGAACTTGTGAAGGTGAAAGACCGGCTGGAACTTTGGATCGACCGGCAGGAACTGCCGAAAGACATTCATATTACATTTGATTTTAATCCTATGAGCAGTTATTAACAAAGAATATTTGAGATATTTGAGAAGGAGAAGTATTCATGGCAATCAGAAACATCAGAAAAATGGGGGATGAAGTCCTCAGAAAACCATCAAAAGAGATTAAAGAAATGACTTCCAGGACCATGCTGCTGATCGAAGACATGTTTGATACGATGTATGAGGCATACGGTGTGGGACTGGCCGCTCCTCAGGTTGGAATCCTGAAACGGCTGGTGGTCATCGACACCTATGAAGGCCAGCCGCTGGTCCTGATCAATCCTAAGATTGTGGAAAAAGACGGCGAACAGATCGGAGATGAGGGATGTCTGAGCCTTCCGGGGAAGGTCGCAGTCGTAAAGCGTCCGAACCATGTGGTATGTGAGGCGCTGGACCAGGATATGAACCCCATCAGAGTGGAGGGAGAAGGACTTCTTGCGAGGGCGATCTGCCATGAACTCGACCATTTGGACGGAGTCCTTTACCCGGATGTGGCGGAAGAACCGGTGAGAGATGTGGAAGAAGAGGAAGAGTAAGGAGGACGCGATGAACGTTGTATTTATGGGAACGCCGGAATTTGCGGTGCCTACATTGGAGAAGCTGACACAATTTCATCATGTGGCTGCGGCAGTGACCCAGCCGGATAAGCAGAAGGGAAGAGGAAAGAAACTTTCTTTTCCGCCGGTGAAAGAGGCGGCACTGCAACATGGAATCCCTGTCCTTCAGCCGGCAAAAGCCAGAGATGAGCAGTTTATAGAAGACCTTGAACAGCTGGCTCCGGATGTGATTGTAGTAGTCGCGTACGGACAGATTCTGCCGGAGCGGATCCTGAATATCCCCAAATACGGATGTATCAATGTCCATGGGTCACTTCTTCCGAAATACCGCGGGGCGGGACCGATACAGTGGGCCGTCTTAAACGGTGAGAAGGAAACGGGAATTACAACTATGTATATGGAAAAAGGTTTGGATACGGGAGATATGATCGACAAAGCGGTCATCCCGCTGGATCAGAAAGAAACGTCAGGAACCCTTCATGACAAGCTGATGAAACTGGGCGCGGACTTATTGCTGGAGACCTTAGAAAAACTAGAAAACGGGACGGCGGTAAGGACGAAACAAAATGACAATGAGAGTTCCTATGCCCCGATGCTGAGCAAAGAGATGGGGGAAATAGAGTTCACGAAAAGTGCCGCTGAGATTGAACAGTGGGTGCGCGGACTGAACCCATGGCCGAGTGCTTATACGGAACTTGGAGGGAAAACACTGAAAATATGGGATGCGGACGTCGTTCCTTATGACGGAGGAGAGAGACCCGGAACGATCATTGAAGTGACGAAAAAACAGATGATTGTGGCCTGCGGCCAGGATGCGTTAGCGCTCAACGAGATCCAGCTTTCCGGGAAAAAACGGATGTCCGTTCAGGCATTTTTGGCGGGCTCCAGGGTGGATACAGGAACGGTATTAGGAGAATAATATGCAGAATCCAAGAGAATTGGCCTTAGATGTTCTGATGAAAATAGATAAAAAAGAGGAACTGTCCCATATTGCCATCGGAGAGACACTGGAAAAGTATCAGTTCAGTGAAAAGAAGGACCGGGCTTTTTTTACAAGGCTATGCCAGGGAACTCTGGAACGCCGCCTGACCATCGACTATGTGATCGATCTGTATTCTAAGACGAAGGAAAGGAAAATGAAGCCGCTGGTGCGTTCACTGCTCCGCATGGGTGCCTGTCAGATTTTATTTATGGATCATATCCCTGATTCCGCGGCCTGCAATGAATGTGTAAAGCTGGCGAAAAAGCGGGGATTTTCTAAGTTATCCGGCTTTGTAAACGGTGTTTTGAGAACAATATCCAGACAGAAGCAGGAGATTCCGTTTCCGGACCGGAATAAGGACTTTGTAAAGTATCTGTCTGTTGCCTGTTCCATGCCGGAATGGATCATCCGTCATTTTCTCCGCTCTTATTCAGAGGAAGAAACAGAAACGATCGTTAGTTCCTTCCTGGAGCCAAAAAAGACGACGGTTTCATGGATGGAAAGCAGCGGGTCCAGAGAGGAACTGATCGCTTCCCTGGAAAAGGACGGCGCCAAGGTGGAAGACGGAAAGCTTCTCCCGGAGGCACTCCGTATTTCTCACTATGATTTTTTGAGACGTCTCACATCATTCAGGGAAGGCCGGTTTATTGTGCAGGATGAAAGTTCCATGCTGGCGGGAAAGGCTGCAGATCCAAAAGAGGGACAGAAGATCCTCGATATGTGCAGCGCGCCGGGAGGCAAAGCTCTGTATGCGGCAGACAAACTCCACGGAACGGGGCAGGTCCTGGCGCGGGATCTGACGGAATACAAAGAGGAACTGTTAAAGGAAAACATTGAGCGTGTGGGATTTGAAAATATCCGTACTCAGATCTGGGATGCCAGAATTCCGGATGAACGCCTGGCAGAGTCTATGGATGTTGTACTGTGCGATGTTCCCTGTTCCGGACTTGGAATTATGGGAAAAAAGCAGGACATTAAGTACAATCTGGAAGAATCCGCTTTGGAAGACCTGGTGAAATTGCAGAGAGAAATACTAAAAACTGCCCTGACCTATGTGAAGCCGGGAGGAAGCCTGCTTTTTTCTACATGTACGATCAATCCGAAAGAAAATGAGGAAAATTTCAGGTGGCTTGCGGGACAGACCGGATATGAGCCGGAAGACCTGACTCCGTTTCTTCCCGAAACTCTTGACATTAAAACGGCGAAAGAGGGATATATCCAGCTGCTGCCGGGAATACATCCGTGCGACGGATTTTTTATCGGAAAACTTAGGAGAACAAAATGAGAGATCTGAAATCAATGACACTGGAAGAACTGGAACTTGCGGTGAAAGAACTGGGAGAAAAGAAGTTCCGTGCAAAACAAATATTTGAGTGGTTCCATAAGAGGCTGGCATCCTCTCTTGATGAGATGAACAATCTTCCGAAAAACCTGAAAGAAAAACTTCAGGAAAAATATGAAGCTGCGGAACTGAAAGAAGTGGAAACCTATGTATCCAGGATTGACGGCACAAGAAAGTATTTATTTCAGCTGAATGATGGGAATATGATAGAAAGTGTCCTGATGAAATACAAGCACGGCAATTCGGTGTGCATTTCGTCACAGGCCGGGTGCAGGATGGGATGCAGATTCTGTGCATCTACCCTCGGAGGGCTGGACCGCAATCTTTTACCGTCAGAAATGCTTGGACAGATTTATTATATCCAGAAAGATACCGGGGAACGGGTGTCCAATGTGGTCGTTATGGGAACTGGGGAACCGTTGGATAATTATGAAAATCTTTTGAGATTTATCAGACTCTTGACCGATGAAAAGGGGCTGAATTTAAGTCAAAGAAACCTGACAGTGTCTACCTGCGGACTGGTGCCGAAAATACGGGAACTGGCAGATGAAAAGCTTCAGATGACTCTTGCGATCTCTCTTCACGCCTCCAACGACGAGATGAGGAAATCCCTGATGCCGGTGGCAAATCAGTATTCTATGGAAGATCTGCTTGCTGCCTGTAAATATTATTTTGACCGGACGGGCCGGAGGATCACATTTGAATACAGCCTTGTAGCAGAAGTGAATGACAGTCCCCAAAATGCAAAGGAACTTTGCCGCTTTTTAGGCGGGTTTCCATGCCATGTCAATCTGATTCCGGTCAATCCTATTAAGGAGAGAGACTTCCGCCAGTCTATGCCGGAGTTTGTAAACGACTTCAAAAACATACTTGAAAAAAATCGTGTAAATGTTACCATAAGAAGAGAAATGGGCAGAGATATCAACGCTGCCTGTGGACAATTAAGAAGAAAGAAGCTGAATTCTGTGGAAAAACAGGAAATCCGCACAAAAAAGGAGAACTAAGATGCAATCCGTTGGAACTTCTCACAGAGGAAAGGTACGGTCTGAAAATCAGGACACCATCTTTCACTCTGATGAACCCGTAGGACAATTAGATAATTTATATATCGTTGCGGACGGCATGGGAGGCCACAAGGCAGGAGGTTTTGCGTCCTCTTTTGCGGTCAGTCGGTTTGTGGAATTAATACGAGAGATAGAGAATTCAGATCCTATTGAGATTATGAAGGAAGCACTGCAGAAAGTGAGCAGTGAAATATTGCTGAAGTGCCAGGAAGAAGAGTACTCTGGCATGGGAACAACTATGGTAGCAGCCACTGTGACAGAAGAGAGTATTTTTGTGATGAACATCGGGGACAGCCGTCTGTATTTTGCAGATCAGGATCTTGTCCAGGTGACAACAGACCATTCTTTTGTGGAAGAATTGGTGAAGGCCGGAGAGATTGACCGCAGACAGATGAGGCAGCATCCAAAAAGAAATCTGATCACGAGAGCGATCGGTGCAGGGATTGAATCTGTACCCGATTTTTTTGAGCTGCCAAAGAAAAACGGATATTTATTGTTGTGCAGTGACGGACTGACGAGCATGGTTGCGGATGATGAAATCAAAGAACTCCTGTTGGATCACAGTCAATTAGAAAATAAGGCAGCCCAGTTGGTGAACAGGGCCAACGAATATGGCGGCAAGGACAATATATCCCTGGTGATCGTTGCGCTGGGGGAGCGAGGTGAGATCACATGTTAGAAACAGGAACCATTTTAGGAGGACGCTATGAAATCCTGAAAAAGATCGGTACCGGCGGGATGGCTGACGTATACATGGCAAAGTGCCATAAACTCAACCGGAACGTTGCCATCAAAGTGCTGAAAAATGAATATGTAGATAATGAGAAGTTTTTAAAAAAATTTCAGGTGGAAGCAGAGGCGGTCGCAAGACTGGCCCATCCCAATATTGTGAACGTATATGATGTAGGTCAGGAAGGCAGTGTCAATTACATTGTCATGGAATTGGCAGAAGGCATTACCCTGAAGGAATATATTAAGAAAAAGGGGCATCTTTCCGCGAAAGAGACTGTAGAATTATCTCTTCAGATAGCTTCAGCGATCAGTCATGCCCATGGGCACCACACGATCCACAGGGATATTAAGCCGCAGAATATTCTGGTCTCAGATTCCGGTCAGGTAAAAGTCACGGATTTTGGAATAGCAAAGGCAGCCAACTCCAATACAGTCACATCCACGGCCATAGGATCAGTCCATTATATTTCTCCGGAACAGGCCAAAGGAAAGTACTGTGATGAGAAGAGCGACATTTATTCCCTGGGCATCACGATGTATGAGATGGCCACAGGCCAGGTTCCTTTTGACCATGAAAATGGGGTTACCATTGCTCTGATGCATCTCCAGAATGAGATTACGCCTCCGGGGGAACTGATCGGAGATATCCCGGAAAGCCTGGAAAAGATCATTCTCAAATGTACCATGAAGAAGCCGGAAGACCGGTATCAGTCTGTGAATGAACTGATCGAGGATTTGAAGCTGGTTTTTGAAGACACGAAAGGAAGCTATGTAGGCATGGCGCCCTTTGTGGATGATTCACCGACGCAGCTGCTTCATACAAAAGAGTTTGTAAAACCGGAGGAGACAGAAGAAGAACCGGAAGAGGAATCTGGATTTGTGGATGACGATGATGAGGAAGAGCCGCGGGGCATGAATTCCAAGATCGAAAAACTGGTTGTCGTCCTGGCTGCTGTGGTGGGAGCCATTATTCTCATATCCATCATTGTGCTGGTCATTAACAGTTCAGGGCTGTTTCGCTCAGGGGACAATGCCGGCACAGAGAAACTTACGACTACCGAGGAAAGCACCACGGAAGAGCTTGAGAAGGTACCGGTTGAAAACTATGTGGGAATGACTTACGATGCTGCGCTGGCGTCCATCGATGAGGATCTGAAAGTGGAGCGCAAAACAGAGGCTTCCTCTTCTTATGAGGCGGGATATATCATCCGCCAGAGTCTGGAGTCTGACCAGGAAGTGGAAAAGGGTACGACCATTGTATTGACTGTCAGCACCGGCGAGAGCAAAGTTGAGGTGCCGGATGTCCGCGGATACAGCCAGAAGTCTGCCACGAAGATTCTTTCAGACCAGGGATTCAAAGTTTCTGTGTCTACCAAATTCAGCTCCAGTGTCAAGGAAGGTGATGTGATTTCTCAGTCTCCTGGAGCGGGGAACAAAATTTCCAGAGGTTCCAAGGTGACGATCACGGTCAGCAAGGGTGAGAACAAGGTCACAGTGCCGGAGATCGTATTTAAGACCGTAGAGGATGCGAGAGAAGAGTTAAGCATAGAAGGATTAAAGCTGATTGTCTCTTCCCAAAAGTACGACAGCAGGGTGCCGGAGGGATGCATCATCAGTCAGTCACCAAAAGCCGGGAAAAAGGTCACAAAAGGAACAGGAATTGGCGTGGTCGTAAGCCTTGGAAAGCAGCCGACAACAGAAGACACCACAGATAATACAGAGGAGTAAGATCAGTTCATGCAGGGAAGAATTATCAAAGGAATTGCAGGGTTTTATTATGTTGACACGGGCACCGGTTTATATGAGTGCAAAGCAAAAGGCATTTTCAGAAACCGGAAGATGAAGCCGCTCGTGGGAGACATGGCAGAGATCGAAGTCCTGGATGAAGAAAAAAAGCTGGGAAATCTGACAGAGTTACTCCCAAGGACGAACGAACTGATCCGTCCGGCTGTGTCAAATATTGATCAGGCGCTGGTTATTTTTGCAGCCAAGAATCCAAAACCAAATTATAATCTTCTGGACCGGTTTTTGCTCATGATGGAGAAGCAGGGAGTCCCTGCGGTGGTTTGTTTTAATAAGACGGATCTTGCAAAAGAAAAAGAACTGTCTGTTCTCATGGATGTATATAAAGACTGCGGCCACCGGGTGATCTTTACCAGTGTTTCCGGAGAGACGGGACTTTCGGAGATCAGGGAGGCCGTAGATCACAAGACAACTGTGCTTGCAGGCCCTTCCGGTGTAGGAAAATCTTCTATGATGAATCTTTTATATCCGGATGCAAATATGGAAACCGGAGCGGTAAGTGAAAAGATCCAGAGAGGAAAGCATACGACCAGACATTCGGAGCTGATCCGGGTGGGAGAAGACACCTTCGTCATGGATACGCCGGGCTTCAGCTCTCTGTTTGTGGATATGTTCGAGGAAGACGAGATTAAATACTATTTTAAAGAATTTGAACCCTATGAGGGACAATGCCGGTTCCAGGGATGCAGCCATACCCATGAACCTGGCTGTGGTGTCAAACAGGCGCTTGATGAAGGGAAGATCAGTAAGACACGCTATGACAACTATGTACTCATCTACAATGAATTAAAAGAAAAGAGAAAATGGTAATGCATATCTTGATTTTAACAGGCGGAGATTTGGACAGGGTCTTCGCCCGTTCTTATATTCAGACACAGAAATTTGATAAAGTCATCGCTGCGGACAAAGGACTGTTCTATGCAGAGCAGATCGGGATTCGCCCTGATTTTATTTTGGGCGATTTCGACAGTTGTCCCAGAGAAACGGTAAAAAAGTTTGAAAAAGAAAACATTATGGTTCTGCCGAGAGAAAAAGACGACACGGATACAGGGATCGCCATGGAGCAGGCAGTCCGTATGGGAGCCGATAAAGTGACGGTACTTGGGAGTACGGGAACCAGGCTGGACCATGTACTCGGCAATATGGGACAGCTCGTCTATGCGTTAAAGCATGGAGTGGAGGCATATATGGTGGATTCACATAACCGTATCCGGGCAGTGGACCGCCCCCTTTGCATAGATAAAAATGAACAGTTTGGGAACTATATTTCCCTCATTCCGGTGGGCACGGTTACAGGAGTGACACTTCACGGATTTTATTACCCGCTGAATGACGATACCCTTCTGTTTCATGAGACATGGGGGATCAGCAATGAACTGACTGAGGAGAGCGGAATCGTTGAAATGAAGACAGGGACCCTGCTTGTGGTAGAAAGCAGAGACTAGATGAGGCGGGGTGGACGAGTTTTTTACCACTATTTCCGTCACGCTTTGAAATGCGTTCCTCCAATAGTGCTAAAAAACTATCGTTAGATAGTGACAGCAGTTTGATGAGTCCTTATCCAGCAGACATTACGTCCATTTTCTACATGGTTGGAGTGAGGCATTCTAAGAGCCGAACGGAAATTATGTGGAAAATGTCTCTCGGGTGGACGTGCTTCGCACGATAAGGTATACTTGTTTTAGTGTTGTTTATTTTTTATATTTGGAGAGGGTTGATATTATGAAAAAAGGTTTGATCATGGATATGGACGGAGTCGTCGTGGACAGTGAGCTTGTGTATGTAAAAAAATTTATGACATGGTTTAAAAAGCAGGGTATCGAGATGGGAATGAGTGATTTTGAGAAGATCATTGGCACACCGTATGCGGAGGCTATTGATTACTTTATGGAGTTTTGGGGAGACAGGAGCAGCAGGGAAGAGTTTGCTGAGATGTTTGCTCAGCTGAAAGATCAGGTAAAATTTAACTATCGGGATATTCTCAATCCGGGAGTGAAGGAGCTGCTTACATACTGCAAAAAGAAAAAGATCAAGACAACCCTGGCTTCCGGAAATTCTATGGACTGTATCGAAAAAATGTTGGAGGAGTGCGGTCTCGAAAGTCATTTTGATTTTGTGATCAGCGGAGAAAAGCTGCGGAGAAATAAGCCCCATCCGGATGTCTATTTAAAAGCAATGGAATATATGGACCTGGAGCCGGAACAGTGTATTACTCTGGAGGATTCCAGGGCAGGCATCAGGGCGTCCAAAGGCGCCGGAATTTTTACGGTGGCAAAGGTGCCGGAAGAATATTGTCTGCCGCAGGAAGAGGCAGATACGAAAGTGAAGCGGGTAGTGGATGTGATTCCAATGCTGAAAAATGCGTAGATAATTTACAGAGGTGAAAAGATGAAATTATATAAAAAACTAGAAAAAGTATTGTGGCTGGTTTTAATTCTGATGTTTGCATTCAGTCTGGTGTTTGACTGGGTAAAAAACTTTGTGGGATCCAGTGTTGAGTTTACGGATGTGGCATTTATCCTGACAGTGATCAGCGGAGCTGCTCTGCTCCTAGAACGGTTCCTCGTGGGACCCGGTACGGGCAAAAATTATACGAAAACAGAGTCAATTGCACTTCTTTTAGTCTTTGTTTATATGTTTGTAATGATGTTTCAGGCCAGGGGAATTATGACGATTTCATTTTTGGGAAATGATCAGAGATCACTCTGGATCCTTGCACCGGCGCTGGCGCTTTTATGGTTTACAAAGACCATTGCCCCGGAGATCGAGCAGAAGGATAAAGAACGTATCGAAAAGAAAAAGTTTAAGAATCGGGCCAGATAGCAGGATATTCTTATCGGCTGGAGGAGATGGATATGAAATATGATAAATGTCCGATCTGCAATGAAAAATTAAAAAACGGCATCTGCCCTATGTGCGGTTATGACTTTAAAAGACTGGAGAGCGGGCAAAGATCCGGAAACAGGGGGAACCGTCCGGATTACAGAGCCAGGCCCAACGAAGAGCCAAAGCACTCTATGACAAAACAGCATAAACAGGCACACAGACAGTTCCGCACCGAGAAAAAAAGAGGTGCGGGGAAGCTTATAAAGTTTATTTTGAGTTTCGTGGTTATTTCCAGTATATTTTTGGATGCGGTAAGTGAGGCTGATATCGGGCAGCTGATGAAAAAGGTCCGGACTTTTATGAGTGAAGATGAAAAGAAACAGTGGACAAAAACGATGCCGGACCATACATATGAAGATACGGATTATGATTTGGAGAAGACCGGAAAGAGGTTTTCTGTGAACCTTACTTCCGGCAGATATATCGTAGGATTGGATCTTCCGGAAGGAAACTATACAATGACCGCAGGAGGGGAGGAACTGTATTTTTCAGCAAATAATGATGCACAGAATATCGGCATTTACGAACAGTTTACAGATGAAAAAATATTGGATGTAAAGCGGTACTGTAAAGTAAAAAACGTCCGTCTTTATCAGGGCTCTTTAATAGAAGTTACAGGCAGGGGGCATATTAACTGCGAGACATCGGATGCTAATATGAAGAAAATGGAAGAACCCAGGAAAAATCCTCTGAGTAAAGAAGTAGAAGTTGACGGGGTGATGAAAGCAGGAAAAGATTTTCCGGCAGGCACTTATGATGTAGTTGCGGTCAGCGATGGTGGTGAATTCAAATTTACTTATGAACAAGATAAGGATGACGAATTTGGTGCAAATAGTATTTGGCTCTCAGAAGATTCAAAGGGGGAAGATCCAGAAAAATTTGTGAATTTAGAACTTATGAAAGGCACGGAAATCGAAATTCCACCGGAAGGATATTTTCAGGTCAGGCTGATTCCGAGCAAACATGTCAGACCTGAAAATATGCATGTCTATGATTCGTTAAATGGGCTTGATTCATAAAATCAACTGTGTTATGATTAAAAATCATAGTGGGAGAAAGGCAGTGAAAAAGACTCAAGGCAAAAGGAACCTTACAGGGAGGAAAGCCCGCAGACTGAAAGCTTTCCAGGGACACCTTGCGGCGGGAACACTTTGGAGCCGGGCGGCTGAAAGGTAGGATGCCTGTTAGGCGGTCACGTGGTACGCGTTAAGTACGGAAACGAGAGGAAGCCAGAATATGAATAGAGATTCTGGTTTTAAGACGGGTGGTACCGTGGGAAGATATTCCCGCCCCGAAGCAATTTTGCTTTGGAGCGGGATTTTTAAGTTCACCCACCCTTTATAAAAGGAGGAATTAGAATGGCAAATCACATCAGTGATGAAACGATTGAATACGTCGGCATTTTGGCAAAGCTTGAGCTGTCCGGCGAAGAAAAAGAACAGGCAAAGAAGGACATGGAGAGTATGCTCGACTATGTCGACAAGCTGAATGAACTGGATACGGACGGTGTGGAACCTATGTCTCACGTATTTCCGGTAAACAATGTATTCAGAGAAGATATCGTCACCAATGGAGACGACAGAGAAGGGATTCTTAAAAATGCACCGGAGAGAAAAGAAGGTGCCTTTGTGGTGCCAAAGACCGTAGAATAGGAGGAAGCCATGGGAATTTTAGATTTGACAGCCCTTGAGCTGGGCAGAAAAATAAAAGCAAAAGAGATCACCTCAGTAGAAGCAGTACAGGCTGTTCTGGAACAGATCAGGAAAACAGAGCCGGCGGTGCATGCCTATGTATCATATGATGAAGAGAGTGCATTAAAGAGAGCAGAAGAGGTGCAGAAACAGATCGATGACGGCACATTGACCGGGCCGCTGGCCGGTGTTCCGATGGCTGTGAAAGATAATATTTGTACAAAGGGATATAAAACTACGTGCAGTTCCAGAATTCTCGAAAATTTTGTTCCGACCTATGCCGCTCAGGCGGTGGAAAACCTGATCGCTGCCGGTGTGGTCATCATAGGAAAGACGAATATGGATGAGTTTGCCATGGGAAGCACGACTGAAACTTCAGCATTTGGGCCGACAAAAAATCCATGGAATCAGGAACATGTGCCGGGAGGATCTTCCGGCGGATCGGCAGCAGCAGTGGCGGCAGGAGAGTGTTTCATGGCACTCGGCTCAGATACCGGAGGATCCATCCGCCAGCCGGCATCTTTCTGCGGAATTACCGGAATGAAACCGACTTATGGTACAATTTCAAGATACGGACTGATCGCTTACGGTTCTTCCCTGGATCAGATCGGGCCGATGGCCAAAGATGTATCCGACTGTGCGGCTCTTCTGGAAACTGTGGCATCGTATGACAAAAAAGACTCCACATCCATTGAGCGGGATGAGTATGATTTTACATCGGCTTTAGTTGACGATGTGAAAGGAATGAAGATCGGAATCCCGAAAGACTATTTCGGGGAAGGACTGGACTCTGAAGTCAGGGAAGCTGTCATGAATGCTGCCCGTACATTGGAGGAAAAGGGAGCCGTCATTGAGGAGTTTGACCTGGGGCTCGTGGATTACGCCATCCCTGCATACTATGTTATTGCCGCGGCGGAAGCCAGTTCAAACCTTTCACGGTTTGACGGTATAAAATACGGATACCGCGCAAAGGGAGCAGAGGGACTCCATGCCATGTATAAAAAGACACGTTCCGAAGGATTCGGGCCGGAGGTCAAAAGAAGGATCATGCTTGGATCTTTTGTCTTAAGTTCCGGCTACTACGACGCGTACTATTTGAAGGCACTGAGGACAAAAGCATTGATCAAACAGGAATTTGACAAAGCATTTGCATCCTACGACCTGATTCTCGGACCGGCGGCACCTACCACCGCCCCGAAGCTTGGGGACAGTTTAAGTGATCCGATCAAAATGTATCTCGGAGATATTTACACGATTTCTGCAAACCTGGCAGGACTGCCGGGAATCAGTGTGCCGTGCGGAAAAGACAGCAAAGGACTGCCGATCGGTCTGCAGCTTTTGGGAGACTGCTTCCAGGAAAAGAAACTGATCCGGGCTGCCTATGCATTTGAGCAGACGAGAAGTTATGAAGCACCAGAAATTGCCAAAGGAGGTGTTCAGTAATGAGTAAACAATATGAGACCGTTATCGGACTGGAAGTCCATGTGGAACTGGCGACGAAAACGAAGATCTTCTGCGGATGCAGCACTGAGTTCGGGGGTGCGCCGAATACACATACCTGTCCGGTGTGCACCGGAATGCCGGGTTCTCTTCCGGTATTAAATAAACAGGTAGTCGAATATGCCGTGGCTGTTGGGCTTGCGACCAACTGCAGCATTACACAGAACTGCAAGTTTGACAGGAAGAATTATTTTTATCCCGACAATCCGCAGAATTATCAGATTTCCCAGCTGTATCTTCCGATCTGCCGGGACGGACATGTGGAGATCGAAACGGACGGGGGGACAAAATCCGTTGGAATTCACGAGATCCATATGGAGGAAGATGCGGGTAAATTAATCCATGACGAATGGGAAGACTGTTCCCTTGTGGATTACAATCGTTCCGGAGTGCCGCTGATCGAGATTGTCTCAGAGCCGGATATGCGTTCCGCTGATGAAGTCGTGGCTTATCTGGAAAAACTCAGACTGATCATCCAGTATCTCGGCGCCTCCGACTGTAAGCTTCAGGAGGGTTCCATGAGAGCCGATGTCAACCTTTCTATAAGAGAGGCAGGAGCAGAAGAGTTCGGGACAAGGACAGAGATGAAAAATCTGAACTCTTTTAAGGCGATCAGACGTGCGATTGAAGGAGAGACGGACCGCCAGATCTCTCTGCTGGAAGAAGGCAAAGAAGTGACGCAGGAGACAAGACGCTGGGACGACACAAAAGAAAAATCTTATCAAATGCGTTCCAAAGAGGACGCACAGGATTACCGCTACTTCCCGGACCCTGATCTCGTGCCGGTCATCATCAGCGATGAGTGGATCAGCCAGATAAAAGAGGCACAGCCGGAACTGCGGGATGAAAAGAGAAACCGCTATAAAGAAGAATACGGCCTTCCGGATTATGATATTGACATTATCACGGGAAGCAAACATCTGGCAGATATTTTTGAGGCGACGATCACCCACGGAGCCGAGGCGAAGGAAGTATCCAACTGGCTCATGGGAGAGACAATGCGTCTGGTTAACGATTCGGAAATGGACCTTACAGATCTTTCTTTTTCACCGGAGCATCTGGCAGCCCTGATCAGCATGGTGAAAGAAAATGAGATCAACCGAAAGGTCGCAAAAGAAGTCTTTGAGAAGATTTTCAAAGAAGATGTGGACCCGAAAGCCTATGTTGAAGAGCACGGATTGAAATCAATGAATGACGAGGGGGCTCTGAAAGAAACCATCGGACAGATCGTCAAAGACAATCCGAAGTCAGTGGAGGACTATAAGGCAGGAAAGAAAAAAGCCATGGGATTCCTTGTGGGGCAGACTATGAAAGCAACCCAGGGGAAAGCAGATCCCGGAGTTGTCAATAAGATACTGAAAGAAATATTAGAAAGTTTATAAAAAGAACAGAAGCTTTGGTATGATTGTCATCCAAAGCTTCTGTTTTTGTATAAAAACACAAAATGTTAAGAAATTTTTCACAAATTGGTTGGGAATTCTGAAAGAGAAATCCGGTATGATAACAGTATCACATAAAATACAACGGAAAAACAAATCAGAAGGAGCGTTATCATGAAGGATTTTTACAGGTCGATGTTTCTGCTTTCCCTTGGAATAACCCTGATTTTGATCATGCAGGTGCTTATGATGTAGGATACCGCTTGAAATGGGAATTAAAAGAAAGTACAATAGTATTGGTTAAGTAAACGAGCACGATCAATAAGGAGAAGAGCCATACTATGAAGAAATATAAAGGAGCGGTATTTTTTGACTACGACGGAACATTAGTCGATGAAGTGGATCATATCAAGACGGTTACGCCGAAAACTCTGGAGGCCATCAGAAGGCTTCAGGATAACGGCTATGCAGCCCTGCTTTGTTCAGGGCGGACCAAACGGTTTTTAGAGGCGGATATCGAGCATTTTGACGGGGCCGTCACCTGCAATGGAAGCTATGCGGAAGTGGACGGGGAAGTGCTCAGGGATATTTATATTGAGGAAGATCTGCTGCATGAAGTCATAGACAAATACTTTATAAGAGATACGATCATCCAGATGGATACCCAGGATGTGACCTATTATTTACATAACGACGAGGAATTTTTTAAGTATTTCTGCCGTCTGTTCAGCCTGCCGATGGAGTGGTACGCTCCATGGAAGTACTGGGAAAAGCAGCACATATCAAAGCTTACGATGAATTATAAAGCACCGGATGTTTTTGAGGATTTCAAAAAGGAATACGCAGATACCTTCGAGTGTGCGAAACATGTCCGTGAGAATTTCTTTGACATTACGCTCAAAGGTGTCACGAAAGGAGACGCGGTTGTCCAGGTAGCGGATGATCTTGGCATTTCCAAAGAGAATCTCTATGCATTCGGCGATTCAGACAACGACGTGGAGATGCTTAAAAATGTCGGGACAGGTATCGGAATGGGACGCTGCAGTGACGCGGTGAAGGAGACCGCGGATATGTTCACCCAGACGACAAAAGAAAACGGTATCTATCATGCGCTGAGAGAATTAGAATTAATATAAAGGTGGAAGCAGATGAAAAAAATTGTCGATGACGACCGTCTGATTTATAAATGCTGCAATTTATACTATATGAAAAATAAGACCCAGGTGGAGATCTGCAATACCCTGGGACTTTCCAGGGCCACCGTATCCAGGATGCTTGCTCTCGGAAGAGAACAGGGAATTGTAAAAATCGAGGTCATCAACCCGATCAGTTACGATTACGGGGAACTGGAGCAGAAGCTGGAACAGAGATTTGGACTGAAAGAGGCCATCATTGTGGAGAGCGAACCGCTGGATACGAAAGAGGAGCAGATGGACATGCTTTCAGAGGCGGCTTTTGACTATCTGAGCCATATTCTCAAAAATGATGACTATGTGGGAGTCACCATGGGGCGGACGCTTTACCACATTGCACACGTTGATAAAACCTATAACAAAGGCAATAAGCTTTTATTTGTGCCCCTGTACGGCGGGATATCCCAGAAACGGACGGAAAAAAGGGATGTACAGTCCAACCGGATCGCAGTGGAATTTGCGGAAAAATTCGGCGGCGATTATGTACAGTTTTTGTCGCCCGGTATCTTTTCCAGCAAAGAGGTGAAAGACATCTTCCTTCAGGAGGAGACGGTGAACTACATTTATGAATATTTTTCAAAGCTCAGGGTCGTGGTCATGGGTATCGGAATCCCGGAGGCCGGAGGAACAGCTCTTGTGGCAGAGGGGTATTTAACGGAGAATGAATTAAAAAATTTTGTCGAGATGGGGGCAGTCGGAGACGCGTCTCTATATTTTTACAACATCGAAGGAAATACCAAACCGTTTGATTCTTTTAATCAGCGTGTGGCAGGCATATCACAGGAGCAGCTGAAGAAGATTGACATTAGGATCGGGGTTGCAGGAGGGATTGAAAAATCCAAATCTGTCGTCGGAGCCGTGCGTTCCAAAAATATTAATGTCCTGATCACAGACTCTGAATGTGCAAGACAGATGCTGAAAGAAGTTTGATATTTGAAACATCATCATAAGTTCATATAGGATAAAGGTAAGGACCTTCCGGAACCACAGAATTCCGGAAGGTCTTTTGTTGTGTTGATATGTATTGAAATGTTGTATAAATATGGGACTGATATAAAAGACTTATACAATGTTTCAATAAAAAGTATAGACTATGTAATAATAAAAGAGTTAAAATACATGTACAGAAAAAAAGATCAAAGAAAGGAGAGAAAATGTCAAATCATGTATTGATTCTTTTTGGAGTGTTTCTAGTGCTGTTTCTGCTTCAGTCTGCGGGAGGGATTTTTCAGATCAAAGATTATGAGAAAGCCGTGCGGAGAGTAAACCGGGACGGAGCAGTAGGGATCGGACAGAAAAGAGGACGTCTGTTATCCGGAGGCCATATTGTCATTCTTGCATGCGATGACGGCGGAAGGATAACCGGCGGAGAAGCTATGGACGGAATTTCATTTCTGGCCAGATTCCATCCGGTGTCTGAGGTTTATCATGTGCGGATACTGGGAAGGGATTTTCGGGAAGTCCTTTTGGAACTCCGCAGTATGACGAAGAAGAAACAGAAATACTATAAAGGATACATACAGGCACTGGAAGCATTGGAAATGAGAGTGTAAGGAGGAACATATGCAGGTTATATCTAATTTAGCGAATGGATTCATGAAGCTGTTTTCCACGGGAGGACAGACGTTTTTAGGCTGGGTGACCACGATTATTCCAACAGTCGTATGTCTGATGACGGCAGTCAATGCGATCATAAAGCTGATCGGAGAAGACAGGGTGGAAAGGTTTTGTATGAGGATCACCGGGAACAGGCTGTGCCGGTATTTATTTCTGCCTGTCATCGCAATGATCTGTGTCGGCAACCCGATGGCATATACGTTTGGAAGATTTGTAGAAGAAAAGTATAAGGTTCCTTTTTTTGACGCGGCCATCAGCTTCTGTCACCCGGTGCTGGGATTCTTTCCTAACGCCAACGCCGGCGAGCTGTTCGTATACATGGGGATCGCCGCAGGCATTCAAAAGCTGAATCTGCCTCTGGGTGATCTGGCGGTCCGCTATTTTCTCGTAGGACTTGTCGTCATTTTCATCCGCGGTATGGTGACAGAAAGAATTTATCTGATGCTCAGCAACAAATATCAGAAGATGGGAAAGAAGGAGGTAGCTGTCCATGAATAAGCCAGTTAAAATCGTCGCAGGTTCCGGAGGATACGGGGGACCGCTTGTAGTCCAGGCAACAGAAACATGCAATAAGATTCTTTGTATGACAGCGATAGGAGGCATTCATCCGCTGGGGGCAAAACTGGCGGAGATGACCGGAGGGGAAGCCGTCGACGGCCACAAGAATAACGTGCCGGATGAAGAAATCCTGGTGGCTATCGTAGACTGCGGAGGAACGCTGCGGTGCGGAATTTATCCGCAAAAAGGGATTTTCACCATTAATTTAAATCCTGTGGGGCAGTCAGGGCCTCTGGCAAAATATATTACTCCGGATATTTACGTGTCAGCTGTGAATGAAAATTGTCTGTCTTATGCTGATGGTGAGGCTGTCACGGAGAAGAAAGAGCCCGAAGAAGAAAGAGACGGCAGCCGGGAAATGAAACAGGAACAGGCGGCTGAACGTCCGGGATTGATCACGAGACTCGGCATCGGAGTAGGGCAGGTTGTCGGAAAGTTTTTTGCGGCAGGACGTGAAACGATTGAAATGGTAGTAAAGAATATCCTTCCGTTCATGGCATTTACCAGCACTATCCTTGGAATCATCACAGCTACGGGACTTGGGAACGTCATTGCTAAGACAATTTCGCCGTTGTGTGCCACGCTTCCCGGAATGCTGATCATATCACTTATTTGTGCTATGCCGTTTTTGTCACCGGTGCTCGGTCCCGGAGCCGTTATCGCACAGGTCGTGGGAACTCTTCTGGGATCACAGATCGCTATGGGCAAGATACCGGCTCAATATGCACTGCCGGCACTTTTTGCGATCAATGCCCAGGTAGGATGTGATTTCATCCCGGTGGGGCTGAGCCTTGCGGAGTGTGAGTCAGAAACGATCGAATTGGGTGTTCCGTCTGTTTTGTATTCCCGTGTCATTACTGGGCCGCTGGCGGTTATTATTGCGTTCGCTGCAAGCTTTGGACTATATCATGGATAGAAAATAATATTTATACATAATTTCAATAATTTATATAGACTTTGCTTGAATAAAAAGGTAAAATGAAGACATAAAATCAAAGGAGGCAGAAGTATATGAAGATTTCAATTGGATGTGACGAAGCAGCTTATGAGTTAAAAGAGGCCATCAAAAAGAGACTGGAGGAGACAGGGCATACATATGTGGACAATGGAGTAGAGGCCGGAGAAACCGCATTGTATCCGGATGTTGCAGTAAAAACCTGTGAAAGAGTGACCAGCGGTGAGTGTGACAGGGGAATTCTCGTGTGCGGCACCGGCATCGGCATGGCTATGACGGCAAACAAGGTGCCGGGAATCAGGGCAGCGGTCTGTCACGATCCGTTTTCTACAGAGCGCTCCATTCTGAGCAATGACGGAAATGTGATGTGCATGGGAGCCAGGGTGATCGCACCTCAGCTGGCCTTATACCTTTTGGACATTTGGATGGGGCTTGAATTTAAAGACGGGCCGTCTACCGAAAAGGTCGAGAGGATTACTTATTACGAGAAACAATTCAGCAAATAGGCAGGAGGAGAGCATATGGATGAAGTTTTAAATTATTCAATGAATGAAATGGCAGGAGCAGATTTTGACTGCAGCTGCGGCAGACATCATACACTGGATATTAGGCATATCATCATGGGGCAGGGGGTTCTAAAGGAACTTCCGAAAGTACTGGAGCCGTTTTCCGGCAAAAAGGTTTACATGCTCAGTGATAATCACACATTTGAGGCAGCGGGAGACCGGGTGCTCTCGATTCTGGAAGCCGAGGATTATCTTGTGAAAAATGTAATGCTGGATTCCGGGGATGATATCCTGATCCCCAACGAACAGGCCGTGGGAACGATGTTCCTCAATCTGGAGCCGGATACGGCAGTGATCGTTGCCGTTGGCTCAGGGACCATCAATGATATGGCAAAATATATGTCTGCGAGAACAAAGATTCCATATGTGATCGTCTGTACGGCTCCCTCCATGGACGGATATGTGGCCGACGGGGCACCGCTGATCCTGGAGGGAAGGAAAATATCCTTTGTCGCCACACTTCCTTACGGCGTCATCGGGGACACGGATATCATGAAGCAGGCACCGATGCATATGATCCACGCCGGATTCGGCGATGTGCTGGGCAAACTGACCGCCCTTGCCGACTGGTATCTGGCAAAAGAAAATGTGGATGAGTACTGCTGTGAGACCTGTGTGACCCTTGTGCAGAGAGCACTGGACAAAGTCACAGGCAGCGCAGAAGCCCTGGCAAAGAGGGACGATGACGCGGTCCTTTACCTGATTGAAGCGCTGACCCTCACAGGGGTGGCTATGGGTCTGATCGGTGTATCCCGCCCGGCTTCAGGGGCAGAACATATGCTCAGCCACTATTGGGAGATGGACTTTATCGCCAAGGGAAAATTCCCGGAACTGCACGGCATCAAGGTCGGCATCGCGACGCCTGTGATTGCGGAAATTTTTGAAATGATGAAGGACGAGGTGCCAGAAGAAGCCATGAAACTGGCGCCTTCCAGAGAATATGTTGAAGGCCTCTTAAAGACAGTGGGGGCACCGGTGTATCCGACGGATATAGGGATAGACAGAGAATTGTTCTATAACAGTATTTTGGAGGGATACAAGGTAAGAAACCGGTACAGTATTCTGGAACTGGCCCTGAAAACAGGAAGGCTTGAAGAGATCGCTGAAAAAATAACCAACCGTATTTATCAGTAAGGGAGAGATGAAATGAAATATTTTACAAGAATCCAAAAGCTGGGGAAAGACTCGCTGACATTTTTGGGGGATCCTGATTCAAATTTTATTATTCTGTTTAATGACAACGCACCCCCTGCATTTGAGGATCTCTGTGTGCTGCATACGATTGAAGAACTGAGAGCAAATATTGAGCCCGGAGATATGATGCTGCTCAATGAAAAAGGATTTGAAGTGACGGCAGTAGGTACGGAAGCAAATGAGACTCTCCGGGGACTCGGACATTGTACGGTAAGTTTTAAAGGCGGCCCGGAAGCAGAGCGCCCGGGGTGTATTATGGTGGAGGCGGTAAAAGGTGAGGAGCCTTTGACATCCGCAGATTTTGCGCCGGGAAATACGATTGAATTCATATGACATTTTGACGAGTTTTCCGGCTTGCTGTCTCAGAGATGTAAGATTTTCTAACTTTCATCAAAGTCTCTGCGGCGGCCCGCTCGGAACTCGCTGACGCTGGCCTAGAGTACTTAGGGAAGGCAAACGAAGTGCGGACTGAGCTTAGTACGAAGGCCGTTCGAAGGAACTTAATGAGCAGGAGCCGTAGGCGAAGTGCGAATTTAGTGAATCGAACCTCATTGTCTCCGAGCCTTTGCTGAAAGAAGAAAAACTAACATCTCTTCGAATGCAAGGCCTCCAAACTGGTCAAAATGGACGTAATGTCTGCTGGAGCAGGCTGCAAAGAGTCAAACTCATAGATATTTATACAAATGTATGTATAAATTCAATTTTAAAAGTATTTATACAAATGTTCAAAATAAGGTATGGATTTTATCATAGAATGGAAGTAAAATGAAGTTATATTACCAGTGGTATTATTTTTGTTGCAGGTGGTAACTATATTTGAAAGTAAGATTCGGGAGGAAGCGAAATGGATGAGATCTTAAACTATTCTATGAATGAAATGGCAAAGGCAAGTTTTGACTGCAGCTGCGGAAGGCATCATACTCTGGATATCGACAAGCTGGTGATGGGCCAGGGAGTGATCAAAGAACTGCCGGAAATGGTGAAGGGCCTTGGCGCAAAGAAAGTCTACATGCTGAGCGACAACAATACATACAAAGCAGCGGGAGAAACTGCGGAAACACTGTTGAAGGATGCAGGATTTCAGGTGAAAAGTGTGGTACTGGATTCAGGGGAAGATATTCTGATCCCGGATGAGCAGGCTGTGGGAACCATGTTCTTAAATCTGGAGCCGGAGACGGATGTTTTAATCGCGGCAGGTTCCGGAACTTTGAATGATATGGTAAAATATATGTCAGCCAGGACAAAGATCCCATATATCGTTGTCTGCACCGCACCTTCCATGGACGGCTATGCATCAGACGGAGCTCCTCTGATACTGGGAGGAAAGAAGATTTCCTTTATTGCAACCCTTCCTTACGGTATCCTAGGAGATACAGACATCATGAAGCAGGCGCCGATGCATATGATCCGCGCCGGATTCGGGGATGTGATCGGAAAACTTACCGCTCTCGCAGACTGGTATTTGTCCAGGGAGATGACCGGGGAATACTGCTGTGAGACATGTGTGACTCTCGTGCAGAAAGCCCTCGATAAAGTAACCGGAAGTGCAGAGGCACTTGCAGACAGGGACGAAGAAGCAGTTCTCTATCTGATCGAGGCGCTGACGCTCACCGGAGTAGCCATGGGACTGATCGGCGTATCCCGTCCGGCATCCGGAGCAGAGCATATGCTCAGTCATTACTGGGAGATGGAATTCATCGCAAGGAAAAAGTATCCGGAGCTCCACGGAATCAAAGTGGGCATCGCTACACCGATCATCGCGGAAATTTTCGAGATCATGGGTGACGAAATACCGGATGCGGCAAAGAAGCTGGCGCCTTCCAGGGGATATGTGGAAGGACTTTTAAAAACCGTAGGTGCGCCGGTTTCCCCAAAAGAGATCGGAATCGACAGGGATCTGTTTTATCAGAGTCTGCTTGACGGATACAAAGTCAGAGACCGGTACAGCGTCTTAGACCTGGCAGTGGAACAAGGAAAGATGCAGGAGATCGCGGAGAAGATCACACATCGCTTTTATGATGAAGATTAAGGAGAAAGACAGATGAAGCAAAATATTCAGGCAGTGAAAGATATCAAATGTTTTGTCCTCGACATGGACGGGACCATCTATCTTGGAAATGACTTGTTTCCGTTTACACAGGACTTTTTAAAGAAAGTGGAAGACACAGGGAGGGAGTATTATTTCTTTACGAATAATTCTTCCAAGAGCCAGCAGGCCTACATAGATAAACTTTGGGGAATGGGAATATCCATCACACCGGAACAAATGATGATTTCCAGTCATGTAATGATTCAGTATTTAAAAAAGAATCATCTGGGGGAAACCCTCTATGTGGTAGGAACCCCTTCTCTTTTAAAAGAGTTTGAAGCCTTTGACATGCCGCTTGTGGACGAAAACCCGGATATCGTGATCCTTGGATTTGATACTACACTTACTTATGAGAAGATTTCGAAAGCCTGCCATTATGTGCGCAATGGATGTACATATTACGGCATCAATCCGGACTGGAACTGTCCGATGGAAGGCGGAAACTTCATACCGGACTGCGGTTCCATGGCGAAGCTGGTGGAGGCATCCACGGGACGCTTTCCTGAATTCTTTGGGAAACCTTCCAAGCATACGCTGAATTATTTTGTGGAGCAGTCAGGGTACCGCCCGGAGGAGATCGCTATTGTAGGCGACCGGCTGTATACGGATATTGCAGTGGCGGACGGAAGTCCCGTGACTTCCATTCTGGTGCTTTCCGGAGAGAGTACTCTGGAGGATGTGGAGAAAAGTGATGTGAAGCCGGATGTGATTGTGGATTCATTGGAGGATATTACAGAGGTACTTTAGCCTTCATTGATTTTGTGCAGGCCGGATGTTATAATGGAGACAATCAAAGGAGGAATTCATTATGACAAAAAAAGAAGCATTTTTCTTCGGCGGATTCTGGCTCTGGCTCGGCGTGGTCGTCGGTTTTTTGATCGCTCCGATTAAAAAAGGAGTGGAGATCGGCAATAACAATACGTGTGACAACAACACTTATGAAGGCAGAAAAAAGAAACCTGAGCCGGACAAAAAGCACCATTAATAATCAATACCCTTTCGGAGCCATGGTTCCGAAAGGGTATTTTCACGTCTTATTAAAATGTCTCAGATGAAACGTTTTCCCTGACGGCTGTTGGTCTCCTTCATGCGCCGGGAAATCTCATTCAATACTTTTCTTTTGTTGAGCGTCCAGCGGGGAGCGATCAGCAGATCTTTGGGTCCGTCCCCTGTCAGGCGGTGGATAACGATATCTTCCCGCAGTTCCTCAATACATCGGATCACGAAATCAACATAGTCATCCAGTTCATAGACCGGGAATGGATGCTTCTCATACAGAGCGCCGAGATCAGTGTGTTTCAGCACATGAAGGAGGGAAAACTTCACTCCGTTTACTGGCAGCTGATTTAAATACCGGACAGACTCAAGCATCATCTCTTCCGTTTCTCCGGGGAGTCCAAGGATTAGGTGGACGACAACATTGATCCCCAGATCGTGCAGTGCTTTTACTGCCTGTTCAAAACAGGAAAGAGGATAGCCTCTTCGGATGAATTGTGCAGTTTTCTCATGGATGGTCTGGAGTCCAAGTTCCACGAAGACGGGTTTTATCTGATTCAGTTCATCGAGCAGTTCAAGCACGTCCGGGGGAAGACAGTCCGGACGGGTCCCCACAGCCAGTCCCACAATTTCTTGCCTTAAAATCGCATCATAAAAAAGAGAATGAAGCTTTTCATATGGGGCATAGGTATTGGTAAACGCCTGAAAGTAGGCGATATATTTTGATGCATCTGTCTTTTGCCTGATCATGCGGATGCCTTCTTCAATCTGTTCACCAATGGGGAGAGCAGCGTCGGGTGCAAAATCTCCGGAGCCTCCTTCGCTGCAGAAAATACAGCCTCTGGTTCCAAGGGTGCCGTCCCGGTTTGGGCAGGTGAAGCCGCCGTTTAAAGATATTTTGTATACTTTTTCTCCGAAGGTCTGCTTTAAATAAGAATTAAAAGAGTAATAACGTTTTCCATCCCAATTCATAAGATGCGGTTCCTTTCTGCTGTGTGGTATAGTTCCATAGTTTCTTCACATATTGATCATAAGCCTTTCAAATTCTTCCTATATGATAAAAACATCTATAAAAGAAGGATAGGGAGGCTTATATTCATGAAGAAAAAATGGAAGGATATCATGGTTATGATACCGGGAAAAATGAAAAAACACAAGAAGCTGACGGCCGCTTTGTTGGTTTTATTTGTGTTGGCCGGTGTATTTGCAGGAAGATTGGCCTTGACCAGGAAGGCAAAAGGCGGGAATCAGATCCAGACTCAGAAGGCCACAAAGGGAACGATCAAAAAGACAGTGGAGGGCAGCGGTTCGGTGGCATCTGCTGCCACCCAGACCGTCTCTTTTTCCAGTGATGTGAGCGTACAGTCGATTAAAAAGAAAGACGGTTCCTCAGTGAAGAAAGGGGATACCATAGCAGTGCTCACAAGTTCTTCGCTGGAGGATTCGATCAGCAGTCTGGAAAATCAGATCTCCTCTCTGGAGAACACCCTTTCACAGGGAGCGGAGAGCGCGTCAAGTACGATCAGTTCTAAAGTTTCCGGAAGGGTAAAACGCATTTATGCAAAAGATGGTACAGCAGTGGCGAAGACCATGGACAGCAAAGGCGCTCTGATGGAAATCTCGGCGGACGGAAAGCTCAAGATAGAGTTTAAGCCCTCACAAACCGTAAAGACCGGAGACAGTGTCACCGTAAAATTTGGAGAGTATTCGGTGTCCGGAAAGATTTCCGGTGTCAGTTCCGGGAAAGCCACAGCAGTGATCTCCGACAGTTACTACTATGATGTAGATACAAAGGCTTCTGTATATAACAGCAGCAATAAAAAGCTGGGTTCTGGAAAGCTGAAGTCCAACAGCCCGATCACAGTGACGGGAGACAAGGGAACGGTGAGTTCCATTGAAGTGTCCAAAAATCAGAAGGTGTATTCGGGAACGACACTGATCACATTGAGCGGAGCAGGATATTCAAAAACATACGAGAGCAATCTGGCAAAACATGAGGCTTTGGTTGACCAGCTGGAAGAATTAAAAAAAGAAAAGAAGAATCTGACGGTGACGGCAAAGTATGACGGAGTGGTGGATGAACTTTCAGCCTCCGCAGGAACCACGGTATCTAAGGGGAAAACCTTTTGTAAAGTGGTGAGTACAACAGCTTATAAGGTAAACATTGATGTGGATGAGCTGGATATCAAAGAGATTAAGACCGGACAGAGCGTATCAGTGACAGCGGACGCAATAGAGGATAAAACATTTAAAGGAACGGTGACCAAAGTTTCCAAGATCGGGACCAATACGGACGGGGTAGCCACCTATCCTGTGACCATAGAACTCAGTGATGCGGAGGATCTCTATCCTGCTATGAGTGCTACTGCCACAATTACTACTCAAGAGGCATCAGATGCGGTTCTTGTACCTGTATCTGCTGTACAGTCAAAGAATGGGAAAAACTATGTGGCAGTCGTCAGCGATGAAAGCGAAGAAGGTACATTAAAAGAGGTAGAAGTGGGAATTATGAATGATTCTTATGCCCAAATCACTTCCGGTATCAGCGAAGGTGATCAGGTTCAGGTGATTACCAAAAACACTTCTAATAAAAGTGAAGACGACAAGATGATGGGACCGGACGGCCTGGGCAGCGGAAACGGAAAAGGCGGCGGAAGCGGGGCACCCGGCGGCGGATCCGGAATGCCGGGCGGGTCCAGATAGGAGGAGACATATGATTGAGGTAAAAGATTTAAGAAAGACGTATGTTCTCGGCGGAGAAGAGGTTCATGCTTTGGACGGGGTCTCGCTGACCATCAAAGATCAGGAGTTTGTGGCGATTGAAGGTGCTTCCGGAAGCGGAAAATCGACTCTGATGAATATGCTGGGCTGCCTGGATGTGCCGGATTCCGGGGAAGTGATGCTGGACGGCCGTCCGGTAAAGTCATTGAAGGAAAATGAACTGGCAGCCATCAGGAATGAGAAGGTCGGCTTTATCTTTCAGCAGTTCCATCTCCTCGCCAAACTGACGGCGCTGGAAAATGTAGAACTGCCTCTGATCTATCAGGGCATCGGGATGGAAGAACGAAGAAAGACAGCAATGGAAAAACTCATGAAGGTGGGACTCGAAAAAAGAATGGACCATAAGCCGGGGCAGCTGTCCGGCGGCCAGCAGCAGAGGGTCGCCATTGCCAGGGCACTGGCGGCGGGACCGTCTCTGATCCTGGCGGATGAACCTACCGGCAATCTGGATTCAAGATCAGGAAAAGAGATCATGGAACTGTTAAAAGAACTGCACGGACAGGGCAATACCATTATTTTGATCACCCACGATCCAGAGGTGGCAAAAGAAGCGGAAAGACAGATCCGCATCATGGACGGGAAGATTATATCTGATACAGGCGGGAGGGATGCGGCATGAAATTTACTCAGGCAGTGAAAATGGCACTATCCTCTATTCTTTCTACCAAGCTTCGCTCATTCCTCACGATGCTGGGCATTATCATCGGAGTCCTCAGTGTGACTCTGCTGGTGTCTATTGCGCAGAGCACAGCCGGTTCGGTCAATGATACACTCTCGGGACTGGGAGGAAATGTGATCAGCGCGACGATCAACAGCCGGAGAAGTGCGGGAATCAAGAGTTCAGATTTGGAGTCGCTGACGGACAATCCGGCGGTGCAGTCTGTTTCCCCTACGGTAACAGGGAGCGGGACTGCCAAAGCCGGCCGTAATTCCTCCGATGTCTCTTTGAAAGGAATCACACCGGAATATTTGGAGATCGAGGGTACGGAGATCACGTCCGGAAGACAAATTCTTACCGTAGACAATGAAAACAGGCTCCAGGTATGTCTGATCGGAGCCGGAGCGGCAAAGGATCTGTTTGGGAGTACAGACTGTGTCGATGAAACAATCCGTGTCAAGGGTAAGAATTTTAAGATTGTCGGCGTGCTGAAAGAAGGCGGGGAATCCCAGAGGGATTCCAATGATACGATCGTTTATCTTCCATTTAAAACGGCTCAGAGGCTTTTACAGCAGGTTGCGATACAGAGTTTTACCGTGTCTGCGTCGGGAGAAGATACTTTGACGATGGCTGAGAATGCGGTGGACCGGTTTTTGTTAAACAAGACAGGAGACGAAGACTCCTACACGATCGTCAATCAGGCCGAAATTGCGGAGAGCGTCAGTAATGTATCCTCTTCCTTATCGCTGATGCTTGGAGGAATCGCCGGTATCTCTCTGTTAGTGGGAGGAATCGGGATCATGAATATTATGCTGGTGTCGGTAACGGAACGGACAAGGGAGATCGGCATCAGAAAGGCCATCGGAGCAAAGAAACAGGATATTCTGGCCCAGTTTATGACCGAGGCTGTTGTACTGTCATTTATGGGAGGAATTACGGGAATTATTCTGAGTTTTTTGATACTTGCTGTAGGAAACGCATTTGTAGATACATCCTTAAGCATATCTCCGGCCATCTGCGTGATATCACTTATATTTTCGGCCGCAGTGGGGATTATTTTCGGTTTATACCCTGCAAATAAGGCTGCAAATTTAAAACCGGTGGAAGCCCTTCATTATGAATAAAATCTTTCGTGTTCTGTCTTTTTTTCTCATAAAATGTCGGTTATAATCATCCTATATAATAAAAAGGGAGAAAAAATATGGATGCGGTTTTATTTGATGTGGACGATACTTTGTATGACCAGCGGGAGCCCTTTGAAAGAGCTTTCCGTCAGTTATTTGGTGAAACATATGAGATTGATATGGAGCGGCTGTTTGCGCTGAGCAGAAAGTACAGTGACGAGGCTTTTGAACATTCCCAGAGCGGGCAGATGACAATGGATGAGATGTATATTTACAGGATCAGTAAGGCGCTCAAAGAGTTTGATATACAAATATCAGATGAAGACGCACTTAAATTTCAAGAATTCTATGCGGGATATCAAAAACAAATCAGTGTCTCTGAGGTTATAAAAGAAATGCTGACATTCTGCCGGGACAGGGTTCCCATAGGCGTGATCACCAACGGACCATCCGGACACCAGTGGGAGAAAATAGAAACATTGGGTCTTGGGGAGTGGTTTTTGGACGAGGTAATCTTCGTATCCGGAGATGTGGGGACCGCAAAGCCTGACGAAAAGATTTTTTGGTATGCATGTGATAAGATGAAGCTTCAGGATGCCGAGGTCTGGTATGTGGGAGATTCCTACCGAAATGATGTAGAGGGAGCCAAAAGTGCCGGTCTTTATTCCATCTGGATGAACCGGAGAAATCATCCGTATCCGGTGTCCGGGGTGCGGCCGGATTATTGTGTCGGTTCCGAAGAAGAACTGTACCGGCTGCTGCAAAAGCTTCTGTAACAAATGACAGGTCTAAAACTTTTCAAAACGTATGGAAAGGTTTTAGACCTGTCTATTTTTTTGCAAAAATGTCCGAAATCCTTTTGACTGTTTTTTGAAAGGGGACGATGATATAGTAAAGATACAGCAACGGAGGGATAAAAATGAACAAGAGATCAAGGGAGATTCTGCTGGGACTCATGGATTTGGAGAAGACATTCCGTATCAGTGAACTGGCAGAGAAATTCCAGGTGTCGGAGCGCACCATAAGAAATGACATCAATGATGTCAATGACTTCTTGGAACAGCATGAGCTTTCCTTAGTAAAACTGGGAAGCAATGGGACACTCCTTGTGGAGGATGACATCGAACTGGCGGCAGGTCTGTTTAATCAGAACGATTTTTACACATACCGCCTTTCCAAAGGAGAGAGAAAGCCGCTGATTGCGGCGATCCTGATCGAAGCTTCGGACTACACGACCTTATCAAACATGGCAGAACTTTTGTATGTGAGCAGGGCCACAGTTATCAACGATTTAGAGAGTGTCAAGCAGATGCTTTTAAAGGAGCATCTTACTGTGGAATCCCATTCCAACAAAGGACTGGTTCTTCACGGAAAGGAGAGTGATAAGCGGGCATGTCTTTTAAAGCTTCTGAACCAGGACGGATCTTTTCAGGCCGCAGGTTCTGTGGTACAAAGCTTCATCAGAGGACTGAATATCAGCCACAGGCTGAAAAAAGAAGACAAACAGAACCTGCAGAAAATCATCAATGAACAGGAGCACGCACACGGAAGATTTTTAACCGATGCATCTTTCAACTACCTGCTCTCGTATCTGACCATACTGATCCAGAGAGTGAAAAAGGGGCATCAGATCACCGAGTCTTTAGAGGTAAAGAAGAGCAAGTACGAGATGGCAGAGGATATTTTGAGGTATGTGTGCCAGTACTGGGAACTTCCTGAGAGCCAGGGGGAAAAGGAACTGTTGAGCGATATTCTGGACAGCTTAAGCTACATAAAAAAAGACAGCAGGAACCAGAGGATCATCGGCCTGCAGCTGGTCACAAGGAAATTCATCGAGCAGATATCCAATGAGCTTCATGTGGATCTTAACCGGGACTTTGTGTTTTATGAAAATCTTGTCAATCATCTGGAATCCATTTTTACAAAGGAGTTTAATATCACTCAGAGAGACGATTTTCTCAGACAGATCGTAGAACAAAATCAGGAAACTCTGTATGCGGTTAAGAACAACATTGAGATGCTGGAACGGTTTGTGGGAAGAAAGATCCAGGCGATTGAGGCCGACTACATCGTGATTCACATCAGTGCCGCTCTGGAGAGGAGAAAGAAAAAGGAAATTGAGTTCCGTGTTGTCATTGTCTGTAATGGCGGAGTGGGGACATCGCAGCTCCTTCTTGCAAAAATGAGAAACCGCTTTGACTTTCACATTGTCGATGTTGTCTCTGCTCATGATTTAAGAAAAAGCCATTATGAAGACATTGATATGATCGTGTCCACGATTCCCTTAAAGGATTATGAGGGAGAATATGTGCTTGTGACACCGATGTTTTCCGACGAAGATTACCTGAGAGTGAATAAAAAGATCGAGCTTCTGCAGAAAAAGAACAGAGGAAGCAAAAAGAAGCTGCCCGAAAAAGACAGAAATCCAGAGGAACTTTCTGCGATTCTTCGGCCTATGATCAGAGATCCGGAGCTGTTTCAGGAAGTCTCCATGAAGATCTATGAGTATTTTGGAGAGTCCTTTGATGAGGAGCGGGAGCCGTTTCTGTGGGAATTATTGAGAGAAAAGAATATCCAGCTCAATATTGAGTGCAGAGACTGGAAGGATGCCATCAGAAAGTCGGCTGAACCGCTGCTTTTCAAAGGATATATCGAAGAGCGGTATGTAGACGCCATGATAGAAAACGTACTGGAAAACGGCAGTTATATTGTCATTTCCAAAGGGTTTGCACTGCCCCACGAGGGCTTTGAGCTGGGCAGCAAAAAAGTTGGAATGAATATGATCCGGCTTAAGGAACCGGTGGTCATCGAGGATGAGGACGGCGACCGGGAAGAAGTGAGATTTTTCTGCTGCCTGAGCACCGTGGACCACAAAAAGCACATCAAAGCGTTTTTTCATTTAGTCAATATGCTGACGAACCAGAGATTTAAGGAAGAACTGTGGAATGCCGAAAGTCCGCGGGAGACGGCGGCGATTATTAAAACTTATGAACAGAGAATAAAGGAGTGACAACATGGTTTGGGAACGTTTAAGCAAGGAATTGATTCTGCCTCAGATTGAAGCCAGAGACAGCGCGGATATTTTTGAGCAGGCGGGGGGAAAATTAGTCTCTCTGGGCTACTGTAAGGACAGCTATGTAGAGGCATTAAAGATTAGGGAGAAAGACTTTCCCACAGGCGTCGACATGGGGGAAGTGGGAGTTGCCATTCCACATACGGATGTGAGCCATGTTCTGAAAAAGGGCATCGCCATCGCCACCACGAAAAAGCCGGTCACCTTCGTACAGATGGGAACGGATGATGAGACCGTGGAGGTACGGGTTATCTTCATGCTGGCCGTGGATGAGAAAGGGCATCTGGAATTATTACAGGCAATCTTAGGGATTCTGCAGGACCCTCATGTAGTAGAAAAACTCAGCAATGCGCAGAACCCGGAAGAAATTATAAATATCATCAAAGAAAAGGAGAAGTCATTATGAAAAAGAAAGTCATCGTAGCATGCGGAGGAGCAGTGGCAACATCCACAGTAGCGGCAAACGCAGTGGTGGATCTGGCAAAGGAAAATGGGATTGATGTGGAGATCGCACAGGTGAGAATCTCGGAGATTGAATCCAATCTTCCAGCAGATCTGATCGTGACGACTTCAAAAGTAAAACGTGATTACGGTGTGCCGCTGATCACAGGAATGCCGTTTATCTCAGGGATTGGAGCAGATAAAACCAAAGCAAAGATTTTAGAAGTACTGAAATAACAGACATGCAGGAAACATCATGGAGGTAAAGGAGAAAAACTATGGGTATTTTTGGAGACGCGATTAATTACATCATTGGCCTGGGTGCATCGGTTATGCTGCCTCTCGTCATAGCAGTACTGAGTATTATTGTAGGAGTGAAAGTAGGAAAGGCAATCCGTGCCGGACTGATGGTAGGAGTCGGATTTGTAGGACTGGGACTCATTGTCGACATGATGAATGCCAACCTGGGGCCTGCGGCAAAGGCCATGTCAGAGACGTTTGGGCTTCACATGAGCGTTGTAGACGTGGGGTGGCCGGGGATGTCACCGATCACATGGGCATCCGGCATCGCAACCGTTGCGATCCCGGTAGCGATTCTTGTAAATGTGGTGATGCTTGTACTCAAGCTTACCAAAACTGTAAACATTGATATTTGGAACATCTGGCACATGACATTTACCGGGGCGATCGCCTATGCGGTGACAGGAAACTTTGCCATCGGTATTGCAGGAGTAGTGGTCCACGCAATCTTTACATACAAATTCGGTGACCTGTATGCGCCGCTGATGGAAGACTATTTTGAACTGGAAGGGCTCACCGTTCCCCACGGAACATCCGCCTACCTGGCACCGTTTGCCTGCACGATTGATGCCATTATCGAAAAGATACCGGGACTGAACAAGATCAGTATTACTGCCGATAAACTGCAGGAAAAAGTAGGTGTGCTCGGAGAACCGATCGTTATCGGAGGACTCCTCGGAACTTTAGTAGGTGCGCTGGCAGGCTATAATTTTCAGGCTGCGCTCCAGCTGGGCATCAAGATGTCCGCAGTCATGGTACTGATGCCGAAAATCACAAAATGTATCATGGAAGGCCTGATGCCGATCTCAGAGAGAATGAAGGAAATACTCACCAAACGTTCCGGGGACGGAGAGTTCTATATCGGACTCGATCCGGCGATTCTTTTAGGGGATTCCCAGGTAGTAACCGCAGGGCTGATCTTTATCCCGCTGACCATTTTGATCGCAGTGATTGTGCCTGGAAATGTCATTCTTCCATTTGGTGATCTGGCAACCATCGGATTCTTTATCGCCATTGCCGTTGCAGTGCACAAGGGAAATCTGTTCCGCACACTGATCTCAGGCTCTGTGATCATGTATGTGACCATCTGGATCGCAAACCAGGCAATTCCGTGGACGACGGCACTTGCTAAGTCTGTGAACCTGACAAACGGAGCATCCAGGATTGCAGCGCTTGACCAGGGAGGGTCACCGATCACCTATATGTTCACACAGATCTTTACGAGAGAAAATCTTGCAGGGCTGGCTGTCATCGCCGTAATCTACGCAGTCTGTCTCGTATTCACTGTAAGGACATCCAAGGCCAGAGCGGCAGCATTAAAAGAAGAACAGTAAAACATCAGAAAACCGGGCGGGCTTTTGCCCGCCCGGACTGATAACCGAAGATCAGGAGGAAAAAAGATGCCATTAATGACAACAACACAGATGCTCCTTGATGCCCAGAAAAACGGGTATGCAGTGGGCGCTTTTAATGTAGAGAATATGGAGATGGTCATGGCGGTCATGGAGGCAGCCGAGGAGCTTCGTTCCCCGGTTATCATGCAGACTACGCCGTCCACGGTAAACTATGCGGGACTGGATTATTTTCTGGCAAATGTACGGACCGCGGCAGAGCGTGCCAGCGTGCCTATTGCTATGCATCTGGATCACGGAAACAGCTTTGAACTGGCCATGCAGGCCTTGAGGACCGGATATACATCCATTATGATCGATGGTTCCCATGAATCCTTTGAGGAGAATATTCGGCTTACCAAGTCCGTAGTCGATGCATGTGCTCCTTCCAAAGTGCCTGTGGAAGCGGAGCTGGGAAAAGTCGGGGGAAAGGAAGACGACCTGGACGGAGGGGCCGGAGGCTACACAGAACCTTCCGAAGCATTAGTATTTGTAAATAAAACGGGCATCACCTCCCTGGCTGTGGCTATCGGCACAGCCCACGGAGTTTACAAAGGAGAACCGAAACTGGACTTTCTGCGCCTGTCAGAAATTCGGGAAGCAGTCTCCATACCATTAGTACTCCACGGAACAAGCGGTGTGCCAGACGAGACAGTGGCGGAATGTGTCAAACGGGGAATCTGTAAGGTGAATTACGCCACAGATCTACGGATTGCCTTTTCAAAAGGGGTTACCGGTGTGCTCAGAGAAAAACCGGATACGATCGATCCTAAAAAATATAATGCTGCGGGAAAACAAATGGTAAAGGACTATGTCAAATCAAAAATGAAGGTTGTAAAGAGTGAAGGAAAGGCTTAGGTGAGTGGAATGAAAGCAGGAGTGGTCCATGCAAAAAATGATATCCGGTTCGAGGAAATCAAGACCCCGGTGCCGGAAAAAGGGCAGGTGCTGGTCAAAGTCAAATATACAGGGATCTGCGGATCTGATGTGCCGAGAGTCAACGGGGATGCGTGTCATTTCTTCCCAAATGTGCTGGGACATGAATTTTCCGGTGTGGTAGAAACCGTAGGAGAGGGAGTATCCTCCTTAAAGCCGGGTGACCGTGTGGCCGGTGTGCCGCTGGTTCCGTGCATGGAATGTGAGGACTGCCGGAAGGGGAATTATTCCCTCTGTAAACATTACAGTTTTATCGGCTCCAGGGAATTCGGAAGTTTCGCCGAGTATGTGGCGGTGCCGGAGAAAAATGCGGTAAAATTTGAGGATTCTGTATCTTTTGAGCAGGGGGCTTTCTTTGAGCCTGCCACAGTGGCTCTCCACGGACTTTTAAGGACCGGCTACCAGGGCGGAGAAGATGTGGCAGTCCTGGGCGGCGGCACCATCGGACTGTTCACGGCCCAGTGGGCAAAGATTTTCGGCGCTAAAAGGGTCACGGTTTTTGACATCAGTGACGAGAGACTTAAGCTTGCGAAGAAACTTAGCATCGATAATGGCATTAATACTCTGGAGGAAGACTTCATGGATCAGGCTATGGCACTCACCGGGGGCAAAGGGTTCGGCTATGTATATGAGACTGCAGGGGTTACCACGACCATGAAATATGCGTTCCGTCTGGCAGCCAACAAAGCGGGAGTCTGTTTTATCGGAACACCGACGAAAGAATTATCTTTCAGTGTGGAAGAATGGGAAAATATGAACCGGAAAGAATTTACCCTGACCGGGTCCTGGATGTCCTACAGCGCACCGTTTCCGGGGAAAGAGTGGGAGCTCACAGCCCATTATTTTAAGACCGGCCAGCTGAAATTTGATGATTCACTGATCTTTAAGAAACTGCCTTTATCTGAGATAGCGGATGCCTTTGAACTTTACAAGGAAAAAGGCGCTGTAAAAGGCAAGATTTTGATTGACAGTGAGGGATGATTTATGATTTTAACAGTGACACTGAATGTATCTGTGGATAAAGCATACAAAATAAAAGGAGCTGTGTGTCCCGGTACCGTCTCCAGGGTGGATGAGTGCAGGAACACCGCAGGAGGAAAAGGGCTCAATGTGGCAAGGATCGCAGACCTGTGCGGAGAAGATGTTTTAGCGGCCGGTTTTGCCGGAGGATTTAACGGGGATTATGTCAAAGCAATGCTCTGTGAAGACGGAATTCAAAGCAGATTTACAAAAGTAAAGGGCGAGTCCAGAAGCTGTATTAATATATTGGCCGGGGACGGTACATCCACGGAATTTCTGGAACCGGGTGCACCGGTGGAGGAAGAGGAGTGGCATCGGTTCCTAAAGGATTTTGAAGAGTTGGTAAGGGAAAGCCATGTGGTCACGATCTCAGGAAGTGCTCCAAGGGGGCTTGGGGCAGACTGCTACCAAGAGCTGATCGAAATAGTGAAACGGCAAGGGAAACAGGTTATTTTAGATACCAGCGGTGAGTATTTGAGAGAAGGGCTCAAAGCGAAACCTACGATGATAAAACCTAATCAAGAAGAGTTGGAAGACCTGCTTGGAGTGGAGATTAAAAACCGGGAAGACCTGATTTTGGCGGGCAAAAAGCTTGTAAGCCAGGGCATCCCATATGTAGTCATATCCCTTGGGGCCAAAGGAGCTTTGATGATATGTGAAGATAGAATTTATCATGGAAAGCCTCCTGAACTGGACGCGGTGAATCCGGTGGGATGCGGAGATTCCATGGTGGGAGCCTTTGCAGCGGCATTCTGCCAGGGAAAATCAGACAAAGAAGCACTGGCTTATGCAGTGGCAGTGTCTGCGGCCAACGCGATGAATCCGGGGACAGGAAGATTCCGGGTTAAAGATATGGAAGAAATTCATTCAAAGGCAGAAGTTGAAGAAATTACTTATTAACAGCAGAGAAGCAAGACACTATGCAGGATGGAGTGTCTTGCTTTTTAAAGTTTTCAAGCACTAAATACTGAGGTGCCGGGAGATGAAGTGGGTCTGCCGCTTTGTTTAGACAGGGATATATGTAACAGAATTTCCGTGGTGGCGGATGACCTGTTCCAAATCGGCACAACTGATCCACACCGTGGCAGTGTTATCGTTTGGATGGACTCCGATGCAGGAGCTGTCTTTTAACTCTTCATCTATGAAAACTTCTACAGCCAGGTGTTCATCGTTTAAGATTCCCATGGGAGAGACAGAGCCTTTCGTTACCTTCAGATGCTTCATGAGACGTTCCTCCGATGCGAAACTTAATCTGGATGAACCGATGGTCTGCCGGAGTGTTTTCAGATCCACAGGCTTGTCTCCGGCAGCAAGAACAAGAAAATGCCGCTTGCCGCTGCCGTCTCTTAAAAAGAGATTTTTTGCGATGGATTCATTGGGTCTGGTCAGATGCAGAGCCTCGATCTCCTCCATGGTATAGGCAGCAGGGTGATCTTCGTACTCATATGGGATGTGGAGGCGGTCAAGCGTCTCTAATACCTTTTGTTTCATGTTTAAGTCCTTCTTTCTATTGGATCAGTGACAGAAGTTCGTCCGGTTTTTCCAGCACAACAGCATATTCTTTTTTTAATGCCTCAGAAGCTCCCCATCCTGCCAGGGCAAAATCACATCCGGCAGCTCTGGCACAGTCTATATCATAGCTGGTATCCCCGATAAAGAGCATTTGGCTTATCGGTATTTCAGACTGTTCTGCCAAATATAACAGAGGTTCCGGATCCGGTTTGGCATGGGAAACCTCGTCCAGGCAGATGGAGTGCTCCATGAAACGTTTCAGCCCATGGCGCTCCATCGTTTCTTCATATTCAATTCGGAGTTTATTTGTGGCAACGCCCAGGATAAGCCCTTTTTGACTCAGGGCAGACAACGTATCTAAAATTCCGTCAAACGGATGGATCGTATGTGCATAGCAGTCAATATATTTTAACCACCCGTGAATACTTCCTTCAGGAAAACCCATAGAGTCCAGCAGGGCCAGGCTGTCGCCGCCGAGAACAAACTCAAGCTCATTAAGCGGCCTGCATTCATTCCATATCTCTTCGTACAGGTCTCTGAAGCCTGCGAGAATGGAATATTTGGTGTCCAGCAGAGTACCGTCCAGATCAAAACAGATCATTTTATAATCAAGTGATAAGTGATTCATATGTCTTCCTCATTTTATAAAACTGAAATCGTATAGGCAAGTGTCTCTGACTGTTCCGGGGCCAGCATGCGGACTCCGCGTTTGTGTTCAAAAATATCGTCTTCATCAGAGCAGGTAGAAGTGCCTGACCAGGGTTCAATTGCCACAAATGGGCCGTCGTTGGCGCTGGACCAGATGCCGAGGTAATCAAAGCCTTCAAAATCCACACGGATTCCCTTTCCCGTCTCTTTATGCAGCAAAGAAGCCGATCTGGATTCCAGAGTGTCAAAGATCAGGGCGTCGTCATAAAAGAGTTCGTGTTTTACACCGAAGGAAGATGCATGATCAAGAAAAGCCTTTCTGTTGTTTACATTGATCAGGCCGTCCTCTGTCAAAACCGGGCATCCGGCCGTCTCCGGTTTTTCAAATTCTATGATATAATCCTCGAAAGCTTCTCCGCCATGGAGAGGGCAGTTAAACGCGGGATGTCCTCCGACAAAATACGGCATTACTTCAGATCCGCAGTTCTTTACGGTGTGTTCGACTATCACACTGCGGTCTTTGATCCGGTACGTCATTTCCAGCTCAAAGTCAAAGGGGAAAGATTTCATGGTTTCTGCGTCAGCATGCAGAAACAAAGAAATGCTGTCACTGTCCAGGCGCCGGAGAGTAAATTCACATCTTCTGGCGATTCCGTGCCTGCCCATGGAACAGGATTTTCCGTCTCCAATTTGCGCTTCCCCGTTTCTTAAACTGCCGCAGATTGGAAACAAAATCGGAGCCTGTCCGCTCCAGTAATCAGGATTGCCCTGCCATAAATACTCTAAGCCTGTTTTATCTTTAATAGAAGTAAGGCCTGCCCCGGATGTGTCGACAGAAACTGAAAGAACATCGTTTTTTACTTGATATGAACTCATATTACGCTCCTTTTGCTGAACAAAAATAAACAAGTTTCTTTTCAGAATATTATACCTTATATGATATAATGGTGCAAAGGAGAAACATCATGACAAGCAGCCGTTTATTTGAGATCATTTATATTTTGCTGGAGAAAAAGAAAGTGACAGCGCCGGAGCTCGCCGAGAGGTTTGAGGTTTCGGTGAGAACGATCTACCGGGACATCGATGCACTCAGCAGTGCGGGCATACCGGTATACTGCACTCAGGGAAAGGGAGGGGGCATTGGCCTGCTGGAAGACTTTGTCATGGACAAGTCTGCCCTTACGGAAGAGGAACAAAGTCAGATCCTTCTCTCACTCCAATGCATGGCAGTCACGAACCACATGGATGCCAAAAAACTCTTATCCAGATTGTCCAGCCTGTTCCAGAAGGACGATGAGAACTGGGTCTATGTGGACTTTTCACGGTGGAACCCAAGAGGAGAAAAGGAACTGTTTGAAACACTGAAAGAAGCGATCCTTAACAGGGAAGTGGTCACATTTGATTACTATAATGCAAAGGGCGAATATTCCAGAAGGGAAGCAGAGCCCATGCAGCTGTATTTCCGCGGCATGGACTGGTATCTCACGGCATTCTGCAAAAAGAGCGGGGAGATACGGATCTTTAAGCTCAAGAGGCTTAAAAATTTGGTAAAAACAGAAGAACGCTTTTTGAGAAAAGACATTCGGGATATGAAAACAATGCCGTCTCTGGAAGAAAAAAAGGATATGGAAGTATCCGTCAGGGCAGAGAAAAGTCTTGGATTCCGCGTCTATGATGAATTCGATCCGGACTGGATCAGAGAGGAGAAGGAGACTTTTTATATCACATTTCCTTGTGCAGATGAAGAATGGCTGTATGGATGGCTTCTATCCTTCGGGCCGGGGCTTGAGGTGCTGGGGCCAAAAGAAGTCCGCAGCGAAATGAAACGCCGTCTCCGCCTTATGGCGGGACAATATGAAGAAAACATTTAAAACCTGACAGACAGCTGTCAGGTTCTCTGTTGTACAATAAAGAAAAAACAATGGAGGAACAATTATGAACTATGAAGTGGTAGAATTAGAAGAAAAGATGGTTGCAGGGATCAGCGCGAGGACATCCAATGATGCACCGGATGCCGGAATGGTGATCGGATCCTTGTGGGGGCGTTTTTTTGAAGAAGGAATTTTTTTTAATATCTCAAACAAAGTAAACGAAAAGAGCATCGGCCTGTATTCTGATTACAATGATGAGAATATGCAGGAATATCAGATTACAGTAGGATGTGAGGTCAGCAGCACAGAGCAGAATCAGGAAGGACTCACCTTTGCTGTAATTCCAAAAGGAAAATATGCAAAGTTTATTGTCCGGGGACATATGCAGAAAGCGGTGAGCGAGTTTTGGACCAGGCTGTGGAAAATGGATTTAAACCGCAGCTTTACTGGAGACTTTGAAGAGTATCAGCCGGGAGGCACGCTGGAAGACTCAGAAATCCATATGTATATTGCACTGAAGGAGTGATTCATAAGAATGGATTATGTAAAAGCAAAACATATCATCACCAAAGGACCGGGAGACTCCTGGTTCGGCGGAGATTATAACATGAATATATACCGTGGCTGCTGCCACGGCTGTATTTATTGTGACAGCCGGAGTGACTGTTATCATATTGAGAATTTTGATCAGGTGAAAGCGAAAGAACATGCCCTGGAAATCATCCGGGATGATCTGAGAAGGAAAACAAAAAAGGGAGTTGTGGCAACCGGAGCCATGAGTGATCCGTACAATCCTTTTGAAAAAGAGCTGATGCTGACCAGGCATGCTCAGGAGCTTCTGAACGCATTTGGATTCGGCAGCGCCATCGCTACGAAAAGCGCCATGATCACAAGAGATATTGACATACTCGAAGAAATAAAAGAACACTCCCCGGTGATCTGCAAGCTGACCATTACAACCTGTGATGATTCCATGTGTAAAAAGATAGAGCCGGGAGTATCCCTGTCATCTGAACGTTTTGAGGCTCTTGCAAAACTCAAAGACGCGGGGATTTTTGCAGGAATTTTAATGATGCCGGTGCTTCCGTGGATCGAGGATACAGAAGAAAATATTCTTGGTATCGTAAAGAAGGCGAAAGAATGCGGAGCAGATTTTATCTATCCTGCCTTTGGAGTGACATTGAGGCAGAATCAGAGAGAATGGTATTTTGAGAAACTGGACAGACTGTTTCCGGATGACAATTTGAGGGAAAAATATAAGAAGAGATATGGAGACCGGTATCAGTGTGCCAGTCCGCATGCAAAACAGCTGTGGAGCCGGTTTGCGGCCGCCTGCAATGATGCGGGCATCCTGTTTAATATGCGTCATATCATTACGGCATACCGGCGTCCGTATGAAGCCAGACAAATGAGTTTTTTTGACCAGTTTTAAGAACGTATCACAAGGGGCACTGTACAGCAGATGTACAGTGCCCCTTTGTGCCTGAGTGGAAAAAGTTTTTTAAATATGGTAAACTAGAAAATACAGTGCTGACAATTCTATATTAGACAAATGAAATTTGTTTTATAGAAAACAGAATAAAAGGATCTGGAGAGATACAGATCCTTTTGACTGTTTATACAAAAGGAGTGAATTGAATGATAGAGTTTCAACATGTAACTAAGAGTTTTAAAGATAATAAAGTCCTGTCGGATATCTCTCTGACGATTGAAGATGGGGAACTGGTAGCGATCATCGGTTCCAGCGGCTGCGGAAAGACCACGACGCTGAAGATGATCAACCGGCTGATCCGGCCGACGAAAGGCAAGATTTTCATCGACGGAAAAGACATTGAAGATATGAATAAAGTCGAGATGCGGCGCAGTATCGGATATGTGATACAGCAGGCCGGGCTGTTTCCCCACATGACGGTCAGAGAGAACATCGAACTGATTCAAAGATTAGAAAAAAAGGACGAAGAACAGATCAGCAAGAATACGGAATATCTTATGGATATGGTCGGCCTTAACGGAGATGAATTTCTGGACCGGTATCCCAATGATCTGAGCGGCGGGCAGCAGCAGCGTGTCGGCGTTGCCAGGGCACTCGCCAACAATCCTAAGATTATGCTGATGGACGAGCCTTTTTCGGCACTGGACCCAATGACAAGGGTCAGCCTTCAGGACGAGCTGATTGCTCTCCATGAGAAAGTGGACAAAACCATCGTATTTGTCACCCACGATATGGATGAGGCGATCAAGATCGCAGACAAAATCTGCATCATGAAAGACGGCCATATTCTCCAATATGATACACCGGAAGAAATCCTGAAAAATCCCGCAAACGAGTTCGTGGAAAACTTCGTAGGGAAGAACCGTATCTGGGGGTCACCGGAGTACATAAAGGTGGAGGATATTATGATTGAAAATCCCGTCACCTGTACCGGTGACCTGTCCAGGACCCGATGTGTCAAAAGGATGAAAGAACGGCATGTAGATACGCTGTTAGTAGTGGACGAAAACAGGAAACTTCAGGGAATGATCAACAGAAAAGCCCTGTACCGTGCCAAGAATCCGCTGGCTGCAGCGGAGACCATGATGAAGACAGATGTTTTGACTGCAAGTCCGGATGACAATATCCTGCAGCTTTTAAAACTGATTGACGAATATGATGTAGGAAATATTCCTGTAGTTGATGAAAATGAAAAGGTACTTGGACTGATCACAAACAGCAATCTGATCTCTACGCTGAGCCAGCAGTATCTAACAGAAGATGAGGAAGACACAGAGGACCGGACGTCAGATGAAGGCCAACAAGACATGACAGAGAAGGAGGTGTAACCGATGGAATTTATTCAGTATATGATACAAAATAAAGAACAGATTTTATCTCTGGTGACAGAACATATCGAACTCACCGCCATCGCAGTGGGCTGCTCCATTCTCGTCGGTGTCCCTCTCGGTATCCTGATCAGCTATGTAAAGAACCTGAATAAACCAGTACTTGGAGTCGCAAATGTAGTACAGGCGATCCCGAGCATGGCGCTTTTGGGATTGTCCATTCCTCTGTTGGGAATCGGTACCCTGCCGGCTGTTGTGATGGTCATTATTTATTCCCTGCTTCCGATCATAAAGAATACATTTACCGGTATTAACAGTATCAGTCCGGAAATGGTAGAAGCGGCTAAGGGAATCGGATTAACAAAAGCACAGGTGCTGTTTAAAATAAAAATTCCTCTGGCCCTGCCGATCATCATGGCAGGTGTGAGGATTTCTGCGGTAACCGCGGTGGGGCTTATGACTATGGCCGCATTTATCGGTGCCGGAGGACTCGGATATCTGGTGTTTTCAGGAATCCGTACAGTGAATAACGCCCAGATCCTGGCAGGGGCTATCCCGTCCTGTATCCTGGCACTTCTGGTAGATTATCTCACAGGACTGATTGAAAAACTTGTGACGCCGATCAGCCTGCAGCAGGGATATGAGGGTTCAAAAGAACAGTTAAAAAGAAAGAGAAGACGCCAGAAAGGTGTGCTTGTACTGGTAGGAATTCTGGTGGCTGCCATCATGGGCAATTCTATAATTGGAAGCTTCAAGGGAGATGATAAGAGGATTGCCATCGGAAGTAAGGATTTCACGGAACAGCTGGTCCTCTGCAACCTCTACGCCGATGTGATCGAGGATAAAACGGACATCAAAGTGGACCGCCGTGAGAACCTGGGAGGCAGTGAAGTCTGCTATGAGGCACAGGACAAAGGGGAGATTGACATGTATGTGGAATACACAGGAACCGCATATATGAATATTCTGAAAGAAGAATCCACCAATGACATGGATAAAGTCTACAATACTCTGAAGAAATATTTTAAGGAAAAGAATAATTTTGAAGTCCTGGATCAGACGAAGTTTAACAATACCTATACACTGGCTGTGACCAAAGAGACCGCAAAAAAATATAATCTGAACAAAATCAGCGACTTGCGGGGAGTCGGCTCACAGCTGAGCATCGGATCCACTCTGGAATTTTTAAACCGTGCCGACGGTATCCCGGGATTATGTGAAACTTATGGTTTTAAGTTTAAGAATGAGACGGGAATTGACGGCTCACCGAGATATACAGCCTTGGAAAATAAAAAAGTTGACGTAGTGGATGCGTTTGCCACAGACGGCCTGCTAAAGAAGTTTAAGCTGAAAGTGCTGGAAGATGACAAAAAATATTTTCCGCCATATTATGCAGTGCCGGTTATCAGGGAGGATACGCTTAAAAAGTATCCGGAACTCGAAAAGGTTATTAACGAATTGAGTGCTGTCTTGACGAATGATGCCATGATGGAAATGAATTATGAGGTCGATGAACTTGGAAAGGAACCGAGAGAAGCGGCACATGATTACCTTGTAGAACAGGGAATTATTGAAAAATAGAAGATCTAAGAGAAGCGTCTGCAGATTTCCTGCAGGCGTTTCATTTTTTTATTTCATAGGAAAGTTCTACGACCTTCCTTATGAAATAAAAAACGCTCCGCGGGATGTACACAGATGCGTAAGGAAATTATTTGACTACGTCAAATCGCATCTGGCACACAAAGTTGTCAAGCCCCTCAAAGATTGGGGGGTTGGGGAGTTGAAGTGGCTTGCCACTTTGTTCTAGTCATGCTTATATAAAAGCTGCCATTGATATAAATATGGGTGGAATTTTGTCTGCCGTTATGCTAATATGACTAGGTATGTTATCAAATAAATAGAATGAGATAGCGGATAAATTTAAGAAATAAGGAAAGAGGAAGATAGAATGGCAGGCAGCATAGAAAAGGAAATCGGACGGAGGAGGACTTTTGCGATCATCTCTCACCCGGATGCAGGTAAGACAACGCTTACAGAAAAGTTTTTGTTATATGGGGGAGCGATCAACACGGCAGGTTCGGTAAAAGGAAAGGCCAACGCAAAACATGCAGTCTCAGACTGGATGGAAATTGAAAAGGAGAGGGGAATCTCTGTGACTTCCTCTGTTCTTCAGTTTGAATACGATGACTACTGCATCAATATTCTGGACACTCCGGGACATGAGGACTTTTCCGAGGATACCTACCGGACTCTGATGGCTGCAGACTGTGCGGTGATGGTCATTGACGCGTCCAAAGGTGTGGAGGCACAGACGATCAAATTATTTAAAGTGTGTGTCATGAGGCACATTCCTATTTTTACTTTTATCAATAAAATGGACCGGGAGGCAAAAGATACATTTGAACTCCTGGATAATATTGAAAAGGTGCTCGGGATTGACACCTGTCCGGTTAACTGGCCGATCGGATGCGGAAAAGAGTTTAAGGGAGTCTATGAGAGAAACAGCAGAGAGATTCTGGGATTTGAGTCGGTATCTACAGGTGGTTCCAAGGAGGCGAAAGAGACCATCATTTCCATTGATGACGGACAGGCTGAGCAGATGATAGGAGAGGACTTCTACGAAAATCTTATGGAAGAAATTGAACTCCTGGACGGTGCATCCCAGCCTCTCGATATGGAAAAAGTGCATAAGGGAGAACTTTCCCCGGTATTTTTTGGATCTGCGCTGACGAACTTTGGTGTGCAGCCATTCTTGGAGCACTTCCTTCAAATGACCACAGCGCCGCTTCCGAGAGTATCGAAAGGAACAGAGATTGCTCCTGCGGAACATGATTTTTCTGCTTTTGTCTTCAAGATCCAGGCAAATATGAATAAAAACCACAGGGACAGAATCGCATTTATGAGAATATGTTCCGGTAAATTCGAAGCCAACATGGAAGTAAAGCATGTACAGAGCAAAAAGAAAATGCGCCTTTCCCAGCCTCAGCAGATCATGGCGCAGGAAAGGAAGATTGTAGACGAAGCCTACGCCGGAGACATCATCGGTGTGTTCGATCCGGGCATCTTTTCCATCGGGGACACGGTCTGCATGCCGAAAGACGACTTTGAGTATGAGGGGATCCCTACGTTTGCGCCGGAGCATTTTGCCAGGGTCATTCAGCTGGACTCCATGAAGAGAAAGCAGTTTGTCAAAGGGGTGGAACAGATCGCCCAGGAAGGCGCCATCCAGATTTTCCAGGAGCATCAGGCAGGATTTGCGGAAATTATTGTAGGAGTGGTCGGGACACTCCAGTTTGACGTGCTGAAATACCGCCTGGAGAACGAATACAACTGTGAGATCCGTCTGGAGCCGCTTCCGTACCAGGCGATCCGCTGGATTAAGGATGTCCAGACAGACATGAATAAGTTAAAAGGCGTTGCAGAGGTAAAGAAAGTCCGGGATATGAGAGGAAATCCGCTTCTTTTATTTAAAAACGAATGGGGCATCCAATTTGTTCTGGACCGCAACGAAGGGCTGGAACTGGTAGAATTCAGCAAAGAGTAACGAAAAGTGGTTGACAGAATCAGTTTTTAACTGTATGATAGTAAGAGTTGCGAGAAGCAGCAGGAACAAGAAAGAAGAGTATCCACTCTCACCTTAGCACCAGAGTGACTTGGGTTAATATTTAAGAAATTGATTCTATAATCATGCTTGAATGTAAAGTGGATAGTCTGACTATCCACTTATTTTTTATGGAGGTGTAACGTTATTAGCGATTTAATGATCAATGGACAAATCAGAGACAAAGAAGTACGGCTGATCGGAGAAGATGGGTCACAGTTAGGGATTATGTCCGCAAGGGAAGCTCAGAAAAAGGCTGATGAGGCTGAACTGGATTTGGTGAAGATTTCTCCGAAAGCGAAACCGCCTGTGTGCAAGATCATCAATTACGGAAAGTATAAGTATGAACTGGCCCGCAAGGAGAAGGAAGCGAAGAAAAAGCAGAAGACCGTTGAGGTAAAAGAGGTTCGGATGTCTCCGAACATTGATACAAATGATCTGAATACAAAAATCAGCCATGCCAGAAAGTTTTTGTCTAAGGGTGCCCGTGTTAAAGTAACGCTTCGTTTCAGAGGAAGAGAACTTGCTCATGTAAATTCCAGCAAGGGAATCCTTGATGAGTTTGCAAAAGCTTTAGATGACGTAGCGACCGTTGATAAACGTCCTAAATTTGAAGGCAGAAGTATGATTATGTTTTTAGCACCTAAGAACTAGTGCCAGGAAGAAAGAAGAAAGAAGAAAGTACAAGGAGGAAATTATCATGCCAAAAGTAAAGACATGTAGAGCAGCAGCAAAAAGATTTAAAAAGACAGGAACAGGAAAATTAAAAAGAAATAAGGCATATAAGAGCCATATCTTAACAAAAAAATCTCCTAAGAGAAAGAGAAATCTTAGAAAATCTGCAGTGACAGATTCTACAAACGCAAAAGTAATGAAGAAGATTTTACCGTATTTATAAGATAGAATATTGAAGGAGGTACTATAAGAAATGGCAAGAATCAAAGGCGGAATGAACGCAAGAAAGAAACATAATAAAGTATTAAAGCTGGCAAAGGGTTACAGAGGTGCCAGATCAAAACAGTATAGAGTTGCAAAACAGTCTGTTATGAGAGCTCTCACATCTTCTTACGCAGGAAGAAAACAGAGAAAACGCCAGTTCAGACAGTTATGGATCGCACGTATCAACGCAGCTGCAAGAATGAACGGTTTATCTTACAGCAAATTTATGCACGGATTAAAGTTAGCTGAAGTTGACATCAACAGAAAGATGCTTTCTGAGATGGCAATCAGCAATCCGGAAGCATTTACAGCATTAGTTGATGTTGCAAAGGGAAAACTGGCTTAAGATATTTTTGGGAGTGTCCCAAAGCTTATATAAACCTCCAAACTGATGTAAGTAAAATTACACAGTTTGGAGGTTTTATTATTAGAAAGTATGTTTATTCTAAGTTTCTCTCAAAGAAATCAAGAAATTCTTCTTTTGTTTTCAAGAATCTGGAATCGTTTAAGTTAGCACCGCTATATAAAAGTTCATTGATCAGACGAAATAACATTGTACGCTCTTCTAATCGAAAAGCAGCCAAAATGACAATACGTGTTTTATGAGAATTGATTTTGATGCGATGTTCTAATGTTGCTATAGAAAGTACGGTTTTTGAACTTGCTTTCATTGAATAAGCTATTGTTACACTAGGCTGTAATGAGAAAGACAAAATAGATTCTCTCTGCAGAACGTCCGCTAAATAGTTTTCTGATACATATCTATTTTCTGAAAAATCGGAGAATAAAAGTTCAATTATGTATTTCCAATCTTGAGTGTCAATTCTCTCGTGCCAACATCCATTTTCCAATAAGTCTAAAGAGCTGGGGAGTGAATCATCATAAAATTGATGAATTTGTTGGTTGATAATATGAGTATTAACGTTGTTCTGATCTTCAATCGTAAAAAAGGGTGAAATAGAGATACAATGACAGTCTGTGTCATTCGTAATTTCTTTTCCGGAAGTATTTAAAATCAAGTCTGTATCTGAAAAATCAAAGGTATCTTTCATATGAATTGGCAATAATTCAGTAATCTCTAAATAATCTTTAAACTTATCTAATATTCGATACTTTAAATCCCAGATGGAAGGCAAATTTAAATGGCACATGACAACAGTTTTTTGTTTTGGAACTGTATAATTATAATAGCGTAAAGCTCCGGCAATGCAGAATGCCAGATATAATATTTCAGTTTCATTCAAATAGCGCTGATAATAACTGTGTGCTAATTCCTGAACACTGTAAGCGATTTCTAATTCAATTAAAATGTTGGATCGTACCGCATTTACCTGTAAAGAAATCTCATTAAAATAATGCAGCGGCAAACTTAAATAGCGAAAATGCTGTAAAATTGTAATATAAAAATCCTCGTTTGCAGAAAAATCAATATGGAAATTCTGTTGGATTTGTTTAATATAAGCATCAGTAAGTTTAAGAATGGATGGGTCAAAATACTGGTCAACAGTTTTGAATGTCAATTTTTTCGCATCTAATAATCGTGCACAGGAGATTATTAGATAAATGTCTTTTCGATCTTCTGTCCCAAAAGAACAATTCAGCTTTTTTTCAAGGGAGTTTAATAAACAATTGGCAGGATGAAGAATCTCTGAGTCAACATAGGTAAGTTCCATTTTTTCTGTCACAGGGTGATTTGAAATAATGCGATAGTACATAATTGCAATAGCTAAATTAAGTTTAATCATGTTGATATCTTCTACAATAATATGGTATTTTGCCAAATAATAATTCGTTTCCTGGATGATGAGACGAAGTATTTTTGCATCAAGATAAAAATTTTCGGAGTACATTGTTCCTGTTGAGCTGTAATTCCAGTGATCGGATAATAAGTGATTCAGAATATAACGTTTTTTTCGTTCATTTTCTTCAAAAGAAATAAACGTCTTATTTCTGATTAATTTAATATATGGATCTTTTTGTGTGAAAGATGCACGTAATTCTTTTAAATCATGTTCTAAAGTTGTCCTGCTGACAAACATTTCTTCTTCAAAATCATATAAATTTAAGTTGCTTTCTGCTAAGCACAGACGAAAAGCAAGATGGCGGACACGTTCCTCTTTTGATAAAAAAGAAGTGGTCATATGTAGAAGCTGCTTCAATTCCTTTTCGCAGTCTGCTTTCAATAAATATCCCCATCGGCGTTTTGACAAAATACAGATAGATGTATTTTTTAATGAATCATTGATTTCGATAATATCATGTCGAATTGTTCTTGAAGATACGTGCAAGTGTTCCGCCAATTCTTCTCCGGTTGTGTAAGTTGTACGAAGCTGTAAAAAATGGATGAGCTGCCGCTGCCGGAGAGAAAGAGATAATGTATCCATAGTAACCTCCCAATTAGAAAATTTGTTATTTCTATTGTATCAAATATAAGAAATATTACAAAAAAATTTCCTTAATAAAACGGAAAAAGCGTGTTTGAGGCAAAGAAAAGATTAGCATACAATGAAATTACAAAATAAAGGAGGAAACAAAAATGAAATATGAAAAAATAAGGAAACAGGTATTAGAAGCGATTTTACAGGCAGTAGAACAAGGATTGATTAATGGTACATCAGGAAACATCGCATTAAGAGATGATGAAGATGATGTTGTGGCAATCACACCAAGCGGAGTTGCATATGGAACAATGAAACCAGAGGACATTGCCATTGTTGACCTAAACGGAAAATGGATGGATGGCCCATACAAACCATCATCAGAAGTACCAATGCATACAGCGGTTCTTAGAGCGAGGCCGGATGTAAAAGCGACAGTTCATACACATGCAATGTTTGCAACTATTATGGCAATGGGTGATGAATCATTAAGACCAATTACACCGCCTCAATGTGAGTTTACACCGGTTCATGTTGTTCCTTTTACCATGCCGGGCAGTGATGATGCAGCGAATAAAGTTGCAGAAGCACTGGGAGAGGATGGAAGATCAGTTTTAATTAAAAATCATGGAATGTTTTGTTGTGGAAAAGACATGAAGTCAGCCATGGATGCCACAATTTATACAGAAGAAATGGCAGTAACAACATACTATGCAAAAGTTCTTGGAAATTACGAGCCAATGCCGGAAGCAGGGGAAAAGAAGATGAAAGAATTAATTGCAGCGGATAAAGCAGTGTAAAGATAGTGATGGAGGCATTTAGATGGCGGAAAAATTTTATGTAAGCAGTGATATTATATTTGGAAAAGATGCGGCAAAAGAGTTGCCGGGAATATTGAAAGAGTACGAAGCTAAGAGTGTAATGGTTGTATACGACAGCGGAGTAAAGGCCGCAGGGATTGCAGAAAAGATTTTAGAGCAAATTGAAAAAGCAGATGTAAAAGTAACAGTTTTTGATGGAGTGATTCCAAACCCCACCAATGAAGCAGTGGAAGAGGCAGCTATGCTTGCAAGAGAAAATGAAATTGATGTTTTTGTTGCTGTTGGAGGCGGAAGCAGTATTGACTTAACAAAGGCAGTTAATATTCTTATGACAAACCCAGGAGAAATCGGACAATATGGTGGAATGGGATTGGTAAAGAATCAGGTTTTACCATTGATTGCAATTCCAACAACAGCCGGAACTTCAAGTGAAATTACGAATGTTGTTGCGCTGACAGATACAAAAGCGGTTTGTAAATACGTTATCATTGATAACAAAATAGCAGCAAATAAAGTAATTGCAGATCCGGAGTTTACAAAAACAATGCCGTCTTCTGTAACGGCAGCAACAGGAATGGATGCGATTACTCATGCAGTAGAAAGCTATATTTCCAATGAAGCAACAGCATTAACAGAATATCATTCACTAAAAGGACTTCAAATTTTCCACGAAAATCTGCCAAAAGTATATGCAAATGGAGAAGATATGGAGGCTAGAGAACAAATGATGTTAGGATGCGTGATTGCGGGATTTGGGTTCTCTAATGCAAATTTAGGTTTGGTGCATGGGATTGCCCATACATTAAGTGCTCATTTTCATTTAGCTCATGGAATGGCAAATGCAGCTGTTTTACCATATGTAATGGAATACAATGCAGACAGTTGTCCGGAAAAAATGGTAAAAATGGCAGAAGCCATTGGATTATCTCTTTCAGGGAATATACAAAAAGATCAATATTTGTTATCAGAAGAGCTGCTGAAATTGACAAAACAGTTAGGGATTAAGACTTTGTCAGAACAGGGGATTGAGAACAAAGACTTTGATATGCTGGCGGAGGATGTATTAAAAGAACCTGTTCTTGGATTCAATCCAAAACAAAACATAACAAAGCAAGATATTCTAAATATTCTGAAGAAGGCTTTTTAAAAAAGAGGAGAAAATATGAAACGAAAATGTGAAGGGAAAAAGCAATATCCACATTTGTTTTCTCCATTGCGCATTGGCAATATTAAAATGAAAAATCGAATTATCTGTGCACCGACAAGTCCCAGCATGATTGATTTGAATGGACATTTTACACCAGAAATGATTGCTTATTTAGAAGAAAAAGCAATGGGTGGTGCCGGCGTTGTTACATATGGAGAAGCAATTATACACTCTAAAACAGGGAAATCCCATAATAAGCAATTACAATTAGATGCATTTGGGGTCAGACAGGGGATGAATGAGGCGGCAAGGGCAATTCACAATGCAGGTGCATATGCCAATATTCAGTTATCACATGGCGGAAAATATGGCGGATTAGCCAGTGTTGGAGGGAATGTTGCAACTTGCGAAACTGCGTATGGTCCAAGTTATGAAATGACACCAATGGGAGAAGTCCATGAAATGCCGAGAACGTTGATTTATGAAATTATTAAATCTTATGGAGAAGCGGCCAGATTATGTAAAGAAACAGGATTTGATATGGTGCAGGTGCATGCGGCGCATGGGTGGCTGTTTTCACAATTTTTATCTCCGGTTATGAACCAAAGAAAAGATGAATTTGGCGGTTCCTTAGAGAACCGTGCAAGATTTTTCCTAATGGCAGTAGATGCCGTAAGAAAAGCGGTAGGACCACATTTTCCGATTGAAGCAAGAATTTCAGGTGATGATTTTACGGACAATGGATTGGGATTAGAAGATTGTGTTAAAGTGGCTCAAATGATTGATGATAAGGTTGATCTAATTAATGTTTCATGCGGAAATCATGAAGATCCGGATATGTTTTGCCGTACTCATCCCTCTGCTTTCTATCCACGCGGAGTCAATGTCTATTTGGCAGCACAAATAAAAAAACATGTAAATACGCCGGTGGCATGTGTAGGATCACTGAATGACCCTGCCCAAATGGAAGATATAATTGCAGCCGGACAGGCGGATGCGGTTGAGTTAGGCCGTGCAAGTCTGGCAGATCCTTATTTGCCAAAGAAAGCATATGAAGGAAGAGCAGAAGACATTACACCATGTTTAAGATGCTATGAATGTTTTGGGGCAACAGGCGAATTAGAAATGGTCAAATGTGCAGTTAATCCAATTATGGGAGAACAGTTGGCAGCAAAGCTTCATAAATCAACTGCGGATATTATGAAAAGTGTTCTGGTTGTTGGCGGCGGCCCGGCAGGAATGGAAGCTGCGATAACATTAGCCAATAGAGGACATCAGGTTACACTTGCTGAAAAATCAGAGAAGCTGGGAGGAAATTTACATCCGGCAGGAGCAGCTTATTTTAAAGAAGATATTTTAAAATTAATTAAAGTATTAGAACGCCGTGTGAAAGAAGCTGATATAGAGGTTATTTTAAATACTGAAGTAACGCCTGAATATGTGAAAGAACGAAATCCGGATGTATTAATGATTGCCATTGGTGCCAAAGAAAGCCGGCCGCCAATCAAAGGAATTGATGGAGAAAATGTCATTATGGCAATTGATGCGGAACTTCATCCGGAAAAATTAGGATCAAAAATCGTCATTATGGGAGGAGGCCTTGTAGGTGCAGAAGGTGCTGTTGGATTTCACCATGAAGGAAAAGAAGTCAGTATTATAGAGATGAAATCGGAAATAGCAGAGGAAGTGAATTCGTTTTATCGAGGAGGATTGATGCCTGAGGTTGAAAAATCAGCAGCTTGTTATACTGATACAATGGTGAAAGAAATTACATCATCAGGAGTAAAATGTGAAAAAGACGGAAATGAAATTTTTATTGAAGCAGATAGTATCGTCTGTGCACTTGGATTTATATCTCCATATGATGAAGTTGATCAATTTGATGGAGTCGTAGAAGAAACATATGTAATCGGAGACTGCAGAAAAGTAGGAAAGATATATGATGCAGTTAACACGGGTTATTATACAGCACTGCGTGTATAAATGAGGACAGAAAGGAAATGAAGATGAAAAAGAAATTAGTATTATGTACACAATTACCAGAGAAACGATTAGAAGAAATTGAGCAATATTGTGATGTAACCGTTGCAGGAGAACTGAAACACGGAAAAGGAAATGTCACAGAAGAGATGACACGTGAAGAATGTGACGGATACGAAATTGTTGTTTTAGGAGATGAGAATGCCGGAACAGATACCCTTAATCAGTGGATTAGTTCCGGGATGAAGTTTATTGGAGTTGCAAAAGGAACGCCAGTCACTGTTGACAACGAAGTATTAAAAGCAGCAAATATTCCACTATCTTATACACCAGGAAGAAATCGTGTAGCTGTTGCAGAATATAATATCGGACTGATGTTAGCGGCGGCAAGAAAACTGACATTAAGTGCAGCAGGACTTCAAAAAGGAGAACATCTTGGAGAGAAAATGTCAGATATTTATGATGTTCCAGATGTAAAAAATGTAATTTGGGGACCATTAGATGAAAATCATCCTTACACAGACTATGGAATTGGCTTTGAATTATATGGAAAGAAATTAGGAGTTGCCGGTTACGGAGCAATTGGACGGGAAGTAGCTGTAAGGGCAAAAGCCTTTGGTATGGAGATTTTAGCATATGATCCATATTTATCAGCTGATAAAATTGAAGCAGACGGATGTAAAGCTGTAGATCTAGATACAATGTTAAAAGAAAGTGATATGATTAGTATTCATCTGCCGGTTGTGGATTCAACAAAAGGAATCGTAAATAAAGATTGGTTCTCAAAAATGAAACCAACAGCAATTATTGTTAATACTGCAAGAGCTGCTGTTATTGATCAAAAGGATTTTGTAGAGGCACTGGAAACAGGTATAATCGGCGGAGCTGCGATTGATGTCTATTGGAAAGAACCTGTTCCGTCAAATCATCCGTTACTTTCTATGAGAAATGTTGTTTGCACACCGCATATGGCAGGTCTCACAACCGATGTTGATCATTGGTCTGGAGAAATGATGTCACAGGAAGTTTTAGCATATTTAAAAGATGAAGACAGGAAATATATTTGGAAACGCTGAGAAAGGATAAAAATATGGGAAATAATAAAAATAAAACATTAATAGCTGCCGGATTATTGGTAATGTCATTAACAATGGCCTGTAATAGTGCATTGGCACCAATCCTTGCAGAAATCGGAAAGTTCTTTCCGAACGCTAGTGACACATCAATACAAATCGTATTACAGATTATTAATTTAATCTGTTTACCGGGAATGTTGCTGGAACCATATTTAGAGCCGCACATTACGAAGAAAAATATTGGTATTATTGGTACAATCCTTATGTTAGCTGGAGCATTGCTGCCACAGGTATTGAATACAGAACTATGGATGTTATATGCTGCCAGCGGAATTATCGGATTGGGATTATCCTTTGTGGTAGTTGTTAGTTCATCTTTAATTTCAGATTATTTTACGGGGCTTGACAAATCAAGAGTTATGGGATTCCAATCCATTTTTGTCAGTATCGGTGGAGCATTGATTGCCAAAGGTTCTGGAATGTTTACAGCAATGGCAGGATGGAGAAGAGGATATCTGGTATTTTTAATCTGTATTCCGATTGTTCTGATTGTTTTAGCAACTGTGCCAAAAGGTGAGGTTACAAAGCAAGAGGAGAAGAAGGAAAAAGCAGGAATCTCAAAAGAAATGGTCTATTTTGGACTTTTATGTTTGGTAACAGGCATCTTTGTAGCAACTTTTAACTCAAATATTTCAATGTACATAGATCGAAAAGGAATCGGAGATGCAAGCACAGCAGGAACAGTTGCTTCTATTATGCAGATTGTAGGGATTGCAGGAGGATTAGTCTTAGGATCTGTTGTAAAGCGTTTAAGACGATTTACTATTGGCGGAGCAATTCTTATGATGGCGTTGGGAACAGCGATGGTTGGATTCTCAACAAGTTTACCAGTTGTGTGTGCAGGAGCTTTAATTACGGGTCTTGGTTTTGCAATTCGGAATCCGGGAGCTGTTACATTTGCCGCAAATATGGTACCGGCAGTTCAGGCATCTTTGGCGATTGCAATCGTATCAGCTTCATATAATGTTGGAAACTTTGTATCAGCATATGTAGTAAATCCTGCAGCCAATATGTTAGGTAGTGATATTTCAAATCGATTTTTATTGTCAGCTGCGGCACTGGCTGTTATTGGAATTATAGCATGTATAAAAGCGCCAACTACAGATGCACAGGCGTTAGATTCACAAGAATAGAAAACTCTGTACGTCGGATGGGATGGAGGAAATGCAGTGATAAAAGTAGAGAATTACCTATTGGGAATGGATTGTGGAACAACGAATATAAAAGCAATTATCATAGGTGAAGACGGAAAAATAATTGCAGAAGCAAGCCGGCCAAGTAAATTTATGATTCCAAAACCTAATATGCAGGAACAAGATGCCAATGAATGGTGGGAAAATACAAAAGAAATCTTTCACTCGCTTGCGGAACAGGCGGGGGAAGAAATAACAAATAAAATTCGTGGAATCTCTATCAGTTCACATACGGTCAGTATGCTGCCAATTGATGCAGATGGAAATCCGGTGCGAAATGCGATGACATATCAAGATAATCGTTCATCAAAAGAGTTAGATACAATTTTACAGAAGATTGGAGAAGAAGAATTTATTCAAATTGTGGGCGGACAGCCGTCAGTATCATTTTTACCAAGCAAAATTCTTTGGTTTAAAAACAATGAGCCGGACCTTTTTGCTCAAACACAATGTTTCTTACAGGCCAGTTCCTTCATTAATTTTAAATTAACAAGAAAATTGACGATGGATGTGGATCAGGCATCAAGAACACAGTGTTTAGACATCAACACCATGAAATGGTCAGATAAAGTTGGCGATGTGTTAGGAATCAATTTGAATGAATATCTTCCGCAGCCGGTACCAGTTGACGATATTATCGGATTTGTTACGGACGATGCGGCAAGAGAAACGGGATTAGTTCCAGGAATTCCGGTTGTAGCCGGATGCAGTGATGCAATGGCATCCATGTATGCGTTAGGATTGAGCCGTTTAGGAGATGCAGGAGAATCATCCGGAACGAGTTCTCTGGTTTTTGTTGGAAGTGCAAATCAAAGTAAACCGGATGTACCAGTTGTTACAAAACCATGTGCAGTTGATGGAATGCCCTGGATTTTTGACGCCCCAATTACAACGACAGGAGCAGCGATTAAATGGTTTATTGATACAATGGCAGCAGAAGAAAGGTTATATTGTCAACAACATAATTTAAATATTTATAACTATTTAAATGAATTAGCATTAGAATCAAAACCTGGTTCAAACGGATTGTTCTTCTTCCCTTATTTATTGGGTGAAAGAGCCCCTATATGGGATGAAGCAGCAAGAGGCATGTTTATCGGAATGGGAATCAATACAACGAGAAGTGATATCATTCGTTCTATCTTTGAAGGAACAGCATTTGCCTTAAGAAATGTCATGGAAACGGTTAAGGAATCAGGCGGAGAAGCAAATATATTAAGAATTTGCGGCGGCGGAGCTAAAAGTTATACATGGTCCCAGATTAAAGCTTCAATGTTAAATATACCAGTGTATTTGTTAGATGAAGCCTCAGGAGATGTTCCTGTCGGAGATGCTTTGATCGTTGGGTATAAAGTGGGTGTATTTGAGGATTTATCAAAAGCAGTAGAGCAATTAATCAAAGTAAACGACATTGTTCGTCCGAAAGAGGATTGGAGCCGGGTTTATGATCAATTATATCCTTACTATGTAAATATGTATCAGTCATTAAAAGATAATTTAAAATCGTTAAAGGAAACAATGGAATATATATATTAATAAATTCCGTCTTTTGATGCATCTAAAATCAATGATTGAAACGGTTAAGAAACTCAAATGTAATATTTATATGTTACAGAGGAGGAAAAATGAAGGACAAAAAAATATCTATAAAAGAAAGTTTTAATCTTGGAAAAGGCTGGCATCTTATGATTTTTGCAATTTTAGCCATGCTGGTTACAAACGCAGGCGTTAATGATGGATTAAATGTTGCACTGCCGGCGATTGCGAAAGGTGCGGGCCTTGACTATGAAGTCTGCTTAGCAATGGGAACTGTTGCAGGATTTGTCGGGGTAGCAATGATGCTGGTTATTGCGAAATTTCGTGATCGCTTTGGCGGACGAAAAGTAAGTGCAGTTTTATTTATCATTTTTGGGCTGACATTTTATTTTTTGTTTTTAAGAGCAGCCAATATTGTTATGTATGCACTTTCTCAATGTATCATGGTTAGTTGTGGACAAGGTTGTTTTTATCTTTGTACGGGTCCTATGCAATCAGATTGGTTTCCCAGGAAACGGGGTGTTGTCAATGGGATTAGCACCATCGGAGCCAATATTGGAACGGCAGTTTTAGCACCATTGATGACATTTTTATTAGGACGGGCAGAATATAAAGTTAGTTTATCTGTTTTTGCGGCGGCAGCAGTTGTATTAGGAATATACGCATTTGTTACTTTAAGAGATAATCCAATGGATGCAGGCATGTATCCGGATAATGTATCGAAAGAAAAATATGAAACGGAATATAAAGATATATCAGACAAAGATGACTATGTCAGCGATTGGACTATTTCTAAAATGCTGAAATGTAAAGAAGTATGGATTGCGGCAATTGTACCAGGATTTATTACATTAGGATTACTCGGAATTATTACACAATTTGTACAGCGGAATGTGTATTTGGGACTGTCAACAGATATGGCAGTTGGAGCAATGACTGTAGCTGGATTAATTGGGATTATAGGCAGTTATGGAATTGGATATATCGATACAAAAATAGGTACAAAAAAGGCTTGTATGATTTACTGCGGAGTGTTTGCGTTTGGGATTTTATTAAATCTATTAGCAAGTTTTTGGCCCCCGTTAGTATATGCTTCCATTTTTATTGTTGGTTTCTCCTTGGGAGGAAGTACTAATATGTCATTATCATTTCCGGCATCTATCTTTGGTGTGTTGGATTATCCAAAAGTAAATGGTGTGATTTTTCCAATTAATTATTGTATTGGATGTCTTAATTTTGTTGTAAATGCGGTTGTTATGAAATTGACGGGAAGCTTAACCGGGGCATATATTGTTTTCTTTTGTTTGTTTTTGGTTAACATTCTAATTGTAGCAGCAACAGAGGAAGGGAAATGGGATAAATTGAAACATCCGGAATTAATAAATGGAGGGGAAAAGAAACAATAGAAGATTACATAAGTTTAAAGGAAATAAAAGGAGCCAGTTTAAATAATGTGACAGCGGCTGCCATCTTTCTCCACAATGTTACAAAATATGATTAAATATTACGAATATATTACGAAAATATTTAAAAAGTATTGACATAGGGGCTGTGCGTGTTATAATAGCACCTGTAGCAACAAAGTTAACAATTTTGTAACATTTAGAATTTGAGGAGGAAACATGATTATCAAGAAGATGAAACTGTCTGCCGCAGTTGTGGCCATGGCAGGTATGATATTGACATCGGCTCCTGTAAATGCGGCGCCAAAAGAGACAGCAAAGCCGGCAGCGGAGGACCAGAAAAAAGAAAACAACCAGGCGCAGAGCAAGTATGCAGATAAAGTAGTTGCGAAAGTAAAGAGCTCCTCTACTTTGAACATAAGAAAGAAGCCGAATACAGATTCCAAGATTTTAGGAAAAATGAAAAGAGGAGCACTTGGAACGATTGTAAAAAAAGGCACAGAATGGACGAAGGTGAAATCCGGAGATGTGACCGGGTATGTGAAAAATGACTATCTTGTCTTTGAAGATGATATACAGGCTTTTGCAGAAAAAAATATAAAGAAGGTAGCAAAAGTTACAACAGAGACTCTCAGAGTCAGGGAAAAAGCTTCTAAGGATGCTGATGTTGTGACATTAATCTCCGAGGATGAAACTTATAAGGTGAAGAAACAGAACAGCGACTGGGCAAAGGTAAAAGTCGATGGTGAAACCGGATATGTTTCAAAAGATTATGTAGATGTAAAATATAAATTTAAAAAAGCAAAATCTATGAAGCAGATAAAGGCGGAACGTCAGGCAAAGCTGGAAGCACAAAGGAAAGCCCGGGAAGCTCGGGAACAGCAGTCTGTTCAGAGTTCTGTCCAGTCCTCAGGAAGCAGTTCCGCAGACACACAGAGCACTGGCAGCAGCCAGAGCAGGAAATCAATTCCGGCATCTGCAGGCGTTTCAGGAACATCCACAGGCAAAAGAGTAGCAAACTACGCACTGCAGTTTGTGGGGAACCCGTACCGCTACGGCGGAAACAGTCTCACGAACGGAATCGACTGTTCCGGATTTACACAGCAGGTTCTGGCCAAGTTCGGATACAGCATCAGCAGAACATCCAGCTCACAGGCCTCTGAAGGAGTCGCAGTTTCCACAAGCAATCTCCGTGCAGGAGATCTGGTCTTCTACGGAAGCGGAGGAGGCATCAACCACGTAGCCCTTTATATCGGCGGCGGACAGGTTGTGCACGCAAGTAATTCAGCTCCTTATCCAAAAGGAGGGATCAAAGTCTCAAATGCGTTCTATCGGACTCCTGTATGTGCAAGAAGGATCATCCAGTAACAAAAGAATATCTAAAATTAAAATCCCGGAGACTTCAGTTTCTGGGATTTTTAGATTTATTAAAAAAGTCTGAAATCAGCTCTGAGAGTTGCAAAATTATGACAGCCGATGTATCATGGGTAATATATAAGGGGGTATTATCGTGAGTAAAGCTTTAAGAAAGGCCGCAGGCATTTTGTGTATGGTCGTTCTTACTCTGAGCGTGTCGGTACCGGCATACGCCGTAGAACCGGACAAAGCAAAGGAGACTGCTGAGACTTCATCATCCAGTGCTTCAGAAACAGAGACAGAGGCGACTACAGAAGAACAGACGGCAGCACAGGAGCCCAAACCTACAACGGCTTCAGAAAAGACTGCCACAGAGAAAAAGGGGGACAAAGCAAAGACAGAAAAAGTACATAACAAGAAGAAAAAATCTAAGAAGAAATCAAAAAAGAAAAAAGATAAGAAGAAAGACAAAGAAAAGAAAATCGTTGCTCCGGAAGATGCTGTTTCCGTCAGATCAGAGACAGCCTTTGCCAGAGAGGAAAAATTAAAAAGACAGCTCCTGAAGGAAGAAAGCCTGGAGCAGAGTCTCCTTCATGCGGATAAGTTAAAGGAAGAGATCCAGAAGTTTTATCAGGCGCTGAATGAGCAGAGCGGCAGTGTAGCGATTCCGGGTGTAGTGGCATTGACCGGGGTGAAGAAGGACGGGAATGACACTCAGATCGGTCACAGAGTCAATCATTTGCTGCTGGAACTGTCAGTAAAGACCAAAAACGGTTATCTCAAAGACATCGCAGAAAATTATAATTTTGATGTGGCCGGTGAAATGAAGGTGGCGGATGTCATCGAAGATGAGGAGACGATCCAGTTAAAGCAGTATCTGGACCAGCAGATTTTAAACTGTGACAAAACACAGGAGCAGAGGCTGAGAGAACTGAAAAAAAGCAGGAAAAAGATAAGGACACTGAAGAAGCAGATCAAAGAGCTGAAGGCGGATGAGCCCCGTGTATTTGATCCAATGAATCTTCTGAAGAAAAGCAACCTGTCAGTAGAAGAGATTCGCCTGATGCTGAAGGGATCTGCCTTAGAGGAAGAGGCTCCGGCATTTTATAAATGTGAGAAGAAATATGGGGTCAATGCAGTCGTGGTGATGGGTATTGCAATCCATGAGAGCGCATGGGGGACCAGCAGACGTGCCAGAGAGGACCACAACCTCACAGGCTACGGGGTCACATCTGACAGCGCCAAAGGCATCAATGCACCGACAAAGGAAGAGAATCTTCTGATGACTGCTAAACTGCTGAAAGAAAAGTATCTCGTTAAGGGAGGGGCTTATTACCACGGCCCCACAGTAAAAGGAGTCAATCAGTGTTACTGTGTCGGGAACACATGGGCAGGCTATGTGACCAACCGATGCTATGAGATCATGAAAAGATTATAAAAATCCTGAGGAATCATCGTCGAAGGGACGGTATTTTATACGCCACCCTTCGACGACTTTTTTTGCCCATTTTTCCCTTCGCCTGTATTGGTACAATGACAGGCAAAAGGAAAAAAAGATGAGAAAAGTACACAGAAGCCAGAACTTAAATAAGTATTTTTTGTCCATAAAAACCACCTTCTTAAACTATATAAATAATTTTTATTTATATAAGCTATTCTAACAAAAACAAATAACGGAGACAATAGAGACAGGAAAATGTACTGTAAAAATAAAAAATATTTATGGAAACCGGAGTTTGCTGCTTCCGATTCATAAATATATAAGAAGTGGAGTAGTGTATGAAAATGAATTATGAAGCGCTGGGACGGAAAATAAAAGAAGTGAGAAGAAAACAGAACATGACTCAGGAATATTTAGCTGAGAAAGTTGATCTGTCGGTCAGTCATATTTCAAATATTGAAACGGCAAAGACAAAAGTCTCACTTCCCACGCTGGTTGAAATCAGCAATGCATTGGGAGTTTCTGTGGACTATCTGCTGATGGACAGTTATTACTCACCGGAAATGAAAGAGGATGTTTTTGTGAAAGAACTTGACGCGGTGATCGAAAACTGCGGGCCGAGAGATAAAAAGATTGTTCTGGAGATTTCCAGAAAGCTTGCGGAACTGTTAGACGGTGAATAGAAAGATGGATGGGCAGAGACAGAAATGCCCATCCTTTTTCTAACCTTTTGTGCTGTCCAATGTTCTTATAAAGTCAAATAATAAAAGCGTGACCAAAAAAGAGTGCACTTGAGGGCAGAAAGAAAGGATGAAGAACAATGAAAAAGAAATGGATGAGATGTCTGGCAGCAGTTTCTCTGATCGTGACCATGGGAGCCGGCACAGGGGCTGTGCCGCAGGCTCATGAGGAGGAAATGGCTGGAAAATCCGGGGGGGGGTATTTCTGAAATTCAGACATTAGCCCCAGAGACTGAACAGGAGACGACGGAAGAAAAAGGGACCGAAGCGGCATCGACAGAAATGCCCAAAGTCAGAGGAACCGAAACGACAGAACGGCAGGAGACGGGCTCAACGCAGAGGAAGGCAAAAAAGCCGGTGAAGAAGAAAATGCTGTCAGAGAATGGGCAGACACTGCTCGATGTGAGTCAGGGAGATATCCGCATCACAGAGAATGGTGCCACCGGGGGCGGCCTTTCACAGGATGAGACATGCCTAAATCCGAAAGGATATTGGATCACAGGTACGACAACTTCCAATAACATTGAAGTGCTGGAAGGAGTAGAGACAGATATAACCTTGGATAATGTCAGCATCACTATTGGGAAAGTGAATACAACTACGTCCAAGTGGGACTGTATCAATGTCTCCCATGCAGACGTCACAATCAACTTGATCGGGGAGAACCGGCTGATCTGCAATTCGGGGAGCTCGGCGGACGGATTTTCAGGCAGCACAGGAGCCGCGCTGGCGAAGGACGGAATGGATGGGACACTGACAATACAGTGTGAGAATGCAGGGATAGAAGGCCATCGCTGCAATAGTTCCTGTGGGTCACTTCTTGCCGAAGGAAATCCAGATATATGGCATGTAGGCGCTATCGGCAGTACTTTGAGAAATATTGCGGATAAGAAAAACTGCGGATTTTCTAATCTGACAATCAAAGGCGGAAATATTGAGGCATATGCCGGACTGCATACGGCAGGGATTGGATCTGCCTGTGTTTCGGAAAGCGGTGGGGGAGGATATACAAGCAATATCCGTATTTCCGGAGGGAATATCAAAGGGACCGGAACAGATAAGGGTTCCGGGATCGGATCAGGCTATGGAAATACAGTAGACGGGATCTATATTTCGGGCGGTTATGTAGAAGAGCAGGGAGGAGCCAATGCTCCGGGGATCGGAGCAAGCTATGGCGGCGGAAACATGGATACAAAAAATATCCAGGTTAGCGGAGGAGATACGGTGGTCGTTGCCATAGGCGATGAGGCGACAAGTATGCCTGGTATCGGATCCGCAGGAGGCAATGATAAAGTATCCAATGTAACAGCGGCACCGGATTTCGGATATCAGGGATATATCCAGGACGGGACGTCCCTTACTGATTACACCTTTGTGGATGGGACCCCGTTTCAAGAGAACACCGCGATTGAGGTCGGAAAGTTTTATACGAAGGTCTATTTCGGGCTATTCCGTGACACCAATCAGATCGAAAAGGATACGAAAGAACAGATCGGTGCCAACCATGTGATCAGTAAGACTGGAGGGGAAGCATTTACCAAAGAACAGTTAAAGGGCTTAACGAAGGTCACAGGAAAGCAGGAAAACGGGACGGATTTTTCGATGGATGATCTGCGGTTTGAATTCCCGGAGCAGATCGAGGCCATCAACAAGGCGAAAGCAGAGAAAAAACTGGGGGAATATCCGCTGGTGTTTACGACGCCCAACGGGACAAAGACGACAGTCAAAGTCTGCTTAAAGGCCGAGGGAACGGATGCCGCGAAGGTGGACCCGGAACATCTGGAGGTTACGATCGGAGCCAACAGCTTTTCCAAAGAGACCGGAGGCCTTGCACTGACGGCAGACGATGTGCGGACTCTGTCTTCGGTACAGGGAAAGGATGCTGAGGGGACCACCTATAAAGATGAGCATCTGATTCCGAATGAGAAGGAACTGAAAACGATCAACGACGCAAAGACTGCGGGAAAAGCCGGGAAGTTTGAGCTGACCTTTACCTCGCCGGATAAAAAGAGCGTAAAGATCATTGTAAGCCTCCATGGAGAGTATGATGAGATCGTGCAGGATGCGGACAGCGGAGAGATGATCAAAGCCAAACATATCATAAGTAAAACAAGCGGAGCGCCATTTACAAAAGAGCAGCTAAAGGAACTGAGCAGAGTCAAGGCGGTCACAGGCGATGACAGTGTGATCGAAACGGATCTGATCACCTTTCCGAAGCAGGAACAGATCGAGAAGCTGAACGAGGCAAAAGCATCCAAAAAGACCGGGGAGTTTGAACTGACGTTTGCAGCTCCTGACGGGACAGAGGCAACGGTCACAGTCTATCTGACAGAGGAAGGGCTTGACGGGGCAGCCCAGGGAAGCGGGAAGCCAAGCTGCGGGGCAGACAGTGTGAGCCATCCGACCGGAGGAAACAGCTTTGGAGAGGAAGAACTGACGGAGCTTTGCAGGGCCAGAGGGAAAGATGAAAACGGAGACAACGCGGTCTTAAAGATCGATGAGGAACAGCTTTTGAAACTGAACCGGGCAAAGGCGGCGGGAAAGACCGGCTCCTTTGATGTGACATTCTCCATGGAGGCTGGACCCAGGGTGAAAGTGGCGGTTGCGTTGACCGGAGAACACACGGTAACGTTTGATACGGACGGAGGGCAGTTACAGGAGGGAAAGAAGCGAGCCAGCCGGAGGAACCGAAGAAGGCCGGATATCTTTTTGAGGGCTGGTATTACACCGATGCGGAGGGAAACGAAGTGAAATGGGACTTTAATACGCCGGTGCATGAGAATCTGACCCTGAAGGCAAAATGGAAAAAGAAAGCGGAAGGAACCACGTCGAAAGAGGAGACGACAACTGCGGCAAAGAAACCGAAGAAAGAAAAAGAAAAGAAGCCGAAGAAGAAAAGCAAGACCAGCTGGAACTATAGAGAAGTGGCAGAGCGCAGAGCCCGGAAAAAGACGGGAGAAGGATGGGGAACCGCAGAGGAAGGGACTGCACAGACCGGAGAGGAAAGCAAGATCATGTGGATCATATGCTGTATGTTAGGAGCCGCAGGGATGATGATTGGTGTGGTCAGAAGGAGAAAGAAACAGAGATAAGAGTATCATAAAACAGCTGGGGCGGGAGTCTTAGATGCGAGATTGGACAGTCAATTTTAAATAAATTGGCTGTCTATTTTCATTCACTGCTTGACAAGTTTAAATGTAACTGATATAGTTACATTAAGAAATGTAACAGAAAAAGTTTCAGTTTACAAAAGAGATGGAGGAAACAGCATGAGTATTATAAATATAACAAAAGAAAATTTTCAATCAGAGGTATTAGAAGCAAAAAAACCGGTATTGGTAGACTTCTGGGCACCCTGGTGCGGTTACTGCAGAAGGATCTCCCCTGCTTTAGAACAGATTGGAGAGGACCGGGAAGATTCGGTTCAGATTGGAAAGATCAATATTGATGAGCAGATGGAACTGGCAGAGAGATTTGGAGTGATGACGATTCCTACGATGATTTTATTCAAAGACGGGAAGGCCGGAGAGCCTTTGGTAGCAGCCCAAACAAGGGACCAGATCGAACAGTGGATGCAGGAACAGCAGTAGTTTTTCAATAGTTTCAGGCGTGTATGTAAAAAAGTACAAGAAAAATCAAAAAAAGACTGGATATTTTCTTTGGAATCGTGTATTATTAATCATGCTTGAGACATGCAGAAGTGGCGGAACTGGCAGACGCGCTGTCTTCAGGCGGCAGTGGGATTACTCCCGTGAGAGTTCGAGTCTCTTCTTCTGCATTATAAGTAACGGTTAAGTTCAAATTTAGAACTTAACCGTTTTTTTGTTCTATGGGGACGTTGAAGCGGCCCTGTTCTCTTTGTTCTAATTAATTATTAATCCGGAACCCGGGATGGGGAGTGCCCCTGGAAGTTAAATTCCTGATCCCAATCAAAGTCTGCCGATTCTTCAGAACTTCTTGGCCAATGACGGCACCATTCGGGTACGGCAGGTGTTTCTATCCGGTCAAGGCTTGGTGTATAGGGTTTTAGATCCAGGACCGGGGTATTGTCATTGGCATCGATATAAGCAATCTGGATTTCACCGTTTTGATGATTAACATGAAGAATCTCTGCGGTGCTTAAAGCGATCGGATTGGGGCGGTGGGGAGATCTGGTTGAAAAGATCCCCATTCGTCTGGGACCTTTTTTATAAGGCCTTTCTGTCACCAGAGTATCTCTATCAGAGTCCGAATCACACTCACTGAACCACCATATGACATTGATATGGCTGAAGCCGTCCAAAGCCTCAAGAGCGGGGATAAACGGCGGATCGATCTTAATGAATGTTCCCTTCTCGTCAGTATAAATTTTTCCTATGGACCGAATGTTAAATGATGTCATAAAAGTACCTCCTGTTTTACTGTTTGATTTGATAACAAAATAAATATAGACCCTCACACGATGTGAGGGTCAAGGGAAAATGGAGCATTGGATAAATGGAAAGCAGAAAGCGGCGGTTTTAGAGGAATCTGAATTTCGACGAGAAAGTTTTCAGGATTATGTTCATTCCAGGGGCCGCGGTGTACAATTTGGCGATTCTGGCCCGACATTTGAAACTGTTCATTTTTTTGGAGCCAGCCTGCAAAAGATTGATATGCCCCTGCAATATTTGAAAAAGGTCCATATACCATTGTACAGGCCATGAACGGGACAGGTTCTGTATCCCGAAATATAAAGCCGCCTTTGTTCTCGCTGAAGCTCTGGACAGGAACACACAATTCAACGTCGACATTCTGTTCTTTATATTCTGTATCATGATAGATAGAGAATGCCGCATCATCTGTTATTGCTATATGATGACTGCAGACAAATTCGGACAAGTTTTTCCACAGGTCCCCTTCCGCATAGTAGTCGGGGATTATTTTTCTTATAGAGAGCACCCGGCAGCTGGGGATAGATTTTATTGAAACTTGATAATGCAGTTCGTTTTGACTGTCCAAGAGTTCATGTTTCGCGAGCTCTATTTTTTTCAGCCGTATTTTCTCAATTTCTATAGTATTCAGTATTGCCGTATATTTTTTATCAAGAAGCTCTGTCAAAGAGGTAGGATTTTCGGCATGAAGGGCTTCCTTGATTTCAGAGACCTGGAACCCACTGTCCCGCAAATAGATGATCTTATTTAATACAGGAATCTGTTCCACGGAATACATTCTGTATCCGGTCATTGGATCGATCTGTGCAGGTTTTAAAAGGCCTGTCTGGTCATAGTGTCTGAGCATTCGGACTGTAACCTGCGTGAGCTTGGAAAATTCTCCGATTTTGAACATTATATACGCATCTCCTTTCCCTTTGATTATATTGGATGCGTTTTATTGTATCAACAGAGAGATTTTATTTTAGCAATGGGTTCAAAGAACGGACGGAATATTTTATGGAAAATGCCTACTATGCCCTTATTTACCATGATATATTTTTTACAGAGATCATGATCCGGCAAAGTAGTAAATGAATTCTGTAAACTATGATGTAATATCAGGAGGGAAAATTATGAATCGTTGAGAAGATACTGTTTTAACGGATAAAGGGGCAGCTTTCCACTCTAAGCTGGCAAATGGGCAAACCCTGAAGATTACAAGAGTCATGACAGGGGCAGCCAAAGTCCCGGTGGTAAATCTGCGGCAGCAGACGGGTGTCACAGACGAAGGAAAACAGCGGTTTGAAGAAAGTTACGAGTTTTTCTCCATTATCTCCAGTCGGCTCTGGAAAGGCCTCCTTCCGACAATGGAGAAAAAGTATCGCAGGCGGAACCTTTTTTTGACAGAGGTCCTTCTCCAACAGATATTACGTCCATTTTCCACATGATTGGAGAGAGGCATTCTAAGAGCCAAACGGAAATTATGTGGAAAATATCAAAAACTTATCTCTATAAATTACAGCTGATTTTCTATCTCCCAAAATTTAAAACAGCTCCACAGAGATATCGCTTCTGAAAAGAGGAAACACAGTCCGGACAGTAAGCAAATAAAAATTTTTTTCAATCGTCCCTTGACTCTGACACAGTGATATAGTCTATATTGAAGATGAGCTCAGGAACAACCACATATGTGAGAGGTGTAAATGATGTTAAGAATCGGAGATTTTTCAAAACTGTCAAGAGTCAGCATCCGTATGCTGCGCCATTATGACAAGATCGGACTATTGATACCGGAGTCGGTAGATGAAAGTACTGGATACAGATATTACAGCGAATCCCAGCTTCCGGAGGCAGATACTATACAGGCATTAAGGACTATGGGATTTGGACTGTCTGTTATAGGTGAAATCCTGAATAAATACGAAAATGAGGAAGAGATGGAACAATTCCTGATGATCAAGAGGGAAGAACTTCTTTGTCAGGCTCAGGAAACGGAACAAAAACTCAGACTTCTTGACAATACGATTCAGTGGCTGAGAAAGGATGGAAACTTTATGGATTATAATGTGACGTTAAAAACACTGCCGAAGAGGTATGTAGCCAGTGTGAGACAGGTGATTCCTGCCTACGACTGTGAAGGAATGCTGTGGGAGACACTAAATAAGGAGATTGCGGGGCAGAACGTGAAACCGGAAAATCCAGGCTATGGACTTGCTGTGTTCCATGACAAAGGGTTTAAGGAAAGTGATGTGGATGTGGAAATCCAGGTGTCTGTCGATGGAACCTATCAAGACACGGAGCATGTAAAATTCAAGTATGTGGACGAAATGCAGATAGCATCTGTGACATACAAAGGAAGCTATGACCAGATTACGAGAGTAAATAAGGCGGTAGCGGAATGGATCTGTGAAAACGGGTATGACTTTGACGGGCCGTCGGTCTGCATTTACCATGTGAGTCCGCATGATGCCAGGACACCGGAGGATCTGGTAACAGAAGTATGTTTTCCGGTCAAGAAAAAAGAAGTATAAACAGGCATGGAAAAGGGCACTCCCGGAAAGGGGTGCCCTTTATGTCTCTGGTTATTTGTGAATCTGTGTGCCAGTTTTTCCCATGATTCCGTCCTTTGCTTTTTCCAAAAGAGTGATCATGGCAGTACGTCCTGCCTTAGAACCTGCAAAGTCGATAGCGGCCTGTACTTTCGGAAGCATAGAACCGGGAGCAAAATGTCCTTCCCCGATGTAGCGCTCTGCCTCCTCAATGGTCAGATCGGACAGCCATTGTTCATTTTCTTTGCCGAAATTGATGGCTACTTTCTCCACGGCTGTCAGGATGATCAGCACATCCGCGTCCAGTTCTTTCGCCAGCAGAGCGCTGGCAAAGTCTTTGTCGATGACCGCGCTGGCGCCGGATAAATGGTCGCCTTTTAAAGTCACAGGAATTCCGCCGCCGCCGCAGGTTATCACGACACGTCCGGAGTCCACCAGATTGCGGATAGCCCCAAGCTCTACGATTTCTTTCGGTTTTGGGGAAGCCACGACCCGGCGGTAGCCCCGGCCTGCGTCCTCTTTCATGATATGGCCGTATTCTTTGGCCTGAAAATCCGCGTCTTCTTTGGAGAGGAAGCGGCCAATCGGTTTAGATGGGTTATCGAAGGCCGGATCTTTTTCATCTACCCGGACTTGTGTGATGATCGTTACTACCGGTGTCCGGAGGAACCCTCGCTTCCTCAATTCCTCCCGGATGGCATTCTGGAGATCATATCCGATATAGCCCTGACTCATGGCCACACAGACGGACAGAGGAGTGTTTGGCTGGTTCTCATCTTCCCGGCTTAATGCACTCATGGCGTTGTTGATCATGCCGACCTGGGGACCGTTTCCGTGGACAATGACAACCTCATGGCCGTCTTCAATCAGGTCACAGATAGCTTTGGATGTGGATTTAACGGCAGTCATCTGCTCCGGCAGTGAATCTCCCAGAGCGTTGCCGCCTAAAGCGATGACGATTCTTTTTCTAGTATACATGGGATACCTCCTGAAAATAGAAACCGCCACGAACAAACGTCATTGTCGGAATGTAAGTGGCGGTAAACTAGAAATTAGCAGTTCAGATTATTCAAAGATTCTTGGCTTTTTATTTTCTTCAAGCTTGTTGAGGATAGCCTGAGGATCTTCAAATTTGCTCAGGAAGATCATAGCTGCGATCACATATGGTTTGTAGCTTGCTTCTTTGTAGAGCGGATTGCGGTAACGGTCAAAGACGCTCTCATCCACTTCGCCTTCCTCACAGCTTAAACCGGTGATATCGGCAGGCAGGCAGTGCAGGTAAAGGGCTTTTCCGTCCTTAGTTGTTTTCATCAGTTCCTCTGTACATGCCCAGTCTTTATGCTTTGCGTTCTGGGCAAGAAGTTCTTTTTCCAGGCGGTCAATACCGTCAAAATCACCGTTTCCGTAAAGTTCGGTGCGTTCTTCCATAGCTGCGAAAGGAGCCCAGCTCTTTGGATAGACAATGTCGGCATCTTTAAATGCCTCTTCCATGCTGTTGGTCTTTGTGAAAGTTCCGCCGGATTTTTCTGCGTTCTTTCTTGCGACTTCCTCAACTTCCGGCATTACATCGTATCCTTCCGGATGCGCAAGCACTACATCCATGCCCATTCTGGTCATCAGGCCGATGACACCCTGAGGAACGGAGAGGGGCTTTCCGTAAGAAGGAGAGTAGGCCCAGGACATGGCTAATTTCTTTCCTTTTAAGTTTTCCACACCGCCGAATTCGTGGATGATATGGAGCATATCTGCCATGCACTGGGTCGGATGGTCAATATCGCACTGGAGATTCACGAGAGTAGGGCGCTGTTCCAGGATTCCGTCTTTATTTCCCTGTTCTACGGAATCAGCCACTTCGTGCATATAAGCATTTCCTTTTCCGATGTACATATCGTCCCGGATTCCGATCACGTCTGCCATGAAGGAGATCATGTTGGCTGTCTCCCGCACAGTTTCACCGTGAGCGATCTGGGATTTTCCTTCATCCAGATCCTGAACTTCAAGTCCGAGTAAGTTGCAGGCAGAGGCAAAGGAGAAACGTGTTCTGGTAGAATTGTCGCGGAACAGAGAGATCCCGAGACCGCTTTCAAATACCTTGGTGGAAATGTTGTTCTCACGCATGAAGCGGAGGGCATCGGCTACCAGCCATACAGCCTCCAGTTCGTCGTCAGTTTTTTCCCAGGTCAGGAAAAAGTCATTCTGGTACATTTCTTTAAAATTCAGCTGGTTTAAGCGGTCGATATAGTCCTGTAATGTATTCATTTTCATAGTAGATTCCTCCTAAAAAATCAAATCTGATCAATGACAGTAAAATGGTTTATTTCTTTTCACAGTAAATGGACGGAAGTGCTGCGTATACAGCGGCGCAGGTCACAAGCTCTGCCTTCCAGGTTTTTTCGTTCGGCGCGTGAGCCTGATCCTCGTGTCCCGGACCGAAACCGATACAAGGGATTCCGAACCGTCCCATGATGGAGACACCGTTGGTGGAGAAGGTCCATTTGTCGATGCGCGGTTCTCCGTATAATCCTTCGTAAGCTTCTGCCATCGCATTGGTCACGTCGTGGTCTTCCGGGATCACCCAGGTAGGGAAGTAGCACTCAGTAGGATAGGTAAGTCCCTTCCATGACGGCCTTGCATACTCATACATTGAAACTTTGGCGCCGTACTTTTTCACATTCGGCAGAGCGCGGATCTCATCCAGACAGCTCTCCCATGTCTCGCCGGCTGTCATGCGGCGGTCCAGAGATACGGAACAGGAGTCTGCAACGGCACAACGGCTCGGAGAGGAGAAGAAGATCTCTGAGGTGGTCACGGTGCCGCGTCCTAAGAAGCGTGCTTCTTTCCACTGATCATTGAACTTCTCATCCAGCATTTTTACGAGACCTTTGATCTCGGTTCCGTCCTCAGCGTCATTTTCATTGAGGGCACGCACATCCTGAAGGATATCCGCCATTTTGTAGATCGCGTTGTCGCCGCGTTCCGGGGCAGAACCGTGACAGGAGACTCCGTCCACATCGATGCGGATCTCCATACGCCCTCTCTGGCCGCGGTAAATGCCGCCGTCAGTCGGCTCTGTGGAGACGACGAATTCCAGACGGACTTTGTCTTCATTGACGATGTACTGCCAGCAGAGGCCGTCGCAGTCTTCTTCCTGGACGGTTCCGGTTACAAGGACCGTATACTTGTCGCTGAGCATGCCTAAATCTTTCATGATCTTTGCGCCGTAAACAGCGGAGACGATGCCGCCCAGCTGATCGGAAGTACCTCGTCCGCCGATCTCTGTCTCGGACTCAAAGCCCTCATAGGGATCGAACTCCCAGTTATCAAGATTTCCCACACCTACAGTGTCTATGTGGGCGTCATATCCGATGAGTGTTTCACCGGTTCCCATATATCCGAGGACATTGCCCATCGGATCGATCTCCACCTTGTCAAATCCAAGTTTTTTCATTTCTTCGGCGATCCTGTTGACATGAGCTTCCTCATCGCAGCTTTCCCCTGGGAATTTTACGATATCCCTCAGGAATTTTGTCATATCTGCTTCGTAGTTTTGTGCGGCTTCTTTGATCTTATTAAAATCCATTCTAAATATCCTCCTAAATGCTTTGAGATTTCAGGTTCTTATTGATCTTTTCCTTCCCAGACGATCTGTTTGTAGCGGTCCGGGTCTGTGTCTCCTTCGGTTGAGAAGAGGAGAACTTTTGAGTCACGGTCTAGTTCTAAATGCTCACGGAGATCTTTATATTCCTCCATGGTCATGAGGCTTGCAAGGAGTCCGAAAGGAGCTGCGCCGGATTCCCCGGAGATAACCTGCGGGTCTCCCTTCAGCGGAGCGGAGAGCATCCGCATTCCTTTTCGGGCTACCCAGTCGGGACAGGCAGTGAAAGTATCCACATGGTTTTTTAAAATATCCCAGGAGAGGGTATTCGGTTCCCCGCAGGCAAGCCCGGCCATGATGGTCGGCATATCACCGTCCACGATCTGGATGCTTCCGTCTTTTTTTGCGGCACCTTTGTAGAGGCAGGCAGCTGATTCGGCTTCCACTACGATGACTTTCGGCGGGTTTTCCGGATAACGGTTGGCAAAGTAGCCCTGGACTGCTCCGGCCAGAGATCCGACGCCGGCCTGGATGAACACATGGGTAGGCCGTCCGCAGCCGTCTTCAGAAAGCTGTTCGTCGGCTTCCATTGCCATGGTTCCGTAGCCCTGCATGATCCATGAAGGGATCTCCTCGTATCCATCCCATGCTGTGTCCTGTACGACTACGCCGTGAGGTGTCTCTTTTGCGGCGGCGGCAGCCATGCGGGCCAATTCATCGTAGTTGACTTCCTCTATGGTAGCCTGGGCATTCTCGTCTAAAATGTTCTGAAGACGGGTCTTTGTGGAGCCTTTCGGCATAAAGACAACGGCTTTCTGTCCCAGTTTATTTGCAGCCCATGCGACGCCTCTTCCGTGGTTTCCGTCTGTTGCGGTAAAGAAGGTTGCCTGACCGAATTCTTTTTTCAGCGCTTCGGAAGTGAGAACATTATAAGGAAGGTCTTCTACCTTTTTTCCTGTTTCTTTTGCTATGTAGCGGGCCATGGAAAAGGACCCTCCGAGGACTTTGAATGCATTCAGCCCAAAACGGTAGGACTCATCCTTAACATAAATACTGTCAAGTCCCAGATAACCCGCCATTTGGTCCAGACTGGCCAGCGGTGTTTTGCTGTACTGAGGGAAGCTTTCATGGAACGTTCTGGCTTTCTTTATCTCATCCAGTGCCATGATGCTTAAATGCCGGTCATCGGTTTCAGGCATTTCATTGACTGCCCATTTGATTGTTTCCATATAGATCTAATCCTCCTTTATTTGTTGACGTCGATGTAGCTGTATAAAGTAAACTTTGAGATGCCAAAGTACTTGGCGACTTTATCACCGGATTTTGTAATCAGAAAGGCTCCGGCATCATTTAAAAACTGAATGGCCTTTACTTTCTCTTCCTTGTTCATAAGGGCAGCGGGTTTTCCAACCAGAGTGACAGACTGTTCGATCAGACTGTCCAGCAGGTCGTGTACATTTCCCACGATAGCGGTAGGCTCATCCTTTTTCTGTTCCTCCACATGCATCAGAGACTGAAGGGAAGCGTCGATCATTAAAAGAGCGCTGATATCGTAATTGATGGCCACGATATAGTGTACTTTTCCGTCATCCCCTTTTACAAAGGTTGTTGTGGATTTTAATATTTTGCCGTCGGATGTCTTAATCTGATATGCGTAGTGGTCCTTGATGTCTTCCGGATGTTTGTGAAGTGTCTCTAAAACGACCGCGGAAGGGCCGTCTCCTAATTTCCGGTTGGTGACGTGTCCGTTTTCGATGTGTACGATGGTATGTTCCATATCCTTACTTGTAAGGTCATGAATAATGACTTCGCAGTCCCTGCCGAACTGCATGGCGATCGTATGCGCCATTTGCTTTAATAGTTCCAGCTCCGGATTCATATTGATCACTCCTTTTCTGAGTGTTTTGGTTGCCTGATAAGTTAATCATAGCACGTTTTTTTAGGATTGCAATAAAAAAATACAAAAATTTTTAGATATCACAAAAATATTTTGTATACATGCTCCGGAACGGTTGTTTTTTAAATTTTAGGATGCTATATTTAGATTATCGAAAGAGTACCTGCACAAAGAATAGGAGGTCAAGTTATGTTAATTGTCGGGAACGGAAGAATGATCACAAGAGATGTCAGCTGCCCATTTTTAGAGGACGGCGCTGTTGTGATGGACAAAAATAAGATCATAGAAGTCGGCCAAACAGAGGACATAAGAAAGGCATATAAAGAGGCGGAGTATATTGATGCGAAGAAAGGCGTCATTATGCCCGCCTTCATTAATACCCATGAGCACATATACAGCGCCATGGCCAGAGGACTTTCCATTGACGGATACGATCCGAAAGGCTTTTTAGACATCTTAGACGGCATGTGGTGGACTATAGACCGGAATCTATCGGAGGAACAGATCTTACAGAGCGCCAGGGCTACCTACATTGACAGCATTAAAAACGGTGTGACGACGGTATTCGACCACCATGCCAGCTTCGGCAGCATTACGGACAGTCTCTTTATTATAGAAGAAGCGGCAAAAGAACTGGGAGTTAGAAGCTGTCTGTGCTATGAAGTTTCAGACAGGGACGGAATGGACAAAGCAAAGGAAGCGGTTATGGAAAATGCAAGGTTCATTCAGCATACTCTGAAGGATGATACAGACATGATCGCCGGCATGATGGGAATGCATGCGTCCTTTACCATCTCCGATGAGACGATGGAACTGGCGGCGGCCAACAAGCCGGAGGAAGTGGGATACCATATCCATGTGGCAGAGGGCATCGAGGACCTTCATCACTGTTTGAAGCACTACGGAAAAAGGATCATCGACCGGCTGATGGACTGCGGAGTACTGGGAGAGAAGACTCTGCTCGGACACTGTATTTATGTAAATGAGCATGAGATGGATCTGATCAGGGATACGGACACGATGGTCGTCCACAATCCGGAATCCAACATGGGAAATGCCTGCGGCTGCCCTCCGACGATGAGGATGGTACAGAAGGGAATCCTTGCCGGACTTGGAACCGACGGCTATACCCATGATATGACAGAATCTTATAAGGTGGCAAATTTACTGCATAAACATTCTCTGTGCGATCCGAATACCGCATGGGCGGAAGTGCCGCAGATGCTTTTTGAAAACAATGCAAAGATTGCGGGCAGGTATTTTAAGTCCCCGCTTGGAGTTCTTAAAAAAGGTGCGGCCGCAGATGTCATCATCGCTGACTACGATCCGCTGACACCGATGAATGAAAGCAATGTAAACGGGCATATCCTGTTTGGTATGACCGGAAGAAATGTAGTGACTACCATCGGAAACGGAAAGGTTCTGATGAAAGACCGCAGGCTCCTGGTGGCCGATGAAGCCCAGGCCATGGCAAAATGCAGAGAAGAGGCAAAGAAACTGGCCGATACGATCAATAACCGATAGGAGGATGAATTTATGAGTGATATTATGACGTCAGTTCCCTTTCGAAAGCTCCTTGACTGGGTGCTGAGAGAAAAGGAAGAGAAGGGAACAATCTTTGGTGTCCGCAGGCCTTACGAGGCTGATCCGTCTGAGACCGTACAAATTTTCGGACGGAAACTGGAGACACAGATCGGACCGGCGGCGGGACCCCACACACAGCTTGCCCAGAACATCGCGGCAGCTTACGTGGCGGGCAGCAGATTTTTTGAACTTAAAACCGTACAGATCATGGACGGAGAAGAACTGTCTGCCTGTGTCAATAAACCGTGTATACTTGCAGAGGATGAGGGATATAACTGTGAATGGTCCACAGAGCTCTATGTGCCCCAGGCGATGGAAGAATACATAAAGGCGTGGTTTTTGCTGCATATTATTTCAAAAGAATACGGTCTCGGTGCTGCGGACGGATTCCAGTTTAACATCAGTGTGGGCTATGACCTGGCAGGCATCAAGTCTGAAAAGATCAACACCTTTATCGACACGATGACGGAGGCAAAAGACAGCAGTATTTTCAAAGAATGTATGAGGGAAGCCAAGCTTATGGCAAAACGGCTTCACAATGTCACTGAGGAAGATATTGAAGCTATTCCGTCCGATATATGCAATTCTGCGACGATTTCGACTCTTCACGGATGTCCTCCCCAGGAGATTGAAAGCATCGCCGACTACCTATTAAAAGAAAAAGGCCTGCATACCTTTATCAAATGCAACCCGACACTGCTCGGGTATGAATTTGCCAGAAAGACCATGGACGGCATGGGCTATGACTACATGGTGTTCGGGGACTTTCATTTTAAGGACGATTTACAGTATGAGGATGCGGTGCCGATGCTCACAAGGCTTATGAAGCTGGCGGATGAAAAGAACCTGGAATTTGGGGTGAAGATTACCAACACTTTCCCGGTGGATGTGAAAGAAAACCAGCTTCCGAGCGGGGAGATGTATATGTCAGGAAAGGCATTATTTCCACTGTCTATTTCCCTGGCAGCAAAGCTGTCTGAAGAGTTTAGAGGAAAATTAAGGATTTCTTATTCCGGAGGCGCGGATGCCTATAATATTGCAGAAATCGTGGGGGCAGGAATATGGCCGGTCACGGTGGCCACTACTCTGCTGAAGCCGGGCGGTTACCAGCGGCTTTCTCAGATGGCGGAGAAGCTTCAGGAACGCGGAGTCATGCTTCCGTTCAAAGGCGTTGACGTGAATGCGGTTTCAGAGCTTGCCGTGAAGGCCAGGACAGATAAGCACCATGTAAAAGCCGCAAAGCCGCTTCCTTCCAGGAAAATGAAACAGCCGGTTCCGCTCTTGGACTGTTATGTGGCGCCTTGTAAGGAGGGATGCCCGATTCATCAGGATATTACGGCATACATGCCGCTGACCGACGAAGGAAAATACAAAGAGGCGCTGGAAGTCATCATGGAGAGAAACCCTCTTCCGTTTATCACAGGAACCATCTGTGCCCATAACTGCATGAGCAAATGTACGAGAAATTTTTATGAGGAACCTGTACATATCAGAGACAATAAACTGAAGGCAGCCATGGGAGGTTATGAAGATGTCCTGAACTCTTTGAATCCGGCAGAAAAGAACGGCAAAAAAGCCGCTGTTATCGGAGGCGGACCGGCCGGCATGGCGTGTGCGTATTACCTTGCGAAGGCAGGAACGGAAGTAACCTTGTACGAGAAGACAGATTCTTTGGGCGGCGTGGTGCGCCATGTGATTCCGGAGTTCCGGATTCCGGCTGCATCTGTGGAGAAAGACGCTTCCTTCCTTCGAAAACTCGGCGTTGACATACAGCTGAACGTAGAGATTGAAAATGCACAGGCATTGAGGAAGCAGGGATATGACGCGGTAATTCTGGCTGTGGGGGCATCCAAACCGGGAGAACTCTCACTGGAAAAAGGCGGCGTGATCAATGCGCTGGAATTCCTGAAAGAGTTTAAAGAAAAAGACGGGGATGTGATGATCGGAAAGAACGTTGCAGTGATCGGCGGCGGAAATACTGCTATGGACACGGCACGGGCGGCGAAGCGGACAAAGGGCGTGGAGCACGTCTATCTGGTCTATAGAAGGACGAAACGGTATATGCCTGCCGATGAAGAAGAACTCTTGATGGCTGTGGAAGACGGTGTGGAATTTAAGGAACTTTTGTCACCGGTACTCCTGGAAGACGGAGAACTGGTCTGTAAGGTTATGGAACTTTCCGACCCGGATAAGACAGGACGGAGAAGTGTGAAGAGTATCGGTAAGCGCACAGGAATACCGGCGGATACGGTGATCGCCGCGGTGGGAGAACAGGTGCCTTCAGATTTTTATCAGGAAAACGGAATTCAGGTGGACAGCAGGGGAAGGGCAAAGACCGACCCGGAAACGCTGATGACCAGCCAGGAAGGCATTTACGTGATTGGAGACGGACTCTGCGGCCCGGCTACGGTAGTCGAAGGCATGAGAGATGCCATGCTTGCGGCTTCTGACATTCTCGGATCTTCAGTTTCCAGAGGAAACGACAATCCTGCGCAAAAGTCAGACTGCTGTGAGAAGAAAGGAATACTGAAGGATTCAAAGGAAGAAGAAAACCAGAGCAAAAGATGTCTCGGCTGCGATGTTGTATGTGAAAACTGCGTGGATGTCTGTCCGAACCGGGCCAATGTATCCATCCATGTGCCGGGATTCGAAAAAGACCAGGTCGTTCATATCGACTATATGTGCAATGAGTGCGGGAATTGCAGGAGCTTCTGCCCGTACGACAGTGCGCCTTATCTGGATAAATTTACTCTGTTTGCCAATGAAAAGGATATGGAAAACAGTAAAAATGACGGATTTTTTGTACTGGACCGTGAAGAAAAGAAATGTCTGGTAAGGTATCTGGGAGAAACAATGACAGTGAACTTGGAGGATGAGAGTTCTGCAGTGACAGAAGGTTTGAGAAGGCTGATGACCGTCATCTGTGAAGACTACGCATTTTATCTGCTTTAGTCTGCGGTCCGGAACGGGGAGTCCGGCAAAGCGGGCTGTTGAGCGGACAGCAGGGAGATAGTAGATATGTTTGATAGTTTTAAGAGTAAGACAGGAGTAAAAGAGCTGTTTTTGACCGATGGGAAGCCGCCGTACAAACAGGCGCTCCCTCTGGCTCTGCAGCATGTAGTGGCGATGATCGTGGGATGTGTCACACCGGCCATCATCGTAGCCGGGATCGCATTATCAAGAGGTGAGATCTCACCTGAGGATAAGATCGTCCTTGTACAGGGCGCGCTGATCGTCGCTGCGGTGGCGACGCTTTTGCAGCTTATTTCGTTAAAAAACAAAGTAGGGTCCGGCCTGCCTGTCATCATGGGTGTCAGTTTTGCATATCTGGCAACCATGCAGGCGGTAGTCCAGGAATTTGATCTGGCTACACTGTTCGGCGCACAGCTGACCGGCGGAATCGTTGCAGTCATCGTAGGTATTTTTATCAAAAGAATCCGTTCTTTATTTCCGCCGATCGTGACGGGAACGGTAGTATTTACTATCGGGCTTTCCCTATATCCGGTAGCGGTGGGATATATGGCAGGAGGCACCGGATCAAAGGATTACGGCAGTGTTAAGAACTGGGCGGTAGCCCTGATCACGCTGGCGGTAGTCGTGGGACTGAGCCATTTTACGAAAGGATTTTTGAAACTTTCCGCGATCCTGATCGGTATCTGTGTCGGATATGTGATCGCCGTCATTCTCGGAATGGTGGACTTCAGTCCGGTCCTCTCGGCGTCCTGGGTGCAGCTTCCGAGGCCCCTTCATTTCGGGATCAAGTTTGAGCCCTCTTCCATGATTACCATGTCGATCCTGTTTGTCGTGAACTCGGTGCAGGCCATCGGGGATCTGACGGCCACAACACAGGGAGGCCTGGGCAGAGAACCTTCGGACCGGGAACTCTCCGGAGGCATCATCGGAAACGGACTGGGCAGCCTGTTCGGTGCGCTGTTCGGCGGCCTTCCCACAGCTACCTTCAGCCAGAATGTAGGAATCGTGGGAACCACGAAGGTTGTGGCGAAGAGAGTATTTTATCTGGCGTCCGGGATCATTCTGGCAGCAGGACTGCTTCCGAAGATCGCGTCTCTGCTGACCACGATCCCTCAGTGTGTATTGGGAGGGGCGACCATATCTGTATTTGCCTCTATTGCCATGACAGGAGTGAAACTGATAGCAAAAGCCGGGCTCAACAACCGGAATACGGCGATCGTCGGTCTTGGAGTGGCTGTCGGAATGGGCATTACACTGGCTCCGGATTCTCTTGCACTGTTTCCGTCATGGGTCATGATGGTTTTCGGAAAATCAGCGGTTGTACTGGCGACCCTGATCACAGTTGTACTGAACCTGATCATTCCGCAGGAGGAAGAAAAAGTGAGGGTCCGCAGGAGGATTCCTCTGAAATTTACGGTCAAAGAAAAGAATTTCAAGAACCTTAAGTCGCTGTAAGATGTGACGGGAATGGAGGGATAGGTATGTTCCGATGTATGGTCAATAAAAAAGAATATGTTGTGGAAAAGGACCAGAAACTGATCCGTTTTTTGAGAGACGAACTGAAGCTTAAATCTGTCAAAGACGGGTGCAGCCAGGGAGCCTGCGGCACCTGTACGGTGCTGGTGGACGGGAAGGCTGTGAAAGCCTGCATCCCGATGATGTCAAAGATGGACGGCAAAGAGATCCTCACGGTGGAAGGTATTCCTGAGGAGGAAAAAGAGGTTTTCGTCTATGCATTCGGGGAGGCGGGGGCCGTCCAGTGCGGTTTTTGTATTCCGGGAATGGTCATCTGCGCCAAGGGTCTCCTGGATGTAAATTTGAATCCGACGAGGAAGGAGATTGCTTTCGCACTTAAAAATAACATCTGCCGCTGCACCGGATATAAAAAGATCATGGATGCGGTGGAACTTGCGGCCAGACTTTTCCGGGAGGGAAAGAGGATTCCGAAGGAGAACGGACAGTGGAAAGTGGGCGAGAGAGTCCATCGGCTGGATGTGAGAGAAAAGGTACTGGGTACCGGGGAGTATACGGATGACATCGAGATGGAAGGCATGCTTTTTGCAAGCGCCGTCCGCTCGGAATATGCCAGGGCAAAGGTGCTGTCCGTCGATGGCTCAAAGGCCCTTGCCGTTCCCGGTGTGAAGGCCGTGATCACGGCAAAGGATATCCCGGGGAATGTCCGGACCGGACATCTGAAACGGGACTGGTATGTGCTGATCCCGGAAGGTACAACGACAAAATATCTGGGAGATTCCATTGCCCTCGTGGTGGCTGAGAGCGAGGAGGCGTTAGCTAAGGGGAAAAAACTGGTGAGGGTCGAATATGAAGAACTCACTCCGGTGAAGAACCCTTACGAAGCCATGAGAGACGATGCGCCCCTCGTGCACAGTGACGGCAACCTCCTGGCAAGAGAATACGTATGCCGGGGGAATGCAGAGGAAGCCATTAAAAATTCCAGGCATGTGATCAGCAAAAAGTTTCATACTCCGTGGACAGAACATGCATTTCTGGAACCGGAGTGCGCAGTGGCTTTTCCATATAAAGAAGATGGAGTGAAAGTTTACTCCTCGGATCAGGGGGTGTATGATACCCAGAGAGAATGCTATGAAATGCTCGGTATTTCGCCGGAAAAGGTGTATGTGGAAAATAAGCTGGTGGGCGGCGGTTTTGGAGGAAAAGAAGATATGACGGTCCAGCACCATGCGGCATTGGCTGCCTACCTTTTAAAAAGACCCGTGAAGGTGAAACTAACCAGAGACGAGAGCATTCTGATCCATCCGAAGCGTCACCCTATGGATATGGAATTTACCATGGGATGTGACGATAATGGAATCATTCAGGGAGTGAAGGCAAGTATCATCTCTGACACCGGAGCCTATGCGTCCCTCGGGGGACCCGTGCTTCAGAGGGCCTGTACCCATGCGGCAGGTCCGTACAATTACCAGAATTTTGAGATCGAAGGCCGGGCGTACTATACAAACAATCCACCGGCAGGCGCGTTCCGGGGGTTTGGCGTGACCCAGAGCTGTTTCGGGCTGGAGATGGTTCTGACACTGATGGCGGAGAAAGTGGGAATCTCCCCGTGGGAGATCCGCTACCGCAACGCCATACGGCCGGGACAGGAACTTCCCAACGGACAGATTGTGGATGACTCCACAGGACTGGCAGAGACATTGGAGGCAGTCGAAGACGTTATCGACGAGTATCCGGACGCAGGCATCGCCTGTGCCATGAAGAACGCCGGAGTCGGCGTGGGCATTCCGGACACCGGACGATGTATTTTGAAGGTGATCAGTGGGAAACTTCATATAAGAAGCGGTGCATCCTGTATCGGACAGGGACTTGGGACTGTTTTGGTCCAGGTAGTCGGAGAAGAGACCGGACTGTCCGGAGATGATATCGTCTATGAGGCTTCCAACTCCATCCTGGCTCCCGATTCCGGGACGACTTCCGGTTCCAGGCAGACGCTGGTCACCGGTGAGGCGGTAAGGAGGGCATGCGCTCTCTACAACGAAGCGGTCAGGGGAAAGAACATCACGGATCTGGAGGGACAGGAATTCTATGGGGAATATCTGGCAGAGACCGATCCGATGGGAAGCGATAAGAAAAATCCGGTGTCCCACGTGGCTTACGGATATGCCACTCAGGTCTGTGTGCTGAATGAGGACGGAACAATCAAAAAGATGGTGGCGGCCCATGATGTGGGGAAAGCCATCAACCCTCTCTCGGTGGAAGGCCAGATCGAAGGCGGTGTGGTGATGTCCCTTGGATTTGCGCTGACCGAACAGTATCCGATCGATGAAAAGCTGAAGCCGACGGCAAAATACGGAACCCTGGGACTTTTCAGGGCAGATAAAGTGCCGGAGGTGGAGAGCCGGATCGTAGAGAAAGCAGGCCTTCCGGTTGCATGCGGAGCCATCGGAGTCGGAGAGATCACGTCCATCCCAACGGCACCGGCTGTGGCCTCTGCGTATTATAAAAAGAATGGTATATTTGAGCAGAAACTTCCGCTTAAGAACACACCATATGCAAGAAAAAAGAAATCATGATCATATAAAAAGGAGGCGGTTTTCGATGAAATACTTATTGAAAAACGGGACATTTGTGTCCGGAGACCAGATGAAGAAAGCCGACGTTCTGATTGAAAATGAGAAAATAGCAAAGACAGGACCGGATCTTAATGATCCGGAGGCCGTTGTTATCGATGTGACCGGGAAACTTTTGTTTCCCGGTTTCATTGACGCTCACACCCATTTTCAGCTGGAAGTCGCAGGGACAGTGACGGCAGATAATTTTGACACAGGGACCAGGGCGGCCATAAAGGGAGGCACTACGACGGTCATTGATTTTGCCACCCAGTATAAAGGCGAAACGCTGGAGAAGGCACTCGAAAACTGGCATATGCGGGCGGACGGCAGAAGTTCCTGTGATTATTCCTTCCACATGGCAATTTCCGACTGGAATGAGCAGACGGCTGAGTCTATGGAGCATATGATGGAAGAAGGGATCACATCGTTTAAACTTTATATGACGTACCAGGACATGATCCTAAATGACCATGATATTTTTATGGCGCTCAGGAAAATGAAAGAGATCGGCGGCATTACAGGCGTCCACTGTGAAAACGCAGGAATGATCGATGCGCTGACAGAAGAGGCGAAAAAGAGAGGGGATTTGGGAGCCGATGCCCATCCGAGGGTAAGGCCTGACGGGGCGGAAGCGGAGGCAGTCAACCGGCTGCTGGCAATCGCAAAAGAGGTGGATATTCCGGTGATCGTCGTCCATCTCACATGCAGGGAGGCGCTCGATGTCATCGAGAGGGCGAGAAACAGCGGACAGACGGTGTTTGCGGAGACCTGCCCCCAGTATCTGCTGCTGGATGAGTCTTTTTATGAGCGCAGAGAAGATGGAAGAAATTATGTCTGTTCCCCGCCCCTCAGGAAGAAGGAACACCAGGAAGTACTCTGGGAAGGACTGAGGACGGGAAAAATTCAGACAGTGTCCACGGATCACTGCAGTTTTACGGTGGAACAGAAGAATATGGGAAAGGATGATTTTACCAGAATTCCAAACGGGATGCCGGGGGTGGAAACCAGAGCCGTTTTACTTTATACTTATGGAGTGGGCTCAGGCAGGCTGACACCCCAGCAGATGTGCCGGGTGCTGTCAGAGAACCCTGCGAAGCTTTACGGACTTTATCCAGAGAAAGGCTGTATCATCGAAGGAAGCGATGCGGATATCGCTGTGCTTGATCCAGAGGGTGAAGATATCATCACTGCCCGGACACAGGAACAGAATGTGAATTATGCCCCGTTTGAGGGGATAAAAATAAAGGGAACCATCGATAAAGTTTTCCTGCGAGGCTGCCTTGTGACCGACGGAGGAAAAGTTGTGAAAGAAAAACAAGGAAAATTTATAAAGAGAGGACCTCATATGTTATGAAGCCAATCGTTGTAAGAGGCGGCGGGGATATTGCCACCGGGACCATTTATCAGCTGAGCAGGGCAGGATATCCGGTCCTTGTCTTAGAGACAGAACATCCGTCTGCTATCCGCAGGCAGGTGGCATTCTGTGAAGCCGTATATGAAAAAACTGCATCTGTGGAGGGCCTGACCGCTGTGCATGCAGATTCTCTGGAGGAAGCCATGGACATGGTTAATCCGTCAAGACCTGTGGTGCTTGTTGATTCGGAGGGGGATTCTATCAGAGAGATAAAACCCGATGTGGTGGTGGATGCTATTCTTGCAAAAAGAAACCTTGGGACCAGAAGGGATATGGCAAAGCTGACCATTGGATTGGGACCGGGATTTAGCGCAGGCAAAGATGTGGATTATGTGATCGAGACGATGCGGGGCCATAACCTCGGAAGGGTCATCGAAGAAGGTCCTGCCATGGCTGACACAGGCGTTCCCGGCAGGATTATGGGATACGGGAAAGAAAGAGTTATTCACGCTCCGGCAGAAGGAATCCTGTACGGGCGGACCGGGATTGCCGCACAGGTAAAAAAGGACGATGTCATTGCCGTGATCAGAGAAGACGGCGGCACAGAGGTGTCTGTATTCGCATCTCTTGACGGGATCGTCCGGGGAATCATCCGGGACGGCTACCCGGTGAAAAAAGGATTTAAGATCGCGGATATTGATCCCAGGATCGGAGAAAGAGATAACTGTTTTACGATTTCAGATAAGGCAAGGTGCATCGCCGGCAGTGTGCTTCAGCTTATATGTGCCGGTGAGAAAGGACAGCGAAGAAGGTGAGACGATGAAGAAAGTACGGGTTCAGGATGCTGTGGGCATGGTGCTCTGTCATGATATGACAGAAATCGTGCCGGGCAAGTTTAAAGGACGGGCGTTTAAGAAGGGGCATGTAGTGAAGGAAGAGGATATCGAAAAACTGCTGGATATCGGCAAGCGTTATCTCTATGTCTGGGACCTGGAAAAAGGATATGTCCACGAGGATGATGCGGCGCAGCGGATGGTAAAAGCCGCCGCCGGAGCAAATATCTCTTACGGAGAACCGAAAGAAGGGAAAATTGAGCTCAGGGCATCCTGCCGGGGTGTCTTAAGAATCAATATCGATCTTCTGTACGAGTTAAACGGCTTAAAAGATGTGTGCTTTTCCACCATCCACTCCGGAAAGACAGTGGAAGAGGGAAAGGTTCTGGCAGGCACAAGAGTGATTCCTCTCGTGACAGAGGAAGACATGCTTTTACAGTTTGAGAAACTCTGTGAAGAGAAAGGCCCGCTGATCGAAGTCCTGCCGTTTCGTCATACAAAAATCGGAATCGTGACCACCGGTTCAGAGATCGCTGACGGGCGTATTGAGGATAAGTTTGGTCCGGTGCTTAAAAGAAAAGCAGAAGAACTGGACGGAGAGATCATCGGTCAGGTGTTTCCGGGAGATGAGAAAGAAGAAATCACAAATGCAATCCTTGATTTTATCGGACAGGGTGCGGATATGGTCCAGGTTTCCGGCGGCATGAGTGTGGACCCGGACGACGTGACGCCCTCTGCTATCAGAGACTGCGGCGGCGAGGCGGTCACTTACGGAAGCCCTGTGCTTCCGGGAGCTATGTTTATGCTTTCCTATGTAAAAGGAATTCCGGTTGTTGGACTGCCGGGCTGTGTCATGTACTCGAAGCGCACGGTGTTTGATCTGGCGGTGCCGAGACTTTTGGCCGGGGAAAAGCTTACAAGAGAAGATTTTATAAAAATGGCGCATGGAGGATTTTGCATGCAGTGTGATCCGTGCACTTATCCGGACTGCGGATTTGGAAGGTAGGAGAGATGAACGATTTTTCACATTTTGACACGAACGGCAACGCCGTCATGGTGGACGTGTCAGACAAAGAAAATACAAAAAGAGAAGCGGCTGCACAGGGCAGAATCTTTGTCGGAAAAGAGGTCTATCAAAAGATCAAGACGAAGCAGGTAGAAAAAGGCGATGTACTTTCGGTGGCCAGGATCGCAGGCATTATGGGGGCAAAACAGACCAGCAGTCTGATTCCTATGTGTCATGTACTGCTGATCCATAAATGCAGCGTGAACTTTGAGATGCGGGAAGAAGATTATTCGATCAGGGCCGTCTGTACGGTGAAGACAACGGGAAAGACCGGAGTGGAGATGGAAGCGCTCACAGGGGTGCAGATCGCACTTCTGACCATATATGACATGTGTAAGGCAGTCAGCAAGTCCATGTCTATGGGAGACATTCACCTTCTTGAGAAGTCCGGAGGAAAAAGCGGACCGTTCCGCTATGTTTCGGATAATATGCCAGAAACGGAGGACAGCAGTGGGAAAGATTGAGGCAATCTGTATCAGTGAAAAAAAGGGGACTGTAAAACGTCCGGTAGAAGAAGCACTTCTCGTTGAGGAGTTTGGAATCAGGGGGGATGCCCACGCCGGAAAATGGCACCGGCAGGTCAGTATTCTCGGATATGAGAAAATAAAGGAGTTCAACGAACAGGGAGGAAAAGTGGAGGACGGAGACTTTGGGGAAAACCTTATCGTATCCGGAATCGATGTGGACAGCCTTGCTGTGGGCGACCGTCTCCAGGCAGGAGATGTGGTCCTGGAAGTAACCCAGAGGGGAAAGGAGTGTCACAGCCACTGCGATATTTACAAAAGGGTCGGAAAATGCATTATGCCCACGGAGGGCATCTTTCTGAGAGTGGTCCGCGGAGGGACCCTCCGGGCAAATGATGAGATCATAAGAGCATGAGGAGAAGAAATATGGCATACAGAATCGCAGTCATCACGCTGAGTGATAAAGGAGCAGCAGGTGAGCGCCGGGATGAAAGCGGTCCGCTGATTCGAAGGATCACAGAGGAGCAGGGCTATGAAGTGGTTTCGGCTGAAATCCTTCCGGATGGGATAGAACCGCTGAAAGGAAGACTCATAGAGATTTGCGACCAGTACACGGCGGATCTGATCCTGACCACGGGAGGCACCGGATTTTCAGAGCGGGACCTGACGCCGGAAGCCACACTTGAGGCCGCGGAACGGCTTGCTCCTGGAATCAGCGAAGCCATGCGCCTGGAATCGTTAAAGATTACAAAGAGGGCAATGTTAAGCCGGGGAGTTTCTGTCATAAGGAAGCGCACGCTGATCATAAACCTTCCGGGCAGCCCGAAAGCAGTCAAAGAAAATCTCGAATGTATTCTTCCCACACTCTCCCACGGACTTGGTATCCTCTGCGGTAAGGAATCGGAATGCGGACATCCGGGGAAATAGGTATTTGACTGTATACCCTAACATTTGTTATGATAAAAGGACGGGATTATCAATAGTTCCTAAAAATCATGAAAGGATTCGTTATGGGAAAAGTTGCAGTAATTACAGATAGCAACAGCGGAATCACACAGAATCAGGCAGGGGAGTATGGGATCTACGTGCTGCCTATGCCGTTCTATATTGATGAGAAGCTGTATTTTGAGGATATTACCCTGACTCAGGAAGAATTTTATAAGAGACTTGGGGAGGGCGTGGATATCAAGACATCTCAGCCTGCTCCGGGAGATGTGATGGATTTGTGGAACAAGGTGCTGAAAGAATATGATGAGATTGTCCATATCCCTATGTCCAGCGGCCTGAGCAGTTCCTGTGAGACGGCTCACATGCTGGCAGAGGACTTTGACGGCAAAGTCCAGGTAGTGAATAACCAGAGGATTTCTGTCACCCAGAAGCAGTCCGTGCTGGAAGCCAAAAAGATGGCAGAGCAGGGCATGGGTGCGGCCGAGATAAAGAGCATACTGGAAGAACATAAGATGGAGTCATCTATTTTTATAACCGTAGATACATTAAAATATTTAAAGCAGGGGGGAAGGATTACCCCCGCAGCTGCAGCCATCGGCTCTGTTTTGAATATCAAGCCGGTGCTTCAGATTAAGGGAGAAAAGCTGGATGCATTTACGAAGGCAAGAGGGATGAAGCTTGCCAAGAAAAAAATGCTGGAGGCTGTAGATAAGGAACTGAACGAAATGTTTGGCCCGTCTGTGGAAAAAGAAGATGTCAATATTCAGGCCGCCTATACGGGAAGCAGGGAAGAAGCCGCTCTCTGGGCAGAAGAGATCAAAGGACGTTTTCCGGGACATCACTTTGAGATGGACCCGCTCTCTCTGAGCATCGCATGTCACATAGGCTACGGAGCATTGGCAATCGCATGGACAAAAACTCTTGTATAAATATGAAACAGGAGGTATGAAATGAAAGATACAGTCAAAGATTTAAAGGAAAGAAGAAGCATAAAAAAGTATCAGGACAGACAAATCGAGGAGGAGGACCTTCAGGAGATTCTGAGGGCTGGGATGAACGCACCCACCGGCATGGGAATGCAGTCACCGGTCATGGCAGTCATACAGGACAAAGAAACGATTTCAAAATTGTCGAAGATGAATGCGAAATTCCTGGGAAATGAATCTATCGATCCTTTTTACGGAGCTCCGACGGTGATCGTTGTTTTGGCAGACAAAAACCGGCCCACATATGTGGAAGACGGCAGTCTCGTGATGGGAAATCTGATGAACGCTGCACACGCGCTGGGAATCGGTTCCTGCTGGATTCACCGGGCGAAGCAGGAGTTTGAGAGCGAAGAAGGCAGGGAACTCCTGAGACAATGGGGAATTGAAGGAGATTATGCCGGCATCGGCCACTGCATTCTGGGATACCAGGACGGAGAGACACCGAAGGCAAAACCCCGGAAGGAACATTACATTTACAGAGTTTGAACATAAAACAAAAAAGACGCTTTTTGACGGCCCGTTTTATAGTAGGCATCAGAAAGCGTCTTTTTTGTTCTATTATTTTCCTGTCCCGTTTAAGAGGGCGGTAAAATCATCTTCCGGCATAGGCTTATAGAAATAGTAACCCTGAATCGTGTCGCAGCCGATATTTTTTAGAAAATCTACCTGCTCTTTATGTTCGATTCCCTCTGCTACGGTCCTTATTTGTAATTCCTTTACCATCGAAATAATTCCCCGGATGACGGTTAAATCTTTTTTGGAATCCGGGCTGCTGACAAAAAATAGGGAGTCCAGTTTCAATACATCGATCGGGATGTCCTTCAGCATGCTGAGAGAAGAGTAGCCTTTTCCGAAGTCATCCATGGCACAGAGAAATCCGTGTTCGTGAAGCTTCGCGATGATCTCCAGGAAATATTCTGTGTTCTCGAAACACGCTGATTCCGTGAACTCGATCTCCAGCAGACCGTCAGGGATCTGATATTCTTCTTTAATGGAAGAATAAATTCGTACAAAATCCGGATTATAAAACTGGATCTTAGAAACATTCACAGAGACCGGGATGACGGGGAGGCCGGATTTCAGCCGGTTTTGCATCAGAATACATACTTCCCGGAACACATACTGGTCCAGTGTGCTGATCAGAAAATTCTTTTCAAGCACCGGAATAAAGGAGGCAGGAGAAATCACCCGTCCGCTCTTATCCTGCCAGCGCACCAGGGCTTCAGCTGAATCAAAAGAGTCAGCTGAAAGGTTTACTTTCGGCTGATAGTAAACGATAAACTCCTTGTTTTTTAACGCATCGCTGAACCGGCTCTGAATGTTGATCTCCGCCACCATCTGTTCCCGGATGCTGTCGGTGTAAAAGGCGTAATGGCGTTCTTCCTGGCCTTTTACCGTCTTCTGGGCAAAATTGGCACGGTCCAGGATGGAATCGATCTCTATGGCAGAAGGCACATCTTTGACACAGCATATACCGCCGTAGATGGTAAGGCTGTAATGTTCTTTGGAGTCCATGGCGAAAGCACGGATACGGCTGTCCACGGCTTTTTGGCGTGCGATGAGTTCTTCCCGGTATTCATACTTCCTTAAAACGACGAATTTATCTCCGGAGATGCGGGCGAATGTCTCACCTTCTGTCATATCTTCCGACAGGAATACGGCATACTGTTTTAATAGAAGGTCGCCGAAATCATAACCAAAAATATCATTGCAGTATTTGAAATTCTGAAAATCCAGATGGAAAAATGCATAATCACACAGAGGGTTGGAAGCCAGGAGATGCTTGGAATCCAGCCGGAACTTTTCAAGATTTGAGGCTTTCGTAAGCGTATCCTGATAGGCGATAGATTCCAGGTTTGTGTTCCTGCGCTCCAGATGAAGCAGTCTTCTGAAATAGATGAGAAGGATGCAGACCCATGTAAAAATCGCCACGGCAGAGAGGGCGATACTCAGCCGCGTAAAATTTTTAATTTGTCCATTTGAATAGTTATCCGCAATAAATACAGTGTCGTTGGCGGTTGCAAAAAAATTTTCACTCAGAGCGAGCAGTCTTTTCGAATCGGCTCCGTCCCGGACCATGTCTATTTCTTTTTTTATCTCGTCCCATTCTTTGGAGAGCTTTTTCAGACTTTTCTTATATGTAGGATCTTCGAGAGGTGTCAGGCCGTATTTTCCTTCACCGGTGGAAAGCTCCGTTAAGATGTCGTCCACATAATCGATCAGGTAATCTTTAGACTGCCGGTTGGACTCCAGTTTGACGATCCTCTGTCCGCATCCGCGCACGATTCCGAGATAGTTGATCAGTTTGCCGTAGCCCTGCATATTTACAATAGAGCGCACAGAAAAAAGACTTGCAAAAATCATCAGCAAGAAAAAGACTGGTATTAACACTCTATTCCAACGTTTCATGAAGTCTCCCCTCTTCATTAGCCAATGCTTTGTCTGTGATATTTCCCAGGACATCCCTTTTTATCTTCTTATCATTATACCGGAAAAGTCCTTCTGTTGTCTATGATTATTAAAAGAAACAGGAAGATCGGTATACTACGATATATGGCTGATATACTCCCGAATCACATCGCAGGAATTCTCAAATTTTTCTTTCTCCTTATCAGTCAGGGATATCTCTATAACCTGTTCAATTCCGTCTTTTCCGATAATACATGGAACTCCCGCATGAATGCCGTATTGTCCATATTCTCCTTCAAGGAGAGGAGAGACCGGAAGGACTTTTTTTGAATCATGGAAGATAGAGCGGACAATCTCTGACAGAGCGATGCCGATACCGAATTCTGTGCTGCCTTTTCCCTCGATCACCTCATGTCCCGCATTGGCAGTCTCCTCTTCGATCTGTACAAGATCCAGTTTTCCATACCGTACCGTATCATCTTTCATCCACTGAAGCAGCGGTTTGCCGGAAATATGGACCGCAGAAAAAGGTATCATCTGTGAATCACCGTGTTCGCCCATGACAAAGGCCTGGATAGAACTGCGGTCCAGGTGCATCTTCTGGGAAAGAATTCTTCTTAACCTGCACGAATCCAGAGAAGTTCCGGTGCTGAAACAGCGGTTTTTCGGAAGGTCCAGCTGTTTTCTCAGATAATCCGCCACGATGTCGGCCGGATTGGAAATGCTGATCAGGATTCCCGGTATATGCAGGCCCTGCATATGAGAGGCGACCTCTTTCATGATGCGGATAGAGTCATCCAGCATATCCAGACGGGTCTGGCCCGGGAGCCTTGAAACACCGGCGGCCATAACGATGACATCCGCATCCTCCACATCCCCATAGTCTCCTGTCCGGACGGTGATCTGATGCGGGAGCAAAGAAACCGCATCGTCAAGGTCCAGCGCCTGGCTGTAAGCCTTTTCTCTGTCAATATCTATGTAAACCAGGTCATCCACTTCACCCCGGTACATGAGGCTGAGCCCGCACATAGTTCCCACGTGCCCCGCTCCGATGATAACGATCTTTCTAAGTTTCAATCCCATAGTCTGTCTCCTTTACAGTATTGCTTTCATGTGATAAAATCGTAGCACTTTCAATTTTAAAAGTCAACGCAGGGGACAGGGGAGATGATCATATGAAACATTGGCAGAACAGGATGCACACGGCCAGGAGAAAATGGGCGGCGGCATTCCCTGTTATTTTTGTGTCCTTATTTATGTTTTTTTCGATATTTCTTCTGTTTGGAATCGGCCAGGTAATCATGGTATCCTTTCTGACCCTTTTATTTCGGACAAAGAGCCAGAAAGATTTTTCCTTACAGGACCTGCTGCACTGCTACGGGATCATGCTCATCGTGTGCGGGGCATCGTACGCGGCATCCCTAAATCTGATCCTATGCTTTTTCCTGAATCTGCTGGTACCGTTCTTTCTAGTATTTCTTCTGACAGATAAATTTAACCCCAAAGCGTATTTTTTGTACGGAATGGAATTTGTGTTTCTTCAGCTGCGCCCGATCCCGGCACAGGCAATGCCTGCGCGCTTATGTGCTTTTTTTTATGCCTTTGCCATTCTCACAGCCTTTTTGTATCTGCATTCCAGAATCATCAAGAAGAAAAGGCATTATGGAACTGTGAGAAAAGGAATGAATAATCTGGCGGTGCAGCTTGCCAGGCTTTCAGATGGGGAGAAGGATTCGAGAGATAAAGAGGAGCTGATCCGGATGATGTATCATATGAATCAGGTGATTTACTCCAGCCGCAATTATACATATCTGTCCAACGGATACGGCACGGTAAATTATTATTTTATGCTTATTTTCCAGCGTTTCCAGTACCTTCTGGATGAAATAATCGGAGAGGATGACATCAGAGATTCAGAAAACTGGGAATATTTCAGAAAGCTTTCCGGTATATTTTTCAGCGTGGAGCAGAAGATGAACCAGTCAGATAACGGTGAGCTCATAGAAAAAATCAAAAGCTTCAGCAGGACGGAAAATCTGACATCCAGAAGGGCCGGAGAGGGAATGAACGGGATCTTGGAACTGTTGTGTTTTGCGCTCTCAAAAATCACCGAGATAAAAATGAATCGGAAGGAGAAAGAGTGGAAGATTCCGGACGTTTCTCATAGAGTAAAAAGCATGAGGTCCCATCTCAGGCTGGATCAGTTTCATATGAGATTTGCGCTTAGACTCTCTATCGTCCTTTGCATCTCTTTTACAGTCTGCAGACTGACGAATCTGGAACATGGCTACTGGTATCCGATGAGTTCTTTTCTCATGCTGATGCCGTATTCGGAGGAAAGCATGATGAAGATCAACAACCGTATTCTCGGGACCATCGCGGGGCTGGGTGTGACCTTTGTGCTGACCGAACTATTTAAAAGCCTCGGCGGACATATCGCTGTCATTGCCGTCATGACCTGCCTTATGTATTATGTACCGGTCACCTCATGGACGATGCCTATGTACAGCACCTGCTACGGAATGGCGCTTACTACACTGAGCATGCCCAGGGGAGAAGCCATGGAACTCAGGATTCTGTATGTGGGGGCTGCGGCTGTGACCGTACTTCTTGCAAATAAATTTCTCCTTCCGATCACCGCTGAGTCTGAATTTTTAAAAAGTGTAAACAGCCTGCTGGATATCGATGAAAAAATAATGGGAGAAGTACGAAAGGGAAAAGACAGTGACCTGAACATGATGAGGGAGCTGCTTGTGCAGTTTCAGATGGCTTCAAAGGAGATTGAGGATTACACAGAAAAGCATTTAAATCCGGAAGAGAAGAAATTTTTCCGCCAGCTCCTGCCGGTCAATGCCCAGCTGGTTTCGGAGATGGAACAGATCGGTTCCTATATGCGCAGAAGACAGATGACTCCGAAGAATAACATGATGTTGGAAGAACTGCTTGGAAACATTGAACGGGCACTGAAAAGAATTAGAAAAAGTTACACAAAAAATGAACTGACAGGTTCCATGATCCTGGAAGAGGACAGGGTATATGGATGTCTGGACGAAGAACTGTATTTTAATACTCTTGCCATGAACTGCCTGGGGACCGTCAGGGAACTGAACGAGATTTTCCGGTGTAAATAAAGGCTGCGGAATGCTGTACCGCAGCCTTGTTTCTTTTTGGTTGATTTTATCAACTAAAATCAACTTCTAATCCATTGTAGTATTTCTGTATACGGTTATAATGAATTTGAGGTGATGAATATGAAGGAGTTAAATCTGTCAAATATTTTGGTGAAAAAGAGAAAAGAAAAGGGAATAACCCAGGATCAGCTGGCAGCCTATATCGGTGTCTCTAAAGCTTCGGTATCTAAGTGGGAGACCGGGCAGAGCTACCCGGATATTACGTTTCTGCCCCAGCTGGCGGCCTATTTCAATATGAGTGTCGATGAACTCATAGGATATAAGCCGCAGATGACAAAGGAAGACATAAGGAAGCTTTATTTAAGGCTGGCAAAGGATTTCAGTCAAAAGCCGGCAAAAGAAGTATTTGAAGAATGCGACGGGATCTTGAAGAAGTATTATTCCTGTTTCCCTCTTATTATGCAGATGATCATTCTGTACATGAACCATTTTGTCCTGCTGGAGAAGCCGGAAGAACAGAAAGACGTAATGAAAACAGCGGCGGATCTCTGCCGGAGAGTGAAGGAAGAAAGCGGTGATGTCCTTCTCTCCTCTCAGGCAAACTCTTTGGAAGCCAGAATGGAACTGCTGGAGGGACATCCTGAAAAGGCGCTGGAACTACTGGACGAGGAAGTCAGGGCAAATTATTTTGATGAGGGTATCTTGTCGGAAGCGTACCGCATGCTGGGAAATGAGGTAAAGGCCAAAGAGACAGTCCAGATCAGTCTGTATCAGAATCTGGTGGGCGTGATGTCATTTATGATACAGGAGCTGACTCTGTATGAAAAAGATGAAGAAAAGTTTGAAATGCTTGTCCAAAGAGGCTGTCAGATCGCAGAGGTATTTGAAATGGATCTTCTGCATGTAAATGCAATGGCACAGTTATATTTTGCGGCAGCAGTAGGGTATATGGGACAGAAAAAGGAAGAAAAAGCACTTGCCATGCTTGAGAACTATGAGAGAGTCTGCCTGAATAATCTGCTGCCGTACACACTGCATGGGGATGATTTCTTTGATCTTGTCGATCCATGGCTGAATGAAATGTGCCTGGGAGTCCAGGCGCCGCGGGAAGAAAAACTGATCAAACAGTCAGTGACAGACGGGTTCAAACACCCGGCATTCGAGCCGCTCACAGGAAATCCCAGGTTTGAAGAGATAATAAAACGCATACAGAAAGAATGGAGGTTATGACGATGAATGAGTTAATGGAATATATGCCTTTTTTGATCCCCGTGATCATATTGGAACTGGTGCTGATGGTGACCGCCCTGGTACATGTGCTGAGACATCCGGATTACCGGTTTGGAAACCGCATATTTTGGATATTAATTGTCATGTTTATACAATTTTTAGGGCCGGTTGTGTATTTTGTATTTGGAAGAGGGGATGAATCATGAACGTATTGGAGATTCAACATCTTTCAAAACAGTTTGGGAGCCATCAAGTATTAAGAGACTTAAATTTTCAGGTTCCGGAGCACTCTGTATATGGATTTTTAGGCCAGAACGGAGCCGGAAAGACGACGACGATGAAGATCATCCTTGGACTTTTAAAGGCTGACAAAGGGGAAGTGAAGGTGCTGGGAGAACCGGTGCGCTACGGCTGTACAAAGACAAACCGCAGAGTGGGATATCTGCCGGATGTGCCTGAATTTTACGGCTATATGAATGCAGAGCAGTATCTGCGTCTGTGCGGGGAGATCACAGGTCTCACTTCAAAAGAGATAAGTTTAAGAAGCGAAGAGCTTCTCAGGCTGGTAGGGCTTTCGGAGGAAAAGAAAAAAATCCGCGGATATTCCAGAGGCATGAAACAGCGTCTGGGCATTGCGCAGGCACTGCTCAACGAGCCCAGGCTTCTGATCTGCGATGAGCCGACTTCTGCCCTGGACCCTCTGGGACGAAAGGAGATCCTTGATATCCTTTCAAAAGTCAGGGAAAAAACAACAGTGTTATTTTCAACCCATGTGCTGTCCGATGTGGAGAGAATCTGTGACCGGGCGGCAGTGCTCAAAGACGGCAGACTGGTCCTTTCGGGAAGCCTTGAAGAACTGAAGGCACAGCGCAGGAAAGACAGCCTCTGTCTGGAGACGGGCACGCCGGAAGGACAAAATCTGCTGGAATCTGAATTTCAGAAGAAGGGATATGTTTTTGAGGTTGAGAAAAAGAATGGAGTTTTAATTTTTCACACATCAGATATGGCCCGTTTGGAGACAGAGCTTATGATCTGCATGACAGAGCACAATATATGTCCAATGAAGATGGAAGTGCAGAAGCCGACCCTGGAAAACTTATTTATGGAGGTGATATCATGAGGGCGTACTGGGCGTTTACAAAAAAAGAGCTGCTGGAAAGTATCTGCACTTATAAACTGCTGATCCTCGGATGTATATTTCTGATGTTTGGCTTTATGAACCCTGTCATAGCAAAGATTACCCCGGAGCTCGTGAAAAGTTTTATGCCCGGAGGCATCAGCATCGATCTTCCGTCTCCCTCAGCTGCGGATTCCTGGATGCAGTTTTTTAAAAATGTGCCTCAGATGGGGCTTGCTGTTTTAGCCATTCTCTTTTCCGGAATGATGGCAGGCGAGATTCAAAAAGGAACTTTAGTCTTGATGGTCACCAAGGGGCTTTCCCGGACTGCGGTGCTCTGCTCAAAGTTTACAGTGGCAGTCCTTTTGTGGACGGCGTCCTATGCGGTGTGTACGGGAGTAACCTATGGCTATACGGTTTATTTCTGGAAAATGGAAGGCATAGACCATCTGGTGGCTGCGCTTCTGGGGGTATGGCTGTTCGGGGTACTGCTGCTGGCCTCTGACCTTTTGGGAAGTGTGATTTCAAAGAGCAGTTATTCGAGTCTTTTATTTACAGGGATAATGGTCGCTGTGATGTTTCTGCTGAATATCGTACCGAAAATCCAGGAATTCAATCCGATACGTCTCGTATCCGAGCCGTACGGATTGATTACGGGGACCCTCAGACTTTCGGATTTTTCCGGGAACTTTCTGGCGGCGGGAGTGCTGCTGCTGATCCTCTTAGTTTTATCGGGCGCTGCCTTTGGAAAAAAACAGCTTTAAGAATTTGGTATCATATTGTAGAATGAAGGTTAGAAAATAAAACTTAGGAGAAACTAAGGATGAAGAGGATAGGAAAAGAGGAGCCGCTGTCTGAAGCCTTTGGTATCCGGGGCGGCATCCTTTCCATAGTGGGAGCAGGGGGAAAGACGACGTCGGTGTTCAAGATCGCAAGAGAGCAGGAAGCGATGGGAAAAAAGGTGCTGGTGACGACGACCACTCACATGGAATTGCCGGGAAAGGAGACTGTGCTTTCCGGAGATGCGGATGATATCATACAGAAACTGAAGCCGGGCCGGACCGTTACAGCAGGACTCCGTGACGGAGAAAAAATGAAGGGGCTGCTAAAAGAAGTCTTTCAGGCAGCCTCCTCTTTTGCTGACGTGACTATAGTGGAGGCGGACGGATCAAAAAAAATGCCGGTAAAGGCCAGAAATGAAACAGAACCGGTCATACCGGAGGGAACGGACCAGATCCTGATCGTGGCAGGGATGAGTGCTCTCGGCCGCCCCATAAAGGATGTGTGCCACCGGCCGGAGCGTGCGTGTAAAATTCTCGAAAAATCTAGTGAAGATTTTCTTAATTATGAGGATATTATGAAGCTGATCCGTATGGAATATGTTATAATGCTCAGAAAACAATACCCGGATGCGGAACTCCTTATCCTGCTGAACCAATGTGACACAAAAGAGCGGATGGATCAGGCTGCCCGTATAGGTATTTGTTTTGACAGCCAATATTCGGTCATTTTACGTTAGAGGAGTTCACATGTTTTTAAAGCAGGTATTGATCCAGGCAATGGATCTCGGAAAAATGATGCTGATAAGCGGAGCCGGTGTTTCCAGAGTGGAAGATACCATCGAGCGCATCTGTCTTGCATACGGGGCGAGGGAAGTTGAGGCGTTTACGATCACATCCAGTATTGTGGTTACCGTGACCACAGAAGACGGAGATGTATTTACCCAGACGAAGCGAATCAAATATTACAAGACAGATTTTCATAAATTGGACCGGTTAAATGATCTTTCCAGGTATGTGTGCAGGGAGAAGCCGGACATTACTTATCTGGAGGAAAAACTTTCAGATATTCGTCAGGAGCACATTTACAGCCTGCCGGTGCAGTGTCTGATCGCATCACTGATCGCCGGGACGTTTGCAGTTTTTTTTGGAGGCGGATTTGTGGAAGGGATCATCGGGGCAGTCTGCGGAGCGGCGGTCTGGCGGCTGATGGCTTGTCTTCAGAAGCTGGATTCCAATATTATGTTTTCTGACTTTGCTGCAGCTTTCATGGTGGCCACTATAGCGTATATACTGGCACATCTGGGGGCTACCAGAGATTACGGCACGATCATCATAGGCAATATCATGCTTCTTGTGCCCGGGGTGGCATTTGTCAATTCTATCCGGGATATTATAGGGGGAGATGTGATGGCCGGTATGATACGGCTTTGTGAAGTGGTGGTGACAGCGGTATTTCTTGCGGCAGGTTCCTTCACCGCGCTGGTATTATGGGGAGGTATCTTATGATAACACAGGCGATCCAGGTTCTTTCTTCGTTTATCGGAGCTCTCGGCTTTTCTATTTTATTTAATGTGAGAGGAAAAAAGTTATTTTTTGCAGGACTGGGAGGCCTCGTCTCATGGACAGTTTATCTTGTCATGGCTTCCATGACTACGAGTACATTTCTGCCGAATTTGGCCGCATCCATGGCGGCGACCGTCTATGCGGAGGCACTTGCCAGACTGGCCAAAAGCCCTGCCACCATCTTTTTGATCGGGGCGATCATTCCCCTTGTGCCGGGAGGTCAGCTTTACTATACGATGAATTACGCGGTCGCAAAAAACTGGGGGCTGTTTGCCATGTATGGGCAGAGGACTCTGATCACTGCAATGGCAGTGTCCGGCGGGATTATGATGGTATCATCCGTATACCGATTGTACAATGGCCTTGTATTGGGCCGGGTCAAAAAGGAGAAACAGACAAACAAAAACGGAAACAATCCTGAATGAGAAGGATTGTTTCCGTTTTTCGTTATGCCAGGTATCTGAAAAGCTGAATGAACAGGGAACTGAATTTAAACAGGAGTTTCTTTGAACCTTCCGGTTCTTTTTGGGTCACTCCCTGTTTCGGGATATACTGTTCTTTTTTGTTTATTTCTAGGGACTGTTCTTTTAACTTGACCATGTGTGTTCTGAGTTCTCTATTTAATTCGGGGCTGTCCAGCACGAGCATTGTCTCAGTGTCCAGATAGGTGCTTCTCATGTCAAAATTATAGGAGCCGATCACTGACAGCCGGTCGTCGATGGCGATGGATTTTCCATGGCAGGAGTGGTCTCCGAAAAACTCGAAGACCCTGGGGCCTGTTTTCAGGATTTTCGGCCGGTTTCTTGTATAGTCGGAGGAGGCAATGAAGTTATCGCCAACGGCCGTGGAGTTGATCAGCATTTCTACGTTGGGGACTTTCCCGGTCAGTTCCTCCATTCCCTGATACATATCCTTAGAGAAAACCGCATATGGTGTCTGGATCGTGACGTCTTTTTTGGCAGTCAGCATGAGCTGCTGCATCGTATACCACACATAAGGCTCCTTATTGCCGATGTGGATCGGGTTTGTCACAAAAGAAGCCTTTTTTACCGGAACGGTCTGTTTCATCCAGTCCGTCTTCAAAGGAAGTTTCTTTTTGATGGACTGATAGCGGCGGGAGAGATATTTGATCTCACTCTTTGTCTTTTCTTTCCGGGGATTTCCTTCAAAAACTGTTTTACAGTCTGAGGAATCCCATACTTTTTTGAAATAAGAAAGGACCTGGGGAATCGCTCCGTTCTTTTGCTCCGGTTTTTTGGAATAAAGAAGGACTTCCCGGTCATAGCCGATGCTTCCCCGGCTGTCGTCTCCAATAAAATAGTCAAACATGTTCCGGCCGCCCATGAGGAGGAGGGAACCGTCCGCAATCACATACTTGTCATGGAGCCGGCCGTTGATTGTCCACGGCTTTAAAAAATTTGGCTCATTGTAAAAACGGATTTCTATGTTTGGATGGCTTCCGGCGGCCTGAAATATTGTTTTTCCGTTCATGTGCAGCATTCCGTAGAGTCCGTCTACTAAAATCTGTACTTTGACTCCGCGGTCGGCGGCATCGATGAGAGCCGCAAATATATCGTCAGTGCTCTTTCCTTCCCGTATATCAAAGGTAGAGATGATGATGCTCTTTTTTGCATCCCGGAACATGGCAAGTCTTGTGTCCAGAGCGCCTTTGTTTGTCTCGACGATGCCGGCCCGCTCCCTGCCGGGGCCCGAACCGTAAAACGCCGGTACATCGACTGTTTTTTTATAGGAATCGCTGACTGTCTTTTGGAATGCAAAGGGCAGGCATGCCCCAGCCGCCTCATAAAGAAGGATCATCAGTATGAATAGCAGAATCCGTCTGCCTGTTTTTCTTTTTGTCTTCGCCATAGGTTCACCTTTTTCTTTCGCATATTCTTCATCTATTGTAACGCACCGGATATGGTTTTACAATATTTCAAAAAGTTGAGCTTTACAGCCGAAGTCTGATCTTGATTTTTTGAACATACAGGGGTTGTTTTTTTGAGTCAATGTCATATAATCAAACTAACTCATGAACCGGAACAGTCAATGGAAGGAGGCTGTTTTGAACGAAAAGTTTTTGAAACTGCCCGAAGAAAAACAAAGAAAGATCATTTATTCGGCGGTCCGGGTATTTGCGGAGAAGGAATATAGGTATGCCTCCACGGACAGGATGGCAGAACTGGCCGGAATATCAAAAGGACTGCTGTTTTTCTATTTCAAGAATAAAAAATCGTTATACCTTTATGTGTATGATCACCTGATCGGCCTGATCGTGCGGCAGATGGAGGAGATGAATTTTAAAGAAGAACATGACTTTTTTAAACTGTTTGAACTGTCAATACGTGTAAAATCCGCCCTAATGAAGGATAACCCGTATATCCACGGATTCCTTCTGAAGGCCAGATATGAAGAAAATGAGGCGGTGAAGCAGGAGCTTTCAGAGAGAAACAAGACCTTTTTAGAGGAGATGTTCCCGCGGTGGTTTCCAGAGGTGGACTTTTCAAAATTTAAAGAAAATGTGGATCCGCAGGACGTATTTATGCTGCTTTACTATCTGGGAGACGGATATTTAAGGGAGGCGGTGGGCAGAAATGATTTTGAACTGGACCGGATCTGTAAAGATTATGAGCGCTGGATGGACTGGATAAAGGGAAGCGTCTACCGAAAGGAGTATCTATGAATACGATTGAAATGAAACACCTGACAAAGGATTATGGAAACCAGAGGGGGATTTTTGACGTCTCATTTTCTGTAAAAAAGGGAGAAGTGATGGGATTCCTCGGCCCCAACGGTGCTGGAAAGACTACGGCGATCCGTCACCTTCTTGGATTTTCCACTCCGGATCACGGAACCTGTATGATCAATGGAATGGACTGTTTTCATAAAGCAAAGGATATTCACAGATCTCTTGGCTATCTGCCGGGAGAGATCGCATTTATGGATGATATGACGGGAAAGCAGTTTCTTAAATTCGCCGCAGACCTGAAAGGCATGAAGAATCAGGGCAGGATGCAGGAACTCATGGATATGTTTTCTCTGGACCCGCGAGGCCGGATCAAAAAAATGTCCAAGGGAATGAAACAAAAGATCGGCATCGTATGTGCATTCATGGATTCTCCGGATCTCTACATATTGGATGAACCAACGAGCGGGCTGGACCCTCTGATGCAGAACCAGTTTGTGGAACTGATCCTGGAGGAAAAAAAGAGGGGAGCGACGATCCTTATGTCCTCCCATATGTTTGAGGAAGTAGAGAGGACCTGTGACCGCACGGCGATCATCAGAGAAGGAAAGATTGTTGCCGTGGAAGACATGGGGACACTCGGAAAGAGCAAGCAGAAAATCTTTACGGTCACTTTGGGTTCGAAAGCGGAAGCAGAGGCAGTTTCCAGGGAGACAGACGGGGTAAGGCAGATCAAGGGAAACCGGGTCACGGTCGGCATCAGGGGAGAACTCTCAGAGTTTATCCGATGTTTAGGGAAATACCGGGTCTTAAATCTGACAGAACAGAAGCAGAGCCTGGAAGACTTGTTCCTGCATTTTTACGGAGGTGATTCTCATGAATAATATATTTGTCATGCCGCTCCTGAAACGGGAAATAAAATCCAACTGCAAAGTGTTCCTGATTATCGCAGCCGTGGCCTCCATGTATATCAGCGTCATGGTTTCCATGTTTGAACCCGGTCTGGGGGAGATGCTGGCAGAGTTTGAGAAGGCGATGCCGGGGCTCATGTCCGCCGCAGGGATGACAAATCCTGGGACGACCCTCCAGAGTTTTTTAAAAACCTATTTATACGGTTTTTTTATGTTCGTGCTGCCTATGATATATGAACTGTTTACGGCCAATAAGCTGGTGGCCGGATATGTGGACAGGGGTTCTATGGCATCCATTCTCTCCTCGCCACATTCCAGAAGAAAAGTCATCCGCACACAGGGATTTTTCCTGACAGCCAGCGTATGCCTGATGATCTTCTATATCACGGCGCTGGGCATTGTCTGCTCTGAGATGATGTTTCCGGGAGACTTGGGAATCGCGGAATTCCTCAGATTAAATGCGGGACTGCTCTGCCTCCATGTATGCATCAGCGGATTTTTCTTCTTTATGTCCTGTATCTGCAATGACACCCGCAGGTCCACAGGCATCGGGGTCGGTGTCTTTCTTGGTTTTTATCTGATACAGATGCTTTCAAATATGGGGGATAAGCTGGAAAATCTGAAATATGCCACGGTCTTTACTTTATTTGACGGGGATGCCCTTCTAAAGGGACAGAGCAGGGCAGTTGCCATGTCGGGGATTCTGCTTTTGATCGGAATTCTGCTCTTTGAACTGGGGAAATACCGGTTTCAAAAAAGAGATCTTCCCCTTTGATAAAAGAGATTTCCTTAACACTTAAGGATTCCAGTGATATAATAGGGGACAGAAAACAAATTTTAGAAAAGAGGAACTGACATGTTAGGAAAACTGGGAAGAAACGATGCCTGCTGGTGCGGAAGCAATAAGAAATATAAAGCCTGCCACATGGCTTCGGACGAAAAAATAGAGACATTCGCGCGGCAGGGACATATTGTGCCGCCGAGATTTATTCTCAAAAACGGGGAACAGATCGAAGGAATCCGGGAGAGCGGAAAGATCAATACCGCAGTCCTCGACTATGTGGCAGAACATATCAGGGAAGGGATGACCACGGAGGAGATTGACCGTCTGGTCCATGAAAAGACGGAGGAACTTGGAGGCATCCCTGCTCCTTTGGGATATGAAGGCTTTCCGAAAAGCGTATGTACGTCCATCAATGAGCAGGTTTGCCATGGCATCCCCTCTGAGGATATTGTGCTGAAAGACGGAGATATTATCAATGTGGATGTGTCAACGATCTATAATGGATATTTCTCGGATTCATCGAGGATGTTCTGCATCGGAAATGTAAGTGATGAAAAGAAGAAGCTTGTGGATGTGACGAAGGAGTGTGTGGAACTAGGACTTGCGCAGGTGAAGCCGTGGGGCTTCATGGGAGATATGGGCCAGGCGGTCCACGATCACGCAGTAAAGAATGGATATTCGGTCGTGCGGGAAATCGGAGGACACGGTGTCGGGCTGGAGTTTCACGAGGAGCCGTTTGTCAGCTACGTCACGAAAAAGGGCACGGAGATGCTTTTGGTCCCGGGCATGGTATTTACCATTGAGCCTATGGTTAATATGGGAACCGATGAAGTCTACACTGACGGAGGAGATAACTGGAGCGTCTACACGGCAGACGGCCTTCCGTCCGCCCAGTGGGAGATTCAGGTACTCGTGACAGAGACGGGATATGAAGTGCTGGCTTATTAGGAGGTGTCTGTTTGTCTGCATATGAATGGTTGTTTAAGATGCTGAAGGAACGGGGGAAGGTGTTTTGTGCTACGATCCTCTCCGGGTCTGCGGCAGGAGAGAAATGCATTTACACTCAGGATGAAATGCATGGAAAGCCTTTGTGGAAGGAAATTCTTCCTGAACTCAGGAGGGTGGAGCAGACAGAGGTTGTTTCGATCGGGAAACGTGAGATTTTTGTAGAGCTCTTTCAGGAAGCCTCCAGGCTCGTTATTTTAGGAGCAGGGCATGTGTCACAGCCGGTCTGCCAGATCGGAAAGATCCTTGGATTCGACATAACGGTAGTGGATGACAGAGAAGAGTTTGTTACGAGAGACCGGTTTCCGTGGGCGGACCGTCTGCTCTGCTGTGATTTTGACTGCCTGCCGGAGGAAATATTCGGATATGAAAATACATTTTATGTGGCGGTAACCAGGGGACACCAGGGAGACCGGGCCTGTGCGAGAAGAGTCTTATCCCATCCCCATGCGTATTTCGGCATGATCGGCAGCCGCACGAAAGTAAAGATTACAAAAGATGCCCTGCTGGAAGAAGGGTTTTCTGCCGAGAAGGTAGAGTCTATGCACTCGCCGATCGGTCTGCCCCTTGGAGGACAGCTTCCGGAGGAGATCGCCGTGAGCATCATGGCAGAGATCGTGAAAGAAAAGAACCGCCGCTATACCGGCTTTGCGGATATGGATGTGGCAAATGCGGTCCTTGGGGGAGAACATGGAGTCATGCTGACGATACTTTCAAAGAGCGGATCTTCCCCGAGAGGAACAGGCAGCAAGATGTTCCTTGGAGAAGGAGGGACATCTTATGGAAGCATCGGGGGAGGCAGTATAGAGTTTACCGCATGCAGGGAGGTCGGGCACGTATCTGGCGTGCAGGTAAAGGAATACGACCTCTCAGCAAAAGATGCCTCTGACCTTGGAATGATCTGCGGCGGGCATGTCCGGATCCTGTTTGAAAGGATATAGAGATGAAGATTCACATGATCCTGCTGGCTGCGGGGTTCGGCAGCCGTTTTGGGTCCAACAAGCTTTTATATGAGATGGGCGGTAAACCTATGTACAGGCACACACTGGATGTGATGCTTTCGCTGGCCCGGGAAATGAAAGATGCGGACGTGACAGTGGTGACCCGCTATGAAGAAATTTACCGGGATGCAAAAGAAACCGGTGCGCTCTGCCTGATGAACCGGCACAGCGAACAGGGGATATCATCCTCGGTTCAGATCGGGCTGGAAGCTAATCTTCACCCCGGAAAGGATGCATACTATCTTTTCTTTACGGCCGATCAGCCGGAATTGAAGAAGGAGACGGTCAGGAGATTTTTGTCTGCTTTTTTGCGGACGGGAAAAGGAATCGGCTGTCTTTCGGAAAATGGAGTTCCGAAAAACCCGTGTGTGTTTCACAGCTGTTACACGAAGGAACTTCTCTCCATACAGGGAGACCGGGGAGGCAAGCAGGTCGTTAAGAGCCATCCGGAAGATGTGTTTTTATTTGAGGCCGGGTGGCAGGAACTGAGGGATATTGATACATTGGATCAGCTGAAGAATTAAAAAGTGGATTTTACACAGGATGGAAAGCCGTGTAAAATCCACTTTTGTTTATTACATAAAAAGAAACTTGTCTTTCGGAAACCTGAGAAAGACTGTATCTTTTTTTATCTGGCCGTCCCAGAGCGTTTTCGGAAGCTCAAAACGCAGTCCTGTCCAGTCTCCGGACTTTTTATTCTGCTTTTCCCGAAAGAGAAGGATCATGGAGAAGGTATCTTCAATGATATTCGTGACCGTACATTCCATCGTGTTGGGCAGAGTTGCATCCGGTTCGATGGAAAAGTAATGGGCCCGGAAACCGGCATATTTTATATCTTTTGGCACAGGGACGGAAGATGTCAGGACAATGTTCCAGTCGGACGCAAAAAATGTGTGGTCATCAATATACTCTGCATGTGAAATGTTTTTGCATCCGGTGAGAAGTGCAGCTTCCAGAGATTCCGGATTTTGAAACAATTCCTTTTTGCGCTGTATGGTCTTAAGCCGTCCGTTTCCCATGACGGCGATCCGGTCGGACATCCGGTACACTTCGTCTCTGTTGTGGGAGACGAACAGGGCGGTTCCGGGAAAGTCCCGTATGATGTGCATCAGTTCCTGTTCCATCTGCCATTTCAGATAATCATCCAAAGCCGAAAAAGGTTCATCCAGCATGATCAGGGAAGGAGCGGATGCCAGCATCCTTGCAAGGGCCGTGCGCTGCTGCTGGCCGCCGGAAAGCTGGGAGGGATAATGGTCTCCGAGGCCGGACAAATAAAATTTTTCGATCCATGAGTCCGTAAAAGACCTGTCCCTGGAAGGAAGCCCGCAGGCTATATTTTCACGCACCGTCATGTGAGGGAATAAGGCATAATTTTGAAACAGATATCCTACCTTCCGGTCCCTTGCGGGCAGATTGATCCGTTTTTGGGAGTCAAATAAAACTCTGCCGTTAAGAACAATCCGTCCCCGGTCCGGTGTCTCGATTCCGGCAATGCATTTCAGGGTCAGGCTTTTTCCGCAGCCCGAAGCTCCCAAGATGGAAAGCATTTCATTGCCTGCCTCAAAAGAAGTCTTAAGATGAAACTCAGGCAGATGTTTTTCAATGTCTACATAAAGACTCATTTTGCCGCTCCTTTCTGCCGTATAAGGCGCACTTGAAAAGATGTCCAGAAATTCAAGGCGAGCATCATCACAAAGGAGAAACAGACGATGATCATGACCCATAGAAAGGCACTCTCACGGTCACCTGCCTGCACAGCCGTGTAAACAGCCACGGACATGGTCTGGGTTTTTCCGGGGATATTGCCTGCGATCATGATGGTGGCCCCGAATTCGCCGAGAGCCCGCGCAAAGGAAAGAATTGTCCCTGCAAGGATGCCCGGCCATGCCAGGGGAAGCATGATCTTTCGGAATATTTTTCTCTCTGTCATTCCAAGAGTCCTGGCGGCATACAGATATTCCGGATTGATCTGTTCAAAGGCGCCGCGGACCGTGCGGTACATCAGCGGAAATGAGACGACAGTGGAGGCGATGACCGCCCCCTGCCAGGAAAATATAAAGGAAAACCCAAACTGGGAAAAGAACTGTCCCACCAGGCTGTTTTTCCCGAAAGCCAGCAGCAGGAAAAAACCTACGACGGTTGGGGGCAGAACTAAAGGCAGAGTGAACAGGCCGTCGAGGACAGCCTGTCCGTGCTTCAGTTTTACAACAGTCCGGGCAGCACAGATGCCCAGAACGAAGGTAAAGATGGTAGCCGGCAAGGCTACTTTTAAAGAAATCCACAGTGGGGAGAGATCCAGCATTATTTTATCCTTTGGAAGCCGTAAGACTCAAACAGCTTCAGTATTTCATCAGTTTTTAAGTAATCTGCAAACTTCTGGGCTTCTTTCTGATGTCTGCTGTCTTTTAACACGGCCACCGGATAGATCACAGGGTCGGCAGCTTCCTTTGGAGCCCCACAGACTACTTTGACCTTTTTCGATAGTTTCGCATCCGTCATATAGACGACTCCGCAGTCCACTTCGCCGCTTTCTACCCAGGCGAGGACCTGACGTACATCACTCCCGTAGTTTGCTTTCTTCTTTATTTTATCCAAAATTCCGAGTTTTTGAAAGACTCCTTCTGAATATTGTCCGACAGGGACTGCTTTTGGCTCACCCAGCGCCACTTTTTTTACGCTTGAATCTGCCAGATCTTCAAAAGTTTTAATAGATGTCTGGCTGCCTTTTGGTACGATCAGTACAAGCTTGTTTTCCAGCAGATCCGTCCGGGATTTTTTACTGATCAGATTCTTTTTTGAGAGAGCATCCATCTGTTTTTGGGCAGCCGACATGAAAACGTCTGCGTCCGCCCCCTCTTCAATCTGTGACTGAAGTGCTCCGGAACTTCCGTAGGAAAAGCGAAGTTCCACATTGGGTTCCTTTTCTTTATATTTTTCGGCGATGTCCTTTGTCACATCCGTAAGACTGGCGGCCGCGGAAATGGTCAGTGTGACAGTTTTTTTTTCGGCTGCATTTTTGCCTTTGGAACTGCATCCGGACAGAACAGCAGCGCCCAGTACTGTGGCAGTAAGCATGACAAATATTTGTTTTTTCATTATTATCGTGTATCCTCCTGTATTTCATTTTTATATCTCTACTTTACCTGAAAAAGGAAAACCGTTTTATTTGAAAAGCAAATAAAAGACTGAAACTTCTTTTGGGAAGAAGAGGCTGCGGTGAATTTTCGGCTATTCATAGGTAAAAACTATAAATGAGTGAGGAGACCGGGTTCATAGATTCAAATAACAGGGAAATTGCGGGGATTGATATGGACGAAAAAATAGAAAATCAGCTGAACCTTTCTCTGAGTCTGACTCCTGAAGAACGGGAGAAGAGCAGAGACTTGGATGTGGGGTATGACAGGCAGCAGAATCTGTGGGAATTGATTATCAGGTATATCGGTGAGATCAGTCAGATTCCGGTTCCGGAAGGAGGAAGGCTGGAAGCCTTGAGCAATGAATATGCCATAGCTTATCTGCCCGAGGAATCCATCGATGCTTTTTCAAACCTTCCTCAGGTTATTTATATGGAAAAGCCTAAAAATCTTCTGCTGAGTGATCAGGCGGGGATTGCCGCCTCCTGTATTCTGTCGGTAAGGGATGGACAAAAGGGGCTCCACGGCGATGGAACCTATGTGGCTGTGATCGATACGGGCATCGATATTTTTCATCCGGATTTCATTGACGACCAGGGGAATACGGTGATTGAAACTTTATGGGATCAGACGATTCCGGGGCATCCGCCGGAAGGTTTTTATGAGGGGAGTGTATATACAAAGGAAGAGATAAACCGTGCGCTGAAGGCACCGGCGGCAGAGGGCAGGGAGATTGTGCCAAGCAGAGATACGAACGGGCACGGGACCCATGTGGCTTCCATCTGTGCGGGAAGGCAGGGCGTTGCAGACAAATCCTCTCTGATTGTGGTGAAGCTTGGAAATGCGACGGAACAGGGGTTTCCCAGAACGACACAGCTGATGACGGCTCTGGAGTACGTGATCCGTTACGCTGAGGCAAAGGGAAAGCCGGTCAGCGTAAATTTAAGTTATGGGAATAATTATGGAGACCACAGAGGAAATTCCCTGCTTGAAACATATATCAGCCAGATGGCAGGTCAGTGGCAGACCGCTGTCTGCATTGGAACAGGAAACGAGGGAGCATCAGGCAGGCACAGGCAGGGATGTTTAAGGCAGCCGGAAGATGTGATCTTTGCAGTGGCGCCGTATGAACAGAGCCTGAATTTGCAGCTGTGGAAAAATTATGTGGATGAATTCAGACTGTGGCTTCAAAGTCCCTCCGGAGAGCGAAGGGAGATCCAGGACCAGGAGGGCAGGACTGACTACCGGTTTGGGACGACAACGGTTTATGTCTATTATGGTTCTCCGACTCCTTATAACAGGCTTCAGGAAATCTATTTTGCCTTTGTGCCGCAGGGCAGTGAGATCGAAAGCGGTCAGTGGACCATTGTGATGGAACCGGGAAGGATTGTCAGAGGGGACTATTACATGTGGCTGCCTGTATCCGCCGGAACCAATGAGGGAACCAGATTTTTAGAACCCAGCCTGGATCTGACACTGACGATTCCTTCTACAGCAAGAAGTGTGATATCGGTGGGAGCCTACGATGTATTTTATAATTCTTATGCATCTTTTTCCGGAAGGGGAGATTTGAATATCTGTATGGAAAAACCGGATATTGTGGCTCCTGGCGTGGGAATTCTGGGGGCAAGTCCTGGCGGGGGAAATACAAGAATGAGCGGAACTTCCATGGCAACGCCGTTTGTGACGGGCAGCGCGGCACTTTTAATGGAGTGGGGGATTGTGAGAGGGAATGATCCATTTTTATACGGAGAGAAGATTAAGGCATACCTGCAGAAGGGAGCAAGGGAACTTCCGGGATTTAGTGAGTATCCAAATTCGCAGGTGGGGTATGGGAAGCTGTGTGTGAGGGACAGTCTGCCGATATAAAATGTTTTTATTTTAAAAAAATGTAGGATACACTAAAAAAAGAAAAAAAGGAATTTATATATGCAGGGGGTCTATACCAAACATAAAATTTATTTCGCCGGATTCTTGTTAAATCAATTCAAATGTAATATACTTCCTAAGTGGAGCATTATACCCGGAGCAGTAAAATTAAAATAGCAGCACATACAAAAGATAAAGCTGTTCCGGGTATAATTTCCCATGAATGCACAGGCACAGATAAAAAGTCGGAGAAAAATTTTCAGCTGTTTTGTTGTTTCATGCTTGACAGCTTCTTTTACTATATGCTATTCTGTCCCTGCTGTAAAAAAGCTATATATTTTTCTGTTTCTGATCACAAACAGAAAAATATATAGCTTTTTTACATGGAAAGGAGAAATTATGGATACTATTGCAAACCCAATGGGTACGAAAAAGGTATTTCCTCTGCTGATTTCTATGGCCGTGCCTCCTATGATCTCAATGATGATCCAGTCGCTTTACAATATCGTAGACAGTATGTTTGCAGCCAGGCTTGGTGTGAACGCTATCACTGCAATTTCACTGGCTTATCCTCTGCAAAACCTCATCTTATCCGTCGGTGTAGGACTGGGAGTGGGCATAAATGCCTGTATTGCCATGAGTCACGGAACAGGGGATACCAAAAAAGCAGATCAGGCAGCTGCCCACGGACTGGTGCTGGCCGGTCTTCATGCACTGGTTTTTATCGCTGCCGGCCTCCTGGGAATCCGTGCGTATCTTGGAATGTTTACAAAGGACCCGGAAGTCCTTTCCCTGAGCAGCCAGTATACATATATTGTCGTGCTGTTGTCTGCCGGTTCACTTGTTCATGTAGCAATAGAAAAGATTTTTCAGGCGATGGGTAATATGAAAGTGCCGATGATCCTGCAAGGGATGGGCGCCTTGATCAATATTATATTAGATCCTCTTTTTATTTTTGGGGTTGGTATCTTTCCTAAAATGGGAGTAGCAGGAGCAGCAATCGCCACAGTGATCGGACAGTGGAGCGCCTGCCTCCTTGCTGTTTTCCTCCTGTTTCGGAAGGAACATACCGTCCACATCCGGTTTCGCGGCTTTGCATTTGACCGGGAACTGCTCAAAAAGATTTATATGGTAGCAGTTCCGTCCGCCATCACCATGTCTCTGCCGTCTATATTGATCTCGATCCTGAATGGGATACTGGCCGGAATTTCAGAAGTGGGGATTGCAGTACTCGGCATTTATTTTAAAGTACAGACATTTATCTATATGCCGTCCAACGGTCTGATCCAGGGAATGAGGCCTATCATCAGTTTTAACTACGGGGCAGGAAGAGACGACAGAGTGAAAGAGACGATTCGGGACAGCCTTCTTGTCACCGGTGGGATTATGGCCGCAGGAACCATATTATTTGTTGTTTTTCCTGTGCAGATTATGGGATTGTTCCACGCTGGAGGAACGCTTCTTAAAATGGGAATCATGGCATTTAGGATCATCAGTATTGGCTTCCTGTTCTCTGCTGTGGGAGTCGTATTTTCCGGTGTCTTTGAGGCGCTGGGAAAAGGGAGCGCGTCTCTTGCCGTGTCTACACTGAGACAGTTTTTTATCATTCCGGTTCTTTCTTTATTCCTGGTTTCACGGATGGGAGTCAATGGAATTTGGGTTTCTTTTCCGGCAGCAGAGGCGGCAGCGGCTCTGGCAGCAGTCCTTTTATACCGGAAATACAGTAATAAAAGGTGAATTTTCGGACGTGTTGTGTTAAAATCTAAATGACTTGAAGTGAAAAGGAGAATATGACATGGATAAGAAATTAAAAGCAGTCCTGATCGCGGTCCTGGTTATTGTTCTCGGCGGTGCGGGATTTCTCGGATATGAGTATGTGACTCAGAAGCTTACGGCCAATGACGGAATCGAGATGCTCTCCAAAGGGGAATACCAGAAAGCGTATGAGGCATTTGAAAAAGCAGGAGGTAAAAAGACCATCCTGTGGACAAACCAGAAAAATGATGTGATGTTTTACCAGGCGGAATCGCTCTATCGGCTGAAGCGTTATAAAGATGCCATCCGTATCTATGACCGGATCATAGAGAAAAAGCCGCAGGGAAGGGCCTATGAATGGAAAGCACTTTGTTACATGGGATTGGGGCAGGAAGAACAGGCACTGGAGGTCTGCAGTGAAGGGATTCGTTCTCTGCCATCAGAAGGAGAGAGTTATTATGCCAAGTATAGTATTCTGGCAAAGCAGGAGAAGTACGATGAAGGGCTTTCTGTTGTCGGTGAAGCGTTGAAGCAGAATCTTACCACAAAGAAAAAAGATCTGATGTTTGCAAGGATCAGTCTTTATGAAGCAAAGTTTGACTTTAAAACAGCATACCGTTATGCAAAAGAATATGTAAAAGCCTATCCGGACGATGAAAAAGGGAAAAAAGAGGCTACATTTCTGGAGACCAGATAGATGATCTTCAAAGCAGTGTAAAAATGGAGTTCCGTAAACGGAGCTCTTTTTTTGTGCAAAAACGACAAATTCCATGGATAAAGTTTGTGTGAAATAAAGTTTTGTTTCTTAAATAAAAGTATTGACAAAATAAAATTTAATCGTTAAAATATAAACATAAAATAAAGTTTCACAAAAAGTGATGAAGCAAAACTAAGTTACTCTAAAGGAGGATATGTATGAAACTGATCATCGCTGCCCACGGGCAGATGGCACAGGAAGTGGTCAATTCAGCCAATATGGTTTTCGGCGGAATTGAAAATGCGGAGGCCGTTACTTTTGTTCCTGGCGAAAATGCCGACGATCTGAAACAAAAGTACCAGAACTGTATGACAGAGGGAGAAGATGTACTGTTTTTGGTGGATTTGTTCGGAGGAAGCCCCTATAATGCGGCATTTCAGATCGCAGCACAGACTGAAAACACAGATGTGATTTCCGGACTGAGCCTTCCGATGCTCCTTGATGTGGTTGGCATCAGAGAGACATATGAAGAGATTCGTCCATGGGAAGTGTATGACAAGCTTGGAAAAGACACCTACATAAAATCATGCAGAAACTTATTAAACCGGCAGAATGAAAAAGAAGAGGAGGATGAATTATAATGAAAATCAATTTATGCAGGATCGATGACAGACTGATTCACGGACAGGTAGCAACTGTCTGGGCAAAAGAGGCGAATGCGGAAAGAATCATCGTGTGCAGTGACGAGGTGGCAAAGGACGATATCAGAAAGACACTGCTTTTACAGGTGGGGCCTCCGGGAATCAAAGTCAGCGTTGTCGATATCGCCAAAGCAATTCGTGTTTACAACAATCCTAAATATGAAAATGATACTGTGTTTTTATTATTTACATGTCCGCAGGATGTATTAAGAATGATCGAAGGCGGTGTGCCGATCACAAGTGTCAACATCGGAGGAATGGCTTTCAAAACAGGAAAAGAACAAATTACAAAAGCTGTGTCTGTGGATGAAAGCGATAAGGATGCTTTCCGCAAAATGCATGAGAGAGGCGTAGAGCTGGAAATCCGTCCGGTAGCCACAGACAATAAAATCGACTTAATGACAAAAATCTGATAGAGGAAAGAAAAGGGAGGAACTATTATGGGATTATCAGGAATTCAAATTGTATTGCTGTTTATCGTATCTTGTATCGTAGGAATGGGAAGTGTGCTGGATTCTTTTCAGACACACAGACCGCTGATCGCATGTACACTGGTGGGAATCATTCTCGGTGATGTAAAGACCGGAGTTATGCTTGGGGGTACTCTTGAGATGATCGCCCTCGGATGGATGAACATTGGAGCGGCACAGTCTCCGGACTCCGCACTTGCCAGTGTTATTTCTACCATTCTCGTTATCGTAGGAAATCAGTCTGTATCCGCAGGAATCGCCATCGCACTTCCGGTTGCAGTTGCAGGACAGGTGCTGACCGTGCTGGCAAGAACTGTCACAATCTTTTTCCAGCATGCGGCAGATAAATATGCGGAGGATGCAAACTTTAAGATGATTGACATCTGCCATATCACCGCTCTGGCAGTTCAGGCACTTCGTGTTGCTATTCCATGTCTTTTAGTGTCTATGGTTGTCAGTCCGACAGGGGTTCAGAGTATGCTGAACATGATCCCTGACGTGATTACAACAGGGCTTTCCGTAGCCGGAGGATTTATCGTAGTTGTTGGTTATGCAATGGTGCTGAACATGATGGGAGCAAAATATCTTATGCCGTTTTTCTTCCTCGGATTCGTCATTGCCGCATTCACAGACTTCAACTTAGTTGCGTTTGGTATCATGGGTATCGTATTCGGACTTATTTACATACAGTTAAATCCAAAATTTAATATGCCGAAAGCTGTTCCGGCAGCGGCTGCTCCGGCAGGAGGGGCATCCATGGATGCGGATTTAGATGACGACTTAGACGATGAATTAGATTAGGAAAAGGGAGAAAACAAGATATGAGTGAAGAAATCAAAAACACAGAAAATACTTTAACAAAAAAAGACCGTGTCAGTATGTTTTTAAGGAGCAACTTCCAGCAGGCATCTTTTAACTTTGAGCGTATTCATGCTCTCGGATTTGCATTCGACATGGTGCCGGCCATCAAGAGACTTTATCACACAAAAAAGGAACAGTCAGAAGCGTTAAAGCGCCATATGACCTTCTTTAACGTAACTCCGGCCTGCGTCGGACCGGTACTCGGTGTGACAGCAGCGTTGGAGGAAACAAAGGCAAACGGCGCGGACATCGATGAGGGAACCATCGGAAGCATCAAAATCGGTCTGATGGGACCTCTGTGCGGAGTCGGTGATCCGATCTTCTGGGGAACCCTTCGTCCGATCACGGCAGCAATCGGTGCATCCATGGCATTGACAGGAAACATTTTAGGACCGTTATTATTCTTTGTACTTTTTAACGCAGTTCGTCTGGCCGCATTATACTTTGGCTTGGAGTTTGGTTACAAAAAGGGACTGGACCTTGTAAAGAATCTGGCAGGAAACATGCTTCAGAAAGTTACAGAGTGTGCTTCTATCTTAGGACTGTTCGTCATGGGCGCTTTGGTTTCAAAGTGGACGACCATCAACGTTCCGCTTGTTGTATCTAAGGTTACCGCAAACGGAAAGACAACGGTCACAACCGTGCAGAACATTTTAGACCAGCTTATGCCGGGACTGCTGGGACTTGTTTTGACCTTAGTTGTCTGCCGCCTGTTAAAGAAGAATATCAGTCCGATCCTGATCATCTTTATCTTATTTGCAGTCGGCATCATCGGTTATGGATTAGGAATTTTAGGAGCATAGAGATTCTCTGGGAGGAGTGAAGAATGAAGACAAAAGCAGTAAGACTGTACGGACAGGAAGATATAAGACTGGAAGAATTTGAACTTCCTCCGATCAAAGAGGATGAGATTCTTGCTGAGGTCGTGACAGACAGCCTTTGCATGTCCAGCTATAAGGCGGCGATACAGGGTGAAAAACATAAAAAGGTGCCGGAAGACATCAATGAAAATCCGATCATCCTGGGGCATGAATTCTGCGGAGTGATCCTTTCGGTAGGTGAAAAATGGAAAGATCAGTTTCAGGCGGGTGACAAGTTTGTCATCCAGCCGAACATCGGGACGAAAAATGGTTTTGCTCCGGGGTATTCCTATCCTTATGCAGGGGGAGACGCCACAAAGATCGTGCTGATGAATCAGATCATGGAAAACGGTTCTCTTTTGAAATACAACGGGGAGTCCTTCTTTGAAGGCTCCCTGGTGGAACCGCTGTCCTGTGTGGTCGGAGCATTTAACGCACAGTACCACCACAAGAAGATGTACAGCTATGAACATGTCATGGGAGTCAAAGAAAATGGAAATATGGCGATCTTAGGGGCTACCGGTCCCATGGGATTCCTGGCTATTGACTTTGCGCTGCACGGCCCGAAGAGACCAAAACTGCTGGCGGTTACCGGCAGAACAGAATCTAAACTGGATCTTGCGAGGAAGCTGTATACAGAAGAAGAGGCGGAAAAACAGGGAATCAAACTTGTCTACGTCAATACGGGACAGATGGAAGACTTCAGCGGCCCTCTGCGGGAATTAACAGAAGACGGACGGGGATTTGATGATGTCTTTGTGTTTGCGCCGAATGAGCAGATGGTAACCCAGGGAGAGAAGCTTCTGGCCTTCGACGGATGCCTGAACTTCTTCTCAGGACCTGCCGACACCGGGTTTACGGCTCCTGTGAATTTTTACAATGTACATTATAATTCCACACATTTCATCGGTACAAGCGGAGGGAATACGGATGATATGAAGCAGTCGATCGAGCTGATCGAACATAAGATTGTGAATGTGGCAAAGATCGCAACCCATGTGCTTGGACTCGACCAGGTGGCTGAGACAACGAAGCAGCTTCCGAACCTTGGGGGAGGGAAAAAAGTCGTCTATACGCACAGGAAGTTTCCGCTGACCGAAGTTGACAAGCTCAGCGAAATAAGTGACAATAAATTAAAAGAAGGACTCGGTCCGATTCTTGAAAAACATGGTCACTTATGGAGCGCAGAAGCAGAAGCATACTTTTTAGAAAACGCTCCAGAGATTTGAAAGGGAGAGTTTTATGGCAAAGGAAGCAACGGTAAGGAATCAGATATTTTCTGCATATGACAGTCTGTTTGATGCCGAAAAGAAGGTTGCGGATTATCTGATGAATCATCAGGAAAAGGCAATCGAGATGTCAGTTTCTGAGCTGGCTGCGGCATGTGAGGCCAGCCAGGCTACGATCGTCCGGTTCTGTAAGAAAATCGGGTGCAACGGCTATCACCATCTGAAGATCAAGATGGCGAAGGAAATGCGGGAACAGGATGACCATGAGTTTTCTAATGAGATCAGTATCGACAATATCGAACAGTCACTGATGAATATTATGGCCAGCAAGATGGAGGAACTGAAAGAGACTCTGAGCAGCATCGACGGAAAGATGCTCAGGGAGATCATAGACCTGATCCTGAATGCCAAGGTAGTAGAGTTTACTGCCATGGGGAACACGATTCCGATCGCACTGGACGGATCTTATAAGTTCAATCAGCTCGGAATCCCGGCAGTCGGCTCTACCATCTGGGAAACCCAGGAAGCCTATGCGAGGACCATGAGAAAAGGTGATGTCATGATCGCCGTTTCCGCCTCCGGAGCTTCCAGACATCTGCTTAATATGGCCAACATTGCCAAGGAAAACGGAGTGAAAGTAGTTGCTATCACGAACCAGGCCAAGTCACCCCTTGCGGAGGCAAGTGACTATACGCTGGTGACCGCAACAAGGGAGCAGGTTTTCCACGATCAGGTCAGTTTTACAAGGATGGCTGCCATGGCAGTGATCGACAGCCTTTTCCTGCTGCTGTTTTCAACAAAGTGGGATTCTTTCAAAAACTTGACTGAACATGAACAGTCAGTGGCGGAAGATAAGATTTAAGTTTTTTATCACAGTTTTCGTTTCATTTTAATATCCCTCCTCCAATGGGTGATAAAAAACTTTTTTCATATAGATGTATTTTTACCGCATCAGAGCAAACAGAGTGTAGTATGAAAAACAAGCATTTAATTGGAGGATTTTTTATGAACGAATCATGGTTGGGCCTTGAAGGCAAGACAGTCATCGTAACCGGCGGGGCATCCGGAATCGGGAAAGCAGTTGCCCAGGAATTTTTAAATGTCGGGTGCAATGTAGTTGTTTCTGACATGGCGCCGGAAGCGCCGGAGTTTGACACTGCAGCCGGCAGGTTCCATTACGTGAAGACCGACGTAACCAGTGCAGAAGATGTGGATGCTATGGTAAAAGAAGTGGTGGACACATTCGGAACCGTAGATGTACTGGTGAACAACGCAGGGATCAATATCCCGAGACTCCTGGTGGACCCGAAAGAGCCGAAAGGACAGTACGAACTGGACGAAGCAGTCTGGGATAAAGTGTGCAGCGTCAACTTAAAGGGAGTGTTCTTCTGTGCACAGGCAGTGGGCAGAATCCTTGTGGAAAAAGGAGAAGGGGTCATCATCAACATGTCTTCAGAGAGCGGACTGGAAGGCTCCGAGGGACAGAGCGTGTACGCGGCGACAAAGAACGCAGTGAATTCCCTGACCAGAAGCTGGGCAAAAGAATTAGGGAAACAGGGAGTGCGCGTAGTAGGCGTGGCACCGGGCATCATGGAAGCGACAGGATTAAGAACGTTAGCGTATGAATCAGCGCTGGCGTATACAAGAGGGATCACAGTGGATGATTTAAGAGCGGGTTACAGCAAGACATCCACAACACCGCTCGGAAGATCTGGAAAACTCTCCGAAGTGGCAGATATGTGTGTCTATCTGGCAAGCCAGAGATCTTCTTATGTACACGGTGTGACCATCAATGTAGCCGGTGGAAAGACCAGAGGATAAGAATAAAACACAAAAGTTGTATTACATAAGAAAGGTACTGCATGTTTAACGTGCAGTACCTTTTAATTTCATATACAAAAGCGGGTAAGGATTGCCCTGTTCGTCATGATCGGTTCGTTTACAGACCTGAAAGCCCATGTGTTCATAAAAGCCCCTGGCGAGCGGATTTTGTTCATTGACAGCCAGCTCATTGATGGAATAGTTTTCGATCCCATATTGAATTAACTTTTTTCCCAGGCCTTTTCCTCTTTCTTCCGGTGAAAGAAACAGCATTTCGAGTACTTGATTTTCCAGTCCCATAAATGCAACAGGACAGTTATTTTCGTCTTCTGCAATAATCAAATGAGAAATATTTTTTAATGCTTCCGGAACATATCTTTTAATATTTGATATTTCGTCAGCTGACAAAAAAAGATGTGTTTTTTTAACAGAATCCTCCCACACTTTTAACAGCTGTTCTATCAGCAATGGAGTTCTTTCTTTTACTTCAGTAATTCTCATATTTTCCCCCGTATAATATCTGATTTTTATTTTAATGTTTGTTTCTGATTATAACATGGAATGCAGCGGCGTAACCGCCGAGATAAAGAAAATATACCAGAAAATAATAATCCATAGTTCCTGCCGGATCATGTCTGATAGTATACAGCCAAAGGAGCACCGGAAGGATGATGCCGGCAATACATATGATATGTATGACATGGTTTTCTGTCTCAGCAGCGATATGTCTGCTGAAAAGGCTCAGCAGGACTCCGAGCAGTACAAAAAATATGCATTTTAGAATAAAAGGCTGCATGGTCATATCCGGACGATACAGCACCTGTTCTTCTGCCACGGTGATACCGTATGCCATTAGGTAGGAAACGGCAGGTGCCGCAAATATCAAAACTTTTTTCATAAGAGAGCTCCTTTCCTATATTCTGCATGTACTGCCGAAAATATATACTGTCTACATTATAAAAGAATTGGTATTCTATAACAATAGCAACGGGAAAATGTAAGAACATGTAAATGAATTGTAAATATTGAAGTTATACTGCAACAGTTCTGAAACTGCTGTGATTTGTATTGTTATTTTATTTTGTCTATTTTATAATCATTAAGACAAGCAACAGCAGTACAGGGAGGTAATATATGCTGATGGAAATTGCGGTAGGAGTGATCATTGTCATTGGAATACTGGGGTTCATCGGATATTCTTATATGATAAAACAGCAGTCAGATGAGGTGCGGAAGCTCTATGAGGATTTTAAAAAAACATACGGAAAAGAATATCAGATTGGCTTCGGCCTGTGTAAAGGTACTGTTTTTAACAAAGAATATATTGTGATCCTTGCTGCAGATAAGGAAAAGAAAGTCGTGGATGCGGTGACGGCGGAAGGCTCCGGCATGGAATGGACCCATGGAACGGCGTCCGAGTATATTGGCATGGATATCGCAAAATACAAAAAAGAGCAGGAAGAAAAGAAAAAACGGCAGACGTTATATCAAAAAAGCGAACCGGAGGTATCACCGAAGGAAAAAGCATTCATCACTGCAGTCAGGAATCTTTGAGTTGGCATGCAGCTCAAAGAAAAAAGCCTGCCTGCTTTGTTTATGAAGGATAGTGTCAGGAAAGGGAGATAGATGGAAGAAATATTGGAACAGAAAAAAGAGAGAGTAATCCTTGTTGGAGTCGCTCTCGGGGATAGTCAGGAAGCGGAGGAATCTCTGGAAGAACTGAAAGAACTTGCAGAGACCGCAGGAGCCGAAGTGGCGGGCTCTATTATACAGGCCAGAGAGCAGATTCACTCGGGGACCTATGTAGGAAAAGGAAAGATCGAGGAGATCCGGGATCTTTTGTTTGAGACAGAGGCAGACGGCATTGTCTGCGACGATGAGCTTTCGCCGGCTCAGCTTGCCAATCTGTCTCAGACCCTGGATATTAAGGTCATGGACCGGACTCTGGTGATCCTTGATATCTTTGCAAAACGTGCACAGACAAAAGAGGGAAAGATCCAGGTGGAATTGGCCCAGCTCCGTTACCGGGCTACAAAGCTTACCGGCAAAGGAGTCAGTCTTTCCAGACTGGGAGGCGGAATCGGCACAAGGGGGCCGGGAGAGAAAAAGCTGGAGATGGACCGGCGGCTGATCCGCACGAGAATTTCACATTTAAAAACAGAACTGGCAGGTGTTATAAAACACAGAGAGGTACAGCGGAAACAGAGACAGAAAAATCACACTCCGGTGGTCTGTATCGTCGGCTACACCAATGCCGGGAAATCCACACTTTTAAATCATTTTACGGACGCGGGTGTCCTGGAGGAAGATCAGCTGTTTGCCACTCTGGATCCGACGACAAAGAGTGTGGAACTGAACAGCGGGCAGACGGTGCTCATGACAGACACGGTAGGATTTATCAGAAAACTGCCGCATCATCTGGTGGACGCGTTTAAAAGTACGCTGGAAGAGGCAAAGTACAGTGACATCATCCTTCACGTAGTGGACTGCTCCAATCCATTTATGGAACAGCAGATGGAAGCGGTCTATGAAACTCTCGGACAGCTGGGAATCAAAGACACACCGGTGATCACGGCCTTTAATAAAATTGACAGGACCGGTAAAAATTCTCTTCTAAAAGATGTCCGCGCAGATGAGACTGTAAAAATATCTGCAAAAGAGGGAACGGGAACTTCAGATCTTCTGAGAGTGATCGAGGATGTGCTGAAAAAGCAGAAAATCTATCTGGAAAAAAAATACGGCTACGATGAAGCCGGAAAGATACAGGCCATCAGAACTCATGGACAGCTTTTGAAAGAAGAATACCGTGAGGATGGAATTTATGTGGAGGCTTATATACCAAAAGAAATACTAGGCATGGTGTAGGAGGATGTATGATTATACAGAAAGTGATCAACAATAATGTAGTCAGCACTTTTGACATGAACAACCACGAAGTCATTTTGATGGGAAAAGGCATAGGATTCCGGAAAAAAGCAGGGGATGAACTCGACAAGACAAAGATCGAGAAAATTTTTACCCTGGATCAGCGGGAAAAAAGTCCTTTTATCCAGGAAGTGCTCGCTATTATCCAGGAGTTTTATGAGATCAGTTTCAATGCAGAGCTGCCGGCCTATCAAAGATTTATTACGCATCTGGAATATCTGGAAAACAGCATTAAATCCGGAGAGTCACATTCTGTGGAAGATGAAGAGGATGATGTGGAATTCTACGAGAGAAACCAGAAAAAATATCCGGAGGCTTATATATGCAGCCAGAAAATTGTCGAGCACATTGAAGGTCATTACGGCTACACCCTGTCCGTAGATGAAAAAATGTACCTGATCATCTATGTAAAACGGCTGATCCTGGAAGCCGGCATCCAATAGGAATTTGTTGTGGTTCCAGTTGACATTTGGACGGGTTTTTGATAAGATTTAGACATTGAATATTGGATTGTGACTGGTAATGCAGGCAAGACCTTTTTGATAGATGTAAGCTGAGATTCGCGCATTTATTAAGGGGTCTTTTTGTTTTTTTCAGCTCAGTCCGTCATTTATTAACTAAAATTTACAGAATGAAGGAGATTTTATTATGGTATCTAAGAAGTTTGTAATTGAAAACGAGCAGGGATTACACATGAGACCAGCAGGAGTTTTAGCAAAGGCAGTAACAAAGTTTGAATCTGATGTCACCATCGTTTTCGAAGACAAGAAGATCAATGCTAAGAGTCTTCTGAACATTATCGGAGCATGTATCAAATGTGGTTCAGAGATTGAACTTGTATGTGAAGGTCCTGATGAGGAAGCAGCTTTAGCGCATGCGACAGAATTAATTGAATCTGGTTTAGGTGAATAATTAATCTCATTTTACAAAGGGGACAGGTGGCATATGTATAAAGGTATTGGAGCATCTGCGGGAATCGGCATCGGAAAAGTTGTTGTGATCAAGGAACAGAGCCTGGATTACAAAAAGGAGACAATCACAGACGCCGAAGCAGAAAAGAAAAGATTAAGCGAAGCGATCGAAGTGTTCATCGATAAGACAGCCAAGATGGTGGAAGCCATGAAGGTGACTGCCGGAGAACAGGAATCTGAGATTTTAGAGGGACATATCCTCATGATTCAGGACCCTGCGATCAAAGAGCAGATCGATGCCAAGATCGATGACGAAAAGATCAATGCGGAAGCTGCCGTCGAGGAAGCATGTGATTTCTTTGCACAGATTTTTGCCATGGCTGAAGATGAATTGACCCAACAGAGAGCATCTGACTTAGGAGATATCAAAACAAGATTAATCAAGATCTTATTAGGGATCGAGGAAGTAGATATCAGTGCTGTTCCGGAAGGAACTGTTCTGGTTGCAGAAGATCTGACTCCGTCTATGACTGCCGGCATTAATCCGGCCAACGTAGAAGGCGTACTGACAGAGATCGGAGGAAAAACATCTCACTCTGCGATTATCTGCCGTTCTATGGAGATTCCTGCGGTACTTAGTGTTGAGAATATCGTTTCCATCGTCAAAGATGGGGATGTTGTCGTATTAGACGGAGCGACAGGAGAAGCCTATGTAAATCCTGAAGATTCTGTTCTGGAAGATTACAAGGCTAAGAAAGCAGCATATCTGGAAGAGAAAGCGGCTCTGTCCAAGTTTATCGGACAGGCGTCACAGACTGCTGACGGACATGTGGTTGAACTGGTTGCCAATATCGGCGGTCCGGATGAGGCTGCAAAAGTTGTGGAGTGTGACGGGGAAGGTGTGGGATTATTCCGTACCGAGTTCTTATTTATGGACCGCGACAGCGTACCTACCGAAGAAGAACAGTTCAAAGCATATAAAACAGTTGCAGAAACTTTGGAAGGAAAACCTGTTATTATCCGTACTCTGGATATCGGAGGAGACAAGGCACTTCCTTACCTCGGATTAGAGACAGAGGAAAACCCGTTTCTTGGCTTCCGTGCAGTGCGTTTCTGCCTGAAACGTCCTGACATTTACAGACCTCAGCTGAGAGCTTTGCTGAGAGCCAGTGCATTCGGAAAGATCCGCATCATGGTTCCGCTTGTAACATGTGTGGACGAACTCCGCGCTGTGAAGGCCCTTCTTGAAGAAATCAAAGGCGAATTAGACGCAGAAGGCATCGCATATAACAAAGACGTAGAAGTCGGCGTTATGATGGAAACTGCCGCTGCAAGCCTAATTGCCGACATTCTCGCAAAAGAAGCCGACTTCTTTAGCATCGGTACCAACGACCTGACAGGATACACGATGGCGGCTGACAGAGGAAACTCTGACGTAGCTTATCTGTACTCAGCATATAATCCGGCAGTGCTCCGTTCTATCAAGAACATTATCGGAGCTGCAAATGCAGAGGGTATCATGGCTGGTATGTGCGGTGAAGCTGCCAGCGATCCGCTGCTCGTACCGGTACTTCTTGCATTCGGGCTGAATGAATTCTCTGTAAGTGCAACTGCGATCCTTGCCACAAGAAAAGTCATGTCCTTATGGACGATGGATGAAGCAAAAGCTTTGGCAGAGGAAGTTATGCAGCTGACAACAGAAGCAGAAGTAAAAGCTTTATTGGAAGAAAGAGCCAGAAGCTAAGGCTTTATAATGTATGATAGACTCTCAGGAGATATGATCTGTATTCGGACATATCTTCTGAGAGTTTTCTTATTTCAGAGGGAAGGTCACAGACTTCCCTCTGAAATAAAAGCGCTCCGCGGGTTGTTCTTTACGGGAACCTGTTTTTTTACTATAATAGATAGTAAGAACTCATTAGAAAAGCTTTGAAGGGAGCATTAATTATGGATCAGAATATAGAGAGAAGACAGTTCGTCTGTCCCAAGTGCGGATGCAATTCCTATGAACACGATCAGTTTCAGGCCACTGGAGGAAACTTTGCAAAGATTTTTGATGTACAGAATAAAAAGTTTATTACGATCAGCTGCACACGCTGCGGATTTACCGAGTTATATAAGAGCCAGACTTCAGAGGGCATGAATATTCTGGACTTTCTCATGGGATGACCGGAAAAGTGCAGGAGAACAAATACAGAGAGATTCAATGTTCCGCGGCCTGCAACCGGGTCCGCGGAAGATTTCCCTATCACTGGGATTTAAATATATACAGGGGCTGTGCCCACCGCTGCCAGTATTGTTTCGCTCTTTATTCCCACCAATATATGGAGTCAGATGATTTCTACCGTGAGATTTTTGTTAAGACGAACATTGCAGAGCGGCTGGAACGCCAGTTAAAAAGCAGGAACTGGGACCATCAGGTCATCAATCTGGGAGGCGTGACAGACAATTACCAGCCGGCAGAGGAGCAGTACAGGATCATGCCGGAGCTTTTAAAGCTTTTGATCCGATTTGAGAATCCGGCTATCATTTCTACAAAATCTGATTTAATATTGAGAGACTATGACCTGATCGATCAGTTATCCAGAGTAGCCTATGTAAATATTGCGGCGACGGTCACCACAATGGACGAAGACATAAGGAGTGTGTTGGAACCGGGAGGGGTTTCTTCCTCACGGAGGTTTGATGTACTCAGTGAATTCCGGAAGACGAATGCGTCCACGGGTGTTCATATGATGCCTGTCATTCCATACATTACAAGCGTCAGGGAGAATCTGGAGGCTGTATTTTCTGAGACGAAACAGAGGGATATCCACTATCTGATCACATCAAATTTAAATTTGAAGGGCCCCACACGTGCAGTGTTTTTCAACTTTGTGAGAGAAGAATTTCCACAGTATGAACATCCTCTGACCAGACTGTTCAGCTACGGCAAAGAATATAAGGAATATAAAAGTGAATTGTTTCAAATGATTTCAGAAGTCCGCACTAAGTATAATGTTAAAGCAGATTTTGGCAGCATCATAAAAGAAAAAAATGCACAGTTTGAGGCAGAGCAGCTGTCATTTTTCTAGGAGGTAATGACTATGGGAGAGATTATGTTGGAATGTTGTGTGGACTCATTCGAGTCTGCCAGGACCGCAAAAGAGGCAGGGGCAAAGAGGCTGGAACTCTGCGGTGACTTGATGATCGGCGGGACCACACCCAGCCCTAAATTATTGGAAATGATCAAGATGCGCCTCGACATCCCGGTCCATGTACTCGTCCGGCCAAGATTCGGAGATTTTTTATACAGTGATGAGGAGTTTTCGCTCATGAGAAGTGAAATTCATCATTTCCGGGAACTTGGGGCAGATGGTGTGGTATTCGGATGCCTTACAAAAGACGGGAGGCTGGATATGAGACGCATGGAAAGCCTGATGCAGAAGACGATGGGGATGTCTGTCACGCTCAACAGAGCATTTGATATGTGTGTAAATCCTTATGAGGCAATGATTCAGGCTATTGAACTGGGCATTGACACCGTACTCACTTCCGGGCAGAAAAACTGCTGTACCGATGGAAAGGAACTGCTGAAGAATCTTTTGGAAGTGGCAGGAAAAGATATCACAGTGATGGTCGGGTCAGGAGTTAACGCAGCTGTGATTGAAGAATTTTTAAGAGAAGCTCCTTTTGAGGCGTTTCACATGTCAGGAAAGAAAACGGTTCAGAGTGAGATGGAATACCGCAAACCGGATGTCAGTATGGGACTGCCGATGATGAGCGAGTATGAGCGCTTCGTTACGGATGCGGAGGAAGTTAAAAAGGCCGCAGCAGTGATAGAAAAGTATCATTCATAATTGGTCCGGTATAATTGTAAGAATTTTGTTATGTTTTTGTCTGCCGGATTTCAGAACTGTCCGCTATGATAGAGATAGTAAAAGAAAGGCGGTGTCAGTTTATGAGCAGACAAGCAGTAAAAAAAGCGACAAATTTCACAACTCTGGTGTTGATCGGAGCGTTGATTATATTTTCGGTTTACGGTTATCAAAAAGGGATTTTTACAAGCAGGGATCAGTTGGAACTGTTTATCCGGCAGAGCAGCTTTTGGGGACCGCTTCTGTTTATTGTGATTCAGATTGCGCAGGTTGTCATAGCGGTGATTCCGGGAGGACTGACCTGTCTGGCAGGAGTCGTCTTTTTCGGACCCTGGTATGGATTTTTATACAGCGCTGTCGGGATTATCATTGGTTCCTGCATTAATTTTTACCTGGCAAGACGATACGGAGAGAAATTCATCAGGCTTTTTGTAAGTGATGAGACATATGAAAAGACAAAGAAAAAGTTTTTGACAGGAAAAAAGTTTGATGTTGTGTTTACAGCGGCGATCCTTCTTCCGTGTGCACCGGATGATGTGCTTTGCATGCTGGCGGGACTAACGGATATGTCCTGGAGAAAGTTTTTAACAATTCTTTTTCTGGGGAGGCCGGTTACGATCGTAGTTTACAGTCTGGGAGGTGCCATGCTCCCGATGCTGCTGCGGTAGGCGTAAAATCAATAAAGATATAAGACAGTGGGCGGGACAGCATCAGGCTGTTCTGCCTTTTATCGCTTTTGTTCTATTGATTCGGGCCATCCGGTAGTATATACTGAAAAAGAAATCAGCCGACGAAGAAAAGATAAAGGAGACAGACGATGGGTTTAAACGAGACGCCGAGAGGAGACAGAATTCATATTGCATTGTTTGGAAGGAGAAATGCAGGAAAATCCAGCATAGTCAACGCATTGACCGGTCAGGAGCTGGCGATTGTTTCAGATGTGAAAGGCACGACCACAGATCCGGTCTTCAAGGCCATGGAACTTCTGCCTCTGGGACCGGTTGTTATGATCGATACCCCCGGCCTGGATGACGAGGGAGAGCTGGGAGAAAAGAGGGTGAAAAAGGCGAAAGAAGTGCTGAGAAAGACAGACATCGCTCTGGTGATCGCGGATGCGGAAACGGGGATTACAGAGTTTGAGCAGGGAATTCTTGATCTGATCAGGGAGAGAAAGCTGCCCTACCTGATCGTATATAACAAGACGGATCTTGCAGGCAGAGTCAGGGCAGAAGATAACGATCATGCCTGCTTTGTCAGCGCGGTAACTAAAGAAGGCATCTTTGGGCTGAAAGAAGCCATAGGAAAGCTTCTCCCAGAAGAAGAACAGCCAAGACAGATCGTGGGCGATCTGATCTCGCCGGGAGACTTTGTAGTTCTTGTCGTGCCTATCGACTCGGCGGCTCCAAAGGGGCGGCTCATACTGCCCCAGCAGCAGACAATCCGGGATATTCTGGAGCACAATGCCTGCTCTGTTGCAGTCAAAGAATCTGAACTGGAGCAGACACTTAAAGATCTGGGGAAAAAGCCGGCTCTGGTTATCACAGACTCTCAGGCATTTGAACAGGTGGCTGCCATCGTACCGGAGGATATTCCTCTGACTTCTTTCTCGATCCTTTTCGCCAGATACAAGGGGGATCTTATGGAGGAAGTGGAGGGGGCAAGGGCCGCCGGGCATCTAAAGGACGGCTCCAGGGTCCTGATCGCGGAAGGCTGCACCCATCACCGCCAGTGCGACGATATCGGAACGGTCAAAATACCCCGATGGCTTACGGAATATACAGGAAAACAGCTCGTTTTTGAAACGTCCAGCGGGAGTGCATTTCCGGAAGACTTAAGCGGCTACGATTTGATCGTCCACTGTGGGGGATGTATGCTGAATCCGAAAGAGATGAAGCACAGAATTGCCTCCTCTGTAAAAGCGGAAGTACCCATTGTAAACTATGGTGTCCTGATTGCCGCCATGAAGGGAATTCTAAACAGGAGTCTTCAGCCTCTCGGACTCTATAATCCGGAGGGAGTCTTGACCGGAGGCGGGGTTCTTGAGATAATAGACAAGATAACGAAAGAAAGGATTTGAAACAGATGAGTAAAGTTAGAACCAGATTTGCCCCGAGCCCTACGGGAAGAATGCATGTAGGGAATTTAAGAACAGCATTATATGCTTACCTGATCGCAAAACATGAAGGCGGAGATTTTCTGCTCCGCATAGAAGATACAGACCAGGAGCGCCTCGTAGAGGGAGCCGTCGATATTATTTACAATACCCTTGCAAAAGCAGGACTTGTCCATGATGAAGGGCCGGATAAGGACGGCGGATGCGGTCCTTATGTCCAGAGCGAGAGGCAGTCAGCAGGCATCTATATGGATTATGCAAAGAAGCTGATCGACAAGGGAGAGGCTTATTACTGTTTCTGTGACGAGGAGAGGCTTTCCAGCCTGAAGGTAAAATCCGGAGATGTGGTGGTCAGCCATTATGACAAACACTGCCTGAATCTGAGCAGCGAGGAAGTGGAAGAAAAACTGAAAGCCGGTATCCCGTATGTGATTCGTCAGAATAATCCTACCGAGGGCACCACGACGTTCGCAGATGAAATTTACGGTGAGATTACGGTGGAAAATATGGAACTGGACGATATGATCCTGATCAAGTCCGACGGATATCCTACCTATAACTTTGCAAATGTAGTAGATGACCATTTGATGGGAATCACTCATGTGGTCCGGGGAAATGAATATCTGTCATCTACGCCGAAATATAACAGGCTCTATGATGCATTCGGATGGGAGAAACCGGTCTATGTACACTGCCCGCTCATCACGGATGAGGAACACAAGAAGCTGAGCAAACGGAGCGGACATTCTTCTTTCGAGGATCTGCTGGAGGCAGGATATCTGCCGGAGACGATCGTAAACTTCGTGGCTCTGCTCGGATGGAGTCCGGGAGGGGAAAGAGAGATCTTTACGCTGAAAGAACTGGAAGAGGCTTTTGACTATCATCATATGTCCAAGACTCCGGCTGTTTTTGATATGACGAAACTTGCATGGATGAACGGGGAATATATCAAGGCTATGGACGATGAGAGATTCCGGGAGATGGCTATGCCGTATGTGAAGGAAGTGCTCACAAGAGATGTGGATACTGATAAAATCCTCTCTATGGTCAAGACACGGATCGAGCTGTTCACAGAGATTAAGGACCATATTGATTTCTTTGAAAATGTGCCGGAATATGACAGTGCCATGTACCAGCATAAAAAGATGAAGACAACAAGAGAGTCTGCGCTGGAAGTGCTGAAAGAAATCGTGCCGGTATTTGAAGCCCAGGAAGATTTCAGCAACGATGCCCTCTATCAGACACTGATTGGATTTGCAAAGAGCCACGAGGTCAAAAACGGCTATGTCATGTGGCCGGTCCGCACGGCTGTGTCAGGCAAGCAGATGACTCCCGGCGGGGCATCTGAACTTATGGAGATTCTGGGGAAAGAGGAGTCTGTAAAAAGACTTCGTGCGGCTGTTGATAAATTAGAGGCTGAGCTTTCATGACAGAATGGAATGAGGCCCAGACAAAGGCCATCACTCACAAAGACGGCCCAATGATGGTCCTTGCCGGCCCGGGATCCGGGAAAACTACGGTTATCACAGAACGGACAAAATATCTGATCGAACACTGCGGGGTAAACCCCTCCAATATCCTGGTCATCACCTTTACAAAGGCAGCGGCAGCTGAGATGAAGGAACGTTTTTTGAAACTGGCAGGGAGATCCCTGCCAGTTTCTTTCGGTACCTTTCACGCAGTCTTTTTTACAATCTTAAAGCATGCGTACAGCTTTCGGGCGGGGTGTATTCTGCCGGAACATAAAAAGTATGATCTTCTCCGTGAAATTATCATGGACCGGGATCTGGAAACAGGAGACGAACCGGATTTCCTGCGTTCTCTGATCAGTGAGATCAGTCTCGTAAAAGGGCAGCTTCTTTCGATGGACTATTATCACAGCCAAAGCTGTGCGGACAGTGTATTTCAGCTGATTTACAAGCAATACAATGAAAAACTGCGGAAAAACCAGTGGATGGACTTTGATGATATCTTAGTCTATACGTACAGCCTTTTAAAGGAGAGAGAAGACCTGCTTGCTGCCTGGCAGAATAAGTTTCAATATATTCTGATCGACGAATTTCAGGATATCAGCCCGATCCAGTATGAGATCATAAAGATGCTGGCTACGCCCAGAAACAATCTGTTTATTGTGGGAGATGACGACCAGTCGATTTACCGGTTCAGGGGAGCAAAACCGGAGATCATGCTCGGATTCCCCAAAGATTATAAAGATTCCGAGAAGATCCAGCTGGATGTCAACTATCGTTCCAGCCCTGAGATCGTGGAGGCATCCCAGAAAGTGATCCGTGTTAATAAAAAGAGGTTTGACAAAGAGATAAGATCCTGCCGGGACAGAGAAGTTCCAATAGAGCTCAGGACGTTTAAAAATCAGCAGGAAGAATGCACCTATGTGGCAAAAAGGCTCAGGGACGAATACGAAAAGGGCCATCCCTATGAAGAGTCATCGATCTTGGTCAGGACCAACCTGGGAGCCAGGACGATGCTTGGAAAGCTCATGGAATATAACATCCCGTTCACGGTGAAAGATGGGATTCCAAGTCTGTTTGAGCATTGGATCGCAAGAGACATCATAGATTATATGAGGATGGCGCTCGGTGACCGGAGACGGAGCACCTTTTTGAGAATCATGAATAGGCCCAAGCGTTATATCAGCAGAGAATATATAGACCAGCCGGAGATATCCTTTGAGGATTTGAAGGAGAAGACAAGAGACAAGGAATGGCTTTATGATTATATCGATGAGCTGGAGGAAGATCTGAGACTTTTAAAGGATATGACGCCGTTTCTTGCGGTCACCTACATAAGAAAGTCTGTCGGGTACAATGCATTTTTGTCAGAATATGCAAGAATACGAAAACTGAAGGAGGAAGAACTTACCGATGTGCTGGAGGAACTTCAGGAGACTGCCAGAGGATATGACACTTATGAAGAGTGGTTTGATTTCATGAGACGCTATACAGAGGAGCTGAAGGCACAGTCCGAGAGCAGGAATCAGGGGAAACAGGGAGTTGTCATAAGCACGCTTCACAGTGCAAAAGGGCTGGAATACGAGAGAGTGTTTCTCATTGATGTCAATGACGGGGTAATTCCATATAAAAAGGCTGTGAAGACAGAAGAATTGGAGGAAGAGCGGCGGATGTTTTACGTGGGAATGACCAGGGCAAAGAAATATCTGCATGTCTTTTCTGTGGAGAAGATGTATAATAAAGACAGTAAAGTGTCGGATTTTATCCTTCCTTTAGAGGGGAAGAGGAGAAAGCAGCAGAAGGGAGCGCAGTAATATGAAACAGAGGGCAGTACCCAGACCGGGGGATTTTTATAAACATTTCAAAGATAAGCTGTATCAGATTATAACGGTGGCCGAACACTCAGAGACCGGGGAGGCGCTTGTCATTTACCAGGCTTTATACGGGGAATATAAAACCTACGCAAGACCGCTGTCCATGTTTCTGAGCGAAGTGGACCATGACAAGTATCCGGGAGTCAGTGCAAAATACCGGTTTGAACGCGTGGATGTAAAGACGTACCAGAATATTACAGAACTTCACCATATTGGAAATATTTTAGAAAGGCACAGGGAGATACCAAAACCGGAGCCCAAAGAACCGGAACCGCTGCCTGAAAAAGAGCTGCCGAACCCCGGGGAACACCGCCAGGAAAAAGAACAGCAGGATCTTCTGATCCGTTTTCTGGACGCTGAGAGCAATGAGGAACGGCTGGAAATTCTTCGGAGAAATGAAGACAGGATCTCTGAGACAGTACTGGATTCCATCGGCCTTTCCATGGACTTTCCGCTAAGTGGTGATGACCGGGGAAAGAAGCTTCGTGATCTGGAGGGATTTATCAAGACGAAGATGAAGTATGAGAAGACAAGAAGATAAAAAAAGGGAAAGCATGTGTGATATGCTTTCCCTTTCACTATGGCTGCGAAGCTTTTCTGATGATCTGTATCAGTTCTAATCTGTTTTTTTCGACTTTCCGCACTTTGAAATCGAAGGATGCATCCGATGCGGTCTCTCCCTCGGACGGGAGATGGTCCAACAGTTCTATCACGTATCCGCCCACAGAGTCGTAGTCTTCAGACTCGATCTCCGTATCGATCAAATCGTTTAGATCGTCAAGCTTTAAGGAGGCGTTTACGAGATAGGAGCCGTCCTCAAGTTCCTGGAAGCTTTCTGATTCATTGTCGTCGTACTCGTCCCGAATCTCTCCCACCAGTTCTTCTAAAATATCTTCCAGTGTGATCAGACCGGCTGTAATCCCGTATTCGTCCAAAACGATAGAGAAGCTGACATTTTCCTGCTGCATCTGAGCCAACAGGCTGGATATCTTCTGGGTCTCATAGGTGAAAAATGGTTTTCTTAACACGTCTCTGATATGAAAGATTTCTCCGCGGTGAAGTGTGCGGTAGAAATAAATATCCTTTAAATATACGATTCCGATGACCTTGTCCTTTGTCTCCTCATATACCGGCAGACGGGAATACTGTGTAGCCATGAACAGCTCCATTACCTCGTCGTAAGAAGCGTCGGCAGATACAAACGTAATATCGATTCTCGGAATCATAATGTCTTTCGCAATGGAATCTTTAAAATCAAAGACATTATAAATCATTTCTTTTTCATCTTTTTCGATGACACCATCTTCATGGCTGGCGTCAACGATCGTTCTCAGCTCCCGCTCTGTCATGACCTGTTTTGACTGCTTTGCATCGATCCGTAGCAGCATCAGGAGACCTGTGGAGAGCTTATTGATGACGATCACTACCGGGGTCAGGACTTTGGTCACATAATAGATGACAGGTCCGAAGCGGAGTGCAAGGTTTGTATTTTTGATCGTCGCATAAGTCTTCGGAGTGATCTCACCGAAGATCAGGACGAGAATCGTAAGAACACCGGTTGCGATCCCTGCTCCGGCACTTCCGAAAACATCAATGGCTAATGTTGTGGCCAGAGATGTGGCAGAGATATTGACAAGGTTATTTCCGATCAGGATGCTGCTGAGCATGGCTGCCGGGTTTTCGATCAGCTGAAGTACTCTCTTGGCTTGTCTGTTGCCGTCTTCCACTAAAGCGCGGATGGTATGAACGTTGACTGTCGTAAGCGCAGTCTCCGACGACGAGAAAAATGCCGACAGAGCTAGTAAGATAATTAAGATACATAATCTTAATATGACACTGGGGTCCAAATAAAATCCCTCCTAATTAATGTGGTTTATAGTGTGAGTTCTTCACTGCCTCCAGTCGGCTCCGAAGAGACTTCCTGGCAGTAATGAAGAAAAAAGCCGCAGGATGCACCTCTTAAATAAGCGGGAGCCTTCTCCGGCAGATATTTATTCATTTTACAGATGATTGGGGTGAGGCAATCCATGAGCCCAACGAAAATCATATGTAAAACGTCTGTGGTTACGATAATTTTACTAGCCAAGCGGGGAAGTGTCAAGTTTTGCCTTGAAGGACGTCTCTCTTAAAAGGCGGCTATTTATGCTGATAGTAAAAAATGGCAAGCTGTGTCCGGTCTCTGAGCTCCAGTTTTTCAAGGATGACACTCAGATAATTTCTTATGGTTCCCTCGCTTAAAAACAGACATTCAGAAATTTCTTTATTGCTCATTCCTTTGGCTATGTATTCGATCAGGCGCAGCTCTTTTTCGCTGATGCCGTAGTCAGAATAGGAAAAATGCTGTTTGCTTGATAGCAGATCCGGAATTTTTGAGATGATCTCATTTCCGAAAACGTTCTGACCGTTTTCCACAGCGTGGAGGGCAGGCAGGATGCTCTCGAAGTCCTGTTTCAGGATGTAGCCTTTTGCACCGATATTCAGGGCATCGATGATATATTCATCGTCAGAGAATGTCGTCAGAAACAGGATTTTAGAATCCGGATATTTCCTGCGGATTTCTCTCGCGGCCTCGATGCCGTTCATGCCGCTCATCCGGATATCCATTAACAGAACATCCGGATGATGTAATTCATATAAAGAGACAGCCTCAGCACCGCTTGACCCCAGGGCCTGCACATGAACGTCACCAGATGACTCTAAAATTGTTTTCAAAGAAGCCGACACAAGTTTGTCGTCGTCGACAATAATGATCTTCATGATTTACCTCCCGGCTGATAAGATGCCGTATTGCGCGGAACAGTGATAAATATTTTAAAACCGCGTTCAAATGTAATGTTTATAGTGCCGTGAAAAGATTCGATCCGTTCTTTCATATTGAGAAGGCCCATCCCGGAGGAATAAGATTTCGGCGCCGTGGACCCGTCGTCTTCAAATAACAGCTGATAGAAGGATGGATGTTCCCTCAGTACAAGGCGAATCCGTGCTGCGTCGCTGTGCTTTGAAGCATTTGTAAATGCTTCTTTTATGATTGCGGCAAAGCAGAACTGAAGGTTTTGAGGAGGAGGCTCGGATATATCATATTCCAGATCTACGGTGTACTCCGGATACCCGTGTATGATCTCGGCGACAGAGTCACGAAGACTCACAGATGACTCCTGAAGCCCGTGCACGCTGGTGCGTATGCTGTCCATGGCCGTATTCAAAGTCTTATGCAGTTCGGACAGAGGAGCAGACAGGCTGCTGTCATGATTCAGAGCTTTTAGGGCACCCAGCTGCAGGATCGAGCGGGAAAGCATATGCCCTACGTTGTCATGGATCTCTCTGGCAATTCGATTTCTCTCTTTCAGGGTTGCAAGGTGTACTTCCGTCTCTTGTTTTTCCATCAGATACTGGTTCTTTTTATTCAATAAAAGATTCAGTTCCATACTGTCATCTCTCAGTTTTTTAAACTCCTCCCTCATCTTCTCAAGCTTTTGGGTACGAACGGCCAGAAAAAGAGAAAGCAGCAGACTGAGCATCAAATCGATGCGAAGGAAAAAAGGACGGTCCATGAAAAAAGGCACGGACGCCACAATTAAAATAGCACCGGAGAATTTTTGTCTGGTCCGGGTACAGTTGTAACAAAACAGAGGAAGAAAAATACTGAAAACCGGAAGGAAAAGACAGAGAACTCCGTAGAAACCTGAGACTGCAAAAGACAGTTTTTCTTCATTTTTAAGGGAAAGAAAACAGGAGGCCGTAAAAGCAGTCAAAAAAGCAATGACAGGCATGGTTCCAGACTCCCTTGAAAGAAGGGGCAAAATAAAAAGCAGCAAAACAAATTTATCAATAAGTACAGACATAAACCCCACCCTTCCCGAAATTACTTTAAGTATACCTTATTATGCATAAAATGTCATGACAAATGTCACTTCCGCTCCTGACACAAGACACTGTAATGATACAGCAGGATCATGTATAGTAAAATTATCAAATGAAAGGGGTGGAATTATGGAACAGTCTGTCATCGAAATAAAAAATTTAGTTAAGAGATATAAGGATCTTCTGGCACTGGATCATTTAAATATGGAGGTCAGGCAAGGAGAGGTTTTTGGACTTCTCGGGCCGAACGGTTCAGGGAAGACCACAGCCATCAACTGTATACTGGGACTCTTATCCTATGATAAAGGGGAGATCAGAGTTTTCGGGAAACCTATGGAAGCCGATTCTTATGAGAGCAAAAGAGAAATCGGTGTGGTCATGCAGAATGTTGCAGTCTTTGATGAACTTACGGTTGTTGAAAATATTGATTATTTCTGCGGACTTTATGTCAGAGACAAGAAGGAGAGAAAGAGGCTTGTGGAAGAGGCTGTCCAGTTTGTGGAACTGGAAGAATTTCGGAAGTTTTACCCGCCAAAACTTTCCGGAGGCCTGTTAAGACGCCTCAATATCGCCTGCGGCATTGCCCATAAACCAAAATTGATCTTTTTGGATGAACCGACCGTAGCAGTTGATCCCCAGAGCCGCAATAAGATTCTGGAGGGGATTCTTGAATTGAACCGGCAGGGGACGACTGTCGTTTATACCTCTCATTATATGGAGGAAGTGGAGCAGATCTGCAGCAGGATACTGATCATGGATAAGGGGCGTCCGCTGGCTACAGGCACGAAAGAGGAACTGAAGCAGATGATCAAAATGGGAGAAAAGATCACGGTGGATGTATCTGACCTAAAAGAAGAGGAACTTCAGGCAGTACGTAATATGAAACATGTATTCCAAGCGGATTACACGGACGGAAAACTCTATGTGCAGTGCAGCGGGGGCAGTCACAACCTGGTAAATGTTCTCGGATACCTGTCTGAAAGAGAAGTTTCGTTCGGCAGAGTTTATTCGGAGCTTCCCACATTAAATGACGTATTTCTGGAGATCACAGGAAAACAGCTGAGAGATTAGGAGGGGAAACTATGTTTTGGCATTTATATAAATATCATTTCAAAGCATCCATTAGAAATAAGTCCGCTATTTTTTGGAGTTTTGCATTTCCTCTCATACTTGCTACCCTGTTCTATTTCGGATTTGGAAATCTTTTAAACGATTCGGAGGAACTGAAACCAGTCCCGGCAGCAATTGTGGAGACGAAGGCGGCAAAAGATGCGGAAGGATTTAAGCAGACTGCGGCAGAGCTTTCAAAAAAGGGGGAAGATCAGCTTCTGAAAGTGAAGTACACATCTTTGAAGAAAGCCGAAAAGCTGCTCCAAGACGGAAAGATTGACGGCTTTTATACTCTGGGAGACAACATAAGGCTTACAGTGAAAGAAAATGGCATCAACCAGACGATTTTAAAAGAGGTCAGCGATCAATATATCCAGATGAATCATATGGTACAGCAAACGATAAAAGAACACCCGGAAGGGATGGAAAAACTGGTGAAGGCGATATCACAGAATATGGTAGAGAATCAGCAGATCAGTCTGGGGAATGAAGATGCCAATATGATGGTGCAGTATTTTTATGCGCTGCTTGCCATGGTATGTCTCTACGGAGGTTTTCTGGGACTTCAGAGTGCCCTCCATGCTCAGGCGAACTTGTCGGATATTGCGGCCAGAAAAGCAGTTTCTCCGGCAGATAAGCTGAAAAGTACAGCAGCTGATTTCCTCGTAGGCGTGACGGTACAGTTTTTGGCATTCCTGGTGGCAATCGGTTATATGCGGCTCTTTCTGAAAATTGATCTTGGAAGTCAGGCAGGATTTATTTTGCTGGCAGGATTTATCGGATGTTTTACCGGGGTGTCCATAGGGCTGTTCATCGGTTCGATCGGCCGGATGTCCAGGGATACAAAAAGCGGGCTCAACATAGCCATCAGTATGTTTTTCTGCTTCTTCAGCGGATTAATGATAGGAAACATGAAAGACATCGTGGAAAAACATGTACCGCTTTTCAACAGAATCAATCCGGCAGCACTGATCACGGACTGCTTTTACAGCCTGAATATTTATGATGACCTGTCAGTTTATTTCAGAAGCTGCATTTCACTGATCATAATTTCTGTTTTATTTTGCCTTGGGAGTTTTTTCATGATGAGGAGGAAAAAATATGCAAGTATTTAAATGCTTTTTTAAAATTGTCAGAAGTAAAAAACTCGCAATGTTTATATATGCCGGAATCTTTTTCGTACTGACCATCTTATTTTCAAGCTTCGGTAAAGACAGCAATACCGGATTCCAGACAACAAAAATTAATGTTGGCATTGTAGATCATGATAAAAGCACGGCTTCCAAAGCTCTGAAGACATTTCTCTCAAATGAACAAAATGTAAAAGACATAAAAGATGAGAAGAAAACAATGCAGAATGAATTGTTTTACAGGAATACAGAATATATTCTGATTCTGCCGAAAGGATTCGGGGAGAGCCTGTTAAGCCAAAATAAAAAGGTACAAATAGAAAATGTAAAGGTTCCCGGCTCAACCAGCGGATATATGATTGACGAACAGGTAAATAAGTTTACTAAGATGGTGAGGAGCTATCTGGCCGCAGGGTTTTCAGAACAGCAGGCGGTGGAGAGGGCTGAAAATACATTAAAGTCATCGGCACAGGTGAACCTGCTGGGAAACAAAAAGGCCGGCGAACAGAGCAATACCTCGTATTATTTTCAGTACCTTGCCTATATCTTCATTGCCCTGATCACAGTGGCAGTGAGTCCGGTATTCATGGTCTTTTATAAAAAAGATATCAGAAGAAGAAACCAGTGCTCCGCGGCTACAGAACGATCCAGGAATCTTCAGCTGGCGCTTGGGACACTGACGGCATCCGTGGGCTGCTGGCTGGTGTTTATGCTGCTGGCTATGGCGATATACCGGGATGAGATTTTTCAGGGCAATCTTTTGTTGTTTATGCTCAACAGCCTTATGTTCATGGGCGTTTCGGCAGGCATCTCTTTTCTTGCGGGGCTTCTCGTCACTAATGATGACGCACTCCAGGGGGTAGTAAATGTGGTGTCTCTTGGAAGTGCATTCCTTGGCGGAGTGTTTGTACCGCTTGAGTTTATGAGCAAACAGGTACTGACTGTTTCAAGATTCCTTCCGACCTATTGGTATATCAGATCCAATAAGCTGATCGACCAGCTGGATGTTTTTGATATGAGCCATATATGGCCTGCAATGCAGGGAATCCTGATTCAGGCGGGATTTGCCCTGGCACTGTTTGCGGCGGCCATGCTTGTGAGCAAACAGAAGAGGATTGCTTAGAAAACACCAGACAAAAAGGCTGCAGACATATCCTGAACGATTGTCTGCAGCCTTTTTAACAGGAAATCAAAAGACAGGTTTACTTTGCTTTTTCGGCAAATGTATTGTCAACCAGTTTATCGAATGGGACGGAGTCATCTAATTCTCCTGCGTTTTTCAGGATATCCTGAAGAAGGGCAAACCCATCTTCACTGAACACAGGATTTTCTTTATAGGTATCCTGATCCTTGTAGCGCTTGATGATGGTGATCAAATCGTTTTTCGATACGTCGGGGAACTGTCCGCCGATGACAGCTGCAATCTCTTCCGGCGTATGTTTATTTACGTATTCCTGGCCTTTTTTGATGGCATTGGTAAAGCCCTGTATGATTTTTGGATTCTTTTTGATATAACTCTTCTTTGCACAGTAGGTCGTATAAGGAACAAACCCGCTTTCCACGCCTATGGATGCGGCAACATACCCCGCACCCTGTGTTTCGAGGGCGGTTGCATTGGGTTCAAATTCCACGGTAAAGTCTCCTGTGCCGCCGGAAAAGGCCCCGGATGTGTTGGCAAAGTCGATGTTTTGGACCATCTTGATATCTTTTTTCGGATCGATTTTCTGTTTCTTCAGAACATACTCAAAGATCATCTGAGGCATTCCGCCTTTTCGTCCGCCGATCACTTCCTTGCCCTTGATATCGTTCCATGAGAAGTTTTTGATCTTTTTTCTGGAAACGAGGAAGTTGCCTGCACGCTGGGTAAGCTGCGCAAAGTTGACGGCATAGTCCTGGTTTCCTTCGTTGTACTGATAGATGCTGGCTTCCGGTCCCATGAAGCCGATGTCTGCATTTCCCGAGATCAGAGCGGTCATACTTTTATCCGCACCGAATCCTGTATCCACTTTCAGGTCGATACCTTCGTCCTTGAAATATCCTTTTTCAATGGCTACATACTGGGGAGCATAGAAGACAGAGTGGGTAACTTCGTTTAAGGTGACTTTGGTGAGCTTTTTTGTCTCTTTTTCGGATTTAGATGTTCCGCATCCGGACAAAACGCCCAGAGCCAGTACAGAGGACAGAAACGCGGCAGCAAGTTTTTTTACTTTCATAAAAACTCCTAAAAAATACTTTATTTCTTAGAGTATGCACGGCAGAAAAATCGGTGCAAATCTTCTTTACTTTAACGCGCTGATGTTGTATATTAAAACTAATCAAGCATCGAAAAGTCGAAGCAGGAAAAGGAGCAGCATATTATGAGCAAAAAGATTAAGACAGAGGCCGCCAAACGGCTGTTTCAGGCGATTCTTACGCTGGAGACAGAGGAAGAGTGTTTTACTTTCTTTGAAGATTTATGTACGGTGAACGAATTGGAATCCCTGGCACAGCGTTTTGAAGTGGCTTCCATGCTCAGGGAAAAACATACGTATCTGGAAGTGGCAGAAAAGACGGGAGCATCCACGGCTACGATCAGCAGGGTCAACCGTTCTTTAAACTACGGAAGCGACGGATATGATTTGGTATTTAACAGAATGAAGAAATAGGCTTTCGCCTATTTCTTCATTTTTTTCTCTTTCTTTTCTTTTTCCGGACTGTCAGTATAGAAATTGTCGATCATTTTCTCGATCAGCTGTTTTTTCGCATAAATATCATAGCACAAAAGTGTGATGAAGGAAAAATGCTGAAGCAGATCCCGGTCCTTTTCGTCTTCCACGAAAGCAAAAGATTCCCTGGCCTTTTTCAGGTCATCCGCTACGGATTCCGCGATCACCGGCTTCTGTCTGTGTTCCAGCTGATAAATCTCCTCATAGATATCGAAAAACGACAGTTCTCTGTCATCGTCATAAAAGTGGTTTTTCAGCGGGGCCAAAAGAGACTTGATATCTGAAATAGACATGAAGTTTTTCAGGTAATAGATATAGATTAAAAGAATCATATGATTTCTGGAGTATTTCTTTTTGCTGGAAGGCGGCAGCAGATCATTCTTTGAATAATTATTGATCATTGTTTTGGTGAAAATCTTATCTCCCTGAAAACGGGTGGAATTTTTTAGTTCTGTGTCCATAAAAGTTGTGATCTGGTCCATATAAAGGTCGATATTTGGAATATCTTCCGGTAGTATATAGTCTAATTCCAGCCACTTTGAAAGCTTTTCTTTTAAATCATCCATACATCGTCCTCCTTGATTGTATGATAACTACATTATACGGTTTTTTAAACTATATGACAAGTCTCTGACATGACATTTTCCGAAGGATTTTTGTTTTGAAAGCGGGGCATAAAAACTCAGGCACATTTATCGCTTCTTTGTTTTGACCGGATGTAGTATAATAGTAGTTAGTCTTACCGGAAAGGAAGGTTAAACAGAAGTAGAACAGAAGCAAGAAAGGATATTACATATGAGCATATATGATACATTGAATGAACAGCAGCGGGAAGCCGTATTTTGTACGGAAGGGCCTCTGCTTCTGCTGGCCGGCGCAGGCTCAGGCAAGACAAGGGTCCTGACCCACAGGATCGCCTATCTGATCGAACAGGGAGTAAATCCCTATCACATCATGGCGATAACATTTACCAATAAAGCAGCCAGAGAGATGAGAGAGCGTGTGGATGCCCTGGTGGGTTCCGGAGCGGAGCATATATGGGTCAGCACGTTTCATTCTACCTGTGTCCGCATATTGAGGAGACATATCGACAAGCTTGGCTATGACAACAGTTTTACCATTTATGACAGCGATGACCAGAAGTCTTTGATCCGGGGCATCTGCAAACAGTTTAAGGTGGACACAAAAAGTCTGCCGGAGCGTGCCGTGATGAATGCAATCTCCTCAGCGAAAGATGAGTTTATGACACCGGGAGAATACGAAACCCGGTATAATTTTGATTTTAAGAAAAAGAAAATTGCAGAAATCTACAAGGAATACCAAAAACAGCTGAAGGCCAACAATGCCCTGGATTTTGATGATCTTTTATTTAAAACAGTAGAGCTGTTTCAGTTTCACCCTGAAGTTTTGGACTATTATCAGGAGCGCTTCCGCTATATTATGGTGGATGAGTACCAGGATACAAATACCATCCAGTTTCAGCTCATCAGCATGCTGGCGAGGAAGTATCAGAATCTCTGCGTTGTAGGAGATGATGACCAGTCTATCTACAAATTCCGGGGTGCAAATATCAAAAATATTTTAAACTTTGAGGGCGTATTTCAGGATGCCGAAGTGATCAAGCTGGAACAGAATTACCGCTCCACAAAGAACATTCTGAATGCCGCCAATGAAGTCATCAGAAACAATAAGGGCCGGAAAGAAAAAGCCCTTTGGACAGAAAATGACGACGGAGATACGATTGTATTTCACCAATATGGGACAGAATATGAAGAGGCGGGACAGATCGTCGAAGAGATCGGCCGCCTGGCAAAAGATGGAGTGGACTATAAAAATATCGCGATTCTTTATCGGACCAATGCACAGTCCCGTATTTTTGAAGAGAAATTTATGATCAAAAATATTCCATACCGGATCGTGGGCGGAACGAACTTCTATCAGAGAAAAGAAGTAAAGGATGTGATCTGTTATCTCAAAGCTGTGGATAACGGCCTTGACGATCTGGCAGTGAAAAGGATCATTAATGTTCCCCGGAGAGGGATCGGCGCGACAACCATCGACAAGGTTCAGACCTATGCGATCGAGCAGAATATAGGGTTCCTGGATGCATGCTTTCAGGCAAGACAGATAGAATCTCTTGCCAATGCAAAGAGAAAGATCGAAAAGTTTTCAGAATTGATCGCAGACTTTAGGGAACAGGCACAGAAGGGAAGTCTTGAAGACCTGTTTCACTATATCTTGGAGGAGACAGGGTACGTAACCGGTCTTGAGGCCGAGGGAACGGAAGAGGCCATGGCCAGAATAGAAAACATTAATGAACTTCTGAACAAAATCGTTGCCTATGAAGAGACTGCGGAGGAACCCACACTTTCGGGGCTGCTTGAGGAAATCGCTCTGGTAGCAGATATCGACAGTCTGGAAGATTCAGACAACAGGGTAATTCTCATGACGCTCCACAGTGCAAAAGGGCTGGAGTTCCCTTATGTATTCATCAGCGGAATGGAGGACGGAATTTTCCCAAGTTATATGACCATAATTTCTGAAGACCAGGAAGAACTGGAGGAGGAGCGGAGGCTTTGTTATGTGGGCATTACCAGAGCCAAAGATCGCCTTTATCTGAGCGCTGCAAAGCGCAGAATGATGCAGGGAAGAACTCAGTTTAACAAGGTGTCCCGTTTCATTGATGAGATCCCGCAGGAACTTTTAAAGCTGGATTACGGCGTTAATTTGAATGATAAGCGGCCGGATCATGATATTTTTTCATCCAACCGGAGGACTCAGTTCAGAAAACCGTTCCAAAAACATCAATTTGCAGAACCAAAGGCAGAGTCGCTCTCTTATGGAAAAGGTGACCGAGTGAGCCATATCAAATTCGGCCAGGGCACTGTCATGGAAATCGTCTCCGGAGGCCGTGACTATGAGGTCACGGTAGACTTTGATAAACACGGTGTAAAAAAGATGTTTGCTTCCTTTGCAAAATTAAAGAAAACCGAGCAAAATTAGAAAAAAGATTAGTAATGAAACGGGATAAGTGATATAATAAAAAAAACACATAAGAAAGGGTGAATGACATGAAAAGTTTTGACGATTTACTAAGCGCGGCAAAAGTATCAGACATTATGCACAAGAAAGACAAAGATGATAATAAAATTGTCTGGGCTCTGGCAATCATCGGTGCAATCGCAGCAGTGGCAGGGATTGCGTATGCAGTCTACAAGTATTTGACTCCAGATTACATGGAAGACTTTGATGATGATTTCGATGACGATTTTGATGATGATTTCTTTGAAGATGAAGATGATATAAAGTTATCTGCAAAAGAGGAAGAAGAATAAAATTTACAGAAGGCATCTCAGCTGTGAGATGCTTTCTTTTTTTGTTTCTTAGAAAAGACTTTGTCAAGCGAATGCTTAAGGAAATCATTTGACTGCGTCAAAATATAAAAATTTTTTTAAGAAAGAATGTAGAAGCAAGCGGCAAAACGTGACACAAAGCGCGCAGTTATGCGGTTTAACCCGGTTTTAAAAAAATACAAAAAAGATGTTGACTTTTGCGCGCCTGTCCAGTATAATAAATCTTGCTTGTGAGAAAGACGGCAGCCAAACAACAGCAGTTTTGGAAAGTCTTTCAAGAAGGAATTACATATCGGGGTGTGGCTCAGCTTGGCTAGAGCGCTTGATTTGGGATCAAGAGGTCGCAGGTTCGAATCCTGTCACCCCGACTTTGCGGGTGTAGTTCAATGGTAGAACTCCAGCCTTCCAAGCTGATCACGTGGGTTCGATTCCCATCACCCGCTTTCGCTTTGCGAAGCATAGTATATATATTTATGCATATGAGTCTGTAGCTCAGCTGGATAGAGCAACGGCCTTCTAAGCCGTAGGTCATGGGTTCGAATCCCCTCAGGCTCGTTTTATTTCGCTCTTTTGAAATAATAATTTTATAGTTCATGTTTATGGTGGGTATAGCGCAGTTGGTTAGCGCGCCAGATTGTGGCTCTGGAGGCCGTGGGTTCGAATCCCATTATCCACCCTTTTTGTTTTATTAATTACAGGACTACTGGATTTCCTGAAAGATAATGGGCTATCGCCAAGCGGTAAGGCACAGCACTTTGACTGCTGCATTCGCTGGTTCGAATCCAGCTAGCCCAGTACGGGTGTGTAGCTCAGGTGGTAGAGCACTTGACTTTTAATCAAGTTGTCCGGGGTTCGAATCCCCGCACGCTCACTG